>Ga0233383_1000008_pt1 | contig 114061 bp, 106 predicted proteins | sample ElkDunMinimDraft_14_FD_191542 | JGI IMG/M metagenome (GOLD analysis project Ga0233383, IMG submission 191542) | Fecal eukaryotic communites from dung pellets of Tule Elk in California, USA - Elk Dung G16 | ecosystem: Host-associated > Mammals > Digestive system > Large intestine > Fecal...
CCGGCATCCAACTTTCCAGATGCTCGAACAATGCCTCGCCAACCTCACGCCGACACTGCGGGCAACCGGCCTGCCTGTCGAAATCACGCTCAGGGGTGAAGATGCAGCGCTCGGTTATGATTTCCAGCCCCGTGCGCGGCTGGCCCAGCGGCAGGCTGAAGCCCTTCGGCAGGTCCAGCACCCTCTCCGCGCCCGGCGCCATGGCGTAACCGAGCGCACCGGGGCGCATGCCGCAAGCGCTGAGCTGCGGCTCGACGACACCGAGCCCGGTCAGCCAGCGAACGATCTTGCGGGCACGAGCCTGTGATCCGGGATAGGTGGAAATCTGCGGCACGATGATGAATTGCCGGTCCATGAACATTCCTGAAATGACTTCACTGGGTAGCGCCGGCTTTTGTACGGTGGCGCTTCGCGTACCGCCAGGCCGGCGCAGGTGAGCGCCGAATGCCGGCGGCGATTTGGCGCAATGCTAACGGCGTTTACAGCAGCTGTTCGCGCAGTTCAGCAGCAGACTTGATCGACAGCAGCCCCGGCGCCACATCGAATGCCGTCTTGGCTCCGAATTGACCCTGCCGGTTCAGACGATAGGCGGCACGCGCATACGCCACCAGCACGCTCGCGGTGAACTCCGGGTTGCTTTCCAGCTGCAGCGAATACTCGATGACCTGGGCGTGAGGTTCACTGGTGTTGCCGCTGCGAATCACGAAGCCACCGTGGGGCATGCGCTGATGATCGCGGCGTAGTTCGTCTTCGCTGATGAAGTTGACCCTGGTGTCGTAGTCGGCGAAGTAGTTCGGCATGCTGATGATGGCCCGCTCCACCGTGGCCGCATCGGCGCCTTCGGCCAGCACCACGAAGCACTCGCGCGTGTGCTTTTCACGCGTGCTCAGCTCAGGGCGGGCTCCGCTGCGCACCCGCTCGATGGCCTCGGGTGAGGGAAGCGTGTACTGCACACCGGCCTTCACCCCGGGCACCCGGCGTACTGCATCGGAATGCCCCTGGCTCAGGCCCTTTCCCCAAAAGGTATAGGTGACCCCATCGGGCAGCAGCGCTTCGCCGTAAAGGCGATTGATGGAGAACATGCCTGGGTCCCAGCCGATGGAAATCAGCGCTGTCTTGCCATTTGCCTGCGCCGGCTTGTCCATTGCAGCGAAGTACTCTGGAATCCGCGCATGGGTATCGAAGCTGTCGACGGTATTGAACATCGCCGCCAGCCGCGGCCCCTGCGCGGGCAGATCGTCCTTGGAGCCACCGCAGAGGATCAGCACATCTATGGCGTGCTGGAAATCGGCCAGCGCATCCATGGCGTACACCGGCGTCTGGGGGCTGAGGGCCAGGAGATCGGCCGGCGCGCGGCGGGTAAAAATCCCTACCAGCGTCATATCCGGATTTTTTCCTATCGCGGCCTCAACGCCCCGTCCCAGGTTGCCGTAACCGGCGATACCCACTCGAATCTGCTTACTCATCAAACGGCTCCAATCGATGATTGCACCGCAGGCAAAGCCTTGCCGTGCCGTACAAGCAGCACGTGAAAGCGCTGCATGCACGAAAAAGGTGCGAATGGTACGGTGCTGCGCCAATTACTGCAGCCCACCCGGTAGATTTTGCCGCGAGCCTTCGCCAACGCTTATCATGCCGTCCATGCTCAACGATCCTTTCCAGCGCCTGAATCTCGATCGCGAGGTTCTCACCGTCAGCCAGCTCAACGGCCGCGCCCGGCTGCTGTTGGAAGACGTATTCGCCCAGGTCTGGGTCGAAGGCGAGATTTCCAACCTGGCCCGCCCCGCCTCAGGCCATATCTATTTCACCCTCAAGGACAAGAACGCACAGGTACGCTGCGCATTGTTCCGGCAGAACGCCGTCAGGGTGCGTCAGGCGCTGCGCGACGGCTTGGCGGTCAAGGTGCGGGGCAAGGTTTCGCTGTTCGAAGGACGCGGCGACTACCAACTGATTCTCGACTCGCTGGAGCCCGCAGGGGACGGCGCCCTGCGTCTGGCATTCGAGGCACTGAAGGAAAAACTCAGCGCCGAGGGCCTGTTCGACGCGGCCAGCAAGCGTGCGCTACCTGCCCATCCGCAGCGGATCGGCATCATCAGCTCGCCCACGGGCGCAGTGATCCGCGACATTATTTCCGTGTTTCGCCGGCGGGCTCCACATGTCGCCCTGACGCTGGTGCCGACTGCCGTACAGGGGCGCGAGGCGACACCGCAGATCGTACGCGCCATCGAGCTGGCGGACCGCGGCGGCTTCGATGCGCTGATCCTCGCGCGTGGCGGCGGCTCGCTGGAAGACCTCTGGTGCTTCAACGAAGAGGCTGTCGTCCGCGCGGTAGCAGCCTGCCAGACGCCCATCGTGAGTGCCGTCGGCCACGAAACCGATGTCTCCATCAGTGATTTCGTGGCCGATGTACGCGCGCCTACGCCCTCCGCGGCGGCTGAACTGCTCGCGCCCAGCAGCACCGATATGCGCGAGCGCCTGGCAAGCCTGCGCCAGCGCCTGCTGCTGCGCATGCAGGATCGACTGCACCGAGACAGCGCGCGCCTGGAGAACCTGACCAAGCGCCTGCGCCATCCCGGCGAACGCCTGCAACAGCAGGCCCAACGCATCGACGATTTCGAACAACGCTTGCTGCGTGGCATCGACCGCCGTCTTTGTGCCGGCCAGGAGCGTCTGGCCCGGCTCGACACCCGCCTGGCCGCGCAGCATCCGGGGCGCACCCTGGCGATGCTGCGCCAACGCCTGGAGCACCTGTCCGGGCGCCTGCCTCGCGCCATGCAGGAAACCCTGAAGGGCCGCTGCCAGCATTTGCAGGGCCTGGCGCAGACACTCAATATCGTCAGCCCGCTGGCCACCCTGTCACGCGGCTACAGCATCCTGCTGGACGACCGCGGACAAGCGATCCGCAGCGCCAGCCAGACACATTCCGGCCAGCGTCTGAAAGCCCGGCTCGGCGAAGGGGAGCTGGCGCTGCGGGTGGAAGACAATCATCTAGAGCCGATAACCTTGCCGTTGCTCTGAAAAACTGTTCGGGGCCTGGCCTGGCTCGGATTTCCCGAGGGCGATGACGGCGCAAAACACACGGCCCACGCGCCAATTTCACACCCCGTTACGCACCACCCTTTCGCCGATCACCGCTTTGCGCGAGGATGGTCGGCCCCGACAAACGGACCACTCGCATGCCGCGCCTCCTGACGTTTTTCCTCACCCTCTGCCTGATTCAATCCGCCAACGCCGAAGGCTTCATCACCCGCCTGCTGAACAAGCCGGTGCCGGGAGGCGTCGTGGTGGTGGACCTGGGTAGCGGCGCTACAGCGCCTCGGGTGCGCTATCAGGAGAAACCTGTCCTGGTCATCAAAGAAGACGGCCAACGCTGGATCGCGGTCGTTGGCGTGCCCCTGGGAGCCCAGCCCGGCGAGCAGCGGCTTGAGGTCGATGGCAAGCCACTAGCGTTCCACGTCGAGGACCGCGAGTACCGCGCCCAACACATCACCTTGAAGAACCAGCGCCAGGTCAACCCGAACCCCGACGACCTCAAGCGCATCGAGCGCGAACTGGCCGAGCAGACCGACGCCTACCGCCAGTTCAGCCCCAACCAGCCCAGCAATCTGCTGTTCGACAAGCCGGTCGATGGGCCGCTCTCCTCGCCTTTCGGCCTGCGTCGCTTCTTCAACGGAGAAGAACGCAATCCGCACTCGGGGCTGGATTTCGCCGCCAAAACCGGTACGCCGATCAAGGCACCGGCGGCCGGCAAGGTGATCCTGACCGGCGACTATTTCTTTAATGGCAAGACCGTATTCGTCGACCATGGCCAAGGGCTGATCAGCATGTTCTGTCACCTTTCGCAGATCGACGTCAAAGTCGGCGATCAGCTGGCGCGCGGCGCGGTGCTCGGCAAGGTCGGCGCCACCGGTCGCGCAACCGGCCCACACCTGCACTGGAACGTCAGCCTCAACGATGCCCGCGTCGATCCGTCGATCTTCATCGGCGCGTTCAAGCCCTGAACCACAACAACAAGGACTACCGAAATGCGTATTAAAGCCAAGGAATCCACGCTGCTCATCGTCGATATCCAGGAACGTTTGCTCCCGGCCATCCTCGACAGCGCCACCATGATCGAGCACACCGCCTGGCTTCAGCAGGTTGCACGCCGGGTCAGCGTGCCGGTGCTGCTCACCGAGCAGTACAGCAAGGGCCTGGGGCCGACCGCCGCCATTCTGCGTGAAGACGTAGACAGCGAATCCATCCTGGAAAAGATGGAATTCTCCTCCGCTGCCGACGGCGAGCTGTTCAAGCGCCCAGGCGGTGAACGCAAGCAGTTCGTCATCTGCGGCTGTGAAACCCATGTCTGCGTGATGCAGACCGTGCTTGACCTTCTGGCGCGCGGCAATCAGGTGTTTGTCGTTGAGGAGGCGGTCAGTTCACGTCGCGCCTCGGACAAGGCACTCGCCATACAGCGCATGCGCCAGGCCGGCGCGCAAATCGTCTCGCGGGAGATGGTCGCTTTCGAATGGATGGAGCGTGCCGGTACCGAACTGTTCAAGACGATCAGCCGCGAATTCATCCGCTGATCGTTCTGTAGGCGCGGCGCCAGCGCCGCGTCTGGGTCTCAACCGGCTATTTTTGTTATGGTCCCGTCCCGCGAGAAACCCACCGCCTTCCACAGAACCGATGGAGTAACCCATGACTGACGATCTGGCCGGCTGGTTGGACTGGCTCAGAGCCCACCCGGAACTACAAACCCTGCTCGCTTGTACAGCGCTGATTATTGCCGCCTGGCTATCGAACTGGATCGTCAAGCGCATCCTGGTACGCGGCGTGTACCATCTGCTAAGCCACGCGCGCGATGCCCAGCTGAGAGATTTCGGCGTCATCAGGCGCCTGTCGAACATCGTTCCAGCGCTGGTGCTGTCCATCGGAGTGACGACCGTACCGGGCCTGCCACCCGCCCTGGTGGCGGTGGTGAAGAACGTCTGCGGCGGCTTTATCGTGCTGACCATCGCTCTCGCCCTAGCGGCGGTGCTGGACATCATCAACCTGCTCTACCAACGGCGGGCCGACGCACACCTCCACCCGATCAAAGGCTACCTGCAGGTGGTCAAGATCGTGCTCTACGCCATCACCACCATCCTCATCATCGCGACCCTGATAGACCGTTCGCCGCTGATCCTGCTATCCGGTCTCGGTGCCATGGCCGCGGTGCTGATGCTGATTTTCCAGGACACTTTGCTGTCACTGGTGGCCAGCGTGCAGATCACCTCCAACGACCTGATTCGCGTCGGCGACTGGGTAGAAATGCCGCAGCTCAATGCCGACGGCGACGTGATCGACATCGCCCTGCATACGGTCAAGATCCAAAACTGGGACAAGACCATCACCAGTATTCCCACCAAGCGCTTCATTTCCGACTCGTTCAAGAACTGGCGCGGGATGCAGGAAAGCGGTGGTCGCCGGATCAAGCGCGCAATCTACCTCGATCAGCAAAGCGTGCATTTCCTCAACGCTGAAGAGCGCCGGCATCTGTACCGCTTCAACCTGCTGGAGGAGTACCTCAAGGAAAAGCGCAAGGAAATTGACGACTGGAATGAGAAGCTCGCCGAACGTGGCCAGGAACCGGTCAATACCCGTCGTGTCACCAACATCGGCACCTTCAGGGCCTACATCGAGCGCTACCTGCGTAGCCATCCGGGCATCCACCAGAACATGACATTGATCGTCCGCCAGCTGGCCCCAACCGCGGAGGGCCTGCCTCTGGAGATCTACTGTTTCACCAACACCGTAGCCTGGGTGCAGTACGAGGCGATCCAGTCGGACATTTTTGATCACCTGCTGGCCATCCTGCCTGAGTTCGGGCTACGCGTATTCCAGCATCCGAGCGGGTCGGACATGCGTTCATGGTCCGATGGCCTTGAGTCGCGCGGCGAACCCTCGCTACCGCCTCTTGAGCCCGAGCAGGCGCCGGCCTGAAAGCGGGGATCGGCGCAAACGTGATTGGCGCTGAAGCACGAAGCATCGGGGCCGCCTTGCCGCGGCCCGGATGCTTGGTCCCTGACGCCAGCATTGCAGGCTAGCGCTGCATCCGGCGAGTCAGCGCCTACGTCCGGAGCGGGAAAAGCCCCGCCCTTTTAAGCGATCAGTCAGAAACTCATGTCGACCCGAGCCCATAAGGTGCGGCCCGGCTCGTTGATGCGCTGATCGGCAGACAGCCCGATACCCGCGTTGCCGGCCTGGTTGAGGTGCTCGCTGTAAGCCTTGTCGAACAGGTTGTCGATGCCGGCGCTGAGTTTGAAGTCCTGGTTCAAGCGATAAGCACCATTGATCGAGAACACGCCAAAGCCCGAGCTTTCATTGAAGTCCTTGCTGGTCACGTTGCCCTTCCCTTGCGCCACTCGGTTCTGCGCCGCGACTACACGCCAGAGACCCGCTGCGCTCCAATCGCCTTGTTCGTAGGTCAAGCCTAAACGCCCCTCCAGCGGTGGCATCTGTGGCAATGCCTCACCATCCGAGCTGTTCTTGCCCCAGGCGTAGGCCAGGCTGGTCTCGGTTTTCCAGTTTGGCGTCAGCCGGTAGCTGGCGCCCAGCTCGGCACCTGCAATTCGGGCATCAATGTTGTCCGTCCAAGAAATGGTATGCAACGGGTTCATGCCAGGCCCGTAGGTGAACAGGATGTAATCGCGCACCTTGCCCACATATGCCGACGCCCAGGCATCCAGCGGTCCCTGGCTGTATTGAATCCCGAAATCCAGCTGCGTGGTCCTCTCCGGATCCACTGTTTCGAAGCTGGTCGGTATGCCGACCTGATTAGCTGCGGAAAACAGCTCCCAATAATCAGCAAAGCGCTGACTGTGGCCAATGCCGATATAGGTAGTTGCAGGAACGCCGTGCAGATCATGCTCATAGCGCGCGAACCCGCTATAGAGGTTGTCGCTGCGCTCATCACCGGCAGTGGCGTTTGCCCGGCAGGCCATGCCCATCATGTTGCACAGCTGCGTTCGCTCGTCGGTGGCCGTGACCCGATCGGCACGCAGGCCGCTGATGACCCTGCGATTGTCGCCCAACTCCTGGGTGAGCTCGCCGAAGACACCGTATTGGGTGAACGCTGCGTCCTTGGTCCAGGGCAGGTTCTGGTAAGCATCGATACCCTGTGCACTGCGGCGGCGATGCTCATTGGCCTGGGCATCTACCCCCGTCACCAGCTCAGACTCGCCCAGCCCCCATGTGGCAGCAAAACGGCCGCCCAGGGTCCGACGTTCCACGCTGGTCGCCATGGGATTGCGCATGGGTATCATCACATCATCGGGATTGGGCGAACGCAGGCTGTAGTTGTCCATTACATGGTCGGCATAGTTGTAATACACCCGCGCATCGATCTTTCTCAGGACATCGCCAAGAGCGGTCTTTTCGAAGCGCAGCGCGGCGCTTGTGCGCTCAAACTGACTGCCATCCATGCCCCGCCCGGCATAACGCGCCTCGCCATCACCTTGCCCAAGCGTCAGCTCCAGCAGGGTTTCCTGATCGGGCGTCCAGCCGAGCACCACATCGGTGCTCCACTTGTCCCAGCGCGAATGCACCTCGCTGCCGCTGCCATCCTCGTAGTCATCGGAGTCAGATCGATTGGCCAAGAGGCGGATATAGCCCTGCTCGCCACCGGCGGCGGCATCGATGTTGCGGTCGAAGCGGCCATCGGAACCCACCAGAAAACTGGCGTCGATGCGCCCACCCAGCGCGCTGAAATCCTCTGGGTCACGCTCGAAGAGAATCGTCGCGGCCGAATTGCCCGGCCCCCAAAGCACGGTCTGCGGACCCTTGATGACGGTCAGCGCATCGTAGTTTTCCGGGGTGATGTAGGAACTGGGCGAGTCCATCCGGCTCGGACAGGCACCCAGCATCTCGCCTCCGTTGGCCAGCAGTTTAAGCCGCGAGCCGAACATGCCACGAAATACCGGATCGCTGTTCGAGCCGCCACCACGCACCGCCGAGAAACCAGGGATGGTTTGCAGATAATCCCCCGCATCGCTGGCCGGCACAGGCTGGCGCGGTATCTTGGGATCGGTGGCCACCTTCAGTGGCGTTTGCTGGGCCACGCCGGTAATGACCATGGGTGCCAGTTCGGCCGAATTCACATGGTGTTCGTGAACGCTGAGGTCTACCTGCTCGGCAGCCAGCACACCGCTGGTGAACAAACCCAACAAGGCGGCATGGGCGAGTTGCCAGCGCAGGCGGGACGGGTGAATCGAAAAACGCTCGGACAGGCGCACGCGCGCCTCACAGCCACGGATAAAGCCGGACATAGAAACTTCCACTTCTGAATGATGAAACCGCCTCGAGAGCGGCTGATGATCTCAGCTGTGGCTATGCGGCGGAGCACGCGGATAGCCGCTGCCACGACGTGGCGCGGATGGCCGCGGTTGCTCGGGGAGGGGCTGGAAATATGCCGGCGCATGGTTTGGCAGCACCAGGTCGACGGAGAGCGTGAGCGGCGGGTTGACCGTCAATAATTCACAGTAACCACACAGCGCCAAAACACTCAGCCATGTCGGCTCGCCCGGGGAAGCCTGCTGATGGCGCTGATGATGTTCATGAGCAGAAGAGCCATGCCGGTGTTCAGCGTGGTGCTGCTCGCTGACCTGGGCTGACGGTGCTTGCAGTAGCTGGATCGCCGAAGACAGCGGGCCGACATGAATCATCACCATGGCGAACAGGCCAAGCCAGGTACTGATTGTCGATAGCCGCTTGCCTGTCACCGGCGATTCCTTGGATAAACAGAGACTTATTCGTCCCGGCAGCCGGATCATCGCATGCGCACAAGGCTTGGCCGCTGCGACATGAGGCCGCTGCACTTACCGCAAGCCAGCCCAACGTTTTCGCCCTTATGAGAAATATAAAATCACTAAAAACACGATATGCAGCGATATCTACCAATTTTTCTCAGACGGTTGCACGAAACCCCTTAGCAGGCATAACTTCGCACTATAAATCTTCAGCAATACCGGTGCAGACGCACAGCCGCCGCGAAAAGCCTTCAAGGACACACCATGACCATGCTCAAGAATCCATCGCACAAATATCGCGCCTTTCCTGTAATCGACATCCCGGATCGCACCTGGCCGTCGAAGACAATCACCCAGGCGCCGATCTGGCTCAGCTCCGATCTGCGCGACGGCAACCAGTCACTGATCGAGCCGATGGACGCAGCGAAGAAGATGCGCTTCTTCAAGACCCTGGTGCAGGTCGGTGTGAAGGAGATCGAGGTGGGCTTCCCCTCGGCCTCGCAGACCGATTTCGACTTCGTCCGCGAACTCATCGAGGGCGGGCACATTCCCGATGACGTCACCATCCAGGTGTTGACCCAGGCCCGCGAGGATCTGATCACCCGTACCTTCGAATCGCTCAAGGGCGCCAAGCGGGCCATCGTCCACTATTACAACGCTACTGCGCCGAGCTTCCGCCGCATCGTCTTCAATCAGGACAAAGCCGGCGTGGTCAACATTGCCGTCAACGCAGCACAGGTCATCAAGCGCCTCGCTGCCGCGGCGCCGGAAACCGAATGGCGCTTCGAGTACTCGCCAGAGGTGTTCAGCTCCACAGAGACCGATTTTGCCGTCGAGGTGTGCAACGCAGTGATCGAGGTGTTCCAACCGACGCCTGCGCAAAAGTTGATCCTCAACCTGCCAGCCACCATTGAAGCCGCAACCCCGAACATCTACGCCGACCAGATCGAATACTTTGGCCGCCGCATCGCCAAGCGCGATTGCGTGCTGATCAGCCTGCACACCCACAATGACCGCGGCACTGGCGTCGCAGCCACCGAGCTGGGCCTGATGGCCGGCGCTGATCGCGTCGAAGGCTGCCTGTTCGGCAATGGCGAACGTACTGGTAATGTCGACCTGGTGACCGTGGCGCTGAACATGTATACCCAGGGCGTCGACCCGCAGCTGGATTTCTCTGATATCGATGCCGTGCGCAAGGTCGTCGAAGAATGCAATCAGCTGCCGGTGCACCCGCGCCATCCTTACGTCGGCGATCTGGTGCACACCGCCTTCTCCGGCTCGCACCAGGATGCGATCCGCAAGGGCTTCTCCCAGCAGGATCCGAACGGCGTGTGGGAAGTGCCCTACCTGCCGATCGACCCGGCAGATATCGGCCGCAGCTACGAAGCGGTGATTCGCGTCAACAGCCAGTCCGGCAAAGGCGGTATCACCTATCTGCTGGAACAGGAATATGGCATCAACCTGCCGCGCCGCATGCAGATCGAGTTCAGCCAAGTGGTACAGAAGGAAACCGACCGCCTCGGCCTGGAAATGACTGCCGCCCAGATTTACGCCTTGCTGGAAGCCGAATACCTCCAGGCCACTGCGCCCTATGTGCTCAACAGCCACCGTCTGCAGGAAGAGAACGGCACCAGTGCGCTGGAGGTTGAAGTCAATAATGACGGACAAGCCCTGCACTTGCGCGGCATCGGCAAGGGCCCGCTGGAAGCGCTGGTTGCCGCGCTGCCGGTCAAGCTGGAGATCATGGATTATCACGAGCACGCCATTGGCGCGGGCAGCAATGCCAAGGCCGCAGCCTACATAGAAGTGCGCCTGGATGGCCAACGCCCGCTGCATGGCATCGGCATCGACGAGAACATCACCACCGCCAGCATTCGCGCCTTGTTCAGCGCGCTGAACCGCGCGGTACGTGAGGCACAGGCCCAGGCCGCCTGATGCGCACCGGCGAGCCCCGCAGCGGGGCTCGCCGGTACAAAACCATGATGTAAGCCACCCGCTGTCATCCCCTCCCCCGCAGCTAATTTCCCCAACCACCATCAGCTGCATGCAGATTCAACGCTCTGCGCCTTGCAGTAAGTCAGGTTGAACCAACAGCCCTCTGGCAGAACCCAAGTTCAATGCCAAGCCAGTGCTTATCCTTCGCGCTGACGGTAATTCAGCATTCATCGCGGCATCATGCGACTGTTTTGCCACCATCGGTATAGGCTTGGCCTCATTTGCCAATCTCCAAAGGAGCCGTCATGAGCAAAACCATCGGTTACGCCGCCTTCGATGCCAATACCCCGCTGGTCCCCTATTCTTTTTCGCGCCGCGAAGTGGGGCCTAACGATGTGAAGATCGACATCCTCTACTGCGGTGTCTGCCATTCGGACCTGCACACCGTGCGCAACGAATGGAACAACACGCTTTTTCCCTCCGTTCCCGGCCATGAGATCGTCGGTCGCGTCACCTCGGTGGGCTCGGCCGTCAGCAAGTTCAAGGTCGGTGACATCGCGGGTGTCGGTTGTCTGGTCGACAGCTGTCGCAATTGCCCGTCCTGTGGCGAAGGCCTGGAGCAATACTGCGAAAATGGCTTCATCGGCACCTACAATGGTTCGGCATTCGGCGGCAGCGAGAACACCTTCGGCGGATATTCGGACAACATAGTCGTGGACGAAAAATTCGTGTTGCGCATCAGCCATACCGACAACCTGGCCGCTGTCGCGCCGCTGCTTTGTGCAGGCATCACCACTTATTCGCCGTTGCGCCAGTGGAAGGTCGGCCCGGGGCAAAAGGTCGGGGTGGTCGGCCTTGGCGGGTTGGGCCATATGGCGGTGAAACTCGCCAATGCCATGGGTGCCAAAGTCGTACTGTTCACCACCTCTCCGGACAAGAAGGAAGACGCGCTGCGTCTAGGCGCATCCGAGGTGGTGATATCCAAGAACCAGGACGAGATGGCTGCGCATGCCAACAGCTTTGACTTCATCCTCAACACCGTGGCCGCGCCACACAACCTGGATGCTTTCATAAGCCTGCTCAAGCGTGATGCCACCATGACCCTGGTCGGCGCGCCGGCTTCACCGCACCCCTCTCCCAACGTGTTCGGACTGATCTTCAAGCGTCGGCGGATTGCCGGCTCGTTGATCGGCGGTATCGCCGAGACTCAGGAAATGCTCGACTTCTGCGCCGAGCACAGCATCGTTTCGGACATTGAGATGATTCGCATGGACGAGGTCAACCACGCCTACGAGCGAATGCTCAAAAGCGATGTGAAATACCGTTTCGTGATCGATATGGCGACATTGAAGCCAGCCTGAGCAGGTTGAGTATGCTCTGAGACTTTCCTCTTCTCGATCAACCCGTTAAGGTCGCCGGCTTCGTTGAGGAGCCGGCATGCCTTATCTGATTTTCGTCACCCTGCTCTGGGCTGTTTCCTTCAATCTCATCGGTGTCTATCTTGCCGGCGCGGTGGACAGCTATTTCGCCGTGCTCACCCGCGTAGTGCTGGCCGGCCTGATCTTTCTTCCAATGACCCGTTGGCGTGGTGTCGCGCCGGGGTTCATCGCCGGGGTGACGGTAGTCGGCATGCTGCAGTTCGGCGTCACTTACCTGTGCTTGTATCTGAGTTTCAACGTGCTGACGGTTGCCGAAGTGCTGCTTTTCACTGTGCTCACACCCCTGCATGTAGCGCTGATCGACGATGCACTGAACCGACGCTTCAATCCATGGGCATTCCTGGCGGCGGCGGTGGCGGTATTCGGAGCGGGGCTGATCCGCTACGACGGCCTAGACGGCGACTTCCTCGGCGGCTTCCTGCTGCTGCAACTGGCCAACTTCACCTTCGCCGCCGGCCAGGTTGGCTACAAGCACCTGGCTGCGCGCTATCAGTCGCAGGTGCCATTGCATCGCCGCTTCGGCTACTTCTTCATCGGCGCCTTGCTGGTGGTATTACCGGCCTGGCTTTTTCTTGGCAATCCGGAAAAGCTTCCGACCACCTCAACCCAATGGGGCGTACTGCTGTGGATGGGCGTGTTGGCTACCGCCCTTGGCCAGTTCTGCTGGAACAAGGGCGCCACCCTGGTCGATGCCGGCACACTGGCGGTGATGAACAACCTGTCGGTGCCGGTCGGCCTGGTCATCAACCTGCTGTTCTGGGGCAGCGAAACCCGCCTCGACCTGCTGGCGATCGGCGGCTTGCTCATCGTCGCCTCGCTATGGATCAACCGCGCCGGCCGCTTCTTTGGCAGAGCATGTTAACAATTTGATTTTATTCATGATTTATCTTGAGCGCAGCGGTACCATTGCAGCCTCTGCATGGACGCATTTCTCAGTTTTCTGTCGAGATAGCCGTGCCCAAGCTTGTCCTGCTGCTTCTGCTGCTCATCCCCTTCGCCTCGGTTCAGGCCGACGCACCCCGCACCTTTCGCGAAGCCAAGAAGATCGCCTGGACGATCTACGCCGAACGCCCGGTGGATTTCTATTGTGGCTGCGCGTTCGAGGGTAATCGCATTGACCTTGCCAGCTGCGGCTACATTCCACGCAAACAGCCCAAACGCGCAGCGCGCGTCGAGTGGGAACACATCGTTCCAGCATGGGTGATTGGCCACCAGCGGCAATGCTGGCAACAAGGCGGGCGTAAGCAATGCACCTCCAAGGATCCGGTCTTCAGCAAGGCCGAGGCCGATTTGCATAACCTGGTGCCGGTGGTCGGCGAGGTGAATGGCGATCGCAGCAACTTCGGTTTTGGCATGCTCAGCGAGGCGCCCAGCCAGTATGGTGCCTGCCCCTTCGTGGTGAACTTCAAGCAGCGCACGGCGATGCCAGCGGAATACAGCCGCGGCACCATTGCCCGCACTTATCTGTACATGAGCGAGCGCTACGACTTGCGTCTTTCCAGGCAAGACCAGCGCCTGTACGACGCGTGGAATCGCCAGTATCCGGTCAGCGAATGGGAGCGCTGGCGCAACCAGCGCATTGCCTGCGTACAAGGCAACGCCAATCCCCATGTCGGCCCGGTAGACTCGCGCAGCTGCGGCCCACGCAAATCGCTCGCTCACCGCTAATCCTGGGCGACCGGTTGCTGCTGCAGCGACCAACGGGCATGCTGTCCGACACGACATGAAGGAGGCCGTGACAGCATGCAACAGGACACTCATTACGCGCTTTATGCGGCACTCGGGTTAATAGTACTGCTGGCACTCATACTGTCCGGCATCCACCCCTACGATCGGGCCACCTGGCTGCTGGAGGTATCGCCGGTGCTGATCGGCGCGCCGATTCTGCTGCTCACCTATAGACGCTTTCCCCTCACGCAACTGCTCTATGTGCTGATCGCCTTCCACTCACTGGTGTTGATCCTCGGCGCCGCCTACACCTACGCCCGCGTGCCGTTGGGCTTCTGGGTTCAGGAGCTGTTCGAGCTGCAACGCAACCCCTACGACAAGCTCGGGCATTTCATGCAGGGGCTGGTGCCGATGCTGATCGCTCGCGAGATCTTGCTGCGCAAGCGTTACCTCAGCCGCGGACCGATGCTGAGCTTTCTATCAATCTGCGTGGCACTGGCATTCAGCGCCTTTTACGAGCTGATCGAATGGTGGGTGGCCTTGATCGCCGGCGAAGGTGCCATCGAGTTTCTCGGTACCCAGGGTGACCCCTGGGATACCCAGTCGGACATGCTCATGGCCCTGATTGGTGCCAGTGTGGTCCTGCTTGGCCTCGACCGGCTGCAGGACCGGCAGATCGCTGCCCTGGAGCAGCGGCGCGCCGAGGCTCGCTAGCTGCCATGATCTATCGCCTCGGCGCGGACGCCATCCTGATGCTGCATCTGGGATATGTGCTGTTCGCGCTGTTCGGCGGGCTGCTGGTTGCCCACAGACAATGGCTGCTGCCGGTCCATCTAATGGCCATTGGCTGGGCCATATACGTCCAGTTGGCCAACCCCGGTTGCCCGCTCACCTTTTGGGAGCAGACCCTGCGAATACGTGCGGGAGAGGCCGGCTACAGCGGGAGTTTCATCGAGCACTACCTGCTGCCGGTCCTCTATCCAGAGTGGCTGACGCTACCCCTGCAGTACGTGCTGGCGGCAGTGGTCCTGCTGGTCAATGCAGGCGTTTACGGGTGGGTCTGGTATCGCAGGCGCTCAGCGCATCTTTGAATCGAGCTGGATTTCCTTCCCGGCCAGCATGAACTTGCCATAGCCACGGTGATGCAGCGTGAGGGGCGCTGTGACGGACGGATCGATCCACGCCTCGACCACCTGCAGAATGAAGAAGTTGTAGCGGTCGACCAGCTGCCGATCGACCACGCGGCATTCCAGATTCGCGAAACACTCCTCCACCCGCGGCACAGCCACCTGCGCCGACGGCGCAGGGGTGAGGCCGAAACAGGCGAACTTGTCGCAGCGATCACCGTGGCAATTGCCACAATCGACCAATTGCCGGACGAGCGCCTCGGTGGGAATGTTGAGCATGCATTCCCCGGTGGCCTCCAGGGCAGCGAACGAATGGTTTCCCGCGCTGACCACTGCGCCGACCAGAGGCGGCTCGAACTCCATCATGCAGTGCCATGACATCGGCATCAGATTGGACCGCCCGTGCTGTGCGGTTCCCAGCAGCACCACGGGGCCGGGCTCCAGGAGCGCATAGACTTTACCGAGTTCGAGACGCGTCTTCACAGGGCACCCCCACAGCAGATGGATTACAAATAGGGTAGTACTCAGGAACAGGAAGTGACCACCGAAGTCCATCGCCGAACGGCCCGACTGCGATGTTCACAGATCACGCGGCCATGGCGATCAAGCGCAACAGCAGCTGCCTGCCGTCGCTATTACATCGCCCCCTCGGCGAGACAGCCGCATGGGCGCACAGCTGGGCAGATCCGCTGGCCGCTAGAGCTTCAGCTCGAACTCATCACCATCGTGATAAGCCGGGAAGCGCTCGCGGAATGCGGCCAGATCGCGCGCGCGCAACGTACAGCGCAACACCGCGTCGCGATCCTGGCCGTTCAGCAGCATGTCGCCCTTGAAATCGAGCACCTGGCTGTCACCGCTGTACGGGTAACCCTTGCCATCCTCGCCAACCCGGTTTACAGCCGCGACATAGCACAGATTCTCGATGGCCCGAGCAGGCAGCAGGCGGTTCCAGGCATCACGCCGCGCAGCGGGCCAGTTCGCGGTATAGAGCAGCAGATCGGTGCCAATGGGATCACGACTCCACACCGGGAACCGCAGGTCGTAACAGATCAACGGGCGCACCCGCCAGCCGCTCACTTCGAATAGCGCCTGATGCCGCCCCGGCGTGTAATGCTTGTGCTCGCCAGCCATGCGGAACAGGTGGCGCTTGTCATAGTGCAGCACCTCTCCATCCGGGCGCGCCCAGAGCAGCCGGTTGCGATGGCTGCCGTCGGCCGCCTCGATGATCACGCTGCCGGTGATCACAGCATCCAGCCTGGTGGCCTGGGCACGCAGCCATGAATAAGTCGGACCTTCCTCTGGCTCGGCCAGCGCAGCCGACTCCATGGAGAAGCCGGTGGTGAACATCTCAGGCAACACGATCAGGTCGGCGCCATGGGCCTGATCCAGCAGCGCGGCGAAACGGTCGCGGTTGGCGGCAGCGTCCTGCCAGATCAGGCTGGTCTGCACCAGCGCCAGTTCGAGGTCGGGCAGAGCGTTCAAATCGCGCATAGTCGTTCCGCCGCCTGACGCAGCGTCTCCTCTCGTTTGGCGAAGCAGAAGCGCACCAGCCTGAGGTCGGCCGGAGCATTCTGGTAGAAAACAGAAATAGGAATGCTCGCAACGCCATGCTCGCGGGTCAGCCATTCGGCAACTGCGACATCGTCGAGATCAGGGCGAATCGCTGAATAATCGACCAACTGGAAATAGGTCCCGGCAGCGCGGGTGAAGCTGAAACGCGACCCGGCGAGCAGGTCGCAGAACAGGTTACGCTTGGCCTGATAGAACCCCGGCAGCTCAGTGATGTGCTCGGGATGTCCGGCCATGAAATCGGCCAGTGCCCACTGCAGCGGCGTCACCCCGGTGAAGCTCACATACTGGTGCACCTTGCGCAGCTCCGCCGTGAGGTACGGCGGAGCCACTACATAACCGGTCTTCCAGCCGGTGACATGATAGGTCTTGCCGAAGGAGCTGATCACGAAGGCACGCTGATATAGCTCCTCGTGGCGCAGCACGCTGGCATGCTCGTGGCCGTCGAACACCAGATGCTCGTAGACCTCGTCGCTGAGCAGGTAGATATCGCGGTCACGTATCAGCGCGGCGAGGCGATCGAGGTCGTCGCGATCAATCAAGGCGCCGCTGGGATTGTGCGGCGTGTTGAGCACGATCATTCGGGTGCGCGGGGTAATCGCATCGGCCAGCTTCTGCCAGTCGATGGAGAATTCCGGCAGGCTCAGCGGCTGATGGATGCAGATGCCACCGGCAAGTTCGACCGCGGGTTCGTAGCTGTCGTAGCAGGGATCGAAGACGATCACTTCGTCGCCGGCATGCACCACCGCATGTATGGCGCAGAAGATCGCCTGAGTCGCGCCCGGGGTAACGGTAACTTCGCTCTCGGCATTCGCCTGCCGGCCGTACAGCGAGCGGACCTTGAGTGCCACCTGTTCACGCAGAGCCGGTAGCCCAGCCATGGGGGCATACTGGTTATGCCCGCCCATGACAGCCCGAGCCAGCGCTTCACGCAGCGCATCAGGCCCGTCGAAATCAGGGAAACCCTGTGAGAGGTTGATGGCCCCTGTCTCGACGGCGAGCTGGGACATGGTGGTGAAGATGGTGGTGCCGACATTGGGTAGTTTGCTGATGAGCATGACAACCTTCCTACAGGCCTGCCGGGCGAAGATGCGGCAGAAGGCGGCAGGATAGCCGATAGCGGTAGAGCTGTACGAGCGCACCCGGGAAGTGGCGAAAATCCCTCACTTAGGCGGTTGTGCCGACAAACCCCGGGCCTTTAACCTCCGTCCCCATATTCACAAGGAACTGCCATGACCACTCATATGACCAGCATTTCATGGAGCGACCTGCGCGCCCAGACGGAACGCGCGATGGACACCGAACCGACCCTGGCTGTCCTTTTTCGACAGGCGGTGATCGAGCAGCCGGACTTCGGTTGCGCCCTCGCCCATCGAATTGGCCGTACCTTGGCGGACCCGGATCAACAGCAAGCTTTGGCCAAGCGTTTCGCCGACATTCACCGCCAGGCTCCGGAGCTGAGCGAGTCGGCGTGGCGCGACCTGCAGGCGATCGTCAGCCGCGATCCCGCGTTCGACACGGCACTGGAGGTATTCCTCTTTTCCAAAGGCTTCCTGGCGCTGCAGGCCTACCGTATCGGCCACTATTTGCATGGACAGGGCGAGCGCCTGCTGGCGATGTTCATCCAGGCGCGCTGCAACGAACGGCTCGCGATCGATATTAACCCCGCCAGCCGAATCGGCAGTGGCATCATGCTCGACCACGGCACGGGTATCGTCATCGGTGAAACGGCAGAAGTGGGCGACGAAGTATCCATTCTGCAAGGCGTCACCCTGGGCGGTACCGGCAAGGAAAGCGGCGATCGACACCCCAAGGTACGCAGCGGGGTGATGATCGGCGCGGGAGCAAAAATCCTGGGCAATATAGAGATTGGCGAGGGTGCCAAGGTCGGTGCGGGTAGCATCGTGCTGCATTCGGTTTTGCCGCATACCACTGTCGTAGGCAATCCGGCCCGCCAGGCCGGCAAGCCGAGACATGCACGACCGGCCCTGGACATGGACCAGTCGTTTGACGACGAACGCTAGCAGCTCCTCACGACCTGCGGTGGGGCACGTCAGCGCTTCTTGTCGCGGCGCTTCTTGTCAGCCTTCTTGTTGTGCGACATGAGCCGCCGCTTCTTGTTCACCTGACGGTCGGTCAGAGTGTTCTTCTTGCCCTCGTAAGGGTTTTCACCGCCCTTGTATTCAATGCGGATCGGCGTACCGACCAGCTTGAGCACGCGCCGGTAGGTATTCTCCAAGTAGCGTGAGTAGGACTTGGGTACCGCGTCCACCTGGTTACCGTGAATCACGATGATCGGCGGGTTCGCCCCACCCAGATGCGCATAGCGCAACTTGATGCGGCGGCTGCCAACCATCGGCGGCGCATGCTCACGTACGGCATCTTCGAGGATCTGCGTCAGACGGCTGGTGGGCCAGCGGGTAACGGCCGAGGTGAAGGAGGCCTGGACCGACTTGTAGAGGTTACCGACGCCGGTGCCATGCTTGGCCGAAATGAAATGGATATCGGCGAACTCGACGAAAAACAGCCGGCGTTCCAGCTCGGTTTTGACGTAGTCACGCTCGCCGGGCTCCATGCCGTCCCACTTGTTCAACGCGATCACCAGCGCGCGACCGCTTTCGAGTACGAAGCCGAGCAGGTTCAGGTCATGCTCGACCACGCCTTCGCGGGCGTCCATGACGAAAATCACGACGTTAGCGTCCTGGATCGCCTGTAGCGTCTTGACCACGGAGAACTTCTCCACCGCTTCGAAGATCTTGCCGCGACGCCGAACGCCGGCGGTATCGATCAGGGTGTACTTCTCATCGCCGCGCTCGAAAGGGATATAGATACTGTCACGGGTGGTGCCGGCCTGGTCATAGACGATGACCCGCTCTTCACCGAGCATGCGGTTGACCAGCGTCGACTTGCCGACGTTTGGCCGGCCAATGACGGCGATCTTGATACCATCCTTGACGCTGGGGCCGGGGATCCGCTTGGGTTCCTCGCCCTCTGCGACCTGCTCGGCGCCCTCGCCGTCCTGCCCGTCTTCATCCTGCTCGGCGTCATCTTTGGGGAAACTGCCCAGCGCCTGCTCCAGCATGAAGCTGACGCCACGGCCATGAGCGGCGGCGATGGGCAGTGCGTCTCCCAGGCCCAGCGGGCTGAACTCGGCGCGCGCAATATCCGGATCGATGCTGTCGACCTTGTTGGCAACCAGAAAGTAGCGTTTGTTCATCTTGCGCAGATGTTCGGCGATCATCTGATCGCCCGGCGTCATGCCAGCACGGGCGTCGACGATGAACATCACCGCATCGGCTTCTTCCATGGCCTGCAGCGACTGCTCGGCCATCTTGGCATCGATACCTTCCTCGTCGCCGGTCAAGCCACCGGTGTCGATCACAATGTAAGTGCGGCCCTGCCATTTGGCTTCGCCATACTGGCGATCACGGGTAAGGCCGGCATACTCGGCGACAATGGCATCGCGGCTTTTGGTCAGACGGTTGAAAAGGGTGGATTTGCCGACGTTCGGTCGACCCACCAGGGCGATTACGGGAACCATGCGGCTCTCCACTGCGATATTTCAGAAAACACGAAGGCCGCTGCAAGCAGCGGCCGAATATTCAAGCATCCCGCCAGCGCGGGTGGCCGGGCTGAAGAAGGCTCCTTGGCCTTCAGTCTTGCCGGCGGATAGTCAGTGCAACCAGCTTGCCGCCGTTACCGTAGGCGTACAGCCAGTCACCTTCGACCACCGGATGAGCACGCATCCCGTCGCTGTCGATCCGGGTGCGAGCAACGAACCGACCGTCCACCTGGCTCAACAGGTGCAGGTACCCTTCCATATCACCCACGGCGACATAGCTGGAGAACACTGCAGGTCCGGAAAGTTGGCGACGAGCCAGCGCGTCGTTACTCCAGAGCACGGTCGCCGAACGCTCATCGATACCTTCCACCGTACCGTTGGCCTGACTTAGGTAAACACTGCCATAGCCAAGTGCGAGACCCGAGTAGGTAGACGCATCGCGCTGCCAGAGAATCCGCCCGTTTTCCAGATCAAGTGCCGCCAGACGACCTTGATAGCTAGCAACGTAGAGCGTTCCGCCGGAAAGCAGCAACCCGCCATCGATATCCACCACCCGCTCAAGCTCCGAACGGCCTTGCGGGATCGCAACGCGCTGTTCCCATACTGGCAGACCACGCTGCGTATCCAGGGCAACGACCTTGCCACTGGAAAGGCCGGCAACCGCCAGTTGATTGGTCAGCAAGGGCGAGCCAGTGCCTCGCAGGCTCAGTACGGCAGGCGAACTCTCGTAGCTCCAGCGCTGATTACCGGTGTCCATGTCCAGCGCAATGATCCGGTCGTCCTGGGTCTGCACCACGACCACATCACCATTCACGGCAGGAGCAGCGAGCACCTCGCTGCTGACCTGATTGCGCCAGCGCTCCTCACCGGTACTCACATCCAGAGCCAGCACCTCACCACGCAGCGTCCCTACCAGCACCAGGCCGTAACCAGCGCCAACGGCACCAGAGATAGGCACCTCCAAATCCTGCTTCCAGTTGACCTTACCGGTCCGCCGGTCCATGGAGACCAGCAAGCCGCTTACGTCTGCAGCATAAATCTGGTCGCCGTAGACCGCGGGGGTCAGACGATTATAAGTCTCGCCCTGGCCGTCGCCGATAGAACGACTCCATTCCTCCTTCAGCTGAACTTCAGCGTCGAATTTGGTCAGTTCGGCTGGCTCGGGCTCTTTGGTGTCGTTGCTGCTGCAGCCGACCGCCAGCAAGGCCAGGGACAACAGTGCTATCGTCTTTAAACGCATCAATCACGTCTCCCCACGAGCCAGATCATCCAGTTTCAGTTGCAAGCCACCGACAGCGGCTTCCTGTGACAATGCTTCCTTTGCCTTGGTATAGGCCGCTTGAGCCTCGTCGTCACGACCAAGCTGCACCAGCAGATCACCTTTCAGCTCCTCGCGGTTGGCGATAAATGCCGGGTCCGCTTCGCCTTCGAGCAGCTTCAGGCCATCCTCGGCCTTGCCCTGTGCGGCCAGTACGAGTGCCAGGCGCTGACGGGCAAGTTCAGCCAGGGTGTCGTCAGCCGGTTTGTCGACAACCCGCTGCAGTTCAGCCGCAGCCTCATCCAGGCGCCCGCTTTCGACAGCAACCTTGGCCACAAACAGCGAACCGTACTGTGCGTAGTGAGTTCCGGAAAACTCCTTTTGCAACAGGCTGCCCAGCCGGGCTACTTCGGCACTGTCCACCGCACCGGAATTCAGCGCAGCGTTCAGCATTTGCTGATAGAGCGACGAGGCGCCATACGCCTGGTTGAGCTGATGCTTCTGCCAGAACTGCCAGCCAAACACCAACGCCAGCGCTAAGGCCGCGCCCAGCAGTAGGGGCATACCATTGCGTTGCCACCAGTCCTTGAGTTGCGCCAGTTGTTCTTCTTCGGTACCCGAGGTCACTCTGTCACTCCTTTCATTCGCTTAGTCTCAGACCTGCTCAAGGCAGGCGGCCAGACGCTCGGGCAGAGCATCCCAGGCAATGCTTTGTTGCTCGCTGTCGTCACGCAGCGGCTTGCAACCTACCACGCGCCCAGCCAGTTCGTCCTCACCCAGAATCAACGCAAAGCTCGCGCCGCTCTTGTCGGCCTTCTTGAACTGACTTTTGAAGCTGCCGCCGCCGGCATTTACCAGAAGGCGCAAGCCAGGCAGCGCGTCGCGCAGCCGTTCAGCCAGCGCCAGCGCAGCCAGCTCTGCCGCCTCGCCGAAGGCGCAGATAAATGCATGGGGCGGTCGATTCAACTGTTCCGGTACCAGCTCCAGGGTTTCCAGCAGCAGAACCAGACGTTCCACACCCATCGCAAAACCAACTCCAGGAGTCGGCTTGCCACCAAACTGGCTGATCAGCCCGTCATAGCGACCGCCAGCACAGACCGTGCCTTGGGCGCCAAGCTTGTCGGTGACCCACTCGAACACAGTGCGGCCGTAATAATCCAAGCCACGTACCAGCTTCGGGTTGATCTCATAGGCGATCCCGACCGTGTCGAGCCGAGCCTTTAGCCCTTCGAAATGAGCACGGGACTCGTCATCGAGGAAGTCGTCAAGCGTCGGCGCATCGGCCAGCAACGCCTGGGTCTGAGCATTCTTGCTGTCGAGGATGCGCAGCGGGTTGGTGGTCAGACGGCGCTGGCTATCCTCGTCGAGCTGATCGAAACGCTGCTGCAGATAAGCAACCAGCGCATCGCGATATGTCGCACGCGCTTCGCTGGAACCCAGGCTGTTGAGCTGCAACGTCACCGCGTTTTCCATGCCCAGCTGCTTCCAGAGGCGTGCTGTAAGCACTATCAACTCTGCGTCGACGTCCGGACCCGGCTGGTTGAACACTTCCACGCCAATCTGGTGGAACTGACGGTAGCGTCCTTTCTGCGGCTTCTCGTAGCGAAACATCGGGCCGGTGTACCAGAGCTTCTGCACTTGGCCACCGCCCGTCAGGCCATGTTCCAGCACGGCACGCACGCAGCCGGCCGTGCCTTCTGGACGCAGCGTGAGGGACTCTTCGTTGCGGTCCAGGAAGGTGTACATCTCCTTGTCGACCACATCAGTGCCTTCGCCAATACCACGAGCGAACAGTTCGGTGTACTCCACGATTGGCAGGCGAATCTCGCCGTAGCCGTAGCTGTCCAGCAGCTGCGCAAAAGTACTTTCCAGGTAGCGCCAAACCGGCGTCTGGGCCGGCAGGATATCGTTCATGCCACGAATGGCTTGCAGAGACTTGCTCAATTGGCTTCCTTAAATCAGCTGCGCAGGATCAGTGCAGCATCGGTCTCGGCCTTCTCGGCCGCCTTGCGACGAATCAGCTGCTCCAGCTCATCGACGAGGTTGTCGTTGTTCATCTTCTGCGCCGGCTTGCCGTCGATATACACAAGGTTGTTCGGCGTGCCGCCGGTCAGGCCGATATGAGCTTCCTTGGCCTCGCCGGGACCATTGACTATACAGCCGATCACCGCGACGTCCATCGGCACCAGGAGGTCGTCGAGGCGCCCTTCCAGCTCGTTCATGGTCTTGACCACATCGAAATTCTGCCGAGAGCAACTCGGACAAGCGATGAAGTTGATCCCGCGCGAACGCAGCCGCAACGACTTCAGAATGTCGAAGCCGACCTTGATTTCCTCCACCGGATCAGCTGCCAGAGAGATGCGGATGGTGTCGCCGATGCCATCGGCCAGCAGCATGCCAAGACCCACCGCCGACTTGACGGTGCCCGAGCGCAAGCCACCGGCCTCGGTGATGCCAAGGTGCAGCGGCTGTTCGATCTGCGCGGCCAGCAGGCGGTACGCGGCCACAGCCATGAACACGTCGGAAGCCTTCACGCTGACCTTGAAATCAGGGAAGTTCAGACGATCGAGATGCTCGACGTGGCGCAGTGCGGATTCCACCAGAGCTTCCGGTGTCGGTTCGCCATACTTTTTCTGGAGATCTTTTTCCAGCGAACCGGCGTTGACGCCGATACGAATCGGAATGCCCCGGTCGCGTGCAGCATCGACCACGGCCCTGACACGATCCTCACGACCGATGTTGCCCGGATTGATGCGCAGGCAATCAACGCCCAGTTCGGCCACCCGCAGGGCTATCTGGTAGTCGAAATGGATATCGGCCACCAAGGGCACCTGAACCAGCTGTTTGATCTTGCCGAAGGCTTCGGCAGCGTCCATCGAGGGCACCGAGACTCGCACGATGTCTGCACCTGCGTTCTGCAGCTGCTGAATCTGCGCGACGGTTGCCTCGACGTCACAGGTTTCGGTATTGGTCATGCTCTGCACGGCGATGGGTGCGTCGCCGCCGACCGGTACACTGCCCACCCAAATCTTGCGGGAGTGGCGGCGTTTGATGGGAGACTCACTGTGCATGTTTACTGTCCGAGCTTCAGGCGAGCAGTCTCGCCGCGGGTTTGGCTGGCAAGGCTTACGGCTTCGCCGTTGTAGGAAACCTGTACGCCGGACACATAGCCGAGGCGCAAATCGAGGGGGGCCTTGCCAGTGACGGTACGAGAGGTTCCCGCTTTCGCCAGCACACTTAGCAGGACACGGCCATCAGCATCAGTGACCTGCGTCCAGCAATCGGCGGTGTAGCGTAACTCAAGCACCCCTTCTCCAGGGGCAGCCACCACCGCTTGCGAACTCTGCGCAGGGACATTCGCGGCATCGGCCACAACAGGCGTATCGACCGGCTGCGGCGCTGAATCAGCAGGCGCCGCCGCCCCCTGAGCCGGCTCGACGCGTTCCTGCGGCTCACTGACTGGGGCGTTGGAACCCGTTGCAGGCAACTGCTCCGTGGCTACAGGCGGAGGCGCAATAGTCTCGACTTCTGGTTCCGGCTCGTCAGCCTGCTCGTCGGCTCGATCTAGCAGATGGATCTCTGTAGTACCGTCCGCTGCTTCGACCTCGATCCGTTCTAAAGCCGTTACGGCCGGTCCGGATTCGACAGCGAGCTGCTGGTCCTGCCACCAGTAGAACCCTCCACCAACCATCAGCAGCACCAGCGCGAACAAGAAGAAACGCACCATACCCCGTGACAGCCGCACGGGCTCGTCGATATGCCCGAGACTGTTAACGTTGCTGCCGCTTGCCGTGGTCCCGGTGTACTGGTCAAATTCCTGAACCAGGCGGTTTTGATCCAACCCCAGCAACTTGGCATAGGCGCGCACATAACCGCGAGCGAATGTATGGCCCGGCAGCTGGCTGAAATCCCCTGCTTCGATACGGGCCAGCGAGCGCTCGGAAAGATTGAGCTGTTGAGCGACAGTCTGCAAAGACAGATTCTGGCTTTCGCGCGCTGTGCGCAGCGTTTCGCCAGGATTCTTCGAGGTCGGGGCAGCGGCTTCGGAATGGGGCGCGATCATCATTGCTCCGAAAGGAAGTGCTGATACTCAGTGGTACCCGGATACAGGCGCTTGAGCTGCAAGGCGAGACTTGCAGCCTTGTCACGCTCCTCATGGACCTTGGCCAGACGAATTCCTAACAGCAGGCTGCGAGCATTCTGCTCGGATAGTTGACTGAAGCTGTCGTAATAGCGCTTCGATGGCACGTACTGCTTTTCTTCGTAGGCCATCAGGGCCAGCTCCAGCAGCGCTATCGGCTGGCGGCTATCGAGACGCAAGGCACGCGTGAAATAGGTTTCGGCCTTATCCTTCTGCCCCAGTTGCAAAGCGGCCATCCCCATGTTCTGGAACACCCGCGCACGCTCAGGATAGAGATTGTCGGACGAAGCCTGGGTAAAACGCTCCAGCGCTTCGGCGTAGCGTTTCTGCTCGAACAGAAAGCTGCCGTAATTGTTCAGAATGCGTGCGTCGTTGCGACTCGACAAGGCCTCTCGGTAATGTTGGTCTGCAAGGTCGTTTTCCATCTCACTCTGGAACACCAGCGCCAACGCTGCATGAGCCCCGGCGCTGCGGGGATCAAGCTCAAGAGCCTTGCGCAGCGGGGTCTTGGCTCTCCCCGCCTCGCCCTGCTGCAGATAGCCGATACCAAGCTGGACATACGCATCGCGAGCCTCGGAGCGGCCTTGTTCGGTGCGCATCGGATCCACGTTACCCGAAGACACGCAGCCGGCCAAAAGGCCGGCCAATAGAAACAGCAGCGCAGAGCGCAAAATCATCAGCATCCCCCTCAGGATCGGTTGCCTGTTGCAGACGCGGCGGCATCGTCGGCCTGCAATTCACGTACAGCGATGTAACGTTCGCTTCGACGTGTGCGATCCATCACCTGCCCGACCAATTGGCCGCAAGCCGCATCGATGTCTTCGCCGCGGGTCGTACGTACCGTCACATTGTGCCCGGCTTTGTGCAGGATGTCCTGAAAACGGCGGATGGCATTGTTGCTGGGCCGCTCATATCCTGAATGAGGAAAGGGATTGAATGGAATCAGATTGATCTTGCAGGGAATATTCGCTAACAACGCGATCATCTGCTCGGCGTGCTCGGGCTGATCGTTGACCCCCTTGAGCAGGGTGTACTCGATCGTGAGCACGCGCTTCTCACCAAGACGAGAAATGTAGTTGCGACAAGCGCCGAGGACGACCGCCAGCGGATACTTCTTGTTAATGGGCACCAGCTGATTACGCAGCTCATCGTTGGGTGCGTGCAACGACAGCGCCAGGGAGACATCGATGACGTCGCCGAGGCGATCAATCATTGGTGCCACGCCCGACGTGGAGAGGGTTACCTTACGCTTGGAAATGCCGTAGCCGAGGTCGTCCATCATGAGATTCATGGCGGCAACCACGTTGTCGAAATTGAGTAGCGGCTCACCCATGCCCATCATCACCACGTTGGTGATGGCACGGTCGATCTTGGCCGGTACGCTGCCGAATGATTTGTTGGCGATCCAGACCTGGCCAATAATTTCGGCGGCACTCAGATCACTGTTGAAACCCTGTTTCCCTGTCGAGCAGAAGCTGCAATCCAGTGCGCAACCTGCCTGCGAGGAAACGCATAGCGTCCCGCGGCCGTTTTGCGGGATATACACGGTTTCGACACAACTCCCGGAGGCGACACGAACCACCCACTTGCGGGTGCCGTCGCTAGAGATATCTTCGCTGACCACTTCGGGCCCGCGAATCTCAGCAGAAGCCTTGAGCTTTTCACGCAAGGCCTTGCCGATATTGCTCATGGCGTCGAAATCATCGACGCCAAAATGGTGAATCCACTTCATGACCTGACCGGCACGGAAGCGCTTCTCCCCGATGGACTCGAAGAAGCTTTCCAGCTGCGGCTGAGTCAGCCCCAGCAGATTGACCTTGGCAGTCGTGGCAATCATGGAATTCACCTGTCGCTCAACTTAGCGAATACGCGCGCACACTTCGGTTTCAGCGAAGAAGTAAGCGATTTCGCGAGCAGCGGAAGCTTCGGAATCGGAACCGTGAACGGCGTTCTCGTCGATGGACACGGCGAAATCAGCGCGAATGGTGCCTGCAGCGGCCTCTTTCGGGTTGGTGGCACCCATCAGTTCACGGTTCTTGGCCACAGCGTTCTCACCTTCCAGCACCTGGACAATAACCGGACCGGAAGTCATGAAAGCGACCAGATCCTTGAAAAAACCGCGCTCGCTATGCTCGGCGTAAAAACCGGCCGCTTCGCGCTCGGACAGCTGAACCATCTTGGAAGCGACGACGCGCAGGCCGGCCTTCTCGAAACGGGTGGTGATTTCGCCGATGACGTTCTTGGCGACAGCGTCAGGCTTGATGATGGAGAAGGTGCGTTGCAGGGCCATTTGAAACTCCAGACTGATGGGTTAAAGCAAACGAGTAAACCCGCGGATTATACGCGGGTCCCCGGTAAAAATATAAGGGCAGCCTCAAGCCCGGCAGCACCTCGAAATATCAATTCGCGACCTGTGCGAGGCTTGTCGCTGCTCGTCAGGCCTCCTCTATCCAGGCAGCCTGTATGGCTTCGAGGACTTTCTCACCACCACGTTTCGGATCATCCGTAAACTCCGGAAGCTCCGTCACCCAGCGATGCAGTTCGACGAAATTGACGTAGCGCGGATCCACATCCGGCTTGCTCTCGGCCAGCTCAATGGCAATGTCCAGTACGTCCGTCCAGTTAAGCGCCATAATCACCTCGCCTTCAATGGCCTTCGGAAACCTGATTGATGGTGTATTTGGGAATTTCAACTACGAGATCGGCATCAGCCACGACCGCCTGGCAGGAAAGGCGCGAATTGGGCTCCAACCCCCAAGCCTTGTCCAACATGTCATCTTCCAGCTCGTCTGATTCTTCCAGCGACGCGAAACCCTCACGCACTATTACGTGGCAGGTAGTGCAGGCACAGGACTTTTCACAGGCATGTTCGATATCGATACCATTACGCAGCGCCGCATCCAGCACGGTCTCTCCGGTTTGCGCCTCGACCACAGCGCCCTCCGGGCAATGGTCGGCGTTGGGCAGGAAAATAATCTGCGGCATCTGTATCAGTCCTCGATATCGTTGAGCCGTCGACCGGCGAGCGCGGCCTTGACGGTGGAATCTAAACGGCGTGCCGCGAACGCATCGGTAATCTGGCTCAGACGCTTGATCTGGCGCTCGATCGCCACGCCGTCCTGACCACCCAGCAGCTCGCGTAACGCCTGCATCTGTATCTCGATCGCCTGACGCTCCGCTTCGTCAAGAAGACGTTCGCCATCCACGGCCAAGGCGCCCTGCACCGCCTCGAGCAGACGCTGCGCGTCGACCAGTTGCTCACGCAAAGCACGGACCGCCTTGTCTTCGCTCGCCTTGCGGAAAGAATCCTCGAGCATCCGCGCGATCTCGCCGTCGGTAAGGCCATAGGAAGGCTTGACCTGAATACTGGACTCCACACCCGAAGCGAGTTCGCGCGCAGACACATTGAGCAAGCCGTCGGCGTCCACCTGAAAAGTGACGCGAATCTTCGCCGCGCCAGCCACCATCGGAGGAATGCCACGCAATTCAAAGCGCGCCAGCGAGCGGCAGTCAGTGACCAATTCACGCTCACCCTGCAGCACGTGGATCATCATTGCCGTCTGACCATCTTTGTAGGTGGTGAACTCCTGCGCGCGAGCCACTGGGATAGTGGTGTTACGCGGAATGACCTTCTCCATCAGCCCGCCCATGGTTTCCAGGCCGAGAGACAGCGGAATCACGTCGAGCAACAGCAGCTCTTGACCGTCGCGATTGTTACCAGCCAGGGTTTCAGCCTGGATCGCCGCACCAATGGCAACGACCTGATCCGGATCGATATCGGTAAGCGGCTCCCGGCCGAACATTTCCCCGACCTTCTCGCGCACCCGGGGTACCCGCGTCGATCCACCCACCATCACCACCGCACTGATCTCTTCCGGCCCGAGGGTGGAATCACGCAAGGCTCGGCGGCAGGATTTAAGGCTGCGCGCAATCATCGGATCGATCAGCGCATGGAATTGATCACGGCTCAATACACCGTTCCAGCCGCCATAGCTCAACTCGACCGACTCGGCATCTGTCAGCCGTTCTTTAGCATCGCAGGCCAGCTTCAGCACAGCGCGCTGGGCTCCAGGATCGAGGTCCGACGACGCACCCGCCTGTTCAAGAATCCAACCCGCCACGGCGTGGTCGAAATCATCACCACCCAGCGCGGTATCGCCGCCCGTTGCAAGCACTTCGAACACGCCCTTGGTCAGGCGCAGAATGGAAATATCGAAGGTACCCCCGCCCAGGTCGTAGATCGCCACCACGCCCTCCGCCTGGCGATCCAGCCCGTACGCAACCGCAGCCGCCGTAGGCTCGTTGAGTAACCGCAGCACATTGAGGCCGGCCAGACGCGCAGCGTCTTTGGTCGCCTGACGCTGAGCATCGTCGAAGTAAGCAGGCACGGTAATGACAGCGCCAACCAACTCCCCGCCAAGCGTCGCCTCGGCACGCTCGCGCAATGCACGGAGAATCTCGGCAGAGACCTCGACCGGGCTCTTGGCACCTTGCACCGTCTCGATGAACGGCATCTGCGACTCGCCTTCGCTGAAGCGATACGGGAGCTGGCCGCCCAATTGCTTGACGTCACCGATACCGCGCCCCATGAGCCGCTTTACCGATACGATGGTGTTCAGCGGATCGCTGGCCGCCGCCTGCTTGGCGGCGTAACCGACGTCGACATGATCGGCGTGGTAGCGCACCGCGGAAGGAAGAAGCACTCGCCCCTGCGCGTCCGGCAGCGGCGCGGTGACACCACTGCGCAACGCTGCGACGAGAGAGTTGGTGGTACCCAGGTCGATACCCACCGCCAGACGACGCTGATGAGGCTGAGGGCTTTGTCCTGGCTCGGCAATCTGAAGTAAGGCCATATCTATCTGATATCGAGCGTAACGCCAGGCGCTACGTAGGGTTAATCGTCGAGGCGCTCTTCCAGCTGGCGCACTTCCTGCGCCAGCTTGTCGAGGAACTGCATGCGTCGCACCAGTCTTTCCGCCTCCTCGCGCTGCGACTCGTCCTGCCAGATACCGGCGAAGGACTCGTTGAGCAGCTGTTGCGCGGCCTTGAGGCGCGACTTGAAGATCGCAACGCCAGCGAGATCCGCCTGATCCTGCAGATCTTCCAGCTCTTCTCGCCACTGCATCTGCTGCATCAGGAATGCCGGATCCTGCACCGTCGCCTCAAGCGGCATTTCCCGCCCGTGAAGCTGCAACAGATAGCGAGCTCGCCGGGATGGGCTCTTCAGAGTCTGGTAGGCCTCGTTGAGGTTTGCCGACTGCTCGATAGCATGGCGCTGCTCCGACTCGCCCGCATCGGCAAACCGATCCGGATGAACCTTGCGAGCGAGTTCGCGATAGCGCGTGGACAGCTGCTCCAGGTCGAGATCGAATGTGGGCTGAAGCTCGAACAAGGCGTAATGACAGGGAATACCCACAGCGCCCTCAGATATTGAAGCTCTCGCCGCAGCCGCATTCGCCACGCACGTTAGGATTATTGAACTTGAAGCCCTCATTGAGGCCCTCACGAACGAAGTCGAGCTCTGTGCCATCCAGGTAAACAAGGCTTTTTGGATCGATGACGACCTTGACACCATGACTGTCGAAGACCGCATCCTCAGCCGCCGGCTCGTCTACGAACTCGAGTGTGTAAGCAAGTCCGGAACAACCGGTGGTGCGCACACCCAGCCTCACACCGACCCCTTTGCCCCGCCCTTCCAGAGAGCGGCGCACATGCTCGACTGCAGCATTGGTCATGCTGATAGCCATCGCAACCTCCTTTAAGCCGTGGGCAAGCCTTTCTTCTCGCGATAATCGCGAACTGCCGCCTTGATCGCGTCTTCAGCCAGTACCGAGCAGTGAATCTTCACCGGCGGCAGAGCCAGCTCTTCGGCTAGCTGCGTGTTCTTGATGGTTTCGGCCTCTTCCAGGGTTTTGCCCTTCATCCACTCTGTGGCCAGGGAGCTGGAAGCAATGGCCGAGCCGCAGCCGTAGGTCTTGAACTTGGCGTCTTCGATCACGCCCTGTTCGTTGACTTTGATCTGCAGGCGCATCACGTCGCCGCAAGCCGGAGCACCGACCATGCCGGTACCGACGGAGGGATCTTCAGCGTCGAACTTACCGACGTTGCGGGGGTTTTCGTAGTGGTCGATGACCTTATCACTGTATGCCATGGTGCAATCCTCGTTAATCAGACTATGCGGAACGCGACGAATCAGTGGGCTGCCCACTCGATCTTGGTGAGATCGACGCCGTCCTTGTACATGTCCCACAAAGGCGAAAGCTCGCGCAGTTTGGTGACGGCCTCGCTGACCTTCTGCGCGGCGTAGTCGACTTCCTCTTCGGTAGTAAAACGACCGAAGGTGAAACGGATCGAGCTGTGCGCCAACTCATCGTTGCGCCCGATTGCGCGGAGCACGTAGGACGGCTCCAGCGAAGCGGAGGTGCAAGCCGAACCGGACGATACCGCCAGGTCCTTGAGCGCCATGATCAGCGACTCACCCTCGACGTAGTTGAAGCTGAGATTGAGGTTGTGCGGTACCCGAGCCGTCATGCTGCCGTTGACGTAGAGCTCTTCGAGATGCTCAACCTGTTTGAAGAAACGGTCGCGCAGCGCACGAATACGCTCGCGCTCGGCAACCATTTCTACCCTGGCGATACGGAACGCCTCGCCCATGCCAACCAACTGGTGGGTAGCAAGCGTACCGGAGCGCATGCCGCGCTCATGACCGCCGCCGTGCATCTGCGCCTCAAGACGTACCCGCGGCTTACGACGAACATAAAGCGCGCCAACACCCTTTGGACCATATGTCTTGTGCGCGGAGAAAGACATCAGGTCGACCTTCATCTTCTCCAAATCGATCTCCACCTTGCCGGTGGACTGGGCCGCGTCGACGTGGAACAGGATGCCGCGGGAGCGGGTCAGCTCGCCGATGGCGGCGATATCGTTGATGGTCCCGATCTCGTTGTTCACATGCATGATAGACACCAGCACAGTGTCGTCACGCAACGCAGCCTCAACCATCGCCGGCGTAATCACTCCATCTTCGCCAGGCTCGATGTAGGTGACTTCGAAACCTTCGCGCTCCAGCTGGCGGGTTGTGTCCAGCACCGCCTTGTGTTCGATCTTGCTGGTGACGATGTGCTTGCCCTTGGAGGCATAGAAATGAGCTACACCCTTGATGGCAAGGTTGTCGGACTCGGTTGCCCCTGAGGTCCAGACAATCTCACGCGGGTCGGCATTAACCAGCTCGGCCACCTGGCGACGCGCGTTCTCGACCGCCTCCTCGGCCTTCCAGCCAAAGGCATGCGAGCGCGACGCTGGATTACCAAAGTTCCCATCAGCCGTCAGGCAGTCGATCATCTTTTCGGCGACCCGAGGGTCGACCGGCGTTGTCGCGGAATAGTCCAGGTAAATCGGCAATTTCATCGGGTATCTCCTATCAGGCTGTCGTCCGGCTCATTCAATGGCGGACGCTTCGATCTTTTCCAGCTGCGGGGCACGGCCGTTGGCACGACGCATATCCTGGCGCAACGCAACCTCTTGCACCTCGCGACGATTGACCAGGTCGGCCAGACTGATGCCACTGAGAAATTCGTGAATCTGCTGACTCAGATCGCACCAGAGGTGGTGAGTCAGGCAGGTATCGCCCGAATGACAGTCGCCAAGCCCTTGGCAGCGCGTGGCGTCGACAGATTCATTGACTGCATCAATTACCTGTACGACTTGGATATGGGTCATCTCACGGGACAACTGGTAGCCGCCACCGGGGCCACGCACGCTGGTTACCAAGCTGCCACGCCGCAGCTTGGCGAATAACTGCTCAAGGTAGGAAAGCGAAATACCTTGCCGTTCGGAAATATCCGCAAGGGAGACAGGACCTTGCTGCGCATGCAGCGCCAGGTCGAGCATCGCGGTTACGGCGTAGCGTCCTTTGGTAGTCAATCGCATCGGCTTGCACCAAGCATCAAGGTTTGACGCGAGTATGCAATACCTGAGTGTTTATATCAACTATAAGACCGATCAATTCACTCAACCTTTACCGCGACCAACCCAACAGGCCATCAAACCAAACAGGCGGCATCGGAGCGGCATCATACCAGCTCACCCCAGCCTCCGCCCATTGAGTACCGCCTATCGCGCGCCACCCAAATAGCCATACCTAAATGTTTCAGGTATACGCTCGAGATCAATCTTTCACCCGCTTATGAGGCTCACCGCGAGCCGCCTTCTGAGTCTCGGTAAGAATGCCGCGCAGAATATTCATTTCCAGCTTACTTATGCCGCTGCGGCCATAAAGCCTGCGCAGTCGCGCCATCAAATGGCGCGGCTTGCTCGGATCGAGGAAACCGATAGCGATCAGGGTCTGCTCAAGGTGCTCGTAATAATGCTCGAGCTCATCAGCAGTAACCGGCTGCGCACTGAGCAGAGAGGTAGTCTCCAGCTTTTCCTGCTTGCTCGGCTGGTCAGTCGCAGCCAGCCAAGCCATGCGCACCTCATAAGCAAGAACCTGCACGGCGGCAGCAAGATTCAGCGAACTGAACTGCGGGTCCGATGGGATATGCACATGGAAGTGACAACGCTGCAGCTCTTCATTGGTCAGTCCCGCATACTCGCGACCAAACACCAGCGCCACCTCCCCCCCTTGCCCTACCTGCTCAACACATGTCGCCCCCGCTTCACGCGGATCCAACAATGGCCAAGGAATGCGCCGATCGCGCGCACTGGTGCCAAGCACGACACTGCAACCCACTAGCGCCTCCTCAAGCGTGCCGACAACCTGAGCCGCATCGAGAATATCGGTTGCGCCCGAGGCACGCGCAACGGCCTCGGAACTAGGGAACTCTACAGGGTCGACCAAAATCAGACGAGACAACCCCATGTTCTTCATTGCTCGGGCTGCACCGCCGATATTGCCCGGATGGCTGGTATTGACCAGCACCACGCGTATGTTCTGAAGCAACACTGTTCTTCTCAGCTAAAAGCAAACCGAAAGCTTACAGGAACCGCCCCAACCTTCGCCATTAACCATCGGGACAGGCAACATGCGCGAAACGCTTTCTGCTAGAATTGCCGGCTTTCTTTAAACGACCAGGTATTTGATCGATGCAGCCCATGCTGAATATCGCGCTGCGCGCCGCCCGCAGCGCCGGCGAACTGATTCTTCGTTCCACCGAGCGCCTGGACGTGATCTCGGTAAATGAGAAGGATGCGAAGGATTATGTCACCGAGATCGACCACGCAGCCGAGCAGCTGATCATCGCGGCACTACGCAAGGCCTACCCTAATCACGGCATCCTCGGCGAGGAAGGCGGGCTTTCGCAGGGCTCCGGCGACGGCGCCGATTACCTCTGGATCATCGATCCACTGGACGGCACCACCAACTTCGTCCGTGGCGTTCCGCACTACGCCGTGAGCATCGCGTGCAAATACCGAGGCCGCCTGGAACATGCAGTGGTGATCGATCCGGTCCGCCAGGAAGAATTCACTGCAAGTCGCGGCCGCGGTGCGGCGCTGAACGGGCGCCGACTGCGCGTTGGCTCGCGCAAAAGCCTGGAAGGTGCACTACTGGGCACCGGTTTCCCGTTCCGTGACGGGCAAATGGACAATCTGGACGCTTATCTCAACATGTTCCGCAGCCTGGTTGGCCAGACCGCCGGCATCCGTCGCGCTGGCGCCGCAAGCCTGGACCTGGCCTACGTAGCTGCCGGTCGCTATGACGCCTTCTGGGAGTTCGGCCTTTCCGAATGGGACATGGCCGCAGGCGCCCTGCTGATCCAAGAAGCCGGCGGTTTGGTCAGCGACTTCAATGGCAGCCACGACTTCCTTCAGAAAGGACAGATCGTCGCCGGCAATACCAAATGCTTCAAGGCAGTATTGACTGCGATCCAGCCCTACCTCACGCCATCCCTGAAGCGCTGAGTTACCGGCAAGAATAAAAAAACGCCCCTAAGGGCGTTTTTTTGCGCCAGGGTTATTGCTGAGACAGCATCAGCTGGCCATCGCGAACCGGAATGGTGCTGCCTGGATCTCGATCCATACGAACCTGCCCAACCTTGCCTGCCAGATCGTACTTGACGTCGTAACCGACAATCTTGTCCTCGACGTCTGTGACCGTGCTGCAGCGCGTTTCCATGGTTGTATAGGTATCGCCGGCCTGCATGCTCCCCTGGACCTTGTTGCCGGCGTAACCACCAGCAGCAGCCCCCGCAACCGTAGCGATCTTCTTGCCATTTCCACCACCAATCTGGTTCCCCAGCAATCCGCCCGCTACGGCTCCGATTACCGTGCCTGCGATCTTGTGCTGATCTTGAACCGGACGCTGGCGGGTCACTGCAACTTCCTTGCAGACTTCCCGCGGCGTCTTGATGGTTTCCTTGATTGGCTCCACCGCCAACACCTCAGCAAACTTCGGCTCGCGATCCACCAGGCTATAGGTGGCAAACGCTCCACCAGCCGTCACCACAACCGCCCCGAGAATCGCCCCAGTCAGCATCGATTTGTTCACTACCATCTCTCCTTCTGCGGGCTAAGGCTCCGCTCCGGCGCGTTAGACAGACGAAGCGATCGCAAGTTCCGTGGCTGGCCTTCCAAGACGCGACCTCAAGGAGTCTCGTCTACCTCACTGGCTACAGGAGGCATCAGATCAGCAGCGGTCAGTTTCAGCCACACCAGCACAGTACCGCCGATATACACGGAGGAGTAGGTGCCGACCACAACACCAATGAGCAGCGTCAACGCGAAGTTGGCCAGGGTATCCCCACCGAACACCAGCAGAGCTATCAGCGCCAGAGCCGTCGAGAAGGACGTCGCCATGGTACGCAACAGGGTCTGAGTGACGGAAATATCGATATTCTCGATAAGCTCGATCTTGCGCAGCACCCGGAAATTCTCTCGAATCCGGTCGTAGATAATGATGGTGTCGTTAAGCGAATAGCCGATCATCGCCAGCACAGCCGCCAGGACCGTGAGATCGAACGGAATCTGGAAGAATGCCAAGATCCCCAGCGTCAGAATGGTGTCATGCGCCAGTGAAGCGACAGCACCCACCCCAAATTTCCACTGAAAGCGAAAAGCCAGGTACAGCATTATGCCGCCCAGCGCCAGCAGCATGGCCAGGCCACCCTGATCACGCAGCTCTTCGCCGACCTGGGGGCCGACGAACTCGACACGCTCGACCTGGAACTCAGCTTGCGGATCGATACTTCGCAGTGCGCTACTGACTTTGTCGCTCAGCTGCGGGTCATCGCCCGCCATACGGATCAGCACATCCGTCGTGGCGCCAAAACTCTGCACTACGGCATCGGCGTATCCGGCCTGCACCAGTTCGCGCTTGATAAGCTCAAGATCGGCCGGCTGCTCGTAATGGAGCTCAATCAGCGTGCCGCCGGTAAAATCCAGACCGAAATTCAATCCCTTGCCTACGAGCGCCACCAGACCGACAACGGTCAAGAGCAGCGTGATGGCGAACGCAATATTGCGAACCGCCATGAAGCGAATAGTATTCTTGATCATGGCCATGCCCTTAGATCCACAGCTTTTTGACGTTACGCCCGCCAAAAATCAGATTAACCATGCCCCGAGTGAACATGATCGCGGTGAACATGGACGTCATGATTCCCAACGATAACGTCACCGCAAAGCCCTTGATCGGCCCAGTGCCCAGCGCAAACAGAATTCCGCCGACCAGCAGCGTAGTGAGGTTACTGTCGATGATGGCCGTAAAGGCACGATCGAAGCCCTCATTGATGGCGCGCTGCACCGAGAGCCCCTTGGCCAGCTCCTCTCGGATACGCGAGAAGATCAGCACGTTGGCATCCACCGCCATGCCGAGCGTCAGTACGATGCCTGCGATACCAGGAAGCGTGAGTGTCGCGCCGATCACTGACATCAGCCCCACCAGCAAAACCAGATTGAATGCCAGCGCCACGGTCGCAAGGAAACCAAAGAACTTGTAGATCAAAACGACGAAGACCGAGACGAATATCAGCGCCCACCAGGTCGACTCCACGCCTTTGGCGATGTTTTCCGCCCCCAGGCTCGGACCGATGGTCCGCTCTTCGGCGAAGTACATCGGTGCAGCAAGACCACCGGCACGCAGCAACAGAGCCAGCTCCGAGGACTCCCCCTGCCCATCAAGCCCGGTGATTCTGAACTGACTGCCCAGCGGGGATTGAATGGTCGCCAGGCTGATGATCTTTTTCTCTTCCTGGAAGGTTTCGACGCGCACTTCCTTTTCGACGCCGTCGACCATCTGCTTCACATAGCTTGTCTGCGGACGCTGCTCGATGAAGATCACCGCCATGCTGCGGCCGACGTTATTGCGCGTTGCCCGATTCATCAGCTCGCCGCCATGGCCATCCAGGCGGATGTTGACTTGCGGACGGCCATTTTCGTCGTAGCTGGCCTGAGCGTCGGTGACCTGATCACCGGTGATGATCAATGACCGCTCCAACTGCGCCGGCGGGCGGCCTTCCTGACGGAATTCAAAGGTCTCGGTAGTAGCGCGCGGCGCGTCCATTTCAGCGGCCAGGCGGAACTCCAGGTTGGCGGTTTTGCCAAGGATACGCTTGGCTTCTGCAGTGTCCTGAACGCCCGGCAGCTCAACCACGATTCGGTTGGCGCCCTGGCGCTGCACCAGCGGTTCGGAAACACCCAACTCGTTGACCCGATTACGAACCGTAGTGAGGTTCTGCTTGATGGAATATTCGCGGATCTCTGCCAGCTTTGCCTCGGTTAGCGACAGCCGGAGCACGTACTGCCCATTACGCTCGCTGGACGCAATATCGAAGTCGCTGAAATTCTTGCGGATCAGGGCCTGAGCCGCAGTTAGCGCGGCCTGATCGGCGAAGCCCAACTGCACTGCATTGTTCTGCGTAGGCAGGCTACGATAGCGGACCCGCTCCTTGCGCAGCAGGCTCTTGACCTCCCCCTCATAGATGGCAAGGCGAGTCTCGATGGCTTTTTCCATGTCCACTTCAAGCAGGAAGTGAACCCCGCCCGACAAATCCAGCCCCAACTTCATCGGGGTTGCACCGAGACTGCGCAGCCAGTCGGGGGTAGTTGGCGCGAGGTTCAAGGCAACTACGTAATCGTCCCCCACGGCCCGGCGGACAATATCCTTGGCCGGCAGCTGATCCGACAGCCGCTGAAGGCGTAGCAGGCCGCCGTTCTCGCTAATCTCTGATGCCTTGACCGTAATGCCTGCATTACTCAACGCGGCAACCGCTTTATCCAGGACTGCCTGGTCGACTTTGAGAGAGGTGCTGGTGCCGGCCAGCTGGATTGCCGGATCATCGGGATAGAGGTTGGGTGCGGAATAAACCAGGCCGATGACCAGCACTGCAAGGATCAGCAGGTATTTCCACAAGGGGTATTTGTTCAGCATGATGCCGCCCACTTAAAGACGAGGGGCGCATTGCGCGCCCCGTCGTTGGTGTTGAAATGAAGTCAGCTTAGATGGCTTTCAACGTGCCCTTGGGCAGGGTCGCCGCGATCGCCACTTTCTGGAACTTCAGTTCGACATTGTCGGAAACTTCGATCACTACAAAATCATCTGCAACCTTGGTGACCTTGCCCGCGATACCGCCAGAGGTAACTACTTCATCACCCTTTTGCAGACCACCGATGAGGTTCTTGTGGTCCTTTGCACGCTTGGCCTGGGGACGCCAGATCATCAAATAGAAGATGACCAGAAAACCGACTAGAAACAGCCATTCGAAGCCACTTCCAGCAGGACCAGCGGCAGCCTCTTGAGCGTAGGCGGCGGGAATCAGAAAGCTCATGTAGCACTCCTGTTGCAGAGATTAGAATTTTGAAATTTCATCATGCAAGCGGCGGTGTTGGCAGACCGCGCTTCGCATAGAAGGCATCGACAAAGGCAGCCAATGTACCCTGTTGGATAGCTTGGCGTAAACTGGCCATCAAACGTTGGTAATGGCGCAGGTTGTGGATTGTATTCAACATACTGCCCAACATCTCACCACACTTATCCAAATGGTGCAGATAGCCGCGGGAGAAATGTTTGCAGGTGTAACAATCGCAGCCTTGTTCCAGCGGCGAGTCATCATAACGGTGTGCAGCGTTGCGAATTTTCACCACGCCGGTATCCGTAAAAAGATGCCCGTTGCGCGCGTTGCGTGTCGGCATCACGCAGTCGAACATATCGACACCGCGGCGTACCCCCTCCACCAGATCCTCTGGCTTGCCCACGCCCATCAGGTAGCGGGGCTTATCAGCGGGCATCTGCAGCGGCAGGAAATCCAGTACGCGGATCATTTCTTCCTTGGGCTCACCCACCGACAGGCCGCCGATTGCAAGGCCGTCGAAACCGATCTCGCACAGGCCTTCCAGTGATCTCATGCGCAACGACTCATGCATGCCGCCCTGGACAATACCGAACAACGCCGCAGCGCTGTCGCCGTGAGCCTCTTTCGAGCGCTTTGCCCAACGCAGCGACAGCTCCATGGAACGACGTGCAACATCCTCCTCCGCTGGATAAGGCGTGCACTCGTCGAAGATCATCACGATATCGGAACCCAAGTCGCGCTGGACCTGCATAGACTCTTCCGGTCCCATGAAGACCTTGGAGCCGTCGACCGGCGAGGCAAAGTAGACACCCTCCTCCTTGATCTTGCGCATCGCCCCCAGGCTGAACACTTGGAAGCCCCCGGAATCGGTCAGTATCGGACCCTGCCACTGCATGAAATCATGCAGATCACCGTGCGCCTTGATCACCTCGGTGCCGGGGCGCAGCCACAGATGAAAAGTGTTGCCGAGGATGATCTGCGCACCAATTGCCTCGATGTCCCGCGGCAACATCCCCTTGACCGTGCCATAGGTACCCACAGGCATGAACGCTGGCGTCTCAACCACCCCCCGCGGGAAGGTCAGGCGCCCGCGGCGGGCCTTGCCGTCCGTAGCAAGAAGTTCGAAGGACATATGGCAGGTACGACTCATGGGGTTTCCTCGGGACCGCGCGGGGCCGGATTGCGCGTAATGAACATTGCATCGCCGTAGCTGAAGAAGCGATAGCGCTCGGCAACGGCCTCGGCGTAGGCCGCCATGGTTTCGGGATATCCTGCGAAAGCCGAAACCAGCATCAGCAGCGTCGATTCGGGTAGATGGAAATTGGTCACCAGGGCATCCACCACGTGGAAGGGCCTGCCTGGATATATGAAGATATCAGTGTCACCACTGAAAGCCTTGAGCGTGCCGTTGCGAGCTGCAGTTTCCAGCGACCTTACACTGGTGGTGCCCACCGCGATGACCCTACCGCCTCGCTGGCGGCACGCCGCAACCGCATCGACCACCTCCTGGCCGACCTCCAGCCACTCGCGATGCATATGATGCTCTTCGATACGCTCGACCCGTACCGGCTGGAAGGTGCCCGCCCCCACATGCAACGTGACGAATGCCGTTTCCACGCCTTTCTCACGCAGCGCTTCCAGCAAGGCCTCATCAAAATGCAGCCCCGCCGTGGGAGCGGCAACCGCGCCGGCACGCTGAGCGTATACCGTCTGGTAGCGCTCCCGGTCGGCGCCATCATCTGGTCGGTCTATATATGGAGGCAAAGGCATATGGCCGACACGATCGAGGAGTGGCAACACTTCTTCGGCAAACTGCAGCTCAAACAGCGCGTCGTGCCGATCCAGCATCAACGCCTCACCGCCGCCTTCGAGATGAATTCTGGTGCCTGGCTTGGGCGACTTGCTGGAGCGTATGTGAGCCAGCACTCGGTGACTGTCTAGAACTCGCTCGACCAGTACCTCAAGCTTGCCGCCAGTGTCCTTCTGGCCAAACAGGCGGGCCGGAATCACCCGAGTATTGTTGAACACCATCAGATCGCCCGGCTGCAGGTAATCCAGCAGATCAGCAAAGCGTCGATGAACGAGCTGCCCGGTCTCACCATCGAGCACAAGCAACCGGCTGGCGCGACGCTCGGCAAGCGGATGGCGGGCTATGAGTGAATCTGGCAACTGAAAGGAAAAAGCGGAGACGTGCATCAGCAGATGATCGGTCGAGGCGCAAGGGGGGCAAAGCTTAGCGGAAACACTGCGATCTGACCACGCCAGACGATTGACCGACCCGCTTCTCATCCCTATACTTCGCCGCCACTGTGCCTCGATGGCGGAATCGGTAGACGCAGCGGATTCAAAATCCGCCGTTGGTAACAACGTGAGAGTTCGAGTCTCTCTCGAGGCACCATTATCTTAATCAACGAAAAACCGAATTCGTTGACAGCCGGACGCTGATACAGCTCGGCATTGCTCCACGCATCAAAACTCTGCACCTCGATGTTCGACTCAGTAGCCCCGCAGCCATCAAGGCTTCGGAGGCTATAGGTCCCGCACCACAGCCCATATCAGGCTCGGCAGTGCTGATTCAGACCGTTCAAACAGCGCCAAAACGCGCCGCCTGGACAGGCAAATTCTATGGCTCCGAGGGGTTGGCACTCCTAGCGAGTTATCGTAGAGTGTGCCCACTGTGTTTGCATGGGTCGCTGTTGAATCGTGACCTGGTGCAGTAGATCATTTGATCCGCTACATCCCGTTCGACTCTTTACTCCTTGCAACCAGTTCCCGCCCCTGCCCTGCAGGCGCGCTTCTACTATTGAGCTTCAAGGATACAAAGACATGTCTAATCGTCAGAACGGTACCGTCAAGTGGTTTAACGACGAGAAAGGTTTTGGTTTCATCACTCCCGAGAGCGGTCCGGATCTGTTCGTGCACTTCCGCGCGATCGAAGGCAACGGCTTCAAGAGCTTGAAAGAAGGCCAGAAAGTCAGCTTCGTCGCAGTGCAAGGTCAAAAGGGCATGCAGGCTGACCAGGTTCAAATCCAGGAATAAGCCGCCGCTCCGAAAAGCCCCTGATGGACACATCAGGGGCTTTTTTTATGCGCGTATTCCGTAGAATAAGCGCCTGCCTTACGAACGAGCTTAACGATGCGTAAACCTTTGCTGAACCCACAGGGCCGATTCCCCGCCGCCGGCCTGTTGCGCAGGCTGGCCGCCATGTTTTACGACCTATTGCTTTCAGTTGCGCTGATGATGGTGGTCACTCTGTTGTATCAGCAAATCGTGCTTCGATTGCTTTATGGCGGCGACGGACTCCAAGCCCTTTCAGAAAGCGGCGGCCTGGACATAGATCCGGTTCTTTCTACCTTGCTGCTGTTCAGCCTATTCGGTTTCTTCGCCAAGTTCTGGACCCACACCGGCCAGACGCTTGGGATGCAAGTTTGGGGCATCCGCATTCAGAATGCCGACGGCAGCGCCATCGACCTTTGGCAGGCGCTACTGCGCTTCTTGATCGCGATTTTCTCTTGGCTGGCTTTCGGCATCGGCTATTGGTGGATGCTTTGGGACAAGAAGCAGCGCACCTGGCATGACATCTACTCTGAGAGCCAGGTGGTTCAACTGCCGAAAAATGCGCACAAGAAGTGAAGGCGTTCGAGGGCTCTGCAGAGCCTCGCACTACCGCTCAGCCCCAATGCCTCCGCGCCGTCAACGGGTTATCTACATCGTGTGGGTTGGGCGATCCGATTTCAGCGCACCGGCGAGGTAGGTCTCGATCTTGTTGCGTGCTGTCGAATCGCCCTCATTGAACTGCACGCCCACGCCAGCGGCGCGATTGCCCTGAGCACCTTTCGGAGTGATCCAGACAACCTTGCCGGCAACCGGGATCTTCTCCGGCTCGTCCATCAGGCTCAGTAGCATGAACACTTCATCGCCGAGTTTGTAGCTCTTGTTGGTGGGAATGAACAGCCCGCCATGCTTGATAAACGGCATGAAGGCGGCGTACAGCACTGATTTATCCTTGATAGTCAAAGACAGGATGCCATTACGCGGACCGAGGTTTGCTGGCAAGCTCATGCGATGTTCCTAACGACAGTTCGGGAGGAGTCTAACGTGACCCAGGCAGGCTTGCCCACTGCACCAGCAGCGCTTCGAGAAGCAAGACACGGTTGAGGTTGGCTTTGCCCAATACCTTCTGCCGATGAGCCAGGAGCCAGTCCTGTAACGCAATCACCTTGGCCGGTGTGGATTTTTGCGACAGATACTGCACCACCTTCCGCATATCGGCGGCGCCGGGCGCGGCGCTATCACCTGCCATCTGGTGACACAGGATCAAATGCGCCCACTGGCAGAACCAGTCCAACAGCAATGGAAGCGGTAGCGCATTCCAACCTTCGGCCAACTGGCTCGGTGATCGCTGCTGCTTATGCAACTGCTTGATGCCATCAATCACCTGCGCACGCATTTCTAGCGCGCCCACACCGTGAAGTTTCAACGCTTCCAACGGCGAACCCGCCGCTAGCGCCAGCAGCTCCTCCCTGCCTTCCGGCGAAAGATCCGGCAGCTTCCCCGATAACCAGTCCAGGCTCTGCTGCCTTCCAGGCAACGGACAGGCCTGTTGCACGCAACGACTTTTGAGAGTCGGCAGCAGGCGACTTGGCTGGTGGCTCACCAGCAACAGCACCGTATTGCCGGCAGGCTCTTCAAGGCTTTTTAGCAACGCATTGGCCGCGTTAAGATTCATCGCCTCGACAGGCTCCACCAACACTACCTTGCGCCCGCCCAGCTGCGCCGTCTGAGTGATGAAATCGACTAGCTCGCGGACCTGATCGACGCGAATTGCCTTGTCCGCCTCCTCCGGCTCGAGGATGTAATGATCGGGATGCGTCTGGGCTGCCAGCAGCTGGCAGCCTCTGCAAGCACCACACGCGCCCTCCAGCGAGGGCCGCTGGCAGAGCAGCAAGGCCATCAGCCGCTCAGCAAGGTCTCGCTTGCCGATGCCAGCAGGGCCGTGCAAAAGATAAGCATGGGCATGCTGCTGGCGCCCGGCAAGTAACTGCCAAAGCCCGGCCTGCCAGGCGAGCACCCCATCAGCCACGCGCACGCTCCAACAACTCTGGCAGCAGAGCCTGCAAAGTTTGTTGAACGGCCTCAAGCGGCATCCCGGCATCAATCACTCGATAACGATGGGGTGCCTGCCTGGCTCGCTCAAGATAGGCATGCCGCACCGACTCGAAGAATTTCAGGCCCTCCTGCTCGAAGCGGTCCAGGCGGCCTCGCGCTGCGGCACGACTCAGGCCAATCTCCACCGGGAGATCGAAAATCAACGTCAGATCGGGCCTGAGATCGCCCTGCACGAAAGTTTCTAGCTGCTCGATGCGCTGATAGGAAAGCCCGCGCCCACCGCCCTGATAGGCGTACGTCGCATCGGTGAAACGATCACAAATCACTAGCGCACCGCGTGCCAAGGCTGGCCGGATGACCTGATCCAGATGCTGCGCGCGCGCGGCAAAGACCAGCAGCAACTCAGTGTCGCTGCACATAGGTTCGTCGCTGGGCGCCAGCAGCAATTCGCGTATCTGCTCAGCAAGCGGCGTGCCGCCGGGCTCCCGGGTCAACAGCACTTCCTGCCCACGCTCGCGCAGCCGCTCCGCGAGAAACTCTCGATTGGTGCTCTTGCCAGCGCCCTCGGGGCCTTCGAGGGTGATAAAGAGTCCGCTCATTGGGTTGCCTCGCTTGGCGTCGGCATCTGTCTTAGAGCTGGGCTGGAACGATAGTCTGCGCGCCGCTTGAGCTGAAACTCGCGCACCGCTCGATTATGCTCGGCCAGGGTGTTGCTGAATACATGACTGCCGTCGCCGCGGGCAACGAAATACAAGCTCGTGCCTTTGGCTGGATGCAGTGCCGCATGAATGGCCTCGCGCCCCACCATGGCGATGGGCGTTGGCGGCAGCCCGGCCTGGGTATAGGTGTTGTAGGGCGTCGGCCTGCGCAAGTCGCTACGCGTGATCCTCCCGCGATACAGCTCGCCCATGCCATAGATAACCGTGGGATCGGTCTGCAGCAGCATGCCACGGGCCAACCTGCGCACAAAAACCCCCGCGATTTCGCCACGCTCGTGAGGCACCCCAGTTTCCTTCTCGATAATCGAAGCCATGATCAGCGCCTGGTACTCGTCCTTGTATGGCAAATCTTTGCTGCGCCGAGCCCACTCTTCACCAAGTACCGCCTGCAGTCGCGAAAAGGCTCGCTGGAGCAGCTCCAGATCTGTAGTGCCCCGCGTGTAGAGGTAGGTATCAGGGAAGAAACGACCCTCTGGATGCAAACCAGCTTGCCCCAGCCGCGCCATGACATCCTCATCGGAGAGCCCCTGCAGGGTGTGTTGCAATTTGGGCTGTGCTGCCAGTGCGCCACGCACCTGTTGGAAATTCCATCCTTCGACAAGCGTCAGGCTGTACTGGACAACCTCGCCCCTCTGCCAGAGGGCAATCATTTCGCGCGGGGTCATACCGGGCGTCAATCGATACTCTCCACTGTGCAGAGGCTGCTCCGAGAGATTCATGCGCCAATACAATCGCAGCCAAAGCGCATCATGAAGAACACCCTCGGCCTCAAGCTTACGAAAGAGACCACCGGGCGTATCGCCGACGCGAACGTCGAGCATACGAATATCATTCAGAGCTAATGGCTGCTCCAGCACCGAGTGTTGCTTCCACACAGCCAAGCCCCCCGCTACGAGAATCAGTAGCGCAGTGACAAGCACTAACGACAACAGCTTGCGAATCACGAATTACCTGACAGTTCGGCTAGACGGGCCTGAAGTTTACGGGTGAGTGGCCCAGCAGGCCATACATGGTCCATCAATCCGCGCACCGGCCAGATGCCATAAAGACTATTGCAGAGGAATACTTCGTCGGCGCTCAACAGCTGTTCGAGTGCAAGGTCCAGCACCTGGACTTCAAGTCGCAATTCCCGGGCCTGCTCGATGATTTCCGCACGCATGACCCCCGCTACTCCACTCCGGTGCAACGCTGGAGTCGTCAGCACTCCATCTTTCGCCAGAAAAATATTGCTGAAAACTCCCTCGATCACTCTTCCCGAGGTATCTCTCATCAATCCTTCGGCAAAAGCAGGGTCCTGCCACTCCGCCCGAGCCAGCACTTGTTCGAGACGGTTGAGATGCTTCAGGCCGGCAAGCCGCGGCTGCTCTGACAGCCGAGTAGCACAAGCGAACAACCGTACACCGTGCTCGGCATTCTCGGCCGGATAGGTAGGTGCAGGAGAACCGAGCAGCACGCGCCTCGGCGCACCAGCCTGAGCCGAAGCGTAACCCCTCTCTCCATCGCCACGCGTCAGGATCAGCTTGGCGACACCATCGTCCAGAGCAACGCTGAATGCGGAGATCTCCGCCCCAAGAAGAGACAGGTCGCAGGCGAGGCCAAGACGCAGACAGCCTTCTTGTAACCGCTGCAGATGTCGCTCGAGCAACTGCGGCCGGCCGGCGAGAACCCGGATCGTCTCGAACAACCCATCGCCATAGGCCAGGCCCCGGTCACAGACGGACAAGCCCTGTGCGGGCTCTCCGTCCACCCAGCTCAATCTCACTCGCCGAACCGGCGGAACACCAGCGAGCCGTTGGTGCCACCGAAACCAAAGGAATTGGAGATCACCGCATCGATAACCCTCGGCTTGGCCTGCAACGCTACAAAATCGAGGTCGCAACCATCATCCGGCTCTTCCAGGTTGATGGTTGGCGGTGCGACCTGATCACGGATGGCCAGAATGCTAAAGATAGCTTCGACAGCGCCTGCAGCCCCCAGCAAATGCCCTACCATGGATTTGGTCGAGCTCACCGACAGCTCGTAAGCATGCTCGCCAAAGACGGTCTTGATCGCGGCAGCTTCGGCCTTGTCTCCAGCCGGCGTAGAGGTGCCGTGGGCATTGATGTACTGGATCTGGTCGGTATTGAGCTGAGCATCACGCAGCGCACTGCGAATGCATCGCGCTGCACCGGCTCCATCCTCCGGGGGCGAGGTCATGTGGAACGCATCGGCACTCATGCCAAAGCCGATCAGCTCTGCATAGATGGTCGCGCCACGGGCCTTGGCATGCTCCAACTCCTCAAGAACCAGCGCACCAGCACCGTCAGACAGCACGAAACCGTCACGGCCCCTGTCCCAGGGACGGCTCGCCGTCGCAGGGTCATCGTTGCGCGTGGACAAGGCACGAGCTGCAGCGAACCCACCAATGCCCAGGCCACTGGCCGCCATTTCCGAACCGCCGGCAACCATCACGTCGGCCTCGCCATAGGCGATATTGCGTGCGGCCATCCCGATGCAATGCGTTCCCGTGGTACAGGCTGTGGCGATGGCATAGTTCGGCCCCTGCAGCCCAAGGTGGATAGACAGGAAACCGGACACCATATTGATAATGGAGCCCGGCACGAAGAAGGGAGAAATGCGCCGCGGACCTTGCTCGAAGAGTGATCGGCAACTGTTCTCGATATTGGTCAGTCCGCCAATGCCTGAGCCCATGGCTACGCCAATACGCTCACGATTGGCATCGGTAACTTCCAGACCGGAATCACGCACAGCCTGGAAGCTGGCGGCCAGGCCGTACTGGATGAACAGGTCCAGCTTGCGAGCTTCCTTGGCCGGAAGATATTTCTCGATCTCGAAGCCCTTGACCGAACCGCCGAAGCGAGTGGAAAAGGCGGAAAGATCCATATGGTCTATCAGACCGATTCCACTACGGCCGGCGAGAATCCCCTGCCAGCTGCTCGGCACATCGTTACCCAATGGCGATACCATGCCCATCCCGGTAACTACGACGCGTCTTCGCGACACAGCAATTCTCCTCAGGTTACGTTTGATTCATCTCTGCCGATCACCTGACAGACCGAGACGATCCTGCCTAAACACCGCACTGGTGATACGGAGCCAGCGGCGCTTATGTGTATCTCAAAGAAAAGCCGCACTACCTTGTTCAAGGCAGTGCGGCTCTACTGACTCGAAGCGGGTTACGACTTACTGCGCGTGGGCGTTGACGTAGTCGATTGCTTCTTGAACAGTGGTGATCTTCTCGGCTTGCTCATCCGGGATTTCAGTCTCGAATTCCTCTTCCAGAGCCATCACCAGCTCAACGGTGTCAAGGGAGTCGGCACCCAGGTCTTCAACGAAGGAAGCGCTGTTGGTGACTTCCTCTTCCTTGACGCCAAGTTGCTCGGCAACGATTTTCTTGACGCGTTCTTCGATGGTGCTCATACCTTGTTTTCACTCCTATGGAAAAATCCAGGCAGCTGGTCTGCGCGGTAGTTTATAGAAAGCGTTTTCCGCATTTCAAGCTGAAAGCAGGCAAGCATGAACTTGCGTCCAACCTTCTGTCTATAAAAGCACCGCAATTTTATAACGAATAATCAGCCCTAAGACTGCAAACATGCATCAGGCGTCACATTCAGCTCATGTACATGCCACCGTTCACTGGAACCGTAGCGCCAGTGACATAGGAGGCAGCATCAGAAGCCAGAAAAGCGACAACCTTGGCAATTTCCTCCGCCTGACCGAGACGCCCCAGGGGAATCTGTCCCAGCAGCGCGTCACGCTGAGCGTCAGGTAGCTCACGCGTCATATCTGTATCGATGAATCCGGGCGCAACCGAGTTCACGGTAATCCCGCGAGACCCGACCTCGCGTGCCAGGGCACGACTGAAACCCTCGAGCCCCGCCTTGGCTGCGGCGTAGTTTACCTGCCCGGCGTTGCCCATGGCACCAACCACCGAACCGATATTGATGATCCGCCCCCAGCGCGCCTTGGTCATACCCCGCAGAACACCCTTGGTGACGCGATAAAGGCTGCTGAGATTGGTGTCGATCACATCATGCCATTCGTCGTCTTTCATGCGCAGCATCAGATTGTCACGAGTAATGCCGGCATTGTTGACCAGGATCGCCGGCTGGCCGAGATGCTGCTGGATATGCTCGAGTGTCCTTGCTACGGATTCGTCACTGGTGACATCGAGTACCAGCCCTGCACCCTGAATACCATTATCCTTCAGAGTTTCGGCAATTCGTTCAGCACCAGAAGGCGACGTGGCCGTTCCGATAACGATGGCGCCCTGGCGGCCCAGCTCAAGCGCGATCGCCTGACCGATACCTCGGCTGGCACCGGTTACCAGTGCTACTTTGCCTTGCAGAGTCATATTTTGCTCCTTGTTCAAACCAATGCACCGCGTGCGGCAGCAAAGGCCTCGGGGGTGTCGAGATTGTATGTATTGATGCCCTTGACACAGCGCTTGTTCAACCCTGAAAGCACCTTACCGGGACCGCACTCCACCAGATCGGTAATGCCACGCTCGCTGAGCACAACCATCGATTCGACCCAGCGAACCGGACTATAGAGTTGCGCCAGCAAATCGCGCTTGAGGGTATCCAGATCGGCGACGACAGCCGCACTGACGTTTTGAACCAGCGGTATTTGCGGGGCCTGCCAGGCTATAGCTGCAACCGACTCTGCAAAACGCTCTGCCGCTGGCCGCATCAGCTCGCAGTGAGACGGCACGCTTACCGGCAGCGCCATGGCACGCTTGGCGCCACGCGCCTTGCAGGCCTCGATGGCACGCTCAACGGCTGCGGCGCTACCGGCGATCACAACTTGCCCCGGCGCGTTGAAATTCACTGCACTTACCACATCACCTTGCGCAGCTTCACTACAGGCAGCCAGCACATCCGAATCCTCGAGACCCAGAATGGCAGCCATACCGCCCGCCCCCGCCGGAACCGCCTGCTGCATCAACTGGCCACGCAGCTCAACCAGCTTCACCGCTGCGCTGAATGGCAAACTCTCAGCGGCAACCAGCGCAGAATATTCACCAAGACTATGCCCAGCAACAAAAGCAGGCTTCGCACCACCCTCACTCAACCACAGGCGCCACAAGGCAATCGAGGCTGCAAGAATGGCGGGCTGCGTCTTATCGGTCTGGTTCAGCTGCTCTTCAGGTCCTTCCTGGGTCAACGCCCAGAGGTCATAGCCCAGCGCGGAGGAAGCCTCGGCAAAGGTGTCTCGAACGATGGCCTGTTGAGCGCCCTGCTCTGCGAGCATACCCAGGGATTGGGACCCCTGCCCTGGAAAGACGAAAGCGAGTGATGCGGACATGAAACGACTCTCTTCTAGTTCTGTTCGTCGGGGATGCGCCCGTGCTGAGCGCATTGAATAGTCAGTTGGATGGCGAACCATCGGGTGCGGTCACATCGTCACCTCGCCCGGAAGACCGAGCTAACACCAAGCGGAGTTCGAGCCGCTCGCGCAATTGCTCCGGAAGATTGTAGCGAACATCCAATGCGGCACGGCGAATCGCCCATTTAAAGCTTTCCTTACCAGCGCCACCATGACTCTTCACAACAATGCCCTGCAGCCCCAGAAAGCTAGCTCCGTTGTACTGCGCCGGCCTGAGCTCGGTCCGCAACGGGCGTAAAAACGGCAATGCGAAACAACCGACCAACCGAGCCGCAACAGAGCGCTTGAACAGCGACTCGACGCGCTCGGCCATCATCTGCGCCAGCCCCTCGCTAGACTTCAACAAGACATTACCGACGAACCCATCGCAAACCGCGACATCGACTTCACCGCGATACAAACCGTCACCCTCGATGAACCCTCGGTAGTCGAGATCGGCCTTTTGCAGCAACGCCGCCGCCTGCTTGACCTGGTGATTACCTTTGATGTCCTCCGTCCCTACATTCAGCAGGGCCACCCTGGGTCGCTCCACACCCAGCACCTGCGCCGCTACCGACCCCATTACAGCGAACTGGTAAAGCTGTTCGGCCGTGCAGTCGACATTCGCCCCCAGGTCGAGTAACAGGCAAGGCTCCCCACTCGTTGGAATGGCCGTGACCATGGCAGGCCGGTCAACACCCGGCAGGGTTTTCAGCACCTGCCGAGCGAGCGCCATCAACGCACCGGTATTACCAGCACTAACGCAAGCCTGCGCCCTGCCGTCGCGCACCAGCTCCAGAGCGATACGCATAGAGGAACCTGGCTTTCCGCGCAGCGCCTGCGCAGGCCGATCATGCATGTCGATCACTTCATCGGCATGAACAATCTGCAGGCGAGCGCGATCAAACCCTGGATGCCGGGCGACGATGTCTTCGATAAGGGAGGATTGACCAACGAGGATCAGGTGCAGCGAGGGAACTTCAGCCAGACAGTCAAGACTGGCCGGGACAATGCAACGGGGACCGAAGTCCCCGCCCATTGCGTCGATCGCGATGATCGGAGCAGACAAGACTTACTCGTCAGCGCCCTTGTCGATCACTTTACGACCACGGTAGAAACCTTCCGGGGAAACGTGGTGGCGCAGGTGAACTTCACCGGTGCTCTTTTCCACGGACAGGGCATTCGGCTCGAGCGCGTCGTGCGAACGACGCATATCACGGGCGGAACGGGATTTTTTGTTCTGCTGAACAGCCATTGGGATCAACTCCTAAACGTTTGGGTCACGCTTTAACTGAGCCAGTACGCTGAACGGGTTGGACCGCGATACCTCGTTCTCACTCGGCTCGGGCTCATCAGGCCCAGCCGGCGGCTGGCAAATTTCAAGGTCATGGAGTGGAACAATCGGAAGAGCGAGCAAGAGCTCCTCTTCAACCAGCGCCAGCAGATCCAGAGGATCCTCTCCCACTTCCAGCACGTCGTAGCCCTTGGGCAGGTGCTGACCGCTCGCCCCTTCATTCACGACGGCGTACTCGCACTCGCTGTGAATAGGCAGAACAACCGGCTCCAGACAACGCTGGCAAATCATTTTGACCTCAACATCCAGCTCACTGCGAATAACCACAGTACGCTGTTCGTCGCGCCCAAACTCCAAACGGGCGCGCACCACACCTTCGTCGCCCTCAAGAGGATCAACGAGCCGCTTCAGCTCAGACAATTGCAGCTCACCCTCAAGGGTAGCCGCTCGGTCAGCGAGCTTGCGCGGGTCAACGTGCGGAGGTATCGGTCCTTTCAACATAAGCGCGGCATTCTAGGGATGCGCCTCTCGACTGTCAAAGGAATTCAACCCCATAATTCTGCCTCGCCGACCAAGCATCAGGCACTGTATATATAAGGAAGGAACATGCGCCAACTGCTTCTCGCATCAAGCTCGCCTTATCGTCGCGAGCTCCTTTCGCGCCTGCATCTGCCCTTCCACTGCAGCGCACCGGATATCGACGAATCGGCGCAGGACGACGAGCCAGCCGAACACCTAGTGCAACGACTAGCCGAGCAAAAGGCCCAGGCACTCGCACCGAATCATCCGGACCACCTAATCATTGGCTCCGATCAGGTTGCGATGCTGGGCCGCGAAATCCTTGGCAAACCCCATACACCGGAACGGGCCATGGAGCAGTTGAAGGCATGCAGCGGTAACAGCGTGACCTTTCTCACCGGTCTTGCCCTGCTGGACAGTCGAAGCGGCAGATTGCAGCTCGATTGCGTGCCCTTCACCGTGCACTTCCGGGAACTCGATGAGTCGCGCATCGAACGCTACCTACGAATCGAGAAACCCTATGACTGCGCCGGCAGCTTCAAGGCCGAAGGACTTGGTATCAGTCTTTTCCGCTCAACCTCAGGGTCCGACGTCACCAGCCTGATCGGCCTGCCACTGATTCGACTGGTGGATATGCTGCTCCAGGAAGGCGTACAGATCCCCTAAACCAGCCAGAAGCCGCGCCCTACCGCAACGCCGGCCCGGAAAAGCCAACCAGCATCGCCAATCGCTCGGCCACACTGGCGCCCAACCTCTTGGTAAAGCGATCCAGCGGCGAATCCTTGACTGTGAAGTCGACCAGCTCCTCCTCGCCAATCACATCCCGCGCGACGTGACTGGTACTCCCCAAGCCGTCGATCAAACCCAGCTCGAGCGCCTGCTCCCCAGACCAAATCAACCCCGAGAATAACTCTGGATGCGCGGCTTCCTGGAGGCGGTCGCCACGCCCCTTTTTCACGCTATCGATAAATTGGCGGTGAGTCGTTGCCAGCACACCTTTCCAGAATGCGGTTTCTTCCGGCTTTTCAGGCTGAAACGGATCAAGGAACGCCTTGTGCTCGCCCGAGGTGTAGACACGCCGCTCGACGCCCAACTTGTGCAAGGTGTCGACAAAGCCGAAAGTCGCCGCAGTCACACCAATGGAACCCACCAAACTGGATTTGTCGGCGTAAATTTCATCCGCCGCACTGGCAATGTAATAAGCACCCGAAGCCCCGAGATCAGTGATGACGGCATAGACCTTGATCGCCGGATATTCTCCACGCAACCGCCTGATCTCGTCGTAAATATAACCGGACTGCACCGGGCTACCGCCAGGGCTGTTGATGCGCAACACCACGCCCTTAGTGTTGGCATGCTCGAACGCAGCACGCAACGCACCCACTACGTTGTCGGCACTTGCAGGCTCTTCGTCGGCAATCATTCCACGCACATTAATGATCGCCGTATGCCCATCTCCCACCACCGTTTTATCACCGCCAAACTGCAACAGGGGTGTAAAAAGCGCCAGCGCACCAAACAGATAAATGAAGGTCAGCGACTTGAAGAAAATTCCCCAGCGCCGCGCTCGGCGCTGCTCCTGGATTCCAGCAAGCAGAGTCTTTTCCAACAGCTTCCAACTATTGTTCTCTTCTTTACTCTCGCCCACCGGGGCCTTCCACTCATCAGACATAGCTTTCAACCTCAGTGATACGATCAGAACCCAGCCAGCGACTGATCTCCGGGAATTCATTCACAACAAAGCGCGGCGAGCACGCCAGCAACACCTCAACAGACTGCGCGCCATAGGTAACAGCAGCGCTATCCAGCCCTGCCCGACTAGCCATCCGCAGATCGAAAACCGAATCACCCACCATCAATGCCCTCTCCGGTCGAACACCGCAGTGAGCCAGGATTTCATGGATCATCAGCGGATCAGGCTTGCTCGCCGTTTCATCTGCACATCGGGTGATATCGAAAAAATCCTGCCAACCTTGCACAGCCAAGGCTCGATCGAGACCGGCACGCCCCTTCCCCGTCGCGACCGCCAGGATATGTCCGCGATCACGGAGCACCTGCAAGGTCTGAGCGACGCCTGGATACAAGACTGAAGGCTCTGCTTCGAGCGCAAGATAGTGTTCACCATAAGCACGACGAAAAACCTCGACCATCTTCGGATCCGTCACATCGGGATATAACGAAGCGATCGCTTCCGGCATTGCCAATCCGATGATGCCCTTGATCTGCGCAGCGTCACGCCGAGGCAAACCACAGATGTCCGCCGCCATGCTGACGGACTCTACGATGCGCCCGATGGAGTCCACCAAGGTTCCATCCCAATCGAAAATCAGAACCTCATAATTACTCAATTAGCTTACTCAGTGTCTGCGCCCAGACCTCATCGACCGGTGCCTCGAGCCTCAGTTCACCGCCATCGAGCAACGGCACCGTTAACTCATAGGCATGCAGGAACAGGCGCTTCCCGCCCAGCTCCCGGATTTCGCGCGAAAAATCCTCATCGCCATACTTGCTATCCCCAGCGATAGCATGACCAGCATGCAATGCATGCACGCGAATCTGATGGGTTCGCCCTGTGATCGGCCTGGCCTCAACAAGCGTGGCGAAATCACCAAAGCGCCGCAGCACGCGAAAAAGAGTCAGGGCCTCCTTTCCGTCCTCGGTCACTTCTACCATGCGTTCGCCAGAGCGCAGCGTATTCTTCAACAAAGGTGCGTTGACCTGCTTCTTGCCGGTTTCCCAGCGCCCTCGCACCAGCGCCATGTAACGCTTATCCACCCCATCGCCACGCAGCGCCTCATGCAAATGCCGCAGCATACTGCGCTTCTTGGCGATCATGAGCAGACCCGACGTATCGCGATCGAGGCGGTGCACCAACTCCAGCTCTTTGGCGTCAGGCCGCAACTGGCGCAACGCCTCGATCACGCCGTAACTCAGCCCGCTGCCGCCATGCACAGCAATGCCAGCCGGCTTGTTGAGCACGATCAGAGCCTTGTCCTCGTAAACGATCGCCGCCTCCAGGCGCTCCAGCAATCCCTGGGCCAGTGGCGCCGGCTCATCGCGCTCTGCCAAGCGCAACGGCGGAACGCGTACTAGATCTCCGGCCTGCAGCTTGTACTCGGGTTTGATTCGCCCTTTATTGACCCGCACCTCGCCCTTACGCAGGATGCGATAGATGAGCGTCTTGGGCACACCCTTGAGCTGATTGCGGAGAAAGTTGTCGATACGCTGGCCGGCAAGCTCCGGCGACACCTCGAGCATCTGCACGCCGGAGGTCTGAGAAGGGGTATTGGTCATCGCCGCATGATAGCAATTTCATCGATTTGAAGCACTTGGACATTGCTGTTATAGTCGCGAACGCCGCCAAAAACGGCCAGGCCGCGAATGCCAGCGATATCGCCATTCCGGCTCAGCAAAATGTACAGGACGTGAGGCCGTCCGACGGAGCTTTCCTCGTGTATCGGTGAAGCTCCGAAACAAGCCTTGAAGACATGATGCGTGCCCCCTTTTGGGGAATCGCGATAATCGATAACCCGCTCCCGGATTCGACGAGTGGCACCCGATTTTCAAAGTATGAGTGTTGGGTGGAGATGCACAGTCATCGGAATGCGTAGCAAAGGCTTTCACAGACGCTTCATTCCGTCCGCTACCGATGTCTGATTCCTCCTCCCCAGGGTTTGTACGAAAAGACCAGCCAAACGAAGGTTAGGCACGGCGAAAGCCGGCAAGTAGGCGCAGTTTACGGCTTGTAACAAGCGGTCCCAGCCGGTTTCGACGCGCATTTCCGTTGCGCAGGCGCTTTTTTTCGTACAGTACCCAGCAGTGCTTCTGTTCCGACAGCAGCAGGAGATGTCGTCGCGACGCTTGGCCGAACTGGCCTCCCATCGCTGGACACTGGAGTGCCTTACAACCATTCCTGACTCACCTGACACCGACCGCGAGAGTCGTGTGTGCCGAGCGTTGTTTCCCGATGCCATGGAAACCGACGGTACTACATGAAAAGAATGCTAATTAACGCAACTCAGCCTGAAGAGTTGCGTGTTGCGCTGGTCGACGGTCAACGCCTGTTTGATCTCGATATCGAATCCGGCGCTCGCGAGCAGAAGAAAGCCAATATCTATAAAGGCAAAATCACTCGCGTCGAACCCAGCCTTGAAGCGGCTTTTGTCGACTTCGGTTCTGACCGCCACGGTTTTCTCCCTCTTAAGGAAATCTCACGCGAATACTTCAAGAAGACGCCTGAAGGCCGCGTGAACATCAAAGACGTTCTGAGCGAAGGCCAGGAAGTCATTGTCCAGGTAGAAAAGGAAGAGCGTGGCAACAAGGGCGCGGCCCTGACCACCTTCATCAGCCTGGCTGGCCGTTATCTGGTGCTGATGCCCAACAACCCGCGGGCGGGCGGGATCTCCCGTCGTATCGAAGGTGAAGAGCGCAACGAGCTGCGCGAAGCCCTGAACGGCCTGAATATTCCCGCGGACATGGGCCTGATCGTACGCACCGCCGGCCTGGGTCGCTCCAGCGAAGAAATGCAGTGGGACCTCGATTACCTGCTGCAATTGTGGAGCGCGGTCAAGGAGGCCTCGGCCGAGCGCTCGGCACCCTTCCTGATCTACCAGGAATCCAACGTCATCATCCGCGCCATCCGTGACTACCTGCGCCAAGATATCGGTGAAGTCCTGATCGACAGCGTGGAAGCTCAAGATGAAGCGCTGAGCTTCATCCAGCAGGTGATGCCGCAGTACGCCAGCAAAATCAAGCTGTACGAAGACAGCGTGCCGCTGTTCAATCGCTTCCAAATCGAAAGCCAGATCGAAACCGCCTTCCAGCGCGAAGTGAAGCTGCCCTCCGGTGGCTCGCTGGTCATCGATCCGACCGAGGCCCTGGTCTCCATCGACATCAACTCGGCACGCGCCACCAAAGGCGGCGACATCGAGGAAACCGCGCTACAAACCAACCTGGAAGCCGCCGAGGAAATTGCCCGCCAGCTGCGTCTGCGAGACATTGGCGGCCTGATCGTCATTGACTTCATCGACATGACTCCGGCGAAGAACCAACGCGCCGTGGAAGAGAAGATGCGCGAAGCGCTCGAAGCCGACCGCGCCCGCATCCAGGTCGGTCGCATCTCCCGCTTCGGCCTGCTGGAGATGTCCCGCCAGCGCCTGCGTCCTTCGCTTGGCGAAACCAGCGGTATCGTCTGCCCGCGCTGTAACGGCCAGGGCATCATCCGTGACGTCGAGTCGCTGTCGCTGGCGATCCTGCGCCTGATCGAGGAAGAAGCACTCAAGGACCGCACCGCCGAAGTCCGCGCCCGCGTACCCTTCCAGGTCGCCGCCTTCCTGCTCAACGAAAAGCGCAACGCGATCACCAAGATCGAGCTGCGTACCCGCGCGCGCATTTTCATTCTTCCGGACGACCACCTGGAAACGCCGCATTTCGAGGTGCAGCGCCTGCGTGATGACAGTCCGGAAATCATGGCTGGCCAGGCCAGCTACGAGATGAGCCCGACCGAAGCGGAAGACGCTCAGCCGGCCGCATCGACCCGCACACTGGTCCGCCAGGAAGCGGCCGTGAAGACCGCACCTCAGCGTACCGCGCCAGCCCCAGCGCCTGCCGAGCCGGTTGCCAGCAGCGCAGCACCAACCACACAGGAGCCAAGCCTGTTCAAAGGCCTGGTCAAATCCCTGGTTGGCTTGTTCGCCGGCAAGTCGGAAGCTCCGGCCGCAGAAGTCGAGAAGAAGACTGCCAGCAGCCGCGCACCGCGTAACGATGAACGCCGTAGTGGTCGCCAGCAAAATCGCCGCCGCGAAACCCGTAGCGCACGCGATGAAGAGCGCAAGCCACGTGAAGAGCGCGCGCCACGCGCGGAGCGCCAGCCACGTGAAGAGCGTGCGCCACGCGCGGAGCGCCAGCCACGCGAAGAGCGCGCCCCCCGCGAGGAACGTCAGCCGCGTCAGCGCGAAGAGAGCAAGCCACGCGAACAGGTCGAACCGAATGACGCTCAACCACAAGCCCGTCGCGAGCGCGCCCCCCGCGAGGATCGTCAACCTCGCGAAGAGCGCAAGCGTGAGCTGCGCGCGCCCATTGATGAAGCCATCGATATCGCACAGGCACCAAGCGAGGAGACGGTCGAGCGCAAGCCACGCCAGCCGCGCGAAGAGCGCAAGCCACGTGACGAGCAGATCCTGAACGAAGACATTGCTCAGCCAGAAGATATTGCCGAGGACACGCAGAACGAGCAGGAGTCTTCCGAAGGCGGTGATCGTCCTCGTCGTCGCTCCCGTGGTCAGCGCCGCCGCAGCAACCGCCGTGATCGTCAGCGTGACGCCAATGGCAACGAGATCGAAGATGGCGAAAACAGCGGCGAAGGCGTAGCCGATGAAGCCAACGAAGGCAGTGCTCCAATCAAGTCTGAGCAGCTTGCCGTCGCCGCCACTGCTGCAGCGCTAGCGGCTAACACTGCTGATACCGAGCCAGCGACCACCGCCGTTCCGGCAGTTCAAGCAGAGCCGGTTGCAGAGCCAACTGTTGCTGGACCGGTTGAGCGGATCGAGACGCAGCCTGCTTCCGTAACGCAGGAACAGGCCAAGCCTGAAGCTGTAACTGAAGCGCCCATTGACACAGCCCCTGTCGCTATCCAAGCACCGGCCGGAGAGTCGGCAGCGAACGAGCCCGCACCGGCAGTTGTTGCCGAGCCAGCCGTCGCCGTTGTCGAGCCCGCCATCGTCGTGACAGGTCCTGCGCAACAGGCTGAACCTGCCGCACCGGCTCCGACTCCGGCGCTGACTCCGTCAGGCCGCGCGCCGAACGACCCGCGCGAAGTGCGTCGCCGTCGTCGTGAAGAGGAGCGCCTGGCCAGGGAAGCTGCCGAAGCCAAAGCCGCCGCAGGCGTAGCCGAAGCAGAAGCACCCGCAGAGCTCGTACAGCAGCCGCTGGCCAGCGCGGAGATCGTTGCCAGCGAGCCTGCATCCAGCCAAGCGCAGACCGAGCAACCGCTGGAAAACACCACAGCAGCTAGCTTGGAAAACGCCGCTGTTTCGGCCGAAGAGCGGGCAGTCTTCGCCAGCGTGCCGGCTGCCGAGACCGAGCCGTCCGCCAGCCAGGAGCCAGAGGCGAAACCCGACGAGCCCGACCACGAGGAGAATCGCCAGCGCTGAAGCGTGGCGTAGTTGAAAAGGATGCTGCGGTATCCTGATCCGCTGACCAAACCCCGCCTATGGCGGGGTTTGGTTTTTCTGGGCTGCGATAAAAATGCCGCTTGGCGGCTACCCTCAACAAAAGATCAAGTCACTCAACCGCTCCGACAATTTAACGAGCCTTGGTTGCAGCTATTTAATATCAAGAGACCTTTAGGAAACCCATGCGAACCGAGCGGCCGCGCGGGCTCAAGGCGCGAAACCGGGCATGGCAATATCATGCCGGAGCAGGTCAACACGGAATCCCGCCACCCATGAGCCCCACGGACCGCAACTGCGTCCTATCAGCCAGTCACAGTCGCGCCTCCACACCCCTTAAGTTGGAAAAGGGCTTCTATCGGAGATATGAGGTATGGCCTAGGCGCGGAGCTTCGAAGCTCAAATAGAGTGAGCCACGCGGTCAACCCTCGATAACGTTCGGCTCGATTTCCAGTTCCACACCGAAGCACTTGACGATGTCCGCCTGGATGCGCCGTGCAAGAGCCAGGATCTCCCGACCGCTGGCCTGTCCATGGTTCACCAGAACCAGCGCCTGCAGCTTATGCACGCCCACATCGCCCTCTCGAAAGCCCCTCCAACCGGCCTGATCGATCAACCAGCCGGCGGCGAGCTTCACTCGGCCGTCAGACTGAGGAAAGGCGGCCAGACCGGGATAATTAGCGATCAGCTCTTCAGCATGTGCCTTCTGCACAAGAGGATTTTTGAAGAAGCTGCCGGCGTTGCCCATCAGCTTAGGGTCAGGCAGTTTTTCGCTGCGAATAGCGCAGACCGCATGACTGACGTCGCGCGGCATCGGCGCTTCGATACCCGCTTGCTGTAGCCACTGCCGCAGCGGGCCATAATCCAGCTGTAGACGACCGGTACGGTGCAATGCGAAACGCACCCGCAGAATGATGAAGCGACCTGCTTGTTGCTTGAACACGCTATCGCGATAACCGAACGCGCATGCCTGCAAATCGAATTCACACAGCTCACCGGTATATCGATCCAGCGCGGTCAGGCCGGCAAATACATCCCGGATCTCTACACCGTAGGCACCAACATTCTGGATCGGCGCAGCGCCCACAGTTCCGGGAATGAGGCTCAGGTTTTCCAACCCGGCCAGCCCCAGCTCGAGACTGTGCAACACGAAGGGATGCCAGGGCTCACCGGCTTCTGCCTCGATGACAACCCGCTCGCCGTCGTCGGAAAGCACGCGTATGCCGCGGCTGACCAGGCGCAGCACCAGGGCATCCACATCCGCAGTAAGCAACAGGTTGCTGCCTCCGCCAAGCACGAGCAACGGCAACTCAAGGCGCGCAGCTGTGGTCAACGCCTCACGAACGTCCTCGTCGTTATGCGCTTCGGCATATCGGCTTGCCAGGGCTTCGACGGCAAAGGTGTTGAATGGCTTGAGCGAGCGGTTCGCTTCAATCAGCAGACTCACAGGCGCCCCTTTATTTCTTCCAGCAGTGCGAAACCGGCCTGCTCAATCAGATCCAGGACCTGCTCGAAGCCATGGTCGCCGCCATAATAAGGATCTGGGACCACGTCGCTGCTCATCCCGTAGCGCTTCAGAAACAGGTCTAGCTCGGCGCGCCCGGTAGCCGGTCGCAGTTTTTGTAGACAGGCGAGGTTGTCGTAATCCATGGCCAATATCAGATCGAAACGCTCAAAATCCTCGGCGCAGACCTGACGCGCACGTAACGACTCAAGCTGGTATCCACGGCGACTTCCGTACTCGCAACTACGGCTATCCGGTGCCTTGCCCAGATGCCAGTCGGCCGTTCCGGCGGAGTCGATCTGTATCCGCTCCTGCAATCCCGCTGCCTGCACCTGATGGCGGAATACCGCTTCGGCGGTAGGTGAACGACAGATATTGCCCAAGCAGACGAACAGAACCCTCACGTTCAGCCTCCGATAAGCCGACGAACGCGCTGAAGGTCTTCTGCGGTATCCACGCCGGCAGGGGGTGCCTCGACAGCATCGGCCACATGAATTCGCTTGCCATGCCAGAGCGCACGCAGTTGCTCAAGGCATTCGGTACTTTCCAGCCAGCATGGGCCCCAAGCGACGAAGTCAGCGAGGAAATCGGCACGATAGGCATAAATGCCGATATGACGACGGTATGGCACACCGGCTGGTAGCTGATGGCGGTCGGCCGCGAACTCGTCACGCGCCCAAGGCAGCGGTGCCCGGCTGAACGTCAGCGCGAGGCCATTGATATCGCTAAGCACCTTGACCACATTGGGATTGAACAACGCCTCGGCATCGGCCAGCGGTTCAGCCAAGGTCGCCATGGACGCTTCGGGATGGGCTGCCAGGTTGGCGGCGACCTGGTCGATCACCGCTGGCGGAATCAACGGCTCGTCGCCCTGTACGTTGACCACTATGGCCTCGGCGGGCAATCCCAGCGTTGCCGCGACCTCGGCCAGCCGGTCGGTACCCGACTCATGATCGGGGCGAGTCAGCAATACCTTGGCACCGAATGCGGAGCATGCATCGAAAATGCGTGGATCATCGGTTGCCACCACGACATGCTGGGCAGCGCTTTTGCAGGCCTGCTCCCAGACATGGCGAATCATCGGCTTGCCGGCGATATCCTGCAGCGGTTTGCCCGGCAGGCGGCTGGACGCATAACGCGCCGGAATCACAACGGTGAAAGCGGTGCTCATTTATCCAGGCGCTCATCCACGTCCAGGGTGCGGGCTTCGCCCTCCAACATCACCGGAATACCATCGCGCACTGGGAACGCCAGCGCATCCACCTTGCAGATCAGTTCAGATTTGTCGTCGGCCAGCTTCAGCGGCCCCTTGCACAGCGGGCAGGCCAGAATATCGAGCAGTTTGGTATCCATGTGCAATCCTTGGAAGCAGTCGACCGCCCAGGCTGGTCGTTCGCTATGGGTGTTCGGGCAGCAAGCGGGTCAGCTGGGTATCGAGCCAGGCGATGAATGCCTTCGACGGCTCGGCCTGAACTTGCAGATACGCCCAGCCAGGTGGCGCGAATGCCCGGCATTTGACCGCGTCCTTCTCGGTCATCACCACCGGCAGCGCAGGGCTGAAATTCAGCTGCTCGCGGCTATAAGTGGCATGGTCGGCGAAGGGATGCGGAATCGGGCACCAGTGTAGCGCCTCGAGCGTAGTGAAGAAACGCTGTGGATTGCCGATGCCGGCCACCGCGTGCAGCTGCTGACCGGAGGGAAAGTGATCCAACGGCCAGGTCGCACCGCTGCTCAACTCGATCAATGTCGATGGCTTCAGGCCAAAGGCATAACCGGAAGCGGAATCGTCGCTCGCGCCATTGAGCAGCACGGCATCCACACTTTGCAGGCGCCCGGCCGGTTCGCGCAATGGGCCGGCCGGTAGGCAGCGGCCATTACCCAGGCCCCTTGCCGCATCGATCACGACCAATTCCAGATCACGCGCCAGGCGGTAATGCTGCAGGCCATCGTCTGACAAGATCAGATCCAGCGGCTCGGTCTCGAGCAAAGTGCGTACCGCACGGCCTCGGTCGGGATCGATCATCAGGGGTACGCCGGTTCGCTGAACGATCAGCAATGGCTCGTCACCAGCTTGCGCAGCACGCTGGTCGGGCTGGACGCGCCACGGCAACGAAGGGGGTTTGGCGCCGTAGCCGCGACTGACCACTCCAACCTTCAGTCCGCGATTGCGGCAATGTTCGATCAACCAGAGGATTAACGGCGTCTTCCCAGTGCCACCGACCGTGATGTTGCCGACCACGATGACTGGCACCGGCGCCCGGTAGCTACCGGCACTGCCTTCAAGAAAACGCCGGCGCCTGGCTGTCACGACGCGAGCATAAAGCCCTTCCAGCGGAGCCAGCAAACCAAGCAACGGATGGCCTCTATACCAGGCTTGCTGCAAACGGTCGGAGAAGGACATCAGGGCGCTGCCTGAGCCTCGACGGTGGTAATACGCAACCGAGCAAAACCAAGCTTGCCGGCGGCGTCCATGGCGGTGATCACGGCCTGATGCGGCGTCTTGCCGTCGGCACTGATGACCATCGGCAGGGCTCGGTCGCCGGCGGATTCTTTGTCAAGAGCAGCCATCAGCGTATCCAGGTCATGCTTCACCAGGGGCTTACCGTTGAGCGTGTAGTTGCCATCGACGTCGATCACCACTTCCAGTTGCTTGACCTCGCTCGCTTCGGGCGGCGTGCCACTAGCGGCTTCGGGCAGATCCACCCGCAACTGGGTTTCCCGGGTAAAGGTGGTGGTGACCACGAAGAACAGCAGCAGAATGAACACCACGTCGATCAGCGGCGCAAGCCCTATGTCGACACTTTCCCTGCGTCTGCGCCGGAACTTCACGCCTTGCCCCCGCCCAGATCGACGTCACGCTCGCCCTGCACCACTTCCACCAGCTTGATGGCTTCCTGTTCCATTCCTACGACCAACTCATCCACACGGCGCGACAGGAAGCGATGGAAGAACAAAGCCGGGATGCCCACCATCAGACCCGCCGCCGTGGTTATCAGGGCTTTGGAAATACCGCCGGCCAGCATTGGTGCATTCGCCATTCCCGACCCCATGAAAGCGCCGAATATCTCGATCATCCCCAGTACGGTTCCGAGCAGGCCAAGCAGCGGCGCAATGCCGGCAATGGTACCCAGCGCATTGAGATAACGCTCCAGGTCATGAACGACGCGAGCAGCAGCCTCCTCGATACTTTCCTTCATGATTTCACGACCGCGTTTGGAGTTGGCCAAGCCGGCAGCCAGGATTTCGCCCAGCGGCGAGTCAGCTCGCAGCTCCTTGAGCTTCTGGTTACTGAGCTGCTTGTCCTTGATCCATTTCCAGACCTGACCAAGCAGGTGGGGAGGCGTGACGCGGCTTGGCCGCAATGTCCAAAGACGCTCGATGATTATGCCCAGCGCCGCGATGGAACACAGAATGATCGGCAGCATTATCCAGCCGCCCGCTTTAACCAGCTCCCACACGAGATGAATCCCCCTCGGAAAATTGGCGCCACTCTAGCATAGGGCTGACATGCCTCCGACGGTTGCCGTTCTCATTTTTCCCGCCAGAATCGTCGCTTGTCGCGCATTTTTTTCGCGCCTTCGAAATCGCCCAGTCGAAGCCTCAAGGCACCGTGCTCGGCGGTATCGTAAAGCGAAGCGCCTGCGGTTTGCAGCCGCTTGCGCACCGAAGGGTGCGGATGGCCGAACGCGTTGTGTCGGCCGCGCGAGATCAATGCGCCTTCAGCCGCCACCGCCGCCAGGAACACAGCGGATGAGGAGCTGTTACTGCCATGGTGCGGCACCAACACCCAGCGGGCATTCAAGTCCATCTCGCTATCCATCAGCGCCCGCTCGGCCTGTGCATCGATATCGCCGGTGAGCAGCAGCCGTTCGCCCGCCGCTTCGACCATCATCACGCATGAGGACTGATTGCCGTTGGCCGCTTGCGGCCAGCGCCAGACGCTGAAGCTGACCTGATTCCAAGTCCAGCGTTGGCCGGAGCGACAAAGCTCGGCACCCAGCACCGCAGGCAGCCGTTCGGGTTCGCCGCCGAGCACAGCGCCCACCGGCATCGCACGCCGTATCGCAACCGCGCCGCCAGCATGATCGCTGTCGGCATGACTGAGCATCATCAGGTCCAACCGCTGCAGGCCGAGCCCTCGCAACGAGGGATACACCACGCGCTCGCCGATATCAAAATCACCATAACGCGGCCCGGCGTCATAGAGCAGTGCATGGTCCCGGGTGCGCACTAACATCGAAAGCCCCTGCCCCACGTCGAAAACCCAGACCTCGGCTTTCCCTTCCGCGGGGCTGTTGTCGGGCACGAACAGCAGCGGCACCAGCAACAGCACACCCAGCCCTCGCATCGGCACGCCAGCAGGCAACAACAGGATCAGGGCCCCCAAGCTCACCAGCGCCCACGTCCACAGCGGCAACGCAGACGACAGCCAGGCAGGCTGCCAACCAGCGATCAGTGCCAGAAAATCGAACAGAACTGCCAGCAGCCAACCGACCAGCCATAGCAATGCTTCCCCAAGCCAAGGAGCCCACAGCAGAAAACTCCCCAGCAGAGCCAGAGGCACGACAAGAATGCTGACCCAGGGAACTGCCGCCAGATTCGCTAGCGGTCCGCTCAGACTGACCGGCAACCCCAGCGCCAGCATCGCCGGCAACAACCCCAACGCCATGGCCAATTGCGCATGCGGCAAGGCTCGCCACCATGAAGGAGCCCCAAGCCGGCCACCGAATATCCAGATCAGCAATGCCACCGCCACGAAGGACAGCCAGAAGCCGGGTTGCAGACTGGCTAGTGGATCGACCAGCAGCACACCGACCAAGGCGATCAGCAAGGGTAGCCATACACCGAGATGACGAAAGCGCAGGCGCCATAAAAGAACAATCGCCACCATCAAGCACGCCCGTCGGACGGGCACTTCGAAGCCCGCCAGCCAGCCATAGCCAAGAGCCCCGGCCAAGGCCAGCCCGCACGCACAAGGTAGCCATGGCAAACGCTGCGGCCAGATCCCCCAACGCGCCATCAACAGCACCATCAAATAGAGGAGTCCCGCCAGCATGCTGACATGCTGCCCGGAAATGACCATGAGATGCACCGTGCCGGTGTCCTGGAGAACTCTCCAGTCGGCGCTGGACAGGCCCGAGCCGTCGCCCACCACCAGTGCGGCGATGGCGCCCGCCCTACCATGGGCGTCGACCGACAATAGCCGCTGACGCAGACGATCACGCCAGCCGCCAACGGCAGCCGACTCGGCAATCCGCTCTCCCGCCTTGATGGAGCCACTGGCGCCGATACGCCGTGCCAGCAGCCAAGCCTCATAGTCGAAGGAATGGGGATTGACCAAGCCGCCGGGGCGTTTCAACTTGGCCGCCAGCCGCCAGCGTTCGCCACTGCGGATTTCCGGCCCACCATACCAGGCTACCCGTATCCGAGACGGCAAGCCGGCGTGCCGGGAATGAACATTCGCCAATTCAAAACGCGTCACGTCGCCGCGCCTGTCAGGCAGCCCGGTCACTCTCCCTTCCAGCCAAAAGGTTCGCCCATCAAGCTCGATCGGCAGCTGATCGTCGAGCGCCCACTGAGCGTTCAGGCAGGCCCAGACCAGACCGAAAAAGAACAGTGCCAGCGCAGGCCAGCGAAACAGCAACAGCAGCAGACCGACCAGCGTGAACGCCAACAGCCAGCCGAACGAGGGCAACTGGGGCAGAAAGCGCAGCAGCAACAGGCCCGCCGCAAGCGCCAGCATCCATGGGCGCATAGTGTCTTCTCCTGGAGTCCATTCCGGAAAACATGATTTGTACGCAGCCCGCCTGCTTCGGGCAAGCTACCGTACCTCCGCAGTGCGCCGAACAAGGGTACCGGGAGAAGATCAAATGTCACAAACTGCGGGTGGGTCACAAGCCGATGTCGGGCATAATCGACAAGGTCAAGCCTGCCAGAGAACCTTCATGCCCCGTCGTTTCTTCAAGCGTTACATGCCACATCCTGACCGCATCAAGGGCAACAAGTCCCTGCGTTTCCTCGGCGCGCTGATTCACGACCCCAATCTCTGGCACCTCAACCGCCATTCGGTATCGCGCGCCATGGCGATAGGCCTGTTCTGGGCGATGATTCCAATGCCCTTGCAGATGCTAGCTTCCGCCATATGCGCGATCCCTGCCCGCGCCAACCTGCCAATCGCGGTAGGGCTCGTCTGGCTGACCAATCCGCTGACCATGCCGCCAGTGTTCTACGGCAACTACAAGGTGGGAGCCTGGTTGATGGATACGCCGGCAATGGCCATGCCTGAACAGCTGACGCTCGCCTGGGTCGCACAGATGGTGAACACTCACTGGCAACCGCTCTATCTGGGCTCGCTGGTAATGGCTATCGTTCTTGCCGTACTCGGCTACAGCCTCACCCAAGCCTACTGGCGCTGGTGGGTGGGCCGCAGCTGGCGCAAGCGGCAGAAGGACCGCCGCTGAGCTAGAAGTTATTCGTAACGAAGGGCTTCCGCAGGCTGGGTCTGTGCGGCGCGCCAGGCCGGATACAACGTAGCCAGGAAGCTCAGACCGAGCGCTGCGGCCGAGACCAGAACCACATCCTCCAGACGCAGCTCCGAAGGCAAGGTACTGATGAAGTACACATCCGAGCTGAAGATCGCCTGACCGGTGACCCGCTCCAGCCAGGCCACCAAAGCACTGACATTCAGGGCGCCGAGCACGCCGAGCACGGTACCTATCAGCGTTCCGGTAAAGCCGATGATGCTGCCCTGGACCACGAAGATCGCCATGATCTGCTGCGGCGTGGCACCCAGTGTGCGCAGAATCGCAATGTCTGCGCGCTTGTCGGCCACCACCATGATCAAGGTAGCGATGATGTTAAATGCTGCCACCGCCACGATCAGCAATAGCAACAAGCCGATCATGGTTTTTTCCATTTTCATCGCGCTGAACAGACTGCCCTGCGTGAGCGACCAATCCTCGGCGCGGTAGCCTTCTCCCAGTTGCGCAACAAGTTCGCCGGCAATTTCCGGGGCACGGTAAAGATCGCTCAGGCGCACCCGCACGCCTTCCACCTGCTCCGGTTGCCAACGCGACATCTGTGCGGCATCGGCGCGATGGATCATGGCCAGGCTTCCATCCAGATCCGCACCGACCTTGAATACCCCAACCAGATTCAAACGCTGCATGCGCGGTGTGATGCCGCTGGGCGAGTCGCTGGCCTCTGGTACGATCAGGGTCAGCTTGTCGCCGAGCTTCAGACCGAAACGACGTGCCGTCATCAGCCCGACAATGACGCCGTATTCACCTGGCTCGAGATCCTCGAGCCGCCCGGCGATCATCTTCTCGCCGACGATCGAGACATCTGCCTCCGCCCCTGGCTCGATGCCGCTGATCTGAATCGGCTGCATCACGCCCCTGAACGAGAACATGCCTTCCAGCTGGGTGATAGGCGCAGCGCCCAATACTTGAGGGTGTTCCCGTACACGTTCGGCAACGGCCTGCCAATCATCGAGCGGCTGTTCGGTGCCGAGCACCGCGTGGGGAATCATGCCAAGAATGCGACCGCTCATTTCGCGCTGGAAGCCATTCATCACCGACAGCACCATGATCATCGCCAGCACGCCCAACGACAGGCCGATCATCGAGGTCAGCGAAATGAACGAGATGAAATGGTTGCGACGCTTGGCTCGCGTATAGCGAATGCCAATGAAGACGCTCAGCGGCCTGAACATTATTCAGCCACCAGTCGGCCATCTTCCAGGCGCAGTATCTGGTCCATCTGCCCCGCCAGTTGACGATCGTGGGTCACCACGAGGAAAGCGGTGCGCAGGGTGGAGCTCAATTCCAGCATCAGGTTCTGAATGCCGAGGGCGGTGTGATGGTCGAGATTGCCGGTAGGCTCGTCAAGCAGTACCAGCGCCGGCCGGTTGGCCAGAGCCCGAGCTATGGCCACACGCTGCCGCTCGCCACCGGACAACTCGGAAGGCTTGTGCACCAGCCGATGCCCCAGCCCCACCCGCTGCAGCAATTCTGTGGCGCGCGCTCGCGCTTCTGGAATCGCCGTCTTGCCGATCAGCAACGGCATGCAGACGTTTTCCAGCGCGGTGAATTCTGGCAGCAGATGATGGAACTGGTAGACGAAACCCAGCGCCCGATTGCGCAGCAGGCCACGCTGCTTTTCGTTGAGGGCCGAAAGCTCCTCGCCGGCCAACCAGACGCTGCCTTCGCTGGGCGTATCGAGCCCGCCCAGCAGGTTCAGCAAGGTGCTCTTGCCTGAACCGGAACTGCCGACAATCGCGACGCGCTGCCCTGGGTGAAGTTCCAGCTGCAATCCTGCCAGGACCTCTACCGACTCCGGTCCCTGCTCGTAGCGTTTGCCCAGGTTGCGGCAGCTGAGCACCGCCTGCTCGTGGGAAGCTCCATCATTCATAGCCTGTTCACTCATAACGTAACGCCTCGGCCGGTTGGGTGCGCGCGGCGCGCCAGGCCGGATACAGGGTGGCAAGAAAACTCAGCAGCAGTGCAGCGACGCACACTTGGACCACGTCCGCCGTCATCACGCGTGACGGTAGGTAATCAATGAAATAGACGTCGGCATTGAGAAATTTATGCCCAAGAAGGCGTTCCAGCGCCGCGATCCAACTGCTCACGTTGAGCGCTACGAATACGCCGAGCAATGCGCCCGCCAACGTGCCAACGACACCAATGACGGTCCCCTGAACCATGAAGATTGCCATGATCTGCCGGGGCGTTGCACCGAGGGTACGCAGAATCGCGATATCCCCGCGTTTATCGGTCACCACCATGACCAGCGTCGAGACGATATTGAATGCGGCCACCGCGACAATCAGCAGCAACAGCAAGCCAATCATCGCCTTCTCCATGCGGATCGCCTGATACAAGTTGCCATGCGTACGGGTCCAGTCGCGCGAGTAGTAGTCTTCACCCAGCTGACCAGCCAGAGACCAGGCGATACTTGGCGCCTGGAACAGATCGGCAAAGCGCAGGCGCAAACCCTGAACCTGATCCGGCTGCCAACGGTGCAGGCGTGCCATATCGGCGATGTGAGCGACAGCCACATAGCCGTCTATTTCGCCAGCGCCCACATGGAAGATGCCCTGTACGGTGAAGCGCTTCATGCGCGGAAACACGCCTGCAGGCGTCACTGTCACTTCCGGCGCGACGAACGTGACCTTGTCGCCAACGCCGACGCCAAGCGTCTGTGCCGCCTTGTCGCCGATGAGGATGCCGAATTCACCCGGTTCGAGGCTCTTCAGCGAGCCTTGGCGGAAGAACTGGTCGATGATGGAGACATTCGATTCGATAGCAGGCTCGACCGCATTGACGAGGATCTTGCTGACCTCTCCACGGTGAGTCAGCAAGCCCTGCATCTGGATGAACGGCGCCACGGCTTCGACCTCGGGGTGCCCGAGAATGCGCTCTCCCAGGTGCTGCCAATCATTGATCGGTTGCGTACTTTCGATCGTGGCGTGCGGCACCATCCCCAACACGCGCGTGCGCATTTCATGGTCGAAACCGTTCATGACCGAGAGCACCACTATCATCACCAGCACGCCCAGCGCGAGCCCGATCATGGACGTGAAGGAGATAAAGGAGACGAAGAGGCCACGGCGTCTGGCGCGGGTGTAACGCGCTCCGATATATACGGATAGCGGTCTGAACATAGATCGACGGATTCGCTTTCACTGGCGGGAAGGAAGAGCAACTGACGACTGCTGTTGCCGGGTGGCCTGATACACTCGAACTCATCAACCAACCCGGTGATCGACATGAACGAAGACACTGCAGATCGTCGCGAATACTACCGTATCGAGGACCTGATCGCATTGCAAATCCTGCCCTCGAATGAGGCGCATACAGCATCTGCGCAGGGATCATCCCAGCTGTTCGATCTGCTTGGCGAACTTCATCAGCTCGATTTCGAAGCCCAATACCTGCTGCGCCAGATTGCCGAAGGTAACCGCACCCTGGCCAATTACCTGAAGGTGCAGAACAAGCGCATCGATCTTTTAGGTCAAGCGCTGGCCCAAGGGCTGCTCAAGGATCTGGGCCCGGTCCAGCCGGTAGTACTCTCAGAAGGAGGTATCAGCTTTGTCCATCACCAGCCGCTGGAGGAAGGCTCGTCCTGTGCGCTGAAGATAGTACTGATGCCCCACGGCCTCGGCATGCTGCTACAGGCGCGCATCCTCACCTGTCAGCGTCGGGAAGATGGCCAATTCGCGATAGGCACGTCTTTCGAAGCGTTGACTGATGCACAACGACAACTTCTGGCACGGCATATCCTGCAAAAACAGGCGACGGAGCGCCGCCTGGCTAAAGAAACCCTGCAAGGAGATTGAAATGCATCGCCTGTCCACCGTTTTGTTCACACTGGCACTAGCCGTACCAGCGAACGCCGAGACCATCCGCATTCCAGTGGGCTATCAGGGCCAGGCTGCAGACGCGCCCATGCCCCGTCGAGGCGAATCGAAAACCAGCGTACTGGAACGCTTTGGCCTGGCCGATCAGGAACATCCCAGCGTCGGTACGCCGCCTATCACCCGCTGGGATTATCGAACCTTTTCGGTCTACTTCGAGCACCAGCACGTCATCAACAGCGTGCGTCATCACCAACGCAGCGCTGCTGCTCAGTCAAAGGTACAACCGTGACCCTCATCTACGGCCATCGTGGCGCTAAAGGCGAAGTTCCAGAGAACACGCTGATCGGTTTCCAGAAATGTCTGGAACATGGCGTCCGACGCTGCGAGCTGGACCTGCATCTCTCGCGCGACGGAGAGCTGATGGTGATTCACGACCCGACGTTGAAGCGCACCACCGGAAGGCGCGGTAAGGTCGTCGAGCACGATGCCGCCGAACTGGTCCAGTATGACGCCCGCAGCGGCGGACCTGGATGGAAACACCCCTGTCCCATACCGCGCCTGAGCGAATTGTTCGAACAATGCGATTTCGAGCATTGGCAGCTGGAGGTCAAGAGCGCCTCGCGAGTTCGCGCTGCACGGACCGTGCTGGCGATCAAGGCGCTGGCCGAGCAGTATCAATTGCTCGACCGCATCACCGTTACCTCAAGCTCGCGTGAAGTGTTGCGTGCGCTTCAACGACTGACGCCGGAAATTCCCCGCGGGCTGGTCGCTGAATACACCTGGCTCGACCCACTCAAGGTGGCCCGACAGTATGACTGCCACCTGCTGGCCTTGAAGTGGACGCTGTGCACGCCGGAGCGCATCGCCAAGGCCCACGCTCAGGGTCTGCATGTATCGGTATGGACGGTAAACGAACCCGCATTGATGCGGCGCCTGGCCGATTTTGGTGTTGACAGCCTGATCACCGATTTCCCCGGCCTGGCTGTCGAAACGCTCGCAAAGCGTTGAAGACATCTGAAAGCAGGCAGCCAGGTAAGCGCATGCCACCATGCACCTACCTGAAACTTACCGCCTGCGGCTCTCTGACTCCTGATCAAAAGCTCTCCCGGTTTGGCCAGCGCCAGTCCCGGGAGTCGTCTCCGACCGTCTCAGGCCATCGGTCGGAGCCGCTCAAAAAAGCCGGTTGAGCCCATCGAAAGCCGCAACGCGGTAGGCTTCCGCCATTGTCGGATAGTTGAAGGTTGTGTTGACGAAGTACTTTAGCGTATTCGCCTCGCCTGGCTGATTCATGATCGCCTGACCGATATGCACAATCTCCGAAGCCTGATAACCGAAGCAGTGCACGCCCAGTACTTCCAGCGTCTCTCGGTGGAACAGGATCTTCAACATGCCGGTTGTTTCCGCGGCGATTTGCGCCCGCGCCATGCCTTTGAAGAACGCCTTGCCCACTTCGTAGGGCACCTTCGCCTGGGTCAGCTCACGCTCGGTCTTGCCGATGGAGCTGATCTCGGGAATGGTGTAGATACCCGTAGGAACGTCGTCGACGAAACGCCAGCTGTCGTTCTCAACGATACTGCCAGCGGCGGACCGCCCCTGATCATAGGCAGCACTGGCCAGTGAAGGCCAACCAATCACGTCACCCGCCGCATAGATGTTGCCGATGTCGGTACGGTAATGCTCATCGACCCGAATCTGGCCGCGGCTGTTGACCTTCAGCCCAATATTTTCCAACCCCAGCTTGTCGGTGTTGCCGGTACGCCCGTTGCACCATAGAAAAGCGTCGGCCTTGATCTTCTTGCCCGACTTGAGGTGCAGGATTACGCCATTTTCAACCCCCTCCACGCGCTCATACTCTTCATTGTGGCGAATCAGCACGTTGTTGTTGCGCAGGTGGTAACTGAGCGCATCGGAAATTTCGTCATCGAGAAAACTGAGCAGCTGGTCACGGTTGTCGATGAGATCGACCAGCACGCCTAGGCCACTGAAAATGGATGCGTATTCCGAACCGATGACGCCGGCACCGTAGATGATCAAGCGCCGCGGTGTGTGACTCAGGGTCAGGATGGTGTCGCTGTCGTATATCCGCGGGTGCGAGAAGTCGACATCTGCCGGGCGATAGGGCCTCGACCCGGTCGCGATGATGAACTGCGCCGCGACGAGTCGCTCGACCATGCCGTTCGCGCTGACGACTTCAACCGATTGTTCATCGGAAAAACTGGCCGTCCCGAAGAAGATGTCGATGCGATTGCGAGCGTAATAACTGGTACGCGAGCTGACTTGTTTTTCGATGACATCTTCTGCGCTTTTCAGCACGTCGGGAAACGAAAACCAGCGCGGCTCACCGATCTGGCGGAACAGCGGGTTGGTGTTGTACTGCATGATCTGCCGCACCGAGTGGCGCAACGCCTTGGACGGGATGGTGCCAAGATGCGTAGAGTTTCCGCCCACTTTCGGGCGGCTGTCGACTACGGCAACCTTGCGGCCTGCCTTGACCGCATTCATCGCCGCGCCTTCGCCCGCAGGCCCAGAACCTATTACCACCACATCGTAGTTGTAGACCGCCATATAACCCCCCGAAACAGGCAACAGGTAACCCTGCCAGCCTTAACGAAACCTTCGAAGCCGAGCACCTGCCCCACTTCCCTTTCTTCGATGCGCAGCCGCCAATTACTTCATCATTTGGCAAAGCTCGCTGTACCGACTCGGCGCTTCGACCCAGCTGTCAGCGCCGTGTCGCGTCGTAAGCGAGCCCCGCCTCGTCACCCTTTTCGGCATTGACCTCTTCACACTTTTCGCGACTGCCGCCACATATCGAACATTCCTTTTCGATGCCCAGATTAGCGATGCCGCCGCAAGAACCTGCGATGGGCTTGCGGCCCATGATGACGCCAATAGACATGCCGAAAACCACGAGTAACATTACGAGAAACACGATTAACCAAGTCATTGCTCTGCTCCCGCACCAAACAGCTCATCGAAGGCTGTAGTGCTCTTGCTGACAAATTGCTGTCCTTCGCGGGTGACGAAAAACGCTGCGATTGCATGCTGTTCGGCGTACGCCAGGCCACGCTCGGGCCCAAGGACCATCAGGAGGGTAGACAACCCGTCCGCTAGCATCGCAGATGGGTCAATCACCGTTACCGCCGCCAGCCGGTGCTCAATTGGTGCTCCAGTCTGGGGATCAAGCGTATGCGAGTATCGCTTACCGTCCTGCTCGAAATAGTTGCGATAGTCACCGGAAGTCGACACCGAATAGCCGTCCAACTCGATCACTCTCTGGGCCACGCGCTCATCATCATGAGGTGCTTCGATCGCGATTCGCCATGGCGATCCGTCCGGCTTACGCCCTTCGGCCTTCAGCTCGCCGGTGATCTCGACCAGATAACTACGCACCCCAAGCTCATGCAAGCGCTCCACCACCCGATCAACGGCATAACCGGCTGCGATGCTGTTGAAATCCAGCTGACTTGCCACGTCCTTGCACAATCGCTCACCTTCGATGCGCAAGTGCTGATGCCCGACAAGCTTGCGGGCCTCATCGAGCTCAGCGGTAGTCGGCACTCGCTCAACGCGCCCTTGTGGCCCGAACCCCCAAAGGTTGAGTAGCGGCTCGACCGTCAGGTCCAGCGAACCATCGCTCTCCTGCGAGAGTCGTCCGCCTGCCTCAACCAGCTCCAGAACGGACGCTGGCATCGTTTCGCAGCTGCCGGCCGGCAGGGCGTTGAAGCGCTCCACATCGGAATCTGAACGATAAGTGGACAACTCGCGGTCTAGCTTGCTCAGGATCGCTTCGGTCTGCGCCTGCAGTTCCTCCCTGGGCGCCACTCCCTCGCTGCGCACGTACTTCACAGTGTACGTGCTGCCCATGGTCGGGCCAGCAAAGCTTTCTACTTCATCCTGAAACAGACAGCCCGTCAGGGCTGCCGCAAGAGCGACAGCGATGACGGGCTGAGAACACCTGACAGCGATTACTGACCGGTGTAAAGCGTCAGTTACGACTGAGCAAAAGGAAGCGGCCGAGAGTAACGGCCGCAGCAACGCTCGACTCATCCTAGCCGCCAAAGTCATCGAGCAGGATATTCTCCGGCTCCACACCCAAATCGGTGAGCATCTTAATGACCGAGGCGTTCATCATCGGTGGACCGCACATGTAGAACTCGCAATCCTCCGGAGCAGGATGGTCCTTCAGGTAGTTCTCGTACAGGACGTTGTGAATGAAGCCGGTAGGACCTTCCCAGTTGTCCTCCGGCAGCGGGTCGGACAATGCCAGATGCCACTCGAAATTCTCGTTCTCAGCCTGCAGCATGTCGTATTCATCGACATAGAAGGCTTCGCGCATGGATCGTGCGCCGTACCAGAAGCTGATCTTGCGCTTGGATTTCAGGCGTTTTAACTGATCGAAGATATGCGAGCGCATCGGTGCCATGCCGGCGCCACCGCCGATGAAAACCATCTCGGCGTCGGTATCCTTGGCGAAGAACTCACCGAAGGGACCGTATACCGTGACCTTGTCGCCCGGCTTGAGACTGAACACCCAGGACGACATCTTGCCCGGCGGCAGGTCGTCGCGCCCCGGCGGTGGCGAAGCTACACGGATGTTGAACTTCACGAGCCCTCGCTCTTCCGGGTAGTTAGCCATGGAGTAGGCGCGAATGGTGGTCTCGTCGACCTTGGAGACATAACGCCACAGATCGAACTTGTCCCAGTCAGCGCGAAATTCCGGCTGAATGTCGAAATCCTTGTAGGCGACGGTGTGCGGCGGGCATTCCAGCTGCACATAGCCACCGGCACGGAAGTCTACGTTCTCGCCTTCGGGCAGCTTGAGGGTCAGCTCCTTGATGAAGGTTGCAACGTTGGGGTTGGACTGCACCGTGCATTCCCACTTTTTCACGCCGAAGACTTCTTCAGGCACCTCGATCTTCATGTCTGCCTTGACCGGAGTCTGGCAGGACAGACGCCAGCCCTCCCCCGCCTCGCGACGGGTGAAGTGCGACTCTTCGGTCGGCAGCATCTCGCCACCTCCGCTCTCGACGATACATTTGCACTGTGCGCAGGTACCGCCACCGCCGCAGGCGGATGAAAGAAAAATGTTGTTAGCGGCGAGTGTCTGAAGCAACTTGCCACCAGCAGGAACGGTAATAGTTCGCTCGCCGTTGATTTCGATGCTTACGTCGCCGCTGGAAACCAGCTTGGCGCGCGCTGCCAGGATGATCACCACCAGCGCAAGCACGATGACGGTGAACATGCCGATGGCGAGAAAAATTTCGTAACTCATCAGTTCGTTCCGTCCTTAGAGCTGTACGCCAGAGAAAGACATGAAGCCCAGCGACATCAGCCCGATAGTAATGAAGGTGATGCCCAGCCCCTGCAACCCATCGGGTACGTCGCTGTACTTCAGCTTCTCGCGAATACCCGCCAGCAAGGCAATGGCCAACGCCCAGGACAGACCCGAGCCGATGCCATAGACAGTACTTTCTGCCAAGTTGTAATCACGCTCGACCATGAACAGCGTGCCGCCCATGATGGCGCAGTTCACCGTAATCAGCGGCAGGAAGACACCGAGTGCGTTGTACAGGCTAGGAACGTACTTATCGAGCAGCATTTCCAAGATCTGCACGATGGCAGCGATCACACCGATGTAGCTAAGCAACCCGAGGAAGCTCAGGTCCACGTCCGGCAGACCGGCCCACGACAGCGCACCGGCTTTGAGGAGATAGGTATAAATCAGGTTGTTGGCCGGAACGGTGATGGCCTGAACCACGATCACCGCGATACCCAGACCAATTGCCGTTTCTACCTTCTTCGAAATCGCGATGAAGGTACACATGCCAAGGAAGAACGCCAGAGCCATGTTCTCGATGAACACCGCTCGGACGAACAGGCTGATGTAATGCTCCATTAGTAAGCCTCCTTGTTCGAGACCTGGGGCGCCATCTTGAACGACGGCTTCTCGACCTGATCTTTCTTCCAGGCGCGAATGCCCCAGATGAACAGACCTATTAGGAAGAACGCCGACGGCGGGAGCAGCATCATGCCGTTGGGCAAGTACCAGCCGCCATCGTTGATCACCGGAAGAATGGTGTAGCCCATCAATTTGCCTGCACCGAACAGCTCACGAATGATCCCAAGCGCAATCAGCATGGCGCTGTAGCCCAGCCCGTTACCGATGCCGTCGAAGAACGACAGCACGGGTGGATTCTGCATCGCGAACGCTTCGGCACGCCCCATTACGATGCAGTTGGTGATGATCAGGCCAACGAACACCGATAGCTGTTTGGACAGACTGAACGCATAGGCCTTCAGCACCTGATCCACCAGGATAACCAGCGAAGCGATGATCACCATCTGCACGATCATACGGATCGAGTTGGGGATCTGGCTGCGGATCATGGAGATGAAAAGGTTAGAGAAACCTGTCACCAGCGTCAGCGCAATGGACATCACCAGCGCTGTTTTAAGGTTGGAGGTAACCGCCAACGCCGAGCAGATCCCAAGGATCTGCAAGCCGATGGGGTTGTTGTTGAAGACCGGATTGAGCAGGACTTCTTTGATGGTAGGTTGCGACATGATCAAGCCTCCCCAGCGCGCAGGTTAGCGATAAATGGCCCGAAACCGCCTTCGCTCAACCAGTAGTGCAACAGATTGTTCACGCCATTACTGGTAAGCGTCGCTCCCGCCAGCCCATCGACCTGATGATTGGCCTTCGAGCTCTGGGGATCGACGCTGCCCTTGACGATTTGCATTGCAAGGTCGCCGTTCGCGTTGAAAAGCTGCTTGCCTTGCCACTGGTCACGCCATTTTGGGTTATCCACTTCGCCACCGAGACCGGGAGTCTCGCCGTGCTGGTAGAAGCCAAAACCGGCAACAGTATTCAGGTCACCTTTAACCGCCACAAAGCCGTATAGCGTCGACCACAAGCCGTAGCCGCGAACCGGCAGTATCAGCGTGTCGATTTCACCGCCCTGGCCTTCAACGATATAAACGGTGCTGTAACGTTCACGGCGCTTGATCGAAGCGATGTCTTCGCTGCCCGACAGGGCCTTGGACAACGCCGGGTCTTTTGCCGCCACCAGCGGATCGAAGGTATCGGCATCGAACTCGTCACTGAACCGACCGGTTTCCAGATCGACCAGCCTTGCATCTATACGCTCGTTATACAGCGCCTTGACCTGATTGGCGGACATTCCCGCCTGGCCCAACCCGGCAATCGCCAGAATGCTGCGTTGCTTGTCCAGCTGGCGATTTTCCAACTGGATTGGCCGCAAGGCCACCGCCGCGCCGGCAACGAAGACCGAGCACACCAGGCAAACCAGCAAGGCGACTACCAGCGTGCGGACGGTGGATTCTTTTTGACTAGACATTACGCGCCAGCCTCCGCTTGATGTTGGCCTGGATGACAAAGTGGTCAATCAACGGTGCGCACAGGTTGGCGAACAGAATCGCCAGCATCATGCCCTCCGGAAACGCCGGATTCACTACCCGGATCAGCACCACCATCACGCCAATAAGGATGCCGAATACCCACTTGCCGGTATTGGTCATGGATGCAGACACCGGGTCGGTTGCCATGAAAATCATACCGAAGGCGAATCCGCCAATAACCATGTGCCAGTACCACGGCATACTGAACAGCGGGTTCGTATCGGAGCCGATCAGGTTGAACAAGTAGCTCAGCGCAATCATGCCGATCATCACACCGGAGACGATGCGCCACGAGGCAATCTTGGTCAGCAACAGCACCGCGCCGCCGATGAAGATGGCCAGCGCGCTGGTCTCCCCGATCGAGCCGTGAATGGTGCCGATGAAAGCGTCCATCCAAGAGATTCCACCGCCGATGATGTTCTCGATGCCACCGGCAAAGCCCAGGCTCAGCGCCGTGGCGCCGGCATAACCGTCCACGGTGGTCCAGACCGCATCGCCGGACATCTGCGCGGGGTACGCGAAGAACAGGAACGCCCGAGCCGTCAGGGCGGGGTTGAGGAAATTCTTGCCGGTACCGCCGAAGATTTCCTTGCCGATCACCACACCGAAGCTGATGCCCAACGCCACCTGCCACAGCGGAATGCTCGGCGGCAGGATGAGCGCGAACAGCACCGAGGTCACAAAGAAACCTTCGTTGACTTCATGCTTGCGAATCGAGGCAAACAGCACCTCCCAGAATCCGCCGACGATGAAGGTCACCGCATAGATAGGCAGAAAGTAGGCAGCGCCCTGGATGAAGTTGTCCCACAGACTGTTCGGGTCGAAGCCGGCAAGCATACCGATCAGCCCAAAGCGCCAGCCGTCCTGCGCAGCCAGGAGATCCGGATTCTGCGCAAAAATCAGGTTGGCCTGATACCCGGTGTTCCACATGCCGAAGAACATCGCCGGAAAGGTGCACAGCCAGACGGTGATCATCATGCGCTTGAGGTCGATGCCGTCACGCACGTGGGCGGTGGTCTTGGTGACGCTACCGGGGCGATACAGGAAGGTATCGGCCGCTTCGTAAAGTGCGTACCACTTTTCGTACTTGCCGCCCTTTTCGAAATGGTGCTCGATCTTGTCGAGGAATGCGCGAATGCTCATGCCTTATCCCTCCTTCTCGATCACGGTCAAATTGTCCCGCAGGATCGGGCCGTATTCGTATTTGCCGGCACAGACGTAGGTGCACAGCGCCAGGTCTTCTTCATCCAGCTCAAGGCAGCCAAGCTTTTGCGCCACCTCGGTGTCGCCAACGATCAGCGAGCGCAACAACTGGGTCGGCAGGACGTCAAGCGGCATCACTTCCTCGTAGTTACCAACCGGCACCATGGCCCGCGGGCTACCGTTGGTGGAGGTCGTGAAAGCGAATTTCTTGCCAGCAGTGAGCTTGGAAATAAAGATGTTCAGCACCGAGTGCTTTTCCACACCCGCACGCATGTAGTGCAGCATCTCGCGTTCCTTGCCCTCGCGCAGACAGGAAACCTGCTGGTGATAACGCCCCAGATAGGCGAACGCGCCGTGAGCGGTACGCCCCCCCAGCAACGAACCGGAAACCACGCGATTGGCGCCAGGCTGCAACTCCCCAGCGCTCAATTCATCCAGATTGGCGCCCAGACGGGTACGTACCAGGCGCGGGTTCTCCACCACGGGACCGGCCAGCGACACGACGCGCTCAACCGAAATGCGACCTGTAGTGAACAGCTTGCCAATGGCGATCACATCCTGATAGCCGATGCTCCAGACGCTCTTGCTGGCGCTGACCGGATCAAGGAAATGAATATGCGTTCCGGCCAGACCCGCCGGGTGCGGACCGGCGAATGCCTCGGTCTGCACCTTGTGCAGGTTTTCGCCTGGCAGGGTAATTTCCGCTGCCTTGCACAGGAAGATCTTGGCTAGGTTGCCGAGCACCTTGAGTCCGGCTTCGAAAGCAGCGGCCTGCTCGCTGATGATCACAGCCGGATCGGCTGCCAGCGGATGCGTATCGATAGCTGTTACGAAGATCGAATTGGGCGTCGCGTCGATGGCCGGCACCTTACTGTACGGGCGCGTGCGCAACGCAGTCCACAAACCGGACTGTTGCAGATTCTCGCGCACCTTGGCATCGCCCAGGCTTTCCAGCTCCGCATCTGCGTACTGGGCGAATGTCAGCTCCTCGTCGCCGTCAAGATCAATCACCACCGATTGCAGTACGCGTTTCTCACCACGGTGGATTGCACTGACAACACCCGCGCCTGGCGCAGTGAAATGAACGCCCGGTGTCTTCTTGTCGGAGAAAAGGATCTGCCCAAGCTTGACCCGATCCCCAACCTGAACTTCCATTGTTGGCTTCATGCCGGGGTAATCAAACCCGATTACGGCGACGCTTCGTACAGGCCTACCGGCCTCTATGCGCTGCGTCGGCGCACCTGCGATGGGCAGATCGAGCCCACGTTTTATATTGATCATCGGTTCGCCTAACCACTGATTTTAGAAACTTAGGAACCCCGACGACTAGCGCAAAATCCAATTGCGCAACGCGCACCAATAGGTTATTGGCGCGACGCTATGTCGCGGAATCAAGGTAGAAATCCGCCCGATTATAGAGGTCGCGGCCTAGTACTGGCCACCCAGGCCGGTCCAATTTTTTGACTAACGACAAGCCAATTACCCGCAGAAACTATCGATGCCCGGCGCTGCGTAGAAATTGATCGTTCCATCTTCTTTTTCAGCCATGAACCGCTATTTGCAACGCAAAAAAAACGGGAACCGAAGTTCCCGTTTTTTACGTCAACATTTCCCTCAACGCGGGAACGCAGGCGGGTTTACGCCAGCCATGTCTTCCATCACGCGCACGACCTGACAGCTGTAACCGAACTCGTTGTCATACCAGACGTAGAGCACGACGCGGTTGTCGCTGCAGATGGTCGCTTCGGCATCAACGACGCCAGCATGGCGGGAGCCGACGAAATCAGTGGAAACAACTTCCTGCGAATTGACGAAGTCGATCTGCTTCTGCAGGTCCGAGTGCATGGCCATCTGGCGCAAGTACTCGTTGATCTCGTCGCGACTGGTGGCCTTCTCCAGATTCAGATTCAGGATAGCCATGGAGACGTTGGGCGTCGGCACGCGGATGGCATTGCCGGTTAGCTTGCCCTTGAGCACCGGCAGCGCCTTGGCGGCAGCAGTAGCGGCGCCGGTCTCGGTGATGACCATGTTCAGCGCAGCACTACGGCCACGACGACTGCCCTTGTGGAAGTTGTCGATCAGGTTCTGGTCGTTGGTGTAGGAGTGAACGGTTTCCACGTGACCGTTGACGATACCGTACTGGTCGTTCACTGCCTTGAGCACCGGCACGATGGCGTTGGTGGTGCATGAAGCGGCGGAGATGATCTTGTCATCAGCGGTGATGTCGCCATGGTTGATGCCATGCACGATGTTCTTGAGCTCGCCCTTGCCAGGCGCAGTCAACACCACACGGGCAACGCCAGGGCACTTGAGATGCTGGCTCAGGCCTTCGGCGTCGCGCCATTTGCCTGTGTTGTCCACCAGCAGCGCGTTCTCGATGCCGTACTGGGTGTAGTCCACCGAGGCCGGATCGTTGGAGTAGATCACCTGAATCAGGTTGCCGTTGGCGGTGATGGTGTTGTTCTCGGCATCGATATGAATGGTGCCGTCAAACGGGCCGTGTACCGAATCGCGGCGCAGCAGGCTGGCACGCTTGACCAGATCATTGTCGGCCCCCTTGCGCACGACGATAGCGCGCAGACGCAGGCCGTCGCCGCCACCGGTCTTCTCGATCAGGATGCGCGCCAGCAAGCGACCGATACGACCGAAGCCGTAGAGCACCACGTCGGTGCCCTTGCGGGCGGAAGAAGAGGCGCGCTTGTCCGCCACGTCAGCAAGCTCATCACGGACGAACTGATCGAGCGTGCGACCATTGCCTTCGGCCTTGAACTTACCCACCAACTTGCCCAGATCGACCGATGCGGCGCCCAGGTTCATTTCGCTCATGGTCTTGAGGATCGGGTAGGTTTCGTGGACCGACAGTTCCGCCTCGTCGGCCTGACGGTGGCGAGCGAAGCGATGCGCCTTGAGAATCGCGATCACCGAGCGGTTGATCAGGCCACGGCCATAAATGGAAGTCACCACGTTGTTGTTGCGGTACAGCTGACCAATCAGCGGAATCATCGCTTCGGCGAGCGCTTCGCGGTCAATCCATTCACCAAGACACTGGTCGGGCTTCTGAGTCACGGGCAGTTCCTTCCAACATGTAGGGGCTAAGAAAAAGGGCTACATTATGCCGGCGCACCCCAGTGCCGGCAATTGTAATGGACGAAACACTGACAGCCGCACGCCGCGATAGTTACAATTCCGGCGGTCCAATTCTCTCCACCGGAGTCACGTCCACTCGTGTCCGTATTGCGCCTTCCGCCCATGCCTGCCGCCAGCGGCAAGCAAACCTGGGGCAACCTTCCTGGAGCCGCGCTGAGCCTGGCCATCGCCGAGGCCGCCAGCAGCGTAGAGCGCTTCACCCTCCTTCTCACTGCAGACAGCCAGAGCGCCGAGCGCCTCAAGGAAGAGCTTGCATTCTTCGCCCCTGAGTTGCCGGTGCTGCATTTCCCCGATTGGGAGACGCTGCCTTACGATGTGTTCTCTCCGCACCAGGACATTATTTCCCAGCGCATCGCAGCCCTCTACCAACTGCCCGAGCTGACCCACGGCGTACTGGTAGTTCCGATCACTACAGCGCTACACCGCCTGGCACCCAAGCGCTTCCTGCTGGGCTCCAGCCTGGTGCTGGATGTAGGGCAGAAGCTCGACGTCGAGCAGATGCGCTTGCGCCTGGAAGCGGCCGGTTATCGCTGCGTGGATACGGTGTACGAGCATGGTGAATTCGCCGTACGCGGCGCGCTGCTGGACCTCTTCCCCATGGGCAGCGATCTGCCCTACCGCATCGACCTGTTCGATGACGAGATCGAGACACTGCGCACCTTCGATCCGGAGAACCAGCGTTCTATCGAAAAAGTGGATTCCGTACGCCTGCTGCCGGCACGCGAGTTTCCCCTGAAGAAGGAGTCGGTCACCGGCTTTCGCGCACGCTTTCGTGAGCGCTTCGACGTGGACTTCCGCCGCTGTCCTATCTATCAGGACCTGTCCACCGGCATCACCCCAGCGGGAATCGAATATTACCTGCCGCTGTTCTTCGACGAGACCTCGACGTTATTCGACTACCTGCCGGACGATACTCAGGTGTTTTCCCTACCTGGCATCGAGCAGGCCGCCGAGCAGTTCTGGAAAGATGTGCGCAACCGCTACGAAGAGCGCCGCGTCGATCCCGAGCGCCCGCTGCTGCCACCCGCCGAGCTGTTCCTGCCAGTGGAAGATTGCTTCGCCCGGCTGAAACTGTGGCCGCGGGTAGTTGCCAGCCAGGATGACCTGGAGACCGGTATCGGGCGCGAGCGCTTCCCCGCCAGCCCGCTACCCGAGCTGGCCATCGAAGCCAAGGCCAGCGAGCCGCTGGGCGCGCTGCGACGTTTTCTTGATGAATTCCCAGGCCGCGTGCTGTTCACCGCCGAATCGGCGGGTCGGCGCGAAGTGTTGCTGGAGCTGCTGGCACGCCTGAAACTGCGCCCGCAGGAAGTCGACGGCTGGCCCGGCTTTCTGCAGAGTCAGGAACGACTGGCGATCGCCATTGCGCCGCTGGATGAAGGCCTGCTGCTGCAACAACCGCAACTGGCCCTGATCGCCGAAAGCCCGCTGTTCGGCCAGCGCATCATGCAACGGCGCCGGCGCGAAAAGATCCGCGATGCCGGCGAGAACGTCATCAAGAACCTCACCGAGCTGCGCGAAGGCGCACCGGTGGTGCACATCGACCACGGCGTCGGCCGTTACCAGGGATTGATCACCCTGGAGATCGATGGCCAGTCGGCGGAGTTTCTTCAGCTGCAATACGCGGAGGAAGCCAAGCTCTACGTGCCGGTAGCCAGCCTGCACCTCATCGCCCGCTACACCGGCAGCGACGATGCCCTAGCGCCACTGCACCGGCTGGGTTCGGAAACCTGGCAGAAGGCCAAACGCAAGGCCGCCGAGCAAGTGCGCGACGTTGCCGCCGAACTGCTCGACATCTATGCCCGCCGCGCTGCCCGCGAAGGCTATGCCTTCCAGGATCCGCAACTGGACTACGACACCTTCAGCGCCGGCTTCCCCTTCGAAGAAACCCCGGATCAGCAGGCGGCTATCGACGCTGTGCGAGCCGACATGCTCTCGCCCAAGCCCATGGACCGGCTGATCTGCGGCGATGTCGGCTTTGGCAAGACCGAAGTGGCCATGCGCGCCGCATTCATTGCCGTGCACAGTGGCCGCCAAGTGGCCGTGCTGGTACCGACCACCCTGCTTGCCCAGCAGCACTACAACAGTTTTCGCGACCGCTTTGCCGACTGGCCGGTGCGGGTCGAGGTGATGAGCCGCTTCAAGTCTGCCAAGGAAATCCAGGAAGCGGTGAAAGAGCTGGCCGAAGGCAAGGTGGACATCCTCATCGGCACCCACAAGCTGCTGCAGGAGGACGTGAAGTTCACCAATCTGGGGCTGGTGATCATCGACGAGGAACATCGCTTCGGCGTACGCCAGAAGGAGCAATTGAAGGCATTGCGCAGCGAAGTGGACATCCTCACCCTCACCGCCACGCCGATTCCACGAACCTTGAACATGGCTGTGGCCGGTATGCGCGACCTGTCGATCATCGCCACGCCACCGGCACGCCGGTTGTCGGTACGCACCTTCGTCATGGAAGCCAACAAGCCGACCATCAAGGAAGCATTGCTGCGCGAGCTGCTGCGCGGCGGCCAGGTCTACTACCTGCACAACGATGTGAAAACCATCGAGAAATGCGCCGCCGACCTGGCCGAGCTGGTGCCCGAGGCGCGCATCGGCATCGGTCACGGGCAGATGCGTGAGCGCGAGCTGGAACAGGTGATGGGTGATTTCTACCACAAGCGCTTCAACGTGCTGGTGGCCTCGACCATCATCGAAACCGGCATTGACGTGCCCAGCGCCAACACCATCATCATCGAGCGCGCCGACAAGTTTGGCCTGGCGCAGCTGCACCAGCTGCGTGGTCGCGTCGGGCGCAGTCACCACCAGGCCTACGCTTACCTGCTCACCCCGTCGCGCAAGAGCATGACCCCCGACGCAGAGAAGCGTCTGGAAGCCATCGCCAATGCCCAGGATCTGGGCGCCGGCTTCGTGCTGGCTACCCACGACCTGGAAATTCGCGGTGCGGGAGAGCTGCTCGGCGACGGTCAGAGCGGGCAGATCCAGGCGGTGGGCTTCACCCTTTATATGGAAATGCTCGAGCGCGCGGTCAAGGCCATCCAGAAGGGCGAACAGCCCAACCTGGATCAGCCCCTGGGCGGCGGACCGGAAATCAACCTGCGCATTCCAGCGCTGATTCCCGAGGATTACCTGCCGGACGTACATGCGCGGCTGATTCTCTACAAGCGCATCGCCAATGCCGCCGACGAGGATGGACTCAGGGAGTTGCAGGTGGAGATGATCGATCGCTTCGGCCTGCTGCCCGAGCCGGCCAAGAGCCTGATTCGGCTGACGCTGCTCAAATTGCAGGCCGAGAAGCTGGGCATCACCAAGATCGACGCCGGTCCGCAAGGCGGACGGATCGAGTTTTCCGCGGACACCAGCGTCGACCCGATGGTGCTGATCAAACTCATCCAGAGCCAGCCCAACCGTTACAAGTTCGAAGGGGCGACCATATTCAAATTCCAGGTTCCGATGGAGCGTCCCGAGGAACGTTTCAATACGCTCGAAGCGCTGCTGGAACGCCTGGCGCCCGCTGCATGACCTGGCATCAGGGGCAGCGGCTGGCGCGGCACGCTGATCGGGGCGTGCCATGATCCATGTCCGGTAAATTCCTCGCCCACCTGCCGCCCTCCTGGCGCCTGTCGTTCTCCGAGAACGCCCTGGCCAGGGGGCGCCAATATGCCGAAGAAAGCCGCGTCGTCGTGCTGCGCGAAGAGGACCGCTTCGTCGAAGCGACCTGCAGCGGCTCAGGTGCCAATCGTTACCGCCAGTCGCTGATGCTAGACAAGCGCGACACGCTCAGCTGCGTCTGCACCTGCCCGGTGGGCCTCACCTGCAAACATGCCGCGGCAGTCATCCAGCATCTCGAACAGGGGCGCCGCAACGTCGGTGACAGGGGTGCTAACGGCGAGCTTCCCAACCTGGTGCGCGAATGGCTTTCGCAACTGCCGAAGGCACTGGGTGAGAGCCCCGAGAGGCAACAGGGGTACCTACAGTATCGGATCACACCCGACCTTTATGTCGAGGTGGCCAGGGTGCGCCTGCACGCAGATGGCGCCATAGCCGCGAGGGAGCCCTACTACGCCATGCGTGAGGCGGCCTTTCGCCAACCGCGCTTCATGCTGCCGCTGGACCTGCATATCGCCGCCCTACTGACGCTTCGCCAGAGTGGCGGCAACAGCTTCGCCTTGAATGGTGAGAACGGCGGAGAAGCCCTGCGCCTGATGCTCGAGAGCGGGCGCGCCTTCCTCGACTGGGAGCGACCGCCATTACAGGCCGGGCATTGCCGCCCGGCCCGCTTCGACTGGACCCAGCAACCCGACAGTTCTTTCCTCCCCGACCTGAAGCTGGAAGGCGATACAGCCAAAGTGCTCACCGCGGTCGACCCGCTTTATTATCTCGACGAAACCTCGAACGAGGTCGGCCTGATCCAGCATGGGCTGGCCGCGCCGCTGGCCCGCCATCTGCTCGAAGCCCCACCGGTCACCTCCAGCCAGGCGGCTCTGTTCAGCCTGTCGCTCAACGAGATAGCCCCACAACTGCCAGCTCCGACCAAAGCCGAGGAGCGGCGTATCGACGACTGGCTGCCTGCCGCAGAGCTAACGCTAGGCAGCCATCAATCCCGTGTCTATCAGCCTGCAAGCGGGCGCATGGTCAACGAACAGCAGCATCGTGCGGGACTGGCTTTCCTTTACGGCAAGGTCTCTGCCCACGACAGGTTCAAGGGTGAGCGGCGCCTGCGCCAGGCCGAAGGCAGTCACATACTCAGCATCGCCCGCCAACCCAAGGCGGAGGAGGCTCTGCGCCAGCGCCTGCAGCAGCTGGGATTTCGTCCGGCCCTGCGCCAGAGCCAGGCGCTGCCCAAGGACTCGGCAGAAATGTATGAACTGCCCAACGAAGGCGCCTGGCTGCATTTCGTCCAGGTGCATGTGCCGGAGCTGCGCCGGCAAGGTTGGCAGATCGTCATCCAGCCGGGCTTCGCCTACGACCTGGCGCAGGTCGAGGATTGGTACGCAGAGCTGGACGAATCGCCCGAGCAGAGCTGGTTCGATCTGGAGCTGGGCATTTTGGTGGAGGGCGAGCGCATCAGCCTGCTGCCGATTCTGCTCGAGGTGATCCGCAGAAACCCTGCATTGCTCTCCACATCGCACCTGGCCAAGCGTGCGGATAACGAGCTGCTGAGGGTGCCGCTAGGCAAGCGCAGCGCGGTGGACGATCGGCCATTGCAGGTGCTGCTGCCCTTCGGGCGCCTGAAACCGATCCTCGCCACCTTCGGCGAGCTGTATCTGCGCGAACAGCCGAGCGGCGACCGCCTGCATCTGGAACGGCTGGACGCTGCGCGCCTGAGTGGCCTGGAGGCCTTGTCGCTCGAATGGCATGGCGGTGAGCGGCTACGCGAATTCGCCCAGCGCCTGCAGGATTTCGCCCAGCAGCCTTGCTTGCCACCGGCCGGGCTCAACGCTGAGCTGCGCCCATACCAGTTACAAGGCCTGAGCTGGTTGCAAACGCTGCGCGAGCTGGAAGTGGGCGGCATCCTCGGCGATGACATGGGCCTGGGCAAGACCTTGCAGACGCTCGCCCACCTGTTGCTGGAAAAACAGGCAGGGCGCCTGGATCGCCCCGCGCTGGTGGTCATGCCCACCAGCCTGATTCCCAACTGGCAGGATGAAGCGGCGCGCTTCACCCCCGATCTCAAGGTACTCACCCTGCACGGCCCCTCCCGGCAGAAACACTTCGCCGACGCGGCTAGCTACGACCTGCTGTTGACTACTTACGCGTTGCTGCCGCGGGATATCGAGCACTGGCTCGAACTCCCCTTGCATCTGCTCGTGCTCGACGAAGCGCAGAACATCAAGAACGCCTCCAGCAAGGCTGCACAGGCTGCAAGCCGGCTCAGCGCTCGCCAGCGCCTGTGCCTGACCGGCACGCCGCTGGAGAATAACCTGAGCGAACTCTGGTCGCTGTTCCATTTCCTCATGCCGGGCTGGCTGGGTGATGCCAGAACCTTCAACCGGAGCTATCGCACCCCGGTCGAGAAGCATGGCGACAGTGATCGATTACAGCACCTGATTGGCCGTATCCGCCCCTTTCTGCTGAGGCGTCGCAAGGAACAGGTCGCCCACGAACTGCCACCCAAGACCGAGATCCTGCACTGGGTAGACCTGACCCCGGCCCAGCGCGATCTCTACGAGACGGTACGCCTGGCCATGGATCGCAAGGTGCGCGCCGAGATCGACCGCAAGGGCCTCGCGCGCAGCCAGATCATCATCCTCGAGGCGCTGCTAAAGCTGCGCCAGGTCTGCTGCGACCTGCGCCTGGTCAAGGGCGAGGCGCCGCGCTCAGTCCGTGGCGGCTTCTCCGGCAAGCTGGACAGCCTGATGGAAATGCTCGCAGAACTGCTTGCCGAAGGCCGCCGCGTGCTGGTTTTCTCGCAGTTCACCTCGATGCTGGCGTTGCTCGAGGAAAGCCTGCAGCAGCGCGGCATCGATTACGTGCAGATCACCGGCGACACGCGAGACCGCCGCACCCCGGTGCAGCGCTTCCAGGCCGGTGAGGTACCGGTGTTCCTGATCAGCCTGAAGGCTGGTGGAACCGGACTCAATCTCACCGCTGCCGACACCGTGATTCACTACGACCCCTGGTGGAATCCAGCCGTGGAGAACCAGGCCACCGATCGCGCCTATCGCATCGGCCAGGACAAGCCGGTGTTCGTCTACAAGCTCATCGCCCGGGGTACGGTGGAAGAGAAAATCCAGCAATTGCAGGCGCGCAAGGCAGAGTTGGCCGCCAGCGTTCTGGAAGGCAACGGCGATGCGGACTGGGCGCTGCAGCAGAGCGATATCGACGCGCTGCTGGCACCGCTACCGGGCTGAGCCGAAGCCGATAAAGCCTGGACAAAAATGCTGGTTTTGCGCCCTGAGTTCGGCTTCACTCCACGCCTGGACGTTAAAGTCCGGCCAATCCCTGACCGGCTGGCTCTTTGCCGGCCATTCACCTCTCGCTAAACAACCATGCTCGAACAAGGAATTCTCCATGAGCCGCTATGAAATTGCCTTTTCCGGTGAGCTCGCACCGGGCGCCACCCTGGAGCAGGTCGAAATCAACCTGACGCGGCTGTTCCAGGCAGACGCCCAGCGGATCGCCTTGCTGTTTTCCGGTCGCCGTGTCGTGATCAAACAGGGTCTGGACTTCGCCAGCGTGGAAAAATATCGCGACGCCATGGCCCGTGCCGGAGCCATCGCCGAGGTGCGGGCCATGCCGGTGGACGTGGAGGAAATCGAGCTGGCGCCACCGCCGCAGGAGCCTGCCACACCGAGGGCCAATGCGGGCCCTACCCCACCGCCGTTGAAAGTCGCACCGCGCGATGAGTACATGGCGGCTTTCGTCGACGTCGAGGCTCCTGATTTCGGCATTGCCCCGGTTGGCGTCGATCTGCAGGACAGCCGTGCCGTTACGCCGGCCCCAGCGCTGGATCTTTCGCAGTTCAGCCTGGCACCCGTGGGCAGCGACATGAGCGAGCGCCGCCGGGCGACCGATACTCCTCCACCGGACACCTCACACCTCAAGCTGGCCGACTGACGCTGCGCTTTCGCCCGAACTCATCCATCGACGACAGGCTCCAAGACTACAAGCCCTTAAAGCGCCGGTACTCATGGATCTTGTCGTTGCTCGTCCCGAAGGCCTCTACTGCCCGCCCGGTGATTTTTACATCGATCCCTGGCGCCCGGTGAAACGCGCGGTCATCACCCACGCCCACGGCGACCACGCTCGTTGGGGTATGGGTCACTATCTGGCGGCCGTCGATAGCGAGGGCATCCTGCGCTCGCGCATCGGCGCCGACCTGCCATTGCAAACGCTGGCCTATGGCGAATCCATCCAACACCACGGGGTCAAGCTCAGTTTTCATCCGGCCGGCCATGTGCTGGGTTCGGCGCAGGTACGCCTGGAATACCGCGGCGAAGTCTGGGTCGCCTCGGGGGACTACAAGGTCGAGCCGGACGGCACCTGCGCGCCCTTCGAACCGGTGCGGTGCCACACCTTCATCACCGAATCGACGTTCGGCCTGCCAATTTATCGGTGGCCGGCGCAGGCCGAGGTGTTCGGCGGCATAAACGACTGGTGGCGCGCCAACGCCGCAACGGGCCGTGCCAGCGTGCTGTTCTGCTACGCCTTCGGCAAGGCGCAGCGCATCCTCCACGGTCTGGATGAAAGCATCGGCACCGTGTTGGTCCATGGCGCGGTCGAGCCGCTGAACAAGGTCTACCGCGACGCGGGCGTGTACCTGCCGCCCACGGTGTACGCCGGCGACCTGAAGAAGAACGATCCCAGGTTGCAAAAGGCGATTGTCCTCGCCCCGCCTTCCACGGCCGGCAGCGTCTGGCTGCGTCGCTTCGGCGATTACGCCGATGCCTTCGCCAGCGGCTGGATGATGCTGCGCGGCACTCGGCGCCGGCGTGGCGTTGATCGCGGCTTCGTGCTGTCCGACCACGCGGACTGGCCAGGCCTGCTCTGGGCCATCGAGCAGACCGGCGCCCAGCGGGTAATGGTCACGCACGGTTCGGTACCGATTCTGGTGCGCTACCTGCGAGAAGAACGCGGGCTCGATGCCCAGGCATTCGAGACCGAGTATGGCGAAGAGGACGATGCGCCCCAGGAGGTTGAATGACCTACCTGCCTGATCGCGCGGCGGCGAAACGCGACGAGGCCGCGCGATGAAAGCCTTCGCCACGCTCTATGGCCGTCTCGACGCCACCACCTCGAGCAATGCCAAGCTCGCCGCCATGCGCGATTATCTCAGCCAAGCCGACCCCGCCGATGCTGCCTGGGCGGTGTACTTCCTGGCCGGTGGCCGGCCACGCCAGCTGGTGCCGGTCAAGGTGCTTCGCGCCACAGCCATAGAGGTTGCGCAGCTGCCCGAATGGCTGTTCGAGGAAAGCTACCAGGCAGTTGGCGACCTGGCCGAGACCATCTCCTTGCTGGTGCCCCAAGCCATCCACAGTTCCGATGAAGGCCTGGCCGTCTGGCTGCAGGACAAGCTGCTGCCCTTGCGCGGTCTGCCACCCGAAGAGCAGGCCGCTCGGCTCCCCGATCTCTGGGCACAGCTGGACCGACTGAGCCTGATGGTCAGCATCAAACTGATCACCGGCGCGTTCCGGGTTGGCGTTTCCAGGCTGCTGGTGACCCGCGCCCTGGCCGCGCTGGCTGATCTGGATCCCAAGCGGGTGGCGCAGCGGCTGGTGGGCTATACCGATCTCTCCCACCGGCCAAGCGCTGAGGGTTACCAGGCCTTGATCGCCGACGAGTCGGAGCATGAACACGGGCAGCGTGGCGGCCAGCCCTACCCCTTCTTCCTTGCCCATTCGCTGCAGGCGCCGGTGGAACGGTTCAATGAACTGCTGGGCGCTCCGGAAAACTGGTTCATCGAATGGAAGTGGGACGGTATCCGCGCACAGCTGGTCAAGCGCGACGGCCAGATCTGGATCTGGTCACGCGGGGAGGAGCTGGTCAGCGAGCGCTTTCCGGAACTCTGCGAGCTAGCCCGCCATCTGCCGGATGGCACCGTCATCGACGGCGAGATTCTGGTTTGGAAGCATCCTCCCGAGGATGCGACCGCTCTGCCGCTAGAGCCGGCGCGTTTTGGCGTACAGCCCTTCGCCCTGCTGCAGCAGCGCATCGGCCGCAAGAACCTCACCGCCAAGGTGCTGGAAGACGCACCCGTCGCCGTCCTCGCTTACGACCTGCTGGAATGGAAGGGCGAAGATTGGCGCCCGCGCACCCAGCGCGAACGCCGTGGCCAACTCGAATCACTGTTGCAAGACAGTCCCAGCCCGCGACTGATGCTCTCACCGCTGGTGCAGGGCACGACCTGGGCGGAGCTGGCCCACCAGCGCGAAGCATCGCGCAGCCTGGGTGTCGAAGGGATGATGATCAAGGCCCGAGCCGCTCAGTACGGCATTGGCCGCACCAAGGACGTGGGTGTCTGGTGGAAATGGAAGATCGACCCCTACTCCGTCGACGCGGTGCTGATCTACGCTCAGCGCGGTCACGGCCGGCGCGCCAGCCTCTACACCGACTACACCTTCGCCGTATGGGATGGCGAACCGGGCAATCCCGAACGCAGGCTGGTGCCCTTTGCCAAGGCCTACTCGGGACTTACCGACGAGGAGATGCGCAAGGTGGACGCCATCATTCGCAAGACCACAGTGGAAAAGTTCGGTCCGGTGCGCAGCGTGACGCCTACGCTGGTGTTCGAGCTTGGCTTCGAAGGCATCGCCCCCAGCAGCCGTCACAAGAGCGGGATCGCCGTGCGATTCCCGCGCATGCTGCGCTGGCGGCAGGACAAGCCGGTGGATGAGGCCGATACGCTGGATACGCTCAAGCAACTGTTGGGCTGACCAGCACCACACCGATAACCCCTCTGGCACCGAGGGCTGATCGCTGCGCTCAGACCAACGCAACCCTTCCCGTGACACGACGACTGGCCGCCGTATCGCCTCAGACTCGTTCTTTGAGGGCGTCATATTCCTCAAGGTACGTCTTAGCCAGCTGCTCCTTCTGACGGTCATCGAGCAGCTTGCCGGCCATCTGAAAAAACTTGTGCTCCTCTTCTTCCAGATGATGCTCAACCGTTTCGCAAAGCTTCTTCGCCAGTGGCAACCAGCCGGAGCTGCTGAATGGCAAGGCTTCCAACTCCTCGATCATCTCATCCATCTCGTGATGTTCAGCGATCGCATGGCGTGACAGATCAACCCCGAGGTCGTCTTGCATCAGGGGAATGTAGAAATGCCGTTCTTCAGCCGTCTCATGAGCTTCCAGTTCGGTCTTGAAACGCTCGAACACTTCATGGCGCTCGGGTGAATCACCGGAGGTCTGGCGCAGCTTATCGGCCAGCTCACGCTGAATCTCATGGCTTTGGCGCAACGCTTCGAAAATGGTCATCTGTTTATCCTTACTCCATTCATGGCCATTGTATTGACCCGCCGCTGCGCTTTCGGTGCCGACCTGCGGTAGCAAATGGGTCTTTGGGGACGCTGAACTGCGCCTCCTGCTTGTCCTGTTCGGTCTGGCAAGCGATGCATAGACGCACCCATGGCACCGCACGGCGTCGCTTTCTGGAATGGCGCGTCGCACTTGCTCGCCGTGCGTCAGGCTCACACCTTGTCCCAGCCGACTGCGCGCCCGCTGCACCGCACCTTCGATGTGCTGTCGATCTGTTCTTGCCCGCGCCTTCCTTCGCCCAGCCAGCAGCCATCGCAACCTCCTGACTACCGTGGGACACGTCGTCGGTCTTCAAGGAATTGGAACTTCGCCACAGCCTGTCGTTCGGTGCCGCGCTCGTCATCTTTGCGGGGTCAAATGGATCAAGGCCTGCAGGTCATGTTGTAAAAACTTCCGCTGCGTTGTCAGAGCTGTATAGCTCCGTAAACCCGAGCATTTCCTCTCGACTCGAGCGGGCGGCAGGCCTGGCTCCAGGACGGATAACAGATGCCCCAGTGCTCACCAATGCCCAAGCTCACCCTCGCCGAAATCTGGTTTGCCCGCCGTGCCTGGCATCCCTTCCCCTTCCAAAAGGAAGTCTGGCAGGCGGTACGCCAGGGCGAATCCGGGCTGCTCCACGCCACCACCGGTTCGGGCAAGACGTACGCAGTCTGGCTCGGCGCGCTGGATCGTTTCGCCAAGGTCGAGAACAGCCCGGGCAAGGCTGCGCCACTGACCGTCCTCTGGATCACCCCCATGCGCGCGCTGGCGACCGATACCGCCCGTGCGCTGCAGACGCCGCTGGACGAAATCGGCATTAACTGGGATGTGGGGCTACGCACTGGCGACACCGGCAGCGCCGAGCGCGCCCGCCAGGGCCGAAGGCTGCCAAGCGCACTGGTCACCACGCCGGAAAGCCTGACCCTGCTACTGACCCGTGCTGATGCGCGCCAGGCGTTCTCCGGCCTGCGCATGCTGGTGGTGGACGAGTGGCACGAGCTGCTGGGCAACAAGCGCGGCGTTCAGCTGCAATTGGCTCTGGCGCGGCTGCGGCAATGGCACCCGAAACTGATCGTCTGGGGATTGTCTGCCACGCTGGGCAACCAGGCCCATGCGCTCGATGTGCTGCTGCATCCCCGCAGCGGGCGGCTCGTCGAGGGGCGAATCGACAAGCCGCTCACGGTTGACACGCTTCTACCCGAGAGCATCGAGCGCTTCCCATGGGCCGGGCATCTTGGCCTGCGGATGCTGCCGCAGGTCGTGGCAGAAATCGAATCGGCGGCCACATGCCTGGTGTTCACCAACACCCGCTCGCAATCGGAGCGCTGGTATCAGGCGATCCTCGAAGCGCGCCCCGACTGGGCCGGCCTGATCGCGCTGCATCACGGCTCACTGGCGCGCGAGGTGCGCGACTGGGTGGAACAAGGCCTGAAACGAGGCGCATTGAAAGCCGTGGTCTGCACCTCCAGTCTGGACCTGGGCGTGGACTTCCTGCCGGTGGAGCGCGTGCTGCAGATAGGCTCGCCCAAGGGCGTGGCCCGTTTGATGCAGCGTGCCGGGCGCTCCGGCCATGCGCCCGGTCGCGCCTCGCGGGTGACCCTGGTGCCGACACATAGCCTGGAAGTGGTCGAGGCCGCCGCGGCTCAGGTAGCAGTTGCCGAGCGCCGTATCGAGGCACGCGAAGCACCGTACCAGCCGCTGGACGTACTGGTTCAGCACCTGGTGAGCATGGCCCTGGGCAGTGGCTTTCGACCGCCGGAGCTTTTCGCCGAAATTCGCCAGGCATGGTCCTATCGCGACCTGGACGAGGCCCAGTGGCAGTGGGCGTTGGCCTTTGTCCGTCACGGTGGGGTCTCGCTCACCGCCTACCCCGACTACCAACGCGTCGAGCCTGACGAAAGCGGCCTGTGGAAGGTACCCAGCCGACGCGTCGCGATGCGCCATCGCATGAGCATCGGCACCATCGTCAGCGATGCCAGCCTGACGGTGAAGTTCTGGGCCCGAGGCGGCACCGGGCGATCGCTGGGCTCTGTGGAGGAAGGCTTCATCGCCCGTCTGCGGCCAGGCGACTGTTTCCTTTTCGCGGGGCGCCTGCTGGAGCTGGTGCGGGTGGAAAACATGACCGTCTACGTTAATCGAGCCACCCGCAAAAAGGCTGCAGTACCGCGCTGGAACGGCGGCCGCATGCCGCTTTCCAGCGAGCTGGCCGATGCCGTGGTGGAACAGCTCGGCGCCGCGTCACGAGGTTCCTTCGCCAGTGACGAAATGCGCCTGCTGCGACCGTTGCTGGAGGTACAGATGCGCTGGTCGGCGCTGCCCACGGAGAACACCTTGCTGGCCGAGGTGATGAAATCCCGCGAGGGCTGGCATCTTTTCCTCTATCCCTTCGCCGGTCGCCACGTGCATCTGGGACTGGCCAGTCTGCTCGCGTGGCGCATGGGCCAACGCCTGCCGCTGACCTTTTCGATCGCGGTGAACGACTACGGTCTGGAGCTGCTTTCAGCCACCGAGGTGGATTGGCCGCACGGGCTCACTGCCGACCTGCTCGGTGCCAACGATCTGCTGCATGATGTACTCGCCAGCCTCAATGCGGGAGAGCTGGCGCGCCGGCGCTTTCGCGAGATCGCGCGTATCGCCGGGCTGGTCTTTTCCGGCTACCCCGGCGCGCAGAAAAGCGCGCGGCAGCTCCAAGCTTCCAGCGGGCTGTTCTTCGATGTGTTCCGCCAGTACGACCCTACCAACCTGCTGCTGAGCCAGGCCGAAGAAGAGGTGCTGCGCCAGGAACTGGACGTCGGCCGGCTGGAACAGACGCTGACTCGCCTGCAACGGCGACAGCTGGACATACGCCAGGTCAGGCGCACTACCCCGCTAGCCTTTCCGCTGATGGTCGAACGTTTTCGCGAAAGCATGAGTTCGGAGAAACTCGCCGACCGCATCCGTCGCATGGTTGCCGAACTGGACAAGGCCGCCGGCCCTGGTGGCTATCAACCCGAACAGGGCGCGGATATTGCCCTGGAGCAGGAAACCCGCCCGTCACGCATGCCCCGAAAGCGCAAGGACGGCACCCCTAGATCGAGCAAGGCAAAGTCGGCGACTGAATGAACCCATACCTTCCGATCGAATTGCAGCAAACAGAGCTCTGGCTGCTGGCCGAAAAGGCCATTTACTGGCCTGCCCAACAGGCGCTGCTGATCGCCGACATTCACTTCGGCAAGGCCGCCGCCTATCGTCGGCTCGGTCAACCCGTACCGCGGGGCACCACACAAGCCAATCTGGCGCGCCTCGATAGCTTGCTGGCGCGCTACCCCAGCCGCCGCCTGATCTTCCTCGGCGACTTTCTTCATGCCCCCGAATCCAGGACACCTGCGACGCTCATGCAACTGCATGCCTGGCGCCAGTGCCATCCCCAGCTGGAGCTCACCCTGATTCGCGGCAACCATGATCAGCGGGCTGGCGACCCCCCCGCAACGCTGGACATTACCGTGGTCCCCGAACCCCTGCTGCTTGGCCCCTTCGCACTGCAGCACGAACCCAACCCACACCCTACTCACTATGTGCTGGCCGGGCACTGGCATCCGGCGTTTCGCCTGTACGGACGCGGCCGGCAAAGCTTGCGTCTGCCTTGCTTCTGCATCGGCGAACGGATCGGCCTGCTGCCCGCTTTCGGCGCTTTCACCGGAATGCTGGAGGCCAGCGCGAAGGCCGGGCAAAAAATCTATGTGGTGGGTGATAACTGCGTCTGGAGAGTGCACTAACTCGTTGCGCTCAGTAACTCAGGCTTCAGAAATCCCGGTAATGGTGATGCCGTAGCGCTCGGCCAGACGGGTGGCGGGGGTGTCCTCCAGATCGGGGTCATGTTCGCGCTCGACATCCCCTTGACCGTATTCACGGCGAGCCATTTGCGTCACTCGTTCGACCGCCTCGTCGATGTCCGGCTTATGTTCGGAATCGGTTTTAAGGGTCTCGGTATTGCCATCTTTGCTGTAAGCGATGATCCAGGTGGTCATGGGCAGCCCCTCTCTAAAAAGCGCCTTCGGCCGGAAAAGCCCGCCGACATCGACGTCTGACTGATTAGAGACCAGCGCTCCTGTTTCAGTTCGGTGGCCATGGTTACTTCGGCCTTCCGTCGAGCCGAATGAACAGCCGGTAAAGGGCTTGGTCACTAATAGAGCCTTCGACGTCGTTGCGAACTGCCGTGAGAGATGGCGACGCTTTCCGCGCCAAACCGAACAGGAGCCGAGGCCATGACAGAATCCCGCCTTCGCCCCTCTGCCGAGGTCACCGAACAACTGTTGATCGCCATGCTGCGCCAGCATGCGATACCCCTGCCCGATATCGACGATCCGCATTTTGCCGACAGCTTCGAGCGCTTCGCCGATGCGCGCGTGGTGCTGATTGGCGAGGCCAGCCATGGCACCTCTGAGTTCTACCGCGCCCGCGCCGCTATTACGCGACGACTGATCGAGCGCCACGGCTTCAATATCGTCGCCGTCGAGGCAGACTGGCCAGATGCCGCGCAGATCGATCACTACGTGCGCCACCGCCAGCCGGCAACCTGGGTGGAAGACTCCTTCAAGCGCTTCCCGAACTGGATGTGGCGCAACCGTGAGGTGGCGCAATTTACCCGCTGGCTGCGCCAGCACAACGACGCGTTGGCCGACGAGCAGCGCGTGGAGTTTCGCGGGCTCGATGTTTACAGCTTGGGCGCATCGATACGCGAGGTGCTGAGCTACCTCGACCAGGTCGACCCAGCCGCTGCCAAGGCTGCTCGCCAGCGCTACGGCTGCCTGAGTCCCTGGCATGAGGAGCCGGCCGGTTACGGTCACAAGGTGTTGCTCGGCGGGCCTTCCTGCGAACAAGCGGTAGTCGAACAGCTGAATGCGTTACTGGCGCAGCGGCTGGAATACGCTGAGCTACATAATGGCTGCCTTTTCAATGCCGAGCGCAATGCGCGCGTTGTGGTGGCGGCCGAGCATTACTACCGCGCGATGTATCGTGGCTCCACGGAGTCCTGGAACCTGCGCGATCGCCATATGTTCGACACCTTGCGCGCGCTACTTGAACACCGTGGCCCAGGCGCCCGAGCGGTGGTCTGGGCGCACAACTCGCACATCGGCAATGCCGCCGCCACGTCAATGGGCTGGGGGGGCGAATTCAACATCGGTGAACTCTGCCGCACGGCCTTTGGCCGCGAGGCGGTGCTGATCGGCATGGCTACCGACCGTGGCGAAGTTGCCGCCGCTGATAACTGGGACGAGCCTATGCAGCTCAAGCAGGTGCGCCCGTCCCGTCCGGACAGCTGGGAGCAACTGTTCTTGCAGGCCGGTCACCGCGCATCACTGACCGAGTGGCGCGATGACAACCGCCGCGAGCTCCGTCAGGCACTGGCACGACCGCGCCTGGAACGGGCGATTGGCGTGATTTACCGGCCGGCGACCGAACGTCAGAGCCATTATTTCCAAGCGATTCTGGCCGAGCAATTCGACGCATTGCTGTGGCTGGAGCAAACCACGGCGGTCAGTCCCATCGGTCCACGCCACATCGACGAAACCATCGTGCCCGACACTTACCCCTTCGGAGAATGAGCATGCGTACGTTCGTTCCTGAATCCAGTCGTTTTCGCGACCGAAACCACGCCGGCCAGGAACTGGCCGAAGCGCTCTTGCATCTGACGAGCCAACAGCCTCTGGTACTGGCCTTGCCGCGCGGCGGCGTACCGGTGGCCTTCGAGGTGGCCAGCTTGCTGAAGGCCCAGCTGGACCTGGTACTGGTGCGCAAGATAGGCGCGCCAGGCAATGAGGAACTGGCCCTCGGCGCCGTGATCGACGGGGCCGATCCACAATGGGTGGTCAATCAGGAGCTGCTGCGGCAGCTCAACCCGCCGCCCAGCTGGTTCCATGAAGAAATGCAGCGCCAACTGACTGAACTGGAGCGCCGGCGCCAGCATTATTGCGGCGATCGGCCGCCTCCCTCGGTAGCAGATCGCTGCGTAATCGTCATCGACGACGGTATCGCCACCGGCGCCACCGTACGCGCCGCGATCAAGGGCCTACGCCAGGCAGGTCCGCGCAAGTTGATACTGGGTATTCCGGTAGGCCCACGCGACGTCATCGAGGCGCTGCACAGCGAAGTGAATGAAGTGATTTGCCTGGCCATGCCCGAACCGTTCATCGGTGTCGGGCGGCACTATGCGGATTTCGACCAGACCAGCGATGAGCGGGTCGTCGATCTGTTGCAGCGGGCCGAGGCATTCAGCCCGCCGCCTCAGACTATGGGCGCTGGCGGCGGCTGATCGGGCTCCATCGGCACGCCCGGCTCGGTGGGCAGGTCAGGCACGCCCGGCTCCTCCGGATCGCCTGGCAAGGCGTTGGCCTGTAATACGCTTGTGTCGAGTTCGCCGGAATAACGGCTGGATTGGTTACCCATGTCGTAGTCCTCCACTCAGAATCGGACGATCCGCCCAGGTCCAGCCCGAGCGGGTCTTGCAGTAGAGGGGCGATGATCGGTTTTCTATCCATCCTTCCGTCGGCGCGTTACCACATCAGGTCGTCCGGAATCTGATAGGCGGCGTACGGATCATCGGCATCCGGCGCTTCGGTCTGGATGTTGAGCTGCACGATCCGGCGCGGATCGCGCTCCTGGATTTTCAGTGCCGCTTCACGCGGAATCACCTCATAGCCGCCGCCATGACGGACGATGGCCAGCGAGCCGCTGGAAAGCTTGTCACGCATGAGCTTGTTGACCGAGAGGCGCTTGACCTTCTTGTCGTCGACGAAGTTATAGTAATCCTCGGTGGTCAGCTTGGGCAGGCGGCTGGTTTCGATCAGCTGCTTGATCTGTGCCGCACGTGCCTTCTGCTCGGCCTTTTCCTGCTGCTGACGGTTGAGTTCCTGGTCGCGCGCCAGCTTCTCGGCCTGCGCCTTGAGTGCGGCCTCGCGTTGCGAGTCGTCCTTTTCGACCTGGCCTTTCTTCACCAGACGCTGCTGTTTCTGCTGCTGTTTGCTGGCCTGCTTGACCTGCTTCTCATTGACCAGCCCGGCTTTGAGCAACTGGTCGCGAAGGGAAAGACTCATGGTTCGACTCGTCTCGTCTTGATTCAAATGGGCGTGGGCGGATCAGGCGTCCTCGATCCGCCGGTTGCATGCACTTCGGGGATTGTCGTGGATGTGAAAGGCAACATCCACCCTACCAACACCTAACCGCAGGAAGGCGACTGCTCAGCTTTCTTGGCCTCGCCCCAGAGCGCATCCAGCTCTTCGAGGCTGCAATGCTCGATGGGCCGACCAGCATCGCGCAGGGCCTGTTCGATGAAGCGGAAGCGCCGCTCGAACTTGCGATTGGCCGCACGCAGGGCATTTTCCGGGTCCACTTTCAGGTGGCGCGCCAGATTGACCGTGACGAACAACAGATCGCCAATTTCCTCGGCAATGGCCTCAGCATCGTTCTCGCACATGGCTTCGAGCACTTCGCCCAGCTCCTCGCGCACCTTGTCCACCACCGGCAGTGCGTCGGGCCAGTCGAAGCCGACCTGGGCCGTACGCTTCTGCAGCTTGGCGGCACGGCTGAGTGCTGGCAATGCACCAGGCACGTCATCGAGCAGGGACAACTGCTCAGGCACGGCAGCGTTCTCGGCGCGCTCTTCAGCCTTGATCTCGTCCCAGCGCTGCTTGATCGCGGCCTCATCGAGACGCGGTACATCGAGCGAGCCGTACAGGTCACCGTCCGGGAAAACATGCGGATGACGCCGTACCAGCTTGCGGGTGATCGCATCGACCACGGTAGCGAAGTCGAAACGCCCCTCTTCCTGCCCCAGCTGGCTGTAATAGACGACTTGGAACAACAGATCGCCCAACTCGCCCGGCAGGTGATCGAAGTCGCCGCTCTCTATGGCATCGGCTACTTCATATGCCTCTTCCAGCGTGTGCGGCACGATGCTGGCGTAATCCTGCTGCTGATCCCAAGGGCAACCATGCTGAGGATCACGCAACCGGGCCATCAGGTGCAGCAGATCGTTGAGTTGGTACATGGGATTCCTCGGGTCGGGGCAATCGTAACGGCGTTCCGGTGGATGTAAAAAGCGACATCCACCCTACGCAGTCTGATCATTTGTAGGGTGGATGACGCTCCACCCATCCACCGTGACGCGACCAGCGCCTTAGTTAGCTCGCTGGCGCTTGGCTTCGATGATGTTGGGCAACTGTGAAATCCGGCTCAAAAGACGCCCAAGGGCGTTCAGGCCTGGAATCTCGATGGTCAGCAGCATCTGCGCGGTACTGTCTTCCTTGTTGGAGCGGGTATTCATTGACAGTACGTTGATCCGCTCGTTGAGCAGCATCTGCGAAATGTCACGCAGCAACCCGGCGCGGTCGTAGGCACGGATGAAGATTTCCACCGGGTAGGTCTTCTCGGGCACCGGTCCCCAGCTGACCTGAATGATCCGCTCCGGCTCGCGGCCGCTTAGCTGCAACACCGACGGGCAATCCTGGCGGTGAATGCTGACGCCACGCCCCTGGGTGATGTAACCGACGATGGGGTCGCCCGGCAGTGGCTGACAGCAACCGGCCATCTGCGTCAGCAGGTTGCCCACGCCCTGGATCTGTACGTCGCCACGCTTGCCCGGCTTATAGGGCGCCGAACGTCGTGGAATCAACTCCAGCTGATCGTAGCCGCGTTCCGGCTCCACCAGTTGCTGCGCCAGGTTGACCAGATGGGCCAGCCGCAAATCGCCGGCACCCAGCGAGGCGAACATGTCCTCGGCGTTCTTCAGATTGGCTTTTTCGGCCACCTTGTCGAAGTCCACCGGCGGCAGATCCAGCCGGGCGAGTTCTCGCTCCAGCAAGGCTTTGCCGGCAGCGACGTTCTGATCGCGAGCCTGCAATTTGAACCAGTGGACAATCTTCGCCCGCGAACGCGAGGTGGTGATGTAGCCAAGGTTGGGGTTCAGCCAGTCACGGCTCGGCGAGCCGTGCTTGCTGGTGATGATTTCCACCTGCTCGCCGGTCTGCAGGCTGTAGTTGAGCGGCACGATGCGCCCGTTGATCTTCGCGCCTCGGCAGTTATGACCGATCTCGGTGTGCACCCGGTAGGCAAAATCCAGCGGGGTCGCGCCCTTGGGCAGATCGATGGCGTGACCGTCGGGAGTGAAGACGTAGACGCGGTCCGGTTCGATATCGACGCGCAGCTGGTCCGCCAGGCCGCCGATATCGCCCAGCTCCTCGTGCCATTCGAGCACCTGACGCAGCCAGGCGATCTTCTCTTCGTAATGATCGGAACCGGAATTGACGTCGGTGCCCTTGTAACGCCAGTGCGCGCAAACGCCCAGCTCGGCCTCCTCGTGCATGGCCTGGGTACGGATCTGCACCTCCAGCACCTTGCCCTGCGGACCGATCACCGCCGTGTGCAGCGAGCGGTAGCCGTTTTCCTTGGGGTTGGCGATGTAGTCGTCGAACTCCTTCGGAATGTGCCGCCACAGCGTATGCACGATACCCAGCGCGGTGTAGCAGTCGCGCACCTCCGGCACCAGTACGCGCACGGCACGTACGTCGTAGATCTGGCTGAATTGCAGACCCTTCTTCTGCATCTTCCGCCAGATGGAGTAGATGTGTTTGGCCCGCCCGTCGATTTCCGGCTGCACCCCTGCGGCGGTCAGTTCATCGCGCAGCTGCTGCACCACGCTGGAGATATATTGCTCGCGGTCCAGGCGGCGCTCGTGCAACAACTGGGCGATCTGTTTGTACTGCTCCGGCTCCAGGTAGCGGAAGGACAGGTCCTCCAATTCCCACTTGATATGGCCGATGCCAAGGCGATGGGCCAGTGGCGCATAGATATCGAATACCTCGCGGGCAACGCGATGGCGCTTGTCGTCATCGGCGTTCTTCACCGCGCGGATGGCGCAGGTGCGCTCGGCCAGTTTGATCAGCGCGACGCGCACGTCATCGACCATGGCGACCAGCATCTTGCGCAGGTTCTCCACCTGGGTCTGACTGCCAAGCACCAGGGATTCACGCGAATTGAGACTGGTACTGATGGCAGCCATGCGCAGCACGCCTTCGACCAGCTTGGCCACCACCGGCCCGAAACGCTTTTGCACCTCGGGGAGCTGTACCTTGCCTTCGCGTACGCCGCGGTAGAGAACCGCAGCGACCAGGCTGTCCTGATCAAGTTTGAGGTCGGCAAGGATCTCGGCGATTTCAAGCCCCGTCTGGTAGCTTGAGGTACCTTCGCTCCAGAGGTTCTGCGCGGCGTTCGCCTGCTGTTCCACATCGCGAGAGAACTCGCATGCCTCCCGCAATGCCTCACGGTCAAGTGCCGGGTCCATGCCCAGCACATGATCGAGCCAGCCGTCGAGGTTGATGCTGCCGTCCGTATTGATCGGCTGAAGTGCTCTGACCTGGACCATCTGATTACCTTCCTTCTACGCAGCAACTGCGTCGCATACGCCGGCATTCTCTGTGCCGGTCGGTTTAACCACGGGCGGGTCGCCCGTCAAGAATACCTATCGCTCAAACAGAGCCATGGCCTCTACATGCGCCGTCTGCGGAAACATGTCCAGCATACCGGCGCGCGTTAGTCTGTAGCCCTGGCGGATCAGCTCAGCCGCATCGCGCGCCAGCGTCGCCGGGTTGCACGAAACGTAAACGACGCGCTCCGCTCCCAGCGTCGCCATTTGCTTCACGACTTCCAGGGCGCCATCGCGCGGTGGGTCGAGCAGCACGGCGTGAAAACCTTCGCACGCCCAGTCGGCTTCGGCCAGCGGCTTCGACAGATCAGCCTGGTGAAAGTGCATATTCTCCAGACCGTTGTGCTCTGCATTGGTGCGCGCCCGCCCGACCATCGTCTCTACACCTTCAACGCCGGTCACCTGAGCGCCGATACGCGCCAGTGGCAAGGCAAAATTACCCAGCCCGCAGAACAGATCGAGTACGCGCGCGTTCTGCACGGGCGCCAGCCAATCGAGCGCCTGGGCGATCATCGCCTCGTTCACCGGTGCGTTGACCTGGACGAAATCGCCCGGTCGCCAATCCAGTTGTAAATCCCAGCGTGCCAGTCGATAGCCCAGTGCCTGCCCAGGCTGTAGCGGTGCCGCCGGCCCTTCGCCCTGAAGCCACAGTTGAACGCCTTGTGCCTCGGCGAACGTACCTAACCGCTGCCGGTCGACTTCGCTCAGCGGCGCCGTATGCCGCACCAGCACCGCCTCCGCCGTACCGCTGAACAGCTCGACATGGCCAATCGCCTGCGGCTTGTCCAGCGCCTTCAGAACGGCCAGCAGCTCCGGCAACAGCAACTGCAAGGGTTGTACCAGCACCGGGCATTGTTCAATGGAAACGATGTCCTGACTGGCACTGGCGCGAAACCCTACATTCAGCCGACGCGCTTTGGGGTCCCAACGCACCGCCAGGCGCGCGCGCCGCCGATAGCCGAATTCGGGACTGGCCAGCGGCGGCACCCATTGCTCGGGTTCGACGCCTGCCACACGGGACAGTTGCTCGGCCAGGCTGCGCTGTTTGAGCGCGAGCTGATCGTCTGCCGGCATATGCTGCAGGGTACAGCCGCCGCACACCCGGGCATGCGGGCAGGGCTCGGGCCGACGCTGGGCGCTGGGGGCAAGAACGCGTCCGACACGGGCTTCGACCACCTGGCTGCGTGCTGCAAGAACCCGCGCTTCGATCTGTTCGCCGATCAGCGCGCCCTCGACGAACCAGGTCCGGCCTTCGACAAAGGCAATGCCGCGCCCGTCATTGGCCAGGCGCTCGATGGTCAGGCGCTGTTTCTTGCCCACCGGAATTTGCGGTTTTTTCTCGCCGCCGCTGGGCTGAAAACGCAAGCCGCCACCCTGTCGCGCCATCAGTTACCCCACTCGATCAGGCTTGCATGATTGAAGACAGCGCCGCTCATTTCGGCTCGTCGTATACGCCGGTCGACAGATAGCGGTCGCCCCGGTCGCAGATGATCGCAACGATCACCGCATGTTCGACTTCCTGCGACAAGCGCAGTGCAGCTGCTACCGCACCGCCTGAGGAGACACCGCAGAAGATGCCCTCTTCGCGCGCCAGGCGACGCATGACGTGCTCAGCCTCGGCCTGTGACATGTCGACGACACGGTCGACCCGCTCGGCCTGATAGATTTTCGGCAAGTATTCCTGCGGCCAGCGACGGATACCGGGAATCGCCGCGCCTTCCATCGGCTGCAGACCGACGATCTGCACCTGCGGGTTCTGCTCCTTGAGGTAGCGCGACACGCCCATGATGGTGCCCGTGGTGCCCATGGAGCTGACGAAGTGGGTGATTTCGCCGCCAGTCTGCTGCCAGAGCTCAGGGCCGGTGCCGCAGTAATGCGCATGGGGATTGTCGCCATTGGCGAACTGGTCGAGCACCTTGCCGCGGCCTTCGGCCTGCATCTTCAGCGCCAGGTCGCGGGCACCTTCCATGCCCTCTTCCTTGCTCACCAGAATCAGCTCGGCGCCATAGGCAGTCATTGCCGCCTTGCGCTCCGCACTGGAGTTGTCCGGCATGATCAGGATGAAGCGGTACCCTTTGATTGCCGCCGCCATGGCCAGGGCGATACCGGTATTGCCCGAAGTCGCCTCGATCAGGGTATCGCCGGGCTTGATGTCACCACGCGCCTCGGCGCGAGCGATCATTGATAGCGCAGGGCGGTCCTTGACCGAGCCGGCGGGATTGTTGCCTTCGAGTTTGACCAGCAAGGTGTTGCTGGTCTCGCCTGGCAGACGTTGCAAGCGGACCAGCGGAGTGTTGCCGACGCAGTCGGCGATGGTCGGGTACTGAATTGTCATGGCGTGGTTGAACCGCACGGCGTGAAAAGGCGGACATGATACCGGCATCGACCGATCACGGGCAGACCGCCTGCCTTGGTATGAGGCGAGCGGGCACGTTGCATGACCATCGCCTCTGTCGGTGGGTCAACGAACCAGGCGGGATCGGCGGGAGTCATTCAGTTCGGTAAGCTGATAACAATATTTTTTCTTCTATGGAGATTTCATGTTCGACAGGCGCACGGCACTTCTATCAGGCTTCCTGCTTCTTGGCGTGGTTGCCTGCCAGAGCCCCGAACCAGCCGACGAATCGGTACCACGCCTGCCCGAAGCCGCCACCGGTTATACGCCGAAACCGGGCTGGGCCAGCGAACGTTTCGCCGTGGCGGCGGCCAATCCGCTGGCAACCGAAGCCGGCTACGAAGTCCTCAAGGCCGGCGGCAGCGCGCTGGACGCTGCCGTGGCGGTACAGATGGTATTGACCCTGGTCGAGCCGCAGTCCAGTGGGATTGGCGGCGGCGCCTTTTTGCTGCACTGGGACGGCGAGCGCGTGGTCGCGCTGGACGGGCGCGAGACCGCCCCGGCAGCTGCCGACGAAACGCTCTTCCTGCAGCCGGACGGTACCCCGATGAATTTTCAGCAGGCGGTAATCGGCGGACGTTCGGTAGGCGTGCCCGGCGCGGTGAAGATGCTCGAACAGGCACACCGGGAACACGGCAAGCTGCCCTGGAAATCGCTGTTCCAGCCCGCTATTCGGCTCGCCGACGAGGGATTTCCGGTCAGCCCGCGCCTGCACGGCTTGCTGCAGAAAGACCTGGCGCTGCGTAATAGCCCACAGGCCGCCGCGTTCTATTACCAGTCCGATGGAAGCCCCTGGCCCATCGGCCACCGTTTGCGCAATCCTGCCCTCGCCGCGCTGCTGCGCGAGATCGCCGAGAAAGGCAGCGCTGCCTTCTATCAGGGCGAAAACGCCCAGGCGATGGTCGAGCAAGTGAATCGGCACCCGAGCAATCCCGGACAGCTTTCGCTCAGCGACCTGCATAGCTATCAACCGCGCCAGCGCGACGCCATCTGCACCCTGTGGCAGCAACGCTATAGGGTTTGCGGCTTCCCGCCCCCCTCCTCCGGGCACATCGCCCAGATGCAGATTCTCGGCCTGCTGGAGCAGCTGGGGCCGCTGGCGCCGCTCGAACAAGGAATCCCCTCCGCGGACTTCCTGCATCAGTACACCGAAGCCGCCCGCCTGGCCTATGCCGACCGCGCCCAGTACCTGGCTGATCCGGACTTCGTCCCGGCACCAGGTGGCGACTGGAATACCATGCTGGCCCCGAGGTACCTCCGGCAACGCGCCAAACTGATCGGCCAGACCAGTATGGGCACCGCCACGCCGGGCAACCCCGGACCGCTACCCATCACATTCGCTAGGCAACCGGAGCAGCCCGAATATGGCACCAGCCACATCAGCATCGTCGATGCCGACGGCAATGCGCTGGCGATGACCACCTCCATCGAGCAAGCCTTCGGTTCGCGCCTGCTCAACGATGGCGGCACCGGACTGCCTGGCGGTTACCTGCTGAACAACGAACTCACCGACTTTGCCTTCGAGCCCCGTGACGAACAGGGCAAACCGGTGGCCAACCGTGTCGAGCCGGGCAAGCGTCCTCGCTCGAGCATGAGCCCGACGCTGGTATTCGAGGCCGACAGTGGTCGGCTATTGGCCAGCCTTGGCTCGCCAGGCGGATCGGCAATCATCCACTTCACGGCTAAAACCCTGCTCGGCATGTATGGCTGGGGCCTGGATGCACAACGGGCTATCGATCTGCCCAACTTCGCCAGCTATAACGGCCCGACGATACTGGAGGCCGGTCGCTTTCCGCGCAGCACCTTGAAAGCGCTGAGAGCACGCCGGCACGAAGTAGGCGAAAGCGAGATGACCAGCGGTCTACAAGCCATCCAGCGCACAGCCGGCGGCTGGTTCGGCGGCGCCGACCCTCGCCGCGAGGGCGTGGTGATGGGCGAGTGAGGTGCCAGTACCAGGCGGATAAACGAAAATCACGCCCGATACAGCCCGCGCAAGCTTCGGCATTGCCGGGGCGCCCAGCGCGGGCTGCGGCAAGGGCGTCCGGCTCAAGAAACCTGCACTTCACGCATAAGCCGTTCGATGGCGCTGTCCAGTTCATCCAGCGCCTTAGCCGCGCCGGGATGGTGTTGTTTGAGCAGCGTCTCGCTGCGCTCGCAGGCCGCGCGCAGCTGCGGGACGCCGCAGTAGCGGGTAGCACCGTGCAGCCGGTGCACACGGTCGATCAACGCCTGCTGATCGCCTGCGGCCCGAGCATCACGGATCGACTGCCGATCGCCTTCCAGGGACGCCAGCAGCATGTCCATCATTTCCGCCGCCAGATCGGCCTTGCCTGCTGCCAGGCGTAGTCCTTCTTCGGTATCCACCACCTTCAGCTCGCTCTCTACAACGATGCGCTGCGCCGGCATCACGGCAACATTGCGCCGCAACGGCAGGCCGGTCCATTTCAACACCACCTGGGCCAATTGCCGCTCGCTGATGGGTTTGGTCAGGTAGTCGTCCAGGCCGCTCTGCAGTAACGCGCGTTTTTCGTTGGAAAGCGCATGGGCGGTGAGCGCAACGATGGGCAACGGCGAGTGGCCGCTCTCGATCTCCCAGCAGCGGATCGCCTCGGTAGTTTGTCGGCCATCCATGCCGGGCATTTGCACGTCCATGAACACCATGTCGAAGGTCTCGCGCTCGACGGCTTCGAGCGCCTTCTGTCCACTGTCGACAGCCACCACCTCGCCACCCATGTCGGTCAGCAGGGTTTCCAGCAGCAACAGGTTGGCCGGGTTGTCATCGACACAAAGCACCCGGGGCGCCCGGCTATCTGCAGCCGGCGCTTGCTCGATCAACGCGTGCGGGGGACGCAACAGATCCAGCAGCACCCGCTGCAGCTTGCGAGTGCAAGCCGGCTTGCCCTGAAGCTGGGTATGGGTATGGGTTTCCGGCAAGGCGTCATGAAACTGCGCCTGCTCACTGGTCGGGCAAAGCACGATGCACTTGCAACCCAGCGCCTCGAACGCCCAAAGCTCCTGGCTCAGCTGCGTCGGGGCGATCTCTGCCGTGGTCACGCCGAGCACTGCGATCTCGATGGGATACGCGGTCGGCTTTGCCGCGACTACCGCGTCCTGCAGTTGCTCGAGGGTGTCGAACTGCAGCACCACCAGACCACAGGCTTCAAGCTGGTGCTGCAAGGCCTGGCGCGCCAGCGGGTGCTGTTCCAGCAGTCCCACCCGGCGCCCGAGCAACGCGGCAGGCGGAAGGTCTTCGACATCGTCTCGCGCCTTGGGCAGGCTCAGGCTGATCCAGAATTCGGAGCCTTCCTCGGGAATGCTGTCGACGCCGATTTCGCCGCCCATCTGCTCGATCAGCCGTTTTGAGATCACCAGCCCAAGGCCGGTACCACCCGGCTGGCGGGAAATCGAATTGTCAGCCTGGCTGAAGGCTTGAAACAGCGCGCGCAAATCCTGGTCGGTCAGGCCTATACCCGTGTCTTGCACGCTGATGCGTAACTGCGCCCGGTCGTTACGTTCGTCTTCGACCATGGCGCGGACTACCACGGCGCCCTCGTTGGTGAACTTGATGGCATTGCTGAGCAGGTTGGTCAGCACCTGCTTGAGTCGCAGGGGATCGCCCACCAGCGACAGCGGCGTGTCGCGATAGACCAGGCTGACCAGCTCCAGGTTTTTGGCATGGGCGGCCGGGCCGAGAATGGTCAGGGTGTCCTCGATCAGATCGCGCAGATTGAACGGCACGCTGTCGAGCACCAGCTTGCCAGCCTCGATTTTGGAAAAGTCGAGAATCTCGTTGATGATGCTCAACAGGCTGTCGGCGGACTTTTCTATCGTCGCCAGGTAATCCTGCTGGCGCGGCGAGAGATCGCTCTTCTGCAACAGATGGGTGAAACCGAGTATGCCGTTGAGCGGCGTGCGTATCTCATGGCTCATGTTGGCGAGAAATTCGGACTTGATCCGGCTCGCCTCCAGCGCTTCCTTGCGCGCCAGATCCAGCTCGATGTTCTGGATCTCGATTGTTTCCAGGTTCTGCTGCACATCCTCGGTGGCCTGGTCGATGCTTTGCTGCAGCTCTTCGCGGGCACTGAACAGCGCCTCTGCCATGCGATTGATGCCCGAAGCGAGCTCATCCATCTCGTGGCTGCCAAGCGCCGGCAGGCGGGTTTCCAGGTAGCCCTCCTTGAGCTGTGCCACGGCGGCCTTTACCCGATGCAGCGGCGCACTGATGGTGCTGCTCATGCGCAACGCCAGCAATGCCGTCACGATCAGGCCCGCGCCGATCAGCAACAGACTGGTGAACAGGCTGCGGTAGCCACGCAACAAGGTGCCCTGGTGGGATAGCTCAAGCTCCAGCCAGCCGACCTGATGATCGACATTTCCGGGTGTCTCGGTGGCAAAGTTCAGGTGGTGCCCTTGTACGGGCATCAGAATGCGCGTGGCTTCCAGGCTGCTGACCTGGGTCAGCGCCTCGGGATCGGCGGGTGGCGAAGGGGTGACCATATTCGGCCCGGCGTGGGCAAGCAGGTTGCGGGCGGCGTCCAGCGCCGTCACCGAACGGACATCAGGCTGGTCGAGTATCTGGTTGAGGATACGCTGCAAGCGCTTGCTATAGCCTTGCGCCATGGCTGGCGCAGCCAGCGGCGCCAGCTGTTCGGCGAGCAAATGGCCGCGCTCCTGCAGCTGCTGACGCATCTCCGAGAGCTGCATCACCGTGAAATAGGTGCCCAGCACCACCGCCAGCAGCGTGCCGGGCACCAGTGACAGCACCAGCACGCGACTCTTGATACCCAGATGTCTCAGCACGGTTCCGTTTCCCTGGTTACTGACTGGACCTAGTGTAGCGACTCGATCTCCTCGAATCTGCAACGCATAGCGCCGCGCTGATCAATCCAGCCCGCGGATCTCCTTGCCCTGGAAATCAGGCAATTTCCACTGGAAGGTCATCGCCAGCATACGGAACAGGAAACCTGCTCCCAGTGCAATCAGCGAAGCGATGGTGTTGTCGATCCCCAACCACAGCAGCCCCACGTAAAGCACGCCGGTAAACAGCGCCACCGTGGCGTAGAGTTCGCGCTGCAGGACCATCGGCACCTCGTTGCACAGCACGTCGCGCAGCAACCCGCCGAACACGCCGGTGATCACGCCAGCCAGCACGACGATCGATGGGTGCGCCCCCATCTCCATGCCCACGCCGCAGCCGATCACGGTGAACGCCACCAGCCCCAGCCCATCGACGATCAGAAACACTTTGCGCAGATGATGCATGTGCCGCGCGACGAAGCCAGTGGCGATGGCGGCACCGATGGTAAACATCAGGTATTCCGGGTGGGCGATCCAGCCCACCGGATAGTGACCCAGCAGAATGTCCCGCGCGGTGCCGCCGCCGAGCGCGGTCACTGTTCCCAACAGACAGATGCCGAACAGGTCCATGCCTCGGCGCATCCCCATGATGGCGCCGGACATGGCTTCGGCAGTGATGGCAACCAGGTAGATGATATGCAACAGGGTCACGGGCAGCTCCGGTATGGAAAGGCAGAATGATGGCGGCGCGATTATGGTGCAATTGCACCGTTATGACGCATGAGTAAGTATTTTTAGGCTATACAAACATTTTCTTTATCTGGCGCCGCCCATGAATCTGGACCCCAAGCAGACCGAGGCCTTCCGCTTCGTCATCAAGACCGGTAGCTTCGAGCAGGCCGCCGCGCAGCTGCATCTCACCCCGCCGGCCATCTCGCAGCGGGTCCGCGCGCTGGAAAGCGCCCTTGGTAACGCCTTGGTGGTGCGCAGCCGACCCTGTCGCGCCACGCCGATCGGTCAGCGCCTGCTGCAGTACCTCAGGCGGGCCAGCCTGCTCGAATCTGACCTGATGGCCGAGCTGGCCGAACGCAGCGATGCGCCGCTGCTGGTGGTCGCCGCGCTGAATGCCGACACCCTGGGCACCTGGTTCTTCCCGGCGCTGGCGGAAGTGCTGGTTCGCGAGCAGGTATTGCTCGACCTGATCGTCGAGGACCAGGACCACACCTACAGCCTGCTCGAATCCGGTCAGGCGATCGGCTGTATCAGCACCGAACCCAAACCCATGCGCGGCTGTACCGCAAACCCGCTGGGCAGCATGCGTTACCGCCTGCTGGCGAGCGCGGGGTTTCGTGACAGGCACTTCCCCAACGGCCTGAACCGCAACGCTGCGCGCAAGGCGCCGGTCGTCGCTTATTCGCGCAAGGACAGCCTGACCTCATCCTGCCTGCTGCGCTGGATGGGTTTGCCCGAGGGCGCCTATCCCTGCCACTACGTACCAGGCTGCGAGCCGCACTTCAGCGCCATTCGCCACGGCCTGGGCTATGGCATGGTGCCCGAATCGCTGGCGCACGAGGTCCTGGCGCAGGGCGTCGTGGTTGACCTGGCCGAGGATGCGCCGCTGGACATCGCTCTCTATTGGCACACCTGGAAGGTGCAGTCGCCGCGAATGGAGCACCTGTCGCGGCAGATCATCGAGGCCGCGCCGCGCATCCTTGCGCCTCTAGCCACCGGAGTTGAGGCAGAATAACGCGATGATTCAGCCGCCCACCCTCCCCGCTTGCTGCACGCCGCTGCTTGATGACTGGCTGCTGCCCCATCGGCTGCCCGGCGTGCAACTGCTCAGTACCCGTTTCGACCCGCAACTGCTCGAGCCCGAGGATTTCGTCCGCTGGGGCATCGAGCCGCTCAAGGCAGTGAGCAAGCGCCAGACCGAATTCCTCGCCGGGCGAATCTGCGCCCACGAGGCGCTGCGGCGGCTGACCGGAACGCCGATAATCCCTGCGGTCGCCGAAGACCGATCGCCCTGCTGGCCCAGCGGCGTGGTCGGCTCCATCACCCATGGCGCCGGCTGGGCCGCGGCGGTGACAGCTCGTGCCGAGCATTGGCGTGGCCTGGGTCTGGACGTAGAGAAGCTGTTGCCCGTTACTCGCGCCGATCGGCTCGCAGCGGAAATCCTCACGCCAGGCGAGTTGACGGGCTACGCCGAGCTGTCCGACCCGCAACGGGCGCTGCGGGTGACCCTGACCTTCTCGATCAAGGAGAGCCTGTTCAAGGCGCTCTACCCACTGGTGAAAAAGCGCTTCTATTTCCAGGAAGCCGAACTGATCCAGCATGACGCCACTGGTTACGCGCGCCTGCGGCTGCTCAACGATCTTTCGCCG
>Ga0233383_1000014_pt1 | contig 95170 bp, 93 predicted proteins | sample ElkDunMinimDraft_14_FD_191542 | JGI IMG/M metagenome (GOLD analysis project Ga0233383, IMG submission 191542) | Fecal eukaryotic communites from dung pellets of Tule Elk in California, USA - Elk Dung G16 | ecosystem: Host-associated > Mammals > Digestive system > Large intestine > Fecal | place...
CGCCCAGCAATGCGCGCATCAACAGGAGCCGCCCCGCCTCGGTACTCAGGATCGTCCTGGACCAGGTAGGCAATTCCAGTCCCGCCTGTTTGAGCTGGCCGAGCTGATAGCCAAGACCGTCGGCCCAGTGATCAACTTCGCTAAGCGTTCTAGCGATCAGCCCATCCTTCTCCAAGGCCACGATAACAGGCGGTTCCGGCTCAGGCTGTGCCGGCTCGGGCGCTTCGTCGAGATGCTCCGCTGCGGCATCCGCTTCCTGTACCGGCTCGGACGCGCCCGTCGGGGGCGCCCCCTCGGCAATGGCCTTCAGGATAAGCAGCGCTTCGTCCCTTCGCTGCTCATTCTGCAGCACATCGATAGCACGCCGCGCCTCGTCGGGTGTCAGTCTGGCCGAGGCCTGTTCGACCGCCAGCGCGGGCCCGGCAGCGATACACGCCAGGAATATGAGGAAAGCGCAGAGGTGGGTTCTATGCATGTTGGCCGTCGGTGATGAAGGGCTGCTGGAACGATCGGAACAGCGCAGGGGGGTGAGCTGGAGAACAGCAGAGGTCGGATACAAAACCACCGCCAGGCCCCGTCTTGACCACTTAGGGATGGCGCGGTTCCTGAGCTCTTGTACCCACGCCCGGCTCGCGCATCACGGCCTGGGCGATGGCCGTTTCAGCTTCGCTACAGAACACCCTGTGCCCGCATATCACTCACGGTGATCGCATTTGGCCTGCCGATTGTCCAAACTCTCGGGCTCAACTGATCAGTGAGGCGTCGATCATGCGCAAGGCCGAAGTCAAACAACGCAATACCGTCAGGCTCGAGCGGCTACAGCGCTTCCTGGCCTGGGCGACGGCAAAGCACCCCGAATTCGCTGCGAAACGAAATCATCAGGAAAACTGGTTCAGCGTCTACGTCGGGCACCAACCACCGGAAATCGGCCGCGCCGCCCGGCTGTTCTGGCTGGGCCTGAATGAGGCGACTGTCGAATCCGTGCTGACAGACCCAGGCTCCGCCGGCCTCGTCGGACGGCTGCTGGCACGCGATCTGAATGGCTTCACCTGCACGGTGGATGTATTCGGCGTCGAGAAAACCTTCGACTGTGGCCCGGTGCAGAACCTGCTGGAACCCGACTTCGCCTTGCGCATCGCCGATAGCGCCTCTCTGGCAGACTTCGAGAGCCACGTACGTGCAGCGCTGCAGACGCTGGTACGCAGCAGGCTGGAGGTGCTAGAGCGTCCTTTTTCCAACATGAGCGAGGAACAGCGGATTCGCTGTCTGGATCAGTTGTCGCCGATGCTTTCCCAGCTCGATAACTTTGCCGCCCGCGCCGTGGACATCGTCAACGAGGTCAAGCACGAGCTGCGCTACCAGGTTGAACTACGCCGTGGCGACGTCGCGCTGGTAATGCAGCGCCGCATTCCCGCTGGCCAAGGTCATGTGCTGAACGACCGCGAGGTGGCCGAGCGCAAGGAAGAGGATCGCCAGGCACTGAACGCCAAGTTTGAAATGATGCTGGAGGAAGCCGGCGATTTCGATCTGCAGATGCTAGGCGAAAAGCGCCTCACCGAGATATTCATGATGGAGCCGAAGAAGCTCCGCCGGACGATCCGTTTTGCCAGTCAGGATCATCGGGAAAAAATGGCTTTCGCGGTACTGCTGGAAAACGATCCTCGCTTCATGCACTACCACAAGCTGTATGCCGCACGCCGCCTCACCCGCACCTGGACCGCCCTGCTCGGCCCCACCAACAGCGGCAAGACGCACCAGGCGATCGAGGCCATGACGGCGGTGGAGCGTGCCATCTACCTATCGCCGCTGCGTCTGATGGCCCTGGAGAACCAGGAGCGCATCGAGTCCATGGGCGTGCCCTGTTCGCTGGTTACCGGCGAGGAGGAAATCCTGCGTGAGGGCGCCACCCATTACTGCTGCACAGTGGAGGAGTTCGCTCGTTTCCGTCATCAGCACTGGGACGTGGTGGTAGTTGACGAAGTGCAGATGATGGCCGACTCGCAACGCGGCTGGGCCTGGGTCGATGCGCTGGTCAGCGCCTATACGCCGGAGCTGATCATGACCGGGCCGATGTTGATCCAGCCATCGCTGAAGACGCTGTGCGACCTCTGCGAGGACCGGCTAGTGGTCAAGCGCACCAAGCGCTTGTCGCCGGTAGCAGTGGCCCGCCGCCCCACCTCACTCAAACAATTGGATGAAGGCTCGATGCTGGTGGCCTTCAGCCGCAAGACGGTGTTGGAACTCAAGGGGCTGCTGGAGATGACCGGCAAAAGCGTCTCGGTGGTCTACGGCGCGCTGTCGCCGGAGGTGCGCCGCGAGCAGGCCAGGCGCTTTCGCGAGGGCGAGGCTGACCTGATGGTGGCCACCGATGCGGTCGGCATGGGCCTGAACCTGCCGGCGCACACGCTGTGCTTCTACACCGACGAAAAATACGACGGCATCCAGAACCGCCAGCTCAAGGTGCAGGAGGTCAAGCAGATTGGCGGGCGCGCCGGGCGCTTCGGCCATCACGACAGCGGCACCATCACCGCGCTGGACGGCCAGACGCTGCAATCGATCCGCCAGTTGTTCAACAGCCCGGATCAGCCGGTAGACCTTGCGCAATTCCAGGTGCGGCCATCCATCGAGCACCTCAAGGCCATCGCCGAGCTGATGAACGACCCGAGCCTGCTGCGCGCCTGGCTGACCTTCAACCGCAACATCAACTACGGCGCGGAGTTCATCTCCATCCTGCCTGACGAACTGGCCGAGTGGATCAAGTTGATCGACGATCCGCAGATCGACCTGTCGCTACGCTGGATCTTTGCCTGTACGCCGATTCGCGGTGGCCTCGACAGCCCGGCGGGTACGCTCGCCCAGCAGTGGCTGAAGAAGGTCGCCCAGAACAAGGCCATCGAGCTGCCCAAGCTGTTCATCGAAGCCGATCTGGCCACGCTGGAGAGTTCGCTGCATGTCATCGAAACCTACCTGCACCTGGCGCGAACGCTGCCGAGCTATTTTCCGGCACTGGAACAGGCCGAAGGGCATCGCAGCCTGCTGAACGAGGCGATTACCCGCGAACTTTCGCGACGGCGCAAGCCGCGCAGCTCCGACCGTCGTCGGGTCTCGGGGGAATCTCGCAAATGCCAGCAATGCGGCAAGGCAATGCCGGTGCTCAGCCACCAGTTTCGCCTATGCCAGAACTGCTTCAGAAATCAACGCCCGTAGGTTGGGTTCGAGCGAAGCGATCATCGCTGGCGCAGACGCTCGGAACGCTTCGAGCGGGACCGCAGCCCTCATCGCCGCAATGGCGCCCCCACGAAATCGGCGCTGTGATCGTCGTGAGGGAGCCGGCCTCGGCGCGGAGCCCTTAGTGGCGTCCTCCCCGGCGCCCATGACGCTCCACCAGGACGTATTGCTTGCCATGATAACGGTGGCTCATCGCACGCGGCGCAGGTCGCGGGTGATGCCGGTAGTGCCTGGGAGGCGGTGGGCGATGATGATGGTGCGCCGAGTGAGGCCGGTGCCGATCATCCGACGAATCTGCCAACACCGCGACCAGTACCGCACCGACTGCCGCGCCAGCCAATACGGGAACCACGACGTTGCGGTCAGTGGCCGAGGCGTTACCGGCCACGACCAGACAACCGGCCAATAACGCGACCTTGAATATGCGACTGAACATGGATATTTCCTTTGGCGAGGGATATTCCCCGCTTCCATGAAACGTCGCCGCTGCGTCAGTTGCCGTCAGCCAAACGTAAACAGAGGGTAAACGGACCTTCGGAAATCAGGGTTGCCGGCGAATCATTTGCGGCTCCGCCGTTCTCATGAAAAAAAGTTCGCTGTACACGCGGAGGCCCTATGCCCGACAGCAACGATCTGGACCGCTTCGTCGATGCCCAGCACCCCATTTACCGACACGCCCTGGCGGAGCTGCGCGCCGGTTACAAGCAGAGCCACTGGATGTGGTTCGTGTTCCCGCAGATTGCGGGCCTGGGCCATAGCACCATGGCCCAGCACTACGCCATCGCGGATATCGAGCAAGCGAAGGCCTATCTACGGCATCCGCTGCTGGGGCCGCGCCTGAAAGAATGCGCCCAAGCGCTGTTGCAGCACCGCGACCGAACAGCGCGGCAGATGCTCGGCTCGCCGGACGACCTGAAGCTGCATTCAAGCATGACACTGTTCGCAGCCGCAGCCCCTGAGTGCAAGGTCTTTCAGCAGGTGCTGGATGTCTTTTACGCAGGCGAAGCCGATCAGCAAACGCTAAAGAGGTTACGAAGCTGATGCCGATCTTCCGCGCCGCATCCATCGCTTCCCTTTCGTTCGGCCCCCAGATCGCAGGTCTCAATAGCCGCTATTCTGCTGGAGATCAGGCAGCCGAACAGCTCGCTAAGGAATCGTCACAATGAGCGACCAGAACAACAAGCAATTCATCGTCGCCCTCGACCAGGGCACCACCAGCTCCCGTGCCATCGTGCTGGATCGCGACGCCAACGTGGTCAGCATCGCTCAGCGCGAGTTCGCGCAGATCTACCCGCAACCGAGCTGGGTCGAACACGACCCCATGGAAATCTGGGCGACCCAAAGCAGCGTTTTCGTCGAGGCGCTGGCGCAAGCCAACATCGTCAACGAGCAGGTGGCCGCCATCGGCATCACCAACCAGCGCGAAACGACCATCGTCTGGGACAGGGTCACCGGCCGCCCTATCTACAATGCCATCGTCTGGCAGAGCCGCCAGAGCACGCCGATCTGCGATCAGCTCAAGCGTGACGGCATGGAAGACCACATCCGCCAGACCACCGGCCTGGTCATCGACCCCTATTTTTCCGGCACCAAGATCAAATGGATCCTCGATCACGTCGACGGCAGCCGCGAACGCGCACGGCGCGGCGAGCTGCTGTTCGGCACCGTCGACTGCTGGCTGATCTGGAAGATGACTCAAGGCAAGGTCCACGTGACCGATTACACCAACGCCTCGCGCACGCTGCTGTTTGATATTCACCAGCTGGACTGGGATCCGGTCATGCTGCAGGCACTGGATATTCCGCGCGAGATGCTGCCACAGGTGCGCTCGTCTTCCGAAATCTACGGCTACGCCTACCTGGGCTCGGGCCAGAGCACTGGCATTCCCATCGCGGGCATCGCCGGCGACCAGCAAGCCGCGCTGTTCGGCCAACTGTGCGTGGAGCCCGGGCAGGCCAAGAACACCTACGGCACCGGCTGCTTCCTGCTGATGAACACCGGTACCCGGGCGGTGCAATCACACCATGGCCTGCTCACGACCATCGCCTGCGGACCAAGGGGCGAGGTGAACTACGCCCTGGAAGGCGCGATATTCAACGGTGGTTCCACCGTGCAATGGCTACGCGACGAACTCAAAGTCATCAACGACTCGCTCGATTCGGAGTACTTCGCCACCAAGGTCAAGGACAGCAACGGCGTCTATCTGGTACCGGCTTTTACCGGTCTTGGCGCGCCCTACTGGGACCCGCGCGCGCGCGGCGCGCTGTTCGGCCTGACCCGTGGGGTGAAGGTCGACCACATCATCCGCGCCGCCCTGGAATCCATCGCCTATCAGACCCGCGACGTGCTGGACGCCATGCAACAGGATGCCGGGGAGCTCCTGCGTGCGCTGCGGGTGGACGGTGGCGCGGTGGCCAACAACTTCCTCATGCAGTTCCAGGCCGACCTGCTTGGGACCCAAGTTGAACGCCCGGAGATGAAGGAAACCACCGCGCTAGGCGCCGCTTATCTCGCAGGCCTGGCGACCGGCTTCTGGAGCAGCCTGGATGAATTGCGCAGCAAGGCCAGCGTCGAGCGCGTCTTCGTGCCCGCCTGCGGCGATGTGCGGCGAGACGCGCTGTATCGAGGCTGGAAAAAGGCCGTCGAGCGGACCCGCGACTGGGCGGAGGATTAACCATCACGCAGCAGATCACCGCTACTGATGTTGGGTTCGGACCTACACCTCAATGGGCAATTCTGTTCGGAAACGAACAATTCTTTCACCCTGCGGCGGACTGCGGCATGCTTCCCGACATTCGAACCTGTTTTCGACCGAAGGAAGCGTCCATGAACCTGGCCCCCCGGCAGCAGAGCATTCTCGAACTGGTGCGTGAACGCGGTTACGTCAGCATCGAAGAGCTGGCTCAGCAGTTCGCCGTGACGCCCCAAACCATCCGGCGAGACATCAATCAGCTCGGCGGAGCCGGTCTGCTGCGCCGCTATCATGGCGGTGCAGCCCATGATTCCAGCGTACAGAACACGACTTATACCCAGCGTGCCCGGCAGATGCGCGACGAGAAACGGCGTATCGCCAGCGCCATGGCCGCGCATATTCCCGATCAGGCCTCGTTGTTCATCAACATCGGCACAACCACCGAAGCCATTGCCCACGCCCTGCTCAAGCATCGTGGCCTGAAGATCATTACCAACAACCTGCACGTGGCGAGCATCCTCAGCCCCAAGGAGGATTTCGACGTGCTCATCGCCGGTGGCAACGTGCGCAGTGACGGCGGCGTGGTCGGCCAGGCGACGGCGGATTTCATCAGCCAGTTCAAGGTGGACTTCGCCCTGATCGGCATCAGCGGCATCGACGAGGACGGCACGCTGCTGGACTTCGACTATCAGGAAGTTCGTGTTTCCCAGGCCATCATCCAGAACGCCCGCAAGATCTTCCTGGCGGCGGACTCGAGCAAGTTCGGACGCAACGCCATGACCCGCCTCGGCTCGCTGGACCAGATCGACATGCTCTTCACCGAGGCACAACCCACTGAAACCTTCATGGAGCTGCTGGCGCGTCATAAGGTCAGGCTGGAAGTGGCCGACTAACGTCAGGCTGTTCTGAGCGCGGCCTCGGCGGTGCCCTTGTTCGCCATGAGGCATGCTTCTATGGATGGGCGATCCTGCTGTGAAGGAACCGCGTAGGGGGGCTCAATCGAAGCTCGCATCGTTTCCTTTATTTTCATTTTGTATAAAAACCGAAAACACTGGCTGGATTGAGGAATTCTGACGGGCTAGGATGTTCATATTCGAAAATGATCCAATATTCGCGACAGAGGATAATCCGTGTCCGATGCTCCCCGTGCCGTATCCGATTTTTACGATATCGTTGTTGTCGGCGGGGGGATCAATGGCGTGGGTATCGCCGCCGATGCTGCAGGACGCGGGCTTTCGGTCTTGTTATGCGAGCGCGACGACCTGGCGAGCCATACCTCATCGGCCAGCAGCAAACTGATCCACGGTGGTTTGCGCTATCTCGAGCAATACGAGTTCCGCCTAGTGCGCGAAGCGCTGGCCGAGCGCGAGGTATTGCTCGCCAAGGCGCCGCACCTGATCAAGCCAATGCGCTTCGTGCTGCCACACCGCCCTCATTTGCGGCCAGCTTGGATGATCCGTGCCGGCCTGTTTCTATACGACAACCTCGGCAAGCGGGAAAGACTTCCCGCTTCGCGCAGCCTGCGCTTTGGCGAAGACAGCCCGTTGAAGCCGGCGATCCGGCGCGGATTCGAATATTCCGATTGCTGGGTCGATGATGCGCGGCTGGTGGTGCTCAACGCCATGGCCGCACGCGAGAAAGGCGCGCACATCCATACCCGCACCCAATGCCTAAGTGCCAAACGCGCCGACGGTATCTGGCAGGTGGAGCTGCAACGCGAAGATGGCCGCCGGTTCGCCCTGCACTGCAAGGCTCTGGTTAACGCAGCCGGGCCCTGGGTAGCTCAGTTCATAAGCGAAAACCTGCAACAGCGCTCGCCTTATGGCATTCGCCTGATCCAGGGCAGCCATATCATCGTGCCAAAACTCTACGAAGGTGAGCAGGCCTACATCATGCAGAACGAGGATAGGCGCATCGTTTTCGCCATCCCGTACCTGGGCAGCTACACCATGATTGGCACCACAGACAGCGAATATCGCGGCGACCCTGCGCAGGTCCGCATCAGCGAGGAGGAAATCGCCTATTTGCTGGACATAGCCAACTCGTATTTCCGCAAGCAACTGGAACGCAAAGACATCCTGCATACCTTCGCTGGCGTGCGGCCGCTGTGTGACGACGAGTCCGACAATCCTTCAGCCGTCACCCGCGACTACACCCTGTCGCTGGCGGCGGAAGCGCAGCAGGCGCCGCTGCTTTCGGTATTCGGCGGCAAGCTCACCACCTACCGCAAGCTGGCCGAGTCGGCACTGGCGCAGCTTGCGCCCTTCTTTCCCAGCATGGCTGAGCCCTGGACGAAAACCGCATCGCTGCCGGGTGGCGAAGGCATGAGCACCCTGGACGCGCTGACGGACGAGCTGGCAGCAAGGATTAATGGCATCGAGGTAAGCCTGGCTCGGCGCTGGGCAAGCCTTTATGGCAGTCGTGCCCGGCAGATGCTAGGCGAAGTCCGTTCGGTGGCAGAGCTGGGTGAACGGCTAGGCCAGGACCTGTACACGCGGGAAGTGGATTATCTGTGTCATCAGGAATGGGCGTACAGCCTGGAGGACATCCTCTGGCGCCGTACCAAGCTCGGCCTGAGCTTCACCGCCGAGGAAACCGCCCGGCTGCAGCGCTATCTGTCGAGGACCAGGGTGAAGGATCAGGCGGCCTGACGAGCGCAGCGTTTCGGATCGCATTCGATTGCGGTAGGCTCAGCGACTTCTCAAGACGGAGTATGACCCCATGGCCCGAGCCACCGCCCGCCACATCCTGGTTCCCACTGAAGCAAAGTGCAACGAGCTCAAAGCAGCTATCGAAGGCGGCGCCGATTTCGCCCAGGTTGCCAAAGACAACTCCACCTGCCCTTCCAGCCGCCAGGGCGGCGACCTGGGCTCGTTCGGCCCAGGCCAGATGGTCAAGGAGTTCGACACCGTAGTGTTCAGCGCGCCGCTCAACGTGGTGCAAGGCCCGGTAAAGACCCAGTTCGGTTACCACCTTCTGGAGGTCACCAGCCGCCAGGATTGATCCTGTACCCCCGCCTAGAGGCGGGGGTTGTTCATTTCCCCCCCCGCTTGCGCCTACGGTTGGCCGACCTGCCTCATCACCCGGTGCCGCCGTTGCTGTCTCAGGCACTGAGTCGGAAGCGCCCGGTCAGATTCTTCAAGCCGTTCATGCTCTGCATGATCGTCGTGCCGGAATGCGCTGTGTCATGGGTCACCGTGGCGGCCTGATCCGCAACCTGGGCAATGCGCGTCAGCGAACAGTTCATCTCTTCGGCTACCTGCGATTGCTCTTCGGCCGCCGTGGCGATCTGGTTGGTCATGCCGCGAATGGTGATTACCGCGCCGACGATCTGGCTCAGCGCGTGCTGCGTGGCTTCGATCCGCGACAGCGTCTCGCCGCTGCTCTGGCGCGACGCATCCATGGCTTCCCCGGCACGGGTGGCCTGGCCTTGCAGGCGCTCGACCAACACACCGACCTCCTTGGCCGATATCTGCGTGCGGCTGGCGAGGTTGCGCACCTCATCGGCAACCACCGCGAAGCCTCGACCCTGCTCCCCGGCGCGGGCGGCCTCGATGGCTGCGTTGAGCGCCAACAGGTTGGTCTGTTCGGCGATCCCGCTGATGACGCTAAGCACCTTGCCGATTTCCTGACTGTCGGCGACCAGTTGCTGCATAAGACCTGAAAGCCCCTCCACGTGGTCGCTGAGGTTACGGATGGCATCGACCGACTCACCCATCACTGCACTGCCCCTGCTGGTTTCATGCTCGGCCAGGTCAGCGGCGCTGGCCGCTTCCACGGTGCTGCGTGCCACCTCCTGAGAGGTTGCAAGCATCTCGTTCATGGCAGTGGCCACTTGGTCAATTTCTGCTTGCTGCCGTTCCACATTGCGCGCGCTGTCGCCGGCCAGGCTGGCCATTCGCGTGCAGTGTCCGTCAGCCTCATCGGCAGCCTGCCGCACGCCATGAATCATCTCCCCCACCTCCTCCAGCAGGCGGTTGTAAGCCGTAGTGATCATGCCTATTTCGTCATCGGCGTAACGGACCTCTATCGGCGAAGAGAAGTCGCCGTTACTGACCTTTTCCAACCGGCCCCGCAGCTCGTCGACCTGCCGCATCAGCCAGTTCATACCGGCGATACGTCCCAGCACCACCAACACTAGGATCATCAGCGTCGAGGCCATCGCCACCCATAGCTCCCGCGCAGCGCTGCGGTTGGCTTCGGCAGCGATCAAGGTCACTACGGCATTGGTCTCGGCGAGAATGGCTTCGGCATCGGCAGCTATGGCAGCAAGATCGGCGCCCGCATCGCCTGGTTTTCCCGCTGCGAGGCCAACGACTGCCGGACGATAACGCTGCCAGATCTCGTCGACGCGCTGCAGGTGCGGCTTTGCAGCAGGCACTTCTACCGGCGCTATCCCTCGCGCGGCATCACCCCGGAGCAGCGCCCGGTGGGAGGCCTCGAAGCGCTGCACGGTCTTTTCCACCTCACCTGGAGCACCGATGCCCTGCGCGGCCAAGAGCGCTTCCTTGATCATCTTCTGGCTCAACATTCTCTGGGCGCCAGCCATGTCAATCTGACCCGCATCCTTGCTGGAGAGGAATAACACGCCTGCGGTGATTGCAGCGCAGAGGAAGATCAGGCTGTAGGAAAAGAAGAATTGAAGATTGATGGTACGCAGACCAATGCCGCGTAACAGAGTCTGGATAGCGCTTGCCAGGGTGCTGGTCATGAAGGGACGTCCGTCAGCCAAGAAGAGAATTGCGTCACGACTTGGAAAGCATCCTTCCCACATACCGTGACGGAGATCTCTTTTCGACCAAAGAACGACGATCATTAGGCCGTCCGCCCATTTTTAACGGATTAATTCTAAAAGGACCACGGATGGCAACCCTGATCAGGTAAATCGCTCTCCAAATACTGATCCAATAAAAAAGCTCGGACGGCCGCGTTTTGGCTGAAGGTCGTCACACGAGCTATGGTCAGAGAACCAAGGCGTAACGTCCGACAGTTGCAGAGGACCGACGTGATGTTCCACGTAACCCGCATAGGCGACAAACGCATCGATGTGGATTTTTCCGGCAAGCTCGACAGTAATGACATGCGCTTCGCTTTGGACGAGCTAATGCGAAAGTCAGAGGGTATTGCCCACGGCCAGATACTCATGCGCATCGGTGATTTCGACATGCCGACGCTTGGCGCAGTAGGGGTCGAGCTGACGCGAATCCCAGACCTGTTCCGCTTCGTCCGTCGCTTCGATCTCTGCGCAGTGGTAACGGCGAAGGACTGGGTTCGACGGGCCAGCGAGATAGAGGGAATGATGATTCCCGGCTTGAAGATAAAGGCGTTCGGCCTGCACGAGATGGACCAGGCGCATCAATGGCTCGAAGGCCGGCCACCGGCTTAGATCGTTCGTCGCCGGCCGCCGCGCTGAACGATGCCCTGCCCTGCCAGTCCCACATAGTGAACCCAATGCACAGGAGAAAGCACCATGCTGAAGTTCATCGGTAGCACGGTTGGAATCATCTTCCTGATCGGCCTGCTGGTCGTCATAGGGCTGTTCATGCTGGTTTTCTGAAAAAAGCCGGCAGCCCGGCTTAGGTAGCGTTCGCAGCTACTGAGCCGACTGCAGTTCAAACCGGTCCAAACCGGACCGATCACAATCCGAGGAATCGAAAATGGGCCTGTTCGACAAGATCAAAGAGAAACTGGGAATAGGTGGCGTCAGTAATGAGGCGCATAAGCCTGTCGATCCAACCAACACACCCAACCAGCACGCCACTGACACCGTGATCGATTCACAGCGACCCGACGCCGCGCACAATGCCACGACCACGCCACCAGGCTCAGCGCCGCTAACAGGCACGACGACCGGAAGCGCCACCGCTGTGGACGTACCGGCCAAGCTCGACGGGATGGCGGCCGCTCATTCGGAGCAGCTGAACTGGCGCACCTCGATTGTCGATCTGCTCAAGTTGCTGGGACTCGATAGCAGTCTGGAATCCCGCAAGCAGCTGGCTACCGAACTCGGATGCCCGCCAGAGAAGCTGAGCGACTCGGCCGCGATGAATATCTGGTTGCACAAGGCTGTAATGCATCAGCTTGCCGAGCATGGCGGCAACGTGCCGCCGGAATTGCGCGTGTAGCTAACCGTCGAGTTGAAGCGGCGCCGCTCTTCGGCGGCGCCCGTCAATCGACAGCGCCATCCAGCGATGGGCCGATCAGCGCGGCCAACTGATCATAGACCCCAGGACAGGCGACCAGGTACGGATTGCCATGAAGCAATCCGTCGTCTCGAAAAAAATCATTGACTCGCCCACCAGCCTCCCGGATTAGCACCAGGCCCGCCAGGCAATCCCAGCTTTTCAAGTTGGTTTCGTAGTAGCCAAGTAATCGCCCCGCCGCCACATAAGCAGTCATTAGCGCGCCTGAACCGTTACGCCAGAACATCCCGCCTTCGTCCAGCAACCTTTGCAGGAAGGGCATGAAATGCTGCTTGCCGCGAGGGTGGAAGGTTCCTGTGCCGGTAAGCCCTTCGCGCACATGGGTTGCCGCGCTGACCGCCAAGGGCGTGTCGTTGACGAATGCGCCCCGCCCCATGCAGCCATAGAAGAGTTCATCGTGATTGGGATCGGCAACGACGCCCAGATGCGGCTCGCCATCGATCAAAAGGCCGATAGAGACACACCAATTGTGCAGCCCGTTGAGGAAGCAGGCCGTTCCATCGATAGGGTCGATGACCCATACGCAGCGCGCGTTGAGATCGGCCGAACCGCTTTCCTCCCCGAGAAAGCCATCCATGGGGAAATCAGCTGACAGCTGAGCCCGGATAAACCGCTCGATCTCCTTGTCGGCGAGGCTGACCACATCCTGGGGGTCAGCCTTCTGCTCGACCACCAGCGCGGCACGGTTACGGTAGTAATCCATTGCCATGCGCGCGGCCTGCTGCGCGACTCGTTTGGCGAAAGCGTAACGGGCGTCAATGTCCATACCGTCTTTCGCGGCGGGCAGTGTCGTGGTCATGGGTATCCTTTGGTTTAGCGGGCAAAGAAATGCGCACCTCAACGCAATCAGCATCGAGGCCTGACAGAGCTTAACGGCTTTTTACCAACTTGCCGCTGGAGCGTCTCAGGCGTCGGTTGCAGCTTCGTGCAGCCGAACGTTGAGCTCGTCGATGATGGGGGCCCAATCGTCGTCGTCAAGCCATTCTTCCTCGAAGAATGCACGCTGCGACGCGTTCCAGAACGGTGCTTCGGCAAGCTTCACGTGCTCTGGCAAGGGCGCGTGGCTGGCGATGAAAGCATCGATACTGGCGGTATCGGAAGGCAATCCCAGCTGTTCGAAAAGGGTGCCGATATCTTTGTTGGGCAGTTCCATAGGGGGGCTCCATCAGGTGATTAGACGGAAGCCGTACCGCTTGCAGACGGTACGGTCCAGTCCTGAATAGAGGGGTTGCAGCTCTCTTCGGTTCCCGCCAGTCCTGCTTTGCAATGGCTTGATGGCTTCGCCTTACGCTGCCTTGTCGAACAGCGGCCGCCCATGATCGAGGCTTTGGTCCACCAGCCACTTGCCATGGGCGATGGAGGCACGCTGGGCTTGCTCCAGCTCAGGCAGGAACGCATGGCCTACGGGTAGCGGCAGTCGCCGTGTCTGGTTGCCGTGCGGATCACTGATACGGCAGCCGCCAGCCCAGGGCACCGGACTACCAGGATGTTCCATGACAGCGGCCGATATGACATAGCCACGGTGTTCGCATTGCATGAGGCTCATGATTAACCCTCCTTGCCAAGTGCGGTCATCGTGTCCACCGGACCGACAACCGTTGGTCTGACTTGACTACAGCCGGCATGAGCGCCCCAGAGCGCCCACCCAAGCCAAATTCGGTCGTTTGTGTATAGCACAGGCAATCCACCACAGCATGCCAATGGTCGCGCCAGCGAATAGGGGGAAGAGAGAAGAGAGATCGTGCGAACAGCTACGTTGGGGAAGCCCCTGTGTTGCCGCTAGCGCAGCAACACAGGGTGTTAGCGGAAAGTGTCAGAAATTCCCGCTCGCATGAATTGGATCAGGATGTGCGCAGCTGCTCATCAGCCAGAAAATCTTCCTCCAGCAGAGCATCCTGGTCTCCTTCGGGAATCACTTCCGCTCCTGGAACCAGGCCAGTAACACGCTTGCTGCGCAGCTTGCCAAATTGGTGATTCAGGGCATTGCTCAGCTTCTCGATGGCCCCTTCCATGGCCAGATCGAGCGATTCGGCCTTGTGGGTTACAGAGATGGGTTGCAGACCTTTGGGTCGGGCTTCGATCTGGCACCGCTTGTCCTGCGAACCGGCCTTTACGCCATTTTCATCGTTGAGGTGAACGACGACGCGAGTGATCTCATCATCGAAACGATCAAGCCTGCCGGCAACGCTAGCGCTTACCCACTCTACAAGCCGGGCACTTCCTTCAATGTGATTATCGCTGTGGACTTGAATCTGCATAATCATCTTTCCTTCTGCATATTCTTGGGTCACACCGCTTTGCTTAAACGGCACCCCTAGATAGCCACTAATGGAAGTTTTAAGCAAGCGTGGCAGTTTCGCCCCCTCGCGACAGTTCCGCGCAGCCTGTTAGCATGGGGGTACGCCTGCAATCCGGACCTGGCAATGCACATACTTCTCTGCGGCAGCTTTGACGATAGGGAGCGCAACGGCTGGCTACAGGCGCTGCAGCGCGCCTTTCCCGCTGCGCACTGGCATCTTTCGGTCGATCCTTTCAACGCGTCGCAGATCGAAGTGGCCGTGGTCGCCAATCCGCCCCCCGGCTCGCTGCAGGGTCTACCGAGGCTGCGGCTGATTCAGTCGTTGTGGGCAGGCGTCGACCGGCTGATGGGGGACGCCAGTCTGCCTGCCGAGGTGCCCGTTGCCCGCATGGTCGATCCGGCGATGAACCAGGCGATGGCGGAAACCGCGCTCTGGGCCGTTCTATCGCTGCATCGTGGTTTCTTCCGCTACGCCGCGCAGCAGCGTGAGCGGCTTTGGCGCCAATGGCCGCAAAAGCGTGCTGATGAAATACAGGTCACGGTACTCGGTCTTGGCCAGATGGGGCGCACCGCCGCCCATCGGCTTGCCGCCCAGGGGTACCGAGTGGCCGGCTGGACCGCCCACAACGGCGCTGCCGACCCGAAGATCGAAGGACTCAGCGGCCAGGAGGCCTTGCATCCATTGCTCGGCCGCAGCGATATCGTGATCAATCTGCTGCCGCTGACGCCGCTAACCGAGGGTTTGCTCGACAAGGATTTCTTCAACGCCGCGAAGCCCGGCGTCGCGCTGGTGAACCTAGCCCGCGGGGCGCATGTGGTCGACGCCGATCTGCTTGACGCACTCCAGTGTGGACAGCTCAGCCACGCCGTATTGGACGTGGTGAGGCAGGAGCCCTTGCCCGAAGATCATCCCTACTGGGGGCACTCCCAGGTGACCTTGCTACCGCATATCGCAGCAATCACCGATATGCGCAGCGCAGCCGGGGTGGTGGCGGAAAACCTGGCGGCATTGCGCGACGGCAAGCCCCTCGCCAATCTGGCGCATCGGCGGTTTGGCTACTGAACAACGGCCGCGCATCACGACGCGGAAAGGGTGCGGTATTCATCCTGGGCATGCTGATCGGTCATGCCGCTGACGAAGTCCTGGATCATCCGACTGCGGTGGTAAAACTCCCAAAGCGGTAGCTCGGGCGAGTCCTCGGGAATGCCTTTCAGCGCCTCGTGATAGGCCTTGACCAACTGGCTGGGCAAGCGCCGAGCGAGCATCTGCAAGTGCGGCTCACGGCGGCAACGGCCCTCGGTCAATTCATGGAAGGTCGCCGGGCTGGACCCTAGCAGCGGCGCGTAGGCATCCAGCAGCCCCTGAAGAATGCGATAGCCTTGCAACTGCAACGTTTCCACCTCGCGATAGCAGAACACCCTGTCCATCGCCACGTCCTTGAAAGTCTGCACGATCGCGTTGGGCAGGCTGGAGTCCTCCAGTAGCGCACGATCCAGCGTGCCGTGGTAGACCGCCTCGATGTTATCGATGAACTGCTGGGCAGCATGCTGCACCAGCGGATGCACCAGATTCACCCGCAACCAGATGAAGAACTCGCCCACCTTGTTGATCGGCTCCTTGGCCGCACGCTCCAGCGCGTAGTCCACCATGCTGCGAAAGCTGCGATTGGGTCCGGAGATCGGCTCGTCCGGCGAGCCGTGTTCGGCGAACTTGTCCAGCAGCAGCTGCGCCAGCTGCTCGATGCTGAAGATCCCCTTCTCCACCGAATCCTCGATATCGGCCAGGCAATAGGCAATGTCGTCCGCCGCCTCCATGATGTAAGCCAGCGGATGTCGAGTACCCGCAGGCAGGCCAAGTGCGCCTCGCAGATCCTCGATGAAAGGCTCTTCGGACAGGTAGAAACCCGGCTTCTTGTGCAGATAGGCGCCAGGGCTTCCCTTTTCGGGCCGCGGCGCATAAGCGGCGCGCACGTACTTGAGCAGTGCGGCGGTCTGGGTATAGGTCAGGTTCAGGCGCTGTAGCGTCACTACCAGCCGGATGCCCTGGGCATTGCCCTCGAACCGCTTGAGATCGATCAGCATGCGTTCGCGCAAGCCCGCATCCCCCTGTTCCAGAGGCACGGCAGCGGCGAACAGCTTGTCGAGCGACCGCTCGAACCATTCACCAATGGCGAATTCGCCGAAATGGCCGAACGGCGGATTACCTATGTCATGCATCAGGCACGCCATTTCCACCAGGCTTTCCAGCGCGCCTTCCAGGCCGTCCAGGCCATAATCGCGTGCCTTGTCGCCCAGCTGTTTGTACAACGTGCGGACGATGAAGCGGCCGGTCTGCTGCACTTCGAGCGAATGGGTCAGGCGGCTACGCACAGCAGCATTGCGCTCCAGCGGGAACACCTGGGTCTTCTGCTGCAGGCGGCGCACCGCAGCCGAATGCATGATCCGCCCGCGGTCGCTTTCCAGCTGGTCAACCACCTCCTGCAAGTTGCCGTCCGACACGCGCAAGCCTGCCTCTGCTCGGCCGTAGGGGCGCTGACGGGAAATCTTATCCTTGAAGTTCACAGGCCCAGACATCGGTTGGCACTCGTCGATTGGATAGAACAGGAGCCTAACGCGGGCTGGCAGGGTTTACCAAGATTGGCGCGGCAACAGCGTCATTGACTTAGAATCAGTCCGTCGTAAATCAGGAAAACCCAATGAGCCGCTTTGACTTTCACCAGAAAAATGACGAACGCGCCAAAACCGAAGCGCGACGTTTATTCGAGCAGCGCGGGGTGCTGGGAAGCCGTTGGCTAAACTGGGTGGCTGCCGAACTTTATCAGTTGTCCCCGCCGGAATACGCAGCCATGGTGCGTCGAGAGTTGCAACGGCTTCACGCCTCGGGTTGATCAATGGCCAAGGGCTATGCGCATGCGCTCTATCAACCAGCCACCGCCAACATTGATCACCAGCCCCAGCATAACCAGCAGCGCGCCACAGGTTTGCAGCGGCCCCAGATACTCATCGAGCAGCAACGCTGCAGAAGTGAGCCCCACCACCGGCACCAGCAACGAAAATGGCGCCACGGTGCCAGCGGGATAACGCGACAGCAACCGGCTCCACAGGCCATAGCCGAGGATAGTGGCGCCGAACGCCAGATAGGCCAGCACCAGGAACGAATCTACTCCGACGCCTCGCAGCGCTGTCTCGATCCGTACCGGACCTTCCAATAGCAAGGACAGGCCGAGGAACGGCAACGGCGGAATCAGGCTGCCCCAAACCACCAACCCCACCAGGTTCACCTTGCCCACCTTGCGGGTCACGATATTGCCCAGCGCCCACATCGAAGCCGCGCAGATGGTCAGTACGAAGCCCGCCAGCGTCATGCTGCGATCGCTCTGCAGGCCAATCAGCACCAGACCGCTGGCCGCAATCAATAGACCAATCAGATGGGTTGCGCGCATGCGCTCACCCAGGAACAAAGCGGCAAAGAACACAGTGAAGAACGCCTGGGATTGCAGAACCAGCGAAGCCAGCCCGGCAGGCATGCCGACGTTCATCGCATAGAAAAGAAAGGCGAATTGCCCGAGCGAAATAGTCGCACCATAGGCAAACAGCCAGCGCCACGGCAGTTGCGGGCGCCGAATGAAGAACACTGCAGGAAAGGCCGCCAGCATGAAACGCAGGGCGCCCAGCAGCATCGGCGGGATGTCTTCCAGGCCGATCTTGATAACCACGAAGTTCATACCCCAGACGACGATCACCACCAGGGCCAGCAATAGGTCTTTGGGCGACATGACAGAACTTCCAGCCAAAGAAATCATTAAAGCCACGCGTCTGAAGCTTGCGCTAGCACAGCCGGCGACGAATTCGGTCATACAGTTTCAGATGTGTCGTTTGCCGGTCGTGACCGTCTGCGCCAGACAAAGTCGCGCACTGCTCGTGCCAGCTTCGGCGGCAACGGCTAGAATCGGCATCTGAACCAAATCAGAGAAAAAGTCATGGGCGCACAGTGGAAAGCGAAGCATAAGGAAGCGGCAGCCAACGCCAAGGGACGAACTTTCGGCAAATTGTCGAAAGAAATCATGATCGCAGCACGCAGCGGTGCCGATCCGGACATGAATCCTCGCCTGCGCCTGGTGGTCGAACAGGCCAAGAAGGCCTCGATGCCGCGAGAAACTCTGGAGCGCGCCATCAAGAAAGGCGCGGGTCTGCTCGGAGAAAGCGTCCACTACGAACGCACCACGTATGAAGGCTTCGCCCCCCATCAGGTTCCACTGATCGTCGAGTGCCTCACTGACAACGTCAACCGCACCGTGGCCGAGATACGCGTGCTGTTTCGCAAGGGTCAACTGGGCGCTTCCGGCTCGGTCGCCTGGGATTTCGACCACTGCGGCATGATCGAAGCTCAACCGGGTGCGGCAGATGCCGATCCGGAACTGGCAGCTATCGAGGCCGGGGCGCAGGATTTCGAAGCGAACGAAGACGGGACCACACTGTTCATCAGCGACCCGGCTGACCTGGACGTGGTGTGCCGCGCACTGCCCGATTTCGGTTTTACCGTGCAATCGGCGCAGCTCGGCTATAGGCCGAAGAACCCGGTCGCCAATTTGTCCGCCGCGCAACTGGAGGAAGTCGAAGCCTTCCTAGCCGCCATCGACGCCCATGATGATGTACAGAATCTGTACGTAGGGCTGGCCGGCTGAGACCGGCGCCCCCATTTCAGCGAGTCAGGAACAGGCCACCACATGAGCACGCAGAAACCCCACACGCCCTACGCCCAGCGCGAACAGGGTTATCGCGAAAAGGCGCTGAAGATGTACCCATGGGTTTGCGGACGTTGTGCCCGCGAATTCTCAGGCAAGCGCCTCAGCGAGCTGACGGTCCATCACAAGGACCATAACCACGACAACAATCCCGAAGACGGCTCCAACTGGGAGCTGCTCTGCCTGTACTGCCACGACAACGAACATTCGCGCTATACCGACAACCAGTACCAGGCCGAAGCCAGGCCGGGCAGCGACCTGGGCCCGAAGGAAACCTTCAAGGCCTTTGCCAACCTGGCAGATCTGCTCAAGAGCAAGCCTGACTGAGGTAACCCAGGGTTTGCTTGGCGCATGACATGCGCAGTCCGCGCAATAGCTGAACGAATCAAAGGCAAAGGTAGGCCGGCAAATACATCCTCTGCGCAGCAATATCATTGCTGAGCGTCGCCTAAGCGCTGATATCCGGCCAGCGGTTCACCCACTAACTGCCGTTACTTCACCAGCAGTACCGGCACCGAGACCTCATGAATCACCCGGGTGGCCACAGAGCCCAGCATCAGCCCACCAAAGCTGCCCAGGCCCCGTGTACCCATGACCACGGTGTCGCAACCCAGCCGTTTTACCGCCGCATTGATCTCTTCTGCCACGTTGCCGACTACCGGATGGATCTGATGGTCGATACCTGCCGCCTGCAGCGCGTCAGCCGCCTCTGCTAGCAATTTGCGGGCTCTGCCCAGCAGGCTGTTGGTCAGCTCCTGGAGCATCTCGGCCGTCACGTACTCGCCCATAATGATCGGCTCATGCTGCACGTTGATTACATGGACCTCGGCAGGGCGGGCTTCCAGATCGATGACGTACTGCAATGCACGTTTCGAGTTTTCAGAGCCGTCGAAGGCCAGCAGAATTTTGCGCATGTTCAATCTCCTATATGCTTTTGCGCAGCATAGACCAAGGGCAGCAAAAGATTGTCAGCGTCAGAATGACTCAGGCAAAGCTTCCTTTTTAGCGTCCAACAGCCAAGGCATCACGATGAATACTCCTAGTGAACCGGTCTTCGGCATCGGCGATACATCCTTCCAGGCGGCTGGAGGAAACCTCGGCATCGAACGGCTGGTGGATGATTTCTACCGCTTCATGGATGAATCCGAAGCCGCGCAGGACGTGCGCCGCCTCTACCCGGCGGATCTGACGCTAGCTCGCGAGAAGCTCGCAGCCTTCCTCAGTGGCTGGCTGGGCGGCCCGCGACTCTATGCCGAGAAGTTCGGCAGCATCAGCATTCCGCAGTTTCATACGCGTTGGACGGTCGGCGAGACTGAGCGGGATGCATGGCTTGCGTGCATGCAGCAAGCCATCGCCCTGCAACCCTACTCGGCGGCATTTGCCCAATACCTACTGGCGCAATTACGCGTACCAGCCGAGCGCATTCGCCAGGCAAGCGTAGCCATGCGACACACTGACTGAGCCTCACCCGGGATTGCCCACACTTCTCATCCCGAAACCCCTTCGATGATCCGAAACAACTAATGCGGCACGGGACCGCCCTGCGCCAGCAGTCGATCACCTGACCGGTGGAGTGCGCCCCTCCCCCTCCATCCGCTGTAACCGGGTCGTCCTCAGGCGAGCCGTCGAAATCTCTCCAGCGTTAAACGCAAACGAACGGGAATCAGCACCAAGCCTCCGCAAATCAAGGCCATCACTGGTAAGCCCAACGTATTGCTTTCCCTTATTGGAACCATTTTTCTGCTTGAGCGCACTGATTGGCCTGGCCCTCGCAGCCTTCGTTCTAGGGGCCGCAGGCATGCGCTTGGCGCGTTAAAATGTCAGCTTGATTAAGAGCGCCCTCCGCCATGTACTCCCCGGCCATTCAACTGCTTCCTACCGAACTGCATCCATTACTCAACAAGTTTTACCGAGCGCAGCGCAGCCAGATGCGCGTCATGCCAGGCGCACACTGCTGGGTGGCAAAGGACAGCCGGATAATCGCGGGACTTTGCCTAACTCCCCTCGAACAGGGTCATTGGCTGACCGGACTGCTGGTCGCGCCTGAGTACCGTAGCCAAGGGCTGGCACAGCGTTTAGTCCTGCAAAGCTTGTGCAGCACCCAGGCACCGGTCTGGCTTTTTTGTCACCCCAGGCTGGCTGGCTTCTATGAGCAACTGGGATTCCAAAGAACTTCCGAGCTGCCAGAGCCTCTGGACACCCGCTTGCGGCGCTACGTCCAGCACAAGCCGCTCATTGCGCTCGCGGCTCAACCGAGAGGAACGACATGACCCAACCGACACTTAGAATCGCCACAGCCTGCCTGTTCGACGGGCAAGGCCGCATCCTTGTGGTACGCAAACGCGCCACACACTTTTTCATGCTGCCTGGGGGCAAAACCGAAGCGGGGGAAACAGCCGTGATGACCGTCAAACGCGAGCTCTATGAAGAACTCGCCTTGCAGCTCGACGATGCTGACCTGCAATGGCTCGGGCATTTCCAGGCGCCTGCCGCCAACGAACCGGGACATTGGGTAGACGCGCAAGTGTTCATAGGTAAAGCCGGCCAAAAAAGCCCGCGCGCGCAGGCTGAAATCGAAGAGACAACCTGGCTGGATATATGCGCACCAGATTCACACCAGCTCGCCCCCCTACTGCGTGAACAAATTCTGCCTGTGCTGAGAGAACGTATTGCGAAATAACACTGAAGCAAAAACATCGCTTCAGTCGCCACAAACTCAAGGGGAAATCGGATCGCTAGCCGGAAACGTTTCTTCTATAGCTTCGTCCAGCTGATCCTCGTCAGCCTCGTCCGGACTGCGGTCGACACGATCTTCCTGCTCTGTGGGTGGGGTGGGCTTCTGCGGCTCGTTACCGTTCATGACGCTACTCCTCAGATGATACGAGTGGTCTCTGAACGATTAGGCTCCGATCGAGCTGACAGGTTCTATGCATAAAATATTTTGGGCAAAAAAGGGCGGGACTAAGCCCGCCCGCCTTTTTCCATGCTCCCTTTATTTCCCGCTCATCATCCTGATGAAAACGCTTCCCAGCGACTGTTCCTTCCCCCGTCCTTGAGGGCCGTGCTTTCCTTGGCACGCTGCCGATGATAGGGATCTGCTGAACAGCAGCAAGCTCAGCAAATAGGCGCACAACCCTTATCGACGCAGAAATATGACCTCAGCTCAGTAGGTTACAAAAAACGGGAAAATGGCTGAGCGTTTTTTGTGTGTTGGCTTACGCACCATGTAAGCAAACACGTACAAAAGAAGGGGATTTACGAGAAGTAAAAACCGGGGAGGAATTAGTGATCGAGGTGTCGTGAAAAGCTGAGCAACCGGGAGGCACTTTCACCCTTGAAGCCAACCAAACTTCAGCGCCCTGGACCGAAGCCGAATGGGCGCCGAAGCATTTCAGCTATTGGAAAAGCGCGTCGCCGGACAAACCATTGCGCTCGAATATCTCGCGCAGCCGCTTGAGCGCCTCGACCTGAATCTGCCTGACTCGCTCACGGGTTAGACCGATTTCCTTGCCAACCTCTTCCAGAGTACTGCTCTCATGCCCGCGTAGGCCGAAGCGGCGGACAACCACGTCGCGCTGCTTCTCCGTCAGATCCGACAACCAATGATCGATGCTAGCGGCAAGATCATCATCCAGGAGCAACTCGCAGGGATCAGTAGGGCGCTCATCGGTCAGAGTGTCGAGCAGCGTCTTGTCGGTATCCGGACCCAGCGACACATCGACCGATGTGACACGCTCGTTCAGGCCCAGCATGCGTTTGACCTCACCTACCGGGCGTTCCAGCAGGTGCGCAATCTCTTCAGGACTGGGCTCGTGGTCAAGCTTCTGGGTCAGTTCGCGCGCGGCGCGCAAGTAGACGTTCAGTTCCTTGACCACATGGATCGGCAGGCGAATGGTACGGGTCTGGTTCATGATGGCCCGTTCGATGGTCTGCCGAATCCACCAGGTAGCGTAAGTCGAGAAGCGGAAGCCACGTTCCGGGTCGAATTTCTCCACAGCGCGAATCAACCCGAGGTTGCCTTCCTCGACCAGATCGAGCAACGAAAGCCCACGGTTGATGTAGCGACGAGCAATCTTCACGACCAAACGCAGGTTGCTTTCGATCATACGCTTGCGACCCGCCGGATCGCCCTTCTGAGCCAGGCGGGCGAAATGCACTTCTTCTTCGGGGGTCAGGAGGGGGGAAAAGCCGATTTCATTGAGGTAAAGCTGAGTGGCGTCCAGCGCCCGGGTGTAATCAATGAACTTGTGTTGCTTGACGACCATGGTCTTGGATCGGGCGCCAATTGAACGAATGCGAGACGTTTCGCTGGGGCGATTCAGCTCGGTGCTTGGATCCATGAGTAGAACGGCATCGTCTACGTCAAACTCCGGCACTTCTTTTTTGAGAGCCATTATTGTTGTCCTGTTCTGAGTTCGACAACAGGCTCGGGTGGCACGCTATCCCTGGCAAACACTCGAGCCCTCCTAGTGCCGGGACAGGCGAGCTGCAGGTCAACGTTTCGGCAGATATTGCTGAGGATCCACGGGTTTGCCCTGACGGCGAATCTCAAAATGCAGCTTCACCCGGTCGGTTCCAGTCGATCCCATCTCGGCAATGGTCTGCCCAGCTTTGACTTGTTGGCCTTCCTGCACCAGCAGCCTGCGGTTATGGCCGTAGGCGCTTACATAGGTATCGTTGTGCTTGATGATTACAAGTTCGCCGTAACCCCGTAAACCACCACCGGCGTACACAACAGAGCCATCAGAAGCAGCCAAAACAGGCTGTCCTAATTCCCCGGCGATATCAATGCCTTTATTCAAACTACCGTTTGACGAAAAACGACCGATGATCTGGCCACTCGCAGGCCACGCCCAGCCGCTTGCCGAACGGGCGACCGGCTTGATCGGCGTGGTGGCGGATGGCGCCGCTTGAGGCGCTCTGACAATGGGTGGAGGCGCGGGAATTGGCGTGGTCACCACAGGTGCCTTGGCAGTCGGGGCCTGCGCTACCGGCCGCATGACCGGAGGGCTCGCAGCTACCGTGCTCGGCCTACGGCCATCGAAGCGGATTCGCTGCCCGGGGTATATCACGTGGGGAGGTGCGATCCCGTTGCGCTGCGCCAGCTCTTTCCAATCCCAGCCAAAGCGAAAGGCGATCGACCACAGCGTGTCGCCGCGCTGGACGATGTATTGCCCCGCTGTCACGCGATCGCGATTATTCCGGTCCACGACCTGCACGCCACTGGGAGGCGAACTGGCGCAACCAGCGAGCAGCGTAGCGGCAAGGGCCGCGGCCAGAAGGCATCGAACCGACGGGTATTTATTCCCCCGTACAACAGCTGTAGGCCTCAACGGGCGCTCCCTTGGGTTGATCTGTTCAGACGCTCTGCGCCGTAGGCTTATGCCGTGCGGCTATCCATTCAAGCCCTAGTACCAGGACGATGCCAGAAACGGCCATCACGACCGCCAGCATCAGCTGTGGATCCTGCCCGGTGAGACTGGCAAAACCGTCTGGTGACAGGTTCTGCTCCAGCAGTGGGGTACGCTCACCGTCTGAGCCCGTACGCCAGGTGAGTGTTTCCTTCCATGGCCAGACCTTATTCAGGGAGCCAATCATCAACCCCGTGAGAAACGCCAGCGTGAGATCGCGCCAGCGGTCTAACATCCAGCTCAGCAGCCGGGCAAAACTCAGGATGCCCACCAGGCACCCAGACATGAAAATGGCCAATACGCCGATGTCCAGATTCTTCACGGCGGCGAGCACGACAGGATACAAACCCAGCAACACCAGAATGAAGCTACCCGATATACCTGGCAGGATCATGGCGCAGATGGCGATGGCACCAGCGAGGAACAGGCTCAAGCCATCATCACTCCACTGCATGGGTGCGGCGACGGTTATGACATAGGCAAAGACGACACCCAACACCAACGCTGCGATACGCGACATGCCCCAACGTTGAATTTCCTTACCTACAAGGTGCACCGAAACCAGAATCAGGCCGAAAAAGAACGACCAAATCGGAATGGGATGGTCCGTCAGCAAAAAAGAAATCAATTTGGCCAGGCTCAACACGCTGGTGAAAATACCCCCCAGCAAGATGAGCAGGAAATTGGCATTTGCCGTCCGCCAGGCTTCACGAATGCGCCCGCGCATCAACAGCACCGCAGCAGCCGGAATAGAACCGATGGACCGAAGCAGCTCGTCGTAGATCCCCGTGATAAAAGCAATGGTTCCGCCAGACACTCCCGGCACCACATCGGCTGCGCCCATGGCAATGCCTTTGATGTACAGCATCAATGCGCTCTTCATACTTCCTTCCGCTGAGTATTCAAACTACCGGTCCATTGAGCAGCGGCACGAAACGCACGGTATCCAACAAGTGGCGGGAAAAACCGCCTTCCTCGCGAATGATAAGCATCAGTTGCTGGACTTCCCCAACCCCAACCGGAATCACCAGGCGTCCACCAGGGGCCAGTTGATCGAGCAAGGCTTGAGGCACGTCGGCTGCCGCCGCGGTCACGATAATGCCGTTGTAAGGTGCCAATGCAGGCCACCCCTCCCAGCCATCACCCCAGCGAAAGACCACATTGCGCAACTTCAGTTCGCCGAGCCGTTCCTTGGCGCGCTCCTGCAGAGCCTGGATTCGCTCGACCGAGAACACTCGCTCGACCAGTTGCGCCAGCACCGCAGTCTGGTAGCCGGAGCCGGTGCCGATCTCCAGTACCTTGTCCAGCGGGCCGTCGGCCAGCAGCAGCTCGCTCATGCGCGCGACCATGAACGGTTGGGAAATGGTCTGATTGTGGCCTATGGGTAGCGCAGTGTCTTCGTAGGCCCGATGCGACAGCGCCTCGTCGACGAACAGATGACGCGGCGTGCGACGAATAACTTCCAATACATGGGCGTTGGACAGCCCTTCCTCGTAAAGGCGCTGGATCAAGCGGTCACGGGTACGCTGCGATGTCATCCCGGTTCCGTGGCGCATCAAATTATCCTGTCCATGATGATTCACAACATCTTCTCCACCCAGCTCTCCAGCCCATGGAATGCTTCACGAAAAGTCCGATCGAGCTGTAACGGCGTGATCGAAACATAACCCTGCATGACTGCATGGAAATCAGTACCTGGCGCACCGTCTTCGACATCGCCAGCCGCGGAAATCCAATAGCCGTCCTTGCCCCGCGGGTTCGCCTGTCGCACCGGTGGCTTGGCCCGGTTGCGGTGCCCCAGACGGGTCAGCCGAATGCCGCGAATGTGATCCAGCGGTAAATTGGGCACGTTGACGCTGAGCACGGTACGCAGCGGTAGCTCAAGCTGATCATGTTGCTCGACCAGCTTGCGCGCGATGTAGGCTGCGGTCGGTAGATTGTCCGCAGAGCGCGAAACCAGGGAAAAAGCGAATGCCGGCTTGCCGGTAAAGCGACCTTCGATGGCAGCCGCGACGGTTCCGGAATACAGCACGTCATCGCCCAGGTTGGCGCCCAGGTTGATACCCGAAACCACCATATCGGGGGCGTCTTCGAGCAACCCGTTGATTCCCAGATGAACGCAGTCGGTGGGCGTGCCGTCCACCCCGATGAAACCGTTCGGCATCGTCATGGGGTGCAGGGGACGATTCAGGGTTAGCGCGCTGCTGGCGCCACTCATGTCCTGGATGGGGGCGACCACACGGCACTCGGCGTAATCCGCCAGCGCGTCATAGAGCGCGGCGAGCCCAGGCGCATACACCCCGTCGTCGTTGGCGATCAGAATACGCATCAGATGTCCGTCTGCCCTGCCAGGCTGACCAGCTCGCGCACCACAGCGGTGGCGAAGCATCCGGTCGGCAGGACGAATTCAAGTTGCAGAATGTCAGGCTCGGGATAATGCCATGACAAGCCGCCGATGGGGAGGCGAAGAATACGCCGTTCATGCTTCATTCCAGCATCTGCTAGCCACTGGGCGATTTCCGGCTCCGCCGCCGCAACCCCGGCTTCCAGCACCTGTATCCCATGGGCTGTCGGTGCGTCACCTTGCCCCCACAGCGGGCCGGTAGGGTGCAGGTCCAGAATCGCCAGGCGCGGGTCATGGCATTCAGCCTCGCCTGCGGGGAAAAAGCTGCGGCTGTCGGTAAAGGCCAGCAAGTCGCCGAGTCTGGCCTGGTTCCAGTCGCCGCGGGCAACTCGTTCAGCCAATACTCGATTGAACAGGTAGCTGCGTCCGGCGGAAAGCAGCCGCGAACGCAGATTTCGCTGTACCGGCAGCTCCTGTCGTTCGGCATATTCGCGGGCGCCGAGCACGTTGCCACCCTCGAAGCCGAAGCGCTGCAGGCCGAAATAGTTAGGCACACCGTGCGCCTTGATGCGCTCGAGGCGCTCGTCCAGTTCGGCGCGATCGGCTTGCAGCTGTGTCAGTCTCAAGGTGAAGCCGTTGGCCGAGTGAGCGCCGCGCTGTAGCTTGCGTTGGTGGCGGCCGATCTTGAGTATCTGCAGCGTCTCGTCCTCAGCCCTGTCCAACACGGGGTCGGCCTTGCCCGGCAGATGCAGGCTGAACCACTGGCGGGTCAGCGCCTGGCGGTCCTTCAGCCCGGCGTAGCTGATGCTACGAATCGGTACACCCGCTGCGCGGGCGATACGACGGGCAGCTTCTTCAGTATTAAGGTTGCGTTTCTCCACCCACAACCAGAGATGCTCGCCTTCACCGGAGAGCGGGATATCCAGCACCTCGTCGACCTGAAAGTCCTCAGCGACCGCCTTGAGCACGGCGTGACCGCACGCGCCACCATGAGCACGCGGCCCAAGCAACTGCTCTTCGATCATGCGCCGACCAGCAGGGCGACGGCATGCACCGCAATCCCCTCTTCGCGCCCGGTGAAGCCCAGCTTCTCCGTGGTCGTGGCTTTGACGTTGACCTGATCCAGCTCGATCTGCAGATCCTCGGCGATCAGCTTGCGCATGGCCTCGATATGCGGCGCCATCTTCGGCGCCTGGGCGATGACGGTGGCATCGACATTGCCCACCTTCCAGCCCTTGGCCTGCACTTGCAGAAGGACATGGCGCAGCAATACGCGGCTATCAGCGTCCTTGAACTCCGGGTCGGTATCAGGGAAGTGCTTGCCGATATCGCCCAGCGCTGCCGCCCCCAGCAGCGCATCACTGAGCGCATGCAGCAGCACATCGCCGTCGGAATGCGCCAGCAGCCCGAACTTGTGAGGAATACGCACGCCGCCGAGGGTCACGAAGTCGCCCTCGCCGAAGCGGTGCACGTCATAGCCGTGGCCAATACGCATAATCAGAACCCCTGAAAATATCAGTCTGGATTCTACAGGACCCGCTACCGGTTGGCTCATCGGCACCTGGGCTGGCATTGATGAATGCGATAGTGACCATCGACCGAATCGATCATATATCGGTATAAAACGATATATAGTTCGCCAAATCACGATATACGCGACAAGCGAAGCCCATGACGGACAACTTCGACGAGATCATCAAAGCACTTGCCCATCCACTGCGACGGGACATCCTGCGTTGGCTGAAAGAGCCGCAACGGTACTTCCCCGACCAGCTCCATTCGCTGGATGGCGGTGTGTGCGCCGGGCAGATCGACCAACGGGCCGGGCTCTCGCAATCAACGGTTTCAGCTCACCTGGCAACGCTACAACGCGCAGGTCTGGTGGTCAGCCGCAAAGTTGGCCAGTGGCATTTCTTCCAACGCAACGAGGTGGCCATCCAGGCCTTTCTGGCCCGCCTGGGCCAGGAACTCTGAGCGCTATTAGCGACAACAACTGAGGATCAGCATCGCTATGCCTACCCTTTTCGACCCGATCAAGATCGGCGAACTCGAACTAGCCAACCGCGTCATCATGGCACCCCTGACCCGCTGCCGCGCAGAAAGCGGTCGGGTTCCCGGCGAGCTGATGGTCGAGTACTACCGCCAACGCGCCGATGCAGGTCTGATCATAAGTGAGGCCACCTCGGTGACGCCGATGGGCGTCGGTTACCCCGACACGCCCGGCATCTGGTCCGCAGAACAGGTGCAAGGCTGGAAGAAGATCACCGACGCGGTGCATGCCAGAGGCGGCCGTATCGTGCTGCAGCTCTGGCATGTGGGGCGCATCTCCGACCCGATCTACCTTGACGGTCAGCTGCCGGTTGCACCGAGCGCCATCAAGCCCGCCGGGCATGTAAGCCTGGTGCGGCCGATGAAGGATTACGAGACACCGCGCGCTCTGAGAACCGAGGAAATTGCCGGCATCGTCGAGGCTTACCGCAAAGGCGCGGAAAACGCCAAGGAAGCCGGTTTCGATGGTGTGGAAATCCACGGCGCCAATGGCTATCTGCTTGACCAGTTCCTGCAGGACAGCACCAACCATCGCACCGATCAATACGGTGGCTCGCTGGCAAATCACGCACGCCTGATGCTGGAAGTGACCGACGCAGCCATCAGCGTGTGGGGCGCCGGGCGTGTCGGCATGCACCTGGCACCACGCGCCGATTCCCACGACATGGGCGACAGCAACTTGGCAGAAACCTTCAGCTACGTCGCCCGCGAGCTGGGCAAGCGCGGCATCGCCTTCATCTGCACCCGCGAGAAATCCGGCGAAGACAGCCTCGGCCCGCTGCTGAAGCAAATTTTCGGCGGTGCTTACATCGCTAACGAGCGCTTTACCGGAGAGCAGGCCAACGCCTGGTTGGCTGAAGGCAAGGCCGATGCGGTGGCGTTTGGCATTCCCTACATCGCCAACCCTGACCTGGTCGAACGCCTGCGCCAGAACGCTCCGCTGAACCAGCCAAAGCCCGAGTTGTTCTATGCGGGGGGCTCCGAGGGTTACACCGATTATCCGTCGCTCTAGCTCGGCGGAAAGGCCCGGCCGCCATTCCGACCGGGCCTTTTTTGGTGCCTGCCGAGTTGATCGTTGCCGTGCTCCACCAGCGCTTTGTCAGTCCCCGTGGACCGCAGGCACCGTCCTGTCAGATCCTCAACGCCTTGGCGTGATGACGCAGATGGTCATCTATAAAGCTAGCGATAAAGTAGTAGCTGTGGTCGTAACCCGGCTGGATGCGCAGCGTGAGCGGATGTGCCGCGGCCTTGGCTGCCGCTTCCAAAGCCTCGGGCTTGAGCTGACCAACCATGAAATCATCACGGTCGCCCTGATCGACCAGAATCGGTAATTTCTCCTCGGCTTCTGCCATCAGCGCACAGGCATCCCATTCGCGCCAGCGCGAGCGATCTTCCCCCAAGTAACCGGAGAAAGCTTTCTCGCCCCAAGGACAGTTAGCGGGGTTGGTGATTGGGGCGAACGCTGACAGCGACTGGTAGCGTCCGGGATTTTTCAACGCACATATCAAAGCGCCGTGACCACCCATGGAGTGCCCGCTGATGCCGCGCTTGTCCGAAACGGGGAAGTTCGCCTCGATGAGCGTCGGCAGCTCATCCACTACATAGTCATACATGCGATAGTGCTGCGCCCAAGGGTCCTGCGTGGCATTGAGGTAGAAGCCTGCACCCAGGCCGAAATCCCAAGCGCCATTCGGGTCATCGGGCACGTTCGCGCCACGCGGGCTGGTATCCGGCGCGACGATGATCAGCCCCAACTCAGCGGCCATCCGCAGCGCGCCGGCCTTCTGCATGAAGTTCTCATCGGTGCAGGTCAGCCCCGACAGCCAGTACAGCACCGGCAGCTTCTCGCCCTGCTCAGCCTGGGGTGGCAGGTACACGGCAAACACCATGTCGCAACTGAGGCTGCTGGAGCGGTGACGGTAACGCTTGTGCCAGCCGCCGAAGCTCTTGTTGCTGGAAATGATCTCTAGAGTCATAGGTCCTCCGAGCCGCTTCGGCTGCAGGCCTGAAAGCGGCAGGGATCGACCTGCCGATTTGCGACCTGCAGCGCGTTGCTCAATTGTCAGAAATGGATGACCGTACGAATGCTTTTGCCCTCATGCATCAGGTCAAAGGCCTGGTTGATATCCTCCAGCCCCATGTTGTGCGTGATGAATGTATCCAGCGGAATCTCACCGTTCTGGGCCTTTTCCACGTAGCTAGGCAGCTCCGTACGTCCCTTCACGCCGCCGAATGCGCTACCGCGCCAGACGCGACCGGTAACCAGCTGGAACGGACGGGTACTGATCTCCTGCCCCGCGCCGGCGACGCCAATGATCACCGACTCGCCCCAGCCCTTGTGGGCACATTCCAGAGCGGCCCGCATCAACTGCACGTTACCCACGCACTCAAAGGAGTAATCCACTCCGCCGTCGGTCATCTCGATGATGACCTCCTGGATCGGCTTGTCGTAATCCTTGGGGTTGACGAAGTCGGTGGCGCCCAACTCTTCGGCGATGGCGAACTTGGAAGGGTTGATATCAATGGCGATGATGCGGCTGGCCTTGGCCATCTTGGCGCCGATGATGGCCGCCAGACCGATACCGCCGAGGCCGAAGATAGCCACCGTAGCGCCCTTTTCCACCTTGGCGGTGTTAAGCACAGCACCAATACCGGTAGTCACTCCGCAACCCAGCAGACAGACCTTGTCCAGCGGCGCCTCCTTGGGAATCTTCGCCACCGAGACTTCCGGCAATACGGTGTACTCGGAGAAGGTCGAGGTGCCCATGTAGTGATAGATCGGCTGGCCCTGATAGCTGAACCGGGTGGTGCCGTCCGGCATCAAGCCCTTGCCCTGGGTAGCGCGCACCGAACTGCAGAGATTGGTCTTACCCGATGTGCAAAATTTGCATTGACGGCACTCGGCGGTGTACAGCGGGATTACGTGATCGCCCACGGCTACCGACGTCACGCCCTCACCGACAGCCTCGACGATACCGCCCCCTTCGTGGCCGAGGATGCAGGGAAACACGCCCTCGGAGTCTTCGCCGGAAAGGGTGTAGGCGTCGGTATGACAGACGCCAGTTGCCACGATGCGTACCAGCACCTCGCCAGCCTTAGGCGGCTCGACATCGACTTCGACGATTTGCAAAGGCTGGTTAGGAGCAAAGGCGACAGCGGCACGCGACTTGATAGTCATTGGGTGATCTCGTCTGGATGAAGATGTGAAAAGTGTAGTTTCATTGGTTAGTTGGGTTAATAAGCCAATCATGGAAACATTATTGCACCTCAGGGATAATCTGAGCTCATGCCTCAAGCAGGAATGCCTGAATGAATCGCTGGGAAGGCCTGGATGAATTCGTCGCGGTCGCCGAGTGCGGCAGTTTCATGCGCGCCGCCGAACGACTGCGGGTTTCATCCTCGCATGTCAGTCGTCAGGTAGCACGACTGGAAGAGCGGCTGCAGGCGCGACTGCTCTATCGCACCACACGTCGCGTTTCGCTGACCGAAGCTGGGCATACCTTCCTGGCTCGCTGTCAGCGGCTGGTTGAAGAGCGCGACGAGGCCTTCCATGCTGTCAGTGATTTGCACACCGCGCCGACCGGCCTACTGCGCATGACCGCTGCCGTGGCCTACGGCGAGCGTTTCATCGTACCGTTGGTCAATGAATTCATGGCACAGCATCCGCAATTGCGGGTCGAGATAGAACTATCCAACAGAACCCTGGACATGGTGCAGGAGGGTTTCGACCTGGCCATACGCTTGGGCCGCCTCGGTGAATCACGGCTGGTAGCAACGCGTATCGCCCCGCGCGCCATGTACCTCTGCGCGGCGCCGGCCTATCTTGAACGCTACGGTCGGCCACATACCCTTTCCGAATTGGCGCGACACAATTGCCTGGTGGGCACGAGCGACACCTGGATGCTGCAGGTCGACGGCCGCGAGCACCCCTTCAAACCCACCGGCAACTGGCGCTGCAACAGTGGCCAAGCGGTGTTGGACGCTGCCCTGCGAGGCTTTGGCCTTTGCCAGCTGCCTGACTACTACGTACAGGAACCGCTGCGCCGTGGCGCGCTGGTGTCGCTGCTCGAAGCGAACCAGCCACCCAACACCGCCGTCTGGGCCGTGTATCCGCAACGCCGCTACCCATTGCCGAAGGTACGCCTGCTGGTCCAGGCCCTGAAGGACGGACTGGCCACCTACCCCGAGTATCTCGGGGCCTGAGCGGACCCGCTGAAACAATGTCTTACGTCCCGCGCGTCCGACGACCTACCACGCCAGGAACCCCCCTACTGCGACTACGTCGTATTTAGTAACCACCATTCACCAGTGTTGTACGAAGGCCGCGCTGGCGCCGGTCATCGACAATCCCCGCGAGGAATCCATCCACCCAAACGAACGAGGCCGTGCATGAACAGACTGCTCGATAGTAAAACCCTCAATGAGTTGCTGGCCCAACGTGACGCCCCCTGCTTATCTCTGTACCAGCCTACGCACCGCAGCTTTCCCGAACGCCAGCAAGATCCCATCCGCTTCAGGCACCTGGTTCGCCACCTGGAGGAATCACTCAAGCAGCAAGGCTGGGGAGAGCAGGCTACTGCCCTGCTACGTCCTTTCATTAACCTGATGGAGGATGACGATTTCTGGAACCACAACCTGGACGGGCTGGCAGTGTTCGGCTGCCGTGATTACTTCCAGTTCTTCCGGCTGCAGCGCAAGGTGCCTGAGTTCGCCGTGGCCAACGACCGCATGCACGTCAAACCCTTGGTGCGCATCGCACAATCAGCTGATCGTTATCAGATACTTTGCCTGTCAAGAGACTCGGTACGTCTGCTCGGGGGCAACCGTGACGCGCTAGATGAAATCCCATTGCATGAAAATGTACCTCGTACACTCGAGGAGGCACTGGGTAGCGAGCTTACAGAAAAGAGTCAGAGCGGCTTCTCGCAAGGCTACAGCCGCGCCAGCGAACGCGGCGACCCGATGCAGAGCGAGGCTGGCGGAAGTGGCAAACAGGCGGAAATCGACCGTGATCGCGACCGCTTTTTCCGTGAAGTGGACCGAACCATCCTCGAATATCACTCGCGGCCCAGCGGCCTGCCGCTCATCTTGGCCGCACTACCGGAACAGCAGTCGCAGTTCCGCCGCATCAGCCACAACGAAAATCTGTTGCCCGAAGGTATTGAGGTCGGTAACGGAGCGTTGACGCTTGAGGAGCTCAGGGAAGACAGCTGGCTGGTGATGCAACCGCGCTACCTCAAGCGCCTCGAAGGGCTGCTCAATCAATTCGGCTCTTCTCACGGAAAAGGTCTGGCGTCAGATCAACTGGAGGAAATCGGCCAGGCCGCCGTCCAAGGGCGAGTGGCAACCCTGCTGGTGGAGGCAGAGCGACAAATACCCGGTTGCGCTGACAAGGCCGAAGGCAAGGCAATACCTGCCCAACGCGATGCCGCGACGACACCGGATCTGCTGGACGAACTGACGATCTGGACGTTGGAGCAAGGTGGAGAGGTTATCGTCGTTCCGGTGGAGCGGATGCCCACCCAGAGCGGAGCGGCAGCGATATATCGATTCTGACAAGGTAACGAAGCGTCGCATTGAGGGTGCCCAGGCTCCATGTGACCGCCCCACCAGAGCAGGGAGATGGACAGACTCTGGTCAGGCCTTCCAGCGCTGCTCCAGCCATTCAAGGTCCTCAGGGCGGGTAATCTTCAGGTTATCCGCCCGACTCTCAATCAGTCTTGGTGACTGCCCCGCCCACTCGATTGCCGAGGCTTCGTCGGTGATCGCCACCTCTGCAGCCAAAGCATCGGCCAGCGCTCGATACAAGGCGCCAAAGCGAAACATCTGGGGGGTATAAGCCTGCCAGATCACGCTGCGGTCTACGGTTTCCGCTACCCGACCGTCCGAGCCGGCACGCTTGAGCGTATCGCGCACCGGCACGGCCAACAGCCCGCCCACCGGGTCGCTGGCCAGTTCCACCAGCAGCTTATCGAGATCAGACCGCGTCAAATTAGGCCGCGCCGCATCGTGGACCAGCACCCAATCGTCCACTTCAGCGCCCTGTTCGCTCAGCGCCCGCAGCCCCCCCAGCACCGAGTCGGCACGCTCGGCACCGCCTTCGGCACGCCGGATTCTTGGATCACTGGCGCATTTAAGAGAGGACCAGTAGGGATCGTTGATCGCCAGGCTAACAACCAAGCCTCTCAATCCGGGATGCCCGAGAAAACAATCGAGGGTGTGTTCGAGGACGCTCCGCCCAGCCAGTTGCAGGTACTGCTTGGGACGGTCGGCGCGCATGCGGCTGCCGACACCGGCAGCCGGAATCACGACCCAGAAGGATGGACCGGCGCTCATTCGCTGAGCTGATAGAGGGTTTCACCCTCTTTGACCATGCCCAGTTCCTGGCGCGCGCGTTCTTCCACGGTTTCCATGCCCTGTTTGAGCTCCATCACTTCTGCTTCGAGAATACGATTGCGCTCCAGCAGACGCTGGTTTTCGCCTTGCTGCTCAGCGATCTGTTTGTTCAATCCGCTGACTTGGGCAATGCTGCCTTCCCCCACCCACAGGCGATACTGAAGCCCGCCCAGCAGCAGAATCAGAACGACGAACAGCCAGTAAGGAGTACGCATGGACGGCATGAAATGAATTCGGTTGGTTTCCAATGACGGTGTAAGTACAAACGGCGACATAGTCCGACCCCATCTACCGCCAATTGATCCACGACGCACCGGCACCAGCATCAGGATGGTTCTGGGCTCACAAAAAAGGGCGACTTGCGCCGCCCCTTTCTACCACGTCGAGTTTAGCCGCGAAACTCGGCGCGCCCCTTGTACGGTGCCTTGCCGCCGAGCTGCTCTTCGATGCGCAGCAGCTGGTTGTACTTGGATACACGATCCGAGCGGCACAGCGAACCGGTTTTGATCTGACCAGCGGCAGTGCCCACGGCCAGGTCGGCAATGGTGTGATCCTCGGTTTCGCCGGAGCGGTGAGAGATCACTGCAGTGTAGCCTGCAGCCTTGGCCATCTGGATGGCTTCCAGGGTCTCGGTCAGCGAGCCTATCTGATTGAATTTGATAAGGATCGAGTTGCCGATGCCCTTCTCGATGCCTTCTTTAAGGATCTTGGTGTTGGTCACGAACAGGTCGTCGCCCACCAGCTGTACCTTCTCGCCCAGCTTGTCAGTGAGCACTTTCCAGCCGGCCCAGTCGGACTCGTCCATGCCGTCTTCAATGGAGATGATGGGATAACGCTGGACCAGACCAGCCAGGTAATCGGCGAAACCGGCTGCATCGAAGACCTTGCCTTCGCCAGCCAGGTCGTACTGGCCATCCTTGTAGAACTCGCTGGAAGCGCAGTCCAGCGCCAGGGTCACGTCGCTGCCCAGCTTGTAGCCGGCTTTGGCGACCGCCTCGGCGATAGCACCCAGCGCATCCTCGTTGGACGACAGGTTAGGTGCGAAGCCGCCCTCGTCTCCAACGGAGGTGCTCAGCCCGCGCGCATGAAGAACAGCCTTGAGGTTGTGGAAGATCTCCGCGCCCATGCGCAGCGCTTCGGAAAAGCTCTTGGCCCCCACCGGCTGGATCATGAATTCCTGGATATCGACGTTGTTGTCGGCATGCTCGCCGCCGTTGATGATGTTCATCATCGGCACCGGCATCGAGTACTGGCCGGGCGTGCCGTTTAGGTTGGCGATATGCGCATAGAGCGGCAGATCCTGATCCTGTGCGGCGGCCTTGGCAGCTGCCAGGGAAACGGCAAGAATGGCGTTGGCACCCAGCTTGGCCTTGTTCTCGGTACCGTCCAACTCGATCATCGCGCGATCCAGCGCTTGCTGATCGACCGGATCCTTGCCCAGCAGCAGGTCACGGATAGGACCGTTGATGTTGTCGACAGCCTTCAGCACGCCCTTGCCCATGTAACGGCTCTTGTCGCCATCGCGCAGTTCCAGCGCCTCGCGCGAACCGGTGGACGCACCGGAGGGTGCACAAGCGCTGCCGACGATGCCGTTGTCGAGGATCACGTCCGCTTCCACGGTGGGATTGCCGCGGGAGTCGAGAACTTCACGCCCTTTGATGTCGACGATCTTTGCCATTTTTTGTTAACACTCCGTAGATAGCTGCAAGGCTTCAAGCCGTTTCGATTGGCGAAAAATTCTTGATCAGGTCGTCCAGCTGCTTGAGCTGGGCAAGGAATGGCTCGAGCTTGTCCAGGCGCAACGCGCAGGGACCGTCGCACTTGGCGTTGTCCGGATCCGGATGGGCTTCAAGAAACAGCCCAGCGAGACCCTGACTGAGCCCGGCGCGGGCCAGCTCCGTCACCTGAGCGCGGCGCCCGCCGGCGGAATCGGCACGGCCACCGGGCATCTGCAGCGCGTGGGTCACGTCGAAAAACACCGGGTAGCCCATCTGCTTCATGATGCCGAAGCCAAGCATGTCGACCACCAGGTTGTTGTAGCCGAACGAAGAGCCGCGCTCGCACAAGATCAGGCGATCATTACCGGCTTCCTCGCACTTGGTGAGGATGTGCTTCATCTCCTGAGGCGCCAGGAACTGCGCCTTCTTGATGTTGATCACCGCGCCGGTCTTGGCCATGGCCACCACCAGGTCGGTCTGCCGCGAGAGGAAGGCCGGGAGCTGAATGATGTCGCAGACATCGGCCACCGGCTGCGCCTGGTACGGCTCATGAACATCGGTGATGACCGGCACGCCGAAGGCTTTCTTCACCTCCTCGAAAATCCGCATGCCCTCTTCCAGCCCGGGGCCGCGGAACGAATTGATCGAGGAACGATTGGCCTTGTCGAAGCTGGCCTTGAACACGTAAGGGATGCCGAGCTTTTCGGTAACCTTCACGTAGGCCTCGCAGATCTGCAACGCCAGATCGCGGGATTCGAGCACGTTCATGCCGCCAAACAACACGAACGGCTTGTCGTTGCCGATCTCGATGTTGCCGACGCGAATGATCTTCTGACTCATGCCTTGCTCGCCTTGTAGTCAAGCGCCGCCTGGACGAAACCACTGAACAGCGGATGGCCGTCACGTGGTGTGGAAGTAAATTCCGGGTGGAACTGGCAGGCCACGAACCACGGATGATCCGGCGCCTCGACAACCTCCACCAGCGCACCGTCGCTGGAGCGACCGGTGATCTTGAGGCCCGCTTCCTGCAGCTTCGGCAGCAGGTTGTTGTTCACTTCGTAGCGATGGCGATGACGCTCGACGATGCGCTCCTGGCCATAGCAGGCAAATACCTTGGAGCCGGCTTCCAGACCGCACTCCTGAGCACCCAGACGCATGGTGCCGCCCAGATCGGAGGCGTCGCTGCGGGTTTCCACCGCGCCAGTGGCATCAGCCCACTCGGTGATCAGCCCTACCACCGGATGCGTGCTGTCCTTGTCGAATTCGGTCGAGTTCGCGTCGGTCCAGCCGAGCACGTTGCGAGCAAACTCGATCACTGCCACCTGCATGCCGAGGCAGATACCAAGGTAAGGGATCTTGTTTTCGCGAGCGTACTGCACGGTAGCGATCTTGCCTTCCACGCCCCGCAAACCGAAACCACCAGGAACCAGAATCGCGTCCATGCCTTCCAACAGGCCGGTGCCCTGGTTCTCGATGTCTTCGGAGTCGATATAACGAAGGTTCACCTTGGTACGGCTCTGGATGCCAGCGTGGCTCATTGCTTCGATCAGAGATTTATAGGCGTCCAGAAGTTCCATGTACTTGCCGACCATGGCGATGGTGACTTCTTTCTCGGGGTTAAGCTTGGCGTCAACCACGCGATCCCATTCCGAAAGATCGGCGCCACGGCACTCAAGACCGAAGCGCTCTAGAACGTAGTCATCGAGACCCTGAGCATGCAGCATGCCGGGGATCTTGTAGATGGTGTCGGCGTCCGGCAGGCTGATCACCGCGCGTTCTTCGACGTTTGTGAACAGCGCGATCTTGCGCCGCGAGGACAGATCGATCGGCACTTCCGAGCGGCATACCAGCACATCCGGCTGCAGGCCGATGGAACGCAATTCCTTCACCGAATGCTGGGTCGGCTTGGTCTTGGTCTCACCCGCTGTAGCGATGTAGGGCACCAGCGTCAGGTGCATCAGCATCGCGCGCTTGGCGCCGACTTCCACCCGCAGCTGGCGGATCGCCTCCAGGAAGGGCTGCGACTCGATGTCGCCCACGGTACCACCGACTTCTACCAAGGCCACGTCGGCATCACCGGCACCCTTGATAACACGGCGCTTGATCTCGTCAGTGATGTGCGGGATCACCTGAATGGTGGCGCCCAGATAATCACCCCGACGCTCCTTGCGCAGCACGTACTCGTAGACGCGACCGGTTGTGAAGTTGTTGTTCTGGGTCATCCGCGTACGGATGAAACGCTCGTAGTGCCCCAAGTCCAGATCGGTTTCGGCGCCGTCGTGGGTGACGAATACCTCGCCGTGCTGGAACGGGCTCATGGTGCCCGGATCAACGTTGATGTAAGGGTCCAGCTTGAGCATCGTGACCTTCAGGCCCCGCGCCTCCAGGATGGCCGCCAATGAAGCCGAGGCGATGCCTTTCCCCAATGAAGAAACAACACCACCCGTGACGAAGATGTAGCGCGTCATGAAAAACCCTAGAAGTCTGCGTTAAGCGGCCGGCGCCGCCGGGGGAAGCGAAGATGCCATTGCTCATTGATCGGCAATAGCGCAACTGCCACGGATTCGAAGAAACCGCAGAAGCTGTATTGAGACGGGAGCGTAGTCTACTGGAAAGACCCCTTCAGCTCAAACACGCATCATGTTGGTGGCGTCCAGACGAGCGACGCCGGCACGGCATTGAACCGGGGGAGATTGGCAACGGCGACCAGCTTGCCGTTGCGGTAGAGCAACGGCAAGCGCGAGCGGACGAACCCCGGTACTCCGGCTTCATTGAGCAGCCGCTTCAAATCACGCCGACCTCTGCCGGGCAAAGTCATCGTCTCGCCACCCTCTCGATAGCGAATATCAAGCTCACCTTCCAACTGACCGGTAAGCCTGACCGAGCCGTTACCGGGCAGCATCAAGGTGGCTGAACTGTTCAGCCAGGTAAAACGCCCAGCCACCGCCTCGAGCCAGGCACCACTCAACCACCACACCCCGCCCCCTGCACGACGAAGCTCGCCGCCGGCCAAACGCCAGCGCGGCGCGGCATCTTCGGATGCGTCGCGCAATGCCTCCCAGCCAGCCCAATGATTGGTATCCGGCAGTAGCGTGAGCTCGCCCAGCCAGCTTCGTAGCGCGTTGCGCTGACGCGCGTGACTCAACGAGCGTAGCGCCGGCAATGACAGGCAAGGCAGCGGCAACCATGACCACTCGTCTGAAATACGAGCATTTTTCAGATCCATCTCAGCCAGCTCATCCAGCAGCGACTGCGCCTCGGCCAGATGCTCGGCGGTTCGCGCCATGCTGAGCGCCGCGCGTGGCCAGCGCCGCTTCAGCACCGGCATGACCTGGTGGCGAAGGTAATTGCGCGAATATTCAAGACAGGTGTTGGAGGGATCCTCGATCCACTCCAAATGGCGCTCGAGCGCATATGCCTCCAGCAAGGCTCGATCGATCGCGAGCAACGGCCGCACCAGGCTGCCTGCTGCCAGCTTTCGGCTGAAGGGCATCGCGCCTAGACCGCGCACGCCTGCGCCACGCAGCAGGCGAAACAACAGCGTTTCGGCCTGGTCATCCTGGTGCTGCGCCACGAGTAGCACCTCGCCTTCACCAAGCACCTCGGTGAATGCCTGGTAACGAGCCTCACGGGCTGCTCGCTCGACACTGGCCCCCGCGCCAACCTGCACCGTCATGACCTTGAGCGGCACACCCAGGCGACCGCAGATTTTTTCGCAGTGCACAGGCCAGCTATCCGCCACCGCCTGCAGACGATGTTGGACATGAATAGCGGAGAGCGGCGGAAGTCTGTGCTGTCGTCCCAGACGGACCAGGGCATCAAGCAGAACGGTCGAATCCAGCCCGCCGGAAAAGGCAACGTGCCAGGCCGGCGCATCGAGCCAGGGTTTCAGAACTGAAAGGAGACGGGATTCGAGTGCCATGTGCGCACGCTCGGATAGGCGAGACGCCAAGGATAAGACCGGACAGGCGCAAAAGCAGCGCGCACCGGATTCGGCTTCAAAAAAGAAAACGGCGAGCCTAGGCCCGCCGCTTCATCAATCCGACATACTTAAGCGATGCCGTAGCTCATCAGGCGCTCGTAACGGCGCGCGAGCAGCGCTTCCGTGTCGAAGCCCTTGAGCATCTCAAGCTGCGCGGTCAGCGCCTCACGCACGGAGGCCGCGATCACCGCCGGCTGGCGATGGGCGCCACCGAGCGGCTCGGGAATGATTTGATCGACAATGCCAAGGTTCTTCAAGCGCTCGGCAGTCACACCCATGGCTTCCGCCGCTTCCGGCGCCTTTTCGGCAGTACGCCAGAGAATCGAAGCACAGCCTTCCGGCGAGATCACCGCATAGGTGGAATATTGCAGCATGTTCAATTGGTCGCAGACGCCGATTGCCAGAGCGCCGCCAGAACCACCCTCACCGATTACGGTGGCGATGATTGGAGTCTTCAGGCGAGACATCACGCGCAGGTTCCAGGCGATGGCTTCACTCTGGTTGCGCTCTTCCGCATCGATACCCGGATAGGCACCGGGCGTATCGATGAAGGTCAGGATCGGCATCTTGAAACGCTCGGCCATTTCCATCAGCCGACAGGCCTTACGGTAGCCTTCCGGGCGCGGCATACCGAAGTTGCGACGAACCTTTTCGCGGACTTCACGGCCCTTCTGATGACCGATGATCATCACTGGCTGACCATTCAGACGGGCGGTGCCGCCAACGATGGCAGCGTCATCGGAAAAATGCCGGTCGCCATGCAGCTCTTCAAACTCGGTGAAAATGTGCTTGATGTAATCGAGGGTATAAGGCCGCTGTGGGTGCCGTGCCAGTCGGGCGATCTGCCAGCTGGTCAGATTGCCGAAGATGCTCTCGGTGAGCGACTCGCTCTTGTCCTGCAGGCGGGAAATCTCATCGCCAATATTCAGCGAGTTGTCATTACCAACCAGGCGCAATTCTTCGATCTTGGCTTGCAGGTCGGCGATCGGCTGTTCGAAATCGAGGAAATTCGGGTTCATAGTCATCCGTCATGCGTCGACGGCCAGGCGGCCGGGAAGCTGTTCCGTTTTTTGCGCCCTACCTTACGGGACGGACGCTTTCAGGTCGAACAAAAAATGTTCGTAAACATGACCCGATCATGATCGGGTCGCTCAGGTAACGACAGGACCAGTCTCCAGTGATGCTGGAGCATGACCCGACTAGCCGCTATCGGTATTGGAGGAAGACGTTGTCGCGTCCGAACTGGTCACGCAATACCTGAATCAACTGGTCTGCTGGATCGATTCGCCAGCTTTCGCCAAATTGCAGCAGCGCTCGCGCATCGCTGCCGGTGTACTCCAGCGTTATCGGGCAGGCGCCGCGATGACGACCGCAGACATCTGCCAGCCAGCGCATGCGATCACCTTTGAGAGCTTCGCTGGCGACCTTAACCCGCAAGCTTTCTGCCAGTCCCGTACGCGCCTCCTCCAGGCTCATTACGCGCTTGGCACGCAGGCGCAGACCACCGGAAAAATCATCGTTGCTAACTTCGCCCTCGACCACCACCAGCGCATCTGTCTGCAACAGCGCCTGCGCGCTGTTGAAGGCTTCGGCAAACAGCGAAGCCTCGATGCGACCAGAGCGATCGTCCAGGGTGATGAAGCCCATCTTGTCGCCCTTCTTGTTCTTCATCACGCGCAACGCCACGATCAGCCCTGCAATGGTCTGCTCGCCACGCGCAGGCCGCAAATCGATGATGCGCTGACGAGCGAAGCGGCGCACCTCGCCTTCGTATTCGTCGATAGGATGCCCGGTCAGGTAAAGGCCGAGGGTATCCTTCTCGCCTTTGAGTCGCTCCTTGAGCGACAGCTCGCGGGCCTTGCGATGGTTGGCGTATACGTCCGCTTCGGGCTCAGCGAACAGACCGCCGAACAGATCCATATGACCGCTTTCGGCGCTGCGCGCCGTCTGCTCAGCTGCTTGAACGGCTTCTTCCATGGCCGCTAGCAACACTGCTCGATTGCGATCGATATTGGCCTGATAGGCCTTGGCTTCCTCATGGAAATAAGGTCCCAGGCGATCCAGCGCGCCGGAGCGAATCAGCGCCTCCAAGGTTCGCTTGTTGATTCGCTTGAGGTCGATACGCGCGCAGAAATCGAACAGATCCTTGAACGGCCCGCCCTCGGCGCGGCACTCGGCGATGGCTTCAACCGGCCCTTCGCCGACCCCTTTGACCGCGCCCAGCCCGTACACGATGCGGCCGTCATCATTGACCGTGAACTTGAACTCGGAAACGTTCACGTCCGGCGGATCGATGCGCAACTTCATGTTGCGGCATTCCTCGATGAGGATCACCACCTTGTCGGTGTTGTGCATGTCCGCCGACAGCACCGCAGCCATGAACGGCGAAGGGTAATGCGCCTTGAGCCAGGCGGTCTGGTAAGAAACTAATCCGTAGGCGGCCGAGTGCGATTTGTTAAAGCCGTAACCAGCGAACTTCTCCACCAGATCGAAGATGTTGCCCGCCAGCTCATCATCGATGCCATTATTTCTGCAGCCCTCGATGAACCCGCCACGCTGCTTGGCCATCTCCTCGGGCTTCTTCTTGCCCATGGCACGGCGCAGCATGTCCGCGCCGCCGAGGGTGTACCCGGCCATGACCTGCGCGATCTGCATCACTTGTTCCTGATACAGGATGATGCCGTAGGTGGGCTTGAGCACCGGCTCAAGACCTGCGTACTGGTAATCCGGATGCGGGTAAGAGACCTCGGCGCGTCCGTGCTTACGGTTGATGAAATCGTCCACCATGCCCGATTGCAACGGCCCTGGGCGGAACAGCGCCACCAGTGCGATCAGGTCTTCCAGGCAGTCCGGCTTGAGCTTCTTGATCAGCTCCTTCATGCCGCGCGATTCAAGCTGGAACACCGCAGTGGTCTCAGCCTTTTGCAGCAGCTGGTAGGTAGGCTTGTCATCCAGCGGAATGAAATCGATGTTGATCGGCTCCAGGCCTTTCTTGGCCTGCTCGCGATTGATCGTCTCCAACGCCCACTTGATGATCGTCAGGGTGCGCAGACCCAGGAAGTCGAACTTCACCAGGCCAGCCGACTCCACGTCATCCTTGTCGAACTGGGTAACCAGGCCGCCGCCCTCTTCATCGCAGGCGATGGGCGCGAAGTCGGTCAGCTTGGTCGGCGCGATGACCACGCCACCCGCATGCTTGCCGGTACCACGGGTGATCCCCTCCAGCTTGAGCGCCATGTCCCAGATTTCCTTGGCGTCCTCATCGACGGCAAGGAAATCGCGCAAGGGTTCTTCCATCTCGTAGGCTTTGTCCAGCGTCATGCCAACTTCGAAAGGAATCATCTTTGACAGGCGATCAGCCAGCCCGTAGGACTTGCCCTGCACCCGCGCCACGTCGCGCACCACGGCCTTCGCCGCCATGGTGCCGAAGGTGATGATCTGGCTAACGGCGTTGCGCCCGTATGCCTCGGCCACGTAGTCGATCACCCGGTCGCGCCCGTCCATGCAGAAGTCGACATCGAAGTCGGGCATGGAAATCCGTTCGGGGTTGAGGAAGCGTTCGAACAGCAGGTCGTAGGCGAGAGGGTCTAGGTCGGTGATCTTCAACACGTAGGCGACCAACGAGCCGGCACCCGAACCCCGCCCAGGGCCGACCGGTACGCCATTGTTCTTGGCCCACTTGATGAAATCCATGACGATCAGGAAGTAGCCAGGGAAGCCCATCTGGATGATGGTGCCCAACTCGAACTCGAGACGGTCGATATAGACCTGCTTCTTCGCCTCGTAATCGGCAGTATCCTTGGGCAGCAAAACTTCCAGACGCTCCTCCAGCCCCTCGAAGGACACCTGGCGCAGGTATTCGTCGATGGTCATGCCTTCCGGAACTGGGAAGTTCGGCAGGAAATAGGTGCCTAGTTGCACCTCGATATTGCATCGCTTGGCGATCTCGACCGTGTTTTCCAGGGCCTCCGGTAGATCCGAGAAGAGTTCGGCCATTTCCGCTGGCGTCTTCAGATATTGCTGATCCGAATAGGTCCGAGGGCGACGCGGGTCACCCAGCATGCGGCCTTCACCAATACAGACACGCGTTTCGTGGGCGTCGTAATCTTCCTGCTTGAGAAAGCGCACGTCGTTGGTCGCTACTATTGGCGTGCCGCTACGCTCTGCGAGGGCGACAGCGGCATGGAGGTGCTCTTCATCATTGATTCGGCTGGTGCGCTGAACCTCTAGATAGAAACGTTCGGGAAACACTTCGCGCCATTCATCCAACAGCGCCTCGGCCTGCCCCTGCTCATCGTTGAGCAACGCGCGGCCAATTTCCCCCTCCTTTGCCCCCGACAAGGCGATCAGGCCGGCGGAGGACTGCTTCACCCAGTCGCGCTCAATGATAACCAGGTCGTTGCGCTGCCCCTCGGTCCAGCCGCGAGAAACAAGCTCGGTGAGGTTGCGATAGCCTTGGTTATCCATGGCCAAAAGAGTCATTCGGCTCAGCGGGCCGTCCTCATCACGACTGGCCAACCAGATATCGGCACCGCAGATCGGCTTGATCCCAGCCCCTAGGGCAGCCTTGTAGAACTTGACCAGCGAGCACATGTTGCTCTGGTCAGTGACAGCGACCGCCGGCATGCCCGCAGCTGCCACCGACTTGACCAGCGGCTTGACGCGCACCAACCCATCAACCAATGAGTACTCGGTGTGGACGCGGAGATGGACGAAGGAGACAGGCATGAACGGACCTTGGACTGGCGAACGACAAGCGAGGAATTGTACCGGAAAACGAACCCAGGGCAGGCCGTCAACACCGATCATGCCGGCCCACAGGCCGAGCTCAGACGCACCGTTTGTCAGGCTTTTGCAAAGTCAGACGAGCGAGGCAGTATCGATAAGGGGCTCGGTGAGCAGTGCTGCCTGCCCCAACAGGTTGCGAACCGGCGCGAACGAACGCCGATGGATGATGGTCGGCCCAAGGCGCTGCAAGGCTTCCAGGTGCGCAGCGGTCGGATAGCCCTTGTGACCGGCCAGACCGTAACCGGGGTAGCAAAGATCCAGCGCGCGCATTTCACGGTCACGGCTAACCTTGGCGAGTATCGAAGCCGCGGCGATTGCTGGTACCTGTCCATCGCCCTGGATGACCGGCGCACTAGGAACGGATAACTGCGGACAGCGGTTGCCGTCGATCAAAGCCAGACGAGGCGTTACGCTGAGCCCTTCGACCGCACGTTTCATGGCCAGCATGGTCGCGTGCAGGATATTCAGACGGTCGATTTCATCGACCTCAGCCCTTGCGATACACCAGGCCAAGGCTTTTTCGCAGATTTCCTCAAACAGCTCCTCGCGACGAACCTCGCTGAGCTTCTTCGAGTCATTCAGGCCAATGATCGGCCGCGCCGGATCGAGAATCACCGCCGCGGTGACAACAGGACCACAGAGCGGGCCGCGACCAACCTCGTCAACGCCTGCGACAAGTTCTTCGACAAGATTGAAATCCAGCCCGAACTGCATCAAGGCCTCCCAATCAGCTGGAGGACGGCATCAGCCGCCTGGCTAGATGCATCGCGGCGCAAGGCACGATGAATCTCATCGAAACTCTCGGTTTGCACCTCACCATGCTCAAGAAGCGGTGAAAGCAGCTGGGCCATAGCCTCGGGCGTTGCCGCCTCCTGCAGCAACTCGGGCACCAACAACCGCTGTGCCAGCAGGTTGGGCAGGGACACATAGCTACTCTTGACCATGCGTTTGAGGATACTGAAGGTCAGCGGCGCAACGCGATAAGCGACCACCATCGGCCGTTTGTACAGCAAGGCTTCGAGCGTTGCCGTGCCAGAAGCGATCAGCACTGCGTCGCAAGCAGCGAGCGCGTCATGGGAGCGACCGTCGATCAGGGTCAGCGGCAAGTCTCGCCCGGCCAGCATCTGTTCCAGCTGCGCACGCCGCTCGGGACTGGCACATGGCATGACGAAGCGGATGCCGGGACGCAACTGGCGCAGACGTTCTGCGGCATCCAGAAACAAGCTGCCGAGGCGCGCCACTTCGCCACCCCGACTGCCCGGCATCAGCGCAACGACATATTCTTCTGTCGGCAGATTCAGCGCTGCCCTCGCTGCCTCACTGTCCGCAACCAGCGGAATGGCGTCGGCCAGCGGGTGCCCCACGAAACGCACCGCGACCTGGTGGTCGTCATAAAACTTTGCCTCGAAGGGGAACAGCGTCAACATCAGGTCGCAACCGTCCCGGATCTTCAACACGCGCTTCTGCCGCCAAGCCCAGACAGAGGGGCTGACATAATGCACCGTCTTGATACCGGCGCGACGCAGTTTGAGCTCAAGATCCAAATTGAAGTCCGGCGCATCGATACCGATGAACACGTCCGGCCTGATATCCAGCAAAGTACGGAGCAGACGCTTGCGACGCGACAGCAGCTCAGGCAATCGGCCAAGCACCTCGACCAGCCCCATGACTGCCAGGCGCTCGAGCGGGAAATAGGACTTCAGCCCTTCGGCCTCCATCCGTGGACCCCCGACCCCGATGAACTCGATGTCCGCATGGCGGGCCCTGAGCGCCTGCATCAGGCCGGCGCCAAGAATGTCGCCGGAAGACTCACCGGCAACCAGCGCCACTACAATCGGTTTGCTCATATCAGCGGGTGATACCGCGCGTGGAGGCCTGGACCGAATCACGGAACAGCGCGACCTCCGGATACGCCAACGCGTCCTCGGCTATTTCGGCCAGCGCAACCTCCACTGTCAGACCTTTGCGATAGACGGTCTTGTAGGCGCAGCGCAAGGCATGGATGGCTTCGGCACTGAAACCGCGTCGGCGCATGCCTTCGAAATTCATGCTGCGCGCCTCGGCCGGATTGCCGAAAACGGTGACGAAGGCAGGTACATCCTTGCCGATGGCGGTACCCATTCCAGAGAAGCTGTGCGCACCGATATGGCAATACTGATGGACCAAGGTGTAGCCGGACAGAATCGCCCAATCGCCAACGTGTACGTGCCCGGCCAGTGCCGTGTTATTGACCAGAATGCAGTGATTGGCGATGACGCTGTCGTGGCCAATATGGGCATAGGCCATGATCAAGTTATGGTTGCCGATAGTGGTCTCGGAGCGATCCTGGACCGTACCACGGTGAATGGTCACGCCTTCTCGAATCACATTATGATCGCCAATGACCAGCCGCGTCGGCTCGCCCTTGTACTTCAGATCCGGGGTATCCTCGCCGACCGAGGAGAACTGGTAGATACGATTGTGGCGACCTATGCGGGTTGGCCCCTTGATGATCACGTGAGCCGCGATCACCGTCCCCTCGCCTATTTCCACATCCGGCCCGATGATGGACCAAGGTCCGACCTGGACATCATCTGCCAGCCGGGCCATAGGATCGACGATGGCGCGAGGGTCGATCAAGCTCATATCTTCTGTTCCGCACAAATGATCTCGGCAGCGCAGGCCACCTTGCCGTCGACGCTGGCCCGGCATTCGAACTTCCAGATTCCACGCTTGGCGCCCAGGAAGCTGGCTTCCAGGATCAGCTGATCACCGGGCACCACAGGTTGGCGAAAACGCAACTTGTCCGAGCCGACGAACACGTAGAGCGTGCCTTCGTCCGGCTTGGTTTCCATCATCTTGAAACCGAGGATTCCGGCCGCCTGCGCCATCGCCTCGATGATTAAAACGCCCGGCATGATGGGATGCTGCGGGAAATGCCCGTTAAAGAAGGGTTCATTGATCGTCACGTTCTTGTACGCACGAATGCGCTTCGCATCCAGGTCCAGCTCGGATACCCGATCAACCAGCAGGAAAGGGTAACGATGCGGCAGGTGTTGGCGAATCTCGTTGATATCCATCATGTCAGGAAAAAGCCTGTAAAAAAGGTGGGGCTCGCCTAAGCGACGGCACGGCTGAATCGTCGTCCGGAAACGCTGGTCAGACGACGAGGTCAGGCATCAGAAGCCGCATCTCCGGGCGAGGTCACTGCATCCAGGCGTTTTTCCATCTGTTGCAGGCGACGCGCCAGCTTGTCCAGCTGACGGAACCGAGCAACACTCTTGCGCCAATCGGCAGCAGGTTGCACGGCGGTACCAGAAGAATAACTCCCGGGCTCGGTGATCGAATGCGTGACCATCGTCATCCCGGTGATAAAGGCATTATCACAAATCTCGATATGCCCAACCATTCCCACACCACCGGCAATCATGCAGTGCCTTCCAATCTTGGTGCTGCCGGAAATGCCCGAACAAGCTGCCATGGCGGTGTGATCTCCGATCTGCACGTTGTGCGCGATCATGATCTGGTTATCCAGCTTTACACCGTTGCCGATCACGGTGTCGGACAGCGCTCCGCGATCGATAGTGGTGTTGGCGCCGATCTCGACATCATCACCAATACGTACTCCGCCGATCTGGGCAATCTTCTCCCAGACGCCCTTGGCATTGGCAAAGCCGAAGCCTTCGCCACCAATGACCGCGCCCGGCTGAATGACCACCCGCTCACCAATCACCACGTCATGCCCGAGCGTAACGCGCTGGGCCAGACGGCCACCGGCACCGATGCGGCTGCGCGCACCGACAAATGACTGGGCGCCAATCACCACATCGGCACCAATGTGTGCACCCGACTCGATGATGACCTGGGGACCAATACATGCAGAAGGATGCACATCGGCATCTTCAGCCACTACCGCAGTGGGATGAACGCCCGGAACAGCCCGGGGCCGCGTTTCGAAAAGATGCGAGACACGTGCATAGGCCAAATACGGGTTGTCTACGATCAGAGCTGCACCAAAATAACCTTCGGCATCAGCCGAGGTCAGCAACACCGCTGCAGCACGGCAATCGGCGAGATAGCGACGGTACTGGGCATTGGCAAGAAAACTCAGCTGGTCAGGCTTGGCGTCCTGCAAAGTCGCCAAGCCTGTTACGACGCTGGCGGGATCGCCACGAAGCGTGGCATCCAAATGCTCGGCCAACTGCCCGAGCGTGAGAGCGATTGAACCCGTCATATCAGCGCAGCTGGTTCATGCGCTCGATGACCTGGCGGGTGATGTCGTACTGCGGCTTGACATCGACCACCGCCCCGCGCTCGAACACCAGGTCGTAATTGCCCTTCTTGATGACCTCTTCCACTGCCTTATCGAGCTTGGGTTTGAGCTGCTTGAGCATCTCGCGATCAGCCACCGCCTTGGACTCGTTGAGCTCCTTGGACTGAAACTGGAAATCGCGGGCCTTCTGCTTGAATTCCAGCTCAAGACGCTCGCGTTCGGCCTGCTGCATCTTGTCGCCATCCTTTACCAGGCGATCCTGAATACGCTTGGCATCGCTCTCCAGATTCTTCAACTTCTGCAGTTGCGGACCGAACTTCTTTTCGGCATCCACCGAGTAGCGCTTGGCCGCGTCGGACTCGAGCAACGCCATCTGATAGTTCATGACGGCGATCTTGATATCGGCGAATGCCGGAGTCGCCACTAACATGGCGGCGAAGAGAAACAGTTGAGTCAGCTTGCTCACGATTAAAATCACTCCTGCAAAACCTGATACCGACGGCACCAGTTGATTTAGAAAGTCTGCCCCAGGGAGAACTGGAACACCTGCGTGTCGGCATCGTCCGGCTTGACCACCGGCATCGCCAGGCTGAAGCTCAGTGGCCCCATCGCGGTGATCCAGGTCAAACCCACGCCGACCGAGCTGGCCATGTCGCCGAAATCGATGTCACTGCAATCGACCGCACCGGATGGGCAATTGGTATCGAACACATTACCAACATCCCAGAACAAAGAGGTGCGCAGCGAGCGCTGGTCCTTGACGAACGGCATTGGAAACAGCACCTCTAGACCACCTTGCACCAGCACGTTGCCACCAAAGGGCAATGGATCCTGATCCGGATCGGGAATGGTTCCAGGGCGCGACCCGTTACTTGGCGTACTGCGCGGACCGAGGCTGCTGTCCTCGAAACCACGTACAGAGTTGAAGCCGCCGGCGTAGTAATTCTCATAAAACGGCAGGCGTGAGGTTGAGCCGTAAGCGTCGCCATAACCAAGGCGAGTATGCATACGCAGGGTGTAATCCTTGGTCACCGGCAAGAATAACTGACCGTTGTAATCCAGCTTGTAGAACGACAGGTCGCTGCCCGGCAAGGTGGATTCGAAAACCAGACTTTGCGAGTGCCCACGGGTCGCCAGCACACCACGGTTCAGCGTCGACTCAGACCAGCCTATCGAGCCCTTGAAGTTCAAGAAGCTATCGCCTTCCTGCTCAATGAAATCGAAGATCTCGTTGACAGTGTAGCGCCCTGTATCGAGGTCGTCCTGCTGAACGGTAAATCCAAAGGACAAACGCGAAGTTTCGCTGATTGGGTAGCCAATGTTGACGCCACCGCCCAGGCTGTCCACCGAATAGCTAGAAACGTCGTAATCGAGCTCATCGTAGTCGGTAGTACGGTAGAACGCGTTGTAACCGAGGCTCACACCGTCTTCGGTCCAGTAGGGATCAACGAAGCCGAAGTTATAGCGCGTCTGGTATTCGCTACGGTTGAGGCCAATGGTGACGCGATTACCGGTACCCAGGAAATTGTTCTGACTGATCGAACCGCCAAGGATCAGACCGGCGTTCTGGGCGAAACCGACGCTCGCCATGATCGAACCGGATGGCTGCTCCTCGACGCTATAGTTGACGTCGATCTGGTCGTCGGTGCCTGGCACCTGAGGCGTCTCGACGTTGACTTCCTTGAAGAAGCCCAGGCGTTCCAGGCGAGTCTTGGACTGATCGATCAGATAGGTCGAGGCCCAACCACCTTCCATCTGGCGCATCTCGCGGCGCAACACTTCGTCTTCGGTCTTGGTGTTACCGCGGAAATTGATGCGATTGACATAGGCACGCTTGCCAGGATCGACCACGAAAGTGATGGATACGGTGTTGTCTTCATCGTGTGCCTCGGGCACACCGCTGACGTTGGCGAAGGTGTAGCCTTCATTGCCCAGGCGGCGAGTGATCAGCTCGGAGGTCGTGGTCATCACCTTGCGCGAGAACACCTGCCCTTCCTTGGTGAGCAGCAACGCCTGCAGATCTTCCTGCGGAACCTTGAGGTCACCACTAAGCTTGACGTCGCGCACGGTGTAACGCTCGCCTTCGGCGATATTCACAGTGACGTAGACATCCTTCTTGTCAGGCGTGATGGATACCTGGGTCGAGATGATATCCATGTTGATGTAGCCGCGATCCAGATAGTAGGAGCGCAGACGCTCGAGATCGCCGGACAGCTTTTCCCGAGCATATTTATCATCGTTACGAAAGAACGACAGCCAGTTGGTCGTCTTCAGCTCGAACAGATCGACCAGATCTTCCTCCGGGAAGACACTGTTGCCGACGACGTTGATGTGCTTGATGGCCGCTACCGAGCCTTCGTTGATCTTGATCTTCAGAGCAACGCGGTTGCGCGGCTGGGGGATAGCTTCGGTTTCGATGGTCGCAGAGTAACGCCCCTGACCAACGTACTGGCGCTGAAGCTCGTTGCGCACACCTTCGAGAGTGGCCCGCTGGAAGATTTCGCCTTCGGCCAGTCCCGATTGCTGTAGGCCAGAGAGCAGATCTTCGGTCTTGATCGCCTTGTTGCCTTCGATTTCTATGCTCGAAATCGACGGCCTTTCCACAACACTGATCACCAGCACATCGCCTTCACGACCGAGCTGGATATCCTCAAAGAAGCCTGTTCGGAACAGCGCACGAGTGGCCTCCGCCAGACGGGTATCGTCGGCTGGCTGCCCAACGTTCAGAGGCAATGCACCGAACACGCTACCGGCGGAAACGCGCTGCAGGCCGTTCACGCGAATATCGGAAATCGTGAAGGACTCGGCGTAAACCTCGGCGATCATCAATGCGGAAATCACCGCAGGTAGCAGCAGACGTTTCATGAAGTCCTTTCTTATTCGAACCTGATAATTGAACTTGCGCTTAGCGCGGTGATTTTTCGGCATTACAAGCGGCCAAGATCATTGACCAGCGCTAGCAGCATCACCCCAACAACCAGGCTGATACCGATCTGTACTCCCCATCCCTGCACCCGGTCCGACAACGGACGGCCACGAACCCACTCAACGATGTAAAACAGCAGATGCCCGCCATCTAGCACCGGGATCGGTAACAGATTGAGAACCCCCAGACTGATGCTCAGGTATGCCAGAAAGTTGAGAAAGTCGCCTAACCCCGACTGGGCGGAAGTGCCCGCCACTTTAGCAATGGTTATCGGGCCGCTCAAGTTTTTTACCGAGAGCTCCCCGAAGAGCATTTTGCGTAGCGAATCGAGGGTCAAAACGCTCATGGTCCAGGTGCGCTTAAGTCCTTCGCCCACCGCCGCAAGGGGGCCGTAGCTTACTTGCCGAAGCATTTCTGCCGGCCACTCGCCGGCTTGTACGCCAGCGCCAAGGTAGCCGCGCCGACTGTCGCCCTCTCCTTTTACGGCCAGCGTCAACGGCACATCCAGCCGCAGGCCGTCTCGCTCGACTGTCATTAGTACCGACTGGCCGGGTAACCGGCCGACCTGATCAATGACTTGCTGCCATTCATCCAACGCCTTGCCATCCAGACTCAGCAACCGATCTCCCAGCGCGATGCCCGCCTTCTGCGCAGGCCCCTCCGGGTCCAGCTGGGCGATGATAGGCTGGATCTGAGGACGCCAGGGCCGAATCCCCAAAGACCCGATCGGGTCAGGCTCCTCGGCGCCCTTCAGCCAATCATTGAGTTGCAGCTGCAGGTTTTTTTCGGTCGAACTCTGCAGGTCGCGTACGTGCAGGTCGAGCACGCCGCTTTCACCGAGGCGTCGAATCAGCTGCAGGTTGACGCCTGCCCAGCCATCGGTGCGCTCACCATTGACCGCAAGGATTTCCTGCCCGGGCATCAGCCCCGCCTGCTCCGCCATGCTGCCAGGCTGAACCGACCCTACAACAGGCCTGATCTGCTCGCTGCCGAGCATCGCCAGCACCCAGAAGAACAGCAGCGCCAAAATGAAGTTGGCTAACGGTCCCGCCGAAACGATAGCCATGCGCTGCTTCACGCTCTTTCGATTGAATGCTTGGCTTAGCAGGCTTTCAGGAACATCGCCTTCACGCTCATCGAGCATCTTCACGTAGCCGCCGAGCGGTATCGCCGCCACCACGAACTCGGTGCCATGGCGATCATGCCAGCGCAGCAAGGGGGTGCCGAAACCCACCGAGAAGCGTAGCACCTTGACGCCACAACGCCGGGCCACCCAGAAGTGGCCGTACTCGTGAAAAGTAACCAGTACACCCAGCGCGATCAGGGTGCCGACGATCATGTACAGCGCGCTCATAAAAACCCCTGCCTTGAAAGACTTTCAGGCGTCAAGTTGTGCGAATAGCATGTCCGGGCCCGGAGCAATGATAGCTGCCGCAATGACTTATCAGACCGGTAAATCAACGACGGCGGGCATCCAGCCAGCCCGCAGCCAGACTGCGAGCCTGCCTGTCAGCCGCGAGCACATCCTCCAGACAACGCACTGCGACCGATGCCTGTCGACTCAGAACGTCCTCGATGATACTCGCGATCTCGGTGAAACGAATCCGCCCCCGCAGAAAGGCCTCGACGGCAATCTCATTGGCAGCGTTAAGCATCGCCGGCGCAGTACCGCATTGCTCAGCGGCCTGCCGCGCCAGTCGTAAACAAGGGAAGCGCTGCTCATCGGGCGCAAGGAACTCGAGCTTTCCAATCTGCAGCAAATCCAGAGGCTCGACACCCGAATCGATCCGTTCGGGCCAGGCCAGCGCATGGGCGATCGGCGTGCGCATGTCAGGATTACCCAGCTGCGCCAGTACCGAGCCGTCGATATAGTCGACCATCGAGTGGATCACGCTCTGCGGATGGACAACAACTTCCACCTGGTCCGGGCGCGCATCGAACAGCCAGCAAGCTTCAATGAGTTCCAGCCCTTTATTCATCATGCTGGCAGAATCCACTGAAATCTTGCGTCCCATCGACCAATTCGGATGAGCGCAAGCCTGTTCGGGAGTTACGTCAGCAAGCCGCTCGGTGGGCAATTCACGGAACGGGCCACCGGATGCGGTCAGCAAAATGCGTCGCACACCAACTTTTTCCAATCCGGCGGAATAATTACTTGGCAGGCACTGGAAGATCGCGTTGTGCTCACTGTCGATCGGCAGCAGCACCGCTGAACTGTCACGCAGCGCCTGCATGAACAAGGCGCCAGACATCACCAGCGCTTCCTTGTTGGCCAGCAGCACGCGTTTGCCGGCCTGAACCGCCGACAACGTGGGACGCAACCCTGCGGCACCGACGATGGCGGCCATGACCACATCCACTTCAGAGTGTGCGGCAACCTCGCTCAGCCCGTTCTCGCCAACCAGTACGCGCGTCTGCAGGCCATCATCCACCAACTGCGACTGCAACGCGCGGGCCTGCTCGTCGTTGGCAACCACGGCGTAACGTGGTTTCAGCCGCCGACACAGGCCACGTAATTCGGCGATCCGACTGAAGGCGGTCAACGCGAACACCTGATAAAGATCAGGGTGGCGGGCAATTACATCCAGGGTGCTCAACCCGATGGAGCCTGTCGCTCCGAGCACCGTTACCTGCAGGGGTCTAGTCACCAGGCACCCCAGCCAGCCATCCACCACAACAAGGCGAAGACCGGGACCGCCGCCGTGAGGCTGTCGATACGATCCATTACTCCCCCGTGGCCGGGCAACAGCTGGCTGCTGTCCTTGATACCGGAGCTGCGCTTGAACATGCTCTCGGTCAGGTCACCCACTACCGAGACCAAGACCACCACCGCAGCCCCCAATACAGCAAGGACCAGCTGGCCTGCGGACCAATCCCGGTAAAGGCCGACGACCAGGGTAATCAATAGACTGGTGAGCAACCCACCGATGAGCCCTTCCCAACTCTTGCCGGGACTGACTTGCGGCGCGAGCTTGCGACGCCCGAAGCGCTTGCCGGAAAAATAAGCGCCTATATCAGCTGCCCAGACCAACACCATTACTGAAAGAATTAACCAGTTGCCCAACTGCCACTGCTTGAGAACGACCAGCGCCTGCCAGGCAGGCAACAACACCAAAAGACCTATCAACAGACTACCTACCGGCCCACCCCAGTATCTGCGGCTATCGGGATAGCCCAGCACCAACGCCGTGGCGGCCACCCACCAGATCCCGCCCGCGGCCAGCAGCCAGGGTGCCAGCGGCGGCACCTGATAGAGGAAACCCAACAGCAAGACAACCGTCAGGGCGTAGCCCACCCGCACCCCTTGCCCGGCGAACCCGGCCAGACGAGCCCACTCCCATGCCCCGAGCGACACGACAAGACCAAAGAACAGTGCGAAGGCGAGACCTTCCAGAAGAAAAAAGCCGATCAGCGCGATCGGCAGGAGAATGGCAGCCGTAATGATGCGTTGCTTCAACATTCCACGCGAACCTCGGTTTCGATCTGCTCGCTGGTTTTACCGAAACGCCGCTGGCGCTTGGCGAAATCGGCCAACGCTTCGCGCATCGCGCGCTGCTTGAAGTCCGGCCAGAACAGATCGGAAAAATAAAGCTCGGCATACGCGAGCTGCCAGAGCAGGAAATTGCTGATGCGCCGCTCGCCACCCGTGCGGATACATAGATCCGGCAGGGGCATATCGCCGGTCGCGAGAAAGCTCTGGAACAATTCAGGAGTTACTGCATCCGGGTCGAGGCGCCCCGCCTGAGCCTCACGGACGAGATGCTGGGCGGCTTGAGTGATGTCCCATTGACCGCCGTAATTGGCAGCCACCTGCAGAACGAAATGATCGTTGCCGGCAGTCATGGCCTCCGCTTCGAGCATGGCAGCCTGCAGGTCAGGGTGAAAACGCGTTCTATCGCCAATGATACGCAGGCTGATGCGATTCTCGTGGAGCTTACGGGCCTCCCGCCGCAAGGCTGTCAGGAACAGCTCCATCAGCGCTCCGACCTCATCTGCAGGCCTTTGCCAGTTCTCGCTGGAGAAGGCAAACAGCGTAAGGACTTCGACCCCGGACTCGGCGCACACCTCGATCACGGCGCGAACCGCATCGACGCCCGCCTTGTGACCGGCTATGCCGGGCAGTAGGCGTCGCTTTGCCCATCGATTGTTGCCATCCATGATGATTGCCACATGGCGAGGTACGCTCCAGCGGGCAATCTGCCTGACCTTTTCCATCAAACGACTCTACCTGCGTTCATTCACGCTGCAAACTATTGGAAGAGTCGCAAGCGACTCCCTGGGGGTGCAACCGAAATCCCCTAGCCTGCCGACCGGTTTCTGGTCGACAGGTTCCGACACGAGCGATCCGGATGGACGAAGATCGAAACGGCGTCACACTGCCATCAGATCCTGTTCCTTACCTTCCAGCGCCTTGTCGATTTCCGCAACGTATTTGTCGGTCAGCTTCTGCACATCGTCCTGCCCGCGACGCTCCTCATCCTCACTGATCTCTTTCTCTTTGACCAGATCCTTCAGCTGAGCGATCGCATCACGGCGGATGTTGCGCACCGCCACCCGTGCGTTCTCGGCCTCCGCGCGCGCCTGCTTGGTGAAACCCTTGCGGGTCTCTTCAGTCAGCGCCGGCATCGGAACACGGATGGTGGTGCCGGCAGTGGCGGGGTTCAGACCCAGATCTGAGGTCATGATGGCTTTTTCGACAGCCTGGATCATGCTCTTGTCGAACACGCTCAGTGCCAGCGTGCGAGAATCCTCGACGTTGACGTTGGCCACCTGGCGCAACGGTGTGTCGCTGCCGTAATAGGAAACCATCACACCATCGAGAATGCTGGGATGCGCGCGCCCGGTACGAATCTTGGAAAATGCGTGGCCCAAGGATTCCAGGCTTTTCTTCATGCGCTCCTGCGCGTCTTGCTTGATCTCATTGATCATTGATTCGGTTCCTCGATCAGGGTGCCTTCAGCGCCACCAAGCACGATGTTGAGCAGGGCGCCAGGCTTGTTCATGTTGAATACCCGCAGCGGCATGTTGTGGTCGCGGCACAGGCAGATGGCCGTCAGGTCCATTACACCCAGCTTGCGGTCGAGCACATCATCATAAGTCAGCTGCTCGAATTTCTCGGCATTCGGATCCTTGAAAGGATCTGCCGTGTAGACGCCATCGACCTTGGTGGCCTTGAGTACGACGTCCGCATTGATCTCGATGGCACGCAAGCAGGCGGCCGAATCGGTGGTGAAAAACGGGTTGCCGGTGCCAGCGGAGAAGATCACCACCTCGCCAGTCTTAAGGTGACGCATGGCCTTGCGGCGGTCGTAATGATCGGTAACGCCGACCATGGAGATGGCAGACATCACCAGCGCTGGAATATTCGAGCGCTCCAGCGCATCGCGCATCGCAAGGGCATTCATGACGGTCGCCAACATGCCCATGTGGTCACCGGTGACCCGGTCCATCCCGGCCGCCGAGAGCGCCGCGCCGCGGAACAGGTTGCCGCCGCCAATGACCAGTCCCACTTCAACACCAATACCGACCAACTGGCCCACTTCCAGCGCCATACGATCCAGCACCTTGGGGTCGATACCGAAATCTTCGGAACCCATCAGGGCTTCGCCGCTTAATTTGAGCAGAATGCGTTTATAGCGAGGATTGCGTGCACTCATCTGCTGAGCCATTGGCGTTGTCTCTCCTGCGGCATACATGACTAATACTGGCTTTCCAACCAGCGAACGACGGCGCTATGACAGCGCAGACGTGAATTGGTGCCAGACGGTGACTATAACGTGACGAATATAACTGTTGCTCTGCCCAATTCGACGAAGAGGCCGCGCGCGTGAGCGGGCAGCCTCTTTGAGGACAGCAAGAGACTTACTGCTTGGTCGCGGCAACCTGAGCTGCGACTTCAGCGGCGAAGTCGACCTCGGCACGCTCGATGCCTTCGCCTACTTCGTAACGCACGAAGGACACGATCTCGGCACCGGCCTTTTTCGCCAGCTCGCCAACCTTTACGTCGGGATCCTTGACGAAAGGCTGCTCGACCAGGCTCGCCTCGGCCAGGAACTTGCTAATGCGACCGGAAACCATCTTCTCGACGATTTCAGCAGGCTTGCCCTTGATCTTGTCTTCGTTCAGCGCCAGGAAGATTTCCTTCTCCTTCGCCACAGCCTCCTCGGAAACCTGCGAAGGATTGAGGAACTGCGGATTGCTGGCCGCCACGTGCATGGCAATTTCTTTGGCCAGCTCGACGTTACCGCCTTTCAGCGCAACCAGGACACCGATGCGATGGCCGTGCAGGTAGGCACCAACCACCTCACCTTCAACAGCAGTCAGGCGACGAATGTTGACGTTCTCACCACACTTGGCGACCAGCGCTTCGCGATCGGATTCCTGAGCGGCGATCAGCGGAGCGGCGTCGGTCATGTTTTCAGCGAAGGCCTTCTCGACGCTACTGCTGACGAAGTTCTTGAAGTCGTCCTGCAGGGCCAGGAAATCGGTCTGCGAGTTGACTTCGATGATCACGGCACGCTTGCTGTCATCCGCGACCTTGACTGCGATCGCGCCCTCGGCAGCGATATTGCCAGCCTTCTTGGCGGCCTTGATGGCGCCAGCGGCACGCATGTCGTCAATGGCTTTCTCGATGTCGCCGCCAGCAGCGGTGAGTGCCTTTTTGCAATCCATCATGCCTTGGCCAGTGCGCTCGCGCAGTTCTTTAACCAGGGCTGCAGTAATCTCTGCCATGTTCGCAAATCCTCTCGATTCGTTATCGATTATCGCCCTTCGCTCGGACGATCAATTCGGAAGTGGCAAAAAGGGGGCATAGCCCCCTTTTTGTTCACCGGGTATCAACTAGCCGTACTACTCGCTCAGCCTTGAGCGGCCTCTGGGGCAGCTTCCTCGACGAACTGCTCAGCGCCGCCAGCACCGTTCTGGCGACCACGCAGCACGGCGTCGGCCATGGAACCCAGGTACAGCTGCACAGCGCGGATGGCATCATCATTACCAGGGATGATGTAGTCGACGCCTTCTGGGCTGCTGTTGGTATCGACAATACCGATAACCGGGATGCCCAGCTTGTTGGCTTCGCTGATGGCGATGCGCTCGTGGTCGACGTCGACGACGAACATTGCGTCTGGCAGACCGCCCATATCCTTGATACCACCCAAGCTACGATCCAGCTTTTCCAGATCGCGAGTGCGCATCAGGGCTTCTTTCTTGGTCAGCTTGTCGAACGTGCCATCCTGGGATTGGGCTTCCAGTTCACGCAGACGCTTGATCGAAGCGCGAATGGTCTTGTAGTTGGTCAGCATGCCGCCCAACCAGCGATGATCGACATACGGAGAGCCGCAACGCGCAGCTTCTTCGCGAACGATCTTGCCAGCGGAACGCTTGGTGCCAACGAACAGAATCTTGTTCTTGCCCGCTGCCAGCTTTTCAACGAACTGCAGCGCGTCGTTGAACATCGGCAGGGTTTTTTCAAGGTTGATGATATGAATCTTGTTGCGCGCGCCGAAAATGTACTTATTCATTTTCGGGTTCCAGTAACGGGTCTGGTGGCCGAAGTGCACACCGGCCTTCAGCATGTCGCGCATAGTGACTTGAGTCATTGGTACTTCCTCAGATAAGTCGGGTTAGGCCTCCACGCGTCCCGATATCCAACTCTTACGAGCACCCAGGATACCGTGTCGACACGTGTGTGGAATTAAGCAAAACGGTGGTCCCCGTTGAGCGGCGCGTTTTATAGCACAAAGGCAACGCCTGGCGCTATAGCGAGAGCACGGACGGCCGTCAGGCACCATCTCCGGCGTTAGCGACAACCATGCGAGGCGCTGATGTAAACGCCGGGACACCTTGCGTGTGCAATCACCAAGCTGACCCGCCCCTACGGCCCACTTCTGCAAGCTGCTAACATACCGCTTTCTGTTTTCCGCGCTGCGAGAGCCCCAATGACTGTCACCATCAAGACGCCTGAAGATATCGAGAAGATGCGTATCGCCGGCCGCCTCGCCGCCGAGGTACTGGAAATGCTCGAAGAGCATGTCCGCCCCGGCGTAACCACCGAGGAACTGGACCGCCTGTGTCATGACCATATCGTCAACGTACAGCATGCGATTCCAGCCCCGCTCAATTACAAAGGTTTCCCCAAGTCCATCTGCACCTCGATCAACCACGTGGTCTGTCACGGCATACCCAATGACAAGCCGCTGAAGGATGGGGACATCCTCAATGTGGACATCACCGTGATCAAAGACGGCTATCACGGTGACACCAGCAGGATGTTCATGATCGGCAAGGTTCCGGAGTGGGCCGAACGACTGTGCCGCGTGACTCAGGAATGCCTCTATAAGGGTATCGAGATCGTCCGCCCCGGCACCCGGCTCGGCGATATCGGTGAGGTCATCCAGAAGCATGCCGAGAAGAACGGCTTTTCCGTGGTGCGTGAATATTGCGGTCACGGAATCGGCAAGGTTTTTCATGAAGAACCGCAGGTTCTCCATTACGGTCGCGCCGGGACTGGCCTCGAACTAAAAGAAGGCATGACCTTTACCATCGAGCCGATGATCAATCAGGGGCGTGCCGAAACCCGACTGCTGGGCGATGGCTGGACCGCCATTACCAAGGACCGGAAACTGTCGGCACAGTGGGAGCACACCGTTGCAGTCACAGCCAATGGGTATGAGATTTTCACGTTGCGCAAAGACGACACCATTGCACGCACCTCGGCCTGATCCGTTTTCAGTCAACGTTCTTGAAGCAGGGCCATCGCATGCCGCAGGTTGATCCCGAACTCTTCGACCACAGCCAGTTCCAGGCTGAACTGGCCCTCAAGCCAAGCCCCATCGCCGCCTTCAAGAAGGTCATCGGCAATGCTTGCAGAACGCTCGACGAGCGCTTTCTGGCTGGACGGGATATTCGGCGACTGGTGGAAGACCGGGCCTGGTTCATCGACCAGATCCTGCGCGCCGCCTGGCAACGCTTCGAATGGAGCAAGGAAGCCGATGTAGCGCTGGTAGCTGTCGGCGGCTACGGCCGCGGCGAACTCCACCCCTATTCCGATATCGACCTGCTGATCTTGCTAGACAACAGCGATCATGAGGTTTTCCGGGACGCGATAGAGGGATTTCTGACGCTACTCTGGGACATCGGCCTCGCAGTCGGACACAGTGTGCGCTCGGTGGCCGAGTGCGCCGAAGAAGCCCGCGCGGACCTGACGGTGATTACCAACCTGATGGAAAGCCGCACCATCGCCGGCCCCGAGCGCCTGCGCCAAGAAATGCTTAAGGTCACCAGCACCGAGCAAATGTGGCCGAGCAAGGAATTCTTTCTCGCCAAACGAAACGAGCAACGCGCACGCCACGCCAAATACAACAACACCGAGTACAACCTCGAGCCGAACGTCAAAGGCTCTCCGGGCGGCCTGCGTGACATCCAGAACATTCTCTGGGTAGCGCGCCGCCAGTTCGGCACGCTGAACCTGAACGCCATCGTCGACCAAGGCTTCCTCACGGAAGGCGAAAACTCGCTGCTGGTCTCTGCTCAGGCGTTCCTTTGGCGCGTGCGTTATGGGTTGCACATGCTGGCCGGTCGCGCCGAGGACCGCCTGCTGTTCGACCACCAGCGCAGCCTCGCCGCACTGCTCGGCTATGAGGACAATGACGCCAAACTCGCTATCGAGCGCTTTATGCAGAAGTACTACCGGGTGGTAATGAGCGTTTCCGAGCTCAGTGACCTGGTGGGTCAGCATTTCGCCGAGGTAATTCTCTGGGAAGGCGACAGCGGGCCAGCCGTACCGCTCAATAGCCGCTTCGTCGTGCGTGACAATTATCTCGAAGTCGCCAACGACTCGGTATTCAAGCGCACGCCCTTCGCCATCCTCGAGATTTTCGTACTGCTGGCACAGAATCCCGAAATTCAGGGCGTACGCGCAGAAACCATCCGCCTGCTACGCGATCATCGCCACCTGATCGACGACGAGTTCCGCAGCGACATCCGCAACACCAGCCTGTTCGTCGAGCTGTTCAAGTGCAAGGAAGGCATCCATCGCAACCTGCGCCGGATGAATCGTTACGGCATTCTCGGACGGTACCTGCCAGAGTTCGGCCATATCGTCGGACAGATGCAGCACGACCTTTTCCATATTTACACAGTCGACGCACATACCCTCAACGTCATCAAGTATCTGCGCAAGCTGAGCAAGCCCGGCGTCGCCGAGAAATACCCGCTGGCCAGCGAGATAGTGGAGCGCCTGCCCAAACCCGAGCTGATTTACATCGCCGGCCTCTATCATGATATTGCCAAGGGGCGCGGCGGTGACCATTCCGAGCTCGGCGCCGTCGATGCGCAGGCGTTCTGCATCCGCCACAAGCTGCCGGCCTGGGATACCCGGCTGGTGGTCTGGCTGGTGGAGAATCACCTGATCATGTCGACGACCGCGCAGCGCAAGGATCTTTCCGATCCACAGGTGATAAACGATTTCGCCCAGCTGGTCGGCGATGAAACGCATCTGGACTATCTGTACGTCCACACCGTCGCTGATATCAACGCCACCAACCCTACCCTGTGGAACTCCTGGCGCGCGAGCCTGCTGCGACAGCTCTATACGGAAACCAAGCGTGCGCTCAAGCGAGGACTGGAGAACCCGCTGGATCGCGAAGAACAAATACGCCAGACCCAGCGCGCAGCGCTGGACATCCTGGTGCGCAACGGCACCGATCCGGACGATGCCGAGCAGCTATGGGGCCAGCTGGGCGACGACTACTTCATGCGCCATTCGTCTACGGACGTGGCCTGGCATACCGACGCGATCATCGAGCATTCGAGCAGCAGCGAGCCACTGGTACTAATCAAGGAAACCACTCAGCGCGAATTCGAGGGTGGTACGCAGATCTTCATCTATGCGGCCGATCAGCATGATTTCTTCGCGGTCACTGTGGCAGCTATGGATCAGCTCAACCTGAATATCCATGACGCCCGCATCATCACCTCAAGCAGCCAGTTCACGCTCGACACCTACATCGTACTGGATGCCGACGGAGCACCGATCGGTAACGATCCGGAACGCATTCAGGCGATCCGCCGCGGGCTCACCGATGCGCTGCGCAACCCTGAAGATTACCTGACGATCATCAAGCGACACGTTCCCCGACAGCTCAAGCATTTTGCTTTTCCGCCGCAGGTCACCATCCATAACGACACCCAGCGACCGCAAACCATCATCGAGGTCATCGCCCCGGACCGGCCAGGCCTGCTCGCACGTATCGGCCAGCTGTTTCTAGAGTTCGATCTTTCCGTGCAGAACGCCAAGATCGCCACCATGGGCGAACGGGTTGAAGACGTATTCTTTGTGACCAACGCCGAGAACCAACCGTTGTCGGACCTGCAGTTCTGCACGCAGTTACAGCAGGCGCTGGTCAAGCAACTGACCCAGGAAAACGAGCATCAGCCCTCTCCCAGTAGCATCCTGATCTAGCGACCGACCTGTCCCTTCATTCGAGGCAGCCAACTGCGAATGAAGGGCCAACAAGCCCTGCGCGACGCATATCAATCCCAGGGTTTGCCGCGAGTACGCTCCATGGTCTCCAGCTTCTGCTGCATGGCCGCCTTGGCCAGCATATGCGCACTGACCGGTGCCGTGATGAACAGGAACAGGGTAATCAGCAGTTCGTGCAAACTCAGGCCGTCGCCCTGATGACTGAAAAAAATAGCCGAAGCGATGATGATGCCGCCAACGCCGAGTGTTGTGGCCTTGGTCGGGCCGTGCAGACGAGTATAGAAATCCGGCAGCCGAAAAAGGCCTACAGCCCCGATCAGCGCAAACAGGCTGCCTGTCAGCAGAAAGAAACAGATGAGCAACTCGAGCCAGAAAGGCATGTGTATCTCCTCAGTCGATAATCTCGCCGTGCAGCAAATGCTTGCCCACCGCCACCGTGCTGACAAAGCCCATCACCGCGATCAGTAGCGCTGCCTCGAAGAACAAATCCGAAGCCAGCCAGATGCCGAACAGCACGATCAAAGCGAGCGCATTGATGTAAAGCGTATCGAGTGCCAACACTCGATCCGGCATCTCCGGCCCGATGACAAGCCGGATCAATGTGAGCACAGCGGCGACGCCGAGAATGCCCATGCACAGCAGAATTACGTACGCGAGCATTGAAAGATCTCCAGCAGCGGGGCTTCGTAGCGAGTCTTGACCTCTCGAACCAGCGCATCGACATCCGGCGCATCCAGCGCATGCAGCAGCAAGGTTTTATGATCAGGGCTGAGGCCCGACGAGACGGTACCAGGCGTCAAGGAGATGATGCTGGTGAGGACCGCCAGAACGAAATCATCCTCGATCAGCATCGGTACCTCGACGAACGCCGGCCGCAAGCTCTTTGTCGGCCCTAGCACAAGCTTGGCCACCGTCAGGTTGGCCCGCACGATGTCGTAAAAAACCATCAGCATGAACGTGCACAGCTGCAGCGGCTTGCGCACCACAGGCACTTCGACAAGAAAGCCGCGCACCAGCAACGGAATCACCCAGCCGAGAAACAGACCAAGCAACAGGTGGCCAAGATTCAGCGTGTTGCTCAGCAACAGCCAAATCAGCATGAGCAGCAAGGTCAGAACAGGATTAGGCAGCCAGCGAGCATTCATGCCCCACCTCCCTGAATGATCCGCAGATAAGGCCCGAGGTCGAGCAGTTGAATCGCGGTGCTCTGGGTATAGGCCTGCAGCGGTTGAGCCCAGATCACCAGCACCAGACTTCCAAGCAGCAGACCAGCCGCAGCCAGGAGCCTGACAGGGTCGGCCGGCGCACCAACCGGCACTGAGCCACTGGGGAGCCAGAACACCAGACTGCCAGCACGGCTCAAGGCAACCACCATCCCCAACCCTCCCACCAGTAGCACGGACCAGAGCATCATTGCCTGGGTGCCCGACTCCACCGCGGAGAGCAGCATGACCTTTCCGATAAACCCTGAGAACGGTGGCAGACCAGCTACCGAAATCGCGCCAATGAAGAAAAGCGCGCCCAGCAACAGCGGCTGTCGCACAGCCGGGGCGACTACCAGCCGGGTCTCGCTGTCGCCGCGCTGACGCGCGATCAGATCAGCCAGCAGGAACAACCCACCTGCAACCAAAGTGCTGTGAATCAGGTAGTAGAGCGCCGCACTTATTCCCTGTTCGCTGCCCAGCGCGATGCCGGCAAGCAAAGTGCCCACCGACACTATCACCAGGTACGCCAGCATGACCTGCAGGCTACGTGCCGCCAATGCCCCGATGACACCCGCTGCGACGGTAAGCAGAGCGAGCGGCCAGAGCCAGTCGTTGACCATATAGTTCAGCGAGCCGGCCGCACTTCCGAACAACAGCGTGAATACGCGCAGGATGGCGTAGATTCCGACTTTGGTCATGATGGCGAATAGCGCGGCAACCGGCGCAGTGGCGGCGGCATAAGCACTGGGCAGCCAGAAATACAAAGGTAAAAGCGCCGCTTTGAGCCCGAACACGATAAGCAACATGAATCCCGCTGCAGCGAGCAGAGGAGCATCGGCCGGGTCCGCCGCACCAATACGCACGGCCAGATCCGCCATGTTGAGCGTGCCGGTCAAGCCGTAGAGCATGCTGACGCCAATCAGGAAGAATGCCGATCCGAGGAGGTTCAAGACCACATAGTGAAGCCCCGAGCGCACCCGCGCAGCGCCATTTCCATGCAGCAACAAGGCGTAGGAGGAAATCAACAGGATTTCGAAGAATACGAACAGGTTGAACAGGTCAGCCGTCAGGAACGCACCGTTGATGCCAACCAGCTGGAACTGGAACAGCGCATGAAAATTGGGGCCTCGCTCGTCATCACCACGGCTCGCATAGACCACCGCACCGGTAGCCAGCACCGCCGTGACCAACAGCATCAATGCGCTCAGGCGATCGAGCATCAGGATGATGCCGAACGGCGGTTGCCAATTACCCAAGGCATAGATACGTAACTGGCCATCACCAGCGAGCACCAGCAGCCAGACGGCGATGGGAACCGCCAGCACAGTCGCGGACAACGACAGAACGCGTTTTGCAGGTTTTTCCAGGCGGTGCAATACCAACAGCAAGCTGCCCATGAACAGCGGCAGTAGAATCGGCAGGATCAATGCATGCGTCATTCCCGCATCTCCTGGCCGTCCACGTGATCACTGCGCAGCTCGCCGAGTCCACGCAGTGCCAGCACTACCACGAACGCCGTCATGGCGAAGCCTATAACGATGGCAGTCAATACCAGCGCCTGGGGCAGCGGGTCGCCATACTCGGCGCTCTTACCGATAACCGACGGCATCCCGGTCGGCAACCGCCCCATGGAGAAAATGAACAGATTCACCGCATAGGAGATCAGCGTCAGCCCCATTACGACCGGAAAGATCCTCGCGCGCAGCAGCAGATAGACACCGCTGGTAGTCATGACCCCAAGCGTGATCGCGAATAATGCTTCCATCACAGCACCTCCTTGGCCGACTCGTCCTGGCTGACATGACCGATATTGGAAAGAATCAGCAAAGTTGAACCCACCACTGCCAGGTAAACACCCAAGTCAAACAGCATCGCCGTTGCCAGCTCGATCTCACCGATCAGAGGCACATGGAAATGTCCGAATGCCGACGTCAAGAACGGATAGCCAAAGGCCCAGCTGCCCAGCCCCGTGAGTCCCGCTATAAGCACGCCAGACCCGGCAATCCCGTGATAACTCAATGGCTGACGCTCCTGCGCCCAATCCACGCCATGGGAGACGTACTGCAGAATCAGCGCCACGGCTGTGATCAGACCGGCGATGAACCCCCCGCCCGGCAGGTTGTGCCCGCGCAAGAAGATGAAGACCGAAATCAGCAGAGCCATCGGCAGGATCGCCCGCGACAGGTTGTCGAGAATCATTGGATGGCTGTCGGTCGACCACAGACGACCACCGTAATCTCGCAACGGGTGAGGCAAATGCAGGCCATACAGCAGGCTATAGATGCCCACGCCGGCAATCGCCAGGACACTGATCTCACCGAGCGTATCAAACCCGCGGAAGTCCACCAGAATCACGTTGACCACGTTGGTGCCGCCGCCGCCTGACACACTGTTGGCCAGAAAGAATGAAGCAATGCTGTCGAACGGTCGCGTCAGTACTGCGTAGCTCAGCAATGCCACCATGACGCCAAAGCAACTAGCAAGTACAAGGTCGCGCATGCTGCGCAAACTGCTGGACTCAGCAGGCGTGCGGTCTGGCATGAAGAAGAGCGCGAGGATCAACAGGATTATCGTCACCACCTCGACGGACAACTGCGTCAAGGCCAGATCTGGCGCAGAAAACCGCGCAAAACCCAACGCCACCATCAAACCGACCACGCTGAGAATAATCAAAGCCACGAGGCGGCGGCGATGGAACAGCACGGTCAGCAATGACGTCGCCATCAGAATGCCCATACCAAGCGCCGTGAATCCATCGATCGGCGTTAGAGCCCGCGGTCCACTCAGAGACTCAAGGGGCATCAAGGCGTAGATCACAAGGACCAAGGTACTGATCAGCATCAGAGCCAGATAGCGCTGCAAGGAACCGCTCTCCAGCGTGCCGGTGATCCAGCGAGCACCTGTAGCCACACCACGTATCACCTGGCCGAAGATCCGCAGCGAATCGACGACTGGCAAGCCTTCATACCAGCGGAACAACCATCTGCGCAGGGCATAGATCAGGACGCCGCCACCCAGAGCTATGAAGCTCATGAGCAATGGCAGGTTGAGGCCATGCCAGATCGAAAGATTGTATTGCGGCACAGAGCCGTTGAGCGTCCCGCTTACTGCAGCAGCCAATAGCGGCGCGACGGTGTACGCAGGGAACATCCCGACCAACAGACACAGCAGCACGAGGATCTCGACCGGTATCTTCATGTAGCGCGCCGGCTCATGGGGCGGGAACTTGGGCAGGTCGATCGGCTCGCCATTGAAGAAAACGTCATGCACGAAGCGCAACGAATAAGCCACTGTAAACGCGCCGGCGAGCGTCGCGATCACCGGAATGGTCCAATAGAAGCTGCCCAGCAAATGCTGATCGAGTGTTTCGCCGAAAAACATTTCCTTACTCAGGAAGCCATTAAGCAGCGGTACGCCGGCCATCGCCAGCGATGCCACTATGGCCAGCACCGCCGTGTGCGGCATGTACTTCCACATCCCGTTGATGCGCCGCATGTCACGGCAACCAGTCTCGTGGTCGATGATTCCCGCCGCCATGAACAACGATGCCTTGAACGTGGCGTGATTGATGACGTGAAAAATGGCGGCGACAGCAGCCAGGCGCGAATCAAGCCCGAACAGCAAGGTGATCAGTCCTAGATGGCTGATGGTCGAATATGCCAACAAGCCCTTAAGGTCGTTCTGGTACAGCGCCATGAACGCACCAAACAGCAGTGTCGCCAGACCGGTGATGCTGACCAGATAGAACCACCACTCCGAGTCCGCCAAGGCTGGATACAAGCGAGCAAGCAGAAAGACGCCCGCCTTGACCATGGTCGCCGAATGTAGAAACGCCGACACAGGCGTAGGCGCCGCCATGGCCTGCGGCAGCCAGAAATGGAACGGGAACTGCGCGGATTTGGTAAAGGCTCCGAGGAGCACCAGAATCAAGGTGATCGGATAGAGACTACTGGCGCGGATCAGGTCGCCAGAGGCCAGCACCGTGGTCAGCTCATAGCTGCCGACTATATGACCGATCAGCAGAATGCCGGCTAGCAAGGCCAGGCCGCCGCCACCGGTGATCGTCAGGGCCATGCGTGCGCCCTGCCGCGCGTCTGAACGATGGTTCCAATAACCGATCAGAAGGAATGACGAAAGGCTCGTCAGTTCCCAGAACATCAGCATCAGCAGGAGGTTTTCAGAGAGCACCACGCCCAGCATGGAACCCATGAACAGCAGGAAGAACCCGTAGAAGCGCCCCATCGGATCTTTCTTCGACAGGTAATAGCGGGCGTAGAGGATGACCAGCAGGCCTATACCCAGAATCAGCAGGGCGAACAAAAAGCCCAGCCCGTCGAGACGCAGGCTGAGATTCAGCCCTATCTCAGGCAACCAGGGCAACGTCTGGATTTCCGTTTTCCCGGAAAACACTTCGTCGCGCTTCGATAACAATAGAACCAGCGCCGCCAGAGGCGCGAGCCCCGCACCGAAAGCGCAGGCTGATCTTCCGGTACGCTCCAGCCATAGAGGCAGAAGAATTCCCAAGAATGGCAGAGCGATTATCAGCGCAAGCGCCATGACCTAAACCCCTTTCAGCCGACAAGACGCGGCGTATATTCCTTGGCAGGCCGCATTTGGGCCCAAAGCCATAAAGTTACAGCGGGCCGATTATCCATATTGATAAGGCCAGCGTCCTGAAATCGTGCATTTTGAAAAACAAAAACGACCTACTGCCAGCTCCAACCGTCTGACATCTAAGAAAAAAGCACCACTTGGGGCCAGTCGTGCCGACAGAACACGCCCAAACCGGCTCGCTCATCTCGTTGCGCCCAAGATAATGCAACTGATGGGCGGCCGGCTTGGGCCTTTAGGCTTATGGCGCGATGCGACTTGTTCCGTCAACGGTCATGATGCGGACCCGCTGTCCCACTCGAAACACCTGATTGGGCTCGACTTGTTGAACGTAGGCACGCGTGCTGCCGTCATCTTCGCGCACGGTGATCTCAACGCCCTGCGTACGGGTCATGCCTTCTTCGGCAGCCGCGCCGAGCATGCCGCCTGCCACTGCGCCAATCACTGCCGCCACCGCACTGCCTCTGCCGCCTCCGACACCGCTACCAGCGATACCGCCCACTATTGCGCCCGCACCGGCACCAATGGGCGTCTTGGCTCCTTCCAGCTTGACCGGGCGTAGCGATTCGATGGTTCCGTAGCGAACGGTCTGGACTTTGCGGGCCTCATCCCGAGAATAACTGTCGCCAGTCAGGCTCGACGTACACCCCGCAGCAAGAGCCATAGCGGTAAACGAGGCGATAAAAATGGCGTTACGCATTTGGAATGCTCCTGTCGTATGAATGATTCCGGCAGCTCGATCTGCAGCGACGGAACGCTTTGGCAGGCTCCTGCTACCAGGCTGAGCGTCCATTTCTATTGGACGCCACTTTACGCCACACGCTCCCGCCCCGCATGATTAGCTCATCTTAAGTCGCAAGCGAAATGTTCTATGGACTATTTCATCATAGCCGTGAGCACAGTGGCCGGACTGGCCTTCCATGGCTGGTTGTTCGTTCGCTTCAGACGCTGGGGAGACCGAGACCTAGCGCTGTCTCTTGCTGGCAAGGACCCGGAAAAGCGCACCTGGATACTTAAGCGCTTGGCAGGAGCGAAAGCAGAGGGAATTCGCAGGAAGGATCTAGAGAAGTGGTTAAAGCATGAACTGGATTGCTACGGCGGCCACTAAAGGGGCCGCCGAGGCAAAGCCGTAATGCAAGAACACTCAGGGAGCGAGGCGCTCTCGCTGCCAACAGTTGCCAATATGCAAGTAATTGAGCCGATCATGCAGTCGGCTCGGCCGCCCCTGCCAGAACTCGATGCGCTCAGGCAGCAACCGATAGCCGCCCCATTGCGGCGGACGGTGAGGCATCTGCTCAAGAAAGCGCTGCTCCGTCTCTGCCAGACGCCTTTCCAGCTCGGCACGATCTCGAATGACCCTGCTCTGTGGCGATGCCCAGGCACCGAGGCGGCTACCTAGGGGGCGGACCTGGTAATAAGCATCTGACTCATCGGCCGCGAGCTTCTCGATCCGCCCTTCGATCCTTACCTGACGCTCCAGCGCTGGCCAGAAGAACGTCATGGCAGCGACCGGATTGGCTTCCAGTTGCTTGGCCTTGTCGCTTTCGTAGTTGCTGAAAAAGCTGAAGCCGCGCTCGTCCAGCCCCTTGAGCAAGAGCACACGACAATGCGGACGTCCGCCGGCATCCACGGTAGCCAGCATCATGGCATTCGGCTCCACCGGCAGCTGCTCGGTCTGCACGGCATCGTCGAACCATTGCCGGAACAGACTCAAGGGATCATCCGGGGCGTTCGCCTCGTTGAGCCCGTCACGGGTGTAGTCGCGGCGCATGTCAGCGAGAGTCTGTGTCATCACAAGCTTCCTGAAACGAACGGACTGCAAAGCTTAGCCTGTTTCGTCACACGCCCAGCTTGATTCAAGGCAAAGCAGCCGCACTTAACGACGATGCGCTTTACTTGGCAACCGCTGCGGCTGCAGCAACCTGGGTACGCTCCGCCGGAGCAGGCGAATAGTTGTACTTGGCGATCAGTGAAAGCAGGGTGCTCTGTGGCGCCAGCACCATCTCAACCCGACGATTGAGCGCACGGCCCTCCTCGTGTTCATTCGAAGCGCGCGGCATGTCGGAGCCAACGCCTCGGATACGCAGGCGATCATGCTTCAGACCGCTGAGACGAAAGATCGCTGCCACCGCACCTGCGCGCTGACGACTGATGGTCTGGTTGATCTCAAGAGAACCCGTGCTGTCGGCATGGCCAAGCACGATAACCGCAGTCTTCTCATCACCTTCCACCAGCTTGGCGACGCGAGCGATAGGGCCAAGCGTGACGGGAAGCAGCATGCCGGGACGGTCCGGATTGAAGGAAGCATCCACCGGAGCGGTAACTACCAGCACGCCCTCCTCCCTGCGCTCGAGTTCGAACCGGCTGTCCTTCAATGCATCCCGCAAACGCGGCTCATAATCGTCAAGCCATGCCAAGTCGACCTTCACAACCGGAGCCGCAGCCGCTTCACTCGGTTTGTCTTTAGTGGAGCTACAGCCAGCTACGGTCAGGCAAAGAATCAGGGAAGCGCATTTAAGCAGTTTCATGTGCAGATTCCATTGAAGGCAGATACGAGCGCAAAGGCGCGACGGAAAGCTTATGCAAGGATTAAGCTCAAATTGTGGACGCAGGTCATTGTTATGAAAAGTCTTCGCCTGTGAAACCGACGAGTGGCTCAACCCAGGCAATCACGAACAACCCGCGCCAGCTTTTGCGCGCGGGGGTCCATCAAAACATAGGGTCCCATGGTATTAGTCACAAAGCCGAAGGCGAGCTCACGCTCCGGATCGGCAAACCCGATGCAGCCGCCCGCACCAGGATGACCGAAGGCATGCGACCCAACACCAAAGGTGGCGTTCGCGACATCCGACTGATCGAGCCAGCAACCCAACCCGAATCGGGTCGGGGTTAGCAACGTGCGATCTTCACCCAGGCAGTGCTCACGGGTCATTTCAGCCAGCAATGCACTGTCGAGCAAACGCCCCTGGAGCAATGCGGTATAGAAGCCGGCCAACGATCTGGCATTCCCGTGTCCATTCGCCGCCGGTTGCGCCATACGCCGCCATTCAGGCTTGTTGCCACTGGTCATGATTGAAGGCGGATTGTTGAATGCACGCGCACTCAGCGAGTCAGGCTCGCTCAGCGTCGCCTTGAACAGACGCTGGGCGGCAGCGTCGCCGAAGTCGTTCTTCATACGTGTCAGATAGGCAACACGGTGAAAATCCCGATCCATCAGACCCAAATGAAAATCCAGACCGCACCGTTCGGCGGTGCGCGCGACAATAGCCTCACCCACGCCTCGCCCGTCAGCCCGCCTGATCAGTTCACCGAGCAGCCAACCGTAGGTGATTGCGGCATAACCGTGACCTTCGCCGGGCGTCCACCAAGGGCGCTCTGCGGCCAGTGCGCGTGTCATGACCTCCCAGTCGTAAAGCGCCTCGGAAGGAAGGGGATCGCGAATTGCCGGCAGGCCTGCCTGGTGGCTAAGCAGCTGGCGCAGCGTGATGCCTTGCTTACCGTTGGAGGCGAATTCCGGCCAGATTCTGGCCACCGGGCTGTCGAGCTCCAACTTGCCCTCGGCTACCAGTTGCAGCGCTGCCACGGCGGTAAAGGTCTTGGTACAGGAGAACAGGTTGACCAGCGTGTCCTGCTGCCAGACTTCCTCGCCGGCGTTATCGGCCACACCAGCCCAGAGGTCAACGACGGTTTCGCCACCCAACTGAACGCATACTGCCGCTCCGCGCTGTGCCGTCTGTTCGAACAGCTCACTGAACGCATCCCTGACTGCTTCGAAACGAAGATCGAAATACCCTTGAACGTCCAATCCGGTCTCCCCCGGCATTATTCGATGTGACGCCTGAACGGCGGTAGTGCATTGAGAATTGCCTTGCCGTAGCGCTGGGTGACCACGCGCCGATCGAGCAAGGTGATGGTGCCGCGATCTTCCTCGGTCCGCAGCAGACGACCGCAGGCCTGCACCAGGCGCAGCGAGGCATCCGGGACGGCAATTTCCATGAAGGGGTTGCCGCCGCGTGCCTCGATCCATTCGGCCAGCGCCGCTTCTACCGGGTCATCCGGGACGGCAAAGGGAATCTTGGCGATCACCACGTGTTCGCAATAGGCACCCGGCAGGTCGACGCCCTCGGCGAAGCTGGCAAGTCCGAACAGCACACTGGGCTCACCATCATCCACACGAGCCTTGTGCTTGTTGAGCGTCTCCTGCTTGGACAGGTTGCCCTGGATGAACACGCGGCGGCGCCATTCCCGGTCCAGCCCGTCGAACACATCCTGCATCTGCCGGCGCGATGAGAACAGCACCAATGTACCTCGCGAGCCTTCGACCAGACGCGGCAACTCACGAATGATGGCTGCCGTGTGGGCAGTCGCATCACGCGGGTCTGCATTCAAATCGGGCACTCTCAAAACGCCCGCATCGGCATGATGGAAGGGGCTCGGCACCACCGCCGTCACCGCCGAACGCGGCAGCCCGGCGCGCATGCGGTAACGGTCGAAGCTGTTCAGGGCGGTGAGCGTGGCGGAGGTCACCAGCGCACCGTAGGCTACGTTCCAGAGATTGCGGCGCAGCGTTTCCGCCGCCAGGATCGGGCTGGCGTTGACCTCGATATCGAACAGCGCACCACCCTCAGCCAACGTCAACCAGCGCGCCATCGGCGGGCTGTCTTCGGGATCTTCCACAGTAAAGGCGGTCCACAACTCCCAGTTGCCCTGGGCACGGGTCAGCAAGCTGCCGAACAGCGGGTACCACTCTTCGGCTTGATGACTGGCGATGCCAGCGACAGTTTCGCCATCCATCGCCTCCTTGAGCAATTCGGTTAGACGGGTGAACAGGTCGGTGAGCTTGGCGAAGCCCTTCTTCAGCTCGACACCCATCTCGATCAGGTGCTCGGGTACTACTCCACCGACGAAGCGATGACGCGGGCGCTCGCGGCCTTCCATGTCTTCGCCGGGCTTGAAATCGGCCAGTTGCTCACAGGCGCTGAACATGAACTGCTGCTGCCCTCGCAAGTCACGGGCCAGCTCCGGCACGCCCTCGATCAAGCGCCCCAGATCACCGGGCAAGGGATGCTGGGCCAACAACTTGGTCAGGTTCTTTTCGACCTGCGCCAGCCAGTCGGCAGTCGAGCGAAGGCGTGTGAAATGGGCGAAATGGCCGATAGCCTTGTCCGGCAAGTGATGGCCTTCATCAAAAACATAAATGGTTTCGCGCGGATCGGGCAGCACGGCACCGCCACCCAGCGCCAGATCAGCCAGCACCATGTCATGGTTGGTGACGATCACGTCGACTTTGGTCATACCTTCGCGCGCCTTATAGAAGGCGCACTGCTGGAAGTTCGGGCAATGCCGGCCGGTGCACTGGCTGTGATCAGTGGTGAGACGCGCCCAGTCCGGGTCGGCCAGCTCTTCAGCCCAGCTATCACGGTCTCCATCCCAGCGGTTGCCGGCGAGTTTCTCGACCATGCTGCTGAACAGCTTCTGGCTACGCTCGTCGACATCGAGGCGGAAGCCCTCCTCTTCGAACAGTTGCGCGGTAGCGTTTTGCGCCTCGCCCTCCTGCAAGAGCTGGTCGAGCTTCGACAGGCATAGGTAGCGCCCACGGCCCTTGGCCAAGGCGAAGCTGAAGTTGAGTCCGCTGTTGCGCATCAGATCAGGCAGATCCTTGTAGACGATCTGCTCCTGCAGGGCGACGGTTGCTGTGGCGATTACCAAGCGCTTGCCAGCTGCCTTGGCGGTGGGAATGGCCGCCAAGCTGTAGGCGACGGTCTTGCCGGTGCCGGTACCTGCCTCTACCGCAACCACTGCGGGCTCGCCATCGCGATGACCTTCATCATCTGCCTTGATCGCCCCAAGAACCTTGGTCACTTCGGCAATCATCAGCCGTTGACCGTAGCGCGGCTTGAGACCCTTGGCGTCGAGGAAGCGCGAATAGGCGCCCTGGATCTGGGATTTGAGTTCGGTACTGAGCATGGGCGCGAGGACTGTATATATCTTCAGTATTGCAAGGGGGTGGCTATGATAACGTGCGTTTCCCCTACCGCCACCGAAGATTTGTCCGGAGCGCTTCCCCGCGCCAATGGCGGAACGCCATAGGGGACACCCGGGCTTGCTGGCCCAACCCCATGCGCAGTGAGCAGTAACGAAAAAGCCGGGCGTCTCCGCCCGGCTCGAAGGTTTACCGCCTCACCGTTATGGACGCACTTCTACTTCTGCTTCCACACGACGGTTGAGCGCACGCCCTTCTGGAGTCGAGTTGTCTGCAATGGGATCCGCCTCGCCGTAACCTACTGCTTCGACACGGCTGGGTGCCAGGCCAAGCTGATTGACCAGTACATCGCGTACCGCATTGGCACGACGCTCGGACAGGCGCAGGTTATAGGCTTCGGTGCCAACGGAGTCGGTGTAGCCTTCGACTACCGTGGAGGTCTGCCGATACTCCTGCATAAAATCGGCGAGATCGCGGATGTCTTGGTAACTATCCGGCTTCACTACTGCGCTGTCGAAGTCGAACTTCACATCGAGCTCCACCCGCACCGCCTCTGCTACCGGCTCAACCTCAACCTCTTCGATCACTTCGACGGTTTCCACCACCGCTATGGTTTCTTCTTCCGTGCCATTGGCCCAGCAATAGGCAGCTCCCACACCAGCACCGATCAGCGTACCCCAGCCGGCGTAAGTGCTGCTTTCTATCGCGCCCAACGCAGCGCCAGTTACACCCCCGACGGCGGCACAGGTGGGCCAATCCTGCTTCTGCACTCCTGCACAACCGGCCAGGAAAGTGGTCATGACAATGACGGGTACTGCTGTCCGTAAGCTACTCATCGGTAAAGCCTCCTACTATGGGATCGGCTAGAGCCGTATTTTTTCAAGAAGGCAAAATACTGGCTCCAGTTGTATCGAGATTAGCCGACATGAGTCACCACGCTAGTCTTTACTGCAAAAGGCCTCGGGCGGAACCTCACATCGGATACTGCCAAACCAACTAACGAGTGTCAGGAGAACAACCCGCTTCACGCGCGCCAGCAAGCACCAGCCTTGGTGGGCTATAGCGCACCGATCCCACGGCCCTCGCCCTTCACCGCCAGCCTGATGGGGCTAGACGCAGCTGACGAAAGCCGGAGACTTCAGCAAAGTTGCGGACATGAAACATGCAGCCCGTGACACTCCTCACTTACGACCCGTCGGTCCGTGAGCGGTTCCGGTCAGGCTGAGGACGAATGCCAACAATGCGCAACAGCACGCGTAACGGATACATGAATGAATGACATCGAAACCACAGCGATAGGTAACTGCCCCTGCGGCAGTTCGAACACACTGGCCGATTGTTGCGGCCGCTTCCATACAGGACAGCCCGCGCCCAGCGCGCTACTGCTGATGCGGTCACGCTACAGCGCCTACGTGCTGGGCTTGATCGACTATCTGCGAGCAACCACGCTACCAGCCCAGCAGGCCTCCCTGGACCTGCAAGCCATGCGCGACTGGAGCATGACCAGCACCTGGCTGGGATTGGATGTGCAGGACAGCCTGGTTCTAGGAGGCCAGCCGGAACACGCACTGGTGAGCTTCACCGCCCGCTGGCACGACGCCAGTGGCGAACATGCGCAGCACGAGCGGTCCGCCTTCGTACAACGTGAGGGGCGCTGGTATTTCATTGATCCGACCGTGCCATTGCACGCTGGTCGTAACGATCCCTGCCCCTGCGGCAGCGGCCAGAAATTCAAGAAATGCTGTTCGGCTTATTTATGACTGGATGTTGAAACGAAAAAAGCCGAGGCAATGCCTCGGCTTTCTCCTTTGCTCAGCCTGCACGATCACTTCTCTACGAAGGCTCGCTCGATCAAGTAATGCCCTGGATCACCCATGCGCGGTGAAGCCTTGAGGCCGAAACTGTCGAGGACCGCACTGGTATCAGTGAGCATGCTCGGACTGCCACAGATCATTGCCCGGTCATGTTCCGGATTTATCGGCGGCAGGCCGATGTCGCTGAACAGCTTGCCACTGCGCATCAGATCGGTCAGGCGCCCCTGATTCTCGAAAGGTTCGCGCGTGACGGTGGGGTAATAGATCAACTTTTCCTTCAGCGCCTCGCCAAAGTACTCGTTCTGCGGCAGGTGCTCGGTGATGAATTCACGATAGGCCACCTCGTTGACGTAACGGACGCCATGAACGAGCACAACCTTGTCGAAACGTTCGTAGGTCTCCGGATCCTGGATCACGCTCATAAAGGGCGCCAGGCCAGTGCCTGTGCTCAACAGGTAAAGGTGCTTACCCGGCAGCAAGTCATCGAGAATCAGCGTACCGGTAGGCTTGCGGCTGACCATCAGCGAATCGCCTTCCTGCAAATGCTGCAGCCGCGAGGTCAGCGGGCCATCAGGCACCTTGATGCTGAAGAACTCCAGATGCTCTTCATAGTTGGGGCTCGCGATGCTGTAGGCGCGCATCAACGGGCGGCCTTCCACTTCCAGGCCGATCATCACGAATTGTCCATTTTCAAAACGCAACCCGGGATTTCGGGTGGTCTTGAAGCTAAACAGCGTGTCGTTCCAGTGGTGAACGCTCAAGACCCGTTCTACATTCAGATTGCTCACTTACAAATTTCCTCTAACTCGCGCCGACAGAAGGCTAGGCAGTGATTGCGCTAGTTTATAGCGCCTTCTATTATTCGGAAACTAGATAATTAAGATATAACTTATTGGTTATATAGATATGCATTTTACTTTGCGTCAACTTGAAGTTTTCGCTTCGATCGCGCGCCAACAAAGCGTTTCCCGCGCCGCTGAAAGCCTGTCTCTGTCACAGTCGGCGACCAGCACATCGCTGGCCGAGCTCGAACGTCAATCCGGTTGCCAGCTATTCGACCGCGCCGGCAAACGCTTGTGGTTGAACGCGGTGGGTCAGCAACTACTGCCGCAGGTGGTCGCACTACTGGACCAGGCCAAGGCCATCGAAGACCTCCTGGCAGGCAAGACCGGTTTCGGTTCGCTGAACGTCGGTGCGACGCTGACGGTCGGCAATTACCTCGCCACTCAGCTGATCGGCAGCTTTATGCAGCGCCACCCCGAATGCCGGGTCAGCCTGCACGTGCACAACACGGCGCATATTGTGCGGCAGGTCGCCCAGCACGACCTTGATCTGGGTTTGATCGAAGGCAACTGTCAGCATGCGGATATCGAGGTATTGCCCTGGGTAGAAGATGAGCTTGTGGTGTTCTGCGCGCCACATCACCCTCTGGCCCGCCAAGGCACAGCACGAATCGAAGAGTTGGTGGACGAGGCGTGGATTCTCCGAGAGCAGGGCTCGGGCACACGCCTGACATTTGATCAGGCCATGCGCCATCGTCCCGCCAAGCTCAATATCCGCCTAGAGCTGGAACACACCGAAGCCATAAAGCGGGCCGTGGAGTCCGGTCTGGGGATCAGCTGTATTTCGCGCCTGGCTCTGCGCGACGCTTTTCGGCGCGGCAGCCTGGTTCCGGTCGAGACACCGGATCTGGATCTGACCAGACAGTTCTTTTTCATCTGGCACTCGCAAAAATACCAGACGGCTGCGATGCGCGAATTCATCGAACAATGCCAGACGTTGACCGCCGGCATCCGACGCAGCGATGAGATCATCCTGCCCGTAATTGCCTAATCGCGGTGGTTTCAGCTGGATGGAATAGAACCCATCTGTTGCAGCAACAGCGCAGCCTGAGTCCGGGTGCGCACGCCCAGCTTGCGAAAGATCGCGGTGACATGCGCCTTGATCGTGGCTTCCGAAACACTGAGTTCGTAGGCGATCTGCTTGTTCAGCAAACCATCGCAGACCATCGTCAGCACGCGGAACTGCTGGGGCGTCAGGCTGGCAAGCCCGGCGCTCGCCGCCTTGGCCTCGGGGCTGACATGCACAGCGTCCTCGATATTGCTAGGCCACCAGACCTCGCCATCGAGCACCGCACGTACAGCTAGCTGTATGGTTTCAAGGGAACTGGATTTGGGAATGAAGCCACTGGCACCGAACTCCCTTGCCCGCGCGACGACGGCAGCATCCTCTTGCGCCGATATCATGACCACCGGCAGCTGTGGATATTGCCCGCGGAGCAGCACCAGGCCCGAGAAGCCATAAGCACCCGGCATGTTCAGGTCCAACAGCACCAGATCCCAGTCCTCGCCTCGGCCAAGCAGGGTTTCCAATTCGGCAATGCTTGCCGCCTCGACCAGGCGAGCGTTGTCGCCCAGGCCCAGCGTCAACGCTTGCTGTAGTGCGCTGCGGAACAGAGGATGATCGTCGGCGATGATTATTTCGTAAGCAGCCATTGGCAGACCTGTAGTTTTTATTGGCGCTTTCATCGGCGTGCTAGCCGATGCCGGCAATGACCGGCAAGAGCTCGAGCTAAACATCCGAGTGCTGGGCTGGCATGATGGTATAGCGCCATCACGCATAAATCACCCCTTCCGCTCAAATTTTAGTCAAGCGGCGCAAGCATGCCGACCTGGGAATAGGTGGTCAAGCGCCTTCCTTTATTGCAAAGTCTGCGTCCTTTTTTTCGACGAGCCCAAACATGCGTAGCCAAGCCCTTCGCGCCGATGTCCTGATGCTGATTACCGCGATGATCTGGGGAACCGGATTCGTGGCCCAGCGAGTCGGCATGGACCATATCGGCCCATTCCTATTTACCGGCCTGCGCTTCGCGCTGGGCGCCCTTGCGCTGCTGCCGTTACTGCTGCAGCAACGGCGCGAATCACGTGCCCCGCTCTGCGAGCGCAGCCTGTTACTCGGCGGTCTGCTGATGGGTTTGGCACTGACCCTGGGCATAAACCTGCAGCAAGTGGGACTTCTGTTCACCAGCGTTACCAACTCGGGGTTCATAACCGGCCTCTATGTCATTGTGGTGCCTCTGCTGGGCATGATCATCGGACAGAAGACAGGCATTGGCACCTGGTTCGGCGCAGTGCTGGCAGTAGTCGGCATGGCGCTGCTGAGTATTGGCGAGAATTTTCAGGTCGCCTCGGGAGACTGGATACAGCTCGCGGGTGCCTTCGTATGGGGATTGCACGTGTTGCTGGTGAGCTATTTCGTTGGTCGGCACGATGCAATTCGACTGGCCTTCCTACAGTTCGTCACCTGCGCGGCGGTCAGCCTGATCCTGGCCGCGGTATTCGAGCAAGCCAGCCTCACGCACATCTGGCTTGCGGCGCCAGCGCTGATCTATGGCGGTGTGTTCGCGGTGGGCGTGGGCTACACGCTGCAGGTAGTAGCGCAGAAGCATGCCATTGCCTCACATGCGGCGATCATCCTCTCGCTCGAAGCGGTATTCGCCGCGATTGCCGGCGCGATCTTTCTCGACGAGAGCCTCAGCCTGCGCGGCTACGCCGGCTGTACGCTGATGTTCGTCGGCATGCTCATCGCCCAGCTCTGGCCTCGCAAGCTACCGGAAGTATCCAGCGCGCCCGCCGCATCGCCTCCCGGTGAGAGCCGGACGGCCTAGCTGGGCATCAGGCGCTGGTGCGCCGCATCATCAAGATTCGGCGCCCGCTGGTACTTTGCGGCCAGGTAATGATCGGTGAATACGTCAAGCCAGGCATCCAGCGTTACGCCAGCTTCCACATCCCCGGCAAGACCAAGACACAAAGCCGCAACCTCTGCTGTGCACAGATGTTCGCTACGCGTTGATCGACGGAGCCGGTAGCGAGATAGCAGCTCAGACTGCAAGCTCAGCACGGGCAAGCGACTGAGATAAGGGCTCTTGCGAAACATCTTGCGCGCCTCGGTCCAGGTCGCATCCAGCAGGATAAACAAGGGGCGCTTGCCCGCCATCGCCACGACCTGCCCCACCACTCGCTCCGGCTCGGCGTACTCTCCGGGAAAGACCACGAAAGGCTGCCATTGGGGATCCGCCAGCAGCTCCAGCAGGGCCGGCTCCACATGGGTGCGCTGCCAAGTGAATGCGTAAGTGTCGGGCACCACATCGGCAATCAGCCAGCCGGTGTTACTCGGCTTGAGCGGCTCCACGTCGTGCATCAGCAGGCAAACCCCGCAGTTCAACCCCTCGAGGTGCGGCTGCCAGGCGCATAGGCAGTGGCTCGGAATCACCCTGCATCGAGTGCAGCGGGTCGCGCGCGAACCGCGCGCGACGAAAGGTTTGACACTGCGGGCCAGACGCTGGTCGCGCAGAAGAGCTACTGCATGCGGCATGAACGGGCTGCTCTATTCGTGGAGCGCGCAGTCTAGCAGGACCATTACCACCTGTGACTGAACCGCCCACCACCCTTCCGGTCGAACGACGGCAGTCACCAGGAGATCATCATGTACCGTCTGACCACCCTGCTCATCTTTTGCCTTGCAGTGCCTACCGCTCACGCCGCCTCTCTACAAGAGCAACAGCTGAACCAGCTATTGGAAACCGTCGCCCGTGAAAGCAGCGTCGGCACGCCTCGTGCCATCAACTCCGACATCCTTGACGTTGGTTATAGCGTCGAAGGCAACGAGCTGATCAACCATCTCAGCGTCCAGCCACGGCATGCCGCACAGATGCGCGACAACCCGAAGCAGGTGCGTACACAGCTTGCTTCAAGCGTCTGCAACAACAATGGCTTACGCGAGCTGATGAACCAGGGCGCAATACTGCGTTTCGAATTCACCGAGTACCAGAGCAACAAGCCAATCACCATCGAGCGCTACAAGGCCTCTGACTGCTAATCGGCTCTATGGAGCTTTCGCTACAAACCGCAGCAACGTTGTGCGCCACCAAACGGGACAACTGGCCGCTCCGCTAACACCTCCTTAGGCTTGCATCGAGATGCGGAGTCTGCTGCTACCAACAGCGCCCGCCGAGGGGCGGCCAGCTGCACCGTATTCACCGAAGGACCTCGGGGTCGCCCTTGCCCGCCACGGCTGCCGCCTCATCAGGTGTCAGCCAGGCGGTGCGGGGCACATTCTGCAGACGCGCGCAGGCTGCCAGCACGTTGGCCCAGGTTGCCCGGTTCGCGAACTGCATGCCGTGCTCATCCAGTGTGCCGCCTCGATTCCGATAACCCAGCACCGAGCTTTTGCGCGCATCCGGCAGAATCGGCCAGAGATGCCCACGAGCCACCTCAGGACGCATGTGGGTGAGCAGCACGCGCATCTCGATGCGGTCGGGAAACAGCCGCTCGGCCACGCCTTCGCTCGCCCGCGCTTCGATTTCCCAGCGGTCGCGCGGCGCACGGAAGCGCCCAGGCTCCTGCAGGTAGACCAACCGATAGGCGCATTCGGCCTCTCTCAGGCGGACCGCCGCACGTTGCATCTCACTGAGTTGGTAGCTGCCGCTGGCGATCAGCAGCAGCGGATCAACGCCCGGATTTTCTTCGACGACCACGGCGCCATCGCGCGCCAGTTGCTCGGCCTGGGCCTGATCGAAAAACCGGGGCCGATCACGCTTGGGCATCACCAGACAAGCCAGCTGACCGCGCGCCTGATAGATGGAAGGCAGCAGCGCAAGTGCGCTGTTGTAGTCCGCGGGGAACAGCACTCGCACCATGTCACTCATCTCCCCGAGCAATGCTTCACAGAAGGTGGTGTCCTGGTGGGACTGCTGGTTTTTGCCGTTTTCCCAGGTATGTGAGGTGGCTACCAGTGGCCAGCCCAACCAGCCCGCGGGGCGCCCCGCCTCTTTCTGCATGCGGGCGAAAATAGCCGTCTGGCGGACCGCCCCCAGCATTTTCACGCAGAAGGCCTCGTAACTGGCGACCAGGTTCAGGCCACCCTGGTTAGCCAGGCAGGCGGACACCACAGCTTCTTCGTTGAGGGCAGTGATGATACTGCCGTCCAACGCTTCCAGTTCGCTCTCCGGGTCGATCACCCGGTGTTTGAGCACACGCAGGACGCGCCCCAGGCGGTTGCTGGCCAACTCGTCAGGGTTACCCACACGCGGTCGCAAACCAGGATTGGCGCTGACCAAATCGACGAAGAAATCATCCACCGCCGCCATCGGCGAGCAACTGTCGCCACGGAAGCTCAACTTGGGCATGACTGGCGTTGGCGGGCGACGCTGTGCCATCGGGTTGTCTCGCTCCAGCGGACGCCCCTGGCGATTGTCTGCCAGAAGCGTGCGCGCCGCCTGCAGCTCTTCCTGAGCGACGAACAAGGGCGCAACATGCTGGTTGAACAGATCGCGCGACTGTTCATCCAGACGCGGATTGCCCGGCAACGGTAGATTGTGCGCCGCGTTGCTGCCTGCACCGTAGAAACCAAAACCTTTCACGGTCTCGGCGATGCCATAGGGGATCGGCAGCGGGTAATGGAGAATGCCGCGCGCCTTTTCATCAATTCGCCTGCCCAGGCGCTGCTCCATCTCCCAGAGGTTGCAGACAAAAGCGGCCGGATCGCGACCGTCGAACGAGATCGGATCGAAACCGCAGCCGGTCAGATGCTGGCGGAAACCCTGCAGTCCTTCGTGGGTGGCCAGCTGGGTACGCTGTTCGATACGCCGACCGTTGGCGATCATGATCGGCAGCGCCATACCGCAGTCCTCGGCGCGCCACCAGCGGGGTATCCAGTCACTGCCACGCTGTTCCTCAGCAGCCCCATCGGACAGAAACGCCACCAGCGTCTCGCCCGGCAGAGGTATGTGGGCATACTGCAATTCGGCGAAGCCCAGGTAGCCGCCCTCGGCTATACCACCGGCGGTATGGGCGTTGACATGACTGCCGAGCGGCGCCGCAGGGCTGCCATCGCTGGCTTGGTGATATCCATAGAAATCTTGCAACAGGCGGTTCATGCCGGCTTCGCCATTGGCATAGGCCTGCTCCTGCTCGGGATGCAGATTGCCGGTCAGCAGGTTAAGCGCCTCGATGGCCGCTACGCAGTGGCCTTGGCCCATGAGCCAGCCGCGTGTAATGCCGGTCAGCGCGTTCAGGCCCAGATAGCCGGCGTAGGCCGGCACCATATTCAGCGCGCCGCCCGTATGCCCTTCGGGTGTTTCCTTGAAGTCATCCGCCTCAAGCGGCGCCCCATCCAGACGAACTCGCCGGGCATAGGTCATGTGTACTACCAGCCACAACCCGGCTGAGCCCAGGCGGTCGATAGCCGATAGCAACCGGTAAACGCTGTCGACGTCCGGCTGCAGGTTCGCCTGCACCAACTGGTGCGCCAGACGGAACACCGCCGCCTGGGTTTCCGCCTCGTGCTTGAAAGGACCGTACCCGGCTCGCCAGGTGGCAAAGGCCGGCTGGGCCTCGGCATGCAGATCGAGTTCGGCGAGGCTGGGCAGTAGCTGACTCATGGGATCGCTCCGTAGCTTGGCAGTTCAGGTAGTCTAGACAGCTCTCGTTAAGCCAGCGCTGATATGAATCAAGACGCTATCAGCTGGCGCCAGGCATTCTTGGACGCATCTACCAGACAGGAGTCTATCCCATGGCTTTGCTCAGCTTTCTCGGCGCGGTCCAGCAGGTCACCGGTTCCTGCTATCTGGTCGAAACCCACGCCGGCGTTCGGGTTCTGCTGGATTGCGGCATGCAGCAAGGAAGACGCAAGGATGAAGAAGGCAACCGAGCTGAATTCCCCTTCGATCCGCAAGCGCTGGATGCCGTGGTGCTTTCCCACGCTCACATCGACCATAGCGGATTGCTGCCGCGCCTGACAGCGGCGGGTTTCAAGGGACCGGTTCATGTGACGACCGCAACCGGTGAACTGCTCGAGCTGATGTTGCTGGATTCGGCATATCTGCAGGAAAAGGACACCGAGTGGGAAAACCGCTGGCGTGCACGCCAGGGCAAGCCGCCACTCACTCCGCTCTACACCCTGGCCGACACCGAACGCATGCTCAAGCAGCGCCGTCCGCACTGCTACGGAGAGCCGTTCGAGGCCGCACCTGGCGTCCAAGTGACCTTCCACGATGCCGGGCATATTCTCGGGTCGGCGATCGTCCAGCTGGATGTCGAGGACTTCGGGCGCACGCGCCGGCTGGTGTTCTCCGGGGACCTGGGCAACAGCTGCTCGCCGCTGATGCACGCGCCAACCGTGCTGCAGCAAGCTGACGTGGTATTGATGGAGTCAACGTACGGCAATCGCGATCACCGCGACCACCAGGCGACCATCGACGAGCTGGAAGCAATTCTGCATCAGGCCCACCGGGACGGCGGCAACGTACTGATGCCTTCCTTCGCCGTGGGCCGTACCCAGGACCTGATCTACTATCTGGGCCTGCTCTACCAGAAAGGTCGCTTGCCACAGCAGGCCGTTTTCCTCGACAGCCCCATGGCGATCGGCGCCAACGCCATCTACTCGCATTTCCAGGAACAACTCGAAATCGCGGGCGGCGTGTCCATCGAGCCGCAGCCGAACGGCCGCCACCCTATCGAGCGGTGGTTGCCAATCCTGAAAAGCACTCCGACCGCAGAGGAATCAATGACCATCAACCGCTTCAAGAGCGGCGTGATCATTATCGCTGGCAGTGGCATGTGTAACGGTGGGCGCATCCTGCATCACTTCAAGCACAACCTTTGGCGAGAGGAGTGTCATTTGGTGATACCTGGCTTCCAGGCACGCGGCACGCTGGGGCGGGCCATCGTCGATGGCGCCCGCACCGTCAAGTTGATGCACCAGCGCATCGCCGTGAATGCTCAGGTGCATACACTGGGCGGTTTCTCGGCCCACGCCGGTCAGTCCCAATTGATCGAATGGGTCAGCCACTTCCAGCCTCGCCCTGAACTGCATCTTGTGCACGGCGAGCTGGAAAGCATGAAGGCCTTGCAACAGGCCCTACACGACCGCCTGGGCTGGGAGGCAAACATTCCGGAACCCGGCGACCGCATCGCGCTTTGAGTTGCGAGCGGAAGCCTGATAGGCGCGTAGCTGATCAACGCACCACACAGGTAGGCGCGTTCCGGGTAAGGTGCCCCTTTCGCGCGTCGTGCTCGCAGCGTCGCGAGCTGGGCTAGAACATGAGTGAGAAGCTGAATGCCTTTCGAACCAGACGATTACCTTGCACGCCACTTCAAGGTCAGCAGCGTCGATCTATCGCAGAAGATCGATGAACTGGTCGCACTGGTGGCGCCGCCGAATAGCCAGAACCTGTCGCTGTACCGCGAAATGGTGGTCACCGTGATCCGCATGGCACAGACCGACCGTAGCCGTTGGGACGCCAAGATCCTGCTGCAGACCATGCGCGAGATGGAGCGTGCCTTCAGCCGCCTCGATCAGTTCAAGCGCCGGCGCAAGGTAACGGTCTTCGGCTCGGCCCGCACCCCCATTGAAAACCCGCTTTACGCCCTGGCCCGTGAACTGGGCGCCACCCTGGCGCGCTACGACATGATGGTCATCACCGGCGCCGGTGGCGGCATCATGGCCGCGGCGCACGAGGGTGCCGGCCTGGACAACAGCCTGGGGCTGAACATCACGCTGCCTTTTGAGCAACATCCCAACCCCACGGTGGACGGCACAGACAACCTGCTGTCGTTCCACTTCTTCTTCGTGCGCAAGCTGTTCTTCATCAAGGAAGCCGATGGGCTGGTGCTCTGCCCGGGCGGTTTCGGCACCCTGGATGAGGCGCTGGAAGTGCTCACCCTGATCCAGACCGGCAAGAGCCCGCTGGTGCCCGTGGTGCTGCTCGACCAGCCGGACGGTTCGTTCTGGAAGGACGCGCTGCAGTTCATGAACCGCCAGCTGGTGGACAACCGCTACATCCTGCCCAACGACATGCGCCTGATGCGTCTGGTCGAAAGCCCCGAGGATGCGGCACGGGAAATTGCCGACTTCTATCGCAACTTCCACTCCAGCAGGCGCTTCGACAAGCGCTTCGTCATGCGCCTCAATCACCGCTTGAGCGAGGCCACACTGGATTACCTCAACGACAATTTCATCGACCTCTGCCTGAGTGGCCAGTTCGAGCAACAGGACTGCTGCGAACAGGAGCTGGACGAGCCTGAGCTGCAGTCGTTGCCGCGCCTGAGCTTTGTCTTCAACGGTCGCGACCATGGCCGGCTTCGCGAGCTGACGGACTACATCAATCGGCCGGAGAGCTGGGCCGAAACCGAGCGCTGACGGCACGCCAGAATCAGGCAAGTCCGCAGCAGAATCGACGTAACGCCCAAGGCTTCCACCGCAATAGATTTGATCTCACAGCACAGCAGTGCTGTGAGATCGAACCCATGCGGAGGAAGCGACATGTCAAACATCAGCGGCAAAATCATCCTCATCACCGGCGCCAGCAGCGGAATCGGCGAGGCCACCGCGCGTCTGCTTGCACGCCAGGGCGCCAAGGTAGTACTCGGAGCGCGGCGGGAAGAGCGTTTGCAGGCACTCGCCGGAGAAATCGTAGAAGCAGGCGGCACGGCGTTGTTTCGCAAACTGGACGTGACAAGCCCGGAGGACACCCAGGCTTTCGTCGATTTCGCCTGCGAGCAGCTGGGTCGAGTCGACGTACTGATCAACAACGCAGGCGTGATGCCACTGTCCCGGCTGAACAGACTCAAGCTGGACGAATGGAACCGGATGATAGATGTGAACATCCGCGGCGTTCTGCACGGCATAGCCGCCGGGCTGCCGCTGATGCAGCGCCAGGGCAGCGGCCAGTTCATCAACATCGCCTCCATCGGCGCCTATACGGTGAGCCCTACCGCTGCCGTCTACTGCGCGACCAAGTTTGCGGTGCGGGCGATCTCCGAAGGCCTGCGCCAGGAAGTGGGTGGCGACATTCGCGTCACCCTGATATCCCCCGGCGTCACCGAATCGGAACTGGCTGAAAGCATTACCGAGGAAGGCGCCAAGGCTGCCATGGCTGACTTCCGCCGCATCGCCATCCCCGCCGAGGCGATTGCCCGTGCGATTGCCTATGCCGTCGAACAACCGGCCGATGTCGACGTCAGCGAGCTGGTGGTACGCCCTACCGCCAGCGCCTACTGAGGACTCCGAGATGAAAACCAACATCAACGCTTCGCTGCTCGCGGCCTGGCTTGGGCTATTCGGCACCCTCGCTTCATTGAACGCGCTGGGCAACGAACGCCACGAGCGAGGCATGGACGTCATGAATCATCTTTCCGGCGGTGCCGGGCAACCGGTACTCAACGCCCTGCGCGAGGACTACCCCTTTCTCGCCGAAGGCGTAACTACCTACGCCCTGGGCGATGTCTGGGGCCGAACGGGGCTGGATGATCGCACCCGTCAGCTGGCCGCCGTGGCGGCCTTCGCCGCGCAAGGTAACCTGGCGTATATGAAGATCCATGCCGGCTACGCGTTGCGCCTGGGCGTGACACGTGACGAGTTGAAGGAGGTGGTCTACCTCACCACCGTCACCGCAGGCTTCCCGCGTGCCATCGATGCGGCGCAGGCGCTGCGTGAGGTGGCTGATCCAGCCGCTGATTGACCCTCAGGCGGTGCTGCGTAGCCGCGCAATATCCTTGACCGGCGAGGTGCCGAACAGCCGACTGTACTCGCGGCTGAATTGCGAAGGGCTTTCGTAACCGACCCGGTAGCCGGCGCTGGATACATCCAGCCCCCCGCCCATCAATAGACGCCGGGCTTCCTGCAGGCGCAGCTGTTTCTGGTACTGCAGCGGGCTCATCGCCGTCAGCGCCTTGAACCTGTGGTGCAGCGTTGAGGTGCTGAGATTGACCCGCTGTGCCAGATCATCGATACGCAGCGGCTCGACATAGTTGCGGTTCAGCCACTCGATGGCTCGGGTCACGCGGTGGCCCTGGCTGTCCCGCACTGCCACCTCGTGCAGATGGCGGCCCTGGTTCCCCTGCAACAATCGATAGAAGATCTCGCGAATCGCCAGCGGAGCCAGCACGGGAATGTCCTGTGGGGTTTCCAGCAAGCGCACCAGGCGCAACGTGGCGTCCAGCAAGGGCGCATCGATGCGATCCAGATACAGACCACGCCCCTCGTTCTGTTCGGAGCCGGCATCGCAACCGGCTTCAGCCACCAGAGTGGCGATCAGTGCCGGTTCTATATCCAGCCGAATGCAGTAATAAGGTGTCTCGGCACTGGCTTCGATCACGCGTCCCGCCACCGGCACGGTCACCGACACCACCAGGTAGTGCAGCGGGTCGTACAGATATCGCTCGTCGAACAGCAGTACCTCCTTGCGCCCTTGAACGACGATACACAGGCCAGGCTTGTGCAGCCCATGGCTGAATTCGGTTGGGGATGAGCAGCGAACGAGGTGCAAAGGCTCGATAGCCGTGGCATGCACGCCGTCATCACTGACACAACGCTCGATGAGTCGCGTCAGGGCGGCGCGCTGATGCAGGGTTTCAGCATCGGAGTGGATGGTGGATAGTTCCATGTCCGTCAACCGTTGGGACGAAGAGGCATTGAGCTTAGCAGGCCACCACAGCGGCCTCGTACTGCCAGTTTTAGACATTAGTTGTGCAAAGGGTGTTAGATGACCATCGGACCTTTACGGAGAAGCTCAATGAACAGAACCGCACTTATCATCGGCGCCTCGCGCGGTCTTGGTCTCGGCATGGCCAGGCAGCTGCGCGCACAGGGCTGGCAGGTGATCGCCACCGTCCGCGACCCGCAACGCGCCCCCGACCTCGCTGCCATTGACGGCGTACGCGTCGAAACGCTGGACATGGCCGATCCCGCGTAGGTGGATGCCCTACCCTCACGTCTGGCTGACGTTACCCTGGATCTGCTCTATATCAACGCAGGTATTAGCGGGCCACAGGACAAACCGGCCAGCAAGGCGACTGCCGGGGAGGTGGGACAGCTTTTCCTGACCAATGCCGTAGCGCCGATCCGCCTCGCCGAAGCCATGCGCCCGCGGATGAACCAGCAGACCGGAGTAATCGCCTTCGTCAGCTCCATCCTGGGCAGCGTCGAAATCGGGCCGGGCATGGGCATGCCGCTGTATGGCGCCAGCAAGGCCGCACTGAACCATCTGACACGCAGCTTCGTCGAGGAACTCGGGGATACCTCGTTGACCGTGCTGAGCTTGCATCCAGGCTGGGTAAAAACCGACATGGGCGGTGCCGAAGCGCCACTGGATATTGAGACCAGTACCCGCGGCCTCGCCGAGCAGGTAACGCGGGCGGCCGGCCAGGGCGGCCATCGCTTCATCGACTATCAGGGCGAGCCTCTGGCCTGGTAGTAGCCCTACGCCAGGGACTGTCGTGTCCCTCCCTACCGGAAGGATCGATCAGTCCATCGCGATTTCCACTGCGTCGCCGTTCAGCCTGGCCGGCCAGACTCTCAGACGCTGCTCTGGGTCTTCCAGGCAGGTGCCGTCTTCCAGGCGAAAGTGCTGTTTGTACAAGGGCGCGGCCACCACCGTCTGCCCCTTTAGTAAGCCGACGATGCCGCGCCCGATGACGTTGGCTCCGGACCTGGGGTCGCGGTTCTCGATGGCGAAGACGTTATCGTCGATATGGAACAGCGCTACCTGAATACCATCCAGCCAGGCGACTACGCCCGAATGCGCCACCAGATCATGACGGCTGCACAGCAAACGCCACTGCAGCGACGTGGAATGAAGCGGGCCGTACATGTTCATCAGAGCACCTCCTCGGCGGGGATCAGCGAGAGTTCGTGGGCACGTGCCGGGCGGCGCTGGCCGCGCTCGCGCACGAAGTGGATGTCCGGGTCGTCGCGGTGATCGTTGACGAAGGTGCGGAAGCGCTTGAGCTTTTCCGGATCCTTCAGCGCGTTGGCCCATTCGCATTCATAGCGATCGACGACCTGCTGCATCTGCGCCTCGAGTTCAGCGCCCAGGCCCAGGCGGTCATCAAGAATGACCTCTTTGAGGTAGCCGAGACCGCCTTCGAGCGATTCGCGCCAGACCGAGGTGCGCTGCAGCTTGTCGGCGGTGCGGATGTAGAACATCAGAAAACGGTCGATGGTGCGCACCAGGGCTTCATCATCCAGATCGGTAGCGAACAGCTCGGCGTGGCGCGGGCGCATGCCGCCGTTGCCGGCGACGTAGAGGTTCCAGCCGTTCTCGGTGGCGATCACGCCGATGTCCTTGCTCTGCGCCTCGGCGCATTCGCGGGTGCAGCCGGAGACGCCGAATTTGATCTTGTGAGGCGCGCGCAGGCCCTTGTAGCGATCCTCCAGGCGCAGCGCCATGGCCACGCTGTCCTGCACGCCGTAGCGGCACCAGGTGCTGCCGACGCAGGACTTCACCGTACGCAGCGACTTGCCGTAGGCGTGGCCGGTCTCGAAGCCGGCGGCGATCAGTTCGGCCCAGATGTCCGGCAGTTGGTGCAGCTGCGCGCCGAACAGGTCGATACGCTGGCCGCCGGTGATCTTGGTGTAGAGGTCGTATTTCTTCGCCACCTGGCCGATGGCGATCAGCCCTTCGGGGGTGATCTCGCCGCCGGGCACGCGCGGCACCACCGAGTAGGTGCCGTTCTTCTGCATGTTGGCCATGAAGGTGTCGTTGGTGTCCTGCAGCGGCACCAGCGTCGGGTCCATGATCGGCCGGTTCCAGCAGGAGGCGAGGATCGAGCCCACCGCCGGCTTGCAGATGTCGCAGCCCAGTTGGCCCTTGCCGTGGCGGGCGAGCAGCTGGTCGAAGCGCTCGATACCCTCGACGCGTACGATGCCGTACAGCTCCTGGCGGGTATGGGCGAAGTGCTCGCAGAGGCTCTTGTCCACCGCCACGCCGCGGGCGGAGAGTTCATGCTCGAACACCCGCTTGAGCAGGCTGGCGCAACCGCCGCAACCGGTGGCGGCCTTGGTAACGGCCTTGAGTTCGCCCAGATCGATGATGCCTGCGTCCACTTGGCAGCACACCGCACCCTTGGTGACGTTGTGGCAGGAACAAAGGGTCGCGGTGTCCGGCAGGGCGCCGGCGCCCAGCGTCGGCACGCCGTCGGACACCGGCAGGATCAGGCTGGACGGGTCGTCCGGCAGCGTGATGCCGTTCTGCGCGTATTGCAGCAGGGTGTCGTAGTAGTTGTTGTCGCCCACCAGCACCGCGCCCAGCACGCGCTTGCCGTCACCGGACACCACCAGACGCCGGTAGCTGGCGCTGGTCTCGTCGATGAAGCGATAGCTGCGCGCGCCGGGAGTGGTGGCATGGGCGTCGCCGATGGAGCCGACATCCACACCCAGCAGCTTGAGCTTGGTGGACATGTCGGCACCGGTGAAGGGCTCATGAGGCTCCCCCGCCAGCTGCGCGGCCACAGTGCGCGCCATGCCGTACCCAGGCGCCACCAGGCCGAACACATGGCCATTCCAGGCGGCGCACTCGCCGATGGCGAAGATCGCCGGATCGCTGCTGCGGCAGGCGTCGTCGATGGCGATGCCGCCGCGCGGGCCCAGTTGCAAGGCGGCTTCGCGGCCCAGCGCATCCTGTGGGCGAATGCCGGCGGAGAACACCACAAGATCGGTTTCGAGAAACCCGCCGTCGGCAAAGTTCATGCGGTAGGCGAAATCCTTGCCCGGCTCGATCGCCAGGGTGGCACGGGACAGATGCACGCCAACACCCAGGGCTTCGATCCGCGCCTTGAGCGCTTCACCCCCCATGTCATCCAGCTGTACCGGCATCAGCCGCGGCGCGAACTCCACCACATGGGCTTCCAGCCCCAGTGATTTCAACGCATTGGCCGCTTCCAGCCCCAGCAACCCGCCCCCAACCACCACGCCGCGCCGCGCACCGGCCGCTGCCGCGCGGATCCGGTCCAGATCATCCAGCGTGCGGTAGACCAGCTGTGAATTGCCCTCGGCACCGACAATCGGCGGCACGAAGGGGTAGGAGCCGGTGGCCAGGATCAGCCGATCGTAAGGCTGGCGGCCCTGCGTGGTAACGATCTCCTGGCGGGCGCGATCGATTTCCAGCACCTCGACGCCCAGGTGCAGCTGAACACCGTTGGCCGCGTAAAAGTCCTCGTCGCACAGCGCCAGGGCATTGGCATCTCGCCCGCCGAAGTACTCGGAAAGATGCACCCGATCATAGGCACGCTGGTGTTCTTCGCCGAACACATGAATCTGGCAGCGCCCGTGCGCGCCCCGCGCAATCAGTTGTTCAATGCAGTGATGACCGACCATGCCGTTGCCGATGACGACCACTGTTTCACTGAGAATGGGGGTGACGATGGCATTCATGCACTTACCTCGTTGGGTTCAGCGGGCCGACTGCTTGCAAAAATCCAAAAAAAAACGCCTGAAGCTGTCGAGCAGCCCCAGGCGCCGTTGCCTGATGTTCTGGTGTGTTACCTGGCGCAATGGCCAGGCATAGCCCTCCTGCCCCCATGGCCGCCTTGATCGTTGCCGATCACCCGGTCGGCCGCTGAAGCTGACAGAAGATGACAGGTTTTTGCATTTCGCATGCCAGCCCAATCTGGATGACCTACAGTCCGCCGGAGGTGCCGGAACACACTGCGGTCCCGGCTCCCTCCCCTTGCGCCCGACCCGCTGAACATTCGCAAAAACCGGCGCATACCGAACCTAAACAGTGCAGGCAAGCGAAGCGCGCTCACCGTTTCGGGGCATTGCGAAAAGGAACCCGGGCCAGCATTTGGCAATGCCATAGAGGATGACAACACGGCGCCGGAGCGATATCTTGCCTGCGCGGCAACGCTCCTGGATCAGCAGACAGGGCATAACTGAGCTGGCTTTTCTGAACCCATCATTTCAGGAGGAGCCGGCAATGGCCGCGACCCGCATCTGGATCAAGAACCCCCTCGCCATTTTCACTGCCAACGATCAGAACGCCACTGGCGGGCTGGTTATCGAAGACGGCGTCATCACCGAACTGCTCGCCGTCGGCCAGGCGCCCGCCGCACCGGCGGACAGCACCTTCGACGCGCGCGAGCACGTTGTGCTGCCGGGGCTGATCAATACCCATCATCACTTCTACCAGACCCTTACCCGCGCCTGGGGTCCGGTAGTCAACCAGCCGCTGTTTCCCTGGCTGAAGACGCTCTATCCGGTCT
>Ga0233383_1000015_pt1 | contig 90002 bp, 95 predicted proteins | sample ElkDunMinimDraft_14_FD_191542 | JGI IMG/M metagenome (GOLD analysis project Ga0233383, IMG submission 191542) | Fecal eukaryotic communites from dung pellets of Tule Elk in California, USA - Elk Dung G16 | ecosystem: Host-associated > Mammals > Digestive system > Large intestine > Fecal | place...
CGAGCCGGTAGGCGTCGACGTGGACGAGGGCCGGGCCGCGAGAGCCGTCCGGCCGCGGCAGCGGGGGGTGCTCGCGCGCCACGATGAAGGTCGGCGACGCGACCTGCCCCCGCACCCCGAGAGCCGCCCCGAGACCCTGGGTGAGGGTCGTCTTGCCCGCGCCGAGGTCGCCCGTGAGGATCACGAGGTCGCCCGCCCGCAGCACCCCGGCGAGCGCCGCTCCCAGAGCACGGGTCGACTCGGCGTCGGGAAGCTCTCCCGTGACCTGTGCGACGACGTCGCTCACGACGACCACTCGTCCTTTCCCTGGTAGACGCGGGGCACGCGCGTGCCGATCCGCGTGACGATCTCGTACGAGATGGTGCCGGCCGCCTGCGCCCAGTCCTCGGCGCTCGGCAGGTCGGAGCCGTGCGCGAGCCCGTCGCTCGCGCCGAAGAGCGTGACGACGTCGCCCGCGTGCTCGTCGGAGCCCGGCCCCAGTTCGAGGACGACCTGGTCCATGCAGACCCGCCCGGCGACCCGCCGCACGCGCGCACCCGCACCGTCGCCCACGCGCACCGGCCCGCCGGGGCCGGCCGAGCCGCCCGACGCGTGCCGCGGGATGCCGTCGGCGTAGCCCAGCGGGACGACGCCCAGCACGGTGTCCGACGTCGTCGTGTACAGGTGGCCGTACGACACGCCCTGGCCCGCGCCGACGCGCTTGACCGTGGCGAGCCGGGCCTGGAGCGTCATCGCGGGCCGCAGCCCGTACCGGCTCGGCGGGGCGAGGTGGGGCACGGGCGACAGCCCGTACGTCGCGATGCCCGGACGGACGAGGTCGTGGTGCAGCCCGGGCGCCGTCAGGGTCGCGGCCGAGTTGGCGAGGTGCCGGACGTCGGGCCGCAGCCCGGCAGCCTCCACGACCCGGACGGCGTCCTCGAACTCCGCGGCCTGGCGGGCGATCGACGGGTGGCCCGGCTCGTCCGCGCACGCCAGGTGCGACATGACGCCGACCACCCGCACCTCGCCGGACGCCTCGAGCCGCGCCGCGCGCGCGACGACGTCGGGCAGGTCGGCGGGCGTGAGCCCGTTGCGGCCGAGCCCGGTGTCGACCTTGAGGTGCACGCGCGCGGTGCGTCCAGCGGCGCGCGCACCCGCGGCGACCTCCTCGAGCGCCCACGGTGCCGCGACGGCGACGTCGACGTCGGCCGCGCACAGCTCGGCGTGCGGCGCGCCCGGCGCGTAGAGCCAGGTCAGCACGCGCGCCTGTGCGAGGTCCACGCCCGCCGAGCGCAGCGCGAGGGCCTCGGTCGGCGTCGCGGTCCCGAGCCACGTCGCACCGCCCGCGAGCGCCGCGCGCGCGACCGGGAGCATGCCGTGGCCGTAGCCGTCGGCCTTGACCACGGGCATGACCTCCGACGACGGCGCGTGCGCCCGCAGCGCCTCCACGTTGTCGCGGACCGCGGCGAGGTCGACGACGGCGCGCGCCGAGGGGTCCGGCGGGAACGGGGCGTCGATGACGGTCACGGTCAGCGATTCTCCCACTGTGCGGGAACGTGCGCCGGGACCTGCGCACCGGGCAGGTCGGTCCACTCGCCGAGCGAGCGGCGGGACTCGAACCGGCGCCGTTCGCCCGTGAACGGCTCCGCGAGCTCGATCGACCGGGCCAGGAGCTGCAGGGGGCGGGCCGGGTCGTCCGGCGCGTCCTCGCGCAGGTCCGGCCAGAACGGGTCGTGCAGGATCGGGACGCCGAGCGCGGCCATGTGCACGCGCAGCTGGTGAGTCTTGCCCGTGCGCGGCTCGAGGCGGTACAGGCCGAGCCCGCGGCTCTCGTCGCGTGCCACGAGGTCGATCGACGACTCGGCGTTGGGCTCGCCCGGCTCCTCGACGGCCCGCGCGAGCCCGCGGTGCTTGACGATGCGGCTGCGCACCGTCGTCGGGAGGCGCACGTCGTCCGGGGGCAGCGGCGCGACCGCCTCGTAGACCTTGTGCACGCGGCGGTGCGCGAACGCCTCCTGGTACGCCCCGCGCACCTGCGGACGCACCGTGAGCACGAGCACGCCCGCCGTCGGCCGGTCGAGCCGGTGGGCGGGCGCGAGCTCGGGCAGGTCGAGCGTCCGGCGCAGGTGCACCAGGACGGTCTGCGTGACCCACCTCCCGCGCGGCATCGTCGCGACCAGGTGCGGCTTGTCGACCACCAGCAGGTCGTCGTCGCGGTGCAGCACCTCGATCTCGGCGAGCGCGGGCGCGGCCGGCTCGTCCGACGGCGGATCGCGGTACAGGTAGAGGAAGCCCCGCGGCTCGTACGGGGTGCGCTCGTCGACGACCTCGCCGGAACCCGTGCGCACCTCGCCCGCCGCGACCTTGGCGCGCAGGCGCTCGGCGTCGGCCGGGAAGCGCGCGAGCAGGTATCCGAGCGCGCTGTCGTGACGGGCGCGCGCGTCGGCGTCGTGCGGGAGGACGAGCCGCGTGGGGTTGAGCCCGTCGCGCACGGGCAGCGGCGGGCGGTGCTTGCGCGGGCCGGACGGTCTTTCGGGCACGTCTCATTCTCCCTGGCCCTGGTCCCCGGTGCTGCTCCCTGCCGCGCCGACCGGGGGGTATCGCGGGCAAGATGGGCCCATGAGCCTGTACGACATCCCGTTCCAGCGCATGGACGGTTCGGCGGCGACGCTCGCCGAGCACCGTGACGACGTGATCATGGTCGTCAACGTCGCGTCGCGATGCGGCCTCGCGCCGCAGTACGCGACGCTCGAGACCCTGCAGAAGACGTACGCCGACCGCGGGTTCACCGTGCTCGGCTTCCCGAGCAACCAGTTCCTCCAGGAGCTGCGCACCAACGAGGCGGTGGCAGACTTCTGCTCGATGACGTACGGCGTGACCTTCCCCGTCCTCGACCGCGTCCACCTCAACGGCCGCCACACCCACCCGCTGTACGCGGAGCTCAAGAAGACGCCCGACGACATCGACGGGCACACCGGACGCATCCGGTGGAACTTCGAGAAGTTCGTCGTCGCACCCGGTGAGCAGGTGCACCGCTTCTCGCCGCGGACGTTCCCGGACGACCCCGCCGTCATCGAGGTCGTCGAGAAGCACCTGCAGGGCTGACGCGGCCCTCGCTCCCTACCCCGTGTGACCCTCGCGCGCCCGGAGCGAGTCGAGCAGCCGGGTCAGGAGGTCGCCCAGGCGGTGCCGGTCGTCCTCGGCGAGGTCCCCGAGCAGCCCTTGCTCGTGCGCGAGCAGCTCACGGACGACCCTCTCGACGACCTCGTGGCCGCGCGCGGTCAGGCTGACCGCGACCGCGCGGCGACCCGCGTCGGACCCCGTGCGCGTCACGAGGCCGTCGCGCTCGGCCCGTGCCACCCGCTGCGAGACGGCTCCGGCGGTGACCAGCGTCTGGGCTGCCAGCTCGCGGGTCGTCAGGGTCCAGGGGTCGCCGGCGCGGCGCAGCGTGCTGAGCAGGTCGAGCGTCGCGCCGTCGACGCCCAGGTGGGCGAGCGTGCGCCGGCGCTCGTCGGCGAGCAGCTTGGCGGCGCGCCACAGCGGCGTCACGACCTCGATGGACGCCGTCGGCACGCCGGGCAGCTCGCGCTCCCACGCGGCCGCGATGTCGCGGGCGGCCAGGGACGCCGTCGAGTCGAAGGGGTAGTCGGGCACACGCACCTCCTCTATGTTTAGGTCTAAACATAGAGGAGGCAGGATGGTGCGCACAGTTCTGGTCACCGGCGGGTCGGGCGGCATCGGACGCGCGGTCGCGCGCTCGTTCGTGCAGGCGGGCGACGACGTCGTCCTCACGGGGCGACATGCCGACGCGCTCGCCGACGCGGCCCGTGACACCGGGGCACGGGCCGCGGTGTGCGACGTCGCCGACGCCGCGGCGGTCGAGGCGCTGTTCGGCGAGCTCAGCCCGGTCGACGTGGTCGTTGCGATGGCGGGAGGCAACACCGACTTCGACCGCCCGGCGACCCCCGCCGACAAGACCCGCGCCGACGAGGCGCCCGCGCTCGACGACGTCGCGCGGGCCTGGCGGGCCAACCTCGAGGCGAACCTCATCTCGACCGTGCTCGTCGTCACGGCCGCCGTCCGCGACATGCCCGCGGGCGGGGCGGTCGTGACCGTGGGGTCCATCGGCGCCGAGTACGCGGGCACCTCGTACGGTGTCGCCAAAGCGGCCGTGCAGGCGTGGACGGCCGGGCTCTCGGCCGCCGTGGGCCCGCGGGGCATCACCGCGAACTGCGTCGTGCCCGGGTACATCGAGGGCACCGGGTACTTCAAGGGCCGGCTCAGCCGGGAGCGGCACGACACCCTGGTGGCGGCCACGCACGACAAGCGGCCCGGCCTGCCCGAGGACGTCGCGGGGCTCGTCACGTTCCTCGCGTCCCCCGCCGCGCGGCACGTCACGGGCCAGACCCTCCACGTGAACGGAGGCGCGTTCACGACACGCTGACGTGCGCGGGGAGTGCCGAGCCGGTTCTCTTGCGGGAGCTCGGCAACCGGGATAGACATCAGTGCCGGTCGTTGTACTACTCGGTGAAGCTCTGACGACGAACTCGCTCGAAGAAGAGGAGAGCTCCATGAGCCGTTCCCCGGAGGCTGCCGTCAAGGTGGCCGTGCTGACGGCCGGAAGCCTGCTCGTCACGCTCACGCTCGCCGGCTGCGGCCAGGGGGGCGACCAAGAGTCCGACGGCACGGTGACGGTGTGGACGGTCGAGACCCAGCCGGACCGGGTCGCGATCCAGAAGGAGGCGATGGAGGCCTGGGCCCAGGAGTCGGGCGTCGAGGTCGAGGTCGTGCCGGTCGAGGAGGACCAGGTCTCCCAGCAGGTGTCCGCCGCCGCCCTCTCCGGCGAGCTGCCCGACGCGATCAACGCGCTCAGCCCGGGCATCGTGCGCGCCTTCGACCGGGACGAGTACCTGGACCGCGACGCCGCCCAGCAGGTGGTCGAGGCGCTCGGCGAGGAACGGTTCAGCCCGAGCGCGCTCGAGCTCTCCAGCGACGGCGACGAGCTGATCTCGGTGCCGTCGGACGCCTGGCCGATGCTCGTCTACTACCGCAAGGACCTGTTCGCTGAGGCCGGCCTGGAGCCGCCCACGACCTACGAGGCGCTGCGCACCGCGGCCGAGCAGCTCACCACGGACAACCGGTACGGCATCACCCTGGCGACCGACGCCTCCGACCCGTTCACCCAGCAGACGCTCGAGTTCCTGGCGCAGGGCAACGGCTGCGAGCTGGTCGACGACGCCGGGGCCGCCGCCCTCGACTCGGCCGCCTGCACCGAGACGATCGAGCTGTACGCCGACCTCGCGGGCGCCAGCTCACCCACCGGGACGCAGAGCGTGGACTCGACCCGGGCCACCTACTTCTCCGGCCAGGCCGCCATGGTCGTGTGGTCGTCGTTCCTCCTGGACGAGCTCGCGGGCCTCGTGGAGGAGTTCACGCCCTCGTGCGCCGAGTGCACCGACCCCGGCTGGCTCGCCCAGAACACCGGCGTCGTGTCGGTCGTCGAGGGTCCGTCGGGGGGCAGCGAGGCGGGATCGTACGTCGAGCTGACCTCGTGGGCCATCACCGACGGCGCGGACCCGGAGACCGCCGACCTCGTGGAGCACATGATGTCGGCCGGCTTCGTCGACTGGCTCAGCATGGCCCCCACCGGGAAGGTCCCGGTCCTCACCGGCACGTCCGACAACCCCACCGAGTACACCGACGCCTGGGCCGGCCTCGAGATGGGCGTGGACGACAAGGCCGTGATCTCCGACGTCTACCCGGCCGAGGTCATCGACACGCTCGCCGCGGCACCGGAGTCGGGCCGTCGATGGGCCCTGCCCGACCACGGCGACATCCTCGGGCCGATTGCCAGCGAGCTGCCGCTCGCCAAGGTCGCGGCCGACCTCGGCGCCGAGTCGGTCGACGCGGCACAGGCGCAGCAGCAGATGCAGGAAGCCGTGACCGAGATCGCGGAGCGGGACTGACCCGGCGGGCGGGATCGCCATGACGACCACGACCCTGCGGCGCCGGGAGAACCGCGAGGGGATCACCTTGATCAGCCCGGCGGTCATCGTCGTCGCCTCGATCATCGTGCTGCCGATCATCTGGACGGTCGTGCTCTCGTTCCAGGAGGCGCGGTACGTGGACGTGGCCCGCAACGGCCTGTTCAACACCGCGACGCTCGACAACTACATCGACACGTTCACCTCGCCCGGCTTCTGGCGGGCACTGCAGACCACGGTCGTGTACTCGGTCGCGACCACCGTCGGCTCCCTCGTCATCGGGCTGGTGGCCGCGCTCGCGTTCCGCGAGCGGTTCCGGTTCCGCGCGCCGCTGCGCGGCGCGATGCTGCTGCCCTACGTGGCCCCGGTCGTGGCGACCACGTTCGTGTGGCAGGTCGCGCTCAACCCCCAGTTCGGCGTCGTCAACGCCGTCGGGACCGAGCTGCTCGGCTGGGACCGTCCGATCAACTTCCTCACCGCGGCGCCGACAGCCCTGATGACGGTCATCGTCTTCGACACCTGGCGGCACTTCCCGTTCGCATTCCTCTTCCTGAGCGCGGCCCTGACCGGCCTGAGCCGTGACATCGAGGAGGCTGCCGTGGTCGACGGCGCGTCGCCGGTGCAGAAGTTCCGCTACGTGGTGCTCCCCCAGCTCATGCCGACGGTGGCGCTCGTGGCTCTGTTCCGGACCGTCATGGCCTTCAACGAGTTCGAGGGGATCTTCCTGCTCACCGGCGGCGCCGCGGGGACCCAGGTCGCGTCGGTCCGGGTCTACGACCAGCTCACCGGCTCCAGCGACATCGGGTCCGCGTCGGCGAACGCGATGGTCCTGGCCGTGATCCTGGGCATCGGGCTCATGCTGTACCTGCGGGTCATGGCCCGGAGGGCCGAGTCATGACGGCCGGGACCAACGGGGGCACCCAGGTGCGGGTGCTGCGGGTGCTGCGCGTGGTGGTCATCGTCGCGCTCGTCGCCGCGACCGTCCTGCCGTTCGCCTACATGGTGTCGTTGAGCTTCGTCCGGATCGACGACCTGCTGCGCGACCCGTTGCGCATCCTGCCCGACCTCGACCGGCTGACGACCGAGACGTACCGCCAGGTGATCGCGTCCGAGGAGGCGGGTGGGTGGGGGTTCGGCCGGTTCATGCGCAACTCGGCCGTGGTCGCGGCGTCCGCCTCGGCCCTGACGATCCTGTTCGTCGTGCCGGCCGCCTACGCGCTGACCCGCCTGCGGTTCGCCGGACGGCGCCAGGTCTCGGCGGTGTTCCTGGCGGTCTACCTGTTCCCGACGATCATCATCGCCGTGCCGGTGTTCGTGGGCTTCCAGGTGCTCGGGCTCGGGTCTTCCCTGGTCGGGCTCGTGATCGCGTACATCGCGCTGACGGTACCCGTGTCGCTGCACATGCTGCGCAACCACATGTCCGCCATCCCCGAGTCGATCGACGAGGCGGCGGTCATCGACGGCGCCTCGCGCCTGCAGGTGATGACGCGCATCACGGTGCCGCTCGCGATGCCGACGATCGTGTCCACCGCCCTGTACTCGTTCATGATCGCGTGGAACGAGTTCCTGTTCGCGCTGCTGTTCCTCTCGGCGCACCAGGAGCTGTGGACCGTCTCGTTGGGCCTGACCCGGCTCGCCGACGGCCAGGAGGTGTCCAAGACGGTGCTCATGGCCGGCAGCGTCCTGCTGACCATACCGATCGTGCTGCTGTTCACTGTCGCGGAGCGCTGGCTGACCGAAGGGCTGACCGCGGGCTCCGACAAGGGGTGAGCCGGCGGCGCCGGTGCTGCGGTCTCGGCGTCAGCCCGGGACGAGCAGCGCGCTCACGGTGCCCGCGACGGCGGCCGCGACGTCGAGCGCGGCGACCGGGCCGCCGGGGTTGGCACGCCGGGCCGCCAGGCCGTGCACGAGCGCGCTCGCGGCCGCCACCTCGGCAGCCCGTTCGGGGTGCGCCACGACCTCCTCGGACCGCGCGGCGAGCATCGAGGCGAGCACTCCCGCCAGCACGTCCCCGGAGCCGGCGGTCGCGAGCCAGGCCGGCGCGTCGGCCTGCGCGAACGCCACGCCTGGTCCGACGACGACCGTCACCGCTCCCTTGAGCAGCACGGTCGCGCCCGTGAGCTCGTGCGCACGCCGGGCCCAGCGCAGCGGCTCCGCCTCGACGGCCGGCCGGGCGGCGTCCTCGCCGCGCGCTCGCAGGAGGGTGGAGAGCTCGCCGGCATGGGGCGTGAGCACCACCCAGGGCGGGCACGGGTGCTCGACCAGGTCGAGCGCCCCGGCGTCGACGACGGCCGGCACCGGCTCGCCACCCGAGGCGGCGGCCAGGGCCGCCCTGATGCGCTCGCGCTGCCCGTCGTCGGCACCGTCCCGCTCGACGTCGGGCCCGGCGGGCACGCCCGAGCCGAGGGCCCAGGCCTGGACCCGGCCGGCGGCGGTGACGACCTCGGGGCGCGCCGCGACGACCGCGTCCCCGACCGCGGGCGGGCCCTGGTAGCGGACCATCCCGGCACCGGTGTGGACGGCGGCCGACGTCGCGAGGACCGCCGCGCCCGGGTAGGTCGACGTGCCCGCGACGACCCCGACCACGCCGCGCGTGTACTTGTGCGCGGCGGGCCCCGGCACCGGCCAGGCCGCGGCCACGTCGCGGGCCTCGAGCCGCCGGACGTCCGGGCGGCCAGCGAGCTCGAGCCCGAGCCCGAGCCCGATGTCGACGACGGCCACCGACCCCGCCTGGTGCGCAGCCGGGGGCAGCAGCAGGCCCGGCTTGGCGGCCCCGAACGTCACGGTCCGGTCCGCCGGCAGCACCGGCCCGGGCACCGCGCCGTCGTCGACCCCGACGCCGGACGGCACGTCGACGGCCACGACCCAGGGACGCGCGCGCCCGCTCGCCCCGGACGACGTCCGCACGGCGTCGACCAGCCGTGCCGCGGTGCCGCGCAGCGGCCCCCGTGCGCCGATGCCGACGAGCCCGTCGATCACGACGTCGGCCTGCGCGACCTGCGCGGCCACGGGACCGAGCCCGTCGGACCCGGGCTCCTCGCGCGCGGGCTCCTCGCCGAGCGCGACCACGCGTCCGCCCGCGGCCCGCATCACCGACAGCCCGCCCGGGTGCGCACGCGCGTCGACGAGCACCGCCGTGACGGCGCACCCGCGTCGCGCGAGGTAGCCCCCGGCGTACAGCGCGTCGCCCCCGTTGTTCCCGGCCCCCACCAGCAGCACGACCCGCGCTCCGCGGACGGGCCGGCGTCGCGCGCGCAGGTCGCGGACCACCTGGACCGCGAGCGCGAACGACGCCCGCTCCATGAGCGGGGCGCCCGCGGCGAGCAACGGCTCCTCGGCGGCACGGACGGCGGCGACGGACCAGGCCTCGATCATGCTCGAATCCTGCACCGGCACGGGCGTCGGCGCAGGTCCGGGCATAGGCTCGGGGCCATGCGATTCGGACTCTTCATCCCGCAGGGCTGGCGCTTCGACCTCACCGAGGTTGCCCCTGAGCAGCACTGGGAGACGATGCTCTCCCTCCTCCACTACGCCGACAACGCCGCAGCCGGCGAGGCGGTCCCGGGCGGCGAGTTCGCCTGGGAGTCCGTGTGGGTCTACGACCACTTCCACACGACGCCGGTCCACAGCGACCAGGCCACGCACGAGGCGTGGTCGCTCATGGCCGCGTTCGCCGCGTCCTCCCAGCGCGTGCGCCTGGGCCAGATGTGCACCTGCATGTCGTACCGCGAGCCCGCCTACCTGGCGAAGGTCGCGTCCACGATCGACGCGATCTCGGGCGGACGCCTGGAGATGGGCATCGGCGGCGGCTGGTACGAGCACGAGTGGCGTGCCTACGGCTACGGCTTCCCGCGCGCGGGCGAGCGGCTCCTGGCGCTCGACGAGGGCGTGCAGATCATGGCCAACATGTGGCGCACCGGGTCCTCGGGGACGTTCGAGGGCAAGCGCTACCAGGTCGACGGCGCCCTGTGCTACCCGCAGCCCCAGCAGAAGCTGCCGGTCGGCGACGGCGGCGCCGAGGTGCCGAGCATCCCGCTGTGGATCGCGGGCGGCGGCGAGCGCAAGACGCTCCTCACCGCGGCGAAGTACGCCCAGTACACCAACTTCGACGGCACGCCCGAGGGCTTCGCGCACAAGTCGGCTGTGCTCGAGCAGCACTGCAAGGACATCGGCCGCGACTTCGGCGAGATCACCCGGTCGGCCGACTACAACGTCGTCATCGGCGAGAACCAGGCCGAGATCGACGACCGGCTCGCCTGGGTCGAGGCGCACTACCGCAAGTGGGCGCCCGAGCACGCCGACGAGCAGATCCAGATGTGGCGCAACGGCCCTCTCGTCGGCACCCCCGACCAGATCGTCGAGGCCCTCCAGAACCTGCAGTCGCTGGGCCTGGACTACACCATCACGTACTTCCCGAACGCCGCGGCCGACCGTACGCAGATCGAGCTCTTCCAGCGCCAGGTCATCCCCGCGCTGCAGTAGCCCATCGACAGTAACGCCATCTCCGAGGGCTGACCGGGCGGACGGCCGCCCGGTCAGCCCTCGGCCACGACCATGGCCGACGCGATGCCGGCGTCGTGCGAGATCGACAGGTGCCACGACGTCACTCCGAGCTCGTCGGCACGCGCCAGGACGGTACCCCTGATCTCGACCTCGGGCGGCCCGCCGACCACGCGGTGCACCGTGGCGTCGTGCCAGTGCATGCCGCCCGGTGCCCCGAGGGCCTTGGCGATGGCCTCCTTGGCGGCGAACCGCGCCGCGAGCGACGCCGGCGGCAGCTCCCGTTCGGCCTCCGTGAACAGCCGGTCACGCAGCCGGGGCGTGCGCTCGATCGCCGCCGTGAACCGCGCGACGTCCACGACGTCTATCCCGACGCCGACGATCATGCGCGCACGCCTGCCTCGTCCTGCGGCTCCACGAGGTGGCGCCAGCGGAACCACTTGCGGTCCACCTCGGCCTCGAGGTCGACGTCGAAGCGCCGGGCCACGAGAAGCAGCTGCGCGAGGACGTCCGCCAGCTCGGCCCGGAACGCCTCGTCGACACCAGGCCCGCGGTCCCGCGACCGGCCCGACCGTGCCAGGTAGGCCTGCGTCAGCTCCCCCACCTCCTCGTGCAGCTTGAGGACCAGCCAGTCGTCCGTCCGCTGCACGCCGTAGAGCCGCTCGTAGACGCGCGAGATGATCTCGACCTCGTCGGCCAGCTCGGGCAGGGTCCGCGCTCCGTCAGCCATGCGCCCGATCATGCCCCTTCGACCGTCGAAGCAGCACCTCACTCCACCGTGACGGACTTCGCCAGGTTGCGCGGCTGGTCGACGTCGAGCCCCTTGGCGGTCGCGAGCGCCATGGCGAAGATCTGCAGCGGCACGACGGCGAGCAGCGGCTGCATGAGCGAGGGCGCCTGCGGGATCCAGAAGATCTCGTCGGCGTACCTGCGGACCTCGTCGTCGCCGTCCTCGGCGATCACCAGCGTCCGCGCGCCGCGCGCGCGGATCTCCTGGATGTTCGACACGACCTTGGAGTGCAGCGAGCCACGCCCGCGCGGCGACGGCACGACCACGAACACCGGCATGCCGTCGTCGATCAGCGCGATCGGTCCGTGCTTGAGCTCGCCGGCGGCGAAGCCCTCGGCGTGGATGTAGGCCAGCTCCTTGAGCTTGAGCGCGCCCTCGAGAGCGACCGGGAAGCCGACGTGGCGGCCCAGGAACAGGACCTTGTCCGCGTCCTTCATCGAGCGAGCCGTCGCCCGCACGTACTCGCCGCGCTCGATCACGGTCTGCACCTTGCGCGGCATGTCGCGCAGCTCGCGCATGAGCAGCCCGACCTCGTCCGGAAACAGGTTCCCGCGCAGCTGCGCGAGGTAGAGACCCAGCAGGTACGCGGCCGTGATCTGGGCCAGGAAGGCCTTGGTCGACGCGACGGCGATCTCAGGGCCGGCGTGCGTGTAGAGCACCGCGTCGGACTCCCGAGGGATCGTGGACCCGTTGGTGTTGACGATCGAGAGCACCTTGGCGCCCTGCTCGCGCGCGTGCCGCACGGCCATGAGCGTGTCCATGGTCTCGCCCGACTGGGAGATCGCGACGACGAGCGTGCGCTCGTCGACGATCGGGTCGCGGTAGCGGAACTCGTGGGCGAGCTCGACCTCGACGGGGATGCGGCACCAGTGCTCGATCGCGTACTTCGCCACGTGGCCCGCGTAGGCGGCCGTGCCGCAGGCGATCACGATGATCTTGTCGACCGCGCGGAGCAGGGACTCGTCGATGTGGAGGTCGTCGAGCGTGATGTTGCCGGTCTCGTCGGTGCGCCCGAGCAGGGTGTCGCCGACCGCGTGCGGCTGGTCGTGGATCTCCTTGTCCATGAAGGAGTCGAACCCGCCCTTCTCGACGGCCGCCGCGTCCCAGTCGACCGTGAAGCGCTTGGCCTGTGCGGGCGCGCCGTCGAAGTCGGTCACGTCGACCGACCAGGGCGTGATCGTCACGATCTGGTCCTGGCCGAGCTCCAGGGCTTCCTTGGTGTGGGCGACGAACGCCGCCACGTCCGACCCGAGGAAGTTCTCACCGGCCCCCAGCCCGACGACGAGCGGCGAGTCGTGGCGCGCGCCGACGACCGTCGTCGGGTCGTCGACGTGCACGGCGAGGAGCGTGAAGGTGCCCTCCAGCCCGCGCGCGGTCGCGGCCATGGCGGCCGTGAGGTCGCCCGTCCGACGGTAGTTCTTGGCGAGCAGCTGGCCGGCCACCTCGGTGTCGGTGTCGGACTGGAACGTCACGCCGTCCTCGGCCAGCTCGCGCTTGAGCGCCGCGAAGTTCTCGATGATGCCGTTGTGGATGACGGCCAGCCTGCCGTCGTCGGCCAGGTGCGGGTGGGCGTTGGTGTCGGTCGGTCCGCCGTGCGTGGCCCACCGCGTGTGCCCGATGGCGGCGGTCGCGGGAGGCAGCGGGTGCTCGGCGAGCTCCGCCACCAGGTTGCCGAGCTTGCCCGACTTCTTCGCGACGACGACCTCGTCGAGGTCCGGCCCGACGAGCGCCACACCGGCCGAGTCGTACCCCCGGTACTCGAGCCGCCGCAGGCCTTCCAGCGCCACCTCGAGCGGACGCCCGGAAGGACTCGGAGCAGCCTGGTCCGTGCCGAGGAGCGCGTCCTCTGCGAGACCAAGACCGGTGTACCCAACAATTCCGCACATGGTGGCGAGTCTAGGCAGTCGCGGGCCATGGCCCGGAATCGCGCGTCGTGCGGTGCCGGGGTGAGCGAACCGGCTCGCTCCTAGGCTGCCAGCATGCCCTCGGTCCGTACCGGCCTGTCCGGATGGCGCTACGCGAGCTGGCGCGGCCGGTTCTACCCCCGCGGCCTGCCCCAGCGCCGCGAGCTCGAGCACGTCGCCTCGCTGTTCGGCACGGTCGAGCTCAACGGCTCGTTCTACTCGTTGCAGCGTCCGGCGTCGTACGTGTCCTGGCGCGAGCAGACCCCGCCGGGATTCACGTTCGCCGTGAAGGGCGGGCGCTACATCACCCACATGAAGCGGCTCCGGGACGTCCGCACGCCGCTCGCCAACTTCTTCGCGAGCGGGGTCCTGGCGCTGGGTGACCGGCTCGGCCCCGTGCTCTGGCAGCTGCCCGCACGGACGCGGCTCGACCTGGACGTCGTCGGGTCGTTCCTCGACCTGCTGCCCACGACCACGGGCGCCGCCGCCGCGCTGGCACGCGAGCACGACGACAAGCTGCGCGACGACGCGTGGACCGACGTCGGTCCCCACGGCGCCTCGCAGCCGATCCGCCACGCGCTCGAGGTCCGGAACCCGTCGTTCGACGACCCGGCGTTCACCGACCTGCTGCGTGCGCACGACGTCGCTCTCGTCGTGTCCGACGGCGCGGGGCACTGGCCCGTCATCGACCGGCCCACCGCGAGCCTCGTCTACGTTCGGCTGCACGGCGACACCGAGCTCTACACCAGCGGCTACGGGGACGCCGCGATCGACGCCTGGGCAGGGCGCGTGCGCCGCTGGTACGACGGCGGTCACGACGTCGTCGTCTACTTCGACAACGACGCCGAGGTCCACGCGCCCTTCGACGCCCTGGCGCTCACCGACCGGCTGTCGGACGTCGTGACCGGGCCTCCGTGACCGGCGTGTGCGAGCGTGTGGCCTCAGGTGCGGCACAATCGTGCGCGTGGCTCACCCCCTCAGTGACTCCCCGACCGCGCTCGGGGACCACCTGACCCGGCTCGCGCCGTCCTCGCCGTACGTCGATCTGGGCCGTGCCGCGTGGAGCCGGCTCTCCGAGTCGACGCCGCTGCCGCTGACCGACGACGACGTCGAGCGGCTGCGCGGGCTCGGCGACCCCATGGACCTGGCGGAGGTGGACGCGATCTACCGGCCGCTGTCCCGGCTCCTCAACCTCTACGTCTCCGCGACCGCAGGGCTCCATCAGGCGACGTCGACGTTCCTGCGCGAGGAGCCGCCGCGCACCCCGTACGTGATCGGCGTGGCCGGCTCGGTGGCCGTGGGCAAGTCGACGACGGCGCGCATCCTGCGCGAGATGCTCGCGCGCTGGCCGGAGACGCCGCGCGTCGAGCTCGTGACGACCGACGGCTTCCTGTACCCGAACGCCGAGCTGCAGCGCCGCGGGCTGATGGAGCGCAAGGGCTTCCCCGAGTCGTACGACCGCAGGGCGCTGATCCGGTTCCTCTCGCGGATCAAGGCCGGCCAGCCCGAGGTGCGCGCACCCGTGTACTCGCACGTCGTCTACGACATCGTTCCGGGCGAGGAGACGGTCGTGCGCAAGCCGGACGTGCTGATCGTCGAAGGGCTCAACGTGCTGCAGCCGGCACGGCCCTCGTCGGTCGACGAGTCGACGGTCGCCGTGAGCGACTTCTTCGACTTCTCGATCTACGTCGACGCCCGCACGCGCAACATCCGCCAGTGGTACGTCGACCGGTTCCTCAAGCTGCGCCGGACGGCGTTCAGCCGCTCCGAGTCCTACTTCCGGCGCTACGCCGACCTGTCGGACGCCCAGGCGACCGAGCGCGCGCTGTCGATCTGGCACTCGATCAACGCGCCCAACCTCGAGCAGAACATCCTGCCGACGCGCGGCCGCGCGACCCTGGTGCTCACGAAGGGCTCGGACCACGCCGTCCAGCGGGTGCGCCTGCGCAAGCTCTGAGGGTCACGGCTCCTCGCGGACGACCGCGCCCGCGGTCTTGCACGGGCCCGCCATCGGGTCGGCGGGCGTGATCGGCGTCGCTGCTGCGGTGCCCGTCGCCGTCTGCGAGGGCGTCGCCTCGGCCTCGGGAGCTGCCTGCCGGCCCCGGCGCGTGAGCCGCTGGACCACCTGGTCGAGCACGACGCCGAGGATGATCCCGACGACGACGCCCACGACCATGGCGAGCAGCGGCTCATGGCCGAGCCACGACGCGGCGACCAGGCCGATCGCCATCGAGTACAGCCCCCAGGTCACGGCGGCGATGGCCGAGTACACCATGAACCGCTTGCGCGGGTAGCCGAGCGCCCCGGCCGACATGTTGACCGCGACCCTGCCCACGGGCACGTAGCGCGCGGCCAGGATGAAGGCGGCGCCCCGGTGGTTGAGGGCGTACCGGGCCCAGGCGACCATCCTGCGGCCCCGGTCCGAGCGCAGGTACGGGATGGGCTCGGTGCCGATACGCCTGCCGATGAGGTAGGCGATCTGGTCGCCGACCCACGCCCCCGCCATCGCCGTCAGAAGGATGCCGGGCAGCCACGGGATGCCTGTCGTCGCCGCCGAGACGGAGAGCGTGATGATCACGCTCTCGCTGGGCAGCGGCGGGAAGAAGCCGTCGATCGTCGCGAAGCCGAACATCGCCGGGTAGACCCAGCCGGACGCGGCCAGCGCGAGGATCCAGCTCTCCAGCTGGACCAGGAATGTCGTCACTACCTCTGGCAATGTCCCTCGGTTCGTCGGCCGGGCGCTTCTCGTCCGGCGGCAGTGATGACACCGGTCGGCGCCACGTCCCCCAGCCTAGGCAGAGGGGTATGCCATGGCGCATGGGGGAAGTCCCCCGTTCCACCCTGAACGCGCAACATTCACCCCTGGTTCACTCCGGGGGGTCCGCTCAGGGCAGCCGGAAGCCGAGCGCCCTGGCGGCCGGCGTGGGGTCCGGTCCGCCGGCGGCCCAGTAGTGCAGGAGATTGTCGTTCGAGGTCAGCGAGCGGGGCACGGCGTGGTCGAGGTAGAGCTCGCCCTTGAGGTGGTCCGTCTCGTGCTGGACGATGCGTGCGGGCCAGCCGGTGAACACCTTGTCGACCGCACCCCCGTTCTCGTCCTGGCACGTCAGCCGGACGCGCCGGTGCCGGGCGACGACCGCCTGCCAGCCCGACACCGAGAGGCAGCCCTCGAAGAACGCGACCCGGTCCTCGGCACCGTCCGCACCGGGGACCGGCTCGTAGCGCGGGTTGACCAGCACGCGGTACGGCAGCGGGGACCGGTCTCGCGGGTCGTCCTCCGTCGCGCCGGCGTCCTCGACGACGGCCAGGGCCAGGCCGACGCCGATCTGGGGCGCGGCGAGCCCGACGCCCGGTGCCGCGTGCATCGTGCGGCGCATCGCCTCCAGGAACCGGGGCAGCACGTCGCCGAGCTGACCGGAGTAGCGCACGGCGGGAGTCCGCAGGACGGGCGCGCCCGCCTGCACGATCGGCAGCACGCCGTCGGGTGCCGCCTCGAGCATCTCCGCGACGGCGTCCTGCAGCCGGGTGTCGACCCCGGTCACAGGGCCAGCCGGTCCCGGACCACGGCGGCGAGCGTGTCGGCGACGCCGTCCGCCTGGGTCTGCGTCGCCGCCTCGACCATGACGCGCACGAGCGGCTCGGTCCCCGACGGGCGCAGGAGCACGCGGCCGGTCTCTCCCAGCAGCGCCTCGGCGTTCTTCACGGCCGCGAGCACCGCCTCGTCCGACGCCGCGCGCGACTTGTCCACGTCCTTGACGTTGACGAGGGTCTGCGGCAGGCGCGGGATCTCGGCGGCCAGGTCCGCGAGCCGCTTGCCCGTCGCCTTGACGCAGGCCGCCAGGTGCAGCGCGGTGAGGATGCCGTCGCCCGTGGTCGCGTGCTCGGCCAGGATGATGTGCCCGGACTGCTCGCCCCCGAGCCCGTACCCGTTGGCGCGCATCTCCTCGAGCACGTATCGGTCGCCGACGGCCGTCTGCACCGTCGTGATGCCGGCGTCGCGCATGGCGAGGATGAGGCCGAGGTTGCTCATGACGGTGACGACGAGCGTGTCCTGCGCCAGGCGGCCCTCGGACTTCAGCGACTTGGCCAGGATGCCGAGGATCTGGTCGCCGTCGACGAGGACGCCGCCGTGGTCGACCGCGAGGCAGCGGTCGGCGTCACCGTCGAACGCCACGCCGAAGTCGGCCTCCGCCGCGACCACGACCGCCTGGAGCTGCTCCGGGTGCGTCGAGCCGGCCTTCTCGTTGATGTTGCGCCCGTCGGGGCTGGCGTTGATGACGACGACGTCGGCGCCTGCCTCGCGCAGCGCCTCGGGTCCGATCGCGCTCGCTGCGCCGTTCGCGCAGTCGACCGCGATGCGCATGCCCTCGAGCGGCCGGCGGTCCGGCGTCGTGCCGATCGTCGCGGTGAGGTGCTCGACATACTGGGCGGCGGCGATGCCCCGGTCGGTCCGCATGCGGCCGACGTCGGCCCCGAACGGACGCTGCCAGTCGGCGACGAGCTGGGCCTCGATGGCGTCCTCGAGGGCGTCGTCGAGCTTGAGGCCGCCGCGCGCGAAGAACTTGATGCCGTTGTCCGGCATGGGGTTGTGCGACGCGGAGACCATGACACCGATGTCGGCGTTCATGGCGCCCACCAGGTGCGCGAGCGCCGGTGTCGGCACGACGCCGAGGTTGACGACGTCGACCCCGGCGCTGGCGAGGCCGGCGGCGACGGCCGCGGAGAGGAACTCGCCCGAGGCCCGCGGGTCACGACCGAGGACTGCCCTCGGCCGGTGTGCCCCGAAGGCACCCGTCGAGCCGAGGACGTGGGCCGCCGCGGCACCGAGCGCGAGCGCGAGCTCCGCCGTGACGTCCCGGTTGGCGAGCCCGCGCACGCCGTCAGTGCCGAACAGTCGCACCATTTCCAGCTTCCTCCTCGCATGAGCGCTAGACGATCGTAATCGCCTCGATATGCGGAACGGCCCCGCCGGATGTCCGACGGGGCCGTCCCTGAGGCGCCGAGATCAGCGCTTCGAGTACTGCGGGGCCTTGCGGGCCTTCTTGAGACCGGCCTTCTTGCGCTCGACCACGCGGGCGTCGCGCGTGAGGAACCCGGCCTTCTTGAGGGCCGGACGGTTCGACTCGGAGTCGATCGCGTTGAGCGCCCGGGCGATGCCCAGACGCAGCGCGCCGGCCTGGCCGGACGAGCCGCCCCCGGTGATGCGGGCGACCACGTCGAAGCGGCCCTCGACCTCGACCAGCTTCAGCGGCGAGTTGACGAGCTGCTGGTGCACCTTGTTCGGGAAGTACTCCTCGAGGGTGCGACCGTTGATCTTCCACTGACCGGTGCCGGGGACGAGGCGCACGCGCGCCACGGCCTCCTTGCGGCGGCCCAGGGCCTGACCGGGAGCAGTGATGGACTGACCGCTGTTCGCAACAGGTGCGGCGGTCTCGGTGGTGTACGTGCTGGGGGTGTCGTCGCCCAGCTCGATGTCGGCGGTGGTGTCGGCCACTGGAGTGTCCTCGCGTCCTTCGCTTTGTCTGCAGCGGCTCAGGCCTGCTGCGAAACCTGGGTGATCTCGAACGGCTTGGGCTGCTGGGCCGCGTGCGGGTGCTCCGCACCGCGGTAGACCTTCAGCTTGCCGAGCTGCTGGCGCCCGAGGGTGGTCCCGGGGAGCATGCCGCGGACAGCCTTCTCCACGGCGCGCTCCGGGTTCTTCTCGAGAAGCTCGCCATAGGCGACCGAGCGGAGACCGCCCGGGTAGCCGGAGTGGCGGTAGGCCAGCTTGGTCTCGCGCTTGTTGCCGGTCAGGGCCACCTTGTCGGCGTTGATGACGATGACGAAGTCACCACCGTCGACGTGCGGCGCGAACGTCGGCTTGTGCTTCCCGCGCAGGAGCGTGGCGACCTGGCTCGCCAGGCGGCCCAGGACGACGTCGGTAGCGTCGACGACGTACCAGTCGCGCTGGACCTCGCCGGGCTTGGGGGTGTAGGTACGCACGGTTCGTAACCTTTTCGTTTCGGTGTCGTCGGGCGAGAAGCGGCGCCCGATGAGTCAAGGTGTTGTGCGCGGGATCTCCGGGGTGACGTCCTGGCCAGGGCATCGTCGGGGCGAGTGGGCGCGCTGACGACGCGGGACGTCGGAGGCAAAAGCACAACGACGGGACAGTCTACCGGCGCGGCGCGCGGGGGGTCAAAGCGAGACCCGGCGGCCGGCCGCAGGTGCCCGCGGTACATGGTATCCCGCGGGCGGCGCCAAGAGCGACCAGAGTGAGCGAGCACTCGCGCCGCCGGACTGCGACCACGTCCCCGCTGAGGCACGGTAGAGGCATGACAGACGAAACCCCGGCCACAACACCTGATCCCGAGACCGGCGCCGAGGGCGACAACGACCAGCTGCCCGTCGAGGACACGCTGCTCGACCGCGGAGGCTACGACGCGCTCGACGAGGGCTACTCCCCGCCCGAGCGCGCGCGCACCAACCACTGGGGCGAGACCGCGTGGGAGGAGTCGGCGGGCGAGCCGATGGACCGCCGCCTCTCCGAGGAGGAGCCCGACGTCTGGGAGCAGAACCCGCTCGACCGGCCCGACACGACCCGCTCGGGCCGGATCGTCGCGGACCAGGACGCCGACCCGAACGCCGACGGCGCGCGCGACAACGACGTCTACGGCGAGGACGCGGGTATCGACGGCGCCGGCGCGACCGCCGAGGAGGCCGCCGTGCACTGGGTCGAAGAGCCCTAGGAGCGCACCCTCCGGGTCATCCCTCCCACACGTCTTCGTCGAGCCGCAGCGCACGCACACGCTCGGCGCGGACCGCGAGCTCGTCGTCGGGCGGATAGCCGATCCGCTCGAGGACGAGCCCGTGGGGCGGGACGACGCCCGCGCCCGCGTCGCGACGCCGTGCGGCGAGCACCTCGGCGGGCCAGCCGACGTCACGCCTGCCCTCCCCCACCGCGACCGACGCGCCGACCAGCGCCCGCACCATGTTGTGGCAGAACGCGTCGGCACGGACGTGTGCCACGGCGAGGCCCGCGTCCGGGCCGTCGGCCGCCCGCTCCCAGGTGATGTGCTGCAGCTCGCGGATCGTCGTCGCTCCGGGCCGCGGGCGGCAGTACGCCGCGAAGTCCCGCACGCCGAGGAGCGGCTGCATCGCCGCGTGCATCGCGTCGACGTCGAGCGCCCGGCGGGTCCACAGCACGTGGGCGCGCTGGAGCGGGTCGCGCAGGCCGGGGTCGTCGGCGATCCGGTAGGTATAGCTGCGGTGGAGCGCGGAGAACCGCGCGTCGAACCCCTCGGCTGCGCGCGTCGCACGGCGCACGACGACGTCGCGCGGCAGCACCCCCGCGAGCCGGTCGACGAGCGCACGGCCCGGATCCCGTTCCGACCGGCCGGGCATGGCGTCCCACCGGTCGCGCACGACGTCGACGTGCGCGACCTGTCCGCGTGCATGGACTCCCGAGTCGGTGCGGCCGGCCACCGTCAGGCGCGGGCGCGGCTCACCGAGCGCCTCGGTCCGCAGGATCGTCGCGAGCCCGTCCTCGAGCACGCCCTGGACGGTGCGGAGGCCAGGCTGGCGCGCCCACCCGGCGAAGTCGGTGCCGTCGTAGGCGAGGTCGAGGCGGACCCGGACCCGCTCGGTCCCCGGGCCGGACTGTGTCCCCGCTGGGTGCGTCGTCGTGCTCACCGGCCCATTCTCGCCGGATGATGGGCTGGTGCCCGAAACCCAGCCCGACACGCTCACCCTCGCCGTCGACTGCGGTGGCAGCGGGATCAAGGCCAACGTGCTCGACACCGCGGGCACCGCGCACGCCGCTCCCGTCCGCGTCCCGACGCCCTATCCCCTGCCGCCCGCGCTCCTCCTGGACACGATCGCGCACATCGCCTCCTCGCTGCCCGCCGCCCAGCGCGTGACGGTGGGGATGCCCGGCATGGTCCGCCACGGCGTCGTCGTCCACACGCCGCACTACGTGACCCGTTCCGGGCCGCGGACGCGCGTCCTCCCCGAGCTGGTCGACGCCTGGGCGAGCTTCGACATGCAGGCCGCGCTCGCCGCCCGCCTGGGCCTGCCCGCCGTCGTGCTCAACGACGCCGAGGTGCACGGGGCGGGAGTGATCGCCGGTTCGGGGCTCGAGCTCGTGCTCACGCTCGGCACCGGCCTCGGCAGCGCGCTGTTCGACGGCGGCCAGCTCTCCCCGCACCTGGAGTGGTCCCGGGCGCCCGTCCGCCGGAGCACCACCTACGACCAGTACATCGGTGAGCACGAACGCCGCCGCCTGGGCGACGCGCTGTGGTCGCGACGCGTGGTCGCGCTGGTCGAGGGCCTCCGGCCGGTCTTCCTGTGGGACCGTCTGTACGTGGGCGGCGGCAACTCCCGCAGGGTCACGCCGACCGCCCTCGCGCGGCTGGGCGACGACGTGGTGGTCGTGCCGAACTCTGCGGCGCTGGTGGGCGGGGCGCGCGTGTGGGACCTGCCGCTCTGGCGGTGAGGCAGCGCGCGGCCGCCTGCACCGGCCTAGCGGGCGCCTCGGGAGACCGTCGCGACCGCCTCGAGGAGGACGCGGTCGAAGGCCACCGGAGCGTCCAGGCTCACGGTGTGGCGGGCATGCGGCACGACGACGAGCCGGGCCCGGGCCCCGCTCGAGCGCGCCGCGGCGAGCATCGCGCGCTCGCCCGTGCGGAAGTGGTCGTACCGTCCGTTGACGATCCAGACCGGGCTCGTCGCCGCGGCGAGCGAGGCGAACGTGTCGATGCTCCCCACCTCGCGCAGGACGTCGGACATCACCGTGAGGGCGTACCCTCCGGCCGCGAGGTCGGCGGCGGCGTCGGCCGGGAGGCTGAGGCCGACCACGGCCTCGTTGAGCCGCTCGCCCTGGTCCGGCCATCGCTCGATCCAGCGCGCCGCGACGATCCAGGCGTCGCGCAGCCGGGTGGCCGGCGGGGTGCTGCACGACGCCGCCACGAGACCGGCCGACTGCTCCGGGTGACGCGCGCGGTGCTCGATGGCGACGTACCCGCCGAGCGACAGTCCCACGACCAGTGCCCGCCCGCCGAGACGGTCGACGCCGTCCCGCACGGCCTCGACAGCGCCGTCGAGCGTGAACCGGCCCTCGCGCCGCTCGCCGTGCCCGGGCAGGTCGAGGGCGAGGGACGGGATGCCGGCACGGGAGAGCGTCTGCGTCTGGTGGCGCCACATCGTGCGTGACGTCCGCACCGCGTGGATCAGCAGGACGGGGACAGGGCTGACCACCCGAGAGCCGTCACCGCCAGGCGGGACGACAAGCTCGGGCGCGCCCGTGGTGGTGACGGCTCGCGGCATACCACCGACGGTAGGCAACGACGAGGCCCCGTTCCACCGGTGGCGGAACGGGGCCTCGACAGAGCTCGGCAGGTGCCGGGGAGGGAGGCTCAGGCCTCCTTCTTCTCCTCGGTCTCGGCCGCCGGAGTCTCCTCGGCGGGCGACTGCGCCTGCTCCGAGGTCTCCTCGGCCGGGGTCTCCTCGACCTCGGTGGCCTCGGCTGCCGGGGCGGCCTCGGCCTTCTTGTCCTTCTTCGCGGACCGCTCGGTGGCCTTCGTGGCCTCCTTGACGACGGCCTGCTTGGGGCTCACGGGCTCGGTCACGAGCTCGATGACCGCCATCGGCGCGTTGTCGCCCTTGCGGTTGCCGACCTTGGTGATACGCGTGTAGCCACCGTTGCGCTCGGCCATGGCCGGGGCGATCTCGGTGAACAGCGTGTGCACCACGGACTTGTCACGGACGACCGTCAGCACCCGGCGACGGGCGTGCAGGTCACCGCGCTTGGCGAACGTGATGAGGCGCTCCGCCAGCGGACGCAGGCGCTTGGCCTTCGTCTCGGTGGTGGTGATGCGGCCGTGCTCGAAAAGGGCCGTGGACAGGTTCGCGAGGATCAGCCGCTCGTGAGCCGGGCCACCGCCGAGCCGCGGACCCTTGGTGGGGGTAGGCATTTCTGGTTCTCCTTGAAGTGGTTCCCCGCCGCGCGGCCCACCCGGTTACCGGTGGGCCGCCGCGGGCGCGGACGTCAGTACGACTGCTCGTCGGGGTACGCGGTGTCGTCGTCGGCGCCGTAGTACGCGGCACCGGACGCATCGAAGTCCAGCGGCGAGTCCTTGAGGGCCAGGCCGAGCTCGGCGAGCTTCTCCTTGACCTCGTTGATGGACTTGGCGCCGAAGTTGCGGATGTCGAGCAGGTCCGCCTCGCTGCGCGCCACGAGCTCACCCACCTGGTGGATGCCCTCGCGCTTGAGGCAGTTGTACGACCGGATGGTGAGGTTGAGCTCCTCGATCGGCAGCGCCAGGTCTGCGGCGAGCGCGGAGTCGGTCGGCGAGGGACCGATCTCGATGCCCTCGGCCTCGACGTTCAGCTCCCGGGCGAGACCGAACAGCTCGACGAGCGTCTTGCCGGCGGAGGCGAGAGCGTCGCGCGGAGCGATCGCCGCCTTCGTCTCGACGTCGACGATCAGCTTGTCGAAGTCCGTCCGCTGCTCGACACGGGTCGCCTCGACCTTGTACGTGACCTTGAGGACGGGCGAGTAGATCGAGTCCACCGGGATACGACCGATCTCGGCGTCGGCGGACTTGTTCTGCGCGGCGGAGACGTAACCACGGCCGCGCTCCACGGTCAGCTCGATCTCGAGCTTGCCCTTGTCGTTGAGCGTGGCGATGTGCAGGTCGGGGTTGTGCACCTCGACACCCGCCGGCGGCACGATGTCCGCGGCGGTGGCGACGCCCGAGCCCTGCTTGCGCAGGTACATCACGACCGGCTCGTCGTTCTCCGACGAGACGACGATGTTCTTGATGTTGAGGATGATCTCGGTGACGTCTTCCTTGACACCCGGCACGGTGGTGAACTCGTGGAGCACACCGTCGATGCGGATGGAGGTGACGGCCGCGCCCGGGATGGACGACAGCAGAGTCCGGCGCAGCGAGTTGCCGAGCGTGTAGCCGAAGCCAGGCTCGAGCGGCTCGACGGAGAAGCGCGAACGGTACTCCGAGATGACCTCTTCGGTCAGGGTGGGGCGCTGTGCGATCAGCACTGTGATGGTCCTTTCAGTGTGCGTCCGCTATATGACGCATCACGGATCCGCGATCCCTCGCGAGGCCGGGGCGGGTCTCGGTCCACTCGCCCAGGCTGGGCTTGCTCCGACCGGCAGAGCCGGCCGGAGCAAGGTGAAGCTGGTCAGACGCGGCGGCGCTTCGGGGGGCGGCAGCCGTTGTGCGCCTGCGGCGTCACGTCCTGGATCGAACCGACCTCGAGGCCGGTCGCCTGCAGGGAGCGGATCGCCGTCTCGCGGCCAGAGCCCGGGCCCTTGACGAAGACGTCGACCTTCTTGACACCGTGCTCCTGGGCGCGGCGGGCGGCCGACTCGGCGGCGAGCTGCGCTGCGTACGGCGTCGACTTGCGCGAGCCCTTGAAGCCGACATGGCCGGCCGAGGCCCACGAGATCACGGCGCCCGACGGGTCGGTGATCGAGACGATCGTGTTGTTGAAGGTGCTCTTGATGTGCGCCTGGCCGACGGGGACGTTCTTCTTGTCCTTGCGGCGCGGCTTGCGCGTGCTGGCAGCAGCGCGAGTCTTGGGAGGCATGTACTCGTTCTCTCCTGGTCTGAGGTCGTCGGACCGGGGCGGGCGTCAGGCTCGCGGTGGAGCCGGATGATCGCTGCCCGGACTGCTGAAGGTCAGCGGGCCTTCTTCTTGCCCGCCACGGTGCGCTTCGGACCCTTGCGGGTGCGCGCGTTGGTCTTGGTGCGCTGACCGCGCACCGGCAGCCCGCGGCGGTGACGCAGACCCTGGTAGGTGCCGATCTCGACCTTGCGGCGGATGTCGGCAGCGACCTCGCGGCGCAGGTCGCCCTCGAGCTTGTAGTTGCCCTCGAGGTAGTCACGCAGCGCGACGAGCTCTGCGTCGCCCATGTCCTTGACGCGCAGGTCCGGGCTGATGCCCGTTGCGGCCAGCGTCTGCTGGGCGCGGGTACGGCCGACGCCGTAGATGTAGGTGAGCGCAACCTCGAGCCGCTTCTCGCGGGGGAGGTCGACGCCGACAAGACGTGCCATGTGGCTTCCGGCTCCTGTACTTCGTCGGAGGTCTGCCGCACCGCCCTCCCGCGTATCCGCGGGCCCCGGCCTCCGAACCGGGGGTTCCCCTGCCGCCCGAAGGGGGCAGGTTCGTGGTGGTGCGCCTGGTGGTGCCGGCCCGGACGGGCCGTCACCGGGTGGCTGCGATCAGCCCTGACGCTGCTTGTGGCGCAGGTTCTCGCAGATCACCATGACGCGACCGTGCCGGCGGATCACCTTGCACTTGTCGCACATCTTCTTGACGCTCGGCTTGACCTTCATCAGTTTCCTCCGCCGCCTCCTTGGCGTACCGGGCGAGCCCGGGCACCTTGGCGGCGATGTCGTTCGGGTGGTTGAGGTGACGACTACTTGTAGCGGTAGACGATCCGGCCACGGGACAGGTCGTACGGGCTCAGCTCCACCACGACCCGGTCCTCGGGGAGGATGCGGATGTAGTGCTGGCGCATCTTGCCCGAGATGTGGGCCAGCACCTTGTGGCCGTTGGCCAGCTCCACGCGGAACATCGCGTTCGGCAGAGCCTCGACCACGCTGCCCTCGATCTCGATGACACCGTCCTTCTTTGCCATGTCCTCCGCTAACTCTCGTCTGCTGCCATCTGGCTGACTGCTCCCACGCCCCACCCACCTCCCGCGGCCGAAACCGTGAGCGGTGCGTCGTGTGGGACGTGGATGTCGCGTGCTGCCGCTCCATCACCAGCGCTCGGAGGTCACGATCAAGGATCGGGACCGCCCGAACGGGCATGCACGAACGGACTACACCCAGCGGACTAGCCTACGGCAGATTTCCAAACCTGGAAAGCCGAGGATGCCGCCAGCCGGTGTGCGGTGCGACACCCCGCACACGCCGTCACAGGTCCACGACCGTGACGCCGAGGGCCGCGAGCCGCTCCGAGCCACCGTCACGGGCTGTGAGCACCGTGATCCCGTCCTCGAGCAGGGCGACCGAGTGCTCCCAGTGCGCCGCACGCGAGCCGTCCTGCGTGACGACGGTCCAGTCGTCCTCGAGCACGCGCGTGTCGCCCGAGCCGCGCGTGACCATGGGCTCGACGGCGAGGCACATGCCCGGTCGCAGGCGAGGCCCGCGTTCGGACGTGCGGTAGTTGACCACGTCGGGCGGCTGGTGCATGGCCGACCCGATGCCGTGCCCGACGTACTCCTCGACGATCCCCAGGTCGGCACCCGCGGCCTCGCCGGCGAGCTCGACGGCCGCCTCGACCGCCTGGCCCACGGCACCGAGCCGGTCACCCGTGGCCAAGGCCGCGATACCCGCCCACAGGGCCGCCTCGGTGGCACGCACGAGCGTCTCGTCGCCCGCGTCCGCGGCGGGTGAGCCGGGCACGAGGGCGCCGTCGGGCCCGAGGATGAACGTGATCGCCGAGTCGCCGTGCCACCCGTCCACGATCGCGCCGCAGTCGATCGACACGACGTCACCGACTGCCAGCACGCGCGGACCCGGGATCCCGTGGATCACCTCGTCGTTGACCGAGGCGCACACGGTGGACGGGAAGCCCTGGTAGCCCAGGAACGACGGCTGCGCGCCCGCCGAGGCGATGACGTCCGCCGCGACGGCGTCGAGGTCCGCGGTTGTCATCCCCGGTCGGGCCGCGGAACGCACGGAGTCGAGCGCATCGGCGACGACGAGACCGGCACGCCGCATGAGACGCACCTGGTCGACCGTCTTGAGCTCGATGCGCTCGCGCGAGAAGAACATGTCAGCCGAACTGGGCGGCCAGCGCCTGGACGATGCGGTCGGTCACCTCGGCGATGTCGCCGATGCCCTCGACCTTGACGAGCAGCTCGCGGTCGGCGTAGGCCGACGTGAGCGGTGCCGTCTGCTCGGCGTAGATGTCGAGCCGACGGGCGATCGCCTCGTCCGTGTCGTCCTCGCGCCCTTCGATCTCGGCGCGCTTGGACAGCCGGGCGAGCAGCTCGTCACGGTCGGCGACGAGCTCGATGACGCCGTCGAGCTCCCAGCCGAGGTCGGCCAGGATCGAGTCGAGCTCGACGACCTGGGCCGCGTTGCGCGGGTAGCCGTCGAGGATGAAGCCGCTCGCCACGTCGCTGTGCCCGAGGCGGTCGCGCACCATCGCGTTCGTGATCTCGTCCGGGACCAGCTCGCCCTTGGCCGAGAACTCCTGCGCCCGCCTGCCGAGCTCGGTGCCGTCCTTGATGTTGGCCCGGAAGATGTCGCCCGTGGAGATGCTCGGGATCCCGAACGCCTCGGCGAGGCGGGCCGCCTGGGTGCCCTTGCCCGCACCCTGCGGGCCCATGATCACGAGGCGGGTGACCCGGCCCTCCTCCCCCGGCCGGCCGTGGAGCTCGCGCCGGGTGGTGGGGGTGGTGGTGGCGGTGTCGTGGGTCGTCTCGGTCAACGCAGGAACCCTTCGTAGTGACGCTGTTGAAGCTGGGAGTCGATCTGCTTCACGGTCTCGAGACCGACGCCCACGATGATCAGGATCGAGCTGCCGCCGAACGGGATGTTCGTCGAGACGCCCAGGAAGACGAGCACGAGCGTCGGGATGAGCGCGACGAGCGCGAGGTAGATCGATCCGGCCGACGTGATGCGGGTGATCACGTAGTCGAGGTACTCGGCGGTGGGACGGCCCGCACGGATGCCGGGGATGAACCCGCCGTACTTCTTCATGTTGTCCGCGACCTCGTCCGGGTTGAACGTGATCGAGGTGTAGAAGAACGCGAAGAAGATGATCATCAGCACGTAGAGCGCGATGTACAGCGGCTCCGACTGCTGGACCAGGTTGTTCGAGATCCAGATGACCCAGCCGGCCGTCTGGTCGCCGAACTGCGCGAGGAGGCCGGGGATCGCCAGGATCGACGCCGCGAAGATGACCGGGATGACGCCGGACATGTTGATCTTGATCGGGATGTAGGTGCTCGTCCCGCCGTACATCCGGCGGCCGACCATGCGCTTCGCGTACTGCACCGGGATGCGGCGCTGCGACTGCTCGACGAAGACGACCAGGCCGATCACGAGCACGATGACCGCGAGCATGATGATGAAGTTGACCGCGCCGTTCGCGCCGCCCGCGATCGACCAGAGGGCCGTCGGGAAGCTGGCGGCGATCGACGTGAAGATGAGCAGCGACATGCCGTTGCCGACGCCGCGCTCGGTGATGAGCTCGCCGAGCCACATGACCAGACCCGTACCGGCGGTCATGGTGATGACCATGAGCAGCATCGTCACGACGCTGTCGTCAGGGATGACCTCGACGCCGCAGCCCGGGAACAGCAGGCCCTGGCGCGCGGTCGTGATGACCGTCGTCGACTGCAGGATGGCGAGCGCGATCGTGAGGTAGCGGGTGTACTGCGTCAGCTTCGACTGACCCGACTGGCCCTCCTTGTGCAGGGCCTCGAAGCGCGGGATCACGACGCGGAGCAGCTGCACGATGATGCTCGCGGTGATGTACGGCATGATGCCGAGCGCGAAGATCGACAGCTGCAGCAACGCACCGCCGCTGAAGACGTTGATCAGCCCGAGCAGCGACGTGCTGCCTTCGAGGACGGCGACGCACTGCTGGACGTTGCCGTAGTCGACGCCCGGTGTCGGGATGAACGACCCGACACGGAAGAGCGCCATGATCGCGATCGTGAAGAGCAGCTTGCGCCGCAGGTCCGGTGTCCGGAAAGCCCGGCCGAATGCGCTGAGCACCTATCCTCCTGGCCCGCCACGGCGGGTTCTCGTGTCCCGGCCCCCGGCGGGACCGTGACGGATTCTACGTGCCTCCCGCGACTGTGCGGACCACCACGGTCCACACGCCGGGACGGCCGCTCCGGGGTCGGCCCCCAGGCACCGTCCTGTCCCGGAAGCACACAGGGCCGGCAGCGCTCGTGCGCCGCCGGCCCTGCAGGGTGTCAGTCCTCCGAGACCGAGCCGCCCGCCGCCAGGATCTTGTCCTTGGCGGAGCCGGACACGGCGTCGACCGTGACGTCCAGCTTGACGGTGATCTCCCCCGTACCGAGCACCTTGACCGGCTGACCCTTGCGGACAGCGCCCTTGGCCACGAGGTCCTCGACGGTGACGGAGCCACCCTCGGGGAACAGGGCCGTGAGCTTGTCCAGGTTCACGACCTGGTACTCGACACGGAACGGGTTCTTGAACCCGCGCAGCTTCGGCAGGCGCATGTGCAGAGGCATCTGCCCGCCCTCGAAGCGCTCGGGCACCTGGTTGCGGGCCTTGGAGCCCTTGGTGCCACGACCGGCCGTCTTGCCCTTGGAGCCCTCACCGCGACCCACACGGGTCTTCGCGGTCTTGGCGCCGGGAGCCGGACGCAGGTGGTGGACCTTCAGCGGCTGAGCCTCAGCCTTGGTTGTGGCCTTCTTGCTGTCGGCCATGATCACTCGACCTCCTCGACGGTGACGAGGTGCGCCACCGTGGCGACCATGCCGCGGATCTCCGGGCGGTCCTCCTTCACGGCGGTGTCGCCGATCCGCTTGAGGCCCAGAGTGCGCAGCGTGTCCCGCTGGTTCTGCTTGCCGCCGATGGCGGACCTGACCTGGGTGACCTTCAGTCGAGCCATCACGCACCCACCTTCTCGCCGGCCTTACCGGCCGCCTTCTCGGCGAGACCGGCGGCCTGCGCACGCAGGAGCGCGGCCGGGGCCACGTGCTCGAGCGGCAGACCACGACGGGCGGCCACGGCGGCCGGCTCCTCGAGACCCTTGAGGGCCGCGACCGTCGCGTGCACGATGTTGATCGAGTTCGACGAGCCGAGCGACTTGCTGAGGACGTCGTGGATACCGGCGCACTCGAGCACGGCGCGGACCGGGCCACCGGCGATAACACCGGTACCCGGCGACGCCGGACGCAGGAACACGACACCGGCGGCGGCCTCACCCTGGACGGGGTGCGGGATGGTGCCCTGGATGCGCGGGACGCGGAAGAAGTTCTTCTTCGCCTCCTCGACACCCTTGGCGATCGCCGCGGGCACCTCCTTGGCCTTGCCGTAGCCGACGCCGACGGTGCCGTCAGCGTCGCCCACCACGACGAGCGCGGTGAAGCTGAAGCGGCGACCACCCTTGACGACCTTGGAGACGCGGTTGATCGTCACCACGCGCTCGACGAAGGCGTTCTTGTCCGCCGCGTCGCCGCGGCGGTCGTTGCGACGGTCGTCGCGCCGCGAAGAACGGCGGCCGTCGTTGTTGGTGTTGGACTCGTTGGCGCCCTGGGGGGCGCCGGTGCGCTGCCCTGCAGCCATCAGAGGATCCTCATCTTCCGTGCGAAAGTGGTCATCACAGCGCCAGACCGCCTTCGCGGGCGCCGTCGGCGACCGCAGCCACCCGACCGTGGTACTTGTTGCCGCCGCGGTCGAAGACGACCGACTCGATGCCGGCAGCCTTGGCACGCGCCGCGACGAGCTCGCCGACCTTGCGGGCCTTGGCCGTCTTGTCGCCATCGAGAGCACGCAGGTCCGCCTCGAGCGTCGAGGCAGACGCCACGGTCTTGCCGACCGTGTCGTCCACGATCTGCGCGACCATGTGGCGCGACGAGCGGGTCACCACGAGGCGCGGACGCTGCGCGGTGCCCTTGATCTTCTTGCGCAGACGGACGTGGCGGCGCTGACGAGCGACGGCCTTGCCCTTGCCGAGAATCTTGAGAGCCATCACTTACCAGCCTTTCCGACCTTGCGGCGGACGACCTCGCCGGCGTAGCGCACACCCTTGCCCTTGTACGGCTCGGGCTTGCGGATCTTGCGGATGTTCGCTGCGACCTCGCCGACCTGCTGCTTGTCGATACCCGCGACCGAGAACTTCGTCGGGGTCTCCACAGCGAAGCTGATGCCCTCGGGAGCCTTGACGACAACGGGGTGCGAGAAGCCGAGGGCGAACTCGAGGTCCGTGCCCTTGGCGGTCACGCGGTAACCGGTGCCGACGATCTCAAGCTTCTTCTCATAGCCCTGGGTGACACCGGTGACGATGTTGGCCAGGAGCGTGCGGGTCAGTCCGTGCAGCGCACGGGACGAGCGCTCGTCGTCGGGACGGGACACCACGAGGGTGTCGTCCTGCTGAGCGACCGTGATGGGGGCGGGCACCGTGTGCTCAAGGGACCCCTTGGGGCCCTTGACGGTCACGAGTGCACCGCTGATGGTGACATCCACGCCGGCCGGGACCGGAACGGGGAGCTTGCCGATTCGAGACATTGGCGTATCTCCTTTCCGGATTACCAGACGAAGGCGAGGACTTCGCCGCCGACGCCCTTGACCTGAGCTTGCTTGTCGGTCAAAAGGCCCGAGGACGTGGACAGGATGGCCACGCCGAGGCCACCGAGGACCTTCGGGAGGTTGGTGGACTTCGCGTAGACACGCAGTCCGGGCTTGGACACGCGCCGCACGCCGGTGAGGGCACGCTCGCGGCTGGGACCGTACTTGAGCGTGATGGTGAGGTTCTTGCCCACCCTCGCGTCCTCGACGTTCCAGCCCGAGATGTAACCCTCGGCCTGCAGGATTTCAGCGATGTGCGACTTCAGCTTCGAGAACGGCATGGTGACCGTGTCGTGGTGCGCCGAGTTCGCGTTGCGCAGACGAGTGAGCATGTCTGCGATCGGATCGGTCATCGTCATTGGGCTCTAGCCCTTCCTCGCCGGGGTATCCGGGCGACATCACGCCGCCCGGACCTGCGGCGTAGTTGTTACCAGCTGCTCTTGGTGACGCCGGGGAGCTCGCCACGGTGGGCCATCTCCCGCAGGCAGATACGGCACAGGCCGAACTTGCGGTAGACCGAGTGCGGACGGCCGCACCGCTGGCACCGCGTGTACGCGCGGACCGCGAACTTCGGCTTGGCGTTCGCCTTGTTGATCAGGGCCTTCTTGGCCATGTCAGTTCTCCTTGAAGGGGAAGCCGAGACGGCGCAGCAGGGAGCGGCCCTCGTCGTCGGTCGTCGCCGTCGTCACGATCGTGATGTCCATGCCACGCACGCGATCGATCTTGTCCTGGTCGATCTCGTGGAACATCGACTGCTCCGTGAGACCGAAGGTGTAGTTGCCGTGGCCGTCGAACTGCTTGGGCGACAGGCCGCGGAAGTCGCGGATGCGCGGCAGCGCGATCGACAGCAGGCGGTCGAGGAACTCCCACATGCGGTCGCCGCGCAGCGTGGTGTGCGCGCCGATCGGCATGCCCTCGCGCAGCTTGAACTGCGCGATGGACTTGCGAGCCCGGGTGACCTGCGGCTTCTGGCCGGTGATCGCGGTGAGGTCGCGGATCGCGCCCTCGATCAGCTTGGAGTCCTTGGCGGCGTCACCGACACCCATGTTGACGACGATCTTCGTCAGACCGGCGACCTGGTGGATGTTCTGGTGGCCGAACTCCTCGCGGAGCGCGGAAAGGATCTCTTCGCGGTACTTCTGCTTGAGGCGCGGCAGGGCCGGGGCCTCGACAGTGGTCTCGGTCATCAGATGTCCTTCCCAGAACGCTTGGCGACGCGCACGCGAACTGTGCGGGTGCGCCCGTCGCGCTCGACCTGCTCGGTGCGGTAACCGACGCGGGTGCCCTTCTTGGTCTCCGGGTCGACGAGCATGACGTTCGAGACGTGGATAGGCGCCTCGACCGTCTCGATGCCACCCGTGCGGGTGCCACGCTGCGACTGGCCGACCTTGACGTGCTTGGTGACGCGCTGCACGCCCTCGACGACGACGCGGTCGCTGTCCTTGAGGACCTCGAGCACTCGGCCCGTCTTACCCTTGTCGCGACCGGCGATGACGATCACCTGGTCGCCCTTCTTGATCTTCGCCATGGTCAGAGCACCTCCGGAGCCAGCGAGATGATCTTCATGAACCGCTTGTCGCGCAGCTCGCGCCCGACCGGGCCGAAGATTCGGGTGCCGCGGGGCTCGCCGTCGTTCTTGAGGATCACGGCGGCGTTCTCGTCGAACTTGATGTAGGAACCGTCGGGACGGCGGCGCTCCTTGGCGGTCCGGACGATGACGGCCTTGACCACGTCGCCCTTCTTCACGTTGCCGCCCGGGATCGCGTCCTTGACGGTAGCGACGATGACGTCGCCGATACCGGCGTAGCGACGGCCGGAACCACCGAGAACGCGGATGCAGAGAATCTCCTTGGCACCCGTGTTGTCGGCGACCCGGAGTCGCGACTCCTGCTGGATCATTGAGTGAACTCCTGTCGTCGAGCCGGTTCTCGTCCCGGTCTGTCCCGGGCGAGCCTTGCCGAACGGATAGTTGCTGTGGTGAGTGCGGGCCGCATACGTGTGTCACGTCCCGCCCCACCGGATGAAGGACTGCTTACTTGGCCTTCTCGAGGATCTCCACCAGGCGCCACCGCTTGGTAGCGGACAGCGGGCGGGTCTCCATGATGACGACCAGGTCGCCGATGCCGGCGGTGTTCTGCTCGTCGTGCGCCTTGACCTTGTTGGTCCGCCGCATGACCTTGCCGTAGAGGGGGTGCTTCACGCGGTCCTCGACCTCGACGACGATGGTCTTCTCCATCTTGTCGCTGACGACGTAGCCGCGGCGCACCTTACGGGTACCGCGCTCGGCGGCGGCGGTCGCCGTGTTCGTGTTCTCGCTCATCGATGCCTCACTCACTCACGCTCGGTGCCGTACGGATGCCGAGCTCGCGCTCGCGGAGGATCGTGTAGATCCGTGCGATGTCGCGCTTCACGGCCTTGATCCGGCCGTGAGACTCCAGCTGGCCGGTGGCCGACTGGAAGCGGAGGTTGAAGAGCTCCTCCTTGGCCTTCTTCAGCTCGGCGACGAGCTTCTCGTCGTCGAAGCCGTCCAGGTCGGCGGGCGCAAGGCCCTTCGTTCCGACTGCCATCAGATCGCACCACCCTCGCGCACCACGAAACGGCACTTCATCGGGAGCTTGTGGATCGCGCGACGCATGGCCTCGCGAGCCAGCGGCTCCGGGACACCGGCCAGCTCGAAGACGATGCGGCCGGGCTTGACGTTGGCGACCCACCACTCAGGTGAACCCTTACCGGAACCCATGCGGGTCTCGGCGGGCTTCTTGGTCAGCGGGCGGTCCGGGTAGACGTTGATCCAGACCTTTCCGCCACGCTTGATGTGACGGGTCATTGCGATACGAGCAGCCTCGATCTGGCGGTTCGTGACGTAGGCGGGCTCGAGAGCCTGGATGCCGTAGTCGCCGAAGGCGATCGTGGTGCCACCCTTGGCGGCGCCGGAGCGCCCCGGGTGGTGCTGCTTGCGGTGCTTGAGCCTGCGGGGGATCAGCATGACTCAGGCCTCCGTTCCGGACTCAGGGGCCGCAGCCTGCTCGGCAGGAGCCGGCGCCTCGGCGGCGGGTGCCTCCGGGGCGGACTGGGCCGGACGCTCGGGACGACGACCGCCACGGCGCTCGCCGCGGTCGCTGCGCTCGCCGCGGCCGCCACGACCCTGACGGGGTCCGGCGGCAGCCTGCTGCGCGGCGAACTCCTTCTCGGTCATGTCGCCCTTGTAGATCCACACCTTCACGCCGATGCGGCCGAAGGTCGTGCGGGCCTCGAAGAACCCGTAGTCGATGTTCGCGCGAAGCGTGTGCAGCGGCACGCGACCCTCGCGGTAGAACTCCGACCGGCTCATCTCGGCGCCGCCGAGACGACCCGAGACCTGCACGCGGATGCCCTTCGCGCCGGCGCGCTGCGCGGACTGGATGCCCTTGCGCATGGCGCGACGGAAGGAGACACGGCTGGCGAGCTGCTCGGCGATGCCCTGAGCAACCAGCTGCGCGTCGATCTCCGCGTTCTTGACCTCGAGGATGTTGAGCTGCACCTGCTTGCCGGTGAGCTTCTCGAGCTCGCCGCGGATGCGGTCGGCCTCAGCACCCCGACGGCCGATCACGATGCCCGGACGCGCCGTGTGGATGTCCACGCGGACGCGGTCGCGGGTGCGCTCGATCTCGACCTTGGAGATGCCGGCACGCTCGAGACCCGTGCTCATCAGCTTGCGGATCTGGACGTCCTCACGGACGTAGTCGCGGTACCGCTGACCAGGCTTGGTGCTGTCGGCGAACCAGCGCGACCGGTGGTCGGTGGTGATGCCGAGGCGGTACCCGTGCGGGTGAACCTTCTGCCCCACTATCGGGCCCCTTCCTTCTGCTCACGCGGTGCGACGACCACGGTGATGTGGCTGGTGCGCTTGAGAACCCGGCTCGCACGCCCCTGGGCACGCGGACGGAACCGCTTGAGGGTCGGGCCTTCGTCGACGAACGCGGCGGCAACGACGAGGTCCTGCTCGTCGAAGCGCTCGCTCGCACGGTCGGCCTTCACCCGGGCGTTGGCGATCGCCGACTCCACGACCTTGCGGACGGGCTCGGCGGCGGCCTGCGGCGCGAACTTCAGCACCGCGACGGCCTCGCCGGCCTGCTTGCCACGGATGAGGTCCACGACGCGCCGGGCCTTCATCGGCGTAACGCGGACGAACCGCGCCTGCGCCTTGGCTTCCATTGCTGTCCTGCTTCCTTTTCTCAGACCGTCCAGGTCATCGCTGCTGCGGCAGTAGGGCGTGCCCCACTGCTCAGCGGCGACGGCCCTTCTTGTCGTCCTTCACGTGGCCGCGGAATGTCCGCGTGGGTGCGAACTCGCCGAGCTTGTGTCCGACCATCGACTCGGTCACGAAGACCGGAGTGTGCTTCCGACCGTCGTGGACGGCGAAGGTGTGACCGAGGAAGTCGGGCGTGATGACCGACCGACGGGACCAGGTCTTGATGACGTTCTTGGTCCCCTTCTCGTTCTGAGCGTCCACCTTCTTCTGCAGGTGGTCGTCGACGAAGGGGCCCTTCTTCAGGCTACGAGGCATCTGTCAGGCTCCTATCAGCGCTTCTTGCCGGTACGACGACGGCGGACGATCAGCTTGTCGCTCGGCTTGTTCGGACGACGGGTCCGGCCCTCGGGCTGGCCCCACGGGCTCACCGGGTGGCGACCACCGGAAGTCTTGCCCTCACCACCACCGTGCGGGTGGTCGATCGGGTTCATCGCGACACCGCGGACGGTCGGGCGGACGCCCTTCCACCGCATGCGGCCGGCCTTGCCCCAGTTGATGTTCGACTGCTCGGCGTTGCCGACCTCGCCGACCGTGGCGCGGCAGCGCAGGTCGACGTTGCGGATCTCGCCCGACGGCATGCGGAGCTGCGCGTACGGGCCGTCCTTCGCGACGAGCTGCACCGAGGCACCCGCCGAACGGGCGATCTTCGCGCCGCCGCCGGGCCGGAGCTCGACAGCGTGGATGACCGTACCGGTCGGGATGTTGCGCAGCGGCAGGTTGTTGCCGGGCTTGATGTCCGCCGAGGCACCAGCCTCGACGAGGTCACCCTGCGACAGCTTGTTCGGCGCGATGATGTAGCGCTTCTCGCCGTCCGCGTAGTGCAGCAGCGCGATGCGCGCGGTGCGGTTCGGGTCGTACTCGATGTGCGCGACCTTGGCCGGCACACCGTCCTTGTCGTGGCGACGGAAGTCGATCACCCGGTAGGCGCGCTTGTGGCCGCCGCCCTTGTGGCGAGTCGTGATGCGGCCGGAGCTGTTCCGGCCACCCGTCTTGGACAGCGGGCGGACCAGAGACTTCTCCGGCTCCGAGCGCGTGATCTCGACGAAGTCGGCGACGCTGGCGCCGCGGCGTCCGGGCGTCGTCGGCTTGTACTTACGGATTCCCATGGAATGTGTCCTCGATCTGCTCTCGTCCGGCTCAGCCGACCGGACCGCCGAAGATGTCGATCGTTCCCTCGCGGAGGGTGACGATCGCCCGCTTCGTGTCCTTGCGCTTGCCCAGGCCGAAACGCGTGCGGCGCGTCTTGCCCTTGCGGTTGATCGTGTTCACCGAGTCGACCTTGACCCCGAAGACCTGCTCGACCGCGATCTTGATCTCGGTCTTGTTGGCCCGCGGGTCCACGACGAAGGTGTACTTACCCTCGTCGAGAAGGTTGTAGCTCTTCTCGGAGACGACCGGCGCGATCAAGATGTCGCGCGGGTCCTTCGTCACGGCGGTCACTTGGTGGCCTCCTCGGTGGTCTCGGCCGAAGCCGCCTCAGCCTCGGTCTCCGTGGCGACAGCCTTCGCCGAGCGGCCGGTAGCCGGGCCCGCGATGAACGCGGCGAGCGCGCCCTCGGTGAAGACGATGTCGTCGGAGACCAGCACGTCGTACGTGTTGAGCTGGTCGGCAACGAGCAGGTGCACGCTCTCGACGTTGCGGAGCGACTTGATCGTCAGCTCGTCCGAGCGCTCGATGACGACCAGCACGTGGGCGCGGTCGGTCAGCGTCGCGAGCGTCTTGACGGCCGTGCGGGTCGAGGGCACGCCCTCGACGCCGAAGCCCGAGACGACGTGGACGCGACCGGCGCGAGCGCGGTCGGACAGGGCGCCACGGAGTGCGGCGGCCTTCATCTTCTTGGGGGTGCGCTGGTCGTACGAGCGCGGCTGCGGGCCGTGGACGACGCCACCGCCGGCAAACTGCGGGGCGCGCGTCGAACCCTGACGGGCGCGGCCGGTGCCCTTCTGCTTGTACGGCTTCCTGCCACCGCCGCGGACTTCGCCGCGGGTCTTGGTGGCGTGCGTCCCCTGTCGGGCGGCCGCGCGCTGGGCGACGACCACCTGGTGGATCAGCGGAACGTTGGTGACGACGTCGAACACCTCGGCGGGCAGCTCGGCGGTGCCGGTCTTCTTGCCCTGGGCGTCCAGGACGTCGACGGTCTGCGTGGCCATGGTGTCACGCCCCCTTCGCGGCGGTACGCACGAGGACGACGCCACCCTTGGGGCCGGGAACCGCGCCCTTGACGAGCAGCAGACCCTTCTCAGCGTCGACCGCGTGGACGGTCAGGTTCTGGATGGTCTTGCGGTCGTGGCCCATCCGGCCCGCCATGCGCAGGCCCTTGAAGACGCGCGACGGCGTCGATGCGCCACCGATCGATCCAGGCTTGCGGTGGTTGCGGTGCGCGCCGTGAGAGGCACCCACGCCCGAGAAGCCGTGGCGCTTCATGACACCCGCGGTGCCCTTGCCCTTGGTCGTCCCGATCACGTCGACCACGACGCCGGCCTCGAAGGCGGCGGCCGTGATCTCCTGACCGAGGCTGAACTCGGCGGCGTCCGACGTGCGGATCTCGGCCACGTGCCGGCGCGGCGTGACGCCCGCCTTGGCGAAGTGGCCCTTGAGCGGCTGCGTGACCTTGCGGGGGTCGATCTGACCGGCGGCGAGCTGGACGGCGGAGTAGCCGTCGGCGTCGGCGGTGCGGACCTGGGTCACGACGTTGGTGTCGACGGCCACGACGGTGACGGGCACGAGGCGGCCTGCCTCGTCCCACAGCTGCGTCATGCCGAGCTTGGTGCCGAGCACCGCGGTGACGTTCTTCTGCTGGTTGCTCATGATCTTTTCCAGCCTCAGAGCTTGATCTCGATGTTCACGTCGGCAGGCAGGTCGATTCGCATGAGCGAGTCGACGGCCTTCGGCGTGGGGTCGATGATGTCGATCAGCCGCTTGTGCGTGCGCATCTCGAAGTGCTCACGGCTGTCCTTGTACTTGTGAGGCGACCGGATGACGGTGAAGACGTTCTTCTCCGTCGGCAGCGGCACCGGACCCACGACCGTCGCACCAGCGCGAGTCACCGTGTCGACGATCTTGCGCGCCGAGCTGTCGATGACCTCGTGGTCGTAGGACTTGAGCCGGATGCGGATCTTCTGTCCCGCCATGGCGTCGTCTGACTCTCTCTCTCGAACCGCTACTGTCCGACCCCCGCGCTCGGGCGTGTCGCTTACGCAACTCCACCCGGGCGCACATCTAGCCGATGAGGGGCCGTTGGATGTGGTCCGCATGACGGACCACGACGTTTGTCCAGCCTGTCGAGACGTGTGTCCCACCGAGTCATCGGTTCTACGAGGCGTCCGAGCATGTCGACAGTCGGCAACCCCGCGAGACCCTCCCGAAGAGGGGAACCGCTCCAGGTCATGCGACCGGCTGAGCCGGTGCATGAGCTGCGGTGCTACACACTGTTCGACACGAGAAAGAACGCGCCCGTGACAGGCAACCGGATCATCTTGCCACACCGGTCCGCAGGATTCCAACCTGAGACCGGGATGACGCTGTGTGATGCCGGACGCACGGAGGCCCGGACCCCGAAGGGCCCGGGCCTCCGCACTGTTCAGCCCGCCGGCCGGAGCCGGCGTGCCGAGGGGTTTCTCAGCTCACCAGATCACTTGATGATCTTGGTGACACGGCCGGAACCGACCGTACGGCCACCCTCACGGATGGCGAAGCCGAGGCCCTCCTCCATGGCGATGGGCTGGATGAGCTGAACCGTCATCTCGGTGTTGTCGCCGGGCATGACCATCTCGGTGCCCTCGGGCAGCGTGATGACGCCGGTGACGTCCGTCGTACGGAAGTAGAACTGCGGACGGTAGTTCGAGTAGAACGGGTTGTGACGGCCACCCTCGTCCTTGCCCAGGATGTAGACCTGAGCCTCGAAGTCCGTGTGCGGCGTGATCGAGCCCGGCTTCACGACGACCTGGCCACGCTCGACCTCCTCGCGCTTGATGCCACGCAGGAGCAGACCGGTGTTGTCACCAGCCTGTGCCTGGTCCATCTGCTTGTGGAAGGTCTCGATGCCCGTGACCGTGGTCTTCTGGGGCGCCCGGATGCCGACGATCTCGACCTCGGAGTTGAGGTCGAGCGTGCCACGCTCCACCTTGCCGGTCACGACGGTGCCGCGGCCGGTGATGGTGAAGACGTCCTCGATCGGCATGAGGAACGGCTTGTCGAGCTCGCGGACGGGCTCGGGGACGTTCTCGTCCACGGCCTCCATCAGCTCGACGATCTTCTCGGTCCACTCGGGGTCGCCCTCGAGAGCCTTGAGACCCGACACGCGCACGACCGGCGCGTTGTCGCCGTCGAACTCCTGCGACGAGAGGAGCTCACGGACCTCCATCTCGACGAGCTCGAGGATCTCCTCGTCGTCGACCATGTCGGCCTTGTTGAGCGCCACGAGCAGGTAGGGAACGCCGACCTGGCGGGCCAGGAGGACGTGCTCGCGCGTCTGGGCCATGGGGCCGTCGGTCGCGGCGACCACCAGGATGGCGCCGTCCATCTGCGCCGCACCGGTGATCATGTTCTTGATGTAGTCGGCGTGACCCGGCGCGTCAACGTGAGCGTAGTGACGCTTGGGCGTCTCGTACTCGATGTGCGCGATGTTGATCGTGATACCGCGCTGCTTCTCCTCCGGCGCGGCGTCGATCTCGTCGAAGTTGCGCTGGACGTTCGCCGGCAGGTCCGGGTACTTGTCGGCCAGCGTCTTCGAGATCGCCGCGGTCAGCGTCGTCTTACCGTGGTCGACGTGACCGATCGTGCCGATGTTGACGTGCGGCTTGGTCCGCTCGAACTTGGCCTTAGCCACTGTGGGTCCTCCTGGGACTTGGGTAGATGTTCCGAACGTTGCGAGTGTCGGCCGATCAAGCCTAAACCCGCGGCGCGTTGCGGTTTCCTACAGGTTGATGGTTGTGCTGGTCGTCGACCTGTGGGGACTCACTCGCCCCGGGTCTTCTTGATGATCTCTTCAGCAACGTTGCGAGGAACCTCGGCGTAGCTGTCGAACTGCATCGAGTACACGGCACGACCCTGCGTCTTGGAGCGCAGGTCGCCGATGTACCCGAACATCTCGCTCAACGGTACCTGGGCGCGCACGACCTTGACGCCCGTCGCGTCCTCCATGGACTGGATCATTCCACGGCGCGAGTTGATGTCGCCGATGACGTCGCCCATGTACTCCTCGGGCGTACGCACCTCGACTGCCATCACCGGCTCCAGGAGGACCGGGTCGGCCCGGCGGATGCCCTCCTTGAAGACCATCGAGCCGGCAATCTTGAACGCCATCTCGGACGAGTCGACGTCGTGGTACGCGCCGTCGAGCAGCGTGGCCTTGACGCCCACGACCGGGAAGCCGGCGAGGACACCCTGCTGCATCGCCGACTGGATACCGGCGTCGACCGACGGGATGTACTCACGCGGGATGCGACCACCCGTGACCGCGTTCGAGAACTCGTAGAGCTCGCCCTCGGACGTGTCGAGCGGCTCGAAGGTCACCTGGACCTTCGCGAACTGGCCCGAGCCACCGGTCTGCTTCTTGTGCGTGTAGTCGATCTTCTCCGCGGCACGGCGGATCGTCTCGCGGTACGCGACCTGCGGCTTGCCGACGTTCGCCTCGACCTTGAACTCGCGACGCATGCGGTCGACGAGGATGTCGAGGTGGAGCTCGCCCATGCCGCCGATGACGGTCTGGCCGGTCTCCTCGTCCAGCTTGACGCGGAAGGTCGGGTCCTCCTCGGCGAGCTTCTGGATCGCCGTCGAGAGCTTCTCCTGGTCGGCCTTCGTCTTGGGCTCGATGGCCACGTCGATGACCGGCTCGGGGAAGGTCATCGACTCGAGGATGACCTGCGCGTTCGGGTCGCTGAGGGTGTCACCGGTGGTGACGTCCTTGAGGCCGATGAACGCGTAGATGTGGCCCGCCGTCGCCTCGTCGACCGGGTTCTCCTTGTTGGCGTGCATCTGGAAGATCTTCCCGATGCGCTCCTTCTTGCCCTTGGTCGAGTTGACGACCTGGGCGCCCTGTGAGACCTTGCCCGAGTACACGCGGATGAAGGTGAGCTTGCCGAAGAAGGGGTGCGCGGCGATCTTGAACGCCAGCGCCGAGAAGGGCTCGGACGCGTCGGCGTGACGCTCGATGACCAGCTCCTCGTCCTTGACGTCGTGGCCCTTGACGGACGGGACGTCGAGGGGCGAGGGCAGGTAGTCGACGACGGCGTCGAGCATGGGCTGGACGCCCTTGTTCTTGAACGCCGAGCCGCACAGCACCGGGAACGCCTCGCCGGACACGGTGAGCTTGCGGATGCCGGCCTTGATCTCGGCGACCGTCAGGTCCTCGCCACCGAGGAACTTCTCGAGCAGCTCGTCGTCCGTCTCGGCGACGGCCTCGACGAGCTCCGAGCGGTACTGCTCGGCCCGCTCGAGCAGGTCCGCGGGGATCTCCTCGACCTCGTACTTGGCGCCCATCTCGGTCTCGCCACGCCACACGAGCGACCGCATCTCGACCAGGTCGACGACGCCGATGAAGTCGTTCTCGGCACCGATCGGGAGCTGGATGACCAGCGGCTTGGCCTTGAGGCGGTTCACGATCGTGTCGACCGTGAAGTAGAAGTCAGCACCCAGCTTGTCCATCTTGTTGACGAAGCAGATGCGCGGGACCTCGTACTTGTCCGCCTGGCGCCACACCGTCTCGGACTGGGGCTCGACGCCCTCCTTGCCGTCGAAGACGGCGACCGCGCCGTCGAGGACGCGCAGCGAGCGCTCGACCTCGACCGTGAAGTCCACGTGACCCGGCGTGTCGATGATGTTGATCTGGGTCTCGTTCGGCGTGCCCTTGTTCCAGAACGCCGTCACAGCAGCGGACGTGATCGTGATGCCACGCTCCTGCTCCTGCTCCATCCAGTCGGTCGTCGAGGCACCGTCGTGCGTCTCACCGATCTTGTAGTTCACACCGGTGTAGTAAAGGATGCGCTCGGTGGTGGTCGTCTTGCCGGCATCGATGTGGGCCATGATGCCGATGTTGCGGACCTTATTCAGGTCGGTCAGCACGTCGAGTGCCACGGTGTCTTACCCCTTGGTCTGTGGGTGGTCGGGAGCCGGGCCGGAGAACCGGCTCCAGCCGGCTCCGGATCCGCGGACGGCTCCGGGGGTGACCCGGAGCCGTCCGAGCGCATCACCAGCGGTAGTGCGCGAAGGCCTTGTTGGACTCGGCCATCTTGTGCATGTCCTCGCGGCGCTTGACCGCGGCACCGAGGCCGTTCGAGGCGTCGAGGATCTCGTTCATGAGCCGCTCGGTCATCGTCTTCTCGCGACGGGCGCGCGAGAAGTCGGTGAGCCAGCGCAGCGCGAGCGTCGTGGAGCGCGCGGGGCGCACCTCGACCGGCACCTGGTAGGTCGCGCCACCGACACGGCGGGAGCGGACCTCGAGCGCCGGGCGGACGTTCTCGAGCGCGCGCTTGAGGACGACGACCGGATCCTGGTCGGTCTTGCTGCGGACACCCTCGAGGGCGCCGTAAACGATCGCCTCGGCGGTGGTCTTCTTGCCGTCGAGCAGCACCTTGTTGATGAGCTGCGTCACGACGGGCGACCCGTACACCGGGTCGACGATGAGCGGCCGCTTCGGGGCCGGACCCTTACGAGGCATCAGGCCTTCTCCTTCTTCGCGCCGTAGCGGCTGCGAGCCTGCTTGCGGTTCTTGACACCCTGGGTGTCGAGGGCACCGCGCACGATCTTGTAGCGGACACCCGGGAGGTCCTTCACACGGCCGCCGCGCACGAGCACGATCGAGTGCTCCTGCAGGTTGTGGCCGACGCCGGGGATGTACGCGGTGACCTCGACCTGCGAGGACAGCTTCACGCGCGCAACCTTGCGCAGGGCGGAGTTCGGCTTCTTGGGGGTGGTGGTGTACACACGGGTGCACACGCCGCGCCGCTGCGGGGAACCCTTGAGGGCCGGGGTCTTCGACTTCCCGGCCTTCGAGGTCCGGCCCTTGCGGACGAGCTGCTGGATCGTAGGCACTACGTCTCCGTCGTCTTCTCGAGCTCACGAGGGCCGATCGGCCCTCGACGGTGGTCTGTCTGGCTTGTGCGTGCCGATCGCATGCGGCACCCGCGGCCCTCACGGACCGCAACGCCACTTACCACCGGCTCGATGGCCCGACCTGCCTTCGCGCGCTCTCGCGGGACGAGGAGCGACGGTGAAGGTGTCGGGATGCCCGGGCGCTCACGTCGAGCGGCGCAGCCAGGTTCACGCGGCGAACGTTCCACCGAGGTCTCCGGGCGCACGGCACGACGGCACGGGCACGGCTTCCTAGATTACCCGGGCTCGTCAAGCGGGTCAAAGGATCGACCGGGCCACGGGTGTGAGATGCGCCCTCCTCGGAAGGCGCGAGACGCCCCCGCCGTCGGGCGGGGGCGTCTCGGTCACGCGATCACGAACCTCGGATCAGGCGATTCAGCGGAAGTCGCCGAAGTCGAGGTCCTCGAGCGGGATCGCCTCGCCCGTGCCCATGCCGAGCGTCGGGAAGTCGATCTCGTCGTAGCCGAAGCTCGGGTAGAGCTCGGCCTTCGCCTGCTCGGTCGGCTCGACCTCCACGTTCCGGTAGCGGGACAGGCCCGTTCCGGCCGGGATGAGCTTACCGATGATGACGTTCTCCTTGAGGCCGAGGAGCGGGTCACGACGACCGCTCATCGACGCCTCGGTGAGCACGCGGGTCGTCTCCTGGAAGGAGGCGGCCGACAGCCACGAGTCCGTCGCGAGCGACGCCTTCGTGATGCCCATGAGCTCAGGACGGCCCGATGCCGGCTGGCCGCCCTCGGCGACCGCCCGACGGTTGGCGTCCTCGAAGCGCGTACGCTCCGCGAGCTCACCCGGCAGCAGGTGCGAGTCACCCGAGTCGAGCACGGTCACGCGGCGCAGCATCTGCCGCACGATGACCTCGATGTGCTTGTCGTGGATGTCCACGCCCTGCGAACGGTAGGTCTCCTGGACCTCGTCCACCAGGTGCTTCTGCGCGGCACGCGGGCCGAGGATGCGCAGCACCTTCTTCGGGTCGACGGCGCCCTGGACCAGCTGGGTGCCGACCTGGACGTGGTCGCCGTCGGAGACCAGCAGCCGGGCACGCTTGGTGACCGGGTAGCGGATCTCCTCGGTGCCGTCGTCGGGCGTGAGCACGAGGTGACGCGTGCGCTCGGTGTCCTCGATCGACACGGTGCCGGTGTACTCCGCGATGGGCGCCTCACCCTTGGGGGTGCGGGCCTCGAAGAGCTCGGTCACGCGCGGCAGACCCTGCGTGATGTCGTCCGCCGAGGCCACACCACCGGTGTGGAACGTACGCATCGTCAGCTGGGTACCGGGCTCACCGATCGACTGGGCGGCGATGATGCCGACCGCCTCGCCGATGTCGACGAGCTTGCCCGTGGCGAGCGAGCGCCCGTAGCACTTGGCGCACGTGCCGACGCGGGACTCGCACGTGAGCACCGACCGGACCTTGACCGCCTCGATGCCGGCGTCCATGACCTTGCGGATCACGATGTCGCCCGCGTCCGAGCCCGCCGTCGCGATGACGTTGCCGTCAGAGTCGGTCACGTCGGTCGCGAACGTGCGCGAGTAGATGCTCGTCTCGACCCGGGGGTGCGGGACCAGCACGTCGCCGAGGCGCTCCGCGACCGGCAGCATGAGGCCACGCTCCGTGCCGCAGTCCTCCTCACGGATGATGACGTCCTGCGAGACGTCCACCAGACGACGCGTCAGGTAGCCCGAGTCCGCCGTCCGCAGAGCGGTGTCGGCCAGACCCTTACGGGCACCGTGCGAGGCGATGAAGTACTCGAGGACGGACAGGCCCTCGCGGTAGTTCGACTTGATCGGGCGCGGGATGATCTCGCCCTTCGGGTTCGCGACCAGGCCACGCATACCCGCGATCTGGCGGACCTGCATCCAGTTACCACGGGCACCCGAGGAGACCATGCGGTACAGCGTGTTCCGCGAGTTGTTCTCGAGGTTCTCGCGCATGACCGCGGCGATCTGGTCGGTCGCCTGGGTCCAGATCTCGATGAGCTCCTGACGGCGCTCGTCGTCGGTGATCAGACCCTTGTCGAACTGCTGCTGGATCTTCAGTGCGCGCTGCTCGTGCTCGTCGAGGATGGTGTCCTTGACCGCGGGCATCGCGACGTCGGAGATGGCGATCGTGACGCCCGAGCGCGTGGCCCACCGGTAGCCGGCGTCCTTGAGCGCGTCGAGCGACGTCGCGACGTCGACCTTCGGGTAGCGCTCGGCGAGGTCGTTGACGATCGTCGAGAGCTCCTTCTTGCCGACGACGCCGTTCTGGAACGGGTAGTCGACGGGCAGGGCCTCGTTGAAGAGCGTCCGGCCCAGCGTCGTCTCGAAGAGGATCGGCTGACCCTGCTCCCAGCCCTCCGGGGCCTCGAATCCCGAGAGCGGCGGGACCAGGTCCGTCATCCGGATCTTGACGGTCGCGTTGAGGTCGAGCTGACCGCGGTCGAACGCCATGATCGCCTCGGCCTGCGAGGAGAACACCCGGCCCTCGCCCACGCCACCGGGGTGGTCGGTCGTCAGGTGGTGCAGACCGATGATCATGTCCTGCGAGGGCATGGTCACCGGACGACCGTCCGACGGCTTCAGGATGTTGTTGCTCGAGAGCATCAGGATGCGGGCCTCGGCCTGCGCCTCGGCGCTCAGCGGCAGGTGGACCGCCATCTGGTCGCCGTCGAAGTCCGCGTTGAACGCGGCGCACACGAGCGGGTGCAGGTGGATGGCCTTGCCCTCGACGAGCTGCGGCTCGAACGCCTGGATGCCCAGACGGTGCAGGGTCGGCGCACGGTTGAGCAGCACCGGGTGCTCGGTGATGACCTCTTCGAGCACGTCCCACACGACCGAGCGCGTGCGCTCGACCATCCGCTTGGCGGACTTGATGTTCTGCGCGTGGTTGAGCTCGACGAGCCGCTTCATGACGAACGGCTTGAACAGCTCGAGCGCCATCTGCTTCGGCAGGCCGCACTGGTGCAGCTTGAGCGTCGGGCCGACCACGATGACCGAACGGCCCGAGTAGTCGACGCGCTTGCCCAGCAGGTTCTGGCGGAACCGGCCCTGCTTGCCCTTGAGCATGTCGGAGATCGACTTGAGCGGACGGTTGCCGGGGCCCGTCACCGGGCGGCCACGGCGGCCGTTGTCGAACAGCGAGTCCACGGCCTCCTGGAGCATCCGCTTCTCGTTGTTGACGATGATCTCCGGCGCACCCAGGTCGAGCAGGCGCTTGAGCCGGTTGTTGCGGTTGATCACACGCCGGTACAGGTCGTTCAGGTCGCTCGTCGCGAACCGGCCACCGTCGAGCTGCACCATGGGGCGCAGGTCCGGCGGGATGACCGGGACGGCGTCGAGGACCATCGCCGTGGGCGAGTTCGTCGTCGTCAGGAACGCGTTGACGACCTTGAGCCGCTTGAGCGCGCGCGTCTTGCGCTGGCCCTTGCCGGTACGGATGGTCTCGCGCAGGCTCTCGGCCTCGGCCTCGAGGTCGAAGCTCTCGAGGCGCTTCTGGATCGCCGTGGCGCCCATCGAGCCCTCGAAGTAGGTGCCGTAGCGGTCCTGCAGGGCGCGGTACAGCATCTCGTCGCCCTCGAGGTCGGCGACCTTGAGGTTCTTGAACCGGTCCCAGACCTGCTCGAGGCGGTCCAGCTCGGCGTCCGCGCGCTTGCGGAGCTGAGCCATCTCGCGCTCGGCGGAGTCGCGCACCTTGCGGCGCGCGTCGGCCTTGGCACCCTCGGCCTCGAGCTCGGCCAGGTCGGCCTCGAGCTTGGTCGCGCGGGCGTTGATGTCGTTGTCGCGGCGGTCGGTGATCTCCTTCTTCTCCAAGTCGATCTCGTTCTGGAGGTTCGGGAGGTCCTCGGTGCGCGCCTCGTCGTCGACCCACGTGATCATGTAGGCCGCGAAGTAGATGACCTTCTCGAGGTCCTTCGGCGCGAGGTCGAGCAGGTAGCCCAGGCGGGACGGCACACCCTTGAAGAACCAGATGTGCGTCACCGGGGCGGCGAGCTCGATGTGGCCCATGCGCTCACGGCGCACCTTGGAGCGCGTGACCTCCACGCCACAGCGCTCGCAGATGATGCCCTTGAAGCGCACGCGCTTGTACTTGCCGCAGTAGCACTCCCAGTCCCGGGTGGGGCCGAAGATCTTCTCGCAGAAGAGCCCGTCCTTCTCCGGCTTCAGGGTGCGGTAGTTGATGGTCTCGGGCTTCTTGACCTCACCGTGCGACCAGGCACGGATGTCGTCGGCCGTGGCCAGGCCGATGCGAAGCTCGTCGAAGACGTTGACGTCGAGCAAGATGTCCTACTTCCTCAAAGCTTTTCGATAGTCCGCTGTTACGCAGCCGGTCAGATCTCGTCGATGCTGGACGCGGCGTTGGGGCGCCGGGACAGGTCGATCCCGAGCTCCTCAGCGGCGCGGTACACCTCGTCGTCGGACTCCTTCATCTCGATGGAGACACCGTCGCTCGAGAGCACCTCGACGTTCAGGCAGAGCGACTGCATCTCCTTGAGGAGCACCTTGAAGGACTCCGGGATGCCCGAGTCAGGGATGTTCTCCCCCTTGACGATGGCCTCGTAGACCTTCACGCGGCCCGGGACGTCGTCGGACTTGATGGTCAGCAGCTCCTGGAGGGTGTACGCGGCGCCGTACGCCTCGAGCGCCCACACCTCCATCTCACCGAAGCGCTGGCCACCGAACTGCGCCTTACCACCCAGCGGCTGCTGCGTGATCATCGAGTACGGGCCGGTCGAGCGCGCGTGGATCTTGTCGTCGACCAGGTGGTGGAGCTTCAGGATGTACATGTAGCCCACCGACACCGGGTCGGGGAACGGCTCGCCGGAGCGGCCGTCGAACATGCGCGCCTTGCCGTCGACGCCGACCATGCGGTCACCGTCGCGGTTCGGCAGGGTCGTCGACAGCAGCCCGCGCAGCGCGTCCTCCTCGAGACCGTCGAACACCGGGGTGGCCACGGGCGTGCCGGGCTCCGAGCGGTGCGCGATGGCGGGGACGTTCTCCTTCCAGGCGACGTCTCCGTCCTCGGCCAGCTCGACGTCCCAGCCACGGCTCGCGGCCCAGCCGAGGTGCGTCTCGAGCACCTGGCCGACGTTCATGCGGCCGGGGACACCCAGCGGGTTGAGGATGACGTCGACCGGCGTGCCGTCCTCGAGGAACGGCATGTCCTCCTGCGGGAGGATCTTGGAGATGACGCCCTTGTTGCCGTGACGGCCGGCGAGCTTGTCGCCCACCGTGATCTTGCGGCGCTGGGCGATGTACACCCGCACGAGCTGGTTGACGCCGGCGGGCAGCTCGTCGCCGTCCTCGCGGTTGAACTCGCGGACGCCGATGACCGTGCCGGACTCGCCGTGGGGCACCTTGAGCGACGTGTCGCGGACCTCACGGGCCTTCTCGCCGAAGATGGCGCGCAGCAGGCGCTCCTCCGGGGTCAGCTCGGTCTCGCCCTTCGGCGTGACCTTGCCGACCAGCACGTCGCCCGCGCCGACCTCGGCACCGATGCGGATGATGCCGCGCTCGTCCAGGTCGGCCAGGACGTCCTCGGAGACGTTCGGGATGTCCCGCGTGATCTCCTCGGGGCCCAGCTTCGTGTCGCGGGCGTCGACCTCGTGCTCCTCGATGTGGATCGAGGACAGCACGTCGTCCTCCACGAGGCGCTGCGACAGGATGATCGCGTCCTCGTAGTTGTGGCCCTCCCACGACATGAACGCCACGAGCAGGTTGCGGCCGAGCGCGAGGTCGCCCTCGTCGGTCGCCGGGCCGTCGGCCAGGACGGAGCCCACCTCGACCCGCTGGCCCTCGCCGACCAGCACGCGCTGGTTGTAGCTCGTGCCCTGGTTCGAGCGGCGGAACTTCGCCACGCGGTACGACGTCGTGGTGGCGTCGTCGTTGGCGACGACGATCAGGTCGGCCGAGACCTCGGTGACGACGCCGGGCTTGGTCGCGACGATGACGTCACCGGCGTCGACCGCGGCACGACGCTCCATGCCGGTGCCGACGAGCGGCGCCTCGGAGCGCACGAGCGGCACCGCCTGGCGCTGCATGTTGGCACCCATGAGCGCGCGGTTGGCGTCGTCGTGCTCGAGGAACGGGATGAGCGCGGTCGCGACCGACACCATCTGGCGCGGCGAGACGTCCATGTAGTCGACCTCGGCGGCCAGGACGTCGTCCGTCTCGCCGCCCTTGGTGCGGACCAGGACGCGGTCGTGCGCGAACGTGCCGTCCGCGGTGAGCTCGGTGTTGGCCTGCGCGATGACGTGGCGGTCCTCGTCGTCGGCCGTGAGGTACTCGACGTCGTCGGTGACCTTGCCGTTGACGACCTTGCGGTACGGCGTCTCGATGAAGCCGAACGGGTTGATGCGGCCGAACGACGCGAGCGAGCCGATCAGGCCGATGTTCGGGCCTTCCGGCGTCTCGATCGGGCACATGCGGCCGTAGTGCGACGGGTGGACGTCGCGGACCTCCATGCCGGCGCGGTCACGGGACAGACCACCCGGGCCCAGGGCGTTCAGACGACGCTTGTGCGTCAGGCCCGCGAGCGGGTTGTTCTGGTCCATGAACTGCGACAGCTGCGAGGTGCCGAAGAACTCGCGGATCGACGCCACGACCGGGCGGATGTTGATCAGCGTCTGCGGCGTGATGGCCTCGACGTCCTGCGTCGTCATGCGCTCACGCACCACGCGCTCCATGCGGGACAGGCCAGTGCGCACCTGGTTCTGGATGAGCTCGCCCACGGCGCGGATGCGGCGGTTGCCGAAGTGGTCGATGTCGTCGGTCTCGACGCGCACCTCGACCTGCTCGCCACCGCGCGTGCCAGGCACCGTCTGGTGGTCGGCGTGCAGCGCGGCGAGATACTTGATCGTCGCGACGACGTCGCGCACCGACAGGGTCGAGTCGGCCAGCGGGGCCTGGACGCCGAGCTTCTTGTTCACCTTGTAGCGGCCGACCTTCGCGAGGTCGTAGCGCTTGGAGTTGAAGTAGAAGTTCTCCAGGAGCGCGCGACCGGCCTCGACCGTGGGCGGCTCGCCCGGGCGGATCTTGCGGTAGAGGTCGACGAGAGCCTCGTCCTGCGTGTGGACGTGGTCCTTCTCGAGCGTGTCGAGCACCGACGGGTAGTCGGCGAACTCGTCGCGGATCTCCGACTCGGTCATGCCGAGCGCCTTGAGCAGCACGGTGACCGACTGCTTGCGCTTGCGGTCGACGCGCACGCCGACGGCGTCGCGCTTGTCGATCTCGAACTCGAGCCAGGCGCCGCGCGACGGGATGATCTTGGCGGAGAAGACGTCCTTGTCCGACGTCTTGTCCGGCACGCGCTCGAAGTACACGCCCGGGGAGCGGACGAGCTGCGAGACGACGACGCGCTCGGTGCCGTTGATGATGAAGGTGCCGCGCTCGGTCATGAGCGGGAAGTCGCCCATGAAGACCGTCTGGCTCTTGATCTCACCGGTCGTGTAGTTGACGAACTCGGCCGTGACGAACAGCGGCGCGGCGTAGGTGAAGTCCTTCTCCTTGCACTCCTCGGCCGTGTACTTCGGCGGCTCGAAGCGGTGGTTGGAGAAGGAGAGGGACATCGACTGTCCGAAGTCCTCGATCGGCGAGATCTCCTCGAAGATCTCCTCCAGGCCCGAGGTGGCGGGGACGTCCGTACGGCCGTTCTCGGCCGCGGCCTCGACCCGGGCCTGCCAGGCGGGGTTGCCGAGCAGCCAGTCGAAGCTCTCGGTCTGCAGCCCGAGAAGGTCAGGGACCTCGAGCGGCTCGTGGATCTTGGCGAAGGAGACGCGGCGGGAAGCGGTGCGGTTCGCGATAGCGTCGGCGGACGGAGCAGAAGGGGTGCGCGAGGCAGCCAAGAGGGGTCCTTCCCTGCAGTTCGATGGCACGCTGTACGCTCAGCGAGGCTGCAGGCGCTGTCCACCACAACAGGTCCGCTCAGGGGCGCCACCACAGTGGCGAGCGGAGCGGGATGGGTTGGGGTGGGAGCGTCGGGGCACAGGCGAGCGCAAAGCGCTAGCGTACCCAGAACGATCGAGGTTGTCCACTCGTGCAGGCGCGCCAGCGGACGCCCTCTCCGCCTGGGTATGTGGAGGACGTTGTCTCGGTGGCCGCCATATGCCGCCCAAGAAACGGTTGTCCGACCACGCTACCTCGCGCACGAGGTGTCATGCCAGGCCCTCCGGAGGGGCGTTGGTCACACCACCCCGGCACACGACGAGGCCCGCACCCCGTAGGGATGCGGGCCTCGGTGCGATCGGTGCGGCTAGGCCGCGGAGATCACTTGAGGGTGACGGTGGCGCCGGCGCCCTCGAGGGCAGCCTTGGCCTTCTCCGCCGCCTCCTTGTTCGCGGCCTCCAGGACAGGCTTCGGGGCGCCGTCCACGAGGTCCTTGGCCTCCTTCAGGCCGAGGGACGTGAGCGCGCGCACCTCCTTGATGACCTGGATCTTCTTGTCGCCGGCGGCCTCGAGGATGACGTCGAACTCGTCCTTCTCCTCCTCGGCCGGGGCGTCGCCGGCACCGCCGGCAGCCGGAGCGGCGGCCGCAGCGGCGACGGGGGCCGCAGCGGTGACGTCGAAGGTGTCCTCGAAGGCCTTCACGAACTCGGAGAGCTCGATGAGGGTGAGCTCCTTGAAGGCGTCGATGAGCTCGTCGGTGGTGAGCTTCGCCATGATGGCGTTCCTTTCGGTTCAGGTGCGTCCGCGGGCAGTGCCCGCCAGAAGCTGGGGTTGTGCTCGGTGTACCGCCGTCAGGCGGCGACACCCTCCGATTCCTGCTTCTGACGCAGGGCATCGATGGCGCGTGCGGCCTCGGCAGGCTTGGCGGTGAAGATGTAGGCAGCCTGGTAGAGCTTGGCCTTCATCGCACCGGCCGCCTTGGCCAGCAGGACCTCGCGGGACTCGAGGTCCGCGAGCTTGGTGACCTCTGCAGCGGTCAGGGCGCGTCCGTCGAGGACACCACCCTTGATGACCAGTGCAGGGTTCGCCTTGGCAAAGTCACGCAGACCCTTCGCAGCCTCGACCGGGTCGCCGGTCACGAAGGCGATCGCGGACGGACCCTTGAGGTCGGCCTCGAGGTTCTCGAGCCCGGCCTCCTTGGCCGCGATCGCGGTCAGCGTGTTCTTCACCACGGCGTAGGTTGCGTTGCCGCTGAGCGACCGACGCAGCTGCTTGAGCTGCGCGACGGTGAGCCCGCGGTACTCGGTCAGCACGGCCGCGTTCGACTCGCGGAGCTTGTCCGCGACCTCCGCGACGGCGGCTGCCTTGTCCGGCCTCGCCATGGCAATCCTTCCGGTGGTGGTGCCACCGGTGCTCCGGAAAAGAGAAGAGCCCCGGCGCAGGCGCACGGGGCTCGGAGCACGCACAGAGACTGTGCGGGTCGTCGTCAGTGTCACCTGCGCAGGCCTCCGCACTTCGCGGAACTTCGGTCCTCTGCGCAGCAGAGAACGACCGGCGGTCTTGGGTTACGAGACAAGCGTACATGACGGCCGGCGATGCTCCGAACCGCGTGCTAGAGCACGAGCGGGCCGAAGCACACGAGCGGCACGGGCTCGGGCTCGTCGGCGACCGCCCGCGCCAGCGCCTCCCCCGGTCGGGCGCCGTCGCGCAGCTCGGCGTGCAGCGCGGGCATCACGCGCGCCGCGACGTCGTCGCGCAACGGCGCGACGGACGCGATCACCGCGCGGGCCCCCATCCGCAGCAGCACGCTCGTCAGCCCGAGCGGCTCGCCGCCGTAGTGCATGCTCGCCGAGCCGACGTCGCACGCCGACAGGACCATGACCGAGTGCGTCAGGTCCACGCCGTCCAGCTCGTGGGCGAACAGAGGGCCGTCGTCGAGCCGCAGGGAGGAGAACAGCGCGTTGTCGGGCTCGTGGGTGCCGTGCGCCGCGATGTGCACCACGGGGGTGCCGGCGATGGCGGCGCGCACCTGGGCGCACGTGGCGGCCTCGCCGTCGAGGAGCAGCACCTCACCGCCCCACGTTCCCGCGACCGCGGCCGTCTCGGCCTGCGCGTGCCGCAGGTCCGGCCCGGAGACGACGAGGGTCCGGCCCGGCGCCCAGTCCGCGGACCCGCGCGCGACCAGCGAGTTCACGACCGTCGAGAGCCCGCGCCGGGACGGGAGCGCCGCCCACGGCAGCGAGACCAGGAAGTCCCGGGCCGCGACGAACATCGGGCCCGGGGCGCCGATCGGGCCGAGCAGGGCGTCGTCGAGCCAGCGCAGGTTGCGCTCGATCGACCCGAGCGCCGCAGCCCGCAGCGGCGCGGGGATGAGCCCGTTGGACAGGACGTGCAGGTCGGCGCGCACCCGGCGGGCCCGCTCGCGCACGACGTCGAGCTCAGCCAGGTCGAAGAAGGCCGCGCCGGACCCGTCGATCCGCACGGCGAGGACCCGTCCGTCGGCCTGGACGAGGTCCAGCACGGTCCGGTCCGAGCCGGCGGCCCGCAGATCGTCGCGCAGGCTCCGTGCCGTGACCGACTCCGCCACGTGCGAGATGCCGTCGTCGTGCCACGCCCGCTCCCGCGCCTGGTCCTGGAGACGCCGCGCCTCGCGCCGCAGCCGCGCACGCTCCACCTCGCTGTCGACGCCGTGACCCAGCTGGCGGGCACGCTCGAGCACCCGCCGCGCCTCGACCAGCAGCCGGGCCGCCTCCGGGTCGTCCGGCGGGCGCACACGCCCGGGGCCGGCGAACGTCGTCCGGCCGCGTTCGACGGCGTCGAAGATGGCGTCCGGACGTCTCGTCTCCATCGCGGCGCGCACGTCGACCCAGGTCAGCCGGACTCCGTGGGCCGCGGCCGCGGTGACGGCCTCGACCGCGCCAAGACGTTCGCGCTGGCTCACGAGCAGGCGCTCACCGCGGCGGACCGCCGCTATCCCCCGTCGGCGGTCGCCCGTCCGGAACGCCACCATGGCCCGGATGGTCTCGGCCTGGAGCCGGCTGCTCACGGGCATCTGGCGCAACATCGGCCGGGTCGACCGCAGGAGCTCGGCGGCCCGGTCGAGGGCCCCGTCCATGACCGCGGCCTCGGCCTCGATCAGCAGCGCCGGCACGGCCACCCGCTCACCGGACGGCTCCGCACGAGCGGCCGCCCCGAGCTCACCGGCCTGGTGGGCGAGGCGCCGCAGCGCCGCACGTGACCCGTCGGACTCTCGCAGGCTGCCGAGCCGCGCCTCGAGCTCGATCAGCCGGGCCTGCCGCGCGAGGATCTCGTGCCCGGTACGGCGCGCCGACCTGGTGACGCCCTTGGCCAGCGCACGAGCCTCGTCGTACTGGGCGAGGCCGACGAGACACCGCGCGTGCGCGACCCGCGCGTCGAGCAGGTCGCGCGAGGCCCGGCCGTCCGCGAGGAGCTCGGTGGCGCGCCGCAGCGCGTGCTCGGCCTCGGTCCGGAGCCCGGCCTCGTACAGGACCGCCGCCTTGTCGACGAGCCCGACGCCCGCGTGCTCCGCGGGCGCGACCTCGGCCGCGGCGTGCATCGACCGGAGCGCAGCAGGGAGGTCACCGCGCAGGAACAGGGCGTACCCGAGGTTGTGCGCGGCCATGGTGTGGAGGGCCGGCTCACGGCCCTCCGTGATCTCCACGCACCGCTCGAAGTCCTTCACCGCCGCGTCGAGCGCTCCCCGCTCGAGGTGCAGCGACCCCCGGTTGAGGTAGACCGCCCCGAGGTCGGAGCCGTCGGGCAGCCCGGTCTCGGCCGCGTCGAAGTCCTCCAGCGCGGAGCTCAGGTTCCCGCGGCGCAGCCGCAGCAGGCCCCGGCGCCCCTGGACCAGCGCGACGAGCGCCCTGTCGCCCGAGACCTCGGCCCAGCGCCACGCCTGCTCGAGCAGCTCGAGGCAGGTCGCGACGTCGGCACCGAGCTCGGAGAGGCACCGGGACTCGCCGATCAACGCCCGGACGTGGAGCTCGGCGAGCTCGTGGTCGGGCCGGTCGTGGAGCGTGCCGAGCTGACGGCGGACCGAGCGGTACTGGCGCGCGGCCAGGCCGAACCGGCGGTGGACGCGGTCGTTGTCGAGCGACCTGTCCAGGCCCGCGCGCAGGGCGACGATGCGATCGTCGGCAAGGTCCCCTGCCAAGGCCACCCCCAGTGTCAGGCGCCCGCGGCACCTCCCTGCAGAGCGAGCCCGGTTCGCGCGGTCACGGCGGTCCAGGCGTCGTCCACTCGGGCCGCCGATGCGTTGTCTTGCAGGTTACCGGCACGACCACCAGGGCGCGACGACCCCTTGCCCTGGGGCCCTCCGGCCTTCCCCTGGGGCTTGCCCTTGCTGTTGCCCTGGGGGTTGCCCTGGGGTTCGGGCTTGCCCCGGGGTCCTCCGGCCTCACCGTCGGCCTCACCGGCCCACAGGTCGAGCAGCTCCGCGGCGATCTCTCCCGCGAGGACAGGGGCCGCGAACGACGTCCCGCTCCAGGTCGCGAACCCGCCCTGGAACCCTTCGATGTCGATCGTCGCGCGGTGCCCGGTGCCGTACCTGTTGTCGAGACGCAGGGACGAGGTGATCGGACCGTCGAGCGTGGTCGGCAGGGTGCTCACGAGCGCCGCGCCGGGCCGGGTCACCGTGACCCACGGTCCGTCGTTGCTGAACAGCGCCGTGGTGCCGTCGGGGTTCTGGGCGCCGACCGCGAGCACCGGCGGCCCCGACGTCGGCCCGCCGGCAAGCGGCCGGAGCGGCGTCGCCGTGACGGTCCCGTCGCCCGCGGACGCCGAACGCTCGACGTGCGGGGCGAGCGCGGCCGGGAACATGGGCCGCGTCGTCCCGTCGTTGCCGGCGGCCGCGACCACGACGACGCCCAGGTCGCGCAGCTCGTCGAGCACGCGCCGCAGCGCGTCCGTCGCGCAGAGCGTCTCGGCGTCCTCGTGGTAGTAGCCCAGCGACAGGACGGCGACGTCGACCGGCGTGTAGCGGTCGTCGGAGGACTCGAGGCCGAGACGGTGGAACTCCAGAAGTCGGGACATCGTGCGGATCAGGTCGGACTCCGCGCCGACGCCGTCGCCCCCCACCACCCGCACGGGCAGGAGCAGCGCGTCGGGGCAGAGCTGGTGGACGATGCCCGCCACGAACGTGCCGTGGCCGGCGACCGGGTCGAGCGGGCCGGTGAGCGGCGAGGCGCTCGCTCCCCCGATCTCGGCGTCCTCGCTCCGGAAGTTCGGGACCGGCTGGGTGCCGATCGGCAGCCCGTCCGGGAGCGCGGCGTCCCGGATGACGACGCCGTTGCCGTCGAGGGGCCGGCCCGGCTCGTCACCCTCGGGGATGTCGTAGGTACCGAACCACGGGTGAGTACCGATCCCGGTGTCGACGACCGCGACCACGGGACGGCGGAGGCCGTCCTTCGTCACGTACGGCGTGGTGCCGTCGGCGTACTTGCGGACGGGGCGACCGCCCAGCCACGCGACGGGTGCGCGTCCGCCCCATCCCGGGACGGCGTACTCGGCGAGTCCTCGTACCGGAGAGCTGGTGAACGGCGAGCTCGTGAAGGGCGACGAGGTGAACGGCGAGCTCGTGAACGGCGAGCTCGTGAACGGCGAGCTGGTGAACGGCGACGAGGTGAACGGCGACGACGTAAAGGGCGAGCTCGTGAACGGCGAGCTGGTGAACGGCGACGACGTGAAGGGCGACGAGGTGAACGGACGCGCGAGCATCACGTGGTCGAGGCTGACCCGCCGGCAGCCGCCCTCTTCACCCAGGTCCAGCTCCCCCGAGAGCCGCTCGACCACGTCCCACGCGTTCGGCTCCTCGCCGTCCGCGTCGGGGACCAGCCGGAGCGCGAAGCCGAAGTCGTCGTCGCAGTCGTCCGGTGCCGGGCCGGCGTCGGCGCGCCGGGCCCGACGGCGTCCGGTCGCCTCGAGCGCGAGCGTGCACCTCAGCTCGCGGGCGACCTGCTCGATCCGGGTGAGCTCCTCAGCGGGCCGTGCAGCGTCCCCCGGAAGGGCCGCGACGCTCTGGACGTCGACAGGACCGTCGGGGCCCTCGACGAACCGGCGAGGCGGGGCTCCTTCGACGATGACCCGGTCGGCGACATACCAGGTCGGCTTGACGGGCGGGGATCCCGGCCGCCGCCGGACGAGGGACGGGTCCAGGAAACGTACCGGGCGGAAGTCCCGGTTCGGGTCGCCTCCAGGTACCGCGCCAGACCGGGCAGGGGTCTCGCTCACGAAGTCCTCCTTGACATCAGGTGTGCGCGCGCGCGCGTGTGCGCGCCAGGCAGGGGGTGGTGCTGGTGGTCAGAGCTCGATGACCGGCGTGGTCACCGGTGCCCCGTCCTCGTCCGACCGGACGAGCAGGCTCGCCGGGCCCCGGTCGACGTCGTCGAACACGAAGCGGCCGTCCTCGTCGGTGGTGGTCTCACGGTTGCCGTCGGGCTGGCGGAGCTCGATGACGAGCGTGGCCGCGGGTGCCACCCAGCCGTCGACCCGCACGTGTGCGCCGTCCTCGGTGGGCGACAGCGCGATCATGACCGTCAGCGACTCGTGCGTGAATGTGATGGTGCGTGCCTCGAGGGGTGGCGCGTCGCCGCGCACCGACCCGACGGGGGCGTCGATACGCTGCAGCTCCATCACCTCGGCTTCGAGCCCTGCCAGGGTCATCGCGAACAGCGACCGCTCGACCAGACCGGTCGGCAGGGGGTCCAGCAGCTCGACCGTCCGCCGGATACGCGCCAGGATCGCGGCGTCGATGTCGTCCAGGGGCGCATCGGCGCCCGGGACTCTTCCAGGTGCACCGTTCACGTCCACGAGGCCTCTCCCTGTTCGGTGAGGACGGCTCGCAGCTTGGCGAGACACCGTCCCCGAGTCGCGCCGATGCTTCCCACCGGCATGCCGATCGCCGCGGAGATCGCCTTGTAGTCGGGGCGGTCCGCGAGCGACACGAGTCGCAGAAGTTCCTGGCACCGTTCGGGCAGCTCACGGAGCGCGCGCCACAGTCCGCGGTCGCGCTCGTTGCGCAGGACCTCGGCCTCGGGCCCGGGGCCCGGGTCCGGGAGCGCGACCGAGCCCTCGGGTGCGTCGTCCGGAAGCTCGGTGCGCCGCCGCAGGTCGTCGCGGCTCTTGCGCACCGTCTCCCATGCCCCGCGCCGTGCCGTCACGAGCAACCACTTGAGCACCGCCTTGGGCTCGGCGATGGTGGCCGCGTGCTTGACCAGGGCGGCCCAGGTGCTCTGCACGACGTCGTCGGCCAGCTCCCGGTCGACACCCTGCGCCCGCACCGTGTGCCACAGCAACGGCGTCGCCTCCCGCACGAGCTCGGCCAGCGCGTCGGTGCGGCCCTCGCGATACTCCAGGAGAGCGGCAGCCGCGCGGTCCCCGAGCGTCTCGTCCGCGTTCTCGACATCGTCAGCGTGGTGTTCAGTGGGGCGGGACATCAGCGATTGCACCTCGTCACGGCTCGGGGGGTGGTCCGTGCTGTGCTGCGGACTCCCTGAGCCTAGAGCCGTACCTGGTCTGCCGGAACGGGAATGCGACGTGCTCATCCGCAAGATCACCCCGTCCGGTTGTCGGCTGTCGTCAGCACCTAGGGACGGGCGCCGGCCCGCGGTGATACATCCCGGGACAAGATCTTTGAAGACATGACGATCTCGGGAGAAGTGACGACGGCCCGGCACCCCCGCGAGGGGTGCCGGGCCGTCGGGCTCACAGGTGCGCGGCTGTCAGGCCGCGTCCTCCAGGAGCTTGGTCGTGCGGGACGGGTCGAGCGGGATGCCCGGGCCCATCGTCGTCGTCAGGGTGGCCTTGGTGATGTACCGGCCCTTGGACGACGACGGCTTGAGGCGCAGGACCTCGTCGAGCGCCGCCGCGTAGTTCTCCACCAGCGCCTTCTCGTCGAACGAGACCTTGCCGATGATGAAGTGGAGGTTCGCGTGCTTGTCCACGCGGAACTCGATCTTGCCGCCCTTGATGTCGGTCACGGCCTTGGCGACGTCCATGGTCACCGTGCCGGTCTTCGGGTTCGGCATGAGGCCACGAGGGCCGAGCACCTTGCCCAGTCGACCGACCTTGCCCATGAGGTCCGGCGTCGCGACCGCGGCGTCGAAGTCCGTGTAGCCGCCGGCCACCTTCTCGATGAGCTCGTCGCCGCCGACCTCGTCGGCGCCCGCGGCGCGGGCCTCCTCGGCCTTGGCCGCGTTGGCGAACACCAGGACGCGGGCCGTCTTGCCCGTGCCGTGGGGAAGGTTCACGGTGCCGCGAACCATCTGGTCGGCCTTGCGGGGGTCGACGCCCAGGCGGAACACGACCTCGACGGTCGCGTCGTACTTGGTGGTCGACGTCTCCTTGGCCAGGCGGACCGCCTCGAGCGGCGCGTAGAACTGCTCGCGGTCGATCTTGGCGGCTGCGGCCCGGTAGGCCTTGCTGCGCGTTGCCATCTGCTTCTCCTTCTGCAGTCGTGGTCAGCGGGTCCGCGCGGACCCTGCCACGTGCCCGGCGACGGTCGCCGGGCGAGGGGTGCCCCGAAGGGTCACTCCGAGACGGTGATGCCCATCGAGCGAGCCGTGCCGGCGACGATCTTCATCGCAGCCTCGACGTCGTTCGCGTTGAGGTCCTGGAGCTTGGTCTGGGCGATCTCGCGGACCTGGTCGGAGGTCAGGTTGGCGACCTTCGTGGTGTGCGGCGTCGGCGAGCCCTTGGCCACGCCCGCGGCCTTCTTGATGAGCTCGGCGGCCGGCGGCGTCTTCGTGATGAAGGTGAAGGAGCGGTCTTCGTAGACCGTGATCTCCACCGGGATCACGTTGCCGCGCTGCGACTCGGTGGCCGCGTTGTAGGCCTTGCAGAACTCCATGATGTTGACGCCGTGCTGACCGAGCGCGGGGCCGATCGGCGGGGCGGGCGTTGCCGCACCGGCGTTGATCTGGAGCTTGATGAGGCCGGAGACCTTCTTCTTGGGAGGCATGGTGCGTTCCGTGCTTTCTGTTCGTGGGCCGACGCCATGGGCGATGACCCGGTTGCATCGCTGTCGCCGCAGAGGCGCCGCGGCACCGGCCGGTGCCGGGGTTCGGTCAGATCTTGGCGACCTGGTTGAACGACAGCTCGACCGGGGTCTCCCGGCCGAAGATGGAGACGAGGACCTTGAGCTTCTGGGCCTCGGCGTTGATCTCGGAGATCGTGGCCGGCAGCGTGTCGAACGGGCCGTCCGTGACGGTGACCGACTCGCCGATCTCGAAGTCGACCTCGAGCGGCGCCTTGGAGGTCGCGGACCCCGCGGCGGCCGGCTTGCCCGCCTCGGGAGCGGGCGCGAGCGTGGGCGCGAGCATCGAGAACACCTCGTCCAGCGTGAGCGGGACGGGCTGGTGCGTGTGGCCGACGAAGCCCGTGACGCCCGGGGTGTGCCGCACCGCGCCCCACGACTCGTCGGTCAGGTCCATCCGCACGAGGACGTAACCGGGGATCCGCACGCGCCGCACCACCTTCTTCTGCGCGTTCTTGATCTCGGTCACCTCCTCCATGGGGACCTCGATCTGGAAGATGTAGTCCTCCATGTTCAGGCTCTGGATGCGGGTCTCCAGGTTGGCCTTCACACGGTTCTCGTAGCCGGCGTACGAGTGGATGACGTACCAGTCGCCGAGCTGCGAGCGCAGGGTGCGCTTGAACTCCTCGACCGGGTCGACGACGACGTCGCCGTCCTCGTCGACGTCGCCGTCGCCGTCGCTGTCCTCGTCGACGTCGTCGGCCTCGGGAGCCTGCTCGCCGTCCTCGCCGTCCTCGCCGTCCTCGTCGACCGCGGGCGCCTGCTCGGCATCGGCATCGCCGGACTCCGGGACGTCCGCGTCGGCGTCCCGGGGCACGTCGAGCTCGACCTCGGCGCCGGGGGCGTCGGGCTGCGTGGGGTCGACGTTCTCGGTCTGCTCCAGCGGATCCTGGGACACGAACGAACCTGCTTTCTGGGCTTCAGCTTGATTGTCTGGTCGGGACGCCCTCGTGGGCCACCCCGACGCTCGGCCGGGTCAGCCGAACAGGGCGAGGGTGCCCAGTCCGATGAAGTAGTCGAGGACGGTCACGAACACCATCACGACGGCCACGAACACGATCACGACCGCGGTGTAGGTCATCAGCTCCGAGCGCGTCGGGGTGACGACCTTGCGCAGCTCGGCGACGACCTGACGGACGAAGAGCGCGATGCGGGCGAACACGTTGCGGCGACCCTTGTCCGTACCGGACGGGCGGCCTTCGACGTGGGATCCCGCGGCCTCAGCCGGCGACTCGCTCACTTGCACTACCCCGATTCGCGATCAGACCGGACGCACGCCGCCTGCTGGCAGACGCGCGAGCGGCACAGACTCCTGGCGTTCCCGAGGTCACGCGGTGCGTGGCCCCGCTGCGCGCGGCCCCGCGGGGGATCACGCTGGCAGGGTAGACAGGACTCGAACCTGCAACCTGCGGTTTTGGAGACCGCTGCGCTACCAATTGCGCCACTACCCTTCGTGCTCGACACCCGTTCTCACGTGCCTCCAGGGCGCGGACCAGCATGGCGGGCGTCAACCACCGAGGGACAACTGTACGCGACGTGAGGGCATGGGTCGAACCGCCCTCCACGACGTAGGCACACCGGTCCGGGACCCGGCGTCCGTCGATCGGTGGACCCCGGGTCCCGTCGTCCGGACCTCACGGCGGGCGGGCAGGTCCGGCCACGCTGGTGCCATGGCTCACACGACGTCCGTGCGGCGGACGAACCCAGGGACCGCACCCCACGACCCACCGGACCTCGCCTCGGCACACCCCGCGGTCCGCGTCCGCGGGCTGCGCAAGCGCTACGGCTCCAAGCAGGCCGTCGACGGCCTGGACCTCGACATCGCACGCGGCGAGATCGTCGCCGTCCTGGGCCCCAACGGTGCCGGGAAGACGACGACGGTCGAGATCCTCGAGGGGTTCCGCGGACGCGACGCCGGCGAGGTCGCGGTGCTCGGCGAGGACCCCGCGACCGCCGGCCGCGCCTGGCGCGCCCGCATCGGCGTCGTCGCCCAGGACTCGCGCGACCAGGCCGAGCTCACCGTCGCCGAGACGGTGCGCCACATGGCCCGCTACTACCCGGACCCGCGCGACCCCGACGAGGTCATCGACGCGGTCGGCCTCGAGGAGAAGGCGCGCACCCGCATCCGCGCGCTCTCGGGAGGCCAGCGGCGCCGCCTCGACGTCGCGCTCGGCATCGTCGGCCGGCCCGAGCTGCTCTTCCTGGACGAACCCACCACGGGCTTCGACCCGCAGGCCCGTCGGTCGTTCTGGGACCTCGTGCACGGCCTGCGCGCCGGCGGGACGACCATCCTGCTCACCACGCACGACCTCGACGAGGCGGCCCACCTGGCCGACCGGGTCGTCGTCGTGCGGGGCGGGCGCGCGGTCGCGACCGGCACGCCCGAGGCGCTCGGCGGCCCCGAGGCGCGCGTGCCGCTGGTCGAGTGGACCGCCGACGGCGTCCCGCGCTCCGAGCGCACGGCCACCCCCACCGCCCTGGTCGCCCGGCTCGCCGCCACGGCGGCGGCCGAGAACGGCGAGATCGCCGACCTGACCATCACCCGCCCCAGCCTGGAGGACGTGTACCTCGGGCTCGTCCGACAGGAGGTCGGCTCATGACGACCCCGACCACGACCACGCACCTGCCCGCCCGCCAGGAACCGCGCCCGCCGGACGTCCGCCTGCCCGGGCTCGCTCGGCTCGCCCTGGTCCGGACCCGCCTGGAGATGGTCGCGTTCCTCCGTGAACGGGACGCGGTGTTCTTCATCCTCGCCTACCCCGTGGTGCTCATGGCGATCTTCGCCAGCGTCTTCGGCCAGGAGGTGCAGTCCGACGGCGGGGTCGAGATCGACTTCGCGCAGTACTTCCTGCCCGGCATGGTGGCGACGGGCGTGATGCTGTCCAGCTTCCAGACGCTGGCCATCGCGATCGCGGTCGAGCGCGACGACGGCTCGCTCAAGCGGCTGCGCGCCACCCCGCTGCCGGCGGCGGCGTACTTCCTCGGAAAGATCGGGCAGGTCCTCCTGGTCTCGACCGTCCAGACCGCGGCCCTGCTCGCCATGGCCGCCCTAGCCTTCGACGTCCCCCTGCCCGACCAGCCCGGCCGGTGGCTGACGTTCGCCTGGGTCTTCCTGCTCGGCACCGCGACCGGCACCGTGTGCGGGGTCGGGTTCTCGTCGCTGCCGCGCTCCGGCCGGTCGGCGACGGCGGTCGTGACGCCCGTCGTCATCGTGCTCCAGTTCATCTCGGGCGTGTTCTTCGCCTTCTACGCCCTGCCGTCGTGGATGCAGGACGTCGCCTCGGTGTTCCCGCTCAAGTGGATGGCGCAGGGCATGCGATCGGTCTTCCTGCCCGAGGACGCCGTGATGATGGAGCCGAGCGGCTCCTGGCAGCACGCGGCGACCGCTGCTGTACTGGTCGCATGGTTGGTCGTGGGACTCGTCGTGGGCGTCCGGACGTTCCGGTGGCGGCGCCGTGACGACGGCTGAGCACGGGCCCGTGGGCGCCGACGAGGTCACGCTCGACCACTGGGACCGCCAGGTCGTCTGGTGGGACGTGTCCTTCGTCGCGATCTTCGTGCTCACCGCGATCGGCCTGCCGCTGAGCGGCGTGACCGGCACGGCGCTCTGGACGGCGCTCGCGGCGATGGCCGTGGTCCTGGCCGCCTACGCGCTGTGGGGGGCTCGTGCGGCCCGGTCGCGCGACCAGCGGCTCGCCGTCGCCTACGTCGCCGTCCTCGTCGTCGGCACGGCGGTCGCGGTGGCGCAGGGCGGGATGACGACCTTCCTGCTGTTCGGCGCCTACACCCAGCTCTGGATGCTGCTCGAGCCGATCCGGCGCTCGGTCGCCGCGTGCGTCGTCCTGACCGTCGCGGTCACGTTCGGGATCGCCTTCCAGGAGGGCTTCGACGTCCCGACGCTCATCTCGGTCGCGCCCCAGATGGGCGTCGCCCTGGCGTTCGCCATCATGCTCGGCCTGTGGTTCGCGGTCGTGATGCGCCGGTCGGACGAGCGCGCGGAGCTCATCCACGAGCTGCGCGAGGCGCAGGCCGAGCTGGCGCACTCGAACCATGCGGCGGGGGTCGCGGCGGAGCGCGAGCGCATCGCCCGCGAGATCCACGACACGCTCGCGCAGGGCTTCACCAGCATCGTGATGCAGGCGCAGGCGGGGACGGCGGCGCTCGACCGCGGGGAGGCGGACGCCACGCGGCACCGGCTGCGGCTCGTCGAGGCGACCGCGCGGGACAACCTGGCCGAGGCACGCGCGCTCGTGGCGGCGTTCGCGCCGGTGCCGCTGCAGGGCGCGACCCTCACCGAGGCGCTGCACCGGCTGGGCGAGCGGTTCACGGACGAGACCGGCATCGCCGTCCGGGTCGACGTGCCCGCGGACGGCGACGGCGTCGGGTCGCCCGGGCCGGCCGCGGACGTCGTCCTGCTCCGGGCCGCGCAGGAGGCGCTCGCCAACGTCCGGCGGCACGCCGGCGCCGCCGCCGTGACCCTGCGGCTGGTCCGGGACCGCGAGGCCATCGAGCTCGAGGTCGCCGACGACGGCCGCGGGCTGCCGGCCGGTCACGAGGACGGTTTCGGGCTCGCGGGCATGCGCGAGCGGGCGGCGGCGGCGGGCGGCTCGCTCGACGTCGGGGCGGCGCCCGGTGGCGGGACGGCCGTCCGGCTGCGGCTGCCCGCGGCGGGGACGACGTGAGCGCGCCGGCGGGCCCGGTGCGCGTGCTCGTGGCCGACGACCACCCGGTCGTCCGTTCGGGCATCGTCGGCATGCTCGCGGGCGAGGCCGACCTAGAGATCGTGGGCGAGGCACCCGACGGCGAGCGCGCCGTCGTGATGGCCCGCGAGCTGCGGCCCGACGTCGTGCTCATGGACCTGCGCATGCCGCGGCTCGACGGCGTGGGCGCCACGGCCGCGATCGCCGGCACCGGGCCCAGCGTCGTCATCCTGACGACGTACGACACCGACGCCGACATCCTGCGCGCGGTCGAGGCCGGAGCCACGGGCTACCTGCTCAAGGACACGCCCCGCGACGAGCTCGTGGCCGGTGTCCGTGCCGCGGCACGCGGCGAGACGGTGCTGGCACCGGGCGTCGCCACGCGGCTCGTCGCGACCGTGCGGATGTCGGGCGACCGGCTCACCGCGCGGGAGGCCGAGGTGCTCGCGCTCGTGTCGCGCGGGCTGTCGAACGCGGCGGTGGGGCGCGAGCTGTACATCACCGAGGCGACGGTCAAGACGCACCTCCTGCGGGCGTTCGCCAAGCTGGGCGTGGACGACCGGACGGCGGCCGTGACCGTCGCGCGCGAACGGGGCTGGCTGTCCTGACGGCGCAGCCCCGACGGCCTGCGCGCGGGCCGTCGGGGCTGCGAGACTGCACGGGTGCGTGACCTCGCAGGGCTCCCGAAGGCCCACCTCCACCTGCACTTCACCGGGTCGATGAGCGTGCCGACGTTGCGCGAGCTCGCGGCGGAGTACGCGGTGCGCCTCCCGGTCGCCCTGGTCGACGACGACCCGTTGCGCGTCCCGGCCGACGAGCGCGGCTGGTTCCGGTTCCAGCGCCTCTACGACGCGGCGCGCGCGTGCGTGCGGAGCGAGGCGGACATGCGCAGGATCGTCGACGACGCCGCGGCCGCGGACGCCGCCGAGGGCTCGGGACGGCTCGAGATCCAGGTCGACCCGACGTCGTACGCGCCCTTCGTGGGCGGGATCACGCCCGCGGTCGAGATCGTGCTCGACGCGGCGAAGTCCGCGAGCGCCGAGCACGGGCTCGAGGTCGCGGTGGTCGTCGCGGCGTCGCGGCTGCGGCACCCGCTCGACGCCCGGACCCTGGCGCGGCTCGCCGCCCGGTACGCGGGGGACGGCGCGGGCGAGGTCGTGGGGTTCGGCCTCAGCAACGACGAGCGGCGGGGCGACACGGCGGAGTTCGCGCGGGCGTTCCAGATCGCGGAGCGAGCAGGGCTCGCGTCCGTGCCCCACGGAGGCGAGCTGCTGGGACCCCCGCACGTGCGCGAGGTGCTCGCCGCGCTCGCACCGGACCGTCTCGGGCACGGCGTGCGGGCGACCGAGGACCCGGCGCTGCTGGCCGAGGTCGTCGCACGCGGGATCGCGTTCGAGGTCTGCCCGGCGTCGAACGTGGGCCTGGGCGTGTACCCCGAGCTGGCCGACGTCCCGTTGCGGACGCTCGTCGACGCGGGCGCGCAGGTCGCGCTCGGGGCCGACGACCCGCTGCTCTTCGGCTCGCGCCTGCTCGACCAGTACGAGGCGGCACGGCACGTGCACGGGTTCACCGACCCCGAGCTCGCCGAGCTCGCCCGCTCGTCGATCCGCGCCAGCCGCGCGTCCTCGGGCACGAAGGCGCGGCTGCTCGCGGGCGTGGACGCGTGGCTGGCCACACCCGCGTAGTCCTGCGGTACGAGGCCGGACGGCACCCCGGTCGGACGCGCTCGCACCAGGGCGGGCGTAGCGTGCGGCGCATGGAGCGCGGCCCCCTCGACCGGCGCCGCCCGCGCCTGATCCTCGCGGTGGCGCTGGCGGCGGTCGTGGCCGTCGGCACGTTCGGTGCCGCGCACTGGCAGGCGGGGGCACGGCCGCTGGACGCGCTGGGGATCGCGCTGGCGCTCGTCTCGCCGGCCGTGGTCGCGTTGCTCCCCCGCCGGCCCGTGCCCGCCGTGCTGCTGGGTGTCGGGGCCGTCGGAACCTACCTGGCGCTCGGCTACGCCTGGGGTCCGGTGCTCGCCGGGGCGGTCGGCGTCCTGGTGATGGTGCTGCTCACCGGCCCGGTGGCACGCGCCCGGGTGCTCGCGTGGTCGGGAGCGGCGCTGCTGTGGGCGACGGTCGTCGTCGCGGCGGCGCTGCGGCCGGACCCGCCGATGCCGGCCGTGCTCGTCGGCGGCGCCGCGTGGACGGCCGTCGCGCTCCTCGTGGCGGGCGCGATCCGGGAGCGGTTCGCGCGCGCAGCGGCGCTGCGTGCCGCGCGCGAGGAGCGGGAGCGCACCGCCGTGGCGACCGAGCGGCTGCGGATCGCGCGCGAGCTGCACGACGTCCTCGCGCACTCGCTCTCGGCCATCAACGTGCAGGCCGGCGTCGGCCTGCACCTGCTCGACCGGGACCCGGCGCAGGCGCGGTCGGCGCTGACGTCGATCCGGGCCACCAGCCGGGACGCGCTCGATGAGGTGCGCGCGGTGCTGGGCGTCCTGCGGGCCGAGCCGGGCGCGGGCGCGACGGACGGCGGCGGCGACCCCTCGGGTGCGCGCGTACCCACGTGGGACCTGACCACGCTCGACCGGCTCGCCGTACCGCTGCGCGACCGCGGGATCGAGGTCTCGCTCGACGTCACCGCCGACGACGTGCCGCCCCACGTGGCAGGCGTCGCCTACCGCGTGGTGCAGGAGGCGCTGACCAACGTCGCGCGGCACGCGGCCGGTGTGCGGTCCGTCGGCGTGCGGGTCCGGCGCTCGGCCGGCGGCGTGCACGTGCGGGTGTCCGACGACGGCGACCCGGCCGCGCCGTCGGCGGAGCCGGGGTACGGGCTGCGCGGGATGCGGGAGCGGGTCGAGGGCACCGGCGGCACGCTCGTCGTCGGCTCGAACGGTTCCGGGTTCGTCGTCGACGCGACGATCCCGCTGCCGGCTGGGGCGGACGGCCCGGCCGTGCCGTCGGAGGCGGGCCACGAGGAGGCGTCAGGGTGATCCGGGTGGTGCTGGCCGACGACCAGGCGCTCGTGCGCGGCGGGTTCCGCGCGCTCGTCGACTCCGAGCCCGACATGCAGGTCGTGGGCGAGGCCGCGACGGGCGACGACGCCGTCCGGCTCGTGCTCGAGCTGCTGCCCGACGTCGTGCTCATGGACGTGCGCATGCCCGGCCTCGACGGGCTCGCGGCCACACGTCGCATCGTCGCCGACCCCCGCGCGGGCGCGGTGCACGTGGTCGTCGTGACGACGTTCGAGCTCGACGAGTACGTGGCCGAGGCGATCCGGGGCGGCGCCTCGGGCTTCCTGGTCAAGGACACCGAGCCGGCCGAGCTCGTGCGCGCGGTGCGGGTCGCGGCCGCGGGGGACGCGCTCCTGTCCCCCGGGGTGACCCGCCGCCTGCTCGCCCGCGTCGCGGACGCGACCCGGGACGTGTCGCCGCCGCGCGGGCTCGAGGACCTCACGGGCCGCGAGCGCGAGGTCCTCGTCGAGGTGGCGGGCGGGCTGTCGAACGAGGAGATCGCGCGGACCCTCTACCTGTCGGAGTCGACGGTCAAGACGCACGTGTCGCGCGTCATGGCCAAGCTCGGCGCGCGCGACCGGGCCCAGCTCGTGGTCGCGGCCTACGAGGGTGGTGTCGTCCGGCCGGGGTGGAGCGCCTGACCACCGCTGCGTGATCACCACCGCTGCCGGACGGCGACCGCGTACCGGTACCGCGGGACGACGCAGGTCGGTACGGCAGGGGGACGCGGACCGCAGGGGTCGCGGGCGAGCGTGGACGCAGCGGCCGCGCACCCGGCGGGGCCGCCCCACGAAAGGAGACCTCCGTGGTCACCACGGCAACGTCCACGGCCCTCACGACCCTCGCCGCCCACCCGGGCTGGGGGCCCGGCGGCGGCCCGGGCTGGTGGATCGTCTTCCCCATCCTCTGGTTCCTGCTGTTCGCCACGGTCGTGTTCCTGATCGCGCGCCGCGCACGTCGCGGGTTCGGACGCCCGCATGCCTCGGGGGTGAGCGTGCTCGGCGAGCGGTATGCGCGCGGCGAGATCGACGAGGCCGAGTACCGGCAGCGCCTGGCCGTGCTGCGGGCCGACGACAAGGGCTGAGACTCCCCCGCCGAGCTGGTGCAGAACCCGGCACCGACCCCGCTCCGGACGCTCGGGCGCCGTCGACCCAACGATCGACGGCGCCCGAGCGTCATGCACCGTGCCGGCCCCGAAACCGGTTTGTCGGCCTGGTAACGGACGGGTGACGATGTGGTCGTGGTCCGTGTCGCGGGCTCGCACACCCGCGTCTGGCCCGGCACCGTAGGACGACGAGCTGCCGGGAGATCAGGTCGGCGACAGATCCGGCAGATCGTGGTGACCGTGGAGGAGAGTATGGGCATGAGGTTGGTTCGAACCGCGGCCGTGTGCGGTGTCGCCGTGCTCGCGCTGCTCGGGTGCGCGCCGACGGGGGTCGAGCCCGACCCCGAGGCCGCGCCCCGGGTGACGGCGTCGCAGGCGACCCCCACGACCGAGCCCGAGCCGTCGGCGTCGGACACCGGTTCACCCACGCCCACCTCGCCGTCACCCGAGCCGTCACCCAAGCCGTCGCCGTCCCCGTCACCGAGCGCGCAGGAGACGGACGACACGTCGGGCGACGGCAAGAACGGCGTCGAGGGCCAGGACGGCGAGAGCCAGGGCAAGGACCGCAAGACGGAGAAGCCCGAGAAGGCCGAGCCCGAGATGCTCGCGTACGGCGCGACCGGCGAGCGGGTGGTCGCGCTCCAGACACGGCTCCAGGAGCTCGGGTACTTCCTGCTCGAGGCCGACGGGTCCTACGGCCCCGCCACGCAGCAGGCCGTCTGGGCGCTGCAGAAGTCCGCCGGCCTCTACCGCGACGGCGTCGTCGGACCCGACACGCAGCGCGCCATCGACCGGGGAGTGCGGCCGCAGGCCGTGTCGTCGTCGGGCAAGGTCCTCGAGATCGACATCGACCGTCAGCTCGTCCTCGCGGTCGAGGACGGCGTCGTGCGTCGCGTCATCAACGCGTCGTCGGGCAACGAGGTCCCGTACGACGTCAGGGGCGTGACCTACCCGGCGCGCACGACGCGGGGCACGTTCTCGGTCTACATGGAGCGCAACTACGCGCACGAGTCGACGCTCGAGCTGGGGACGATGTACCGCCCCAAGTACTTCAACCGCGGCATCGCCGTGCACGGCTCGCCGTCGATCCCGCCCTACCCGGCGTCGCACGGCTGCGTGCGGGTGTCGAACTCGGCGATCAACTGGCTCTGGGACTCGTGGGGGCTGCCGATCGGCACCACGGTCATCGTGCACTGAGGTCGTCGCGCACCGAGGTCATCAGTGCACCGAGGTCATCAGTGCACTGACGCTCCGCCGCACCGCTCAGAGCGAGACGCCCACCAGCACGGGCTCGGGTTCGAGCTCGATGCCGAACGTGTCGCGGACGCCGTCGCGCACGGCCCGTGCCAGCGCCACGAGGTCCTGCGCCGTCGCGCCGCCCCGGTTCGTCAGGCCGAGCGTGTGCTTGGTGGACAGGCGGGCAGGGCTGTGCTCGCCCGCCAGCCCGAAGCCCTTGGCGAACCCGGCGTTCTCGATGAGCCACGCCGCGCTCGTCTTGACCAGGGCCGCGTCGACCGCGCCCAGGCTGGGCCCGGTGCTCGTCGCGGGCATGGCCGAGCGCACGGGGTAGCGGGGTGCGCCCTCGGGCAGGTCGTCGGCCAGCTCGGCCGGGACGACGGGGTTGGTGAAGAACGAGCCGGCCGACCAGCGGTCGTGGTCGGGCACGGGGGCACCGCCGACGCCGTCGAGCAGCATGCCCTTGCCGCCGCGCAGCTCGAGCACGGCCGCCCGCACGTCCGCCGACGGCGCCCGCTCGCCGACCTGGACCCCGAGGCGCCGCGCAAGCTCGCCGTAGCCCACCGGGGCGGACAGCGAGCCGAGCCGCATCTGCAGGTTGACCTCGAGGACCACGTAACGCGGCGTCGGGTACCACGGGCCGACCGGGTCGCCGCCGTCGGACCGCATGCTGCGCTTGAGCACCGAGGTGCGGTACCCGAAGCCGAGCTCGCCGACCGCGAGGGTGCGCACGCGCCCCTCGGCACGGTCCCAGGTACGCACCGAGGCGACGACGCCGGCGAGCTCCTGGCCGTAGGCGCCGATGTTCTGCACGGGAGCGGCTCCCATGGTGCCCGGGATGCCGGACAGCGCCTCGACGCCGATCCAGCCCGCGTCGACGGCCTGGGCGACGAACTCGTCCCAGTCGTGCCCCGCGGGCACGGTCACGGCACCGCCGCCGCACGCGTCCTCGGAGTCGAGGCGGACGCCGGTGCGCATGTCGCGCACCACGACGCCGCCGAAGCCCTCGTCCGAGACCAGCAGGTTCGACCCGCCGCCGATGACGAGCAGCGGCTCGCCGGCGTCGTCGACGGCACGCACGGCGTCGATGAGCTCGGCCTCGGTCGTGGCCTCGACGTACGCGTCCGCCGGGCCGCCGACGCGCAGCGTCGTGAGCTCGGACAGGGTGGGCGCCGGTTCGGACGCGGTCAGCGGGCGGGCGGCCGTCGGGCCGGGCTGGGAGGGCAGACTCACCGCTCCAGGGTAGTCGGCGCACCACCCGCGGCCGTCGGCAGCGGGCGCGCCGACCCGGCCACGACCAGGCCGAGCACGACCGGCAGGGCCAGCACCAGGACCGCGAGGCGGTAGCCCGTGTGCTCGGCGAGGAAGCCGATGAGCGGCGGCCCGACGAAGAACGCCGAGTACCCGATGGTCGAGACCACGGCCACGCGCATGGGCGCGCGCGCCGGCTCGTCCGACGCCGCGCTCATGCCCACCGGGAACCCGAGCGCGGCACCGACGCCCCACAGCGCGACGCCCACGAGTGCCGCCCACAGCGACGGGACCAGCGCGAACATCGCCACGCCGACGATCGCCAGCAGCGCGGACACCCGCAGCACGGGCACCCGCCCGAACCGGTCGATGGTCCGGGTGCCGAGCAGCCGGCCCGTGGTCATGGCCGTGAGGAAGACGGCGAGGCCGAGCGCGCCGACCTCGTCGGCGACGTCGAACCCGTCGACGACCGCGAGGCTCACCCAGTCGTTGGCCACGCCCTCGGTCAGGGCCGCACCCAGCACCACGAGCCCGACCGCGAGCGTGCGGGGCTCCCGCCAGGCGGCGAGCAGCCCGCGCGTCCCCGTCGGCGCGGCGTCGGCGGCCGGCGCGGGAGCCGGGGCGGGCGCCGTGGTTCCCAGCGTCGAGGCGGGGTCGGCCTGCGGGTCCTCGACCTCGTGGCCCGACGGCGGGTGGGGCGCCGGCACCATCCCCGCGCGGACCGCGGCGGGCAGGAAGGACCGGACCGCGTACAGCACGGCCACGAGGGACAGGGTCGCGGCGACGGACACGTGCCACTGGATCGGCACCCCGAACCGCGCGGCGAGCGCGCCGATGCCCGCCCCGACGACCGTGCCGAACGAGAAGGCGGCGTGGAAGTGCGGCATCACGGCCCTGCCGAGCCGTTGCTCGACCGCAGCCCCCTCGAGGTTCATGCCCGCGTCCCAGACGCCCGACCCGACGCCGAAGAGGAGGAGCCCGATCCGGACGGCGACGGACTCGTCCAGCGTCACACCGCCCACGGCCACGACCACGCCGACGAGGAGCACCGACGCGAACAGCACCACCGTGCGGCGCGTCCCCAGCCGCTCGACGAACAGGCCCGACAGCGGGATGGCAAGCACCGAGCCGATCGCCGCGGTCAGCAGGAGCAGCCCCATCTGGCCCTCGGAGTAGCCGAGGCCGTCACGCACGGCGGGCAGCCGAGACGCCCAGCTCGCGAACGCGAACCCGCTCGCGGCGAACGTGATGAGGACGGCGCGGACGCTCGCGGACGAGGACAGCTCGGGGGCGGTGGCGGCGCCGGGTGCGGGCACGGTCGTTCCTCGCTCGATGTAGGGGCACTCGATGTAGGGGCACTCGATGTAGGGGCACTCGATGTAGGGGCACTGCCGCCCGCGGAGGGCGGCGGAACCGGGCGTCCCCGGTACGCTGACCGACGGTACGCGGATCGATTCGACCGCAGCAACCAACGACCCACTGGGAGCGGTGCCATCGCGGGCACCGACTGGCGAAGGAGCCGTCATGAGCCACGAGCGCGGGAGCCGCCCGACGCTGGCCAAGGTTGCCGAGGTCGCGGGAGTGTCCGTCTCGACGGCGTCGCTCGCGTTCTCCGGTGCCGGCCCGATCACTCCCGAGACCCGGGAGCGCGTCCACCAGGCGGCCGCCCAGCTCGGCTACACCGGGCCCAACCCCCTGGGCCGCCAGCTGCGGTCCGGGCGGTCCGGGATCGTCGGCGTCGTGATCGGCGACAGCCTGGGCCGCGCGTTCCGTGACCCCGTGTCGGTGCAGGTGCTCGACGGCCTGGTCCAGGTGCTGGGCGCCGCGGGCCTCGGGGTGCTGCTCATCCCCGGCACGCCCCGCCCGGGCGATGCCGCTCCCGACGCCGTCGACCCGCTCGTCGAGAGCGCCGCGATGGACGTGGCGGTGCTCGTGTGGGGCGTGCTCACCGACGACCCCACGCTCGCCGCGCTGCAGCGGCGCGCCGTCCCCGTCGTCGTCGGCGAGGGACGGCCGGTCGAGGGCGCGCCGGTCGTGGCGATCGAGGATCGGGCGGGCACGGCCAAGGCCGTCCGCCACCTGGTCGAGCTGGGCCACACCCGCATCGCCGAGATCGCGCTGCCGTTCGGGCACGGCGAGCGGTCGGGCCCGGTCGACGCCGCGCGCCTCGCGCAGGCCGACCGCACCCCGACGCGCAACCGGCTCGCGGGAGTGCGTGACGTCGTCGAGCCGGTGCTGTCCTGGGAGACGCCCGCGTCCCTCGTCGAGCACGGCCGCGACGCGGCCATCGAGATCCTCGGCACCTGGGTGCCCGCGGACGAGCGCCCCACGGCGATCATCGCGCACTCCGACCTCCTCGCCGCGGGAGCGGTGATCGCAGCGCGCGAGCTCGGCCTGCGGGTGCCCGAGGACGTGTCGATCGCCGGGTTCGACGGCCTGGACCTGCCCTGGCTCTCGCCCGACGTCCTCACGAGCGTCACCCAGCCGCTCACCGAGAAGGGTGCGGCCCTCGGGCGTGCGGTGATCCGGCTCCTCGCCGGCGACAAGCCCACGACGACCACGCTCGAGGTGCACCTCGTGCAAGGCACCACGACCGGACCTCCCGCAAACCAGTGACATGCGAGCCGCGCTCTGCGAAAATCTTCACCACGGGCGACGGCGAGGTCGGCTCGCCGCGGTCGACCTGGAGGAGGAGACCATGGTCGTAGGCAGTGGGGTAGGCAGCGGGAGATCCCGGACGCGCGCCGGGCTGAGGATGGCGGTGGCGATGGCGGCGGCAGGAGCAGCGGCGACGACGACGGCGGTGAGCGCCACCGGAGCGCCGGACGCCGCCGACGACGCGACGGCCTCGCAGATCACGGTGACGCACTGGTCGGGCATCGACGACCTGCGCGACGGCACGTGGGAGAACCTGCGGCCCGGACGCGGCGGCACCCTCCAGGTGCGGTCGTCCGACGGGCCGACGACGTCGTACACCGACCCGTTCGGCGACGGTGCCGCGGTCGAGTACGAGACGGGCACGTGGACCTCGCCCGTGGTCGAGACCGGGTACGCGATCGACGAGTCGGTGACGTCCTGGAACGCGACGACTCCGACGGGGACGTGGGTCGAGATCGAGTTCCGCGGGCGCAAGGCCGACGGCGTCTGGACCAAGTGGTTCGTCATGGGCCGGTGGGCGTCGGGTGACGACTTCTCCCCCGCCGACGGTTCGGTGGGCGACATCCACCGCACCTCGCTCAACGGCCAGAGCGACCCCGACGCCCGGCTGCTCACGGACACGTTCGTCGCACGGACGGGCCGCGAGCCGGTCGCGTTCCAGACGCGCGTCACGCTGCACCGGCCGGCCGGGTCGACGGCGACGCCGTCGCTCTCCGGCGTCAGCACCATGACCAACGAGGACATCCCGGACTCGGCCTACCCGGGGACCAGCGAGTTCACCCTGGGCCGGCACGTCGAGCTCGACGTCCCGCGGTTCTCCCAGAACATCCACCGCGGCGAGTACCCCGAGTTCGGCGGCGGCGGCCAGGTCTGGTGCTCCCCGACGTCGACCACGATGATCCAGTACTCGTACGGCCCGAAGTACCAGGTGCCGCCCGAGGAGCTCGCGGGCATCGACGCGCCGTCGGGCGACCCCCAGGTCGACTACGCGGCGATCCACGCCTGGGACTACGCCTACGAGGGCTCGGGCAACTGGCCGTTCAACACCGCGTACGCGCACGAGTTCGGCCTCGAGTCGTTCGTGACCAGGCTCCGGTCGCTCGCCGAGGCGGAGAAGTTCATCGAGGCGGGCATCCCGCTCGTGGTGTCGATCAACTTCGCCACCGAGGAGATGCCCGAGGCGGGCTATGACACCGACGGCCACCTCGTGACGATCATCGGCTTCACGGCCGACGGCGACCCGATCATCAACGACCCCAACAAGCCGACCAACGACGCCGTGCGCAACGTCTACACCCGCGTGAACTTCGAGCGGGTCTGGCAGACGTCGACCGACGGGCTGACCTACGTGATCCACCCGCACCACGTGAAGCTGCCGCGCAACCTCCCGGGTGTGACCCCCAACTGGTGAGGCGGGCCGGGTCGAGCGACCGGGCCCGGCGGTTCCGACCGCATCGCGCAGCGCGAGGGGTGGCCACGCGGCCACCCCTCGCGCTGCTGTGTGCACTGCCGTGTGCGCTGCCGTGCGCGCGGGCGCCGGGCAGCCGGCCGGGCGACTGGCAGCCCGGTGACCAGCGACTAGGCTCGGCGTGCGTTCGAGCGCAGTGAGCGCGTCTCAACCGTCGGCGGTCCGCCCGCTCCGTGGCCGTGCCGCCCTGAGTCCGAGGGACTGTCGATGAGGACACTCCGTACCACCCTCTGCCGCACCGTAGCCGTGTCGCTCCTCGTGAGCGGTGCGGTCGCCGTGCCAGGGGCCGCGACAGCAGACACCACGACGAGACACCGTCCGGCCGACCCGGACTTCGGCCCCGACGTCACGTTCATCGACGAGACGTGGTCGGTCGACGAGATCAACTCCTTCCTCGAGTCCATCAACGACGAGGCGGAGTTCAGCCTCGACCGCCACCAGGTGTTCTTCGAGCCGGGCGTGTACGGCAGCGCAGCCGGGCAGGACGACCCGGCGACCGCCGAGGGCATCGTCAACGCGCACATCGGCTACTACGAGTCGATCGCCGGGCTCGGGGCGCAGCCGGGCGACGTGCTCGTGAACGGCGCGCTGCACGTCGAGCCCGTCGTGCGCTGCCCGCAGACACCGTGGAGCTGCCAGGACCCGGGCTCGCTCACGCGGTTCTGGCGCTCGATGTCGAACCTCGCGATCAACCCCATCCAGCGCCCGCTGCCGGACGACGCCGCCCTCCCGTTCCCGTCCCAGGTCACCGAACCCGGCCAGATGCGCTGGGCCGTGTCCCAGGCCGCGCCCATGCGGCGCGTGGACCTCCGCGGCGATCTCACGGTCTTCGGCCGGTTCGGCGAGTTCGCGTCGGGCGGCTACCTGGCCAACTCCCGGGTGACGGGCACGCTGTCCAGCGGCTCCCAGCAGCAGTGGTACACCCGCAACAGCGAGGTGGGCCGCTGGGACGGCGGGGTCTGGAACATGGTGTTCTCGGGCGTCGAGGGCGCCCCCGCGACCGACTTCGGGCCGCTGCCGGACGGCGGCGCGGGGAACAAGACGACGCTCGAGGCCACGCCGCTGAGCCGCGAGGCGCCGTTCCTCTACCGCGCACGGTCCGGCGGCCTCGAGGTCTTCGTGCCGCACGCCCAGCGCGCGACCCGCGGCGTCGACTGGTCCACGGGCCCCGAGGCCGGCATCTCGCTGCCGATCTCGCGGTTCTACGTGGCGCACCCCGACCGTGACGACGCGAAGAGCATCAACAGCCAGCTCGCGCGGGGCAAGCACCTGATCCTCACGCCGGGCGTCTACGAGCTCGACCGGCCGCTGGCGGTCAAGCGCGACGACACCGTGGTGCTGGGGCTCGGCTACGCCTCGCTGACCCCGACCGCCGGTACGGCCGCGCTCAGGATCGCGGACGCCACCGGCGTCGTCGTCGCCGGCATCACCGTCGACGCGAACGTGCCGGAGTCCGACGTCCTCGTCCAGGTCGGGCCGCCGAACGCCCACAAGTCCGACCCGTCGGACCCCGTGACGCTCTCCGACGTGTTCGTCCGGGTCGGCGGCCCGTGGGCGGGCAAGGCGGTCACGTCGATCGAGGTCAACAGCGACGACGTGCTGCTCGACCACATCTGGGCCTGGCGCGGCGACCACGGGGCGGGCATCGGGTGGGACGTCAACACCGGCGCGCACGGCGTCGTCGTCAACGGCGACGACGTCACGGCGACCGGCCTGTTCGTCGAGCACTACCAGGAGAACCAGACGGTCTGGAACGGCGAGCGCGGTCGGACGGTCTTCTACCAGAGCGAGCTGCCGTACGACCCGCCGTCGCAGTCGGCGTGGATGGACGGCGATCGCCTGGGCTTCGCGTCCTACCGGGTCGCGGACCACGTGACCTCGCACCACGCGGTCGGCCTGGGGGTCTACTCGTTCTTCAACCAGGGCCAGGACGTGCGCGCCGAGTCGGGCATCCAGGTGCCCGAGACGCCCGGCGTGACCCTCCGGTCGATGACGAGCGTGTTCCTCAACGGGTCGGGCGGCATCGAGCACGTCGTGAACGACGTCGGTGCGCCGGCGGTCGGTTCGTTCGCCTCACCGCAGGTCGTGGCATACCCGCTCCCGTGAGCGTCCGCCCGGCGACGGCTGCAGGTCCTCACGGCGGTCCCGTGACGACCTGCAGCCGGCGCCGGCCACGCGTCAGGGTGCGGGGCGGACCTCCCGCGTCGGCTCGGACGTGAACGTCGCGGTGACGTAGCCCGGTGCCGAGACCGTGACCTGCACGGAGATCTCCGCGCCGCGGTCACGCCCGGTCAGGCGGTACCACGCGTCGGTCGCGCCCTGCACCGGCTCGCCGTCGCGCAGCCACTGGTACTCGACGTCGACGTCGTCGGGCAGGTAGGTACCCGGGTCGGCGCGCAGCACCCGGCCGATCTTCGGCTGGCCCACGATCTGCGGGCCTTCGACGTCGGCCACGACGGGGTCGTGCAGCGTGAGCTCGGCGGCCCTCGCGAACACCTGCTTGTGCGCGTACCAGAGCTGGTAGTACACGTCCTGGCCGCGCACGTCGGTCCGGTCGTCCGGGGCCGAGCCGTCGAACGTCGTGGCCCGGTAGTAGTCGGTCACCACCGTGTCGTCCGAGACCACGTACGTCTGGTCGGTCGGGATCGTGTACTCGATCGGCGTCACCGCCTGCACCGGGATGCCGGGGTAGGGCGCGTATGCCGCGGGCTCCGGGTAGGCGCGCCCGTACACGGACGCCGCCGCGTCACCGCTGACCGTGACGGTCTGCCCCGTGCTCGGCACGACGACGGGCCGCTCGGCGGGGTTGTGGACCCATACCAGCGATCCGGCCCACCAGACGCCGAGGAACTCGCCCTCGACCGCCGCGACCACGAACTTGTGGCCCGAGTTCACGCGCGCGCTGATGTCGCTCGCGTACGTGTTCCCCGCGGTGCTCCCCGGGCGCCACGCCGGGTCCTTGGCGTACGGCGCGTCGAGCGAGGGCTGCTGGTAGGCCAGCACGAAGTTGGTCCCGGCACCCTCGACGCAGTCGCCCGACCCCGGCGAGGCCTGCTCGCACCCGGTGATCGGGTTGGCGTTCCGGGCGAAGCCCGTTCGCACCTCGACGACGTCACCGACCTCGACGTCCGTGGTCGTCTCCAGGTCACCGCCGATGGGCGCGCCGAGCAGCTCGAAGTAGTGGTCCCAGTCCCAGTACGGGCCCGGGTCCCAGTGCACGCTGCGCGTGGATCCGGGCAGGATGCCCGGGATCTGGTCGTGGCCGATGATGTGCGCGCGGTCGACGGGGATCTCGTACTTCTCCGCGAGGTAGGCGACCAGCTCGGCCGACGACTGGTAGAGCGCCTCGGTGTACCAGCTCCCGTTGCCGGCCTTGCCCTCGTGCTCGAGGCCGATCGAGTGCATGTTCATGTACCAGTTGCCCGCGTGCCAGCCGACGTCGGCGGGCTCGAGGTGGTTGGCGACGTGCCCGTCCGACGAGCGCAGCGTGTAGTTCCAGGCGAGGTAGGTCGGGTCCTGGACGCTCCTCACCGTGCCCTCGTAGCTGCCTTCGGTGTCGTGGATCAGGATGTACTCGATCGACGGTCCGCCCGCGCCGGTCCGGTCGGCCTGGTCGTGGTTGCCGTAGCTCGTGGTGCTGTCCGGGAGCGTCGGGCTGTCCTTGGCGTACGGGGCGGGCAGCCACTCGCAGCCCAGGTCGGTCGGGCAGTCGGTGGCGGGGTCGCTGACGTCCAGGACGGTCGCCTGCGGCGCCTCGACGCCGGGGTGCGGCGCCAGCACGACGGTGCTCCCGTCGTCGGTGGTGCGCGCTTTGCCCTCGCGCAGCGTGTCGTAGACCCGCTCCGTGTAGGAGGGCATCTCGCTCATGCGCGTGACGGCGGTGTGCCAGGCCTCGACGTCGGCGTGCCGCTTGCCCTGGTAGGACGCGAGGAGCGCGGCGCCACCGCAGATGTTGGCGTTGGCGTCGGAGGTGAGCTGCTCGGCCGTGAGGCCCGTGAGCGCACCGGCTCGGTCGAGCTCGCTCGCGGTGCTGCGCAGCGCCGTCGCCGGGCCCTTGCCCGCACCGTCGGGTGCCGGTGACGCGTCCTCGAGGAGGTTGAAGACGCCGTAGCCGCCGTCGGTGCTCGGCGCGCCCGCGTGCTGGTCCCAGCGGGACTCCATGTAGGCCACGGCCTTGAGCAGGTCGGCGGGGACGCCGCTTGCCGTGGCGGCCGCCGCGAAGGCGGACTCGCGGTCGGGTGCGGTCAGGACCGCATCACAGCTCACGGGCCCCGGCGGTGGTCCGGCGGCCGAGCTCGGGACGGCCAGCGCTGGAACCAGGGGCAGCAACAGCGCGGCGACAGCCAGGCCGGTCGTGCGTCGTCGTACGGATCTCACGGGGAGTGCTCCTCTCGACCTCACATGCGTGACAGAAGCATCGAACCGTGAAAGTCCGTTCCAGCGGAAGATGCAATGCCGTAAAAACTTCCATGCTGCGGCTGCGTCAACTCGGGTTGACGGACTTCGGCTGTCAACTTAGGTTGACGACATGGATGCTGTCGTCGAGACCACCGACATCGTGGTCGTGGGTGCCGGACCGACCGGACTCCTGCTCGCCGCGATGGTGGCCGAACGTGGCCTCGGGGTCGTGGTCCTCGAGTCCCGCGGTGCACCGGACCCGCTGCCCCGGGCCAACGGCGTCGTGGGCGCAGGGGTGCTGGTCCTGGAACGCCGCGGCTTGTACCGCGACCTCGTCGGGGGCGACCGGTCGGTCCGCGGCTGGGCACGGCGCGCCATGACCGGCAATCTCGGGCGCCGGCCACGCCCCGCACCCTGGTTCGGCTACGCCGGCTACCGCCTCCCGCTGCGCCGGCTGGCCGACAACCCGGTCTACGCCCTGCCCGTCCCGCAGCCGCGCCTCGAGTCCGTGCTGGAGGCCGACGCCTCGCGCCAGGGTGCCGACGTGCGCCGCGAGAGCACCGCGGTGCACGTCGAGCAGGACGACGACGCCGTCACCGTGCACTACGACCGGCCCGACGGACCGCACCGGATCCGGGCCGCGTACCTGGTCGGCTGCGACGGCGCCCACAGCCGGGTCCGCGCCATGGCCGGGGTCGGGTTCGTCGGCACGTCCCGGCACGACGCCGTCACCCGGCACGGTCACGTCACCATCCCGCGAGCGGCGCTCACGCGCGCCGGGAGCCTGCGCGTCCCCGCCGGGACTCCCCTGTCGGCGTCCGCGCGGTCGCTGCGGCCCTACGTGACCCACCGCACCGAGCACGGCGTCCTCACGTTCGGGGCGTTCGCCGGCGGGACCCACGTGGTGAGCACCGTGGAGTGGGACCCGCCCGCCGAGGTGGACCAGGCGCCCATGTCGATCGGTGAGCTCGGTACGAGCGCGTCACGGGTGCTGGGGTTCCCGCTGCAGCTGGACGAACCGCACGGCCCGGGCCCGTTCCAGCTGCGCCGCGTGACCAACCGGAGCTCGCGCCTCGCCGAGACGTTCCGGCGGCACCGCATCGTGCTCGCCGGAGACGCCGCTCACGTCTTCTCCGGGTTCGGTGCACCCGCGATCAACGCGGCGATCCTCGACGTGGCCGATCTCGCACCCCGCCTCGCCGCGGCCGTCCGGGGCGAGGCTCCTGCGGCCACGCTCGACGCCTACTCCAGCGGACGGCACGCCGCAGCGCGACGTACCGCGGCGTTCGGCAACGCCCAGGAGGACCTGCTCGCACCCGGACCCGAGATCGACGCGCGGCGCGCCGCGTTCGAGCGGCGGCTGGGTGACGTGCGGCAGCTCAGGCAGATCGCCGAGGGGATCGCGGGCCACTGACCGGGCCGGGCGGCCGGGTCACGGCAGGCGGCTCAGGGCAGGCGGACCAGAGCCTGGGAGCGTCCGAGGACCTTGGCGCCGTCGTGAGTGACGGTCAGGTCGACCCGCACGGTGCGCGCCTCGAGGTCGATCGCGCCCACCGCAGCCGTGACCTCGACGGCGGCCGGGGCGTCCGAGGGGACCGGGACGGGCTTGGTGAAGCGGGCCTGGTACTGAACGACGGCGCCCGGGTCACCGGCCCAGTCCTCGACGACGCCGACGACGGAGCCCATCGTGAGCATGCCGTGCGCGATGACCGTCGGCAGACCCACGCCCTGCGCGAACGCCTCGTCCCAGTGGATCCGGTTGAAGTCCCCGCTCGCACCCGCGTACCGCACCAGTGCGGCCCGGTCGAGCTCGATGGTCCGCGCGCCGACGACGTCACCGACGGACAGGTCGTCGAGCCGGGGCCGGGGCCTGGCCGCGCTCATGCCGGCTCCCCGCGCACGACGAGGCTCGACGTCACGGTCGAGACGGGCTCGCGCTCGTGGTCCGCGCCCTGGGCGAAGATCTCGCAGCGGGTCGTGACCATGGCGATGCCGGCGCGCTCGGTCACGGAGTCCACGTGCAGCACCGTCACGAGCTCGTCGCCGGCGACGATCGGACGGTGGTGCACGAACCGCTCGTCCGCGTGGACGACGCGCGAGAAGTCGATGTCGGCCGCCGGATCCTGCACGTACTGCGCCTCGGCGCGCTGGGCGATCACGACGGCGAACGTGGGCGGCGCGACCAGGTCCGGATAGCCGAGACCCCGCGCCGCCACGAGGTCGTGGTGCGCGGGGTTCTCGGAGCCGACGGCGGCGGCGAACTCGCGGATCTTCTCGCGGCCCACGCTGTAGGGGGCCGTCGCGGGGTACTCGCGCCCTGCGAAGTCGGCGTTCGCCACGTCGGAGTGGTGCTCGCTGCTACGTCAGCGGGTCTCGCGGTGCGCGGTGTGCTTGCCGCAGCGGGGGCAGAACTTCGCCAGCTCAAGACGGTCGGGGTCGTTGCGGCGGTTCTTCTTGGTGATGTAGTTCCGCTCCTTGCAGTCCACGCAGGCCAGCGTGATCTTCGGGCGGACGTCCTGGGACTTGGAAGCCATGGTGTATCACCTCTCGCGCCCGGTTGACGGGCGCACGTGCGTCAAGAATCGGAACGACGCCGGCCGCCGAACCGTGATGGTTGTGGTAGCGAGGGCGGGGCTCGAACCCGCGACCTCACGATTATGAGTCGTGCGCTCTGACCAGCTGAGCTACCCCGCCGCGCGTGACTAGACACGGTACCGCCCTCCAGTAAACCGGAGGACGGACCGCGTCACATCACAGAGCCCCGAAAGGGAATCGAACCCTTGACCTTCTCCTTACCATGGAGACGCTCTGCCGACTGAGCTATCGGGGCAGCGGGGAAGACTTTACACGGCTTCCGGGGCGCTACGAAATCGGCCTCGGCCGACGACGAGTCGCCCTGGGGCGACCCGTTCCGCGGCGCCCGTCCGGGCCGCCGCCGGTGCCCCACCTCGCACAACGCAGAAGGCGGGCCCACCGTGGTGGGCCCGCCTCGTGTCATGCGGTGGCAGGTGAGGGATTCGAACCCCCGAAGGCTGAGCCGTCTGATTTACAGTCAGATCCCTTTGGCCGCTCGGGCAACCTGCCGTGCGGGACCCCAGGGAGTCTCGCGGGAGCAACCATAACGCCCTGGACGGCTCGCCGAGAAATCCGTGCGCCTCCGCGCCGCCGTCGCGCCCACCAGGACGGCGAGCCGCCTCGAGGACACGTGCTTCGTCACCTCGTTCGACCGGTGCTCGACTGCTGTTTCGACCGGTGTTCGACCGCTGTTTCGACAGGTGTCGCGACCGGTGCTCGATCCGTCGTCCCGCACACGCTCAGGGGTGTGCCCACTACGGTGGTGCCCAGGATCCGAACACCGCACCGAAGGAGCACACCGTGGCCGACTCGTCGTTCGACATCGTGAGCAAGGTCGACCGCCAAGAGGTCGACAACGCACTGAACCAGGCCTCGAAGGAGATCTCGCAGCGCTACGACTTCAAGAACGTCGGCGCGTCGATCTCCTGGAGCGGCGAGAGCATCATGATGGCCGCCAACTCCGCCGAGCGGGTCCTCGCGATCCTGGACGTGTTCCAGAGCAAGCTCATCAAGCGCGGCATCTCGCTCAAGGCCATCGACACGGGCGACACCGAGCCCAAGCCCTCCGGCAAGGAATACCGCCTGGGCGCCACCCTCAAGGAGGGCCTGAGCGGCGAGAACGCCAAGAAGATCACCAAGATCATCCGGGACGAGGGGCCCAAGGGCGTCAAGACCCAGATCACGGGCGACGAGGTGCGCGTCACCAGCAAGTCCCGGGACGACCTGCAGTCCGTCATCACGTTGCTCAAGGGCTCCGACCTCGACGTCGCGCTGCAGTTCACCAACTACCGGTGATCCGGCCCGCCGGCGCCACGACTCGTCACAGGACATGACTCGTAGCGGGACATGACAAGGAGCAGGAGGAGGCACTCGTGAGGAAGCCTGGCGACCTCGACCCGTTCCTCGACGGGCTGGACACCCCGATGTTCGTCGTCACCACGGTCGACCCGGACTCGGGCGAGAAGGCGGGCTGCCTCGTGGGGTTCGCGTCGCAGTGCAGCATCGAGCCGGACCGGTTCGTCGTCTGGCTCTCGCAGAACAACCGCACGCACCAGGTCGCCCTGCGCGCCGAGCTGCTCGCGGTGCACAGCCTCGCCCAGGACCAGCAGGAGGTCGCCGAGCTGTTCGGCACCACGACCGGCGACGACCTGGACAAGTTCGACCGGTGCGCGTGGCAGCCGGGCACGGCGGGCGTCCCGCTCCTCGACAGCTGCCCCCGTCGGTTCGTCGGCAAGATCCTGGACCGCGCCGCCTGGGGCAACCACACCGGGTTCCTGCTCGAGCCCGTGTGGGCCACCGGTGACACCGACGCACCGCCGCTGATGTACTCCGCTGTGGCCGACCTCCAGGCCGGCCACGAGGCCTGAGGCCCCCGGGTCGGGTCAGGGCGTGTGCTCGGCGTCGGGGCGCGGCGGGGTCGAGAAGATGCCCGCGACGATCCCTGCGAGTGCGGTGAGCAAGGCTGCGGCCGGCGGCGCGACCATGGCGGCGATCGGGATGCGCGTGGGGTCCGAGCCGGTCACGAACACCGGCAGGGTGATGCTCAGCACGGCGGCGACCGCCCAGACGGCGACGACCGCGACGCCAAGCCCCACCCAGATGGGCCGGCGTGCCGCCGAACCACGAAGGCGGCCCATCCCCCAGAGCAGTGCCGCGCTCGCGACCAGGCCCCAGAACCACGTCGCGAAAGCGGCGACCGGAAGGTGCTCCTGCTCGCTGCCCGACACCATGTCGGGAGCGAACAGGCTGATCAGCAGCACGGCCAGCCAGATCGCACCCAGGCCGACGGCGGTCCACGCCATCCATGACCCGTCGGCCGTCGCAGCGCGGTGTCGTACGTCGTCCTGGTACATGTCGTCTCCGCTTCCTCGGACCGTCGCACCTGGGGACAAGCGTGGGCCGAGTTCACACCTCACATCAAGGGTCTGCCCAGATCCGGCGAGCGGACCGCGCGCTGGACGCGGGCCCAGCCCATCCCGGAGACTCTGCCCGTGACACCTCGCTCCGTGCTCTCGCAGTCCCGGCCCGGCCAGGGTGCACCTGAGGGCGAGCCTGTGAGCGCTCCCCGGCTGGTCGCGACCGACCTCGACGGCACCCTGCTGCGTTCCGACGGCACGATCTCGGACCGGACCCGGCGCGTGCTCGCCGAGGTCGAGTCCGCCGGCATCGAGGTCGTGTTCGTGACCGCGCGGCCGCCCCGCTGGCTCGGGCTGCTCGAGAACCTCGTCGGCGGCCACGGACGCGTGATCTGCCTCGGCGGCGCCGCGGTCTGGGACCTCGCCTCGGGGCGCGCGCTGGACGTGCGCGGGTTCACCGAGGAGGACGCCCGCGCCCTCGTCGCGGACCTGCGCGACGCCGAGCCCGACGTCGCACTCGCCTTCGAGCGCGTCGACGGGCCCGTGTTCGACCCGTGGTTCCCGAAGGACGAGCCCGACATCCCGACGCGGGCGCGCGCGTTCCCCGTCGAGGACTCGCTCGAGGCCGCCGGTGCCGACGACCCTCGGGAGCTGGTCGCCAAGGTGCTCGCCCTCGACCCCGCTGCGACCGGGTCGCCTCATGGACGCCTCGGCGAGGCGGACCACACGCGGCACGACGACTTCTTCGGGCGCATCCGTGCGGTCGCGGGGCACCGCGCCCACCTCGCGTACTCGGGCGCGATCGGGCTCGCCGAGCTGCTGCCTCCCGGGGTCAGCAAGGACGCGGCGCTCGGCCGCTGGTGCGAGCGGCTGGGTATCGAGTCGCACCAGGTGTGGGCCTTCGGCGACATGCCGAACGACCTGCCCATGCTGACCTGGGCCGGCCGCGGCATCGCCGTGGCCAACGCGCACCCGGACGTGCTCACGCAGGCCGACGCCGTCGTCGCAGGGAACGACGACGACGGCGTCGCAGGCTGCCTCGAGGAGCTGCTCTCGGGCCTCAGAAGCGCGTGATGCCGCCGGGCCCGAACTCGGGCCCGCCGCCGCCCCCGCCCGCCATGCGCTCGAGACGGCGGACCCGCTCCCCCATCGGGGGGTGCGTCGCGAACAGCTTCGCCATGCCGGCGCCCCGGAACGGGTTGGCCAGCATGAGGTGGGAGACGTTCTCCAGCTCACGCGTCTGCGGCAGCGGCGCCGCTGCCGTCCCGGCCTCGAGCTTGCGCAGCGCGGACGCTAGGGCCAGCGGGTCGCCCGTGAGCTTGGCGCCGTCCTCGTCGGCGTCGTACTCGCGGGTGCGCGAGATCGCGAGCTGGATCAGCATGGCGGCGATCGGCGCGAGGATGACCATGGCCAGGGCAGCGAGCGGGTTGCCGCCCTCGCGACGGTCCCCGCCGCCGAAGAACATGAGGAACTGGGCGAGCGAGGTGATCACGCCGGCGAGCGCCGAGGCGACCGACGACGTGAGGATGTCCCGGTTGTAGACGTGCATGAGCTCGTGGCCCAGGACGCCGCGCAGCTCGCGCTCGTCGAGCAGCCGCAGGATGCCCTCGGTACAGCACACCGCGGCGTTGCGCGGGTTACGACCCGTCGCGAACGCGTTGGGCGCCTGCGTCGGCGAGATGTAGAGGCGCGGCATGGGCTGGCGCGCACGGTTCGAGAGCTCCCGCACGATGCGGTACATCTCGGGGGCCTCGAGCTCGGTCACGGGATAGGCGTGCATCGCGCGGATCGCGATCTTGTCCGAGTTCCAGTAGCCCACGAACGTGGTCACCAAGCCGATGACGACGAAGAGCCACAACAGGTTCGAACGGGCGCCGAACACGAACCACAGCCCGAAGATGACTGCCCACATGACGCCGAACAGCGCCGCCGTCTTGAGCCCGTTGAAGTGCCGGTGGCCCATGTGTCTCCTTCCGCTCGGCCGTCGTCTCGCAATCTGGCCGGTCGGCTAGTGGAACGCACAGGGCCCGACGGCGGTTCCCGCCGTCGGGCCCTGACGCACGAGGCGTCGGTCACTGACCGGTGTGGCGCCCCATCGCGATGTCGATCATCTCCTCGCGCGGCACGACCTTGATGCGCAGGCGGCCGTGCGGAGCGCCGAGCGACTGCTCGTGCGCGTCGAGCACCTCGAAGTGCGACCACTCGACGACCTCGACGCCCCGGTCGGCGAGGAAGTCCACCACGGCCTGAGGGTCGCCCTGCGGTGCCGTGCGGCCGCCGTCGAGGTCGCCCGTCGAGACGTCGCCGCCGTCGCCCACGCCCGTGACGTCCTCGACCAGGTGCCGGATGGTCTCCGACGCGTCCGACTTGGTGTGCCCGATGAGGCCGACCGGGCCGCGCTTGATCCAGCCGGTGGCGTAGACGCCGGGCAGCTGCTCGCCGTCGATGTCGACGACGCGGCCCTCACGGTTGGAGATGACGCCCTTGAGCTCGTCGAACGGGATCTCCGGCAGCGGCGAGCCGAAGTACCCGACCGCGCGGTAGACCGCCTGCACGGGCCACTCGTGGATCTCGCCCGTGCCCTTGACGGTGCCGTCGCCCTGCAGCGCGGTGCGCTCGGTCCGCAGCACCTCGACCTTGCCGTCGCCCAGGATCGCGTCGGGCTTGTGCAGGAAGTGCAGGTGGATGCGCCGCGACGCCTTCTGCGTCGACGGGTCGACGAGCGTCCAGTCGGTCAGTGTCTTGACGACCTGCTTGGTCTGGTTGGACGACTCGATCGCCGCCATCGAGCCTTCGTCGAAGTCGAAGTCCTCCGGGTAGACCACGATGTCGACGTCGGGCACGTGCCCCAGCTCGCGCAGCTCGAGAGGCGAGAACTTGACCTGGGCGGGGCCGCGCCGCGCAAAGACGTGCACGTCCGTGACGGGCGACGACTTCAGGATGTCGTAGACGTTCGCCGGGATCTCGGTCGGCAGCAGGTCGTCCGCGTGCTTGGCCAGGATGCGCGCCACGTCGAGCGCGACGTTGCCCGCGCCCAGGACGGCGACCTGCTTGGCCTCGAGCGGCCAGGTGCGCGGCACGTCGGGGTGGCCGTCGTACCAGGAGACGAAGTCGGCCGCGCCGAACGAACCCTCCAGGTCGATGCCCGGGATCGGCAGCTCGGCGTCCTTGATCGCGCCCGTGGAGAAGATCACGGCGTCGTAGAACTGGCGCAGGTCCTCGAGCTTGACGTCGACGCCGAAGTCGACGTTCGCGAGCAGCCGGACGTCACCCCGGGAGAGGACCTTGTGCAGCGCGACGATGATCTGCTTGATGCGTGGGTGGTCGGGCGCCACGCCGTAGCGGACGAGGCCGAACGGGGCAGGCAGACGCTCGAACAGGTCGATGGAGACGTCGAGGTCCGTCTTGGACAGGATGTCCGCGGCATAGATGCCCGCGGGGCCCGCGCCGACGATCGCGACGCGCAGTGGACGGGAGCTGCTCACGGGGTGGTGCGCCTTCCGATCGGTGACAAGCGTGGCTGACAATCGATTCTACGGGGCGTGTGAGGCGAACCTAACCCCAGCGCAGCCTCACCCAGGGTGCCACAGGTGTCTCGTGTCGTGAACGGCGCGTCTCAGGGAGCGGAAGAGTCGCCGACCGCGGGGCCGGGGTCCGCCGACGCGCACAGCGTGCCGCAGGCGATCAGCTGTGGACAGCGCCGGTGGGTGTGGACGCTGGGCTGCCTAGCATCCGCAGCATGGACCAGGGCCGCACGCCCGCGCTCGCCGGCCGCGTCGCGCAGGAGCTCACGCCGTACCGGGCCGCGATCGTGCCGGCCGCGGCCGCGGCGCTCGTGTGGGCGGTGTGGGCCAGCGGTCCCGGATGGTCGACGCCGGCGCTCGCCGTCGCAGCGGTGGCCGGCGCCGCGCTCGCCGTCGTCGACGCGCAGACGCATCGCCTGCCCGACGCCGTGGTGCTGCCCACGACCGTGGTGGTCGCGCTGCTCCTCGGGGTTGCGGCGGTCGCGGCAGACGGCCGCGATGCCGCCGTACGCGCGGCGACCGGCGGCGGCCTGCTGTGCCTCGCGTACCTGCTCCTGCACCTCACGCACCGCTCGGGGCTCGGGCTCGGCGACGTCAAGCTCGCCGGGCTCCTCGGCATGGTCGCGTCCTGGTACGACTGGCAGGTGCTGTGGGCGGCGGCTCTGCTGCCCTTCCTGCTGGGCGGGGCCGTGGCGGTCGCGCTCCTGGCCTCCCGGCGCGCCACGCGGACGACGGCGATCGCGTTCGGGCCGTACATGCTCCTGGGCACCGCGGTCGCCATCTCCTGGTGGCATCTGATCGGCTGACGCCGGCCGGGACCGGCGGTGGCAGTCATCGCAGTCGACAGCGCGGCAGACGACGAGCGGGGTGGTCCGGAACCCCGGACCACCCCGCTCGACGAACCACCCAGATCAGCCGCGAATACCCTGCGCCAGCTGAGCGTCCACGTCCGACAGCGTCTGCGCCGTCTGCTCCAGGAACGACGCCATACCCTCAAGACCATC
>Ga0233383_1000016_pt1 | contig 81946 bp, 90 predicted proteins | sample ElkDunMinimDraft_14_FD_191542 | JGI IMG/M metagenome (GOLD analysis project Ga0233383, IMG submission 191542) | Fecal eukaryotic communites from dung pellets of Tule Elk in California, USA - Elk Dung G16 | ecosystem: Host-associated > Mammals > Digestive system > Large intestine > Fecal | place...
CAAAACTGCTGGGCTTCCATGATCGCCATGGTCAGCGCCTTGGCGGCGTTGGGGTTGGCCTGCACGTAATCGCTGCGCAGGGCGAAGGCCTTCTCCGGGTGGTTGTGCCACAGTTCGCCAGTGGTGTTGGCGGTGTAGCCGATCTTCTGGTTGATCAACTGCGCGTTCCATGGCTCGCACACACAGAAGGTGTCCATGCTGCCGACCTTCATGTTGGCCACCATCTGTGCCGGCGGCACGACGATGGTGTTGATGTCTGCATTCGGGTCGATGCCGCCGGCCGCCAGCCAGTAGCGCATCCACAGGTCATGGGTGCCGCCGGGGAAGGTCATCGCCGCGCTGACTTTCTTGCCGCTGGCCTTCTTGGCTTCCAGGGCGGCCTTGAATGGCGTGCTGTCCAGGCCGATCTTCAGGTCGCGATATTCCTCCCCCACCGAAATACACTGGCCGGACAGGTTGAGTCGCGCCAGGATCGACATGGCCACCGGCTGGTTGTTCGGCGTGACGACGCCAGCGCTGATCAGGTAGGGCATCGGCGTGAGGATGTGCGCACCGTCGATGCCGTTTTTCGCAGAACCGAGCACCAGGTTGTCGCGTGTGGTGCCCCAGGAAGACTGCTTGAGCACCTCCACCTCGGTCATTCCGTATTTGGCGAACATGCCTTTCTCGGCCGCGACAAACAGCGGGGCGGCATCGGTCAGGGCAATGAAGCCGAGCTTCGCCTTAGGCGTTTCCACGTCACCGCCCGCAGCCCAGGCGGCTGAGCGCATGCCCGGCAACATGCCGCCAAACAGCGCGACGCCACTGGCAGCAAGGATCGAATGCTTGAGAAAGCTGCGGCGCGAGGCCAGCGTTGGGCTGTTGGGCTGGTTGTTGTCCGGCTTGTCGGTCATGTCGATTTCCTTTGGGCAAAAAAACGGCGCCACACCAACAGGCTTGAGCCGGGAGGGGTGGACGCCGTTGTCCTGATGACGAAATGTGAAGCCGATTGATCCGGCCTGCTTCGGCCATTGCGAAAGCTGTGCCAGCAATACGCCGGCAGCGAAGGAGAGGTTGCTCCAAGGCTTTGATTGCGCCAGATGCTCCCGCCAAATCAAGTACTTGGGTAGGTTGTGCGAAGGCCGGCGGCGCGTTCCCTCGATGGACTTCGCCGGCCACAGCCGTGGCTGGGCCAGCGAAAGGAATGCACATCCGCGGGGCAGTAAATCAGTTCAAGGGACAGGCGTGCCTGTTTTCAGTGCCGAGTGCCGCGCGCCGGGCTTGCGCGCGGGACCTTGTCGGTCGGGTCGCGTGTGAGCATCAGCAGGCGCTGGGCAACTTCTTCCAGGCGCAGGCCCTGGTTCATTGCTGCCTGCCGGAGCCTGGCATAGGCCTCGCCTTCGGAGCAGCCCTGCTGGCGCATCAGGTGCTGTTTGGCAAGCTCCACCTGTTTGCGCTCATCCAGCGCCTGGCGCGCTTCGCGGAGCTCCTCGTTGAGACCTTGCAGGCGCACGCTCTGGGTCAGCAGCAGCTCCAGCGTCGAACGTGCCACCAAAGCGGTCATGCCATCCTGCGGCGGCGTATCGAGGTCGCTGGCCTGCACGTTGAATAGCCGTGCTTGCTCGGCTGCAGCGTGCATGTCTGCGATCTCGTTGAGCAGTCGGCGATGGCTCTTGAGGTCTTTGCGGATGCGCTCGATGCTTTGTTGGCACTGCTGCAGCAGGTCCTGCTCCAGGCGTGTCTCGACAATCTTCATCAGGTCGATTCGGCGTGAATGCAGCTCGAACCAGAGTTGGCAAAGCTGTGGCTCGACCACGGCACCCGGACTGGTACGGCGGGCGACGTCGCGCAAGCGGCAGGCCTGGGTGTTGAACTCACTGGCCCACAGCTCCAGCCAAAGCTCCTGTGCTGTTGTGCTGGCAAAGCGGCTGAAATTGCTGAAGCAGCGATCCTGTCCCTCCACCAGCTGCTCCAGTCGGTCCAGCGTGTCGGTTTGGAAGTAGCCGCTGGCGAAACCGACGACACCCAGGGCGCGCTCCTGGCCAGCCAGCTCCTTGCCTTGCATGAAATTGAACAGCGCGACCAGGCAACGGGTGATATGCGGGTCGGCAGCCGTGTCGGCGGCCTCGAACACCACCGCCAGAAGTCCGCCTATCAGCCGCACCAGCGTGGCGGTGGCGTCCTGCATGCGAATGGCATGGTCACGGATCCGCCGGCGCAGCGCCGGTAGCTCGTCCAGGTTGTGCAGCGCGTAGGCGATGCGGGCATAGAGGCGTGTCTTGTCTGCAGTGCTGACGGCGTCCAGATCGATGCCTTCAAGGTCTTCGCGAACGCCTCGCTCCAGTGCTTCGGCCTCCAGGCTGAGCGCATCGAGTTGCTGGCGCTGGTCTGCGGCGTCGCCGGCCAGGTAGATGTTCGAATAGCCGCGCTCCTTCTGCAGCGCGTGTACCAGCCGGCTGATGTGGGTGACCAGTTTGCAGGTATGGGCCAAGTCTTCCAGGCCGAGCAGCTCGCTGCGCCGGGAGGCCAACATGAAACGTAAGGTCGCAGGCATTTTCCGTCCGTGCATGGGGCGGTACCTTTGCAAGTGAAGGCATCAATTCTTGCAAGATGCAGTCCAGCCCCTGTGGCATACCCGCACATCGGTGTTTGGCCTATACTGTGCCCCTTTTCGCCCCACGAATCAGCGGAGCTGTTGGATGTCCGAGCGTACGGCTTGCGTAGAGCGCAACACCCTGGAAACCCAGGTCAAGGCCACGATCAATCTGGATGGCACCGGCCAGGCGCGATTCGCCATCGGCGTGCCCTTTCTCGAACACATGCTCGATCAGATCGCCCGCCATGGCCTGATCGACCTGGACATCGAATGCAAGGGTGACCTGCATATCGATGACCACCACACCGTCGAGGATGTCGGCATCACTCTCGGCCAGGCCTTCGCCAAAGCCATCGGTGACAAGAAGGGCATGACCCGCTACGGGCATTCTTACGTTCCGCTGGATGAAGCGCTGTCGCGCGTGGTGATCGACTTCTCCGGTCGTCCTGGTCTGACCATGAACGTGCCCTATACCCGCGCCACCGTCGGTGGCTTCGATGTCGACCTGTTCCAGGAGTTCTTCCAGGGCTTCGTCAACCACGCGCTGGTGACGCTGCACATCGACAACCTGCGGGGCACCAACACCCACCATCAGATCGAAACCGTGTTCAAGGCCTTCGGCCGCGCATTGCGCATGGCGCTGACGCTGGACGAGCGCATGGCTGGCCAGATGCCTTCGACCAAGGGTTGCCTGTAATGCAGACGGTTGCCGTCATCGATTACGGCATGGGCAACCTGCACTCGGTGGCCAAGGCGCTGGAGCACGTCGGCGCTGGCCGGGTGCTGGTGACCAGCGATGCGCAGGTGATTCGCGAGGCGGACCGCGTGGTCTTTCCCGGCGTCGGCGCGATCCGCGACTGCATGGCCGAGATCCGCCGCCTGGGCTTCGATGAGCTGGTGCGTGAAGTCAGCCTCGACCGTCCGTTTCTCGGTATCTGCGTCGGCATGCAGGCGCTGATGGAGCGCAGCGAAGAGAACGACGGCGTCGACTGCATCGGTCTGTTTCCTGGTCAGGTGCGCTTCTTCGGCAAGGACCTGCACGAAGACGGCGAACGCCTCAAGGTGCCGCACATGGGCTGGAATCAGGTCAAGCAGGTGGTGGATCACCCACTCTGGCACAGCATTCCAGACTACGGTCGCTTCTATTTCGTGCACAGCTACTACATCGAGGCCGGCAATCCGCGCCATGTGGTTGGCCGCGGCCATTACGGCAGGGATTTCGCCGCGGCGTTGGCCGATGGCTCGCGCTTTGCCGTGCAGTTCCACCCCGAGAAAAGCCATAGCCACGGCCTGCAGCTGCTGCAGAACTTCGCTGCCTGGGATGGCCGCTGGTAATGAATCGGGCGAAGCTCAAGGCGCCGGTCCTGACGCTCGACACCGCTCAGGAACAGGCCGCCCAGCGGATCATCAAAGGCTTTCTGGAGGATCGTTTCGAACTGGAGCTCGGCTCCTTCGAGGCGCAGGAAGTGCTTGATCTGTTCGCCCGTGAGATTGCTCCGCTGTATTACAACAAGGCGATTTTCGACGTGCAGACACACCTGAAAGAACGGTTTGAAAGCATCGAAAGCGACTTGTGGGCGCTCGAAAAGAGCTGCCTTTAACCGATACCCGATTTGAACAGGTTCGAGCCATGCTGATTATTCCCGCGATCGATCTCAAGGACGGCGCCTGCGTGCGTCTGCGTCAGGGCCTGATGGACGACGCCACGGTGTTCTCCGATGACCCGGTAGCCATGGCTGCCAAGTGGGTCGAGGCCGGTTGCCGTCGTCTGCACCTGGTGGACCTGAACGGCGCCTTCGAAGGTCAGCCGGTCAATGGCGAAGTGGTGACTGCCATCGCCAAGCGCTACCCGAAGCTGCCGATCCAGATCGGCGGCGGTATTCGCTCGCTGGAAACCATCGAGCATTACGTTCGCGCTGGCGTCAGCTACGTGATCATCGGCACCAAGGCGGTCAAGCAGCCTGAGTTCGTTGGCGAGGCTTGCCGGGCGTTCCCGGGCAAGGTCATCGTCGGCCTGGACGCGAAGGACGGTTTCGTCGCCACCGACGGTTGGGCCGAAGTCTCCAGTGTGCAGGCAGTGGACCTGGCGCGCCGCTTCGAGGCCGATGGCGTCTCGGCGATCGTCTACACCGACATCGCCAAGGACGGCATGATGCAGGGCTGCAACGTCGAGGCCACCGTGGCCCTGGCCAACGCCAGCAAGATTCCGGTGATCGCCTCCGGCGGCATCCACAACATCGGCGATATCCAGAAGCTGCTCGACACCAACACCCCCGGCATCATCGGCGCCATCACCGGTCGCGCGATCTACGAGGGCACCCTCGACGTGGCCGAGGCTCAGGCGCTCTGCGACCTCAAGTTCAAAGACGAGTAACGCCCTAATCCGGTGACCCGGTGGGCAACGCTGCGCGGTTGTCCGCCCTGTTAGAGAGATCGACCATGGCCCTCGCCAAACGCATCATCCCCTGCCTCGACGTGGACAATGGCCGCGTGGTCAAGGGCGTCAAGTTCGAGAACATCCGCGATGCCGGTGATCCGGTGGAAATCGCCCGTCGCTACGATGAGCAGGGCGCCGACGAGATAACCTTTCTCGACATCACGGCCAGCGTCGACAACCGCGACACCACGCTGCACACCGTCGAGCGCATGGCCAGCCAGGTATTCATCCCGCTGACCGTGGGCGGCGGCGTTCGCACGGTGCAGGACATCCGTAATCTGCTCAACGCTGGTGCAGACAAGGTCTCGATCAACACCGCTGCGGTATTCAATCCCGAGTTCGTCGGCGAGGCCGCCGCGCGTTTCGGTTCGCAATGCATCGTCGTCGCCATCGATGCCAAGAAGGTGTCTGCTCCGGGCGAGCCGGGTCGCTGGGAAATCTTCACCCACGGGGGGCGCAAGCCCACCGGCCTCGATGCGGTGGCCTGGGCGAAGAAGATGGAAGAACTGGGCGCTGGCGAGATCCTGCTCACCAGCATGGATCAGGACGGCGTAAAAAGCGGCTATGACCTTGGCGTGACCCGTGCGATAAGCGAATCGCTGTGCATTCCGGTGATCGCTTCCGGCGGTGTCGGCAACCTGCGGCACCTGGCCGAGGGTATTCTCGAAGGCAAGGCCGACGCGGTGCTGGCGGCGAGCATCTTCCATTTTGGCGAGTACAGCATCCCTGAAGCCAAGGCCTACATGGCCAGCTGCGGCATCGTGATGCGCTGAATGGCCGGCGTTTTGCTTGAACAACGAGGCTGGTATTCGCCCGTGGCTGTTCACGGGCGCAGCATTCGGGGAGTATCCAATGTTCAAGTCAACGCTTCTGGCCGTGGCTACAAGCCTGTCGCTCTGGGGTAGTGTCGTGCAGGCGGCACCGGAGCAGATCAATCTGCTCACCGAGAACTTCCCGCCGTACAACATGGCGGTCGACGGCAAGAACTATGCGCGTGATCGGAATATCAAGGGTATCGCCGCCGATATCGTGCGGGATATGTTCAAGCGCGCCGGCATCGACTTCACGCTGACGCTTCGTTTCCCGTGGGCGCGCGTCTACGACACTGCATTGGAAACCCCGGGCTACGGTGCTTTCGTCATGGCCCGTCTGCCCGAGCGCGAAGCACTGTTCAAGTGGGTGGGCCCAATCGGGCCGGATGACTGGGTGCTGTTGGCGCGTGCCGACAGCACCATCAACATCTCCAGCCTCGAGCAGGCCAAGCACTACAAGGTGGGTGCCTACAAGGGTGATGCCATTGCCGAGCACCTGGCATCCCAAGGGTTGCAGCCTTCCCTGGCGCTGAGCGACCAGTCCAACGTCGATAAGCTGCAGAGAGGCGAGATCGACCTCTGGGCCACGGGTGATCCGGCGGGCCGCTATCTGGCCAAGCAGCTGGGCGTGAACGGGCTCAAGCAAGTGTTGCGCTTCGACGAGGCGCAGCTGTTCCTGGCACTGAACAAGCAAACGTCCGACGAGACGGTGGCAACGCTTCAGGCTGCCCTGGAGCAGATGCGTGCCGACGGGACGGTCGAGGCGATCAACGGCCGTTATCTCTAAGAAGCGGTTTCACCGCCGAGCCGCCTGGCCGCGAAGTGCCGAGGCGGGCATCACCGATATAAGCCGTCACGGCCGTGAGCCGCCGTGGCGCGGTTGCCCCGCGTCGCGATCATTTGGCCGATATCGACCCAGGTAATGCCTTCTTCGTCGAGGCGGGGCAGTTCGCGCTCCAGCACCTCGAGGGTGGTGCGGTGCGGATGACCGATGATCACCACCGAGCCCTGCTTGCGGGCCAGTTCGAGAGCGTCGGCATATTGCCTGGCCACTGCCGCGGGGCTGGGGTCGTCATCCAGAAAAATGTCCCGCGACAGACTCGCCAGGCCGATGCGCTGCGCCGTTGCGGCAGCCACGGTTCGCGGATTCGTGCGGCTGTCCAGGAAAAATAGATGGCGTTCTTGCAGCGTAGTCATCAGCGCGGTCATGGGCTGTTGCTGATCGGTCATCTGGCTGCCCATGTGATTGTTCAGCCCGCTGGCGTGGGGAACTGCGGCTAACGCCTCGTCCAGCCGGCGTTGCAGTTCCTCCGTCGGCAGGTCTTGGCGCCAGGAGTAAGGGCCGCCGGCGGGAGCCATCGGCAGGTGCAGTATGACGGTCTTGCCGGCGGCATGCGCGCGTTGAGACAGTGTCGAGGCGTGGCGGGTATCCGGCAGAATCGCCAGCGCCACCGGGCCGGGAAGTGCCAGAACACGCTCGTCTCGCGCCGGGTTCTGCCCAAGATCATCGATTATCAATGCCAGCATGGGCATGTCGGCCAGACGTTCACCGGTCTGGTTGACCGGCGTGGAAAGCCGCTCGCTGCTCTCGCCCGTTGCGAACGAGGCGCTACAGAGCAGCGGTATCAGGCTCGCTAGCAGCAACAGTGAAGCACGGCACATCTTATTTATTTGCCGCGGGTGAGGTTCAGACCCTTGAGCAGGTTGAGCGCCTGGCTGAGCTGATAGTCATCATCCTGGGGGCGTGGTGTGTCACTCGCTGCCTTGCTGCCGCTGGGACGTTCGGCGCCGCGATTGCCGTTGCCGAGATGACCGGCCAGATCGGCTTCGCGCAGGCTTTCAGTGGACTGCTCGCGGGTCAGCTTGGCGCCGGTCACCTCGATGTCCGGCTCGATGCCCTGGGCCTGAATGGAGCGACCGTTGGGCGTGTAGTAGAGCGCAGTGGTGAGCTTGAGCGCACGGTCGTTGTTCAGCGGCAACACGGTTTGTACCGAGCCCTTGCCGAAGCTGTCGGTGCCCATCACCACGGCGCGCTTGTGATCTTGCAGGGCGCCGGCGACGATCTCTGAGGCGGATGCACTGCCGCCGTTGATCAGCACCACCAGCGGTACCCCTTCGCTGGCATCGGCCCGGTCGGCGCTGAAACGCAGCTCGGAGTTGGCGATACGCCCCTTGGTATAGACGATCAGGCCTTTGCTGAGGAAGTGATCTGACACCTCGACGGCCGACTGCAATACGCCGCCCGGATTGTTGCGCAAGTCCAGCACCAGGCCGTTGAGCTTGTTGCCGCCGTTGCTTTTCTTCAGGCGGGCCAGGGCCTTGCCCACCTCTTCGCCAGTGTTGATCTGGAATTGGGTGACTCGCAGATAGCCGTAGCCGGGCTCGAGGAGCTGGGTCTTGACGCTCGTGACCTTGATAACGGCGCGCTTCAGCTGGACGTCGAAAGGCTTGCCGCCATCTCGCACCAATGTCAGTTTGATCTCGGTGCCAGGCTTGCCGCGCATAATTCCCACCGCCTCGATCATCGACACGCCCTTGGTAGGCTTGCCGTCGATCTTGACGATCAGGTCACCCGCCTCGATACCCGCCTTGGAGGCAGGGGTATCGTCAATGGGCGAGATGACCTTGATGAAGCCATCCTCGACGCCGACTTCGATGCCCAGACCGCCGAATTCACCGGTGGTGCTTTCCTGCAATTCGGCAAAGGCTTCCGGTTCCAGGTAGGCCGAGTGCGGATCAAGGTTGCTCAACATGCCCTTGATCGCGTTCTCCAGCAGCGTCTTGTCGTCTACCGGTTCAACGTAGGCGGCCTTGATACGGTCGAGCACCTCGACGAAGGTACGCAGTTCCTCGAGGGGGAGCGGGGCCTTGTTGTCGGTCCCTGCCAGTTCCTCGGGTTCCAGCACCAGGTCGGCCGGGGGTTGCTGTGCCCAGGCGCTGCCATGCATTCCCAGCAGCATGGCCAGGATCAGCGGAGTGGGGCGGGCAAAGCGGCGCAGGTGAAGCATGTTGAACTCCGGAGGTGAAAGGCGCGGACGAGGGCGGTTCAGCCTTGCGTGCGGCACCATAGTGCCGGATCGCTAGGGCGACCCTGCTGACGAATCGCGAAATACAGCGCAGCAGCTTCCTGCCCGCCACTGTTTCCAACTGTGGCAATGGGGTCGCCTGCCTTGACGATCTCGCCGGCGTCGCGCAACAGGCTCTGGTTGTGGCCGTACAGACTCAGATAACCATTGCCGTGATCGAGAATCACCAGGAGCCCGGCGCCGCGCAGCCAGTCAGCGAACACCACTCGACCACCGTGCACGGCACGCACTGGGGTGCCGATGCTGGCGCCGATCAGCACGCCGTCCCATTTTGTTCGAGCGTCGCCGCCGCGTGGAGTGCCGTAACCGGCGACCAGACGTCCGTCGACAGGCCAAGGCAGTTTCCCTTTGGCATTGGCAAAAGGCCCGCCGAAGTTGCCGCCGGCACTGGAAACGAGTGGACCAGAAGCGGTACTGCCGCTTGATCGACGCGTTTGCTCCTCTCGCGCCAGAGCCAGCGCGCGCTGGCGTTCCTGCTCGGCTTCGCGAGCCTGACGGGCGAGGGTTTCTTCAATGGTCTTGAGTACCCGCTCGAGCTGCACCTGGTCCTGCTTGCGCGCCTGGAGCTTGCGGTCACGGGTGGAGAGATCCTTGTCGAGCTTGGCGAGGGTCTGCTGGCGTTCCTTGCGTACCTCCGCAAGCTGGGCGCGACGCTGCTTCAATCCGTCCTGCTTCTCAGCGAGGGCGACCTGCTGCGCGGCGATGTCCGATTCGACGTTCGTCAGTTGGCGCAGGGTCTCGTTGAAGCGCTCGACCTGCTCGAAGCGAGCCGTGTTCAGGTAGTCGTAATAGGTGAGGGTGCGGCTGAATTTTTCCGGGTTCTGCTGATTGAGCAGCAACTTGAGGTATTCCTGACGGCCATTCTGATAGGCGGCGCGTGCCTGCAGGCCGATCAGGCGTTGTTGCTCGATGCGGGCGCCTTCGAGGGTCGTCTTCTCTTCGCCGAGGCGTTCGAGCTCTGCTTTGCTTCGATCGATTTCCTGCTGCAGCGAATCTACCTGTTTTTCCAGCTGGCCCATCTCGCTTTCGGTGGTCTGCAGCTGTTTATGGACGGCGGATTTTTCCTGCTCGATCTGCTTGAGCAGTTTCTGTAGCTCGGCGACATCCTTGCGCGCGGCTTCGATCTGCTGGCGTGCTTCGGTGCGCTCGTCGGCCACGGCCGGGCCGAGCAGGCAGGTGAGCGCAAATGCGAGGAGGATACGAGGCATGTGATGGGCAAACCGGAGATTCGGGGGTCGCCGTAGTATGCATAAAAAGCGAGCTGGAAGCTTGAGGGCTGAAGCTGGAAGTAGGATTGCTGCCAACATTCGTTTTCCTGCTTCCAGCCAGAGCCTTAATTGGGCTCGAGGATTGAGCGTCCGCTCATCTCTGCCGGAACCGGCAGACCCAGCAGCATCAGCATCGTCGGCGCCACGTCGGCGAGCACACCGCCTTCACGGACCTTCAGGTTGCGCTTGCCGACATAGATGAAGGGCACCGGCTCGCAGGTATGGGCGGTATGCGCCTGGCCCGTCATCACATCTTCCATCTGTTCGACGTTGCCATGGTCGGCCGTAATCAGGGCTTCGCCGCCGACCCGGTCCAGTGCTTCGACGATGCGGCCAACGCATTTGTCCAGGCATTCCACTGCCTTGACCGCCGCATCGAATACGCCGGTGTGGCCGACCATGTCGCCATTGGCGTAGTTGACGATGATGACGTCGAAGCGCTGGTTGTCGATGGCCTCGACGATGCGATCGGTGACTTCCGGCGCGCTCATCTCCGGTTGCAGGTCGTAGGTGGCTACCTGCGGGGAAGGGATCAGGATGCGCTCCTCTCCGGCAAAGGGCTCTTCGCGGCCGCCGGAGAAGAAGAAGGTGACGTGGGCGTACTTCTCCGTCTCGGCGATGCGCAGCTGGGTCTTGCCATGGTTAGCCAGGTACTCGCCGAGTACGTTGGTCAGCGCCTCGGGAGCGAAGGCGGCCGGGGCGGGGATGCTCGCCGCATACTGGGTGAGCATGACGAAGCCGCCCAGCTTGGGCACGCGGGCGCGCCGGAAGCCGTCGAAGTCTGGCTCGACAAAGGCACGGGTCAGCTCGCGGGCTCGGTCGGCCCGGAAGTTCATGAACACCACGGCATCGCCATCTTCCACGCGCACCGGCTCGCCGATGGTGGTGGCCTTGACGAACTCGTCGCTCTCGCCCCGCCCGTAGGCTGCGATCAGGCCGTCCACCGCATCATCGGATTGGAATTTCCCGTTACCGTCAACGATCAGCTCGTATGCCTGCTGCACCCGATCCCAGCGGTTGTCGCGGTCCATGGCGAAGTAGCGGCCGATCAGGCTGGCGATACGGCCCTTGCCCAGGCGGGTGAAGGTGGCCTGCAGCAGCTCGATGGAGTGCTGTGCGCTCTTGGGCGGCGTGTCGCGTCCGTCAAGGAACGCATGCAGGTAGATCTTTTCGGCGCCGCGTTGGGCGGCCAGTTCTGCCATGGCGACCAGGTGGTCCTGATGGCTGTGCACGCCACCGTCCGACAGCAGGCCGAGAATGTGCACGGCCTTGCCATTGGCCACGGCCTTGTCGACGGCGGCGCAAATGTTCGGGTTCTCGAAAAAATCGCCGTCACGGATGGATTTGGTCACACGCGTGAAGTCCTGGTACACCACACGACCGGCGCCAAGGTTCATGTGACCGACTTCCGAGTTGCCCATCTGGCCGTCCGGCAGCCCGACGTCCATGCCGCTGCCCGAGATCAGGCCGTGCGGTTGGGTGGCGCAAAGATGGTCATAAACCGGTGTGTTGGCGGCATGGATGGCGTTGTATTCCGGGGCGTCGCTGTGACCGAAGCCGTCGAGAATGATCAGTACCAGGGGTTTGGGCGCAGCGGACATCTGTCGGCTCCTTGCACGAGGGCGCGAAAAAGGCGGCCAGTCTAATGGTTGGCCGGTTTGGCGTCACGATTCGCAGGGTTCAGCCAGGCATTGGGGCTGTGTATACTGGCCCGCATTTTATCCTCCGGGTACCCTTTTGATGGTCGCTAACCTGATTGAATTTGTCTCTAACCACTTTGTGCTCGCCAGCATCTTTCTGGGATTGCTCATCCTGCTCGCCGTTACTGAAATGCAGAAAGGTGGCAAAAGCGTGAGCAGTCGCGAACTCACCGCACTGGTCAACCGCGATGAAGGCGTGGTGTTGGACGTGCGCGCCAAGAAGGAGTTCGACGCCGGCCATATCGTCGATGCGTTGAACATTCCCTACGAGAAACTGGTCAGCCGAATGAGCGAGCTGGAAAAGCACAAGGCCAAGACGATCATCGTCGTCGATGCCATGGGTCAGCACGCCGGTACGGTCTGCCGGGATCTGAAGAAGGCGGGCTTCACTGCCGTCAAGCTGTCGGGAGGGATTTCCAGCTGGCGCGGCGACAATCTGCCAGTGGTCAAGTAAACATGCCTGAAGTCGTTATCTATACCACCGCCTGGTGCCCGTACTGTTTGCGGGCGAAAAGCCTGCTGGAGCGTAAGGGTGTCGCCTTCAAGGAAATACCCGTCGATGGTAATCCAGCCCTGCGCGCCGAAATGACCAGCAAGGCAGGGCGAACCTCTGTCCCGCAGATTTGGATAGGTGGTAAACACGTCGGCGGTTGCGACGAATTGTATGCGCTGGAGCGTGCGGGACGACTGGATATGATGCTTCAGGCCTGATGTACGGAGCGCTGCCAGCAAAGCGTAAGCTTGACTCGCCGGCAGGGTGAATCGACTAAGACACGCACGACAAGAAGGTTAACATGACAGAACAAGCAAACAACGGCGCGGCCGCCGCTCAGGAAGAGCAGGGCGCACAGTTTTCCCTGCAGCGCATCTACGTTCGCGACCTTTCCTTCGAGGCGCCCAAAAGCCCTGAAATTTTCCGCCAGGAATGGAATCCCAGTGTCGCGATGGATCTGAATACCCGACAGAAGTCGCTGGAAGGCGATTTCCATGAGGTGGTGCTGACTATCTCTGTCACCGTGAAGACGGGTGAAGAAGTGGCGTTCATTGCGGAGGTTCAGCAGGCGGGGATTTTCCTGATCAAGGGGCTCGAACCGCAGGCCATGAGCCACACGCTTGGCGCGTTCTGTCCGAACATTCTCTTTCCTTACGCCCGCGAAACGCTGGACAGCCTGGTTACCCGTGGCTCTTTTCCCGCGCTGATGCTGGCACCGGTGAACTTCGATGCCCTGTACGCCCAGCAACTGGCGCGCATGCAGCAAGAAGCCAGCCAGGCCCAGCACTGATCCATCGCTAAATAGAAGGGCCTGGTTGCGCCAGGCTCATCTGTTTCAGCCGTTTATCTCACCTTCACCACCAGCTTGCCCACCGCCTTGCGCTGACCCAGCGTATTGATCGCTTCTCCAGCCTGCTCGAGCCCGAAGGTCTGCGAGACCAGTGGTTTGAGCTTGCCCTGCGCATACCAAGTGAACAGCTGCTTGAAGTTGGCAGCGTTATCCTGGGGTTGACGTTGAGCGAAGGCGCCCCAGAACACTCCGATCAACGCGGCGCCCTTGAGTAGTGGCAGGTTGGCCGGCAGCGCCGGAATCTCGCCGCCTGCAGCGAACCCTACGACCAGCATACGGCCGTTCCAGGCGATGCTACGGAAGGCTTCCTCGAACAGCTTGCCGCCCACCGGATCATAGATAACATCCACGCCCTGGCCGTCGGTCAGCTCCTTGAGGCGCTCCCGGAGGCTGGATTGGCTATAGTCGATCAGGTCATCGGCACCGGCAGTGCGCGCAATCTCCAGCTTCTGCTCGGTGGAGGCGGCGGCGATCACTCGCGCACCCATGGCCTTGCCGATTTCCACCGCCGCCAAGCCGACACCACCCGAGGCGCCGAGTACCAGCAAGGTTTCGCCCGGCTGCAGATTGGCGCGCTGTTTCAGCGCATGCATCGATGTGCCATAGGTCATGCTGAATGCGGCGGCGGTAGTGAAATCCATCTCGGCGGGTATCGGCAGTACGTTCTGGCCAGCCACCGCTACCTGCTCGGCGAAGCTGCCCCAGCCGGTCAGCGCCATGACGCGATCGCCGACGTTAAGGTGGTTGAGTTCCTCGCTCACGGCGGCCACCACGCCTGCGGCCTCGCCACCAGGGGCGAACGGGAAGGGCGGCTTGAACTGGTATTTTCCCTCGATGATCAGGGTGTCGGGAAAGTTCACGCCCGCTGCGTGTACATCGAGCAACACCTCGCCTTTCTTGATCTGGGGGCTGCCGATTTGTTCGACGACCAGGTTCTCGGCGGGGCCGAAGGCTTTGCACAGAACAGCTTTCATCGGGTTTCCTTTTTGATTGATCCGCGGAGGCTGTAGCCGCGCTGGCACGGCCGGGGGACTTGAGTCTAAAAGGCTGCTCGATGGAAGCAACGAGCATGGCTTGCTCTGATGGCGATACATAAGCGCTGCACTTGGGCTGGGTTCGGCACTGGATTATGCTGACGACCGCTTTCCTTGGAGTGAACCCGTGAAGTACATCATTTTTTTCTGTCTTGCCCTGGGCATGACCTCATCTGCTCTGGCCGAGAAGCCCAAGACCGGGGACACGATCAGGCCGATCTATTACGCCCTGGTGCCAGCGCTGGTTGGCAACTACGGCTCGAATGGCAAGCTGAAATACTACAAGGCGGATGTGGCGCTGCGGGTCGGTAGCAGCGTGGCCGAGGAGCGGGTCAAGCACCACGAGCCACTGATTCGCAACCAGCTGGTCATGCTGTTCTCCCAGCAGACCGATGCGAGCCTGGGTAGCGTCGAAGCCAAGGAAGCCCTTCGTCAGGAGGCGCTACGACAGGTACAAGGCGTGTTGAGGCAGGAGGAGGGGCGGTCGCTGGTGGATGATTTGCTGTTCAACAACCTGATCATCCAGTGAGCCCGGCCCTTTTCAGTCCTGCTTTGCGAGCATGCCGAGAATAGCTGCCCACTCTTCCTCGGTGACCGGCATCACTGACAAGCGATTGCCCTTGCGCGTCAGCGGCATCTGCTCAAGGGAAGGATTGGCTTTGAGTTGAGGCAGGGTCAGGATGCGCGCAAAGGCCCGGGTGAACTCGACGTCCACCGCACTCCAGGGATTTCTGGTTTCGTCGGCTTTGGCGTCGAAGTAGGGGCTTTTCTGGTCCAGAGCGGTCGGGTCGGGGTGGGCGGCGCGAATGATGCGGCCTATGCCTGCAATGCCCGGAACCGCGCAGCTGGAGTGATAGAAGAAAAATTCGTCGCCCTCGGCCATCTCGCGGAGAAAATTGCGCGCTTGATAGTTGCGTACACCATCCCAGCGCGCGGATGCATGTTTTTGCAGGTCCGTGATGGAGAATTCATCCGGTTCCGATTTCATCAGCCAGTACGGCATGAAGTTTGCTCTCCTTGTTTCGCTTCAAAAAGGATCCTTGAAAGCAGGCTCCCCGGACAATCGGTGTAACGCTGGTTTGCGTGTATCCGAGGCATGACGGAGAATGCCGCGATTGAGGTTGGACATCGAGTCACGACATGGACAACAAGGACTCGAATAAGGATATTCGCCTTGCAGGGGGAGGCGGAAAGATGAAACGCAAGCCAGATATTCTTTGGATTCTAGTGTTGATATTCAGTTTGGGCGTGGTTACCACGGGCTATACGCAAGGGATGTGGGAGTCCACTGATCCTGTTTCCAGTGTATCGATTAGCCACTCCCTGAAGTCTGGAGACTGACAGCACAAGCCGCACGGACGCGGCATCGCACCTTCATCCCGCATACCAGCCTTCTTCTGTCACCGTGGCGTGCAGCTTCACGTCCCAATGTGCCAGCGGAAGGCGATCTACCTTCTGACACTCATGCGCTAGGCCTAATAGAGTCGGTTTGTGACTTTTTTTGCGCCTGGAGCGATACGCCAGTGAGCGGTCATAGAAGCCGCCACCCATCCCCAGGCGGCCGCCGCTCTCGTCGAAGCCCACCAAAGGCATCAGTACCAAGTCCAGCGCCCAAGTCGGCCGCTGTCGCGCCGGGGAAAACCGTGGCTCCTTGATGCCGAAGCGATTCGCGCGCAGGCGTTCACCAGGCTTGATCCGCTGGAACACCATGCGTGTCCGGGGCCAGGCCTTGAGGACGGGCAGGTAGGTGGCCTTGCCCATTTTCTGCGCGGCAAGCAGCAGCGGACGTGGATCTATTTCACCGTCGTTGGCGAGGTAGAAGGCGATATGTCGCGCGCGCCGAAAAAGCGGGTTATGCACCAGTTGGCGATGGAGTTTTTGCGCGGACAGACGTTGTTGAGTGGCTGACAAACTGCGGCGTTTTTGCCGCAATTGTCGCCGAAGCGCAGGCCGTGATAGGCCCTCGGCTGCGATCATCTAAAGAGGCTCCCCAGCATGCCGCTGCCAGCGTAGGCCCTTGAACCCGAGAGTTCAAGGTGGCGACTACAGAGCACCTTAAGGCTTTCCGTCAGGCGGACATGCACACCGGCGCTACTTGTAGCCTCCATGGTATTGCTTATCGGGAGAGGGTCATCGCCGACTGGCGTACATCCCAGGGAGTTGGGCGCAGTATAACCGAATCTGTGATCCGTTCATCACCTGTCTAAGGCTTTGGATCGACGGCCAGCGCGCTGTCTACTCGCTCAAGCAAGGTACGGACGTGCTCGCGAGCGCTATTTGCCTGGGCGTCCAGCCGGTCATGTTTGTGCAAAAGTTCATGGGTAATGTTCAGGGCGGCCATCACCGCAATCCGGTCGGCACCGATGACTTTGCCGCTGCTGCGGATCTCTCGCATCTTGCTGTCCAGATAGCGGGCGGCGCCCTCCAGATTGCTGCGCTCTTCGGCTGGGCAGGAAATGCAATATTCCTTGTCCATGATATGTACGGTAACGGTATTCGCTTGGTTCATGAGTCCTGCTCCAGGGCTTTCAGGCGCGAGATCATCGCTTCGACCTTCATCCGGGCCAATTCGTTCTTTTCGACCAGATGAGCGCGCTCTTCGCGCCAGGCCTGCTCGTTGGCAAGCAGCAGGCTGTTCTGGGCCTTGAGCTGCTCGATGCGCTGTACGAGCTGTTCCAGCTTGTGGGTCAGCAATTGCAGGTCGGCGTCGTCCATATAAGCCCTGAGAGTGTGGCGGGAAGGCGGCCACCTGGCTTCGATGGTCTTGGCTTGTCCGCCGGTGCTAGGATACGAAGCCTCTATTCTAGTCATTGCGCCTTCGTGCGCCTAGTTGCCATGCCCACTCAGAACTCCGCATATGCTGCATTCACCACATTGTTGGCAGGAAGCGCCCAGCCCGTTTCCCCTGCCGAGCTTCACGGCCTCTTGCTCGGGCGCAGCTGCGCCGGTGCTGGCTTCGATGTCGAACCTTGGCTAGTTGATGCCGCCGAGCTGCTGGGAGAGCCCGCGCAGGAAAACACCCGACAGGCCCTGATCGGCCTGCAGGAGATGGTCAAAGGCGAATTGTCCGGTGACGACATCGCCATCGTCCTGCTGCTGCCCAGCGATGACGCACCGCTTCGCGAGCGCGCGATGGCGCTGGGGCAGTGGTGCCAGAGCTTCCTAACCGGCTTCGGTCTGACCGCCGGCGACCGGGCACTCAGCCGCGAAGCGGTGGAGGTGCTGCAAGACATGGCTGCGATCGCCCAGATCCAGGACTCCCTCGAGGAGTCCGAAGACGGTGAGAGCGACTACATGGAGGTGATGGAGTACCTGCGCGTCGCGCCGCTGCTATTGTTCACCGAGTGCGCCAAGCCGGTTGTGGCGGCGCCTAAACCCTCCCTGCATTGAGGACATCAGGCTGCCCATGACCCGCATCCCCAAGTCGGAATACGCCCGTCGCCGCCAGACCCTGATGGCGCGGATGGAGCCCAACAGCATCGCCATTTTGCCCGCCGCGCCGATGTACATCCGTAACCGTGATGTAGAGCACGTCTACCGGCAGGACAGCGATTTTCAATACCTTTCCGGCTTCCCCGAGCCGGAAGCCGTGATCGCTCTGATTCCTGGCCGCGAGCACGGCGAGTACGTGTTGTTCTGCCGAGAGCGTGATCCGGAGCGTGAGCTGTGGGACGGCCTGCGTGCCGGCCAGGACGGCGCGATTGCCGAGTACGGTGCCGACGATGCCTTTCCCATCGGTGACATAGACGACATCCTGCCGGGGCTGATCGAGGGTCGCGAGCGTGTCTATTACGCCATCGGCACCAACGAGACCTTCGATCATCAGCTGATGGAGTGGATCAAGATGATCCGGTCCAAGGCCCGCCAGGGTGCACAGCCGCCCAGCGAATTCGTGGCGCTCGATCACCTGTTGCACGACATGCGCCTGTACAAGTCCGCCAATGAAGTGAAGGTGATGCGTTATGCCGCGGAAATCTCCGCACGCGCCCATGTCAACGCCATGCAGGCCTGTCGTGCGGGGCTTCGGGAGTATCATCTGGAAGCCGAGCTCGATTACGAGTTCCGCAAGGGCGGGGCGAAGATGCCTGCCTACGGTTCGATCGTCGCGGCTGGCAGGAACGCCTGCATTCTGCACTACCGGGAGAACGATGCAGCGCTCGAGGCGGGCGATCTGGTGCTGATCGACGCCGGTTGTGAGATTGACTGTTACGCCAGCGACATCACACGCACCTTCCCGGTCAGCGGCAAGTTCTCGCCCGAGCAGAAGGCCATCTACGAGTTGGTGCTCGCCGCCAACGAAGAAGCGTTCAAGTACATCGCGCCCGGCAGGCACTGGAACGAGGCCCACGAGGCCACGGTGCGGGTGATCACGGCCGGCTTGGTCGACCTGGGGCTGCTCGAAGGCGAGGTCGGCGAGCTGATCGCCACCGAGGCTTACAAGCCCTTTTACATGCACCGTGCCGGTCACTGGCTCGGTCTGGATGTGCATGACGTGGGCGACTACAAGATTGGCGGCGAATGGCGCGTGCTCGAACCGGGTATGGCGATGACCGTCGAACCAGGCATCTATGTCGCCGCGGACAATCACGATGTAGCCAGAAAGTGGCGCGGCATCGGCGTGCGCATCGAGGATGATGTGGTGGTGACGAAAACCGGTTGTGAGATTCTCACCGGCGGCGCCCCCAAGACTGTTGCCGAGATAGAGGCGCTGATGGCCCGCACGCGCGAGGTAGCCTGAATAATGCGTGAGCTGGCGATCATAGGAGGCGGTCTGGTGGGCGCGAGCCTTGCTCTGGCCTTGCAGCAGGGCGCGCGGCAGCGCGGTTGGCGAATCCAGCTGATCGAGCCGTTTGAGCCGGGCAGCGAATACCAGCCCAGCTACGATGCCCGCTCCACTGCGCTGTCCTATGGCACGCGGCTGATCTACCAGCGGCTGGGTGTATGGGAGCGGATCGCCGAGCGCGCCGAGCCGATCCAGCATATTCATGTGTCCGATCGCGGCCGGCTCGGCGCGGCGCGACTCGAGGCTGGAAATCACGGTGTACCAGCCCTCGGTTATGTGGTGGAGAACGCCTGGATCGGGCATTGCCTGTGGCAGGCGCTGGACGATGAGGTAGTGGTACGGCGTTGCCCCGCGGAAGTCGAGGCGATGCACGCTCAGGCTGGCGGCTATCGGCTGATGCTGACCGATGGCGAGTGGCTTGACTGTAGCCTGGCGGTTCTGGCCGACGGCGGCCGTTCGGGTTTGCGTGAGCAGCTTGGTATCGACGTCAGTCGCACGCCCTACGGCCAGACTGCGCTGATCGCCAACGTCACGCCTGGTAAGCCGCATGGGGGCCAGGCTTTCGAGCGCTTCACCGACGAGGGACCGCTGGCCCTGCTGCCGGTGCGGGACAATCGTTGTGCGCTGATCTGGTCGCGTCCGGAGGCGGATGCGGCGCGGCTGGCTGCGCTGAACGAGGCGGAATTCCTCGCCGAACTGCAACAGGTGTTCGGCTACCGTTTGGGGGCTTTTCAGCAGGTCGGTGCGCGGCACCTGTATCCGCTGTCGCTGGTCGAGGCGCAGGAACAGGTTCGCAGCGGTTTGGTGGTGCTCGGCAACGCGGCGCACGGCCTGCATCCTATTGCAGGCCAAGGCTACAACCTGTCGCTGCGTGATGCCGAAGCGCTGGCCGAGGCGTTGCTTGGCAGTGATGCCGCGCCGGGCGATTTGACGGTGCTGCGCAGCTATCAGCAGCGTCAACGCCTGGACCAGCGGCTGACGGTGGGCTTCTCAGATCAGCTGACCCGGCTGTTTGGCGATTCTGGTCCCATGATGGTGGTCGGGCGCAACCTCGGGCTTATGGGGCTGGATCTTCTGCCGCCGGCCAAGGACTGGTTCGCGCGACAGGCCATGGGACTCGGTGTGCGCGCGCCATAGCCGGCGTGCAACGCCACGGTCCTGGTCGATTGCCGGGACGCCTCTATTTATGACTCAAGCCGCGGGCGCGGCAGGCAGGAGAAGTGATGCAAGCGGATCTCATCATCGTCGGCGCCGGGATGGTCGGCAGTACCCTGGCGCTAGCGCTGCAGGATGCCGGCTTGAAGATCGTGCTGATCGACGCGGGCCCCTTGCAGGTCCAGCCCTTTGCCGCCGAGGATGTCTTCGAGCCGCGCGTCAGCGCATTGTCGGCGGCCAGCCAGCGCATCCTCGACCGGGTGGGTGCCTGGTCGGGCATCGTCGAGCGTCGTGCCAGCCCCTACAGTGATATGCAGGTATGGGACGGCTCCGGCACCGGACACATTCATTTTTCCGCCGCATCGGTACATGCCGAAGTACTTGGCCATATCGTGGAAAACCGGGTGGTACAGGACGCGTTGCTCGATAAGCTGCATGCAGGTGGTGGAATCGAAATGGTCGCCAACGCGCGGCTTGAGCAATTGGTCAGGCTGGAGGAAGGCTGGGAGCTGACGTTGACCGACGGTCAGCGTTTCGTGACGCCGCTTCTGGTGGCCGCAGATGGTGCCAATTCGACGGTGCGCCGCCTGAGTGGATGCCAAACCCGCGAGTGGGACTATCTGCATCACGCAATCGTGACCAGCGTGCGCTGCGCCGAGCCGAACCAGCGCACCGCCTGGCAGCGCTTTACCGATGACGGCCCGCTGGCTTTCCTGCCTCTGCAGCGTGGAGGCGATCAGCACTGGTGCTCCATCGTCTGGTCGGTTCCCGAGAGCGAAGCTTCGCGTTTGATGGGGCTGGATGATGAGGCCTTTCGCACGACCCTGGGGCGGGCCTTCGAACACCGCCTGGGTGAAGTGCTGGAGGCCGATCCACGGCTATGCATTCCGCTGCGCCAGCGGCATGCCAAGCGTTACGTGCAGCCGGGCCTGGCGTTAATCGGCGACGCCGCGCACAGCATCCACCCTCTGGCGGGGCAGGGGGTCAATCTCGGTCTGCTGGACGCGGCAACGCTGGCAGAAGTGATCCGGGCGGCGCAGGCGCGTGGCGAACCCCCAGGATCGGCTCGGGTACTTGGACGTTACGAGCGGCGGCGCATGCCCCACAACCTGGCGATGATGGCAGCGATGGAAGGTTTCGAGCGGCTGTTTCAGGCCGACCCGCCGCTGGTACGCTGGTTGCGTAATACTGGTTTGAAAGGGGTTCAGGCGCTGCCCGAGGCCAAAGCGATGTTTGTCCGGCAAGCGCTGGGTCTGAGCGGCGATCTGCCGGACTTGGCCAGAGCCTGAGGCGGCGCGCACAAATGTCGCATTGAGAAAGTAAATGACATTCACTACTATTTAGCCTCTTAATCTTTAAGGGGCTGATTCATGCAGGCAAGCAAATTTTTTCTCGCTGCTCTGGCGCTTACCGCGCTGTCGAGTGCCGTACAGGCTGCTGATGAAGTGGTGGTTTACTCTTCGCGAATCGACGAGCTGATCAAGCCGGTCTTTGACGCCTACACCGAGAAAACAGGTGTGGCGGTGAAGTTCATTACCGACAAGGAAGCGCCGCTGATGGCGCGTATCAAGGCCGAAGGCGCGAACACGCCTGCCGACCTGCTGCTGACCGTGGATGGTGGCAACCTCTGGCAAGCCGAACAGATGGGCATCCTGCAGCCAATGACCTCTCCGATCATCGAGGAAAATATTCCGCCGCAGTACCGTTCTTCCAGCGACGCTTGGACGGGGCTCTCCCTGCGAGCGCGTACCATCGTCTATTCCCCCGAGCGAGTGCAGCCTGAGGAGCTTTCAACTTACGAGGCCCTGGCAGACGAGAAATGGGAAGGCCGCCTTTGCCTGCGCACCAGCAAGAAGGTCTACAACCAGTCGCTGACCGCCACGCTCATCGAAACCCACGGTGCCGAGAAGACCGAGCAAATTCTCAAGGGTTGGATAAACAACCTTGCCACCGATGTTTTCGCGGACGACAACTCGGTGATTCAGGCCGTCGATGCAGGGCTGTGCGATGTCGGCATCGTCAACAGTTACTACTTCGGTCGTCTGCACGCACAGAATCCGGGACTCAAAGCCAAGCTGTTCTGGCCCAACCAGGAGGATCGTGGAGTGCATGTGAACCTGTCCGGTATAGGTCTGACCAAGTATGCGCCCCATCCCGAGGAAGCGAAGAAGCTCGTTGAATGGATGACCGGCAGCGAAGCGCAAAGCATCTTTGCCGACTCGAACATGGAATTCCCTGCCAATCCGAAGACCAAGCCTTCGGCAGAGGTAGCCGCCTGGGGTGCTTTCAAGGCCGATACCATTCCGGTGGAAGTGGCTGGCCAGCGCCAGGCCGAAGCCATCAAGCTGATGGATCGCGTGGGTTGGCGATAAGGGCAGCGGTTGGCTGCCTGCTTCACTAGCGCCAGCGTTCCGCTTCCAGCTGCGGTTATACTCCACGCCCCCGCTCATCCGGGGGCGTTGTTTTTCAGCTTTTGAGGCTTGCGTGTCCCATACCACCCAGTACCGCTGGTATCCCGTGACCTTTTTCGTGGCCGCACTGGTGCTGTTGCCGCTGAGCGTGTTGCTGTTCAGCTGGCACGAAGTCGATTCGGGCATCTGGGCGCATCTCTGGGAAACCCAGATGACCCGCCTGCTGGGTAACACGGCGATATTGCTGCTTGGGGTGGGGGTGGGTGTGACCCTGCTGGGCGTCAGCCTGGCCTGGCTGACTTCATTGTGTGAATTCCCCGGTCGGCGCTGGTTGGATTGGGCGCTCATGCTGCCCTTCGCCATTCCGGCCTATGTGCTGGCTTTCGTCTTCATCGGCCTGCTGGATTTCGCCGGTCCGGTGCAGACGTTGGCGCGTGAATGGTTGGGCAGTAGCGTGCGCTTTCCGCCGGTACGCTCTACCGGCGGTGTCATCCTGGTGCTGGTGCTGGTCTTCTATCCCTACGTCTACCTGCTGGCGCGTTCGGCCTTCATCGCCCAGGGCAAGGGCCTAATGGAGGCAGCTCGGGTGCTTGGTCAGTCGCCCTGGCAGGCGTTCTGGAGCGTCGCCTTGCCAATGGCGCGGCCTGCGATCGGCGCCGGGCTGGCATTGGCGATGATGGAGACGCTGGCCGACTTCGGCGCGGTTTCGGTGTTCAACTTCGATACTTTTACCACGGCGATCTACAAGACCTGGTATGGCTTTTTCAGCCTGACCAGCGCAGCCCAGCTGGCCAGCCTGCTATTGCTGGCCGTGGCACTGGTGCTATATGGCGAGCGCCGCGCACGTGGGGCCGCACGGCCGGCAAACGACCGTGCGCGTTCGGCGGCGCTGTACCGCTTGCGCGGCCTCAAAGCGCTGGCCGCCAGCGGCTGGTGCTTGCTGGTGTTTCTCTGCGCCTTCGTCATCCCTGTATTGCAGCTGCTGGTCTGGCTCTGGCAGCGCGGACGGTTTGACCTGGACGAGCGCTATGTCGGGCTAATCCTGCACACACTTTATCTGGGCGTCATGGCCGCGTTGATCACCGTCTCCGTGGCGCTGCTGCTGGCGTTCGCCCGTCGTCAGGCGCCGGTACGTTCGATCCGCACGGCGGTGGGCTTGGCCAATCTGGGTTATGCCTTGCCCGGCTCCGTATTGGCGGTGTCGATCATGTTGGCGTTCAGTTACCTCGATCGGGAGCTGGTGATACCCATTTCCAGCTGGCTGGGCGGGGCGGGCAAGCCGCTTCTGCTCGGCAGCCTTGGTGCGTTGCTGTTGGCATACCTGATTCGCTTTATGGCGGTGGCGTTCGGCCCGCTGGAAAACAGCCTGGCGCGTATTCGGCCTTCGCTGCCACAGGCATCGCGCAGTCTGGGTGTTGGCGGTCCGGCACTATTCTTCCGGGTCTACCTGCCGCTGCTGTTGCCGGGCACCCTGAGTGCGGCGCTGTTGGTATTTGTAGACGTGCTAAAGGAAATGCCCGCCACGCTGCTGATGCGGCCTTTCGGCTGGGACACGCTGGCGGTGCGTATCTTTGAGATGACCAGCGAGGGCGAGTGGGCGCGCGCTTCGTTGCCGGCCCTTAGCCTGGTGCTGGTTGGTCTGCTGCCGGTAATACTGCTGATCCGCCGGTCGGCGAAACGGGCGGGATAGGCAGCAAGCGCTGGGTCTCCGGCGCCCAGCCGCCCTTGCGTGCACTGCGGTCGGCACGCGAGGTGCGCATGGCGCAGCTGGTCTCCTTTCGCAGGTCGCGCCGTGACCAGATTCACCCTTGAGGCTACAATGCGCGCCATTCAAAAGTCGCATAGTCCCGCGGGAGTCGACTTTTATAGGCTTCACCTCCGCCGCTTCGGCGACCTGCCCGGAAGGAGACACCCATGGGTCAGCGCACTCCCCTCTATGACCAGCACCTTGCGCTTGGTGCGAAAATGGTTGATTTCGGCGGCTGGGACATGCCGTTGCACTATGGCTCGCAGGTAGAAGAGCACCATCAGGTACGACGCGATTGCGGTGTGTTCGATGTCTCGCACATGACTGTCGTGGATGTGGCGGGTTCCCAGGCACAAGCATATCTTCAGCGTCTGCTGGCCAATGATGTGGCGCGGCTGGCGCAGGTGGGCAAGGCCCTCTACAGCGCCATGCTCAACGAGCGGGGGGGCGTGGTCGACGATCTGATCGTCTACCTGACCCAGGAAGGTTACCGCCTGGTGGTCAATGCCAGCACGCGTGACAAGGATTTGGCCTGGTTACAGGCGCAGACCGCGGGATTCGACGTGCGCATCAACGAGCGCGCGGACCTGGCGATGCTGGCGATTCAGGGGCCGCAGGCGCGGGCCCGGATCATGGATATCGTCACCCAGGTACGTGCCGCGTTGATTCAGGAGCTGAAGCCTTTCCACGGCCTGGCTGCCGGCGACTGGTTCATCGGGCGCACCGGCTACACCGGCGAGGACGGCCTGGAAATCATGCTGCCAGCCGAACAGGCTCCCGACTTCTTCAGTGAGTTGGTAGGTGCCGGGATTTCCCCCATCGGCCTCGGCGCACGCGACACTCTGCGCCTGGAGGCGGGGCTCAATCTGTATGGTCAGGACATGAACGAAGACATATCGCCGCTGGCAGCGAACATGGGCTGGACCATCGCCTGGGAGCCGGTCGAGCGTGACTTCATCGGGCGCAGCGCGTTGCAGGCGCAGCGCGAGCACAACGAACAGCCCAGACTGGTGGGCCTGGTTCTCGAGGAGCGCGGCGTGCTGCGGGCCCATCAGGTGGTGCGGGTCAACGGTATTGGCGAGGGCGAGATTACCAGCGGCAGTTTTTCGCCTACGCTTGGAAAATCCATCGCCCTGGCCCGAGTACCCGCCAATACCGGGGAGCGTGCCGAAGTAGAAATTCGCAACAAGTGGTATCCGGTGCGCGTCGTGAAACCCACGTTCGTGCGACACGGCAAAGTACTGGTATAAATTTCCACGACTGCTTCGCGTGACAGTTTCGCGCGACCTGCACCGATAGCCATGAGGACAGAAAATGAGCGACATACCCAGCGATCTGCGTTACGCCGCGAGCCACGAATGGGCCCGCCTGGAGGCCGATGGTAGCGTCAGTGTGGGGATTTCCGATCACGCTCAGCAGGCCCTGGGTGATGTGGTCTATGTCGAGTTGCCGGAAGTCGGCCAGCACTTGCAGGCCGGCCAGCAGGCCGGCGTGGTGGAGTCGGTCAAGGCCGCGTCGGATATTTACGCGCCGGTATCCGGTGAAGTGATCGCTATCAATGAGACGCTTGCCGATGCGCCCGAGCTGGTCAACAGCGCGCCCTATGGCAGTTGGTTCTTCCGCCTGCAACCGAGCGATCCGGCGGAGCTGGACAGGTTGCTCGCAGCCGATGCCTACAAGGCCTCGTGTGACGCTGAAGCCTGATTGATCTATCAAGAGCCCCGCATTAGCCGGGGCTTTTTTTATCGAGAATTAACTGCTATGCCCCAGATGCCTTCTCTTTCCCAGCTCCAGCAACCCGATGCCTTCCTGCGCCGTCATCTTGGTCCGGACGATGCCGAGCAGAAGGCTATGCTCGAGGCGCTCTGCCTGACCAGCCGCGCGCAATTGATCGAGCAGACAGTACCGCCGGCGATCCGCCTGCAAGGCGAGCTGGAGCTGCCTGCTGCACTGGACGAGCAGCAGGCGCTGGAGCGGCTACGCGGTTATGCCGAGCAGAACGAGCTATGGACCAGCCTCATCGGCATGGGCTATCACGGCACAATCACGCCGCCCGTGATCTTGCGTAATTTGCTGGAAAATCCGGGGTGGTACACCGCTTACACGCCTTACCAGCCGGAAATCTCTCAGGGCCGGCTGGAAGCACTGCTGAACTTCCAGCAGCTGACCATCGACTTGACCGGCCTCGATCTGGCCAACGCGTCGCTGCTGGACGAGGCCACTGCGGCGGCCGAGGCCATGACCCTGGCCCGGCGCATGGCGAAGAACAAGAGCAATCGTTTCTTCGTTGAAGAGAACTGCCATCCACAGACACTTTCGGTGGTAAAGACCCGTGCCGAGGCCTTCGGCTTCGAGCTGGTGGTCGGTACGCTGGAGGATCTCGCCGCACAGGATGTATTCGGCGCGCTGCTGCAATACCCGGATACCCATGGCGAGATTCGTAATCTGCGCCCTGCCATCGAACGGCTGCATGCCGGTCAGGCGCTGGCCTGCGTCGCGGCGGATCTGCTTAGCCTACTGTTGCTGACACCGCCCGGCGAGCTCGGCGCCGACGTGGTGCTGGGTTCGACCCAGCGCTTCGGCGTCCCCATGGGTTATGGCGGTCCGCATGCAGCCTATTTCGCCACCCGTGACGCGTTCAAGCGCGCCATGCCGGGTCGGATCATCGGCGTTTCCAAGGATGCCCGTGGCAACGTCGCGTTGCGCATGGCGCTGCAAACCCGCGAACAGCACATCCGGCGTGAGAAGGCCAACTCCAACATCTGCACCGCACAGGTGCTGTTGGCCAACATCGCCAGCTGCTACGCCGTCTATCACGGGCCCGAAGGCCTGCGGCGCATCGCCCAGCGCATCCATCGGCTGACGGCGATTCTGGCCAGCGCTTTGGAGCAGGGTGGTGTCAGGCGGCTCAACAAACACTTCTTCGACACCTTGACTCTTGATGTGGGCGGCGCGCAGGCCGCGATTGTGGAAAGTGCCCGGGCGGCGCGGATCAATCTGCGCATCCTCGGTCGCGGCCAGCTCGGTGTGAGCCTCGACGAGACCTGTAATGAGGCGACCGTCGCGCAGCTGTTGAGAATCTTCCTCGGGACTGGCCACGGCTGGGATGTCGCTGCGCTGGATGCCGGCGAGATTGCCAGTGGCATACCGTCCGAGCTGCAACGTAGCAGCGGTTATCTGATCCATCCGGTATTCAACGCTCACCACAGCGAAACCGAGATGCTGCGTTACCTCAAGCAGCTGGAGAACAAGGACCTGGCGCTGAACCAGGCGATGATCCCGCTCGGCTCCTGCACCATGAAACTAAACGCCACCAGCGAGATGATCCCCATCACCTGGCCGGAGTTCGCCAACCTGCACCCCTTCGCCCCGCGCGAGCAGGCCAAGGGCTACCGCCTGATGATCGATGAGCTGGAGGCCTGGCTCTGCGCGATAACCGGGTTCGATGCTATCTCGATGCAGCCCAACTCCGGCGCGCAGGGCGAATATGCCGGCCTGGTCGCCATTCGCAAATATCACGAGAGCCGCGGTGAGGGTCAGCGCGATGTCTGCCTGATCCCTTCGTCCGCCCACGGCACAAACCCGGCCTCGGCGCAGATGGTCAGCATGCAAGTGGTCATCGTCGACTGCGACAAGGCCGGTAACGTCGATCTTGAGGATCTCAAGCGCAAGGCCGACGAAGCCGGCCGCCGGCTGTCGTGTCTGATGATCACCTATCCCTCGACCCACGGCGTATACGAGGAACACATCCGTGAAATCTGCGCTGCGATCCATTCCCAGGGCGGCCAGGTCTATATGGACGGCGCCAACCTCAATGCCCAGGTAGGCCTTGCACGCCCGGCTGACATGGGTGCCGACGTGTCGCACATGAACCTGCACAAGACCTTCTGCATCCCCCATGGCGGCGGTGGCCCGGGCATGGGGCCGATTGGTATCAAGGCGCATCTGGCGCCCTTCGTTGCCAACCATCCAGTGGTTGAGCTACAGGGGCCCGATCCACGTAACGGTGCCATCAGCGCGGCGCCCTGGGGCAGTGCAAGCATCCTGCCGATCAGCTGGATGTACATCGCGATGATGGGGCCCCGGCTGCGCGACGCCACGGAAGTTGCGATTCTCAGCGCGAACTACTTGGCCGAGCGTCTCGGCGGCGCCTTTCCTGTGCTCTACAGCGGGCGCAACGGGCGGGTGGCGCATGAGTGCATCATTGATCTTCGGCCGCTAAAGGCGCAGACCGACATCAGCGAGGAAGACGTGGCCAAGCGCCTGATGGATTACGGTTTCCATGCGCCGACCATGTCCTTCCCGGTCCCGGGTACGCTGATGATCGAGCCTACCGAAAGCGAGTCGAAGGCCGAGCTGGATCGTTTCATCGAGGCGATGCTGAGCATCCGTGCCGAGATCGCCCGGGTCGAAAGCGGAGAGTGGCCGGCAGAGGACAACCCCTTGGTGCGCGCGCCGCACACGCTGGCCGACGTCATCTCGGCCTGGGATCGTCCCTACAGCATTGCCGAGGCCGTGACGCCGAGTGCTCATGCTCTGGCGCACAAGTACTGGCCGGCGGTGAATCGGGTCGACAACGTGTACGGCGACCGCAACCTGTTCTGTGCTTGCGTGCCGGTCGAGGATTATCGGTGAGGGTGCCGCACAGCGGCTAAGCGGGCGGGGACGGGTTCAGGGCGGCGCCTGCCGCCACTGCGATCACTTGTCACTGTCGTCCAGCGGATCTTCGTCGAACATCCCCAGCAGCTGCGCAAGCACCCGCTGTGCCTCCTCTACGCCCTGGCGCTTAGGTGCGGAAAACAGCTGCAAGCTAACGGCATCGCCCCAGCCCTTGTGGATGTCGCGCTGGATCGCCAGCAAGGCATTCTTCGCCGCGCCGAAGGCAAGCTTGTCGGATTTGGTCAGCAGGATATGCAGGGGCATCTGGCTGGCGCTGGACCAATCGAGCATCATCCGGTCGAACTCAGTCAGAGGATGGCGTACATCCATCATCAGGAATACGCCAGCCAGGCTTTCCCGGCTTCCCAGATAGGCTTCAAGGTGTCGTTGCCAGTGCTGTTTCAGCGGGATCGGCACCTTTGCATAGCCATAACCGGGCAGATCGACCAGGCGACGCTGGTCATCGAGGCGGAAGAAGTTGAGCAGCTGGGTACGGCCCGGGGTCTTCGAGGTGCGCGCAAGGCTGGCATGGGTCAGGGTGTTCAGCGCACTGGATTTGCCCGCATTGGAGCGGCCAGCGAAGGCGACTTCGAGTCCTTCGTCGGCCGGGCATTGGTCGACCTTGGCAGCGCTGGTCATGAAGGTGGCTTGCTGGCAGAGGCCGAGAATCGGGTTTTTCGGGAGCATGATGGTTCCGGTGGGGCGCTGGGGATCCGCAGCGTGTCGCAATGGCGACGAAACGCCACACGGACCTCGATGCGGCAATGGTTCATTTCCGTTTCACGACCGCCAGTATATAATGCCGCAGATTTTGTGTGCGCTTTGGTCTGAAATCAGCCGCCTGACTCCGGTGTTCAGCGCCTGCAGGGAGACTGCAGTACTGCGTTTCGAGCCGATTTATGCCATGCAAACATAACGAGCATGCCGCAGCCGATGCTGCCGGCAGCCGAACAAGTTTTCCTTTAAACCTTTAGCCGTAGTTGGATGAGCTGATGAACAAAGTACTCGTGAGTCTGCTGTTGACCCTTGGCATCACCGGTATGGCCCACGCGGCTGGGGACGCCGAAGCCGGACAGAGCAAAGTCGCCGTTTGCGGCGCTTGCCACGGGGCTGATGGCAATAGCCCGGCACCGAACTTTCCCAAAATCGCGGGTCAGGGCCAGGCCTATCTGCTCAAGCAGCTGAAGGACATCAAGGCCGGTAGCACACCCGGTGCTCCGGAAGGTGTAGGTCGCAAGGTCTTGGAAATGACCGCTATGCTCGATCCCTACAGCGAGCAGGATCTTGCCGACATCGCCGCCTACTTCGCCAGCCAGAAACGTACCGTTGGCATGGCCGATCCAGCATTGGTCGAATTGGGTGAGCAGCTCTACCGTGGTGGTAAGCTCGATCTGGGCATGCCGGCTTGCACCGGTTGCCACGCTCCAAACGGCGTAGGCGTTGATCTCGCCGCCTTCCCGCAATTGGGTGGCCAGCACGCGGCTTACACCGCCAAGCAGCTGACAGATTTCCGCGAAGGCAACCGCACCAACGATGGCGAGGCGGCGATCATGCGAACCATCGCATCCAAGCTCAGCAACAAGGATATCCAGGCCCTGTCCAGCTACATACAGGGTCTGCACTGACAGGGCTTTTGATCCCGTCTGCGAAAAAGGGCGTTCAAGCTTCGAGCTGAACGCCCTTTTTTTGCGTCCGGAGCAACTACAATTCAACGTCAAGATATTGAAAAGGCGACTTAAAGCGCTGGCGAGCGAGGCCGATTTGCTGCAGCCTGTGCCGCTTAGGTCAGCCGTTCATCGTCAAGGGAGTCACCATGCGTAAATTGATGCTCAGTGCCATCATCGTTACTGCCAGCCTGTTCGGCCTGTCGGCCCAGGCAGCGGACTTTCAGGCCGGTAAGGAATACGTCGAGTTGAAAGCACCGGTACCGGTGACAGATCCGAGCAAGATCGAGGTGGTAGAGCTGTTCTGGTACGGCTGCCCGCATTGCTATCAGTTCGAGCCGATCATCAATCCCTGGGTGGAGCAATTGCCGGAAGACGTAGACTTCAAGCGTGTTCCCGCCATGTTCGGCGGCGCCTGGAACCTGCACGGTCAGCTGTTCCTGGCGCTGGAGTCGATGAACGTCGAACAGCACGTGCATGATGCCGTGTTCAGCGCTTACCACAATCAGGGCAACAAGCTGGAAACGCCGGAAAAGATGGCTGATCTGGTCGCCAGCCACGGCGTCGATCGCGAGGCGTTCCTCAAGGCTTTCAATTCCTTCGGGGTAAAAAGCCGCGCCGAACAGGCCAAGAAGCTCGGCATGGCGTACCAGATAACTGGCGTGCCGGTGATGATCGTCAATGGCAAATACCGTTTCGACATCGGTTCGGCAGGTGGTCCTCAGCGTGCACTGGAAGTAGCCGAGTTCCTCATCGAAAAAGAACGTGCTGCCCGGTAAGCAGCCATGTTGCGTCGCTGGAGTTCGCCGCGCCTGGCAGGACCTTGCCAGGCGCACGTCAACGCCCATTGCCTGACGTCGAGCGGGTTGCCCGCCAATGGTCGCCTGCGCCTGCTCAGCTTCAACATTCAGGTGGGTATCAGCACCGAGCGCTATCACCACTACCTGACTCGCAGCTGGCAGCACCTGCTGCCGCATGCGGGGCGTGCCGGCAATCTGCAGCGCATCGGCAAGCTGCTAGATGGTTACGATCTGGTCGCGTTGCAGGAAGCAGACGGCGGAAGTATGCGCTCCGGCTACATCAATCAGGTCGAGCATCTGGCCCAGCTCGGCGCCTTTCCCTACTGGTATCAGCAGCTCAATCGCAACCTGGGCCGCTTCGCCCAGCACAGTAACGGTTTGCTCAGCCGGCTCGAACCGCAGGCGCTGGAAGATCATCCATTGCCGGGACCAGCCGGGCGTGGAGCCATCCTGCTGCGCTTCGGCGAGGGGGAGGATGCGCTGGTGGTGGTGATGATGCACCTGGCACTCGGAGGCGGTGCGCGTAGTCGGCAACTGGCATACATTCGCGAGCTGATCGGTGGCTACCGGCATCAAGTGCTGATGGGCGACATGAACACCCATGCCAGTGACCTGCTGGAGAATTCGCCGCTGCGCGACCTCGGCCTGCTGGCGCCGCAGATCGAGGCGACCTTTCCGAGCTGGCGACCGCAGCGCTGCCTCGATCATATTCTGCTCAGCCCGAGCCTGGCGCTGGAGCGTGTCGAAGTGCTTTCGCAGGCAGCGATCTCCGATCATCTACCGGTTGCCGTCGAGATTCGCCTACCCGATGCGTTGCAAGGCGACGCGTTGCCGGCGATCACGGGCAACACGCCATGAGCCAAGCGGAGGCCCAGCGCTGGAAAGAAAAATATCTGCAATCGCTGGAGCGACAGGAACAGCTGGAGGAGCGCTGGGAGGCGCGCCTGGACCTGCTGCGTCGCAGCCTGGTGCGCAGCAGCTTCGCCGTCGAGGGTGGCGATCCGGCTGTCGAGCATTGCATGCAGCAACTGCGCGCGGTATTGCGTGAGGGTGATCTAGACGAAGGTTTGAGTGCCCTGGTGCCACGTCTGGAAAGCGCCGTTCTGAAGGGGGAGCGTGAGCGCCAGGCGCGTATAGAGCGGCTGGCCCTGGTGCTTGAACGCCTGGTTGAACAGCTGCTTGCCCTGGCGCCACCGAGCGAGGTGCGCAAATCGCTGAAGCGGTTTGCCAGGCAAGCCGGAAAGCGCGCCGCACAGGCGAGCGAGCTGCCGAAACTACTGGGCGAATTGGCTGGATTGCAGGCCCAGGCGCTGGCAGCTCAGGACTCGGACGGCAAACGAGCCGATGGTCTGTTGCAACGTTTGTTCGGCAATGGTCAGCGTGGTGAGGTCCCTCGCGACGCCCAGGTGCCAGCGCCCCAGGCGGTTGAGGTCGAAACGGCCCAGTCCGTTCACCCGACGCTACAGCAGGGGGAGTTCGACTGGTCGCTGCTGCTCGATCAGCTGCCCATGCCGGCGACGCTCTTCGAGGCTGCGGAGTCGATTGCAGCTTCAGAAATTAAGCAGCACCCGAACGAAAACGAGATACCCCGCGACATCGCTTATGCACTGCCGGCGATGTCCGAACAGGCTTACAGCGCGATCGCCGAGCATGTGCAGGTCACCCTGTTCGGCCTGCTCGATGATTTGCAGCTGCCCGAATCCCACACGCCGCAGGCAATCGAGCTTCGCGGAAGAATTCAGCGGGGGCTCAACTGGTACGAGCTGGTTCCGGTGCTGGACGACCTTGCAGTGCTGATGCGTGCCGCGACGGGAGAGGGTCTGCGGGAGTTTGAGCGCTACCTGCAAACGCTCAACGAGCGCCTGTCGACGATGCAAGACAATCTGTCCGCCGCCCATGAAGGCGCCGCTCAGAGCCAGAAGGCGGCCCGGCGCCTGGATGACGAGCTGCGTCAGCACGTCGGCGGGCTGCAACACAGCGTGTTGGAAGCAAGTGACCTGGCCAGCCTGAAACAGGTGGTACGGACGCGCCTGGATGGGTTACTGCAAACTGCGGATGCGTACCAGCAGCAGTGCAGCCGGCATGAAAGTCAGTTGGATGAACGCCTCAAGCAACTGCTGGGACGCGTGACCAGCCTGGAGCAGGCTGCCAGTGGCTTGCGGCAGCGTCTTGAGGAGCAGCGCCAGTTGGCGTTGGTCGACACGCTTACCGAATTGCCGAACCGGGCAGCCTGGGACGAGCGGCTGGGTGTCGAGCTGGCGCGCAGGCAGCGCTACGGTGGTGAATTGCTGCTGGCCATAGTGGATGTCGACCATTTCAAACGCATCAACGACGGCTTCGGGCATCTCGCCGGTGACCGTGTGTTGAAAATCATCGCCGGCGAGTTGCGTAAACGGCTGCGCAAGACGGACTTCATCGCCCGCTTTGGTGGAGAGGAATTTGCGCTGCTGCTGCCGCATACCGCCCTAACTGCCGGGGTGAATCTGCTGAATGAGCTGCGCGAAGGCATTGAGCGATGCCCGTTTCATTTCAAGGGCGAACCCGTGACGGTGACGATTTCGGCAGGCCTGAGCGCCGTGAGCGGAGGTGAAAGCGCAGAGCAGGCATTCGAGCGTGCCGACCATGCGCTCTATGCGGCCAAGGCAGCTGGTCGCAATCGCATCGAGCTCGGTTTGACCGAGCAGGTATAATCAGACGTCCTCTCGCTTATGCGGGAACTCCAGCCGGAGGCGCGAGCTTCAGCCATCCAGAGTCCCTCCTGTGGCCGCGCCATACCATCCATCAAAGGTGGTCATGAAAGCCGTAATCCTCATCGCCATGGCTGTGCTGCTCGTCGGTTGTGCCAGCGGCCTGCGCATCGATAGTAGCCATACCTCGCTCGGCCAGGACAGCCGTGCGCAGTTTATCGTCCTGCACTACACCTCCGCCGATCTGGCGCGCTCGCTGGACATCCTCAAACAGGACCAGGTGAGCAGCCACTACCTGATCGGCGAGTCACCGGTGACCATCTACCGTCTGGTGGACGAGGACCGGCGAGCCTGGCACGCCGGCGAGAGCGAATGGCAGGGGCGGACCTGGCTCAACTCCAGCTCGATCGGAATCGAACTGGTCAACCAGGGTTATGTCGACGGGCCGCAGGGCCGGCTTTGGTATCCCTATTCAGAGCAACAAATCGATGCGCTGATCGAGCTCCTGAAGGACATCATGGCGCGTCACGGGCTCGCGCCGGGTGCCATCGTTGGCCACAGCGACATCGCCCCGCAGCGCAAGGTCGATCCGGGCCCGCTGTTTCCCTGGAAGCGCCTGGCCGACGCCGGCCTGGTGCCTTGGCCGGACGCTGAAGTGGTGGAGAGGCAGCAGCAGCTCTTCGCGGTGAACCTGCCTGATATCGCCTGGTTTCAGGAGCAGTTGCATCTGCAGGGCTACAAGGTGCCTCGTCATGGGCAACTGGACCTCGAGACCCGCAACGTGATCGCGGCCTTTCAGATGAAGTATCGTCCGGCTCGCTTCGATGGCGAGCCGGACGCTACCACCGCAGCGATGTTGCAGGCGTTGAACCAGGCTCGATAGAAACGCGACAAGACGTCGAAGCGACTGTCAGACCGGCAAGGCCAGGTAGAAGATGGTGCCGTGACCGATGCGCGAATGCACGCCGATGCGGCCTCCGTGTAGCTGGGCGATTTCCTTGCACAGCGCCAGCCCCAGCCCGGCGCCGCCTCGTCGCCTGCCGATCTGCACGAAGGGTTCGAAGATTCGCGCTTGCTGGGTGTAGGGAATACCTTCGCCGTTATCTTCGACGCTGATGATCACCCGTTCGCCATGGTGGCGGGCCAGCAGACGAATCTCGCCGCCTTGCTGCGTATGTCGCACGGCGTTGCTGAGCAGGTTGTCCAGTACCCGATCCATCTGCTGGCGGTCGAGGAGCAGCGTTGGCAAGGCCGATTGCAGTTCCAGCGTCAGCTTGATGTTGTCCTCCTGCGCCACCGCCTGGAAGCGCTGGCGCGCATGCTCCAGCAGTTCGGTTATGTCGCAGGGAATGCGTTCCAGTTTCTGCTGGCCACTCTGGTAGCGGGAGAAATTGAGCAGGTCGTTGATCAGCGTGACCAGCCGCTGCATCTCTTCGTGCACTGTGATGAACAGGTCGGCTTCGCGGGAGTTCTCCGCATAGTCGGTGCGTTCGCGCAACAGGCTGAACGCCATTTGCATGCCGGTCACGGGGGTGCGCAGTTCATGGGAGGCACGCAGCACGAACTCGTTGCGCACGCGTTCGAAGGTGCGTTGATCGGTGACGTCGTGCAGCACCATAACCGCACCGCTGATGCTGCCGTCATGGTGGCTCACCGGGCTCATGCGCCAAGCCAGCAGGCGCCGCTCGCCGTCGGCTTCGATCACAAGGTCTTCCGGTGGCCCGGACAAGGATTTGTCGTCGAGTACCTGCCGGGCTGCTTCGTCCAGTTCGGGGTGGCCGAGAGCCTGGCCCAGAGTCGAACCCAGGTGCTCGGTTTCCCAGGCCAGTTGACGCTGTGCCACCGGGTTGGCATGTTCCAGCCGCCCTTGGCGATCGACGATCAACAGGCCGTCATCGATGCTGTCGAGCAGCGCTTGCAGGCGCTGCTGCCCGTTGACCAGTGCCTCGACGTTGGTTTGCTTGAAGCGATGCAGCGCTTGGGACATGAGGCCGACGCGGTGGATCAGCGAAGAAATCTCGGCGATCGGCGAGCGCGGCAGGGAAATGTTGAAATCGCCACGGCCGATCTGATCCGCTACGCCGGCTAGCCTTTCGATAGGTTCACCGAAGCGGCGGGCGAAGCTGTGCGCGGTTATGAAGCCGATCAGCAGTACGGCCACTCCGGTCAGGCCGAGCAGGCCCGCCAGCAGCTGCGCGCGTTCGCGGCTGCGGGTTTCGGTATCCCGGATCTGGTCGTAGGCGCTCTGCTGCATCTCAACCATCAACTCGCGCACATAGTTGAAGGACTGGCTGAGCGCGTTGTCTTCCAGCAGAGTCCAGTGCAGGTTGCCTGGCGTCTGCAGTTCGTTGAGGAAGGCCCGATAAGCGTTGCCGATGGACTGGTACGCCTGCCGATCCGCTGCGTTCGCGGCTTCGGCGATGCCTTTGGCCAAGGCTTCCTGAAAAACGCCGCGTGCCTGCGCCAGTGCCTCGTTGTCGCGGTTTTCCCGGAGGAGAATCAGTAAGTGATTACCCAGCGCCTGGCGCAGCTGCTGATTGATCTCGATGACGCCGAAGTTCTCCTTGATCAGGGTTTCCTGACTTTTCGCCATCTGCATCACGCTGACCAAGGCCAACGACAAACCCAGCAGAGCAACGGTCATCAGTGCCGAAAACCCGAGGAACAGCCGGGTTCTCAGCTTCATCTGTAATTTCATAGGCCGTATTGCTTACGCTTTCGATACAGCGTGGAGGCGTCAATCCCGAGAATTCGGGCGGCCTGTTCGAGGGTCTCGCTTGTGCTTAGCACACCAGCGATGTGGGCTTTTTCCAGCGCTTCCAGGCTCAGCGGCTCGCCTATGCGTGGAGCATTGCTGGCGGTATGGTCGGCCAGGCCGAGATGGCTGACTTCGATCAGCGGCTGTGGACAAATGATGCTGGCACGTTCGACGACGTTACGCAGTTCTCGGACGTTGCCGGGCCAGCGGTAAGACTTGAGCGCAGCCATTGCGCTGCTGCTGAAGCCGCGAGCCGGACGCCCATAGCTTTTCACAAAGAACGCCAGGAAGCGCTCGGCCAGCGCCAGAACGTCCTCGGGGCGCTCGCGCATGGGCGGCAGGTTCAGGGTGATGACGTTGAGGCGATAAAGCAGGTCTTCGCGAAACCGGCCCTCGCGCACCATCTCTTCGAGGTTGAGGTTGGTCGCCGCCAGAATTCGCACATCCGCGCGGCGGGTAACCGGATCGCCCACGCGCTCGTATTCCTTGTCCTGGATGAAGCGCAGCAGCTTGGGCTGCAGCGCCAGCGGGAAGTCACCGATTTCGTCGAGGAACAGGGTGCCGCCGTCGGCCTGGCTGACGCGACCGAGGGTGCTCTCGGTAGCGCCGGTAAAGGCCCCCCGATTGTGTCCGAACAGTTCGCTTTCCATCAGATCGGATGACAGCGACGGGCAGTTGATGGTGATGAAGGCTTTGCGGGCGCGCCTGCTCCAGTTGTGAATCGCGCGTGCCAGTTCACCCTTGCCGGTGCCGGATTCGCCCAGGATGAGGATATTGGCATCGGTATCGGCCACCTGCCTCGCGGTCTCTATCACCCCCATCATCGCCGGGCTATTCGAACCGATCGCATCGTTGCGCTGTTGTACTTCGCCTTCGAGCGCTTCCAGACGCGCAGCCATCTGTCGTACTTCCAGCTGCTTGGCCGCCGATAGGCGCAACTGCTCAGGACTGCAGGGTTTGACCAGATAATCCGCCGCGCCAGCCTGCATGGCGTCGACTGCGGTGTCCACGGCCGAATGGGCGGTGACGATGACCACTCGCATCCAGGGCGCCAGGATGCGCATCTGCTGCAATACGTCCAGCCCGTTATCTTCTCCCAGGCGCAGGTCCAAAAAGCAGAGGTCGAACACTTGTCGCTGCAAAATGGTTTCGGCCTGCGCCGCACTGGCAGCTGTCAACACGGTGTAGCCACGATCCTCCAGGCAGTAACGGAAGGTGCGCAGAATCGCCGCTTCGTCATCTACCAGAAGGATGCGGCCACCGATGTCGGTCGTTTGGTCCATGAATGCTCCAGTCGGCAAGCGGTTGGCAGCTTGCCAGGTTGAAAATGGGACGAGCAATGAGTGCGAATAACAGCGGAGCGCTAGTCGGCGATTGGTTTAGTCTACAAAAAGTCTTGCAAGTTGCACGGTTCGCCTGCGCGGGCACAGATACATGTCGGCGAATGGATCGCATGCACCGAGCTTGCGGTCGATAGCTGTGGGATGCAACCAGACAATCTCCGTGTCCCTCAAAAGCCGCAGGAGGATCCATGAACCAAAGCATGAACCAACTCAACGAGCTGATCGAGATTACCCGGGATGGTCAGCATTTTTATCAGCATGCCATGGCCGAGGTGAAGGACGTCGAGCTGCAACACCTGTTTCGTGACCTGGCGCAGTCCAAGACCCACATCATCCAGGCGCTGTCCGTCAAGGTCGCTTCCAATGATCAACAGCCCTCTCAAGAAGGCACGCTGGCGGGGCGCTCACGTGAGTTGTATGCCGATGCCCGCGCCCGTCTCGGTGATGCCGACCGGGTGTACGTCCAGCAATTGGAGCATATGGAGGAGCGCATCGTCAGGGCGTTCGAGGATGCGCTGCATACCGCGGAGCCCGATGTGCGCGCGTTGCTGGCTATTGAGCTGCCAAAACTGCGCATTTGTCAGGAGCGCATGCGCAAGCTGCGGGACAATCTCTGACGGTTTCAGATATGCCAGTGGGTCTTGCAAAATGCACGGCGCTGTTCGGGTTCGTCGTGCAAATTAAGCCGGGCGGAGCTGCGAGTATCGATATAACTTATTGATTTTTAACATTAAAAATCAAACTCCCGATGTGGCACGGCGGCTGCAACGGTATAGGCATTACGTACCGTCCACCCTGCATCGAGGGAGTCGAGGAATGAATCGGCAAGACAGCTTTTCGTGGGTCAGCAAAGGTTTCTTGGTCGCAGCCGTCGTTGTACTGGTCGCTGGAGTCGAACAGCCGAAAACACAACCGCTCAGCCAGACGCCGCATCAACCTGTGGAACGAATTCAGATGTACGACGCTCAACCAGTAGGGATCGCGAAGGCTGCTAAGGCATCGGAAGTGCTCGATTACACCCCGCGACAGGAAGAGCAGCGTTGGGTCTTCTGATACGCGGGTTCTCGGCAAGGATGCGGAGAGTCAGCCAGGGCAATCGCCTAGTGGTCCTGCTGAGATATTTCTGAACCGAAGAGGAGTAACACCATGCTGAGTTGGGCTATTACATTCCTGATCATTGCCATCATTGCTGCGGTACTGGGCTTCGGCGGGATTGCAGGTACTGCGACCGGTATCGCCAAGATACTGTTTGTGGTCTTCCTGGTGTTGTTCGTGGCATCGCTGATCTTCGGCCGAGGACGCGGTCCGCGCGTTTGACGCAGGGGACGCCGCCCGAAAGGGCGGCTGCAACAGCGGGCATTTAGGAATGCTTCATTAGGCGGGACGCCAGATTTTCACGCTCATCCTCAGTGATGAGCGACCGGGAGCGTAGGCCGATAGCCAGCGCCGAGGGATTGTTCAAAACGAACCAGGGGGCCGGGACGCTCTGTTTGTGGAGTGACCTAGGGGTACAGGGAGTGCCTCCGCCAAGGGCCGGGTTCGGTAGTGACTGCAATCGGAGGCGGGTATTCCCCCTCCGATTTGCATCGGATACACCTCAAGCCATCTCTTCTGCGTCGTTCGCGACCTGTCGCTCCATATCAGTTACTTGTTGTTTATCTTCCGGCTATCGCCGATTTGCTGCGTATCGTTTCCGATGGTCGCTGGTTAACCGCGCCGCTATCATCGCGCGCAACGTTCATTCGGGAGAGCGATATGCTCAACGGCCTCTGGCTCGGCTTTTTCCTGGTCGCCACGGTGGCAGCCATGGCGCGCTGGTTGATTGGCGACGATCCGGCGGTGTTCGCCGCACTGGTCGAAAGTCTGTTTGCCATGGCACGCCTTTCCGTCGAAGTCATGGTGCTGCTATTCGGCACTCTCACGCTCTGGCTCGGGTTTTTGCGCATCGCCGAGAAGGCTGGGCTGGTAGATCTCCTGGCTCGGTTGTTGGGGCCACTGTTCAGCCGGCTGATGCCTGAAGTTCCTGCAGGGCATCCTGCGTTGGGCCTGATCACCCTGAACTTCGCCGCCAACGGCCTGGGCCTGGACAATGCGGCCACCCCCATCGGTCTGAAGGCGATGCGAGCGCTGCAGGAGCTCAACCCCAGCAGCACCGTGGCGAGCAATGCGCAGATCCTGTTTCTGGTGCTCAACGCGTCGTCGTTGACGCTGTTGCCGGTCTCGATCTTTATGTATCGCGTGCAGCAAGGCGCCGAGGACCCGACATTGGTCTTCCTGCCTATCCTGTTGGCGACCAGCGCCTCGACTCTGGCCGGCTTGCTGTCGGTGGCATTGATGCAACGGCTGCGGTTGTGGGACCCCGTTGTGCTGGCTTACCTGATTCCGGGGGCGCTGCTACTCGGGGCGTTCATGGCGCTGTTGGCCGGTTTGTCAGCCGCGTCGCTGGCAACCTTGTCGTCCCTGTTGGGCAATCTGACCTTGTTCGGACTGATCATTGCCTTTGTCGGCATCGGTGCGCTGCGTAAGGTGCCGGTTTACGAAAGCTTCGTGGAAGGCGCCCGGGAAGGCTTCGACGTTGCCAAAAGTCTGCTGCCCTATCTGGTCGCCATGCTCTGCGCGGTTGGTGTGCTGCGAGCTTCCGGTGCGCTGGAATTCGGCCTGGACGGCATCCGTTGGCTGATCGAGGCAGCCGGGCTGGACACGCGCTTCGTCGATGCGCTGCCTACGGCGCTGGTCAAGCCGTTCTCGGGCAGTGCGGCGCGCGCCATGCTGATCGAGACGATGCAAAACCATGGTGTCGACAGCTTCCCAGCCTTGATAGCAGCTACCGTGCAGGGCAGTACCGAAACCACCTTCTATGTGCTGGCGGTGTATTTCGGTGCGGTGGGTATCCAGCGTGTGCGCCATGCCGTGGGGTGTGCGCTGGTTGCAGACCTGGCGGGCGTGGTGGCGGCGATCTTTGTCTGCTATTGGTTCTTTGGCTAACCGGACGAAGATGCTGGGCCGCTCACCTGGGGACGGTTGGCGGCCACTCGGACCTGTGCGCTGTCAGTGGCGATGCTTGTGTTTATGTTTGTGCTTGTAGTGACCTTTGGCTTTGCCAGGATGGCTGTCGCGACGATCCCGGCGGTAGTCGTCGCGGTCGTCATCGCCGTACTCGTTGCCTAACGCGCCGCCGGCGCCGCCGCCGACCGCCGCGCCGATCAATCCGCCGGTACTGCCGCCTACGCGCTGGCCGATTACATTGCCGCCTGCGGCGCCCAGGCCACCGCCAATGGCCGCTTCGGTACGGCTGCGTTTGTCGGCGCCGACCATTCCGCCCGCAGCACCGCCTACACCGGCGCCGATGGCAGAGCCAGTCGAGCCGCCAAGGTGTTCACCCACAACCGAGCCCAAGGCGCCCCCCAGCGCGCCGCCCACGGCAGCTTCGGTGCTGCTTGCGGAAAAGGCGACATTGCTGAGCAGGCTCGCGGATAAAAACAGAATCGACGAATACTTCATGACCAAACCTCAGATGGATAGCGCCGCGATCCTCAGGTTCAACGAGGACTGACGCAAGCGTTCATCGACGAAAGGCATGATGTTTTCGTTTGTGGCAACTATCTGATGCACAAGGGGAATTTCTTACAAGCGAAGCGGTCAGACGCTTCTTGCCCGGTTCGCGTGATGCCCCGAACTCAATCGGTGGTCTTTACCGGGCTATAGACCCGGGGCGGGCCGTTGCGCGGCACATGGATCAGGTTGAGGTTGTGCTGCCGTGCCCAGTGCGCGGCCAGACTGGTTGGCGCCGAGAGGCTTACCAGCGTGGGGATGCAAGCACGCTGCGCCTTATGGATGAGTTCGAGGCTGCAGCGACTGGTCACCACCGCGACCCCGCCGGCAACCTCATGGCCGTTGCGCTGGAGCGCGCCGATCAGCTTGTCCAGCGCATTGTGGCGGCCGATGTCTTCGCGGCTAAGCAGCAGATCGCCATTGGCGTTGATGAACAGTGCGGCATGTACCGCGCCACAGCTCTGACCCAGTGGCTGGAAGCCATCGATGCGCCGACGCAGATCCTGCAGCCAGTGCGCCGGTGGCAGCGGCGCGAGTGGCAGGGCCGGCAATTGCGGAAGCGCCTGCTCCAGGGCCTCGACACCACATAGGCCGCAGCTGGCATTGCCGGGTAACTGCCGGCGTTGTTGCTTGAGCTTCCAGAAGGCGCGGCTGGCGATATCCACTTCGGCGTGGCGCCCGTTGCCTTCTCCGCTGATGCGGATGTCGTAGATATCCTCGATGCTTTCGACGATGCCGCTGCCCAGGCTGAAGCCCACCACGAAATCTTCCAGATCAAGGGGCGAAACCATCATCACCGCCTGGCTGAGGCCGTTGTAGGCAATGGCCAGCGCGCATTCCTCGGCCAGTTCCACCGGCTCCAGGCGAGCCTGGCCGAGTGGCTGAAACTCATAGGGCTGGCTGCCGCCGGGCTGTGCCTGCGCGATGTCGAAAGAAGCGTCTCGCTGGGATGGGCTCATCGGCTGGTCCCTGTCTCGTAATAGATGAAAGGCATCTCAGGGTTGAACGCCTTGCAGCGTGCGAATCAGCTCCCGATAGTCTTCGACCGCAACGAATTCCTCGGTGTCCTTGGGGGCACGACGGCTGTCCGGCTGGCTGATCGCCAGCAGCTGTGCGATACCGAAGCGCTGGGCGCTGCGCAGGATCGGCAGACTGTCGTCGATGAACAGTGTTCGGCTGGGCTGGAAGTCGATGTCCTGCCTGAGCGCATACCAGAACTGCGCGTCCTCCTTGGGGAAGCCATAGTCATGCGAGCTGATCAGCCTATCGAACCAGGGTGCCAGCTCGACGCGCTCCAGCTTCAGCGAAAGCGAATCACGATGGGCATTGGTGATCAACACCACCCGTTTGCCGGCCTGACGCAGGGCCGCGAGGAATTCGTCAGCCGCCGGACGCAGCGCGATCAGGTTGGCGATCTCGCGCTTCATCTCCCGGATTGGCAAACCAAGCTCGCGGGTCCAGTAGTCCAGGCAGTACCAGGTTAGCCGGCCTTCGTGCTCATTGAACAGCGGAGCCAGTTCCAGTTCGGCCATGGCGCGGCTGATGCAATGACGTTCGGCATAGCGTTGCGGCAGATGCTCAAGCCAGAACTGGTTGTCGAAATGCAGGTCCAGCAGCGTCCCGTCCATGTCCAGCAGGACGGTATCGATTGCTGCCCAGGGCAGTGAGGCGGTCATGGCGTGAGCTCTGATACATGGGATTGCAATGGTGGGACAGCCGTCAGCTCGTTGCAAAGCCTTTACGGTCCCTGCAAAAAGCCGGGTTATGATAGTCGACCGCGTTTCCAGGAGTCTGCCATGCGCCAGAAGCCCACCGTGCTTGCTCGTCAGATTGTCGCGAGCAGCCGTCTGTTCCGTGTCGAGGAACTTCAGCTGCGTTTTTCCAACGGCGTGGAGCGTACCTACGAACGGCTGGTGGGCAAGGGCTCCGGCTACGGGGCGGTGATGATCGTCGCGCTAGAGGCCGATGGTCGGGTGCTGCTGATCGAGGAGTACTGCGGGGGCACCGATAGTTATGAACTGTCCCTGCCCAAGGGCCTGATCGAGCCCGGCGAGGACGTGCTGGAGGCTGCCAATCGCGAGCTGAAGGAGGAGGCTGGCTTCGGTGCGCGCAAGCTGGAGCTGCTGACCGAGCTGTCGTTGTCTCCGGGTTACATGAGTCAGAAGATCCAGGTTGTTCTGGCGCGCGATCTGTATCCGGAGCAATTGCCGGGCGATGAGCCGGAGCCGATGCGCGTCGAGCGCGTTGACCTGCATGAGCTGTCGGCATTGATCCAGCATCCCCAGTTCAGCGAAGGACGGGCGCTGGCCGCACTCTACTTAGCCCGTGACCTGTTAACCCAGCGAGGAGAGTTTTCGTGAGTCATCCATATCTGGCGCCGGTGATCGAGCTGGTGCGGGCCGCTGGCCGCGCGATACTGCCCCATTGGCGCAGCGGCGTGCAGGTGCACGAAAAGGCCGACGCCTCGCCTGTCACCGCTGCCGACATGGCGGCCCACCATCTATTGAGCGCGGGCCTGATGGCTCTGGATGCGGATATTCCGGTGCTTTCCGAGGAAGCCTGTGATCTGCCGTTGGCTGAGCGTGCCGGCTGGAAGCGCTGGTGGCTGGTTGATCCGCTGGATGGCACCAAGGAGTTCATCAGTGGTAGTGAAGAGTTCACTGTCAACGTGGCGCTGATCGAACAGGGGCGAGTGGTGTTCGGGGTCGTGGGCGTCCCGGCCACGGGCCGCTGGTATTATGGCGGCGCCGAACTGGGGGCCTGGTGCGCCGACAGCGAGGGGCACTTCGCGCCTTTGCAAGTGCGCCAGACACCGGCGAACCGTTTCACCGTGGTGGCCAGTCGTCGTCATTCCAGTCCGGCGCAGGAGCAGCTGCTTGCCGGACTTGGGAAGCACTTCGGAGCGTTGACGCTGGCCAATATCGGCAGCTCACTGAAGTTCTGCCAGCTGGCCGAAGGCCGGGCCGACTGTTACCCACGGCTGGCTCCCACATCGCAATGGGATACGGCCGCGGCGCAAGGGGTGCTCGAAGGTGCGGGCGGGGAAGTATTGGATGTCGAAGGGGCGCCGCTGACCTACGAGGCACGGCAGAGCTACCTCAACCCGTCCTTCCTGGCGCTGCCGCGGGGTGCAGCCTGGCGCGCAACGCTGATCGAGCTTGCCAAGGGCCGCTAAGCCCCGCTAGGCGAGCCGTTCCTTTGCCGTGCGGGGCGTTCAACCAAGCATGGCAACAATCGCAAAGGAGCACCTGAGTCACTGCAACTTCGCTGTGCGCAGGGTGGCTGCGCGTTGCGGTTATTGGTGCAGGACGAATTGTCCGGTGAAACGCACGGCATCGCGGCCATCGGCGGCTAGGATGCGGCTTTGCAGCGTCACGCGCGAGCGGCCGCGACGACGATAGATTGCCTCGAAGCGCTCCCAGGCCTCGTCAGAGGGGGCCTGGCAGATGGCGATGGCGTCGTCCATTACCGGGAGCGGGTATTCGATGTGACCTTCGTGAATCACGATATGCCCGTCTTCGATCCCTGCTTCGCGCAGGCGCAGGTGCATCCACCCCCAGCCAGCCAGCACCGAGGCGCAATACAGGCTGCCGCCGAACATGCTGCTCTTATGGTTGATGTTCGCTTGCAGCGGCACCTTTACACGCAGCTCGTGATTTTCCCATCGCTCGACACGCAGCCCCAGCGCGCGCGTCAAAGGGATGTCGTGGTGCAGAAGGTCTTCCAGGTAGCGGCTGTCGCGACTCATGCCGGATGGGTTCCTAAACGTTGCGGATACAGGCAGACGCAAAGCATGACTGTTGAGTCACGATATTGCCAGTTCCGCGGAGTTCATAAAGGTAAATCGCCCTTGCGCTGAAGTTTTTATCGGCGCGTTGGGGTTTTTTGCTGGTAGGCGCAGTACCCCGGCCTCGGACCAATCCGCGGATGATTGCGGCAGGTGTCGGGACGCTTGGCATACACGGTACAAAGCCGTGTTTGGCGATCCAGGTAGAGGCAATCCCCGTTGGCCAGGCGGGTGAGGGTGAAGATGCCGTGCTTCTGGTTGAAGTGTTCGACGATCCCGGCTTTGCTCAGCCGCCTGGCGACATCTCTCGGTGGCTCGTCGCGCTCGAAGGGATCGACCACTTCCAGGCGAATCAGGTCATCGATGCGCACTTCAACCGGCAACGTGCAGCAAGTGGCGCGGCAGTCGCGGCAAAGGCCATTGCTGTAGCGGGCCCAGGTTTCCAGGCGGTCGGGGTCAGCGGAGGCGATCAGCTTGGGTTTCACGGTGGCGGCATCGTTTGAGGAGCGCGCGATGATAACGGCTGCTCGGGGAATTTCCACTATTGATGGTGAGTCGAACGCCGGGCATGGATGCCGGGCCGGCTCTGTCCGCCGGGTGTCGCTGTCTCTTGTCACCGCCCCGAGGTCTTTCATGACGCAGGAATCCAATCTTCCCAGTCCCGATGACATTGCCACTTTTCGCGAAAACATTCTCAACAAGCTGACCTACGCGATTGGCAAGGACGCTGCCCATGCCTCCCCGCTGGATTGGTACGAGGCGGTCGCCCTCGCCACCCGTGACCGAATGATCGATAAATGGATGGATCGAACGCGCGAGGCCTACCGGCAAAACAGCAAGCGTGTCTATTACCTGTCGCTGGAATTCCTGATCGGCCGCTTGTTGACCGACAGCCTGAGCAATCTTGGCATGCTGGAAACGGCTCGTGAGGCGCTGGCCGAACTGGACGTTGACTTCGACCATATCCGTCTGCAGGAGCCGGATGCAGCGTTGGGCAATGGCGGCCTGGGTCGTTTGGCTGCCTGCTTCATGGAAAGCATGGCCACCTTGGGTATCGCTGCCTACGGCTACGGAATTCGCTATGACCATGGCCTGTTCCGCCAGGCCATCGTCGACGGCTGGCAGCACGAGCAGACCGAAACCTGGTTGAATTTTGGCAACCCCTGGGAGTTCGAGCGTGCCGAAGTCAGCTACCTGATCGGCTTCGGCGGTTATGTGGTGGCGGTTCCCCGGGAAGGGGATGAACAGGCTCCCCTTAAGTATTTCTGGCACTGGGCGGAGGGTGTCAGGGCCATCGCCTATGACACGCCCACGGTCGGCTGGCGTGGCGCTAGCGTCAATACCCTGCGGCTGTGGCGTGCGCGCGCCGAAGCGGACTTTCATCTGGAGCGATTCAACGCGGGTGACCATATCGGTGCGGTGGCCGAGGAGGCGCATGCCGAGAGCATATCCAAGGTGCTCTATCCCGCGGATAGCACCGAGGCGGGGCAGGAGCTGCGCCTGCGCCAGGAGTATTTCTTCGTGGCGGCCTCCCTGCAGGATCTGCTGCGGCGGCACCTCGACCAGCATCACACCCTGCTGAGCCTGCCCGAATACAACGCAATCCAGCTCAACGACACCCACCCGGCAATTGCCGTGGCGGAGCTGATGCGCCTGCTGGTGGATGTGCATGACATTCCCTGGGCCAAGTCCTGGGAGCTGACCGTAGCGACCCTCTCTTACACCAACCACACCCTGCTTCCCGAAGCGCTGGAAACCTGGCCGGTGGGCCTGATGGAGCGGCTGTTACCGCGGCACATGCAGATCATCTACCTGATCAATGCGCATCATCTGGATAGCTTGCGTGCGCGCAATATTTACAATGCCGAGCTGTTGCGCTCGGTATCGCTGATAGAGGAGGGTCACGGGCGTCGAGTGCGCATGGGGAATCTGGCCTTTCTTGGCTCCCACTGCGTAAATGGTGTCTCGGCGCTGCATACCCAGCTGATGCGCGAGACAGTGTTCACCGACCTGCATAGGTTGTATCCCGAGCGCATCAGTAACAAGACCAACGGCATTACGTTTCGCCGTTGGCTGTACCAAGCCAACCCACCACTCACTCGCTTGCTGGTGGAGCATATCGGTGAGGAGCTGCTGGACGCGCCGGAAACCAAACTGCGGGAGTTGGAGCCGTACGCCGAGCAACAGGAATTCCGGCGCCGCTTCGCCGAGCAGCGGCTGAGCAACAAGGTGCTGCTGGCGGGGCTGATTCAAGAGCGCGTAGGCATCAGCGTCAATCCTCACGCGCTGTTCGACGTGCACGTCAAGCGCATCCACGAATACAAGCGGCAATTGCTCAACCTGCTGCACACGGTTGCGTTGTATCAGGCTATTCGCGCCGATCCAGGTGGCGACTGGGTGCCACGCGTGAAGATCTTTGCCGGCAAGGCGGCGGCCAGTTATCACACCGCAAAGCTGATCATCAAACTGGCCAATGATATCGCCCGCACTATTAATGACGACCCGACCGTGCGCGATTTGCTCAAGGTGGTATTCCTGCCCAACTACAACGTCAGTCTGGCCGAGTGCATCATTCCGGCAGCTGATCTTTCCGAGCAGATTTCTACCGCCGGGCTGGAAGCATCAGGCACCAGCAACATGAAGTTCGCGCTCAATGGTGCGCTGACTATCGGCACCCTGGACGGCGCCAATGTGGAAATGAGCGAGCTGATCGGGCAGGAAAACATGTTCATCTTCGGTCTGACCGCGCAGGAAGTGGAGGCGCGCAAGCAGGCCGGTGAGTACAACGCGGAGGCCACGATTTTCCAGTCTCCGCGGCTCAACGAGGTACTCATGGCCATTCGCAACGGTGTCTTTTCGGCTGACGACCCGGCGCGCTACCTCGGCCTCATTGATGGCATCACCTGGCATGACACTTTTCTGGTCTGCGCCGACTTCGAGGCGTACTGGCAAGCGCAGCTGGACGTCGAGAGGCGTTGGCGCGATCCGGCTAGCTGGTGGCGGTCGGCCGTGCTGAACACCGCGCGTACCGGCTGGTTCTCATCCGATCGCACCATTCGCGAATACGCCAGGGAAATCTGGAAGGTGATGTAAGTCCGACTGGCATCGATAAGCGGCGGCTGGCCGGAAGGGGTCGAGCTGCCACGTCCTGCCGTTTCGCTGAACTCTGCGGCAAGGAAGCCGGTCTGAGGGAGGGTTAGTTTCCCCATGGCCTGTTAAACTGCGTCGGTTTTTTCCTCTCCCGGAGTCATTTCATGTCACGCGTAACCCTGAGCCGCTACCTGATCGAGCAGACTCGCAGTAACAATACCCCTGCGGATTTGCGCTTCCTCATCGAGGTCGTGGCGCGGGCATGCAAGGAAATCAGCCACGCGGTTTCCAAGGGCGCGCTGGGCGGCGTGCTTGGCAGCGCCGGCAGCGAGAACATCCAGGGCGAGGTGCAGAAGAAGCTGGACGTGCTGTCCAACGAGATCCTGCTTGAGGCCAACGAGTGGGGCGGCCACCTGGCCGGCATGGCATCCGAAGAAATGGACAACGCCTACCAGATCCCCGGCAAGTATCCCAAGGGCGCCTACCTGCTGGTCTTCGATCCGCTGGACGGCTCGTCCAACATTGACGTGAACGTTTCGGTCGGCACCATCTTCTCGGTGCTGCGCTGCCCGGGCGAATGCTTCTCCCAGAATGATGCCCTCGGCGAAGAGGCCTTCCTCCAGCCGGGCACCAAACAGGTTGCCGCCGGCTACGCCATCTATGGTCCGCAAACCATGCTGATGCTGACCCTCGGCAATGGCGTGATGGGCTTCACCCTCGACCGCGAACTGGGTAGCTTCGTGCTTACCCATGACAACATCCAGGTGCCGCACAGCACCGCCGAGTTCGCCATCAACATGTCCAACCAGCGTCACTGGGAAGAGCCGGTCAAACGCTACGTCAGCGAGCTGCTGGCCGGCGAGGAAGGTCCGCTGGGCAAGAACTACAACATGCGCTGGATCGCCTCGATGGTTGCCGATGTGCATCGCATCCTGACCCGAGGTGGCCTGTTCATGTACCCCTGGGATGACCGTGAGCCGGAGAAGCCCGGCAAGTTGCGTCTGATGTACGAGGCCAACCCCATGTCCTTCATCATCGAACAGGCCGGCGGCGCCGCGACCAATGGCCGCCAGCGGATCCTCGATATCCAGCCGACCTCCCTGCATCAGCGCGTACCGGTATTCCTTGGTTCCAAGGAAGAGGTCGAACGCGTCAGCAACTATCACCAAGGCTGACCCATGCCGGTGCCATGGCAGGAATTGCTGGATTGGTGGTTCGGCCATGGCACCACGGGGCGGGCGGTAGCCACGCAAAAGCAAAAACTGTGGTTCGGCTACAAGCCGGCGCAGGATGACGAGGCCCGCCAGCGCTTTGGTGAGCTGAGCGATCAGGCAGCCGATGGCCGCCTGCAGGCGTGGGCCGATTCTGCGCAGGGCTGGCTGGCGCTGGTGCTACTGCTCGATCAACTGCCGCGAATGATCCACCGTGGCACGCCACGGGCTTTTGCCGGTGATGCGCGCGCGCAACAGTTGGTGGGTGATGGCCTCGCCCAAGGTTGGGATGCGTCCCTTGCGCCTATCGAACGCGTCTTTATCTACCTTGTGCTGGAGCATGCCGAGGACCTGGACAGCCAGGAACTTGCTGTGAGGAAGTTTGCTGAATTACGCGACAGCGCCGAGACGGAAGACCGACAGCCTTTCCAAGGTTTTCTCGACTTTGCCGAACGCCACCGCGACGTGATCGCCCGCTTCGCACGTTTTCCCCATCGCAACCTGATCCTCGGTCGCGCTTCGAGCGAAGCCGAGCGGGTTTTTCTCTCGCAGCCGGGCTCGGGCTTCTAGGGCAAAGCGCATACGCCCTACACCCGAGCGCTTGTATCCGTCTCGTTTCTCAGCGGAACCCTTTGCCACATCCAACCCCTAATCCATGACAACGGCGTGATCTGCAAGGTCAGGCACTGAATACACGAGGTTCTTTATGTCGTTGCGCTTTCCAGCCTTGTTTGCTGGCTTGTTGATGCTGACGGGTTGCAATCCCGTCACCCAGGAAAACTTCGCCAAGCTTGAAGCCGGCATGTCGCGCCAGCAGGTGGAGGAGTTGCTCGGAAAGCCCGGTGAGTGCGCCGGGGCGCTGGGCATGTCCAGTTGTACCTGGGGGCAGAAGAACCGCTTTATCAGCATCCAATTTGCCGGTGACAAGGTGATGATGTTCTCCGGGCAGGGCTTGAAGTAGGCCAAGTCCGACCGGCCGCCACTGACAGGAGAGAACCATGCGTCTTTTAGCTGCTCTATTCGGCGCCGTACTGCTCGCCGGCTGCGCCAGTTCCAATGCGGTCGATGCGCCGCAGACAGCCGGCGCTGTCGATCTCGAGCGCTATCAAGGCATTTGGTATGAACAGGCGCGGTTGCCGATGTTCTTCCAGCGTGACTGCGTTCGTTCCGAGGCCCGCTATCGGCTGCAAGACGACGGCAATGTCGAGGTGGTCAACCGCTGCGAAACCAAAAGCGGCGGGTGGAAGGAAGCCAGGGGAGAGGCGGAACCGCAGCAGCCGGGCAGCACCGACAAGCTCTGGGTACGTTTCGATAACTGGTTCAGCAACCTTTTCCCTGGCTTGGCCAAGGGGCATTACTGGGTTTTCTACCTGGACGACAATTATAGCGTTGCGCTGGTCGGCAGCCCTGATCGGGACTATCTCTGGCTGCTCTCACGCGATCAGGAGATCGACTCGGCCACCCGTGAACGCCTGCTCGACCAGGCGCATAAGCGCGGTTTCGATACTGATGAACTCATCTGGCGTGGCGAAGGGGCCTGATCAGCGTTCTACAGATTGGTCCGTATTGCGCCGAGGTTTTCCTCGGCGCAGCTCTATCTGCACCAAGCTGTCGGCATTGCCGTGATCGAAGGCAGAGCCCGAGGGAGTAGGTTTGCCCATCAACAGGCGCGGATTGTTCGAAAACCCGACGGGCTCGTCGGGCAGGCCGCGGCGAGTGACGTCGAGTTGCCCATTGGCGTTCTGGTCGACGAACAGCTGCACGGCATAGCGCCCTGGCGGTACGTCTCGAAACACCAGATCCTGCTCGCTTCTCTCCTGCTGCAAGGGCGAGTCCCAATCTGCCGCCTCGGCTGAATGCAGTTCGGCAAAGACCACGCCTGACGAAGCGTTCTCAATCTGAATCCGGATATCCGCAGCCTGCGCGGAACCCATGATGACGAGCACAATGCTAGCAACGAGCCATGTGCGCGTTACGTTCCGGTTTACATGCTGTGGCATAATCGCGACCATTTTCAGTGATTAAAGTTTCGATGCGCCAGGTCTTGGTCGTTCACTATTCGCAAACGGGGCAGCTCGGCAGGCTGGTGCAGTCGGTCTGTGGGCCGTTGATGGCACGCGGCGACCTGCAGGTGGACTTCCTCGCCGTGCAGCCAGCCACACCTTATCCCTTTCCCTGGCCGTTTCTCACCTTCTTCAGCATCTTTCCAGAAACTGTACTGATGCGTCCGGAGCCGCTGCAGCCTTTGCAGGTGAATGCCGACAAGCGCTACGACCTGGTGATTCTTGCCTACCAGGTGTGGTTCCTTTCACCGTCGCGACCCATCACCAGTTTTCTTGCCACGCCGCAAGCCGCACGGTTATTGAAGGATGCGCCTGTGGTCACCCTGATCGGCTGTCGCAACATGTGGCTGATGGCTCAGGAAAAGCTCAAGACGCGTCTCGATGCGTTGGGCGCGTGTCTGGTGGACAACGTCGTGCTGACCGATGCATGCGGCAGCGCGGCGAGCTTCCTGGCCACGCCGCTGTGGATGTTCAGCGGGCGCCAGCAACCCTACGCCTGGCTGCCCAAGGCCGGTATCAGTGACGCCGAGATCGCCGGTGCACAGCGCTTCGGCGTGGCCATCGGCGAGCGTCTGGCGTGTGAAGGCCCCATTGAACAACCGATGCTGCGCGGCCTGGGGGCAGTGCGGGTGGATGAAAAGCTGATCGCCAGCGAGCGTGTCGGTGCCCGCAGTTTCAAGGCCTGGGGCACGCTGCTGGCGGCGCTCGGGCCGCAGCACAGCCTGCGCCGGCGTGCCGGACTGATCGTCTATATCGCCTTTCTGCTGAGCCTGATCCTCACCGTGGTGCCGGTCACTGCGTTGTTGAAGAAGCTGCTGGCGCCGCTGATGCGCGAACGGGTCCGGCGGGAAAAGGCCTATTTTGCCGCGCCGTCCGGCGAGTAATCCGTTTTCAAGGACCGAATGTGACCAAGCCCGTCTACATCAATCGAATCAGTGCCTGCCTTCCGCACGACCCGGTCAGCAATGAGCAGATGGAGGCGCGTCTCGGCCAGGTGGGTGACAGACCCTCGCGGGCGCGCTCCATCGTGTTGCGCCGCAACGGCATTCGCCAGCGTCACTACGTGATCGATCCGGCCACCGGCGAGCCGAGCATGACCAATGCGCAACTGTCCGCGGCGGCCATTCGCGGCCTGGTCAGCCCTGCAGAGCTGCAGGATATCCAATGCCTGGTGGCTGCTACCTCTTCACCGGATCAGACCATGCCGGGCCATGGGGTGATGGTGCACGGCGAGCTGGGCAATCCGCCTTGTGAGGTGGTAACGACAGCGGGGATATGTCTGTGCGGCGTCAGTGCGCTGAAATACGCCTGGCTCAGCGTCGCCAGCGGCGAAAGCCGCAATGCCGTGGCGTGCGGCTCGGAAGTCGCTTCGGCGTTGATGCACGCGCGCAATTTCACCGCGGAAATCGACAGCGCCGCCGAGGACTTGGAGCGCAGCCCGGAACTTGCCTTCGAGAAGGACTTCCTGCGTTGGATGCTCTCCGACGGCGCTGGCGCGGTCTGGCTGGAAGACCACCCCAACCCGAGTGGGCTGAGCTTGCGCATCGACTGGATCGATCTCCTGTCCTTTGCCGATCAGTTCCCGGCCTGCATGTATGCCGGGGCGAACATGGATGGTGAGCAGCTGCAGGGCTGGAGCCGCATGGATGGCGACGAGCGTAGCCGGCAGTCGGTGATGGCGGTGAAGCAGAACGTCAAACTGCTCAATGAGAACATCGTCGAGGTCACCGTCGAGCAGGCGCTGCAGCGTATCCGCAAGCGCCGTGAGCTCAGCGCCGAGGATATCGACTGGTTCCTGCCGCACTATTCGTCCGAGTTCTTCCGCGACCGCCTGGCCGAGGGCCTGGCCCGCGTCGACTTCGCCATTCCCCAGGAGCGCTGGTTCACCAACCTTACGTACAAGGGCAATACCGGCGCGGCCTCGTTCTTCATCATCCTCGATGAGTTGTTCCACAGCGGCCAGCTCAAGGCGGGGCAGCGTCTGCTGGGTTATGTGCCGGAAAGCGGACGTTTTTCCAGCGCCTTTCTGCACATGACCGTGGTTAAGGGCGCGCTCGATGAAGCTTGAAGAGGTCCCGCAGGACCCTAACAGCAGCTACGGCGGGCATAGCAAGCTGCTCTACGCCGTCGACGAGCAGGGGCGTTACCGGGGCACGCAAAGCGCCGGCTGGGAGCCGGAATCCTATGCCACGCAACTGGCTGTGGCACAGCTCGAAGAGCAGGAAGCCAAGGCGCTGGCCGAGTGGCAAAGCGGACAGGCCTCTCCGCTCAAATGCCTGATGTACCGTTATCGCCTCGACGAGCCCGCGTTGGCGCAAATCACCGGTTTCTGGCAGTGGCGCATTCGCCGGCACTTTCGCCCAGTCATCTATCAGCGCCTTTGCGCAGGGAAGCTTGCGCGCTACGCCGACGCCTTCGGCCTGGATGTCGCCGAACTGATTCGTTACCAGCAGGAGCTACCAAGGTGAGCGCTTTCCAGCACCGGCAGAGCGCTCACTGCGAAAGCGGAGTGATGGCCAATCTGCTGACACATGCCGGCCTGCCGATGAGCGAGCCGATGGCCTTCGGCCTGGCCTCGGGGCTGGCGTTCGCCTACCTGCCGATCGTCAAGCTCGGCGGTATGCCGCTGATTGCCTATCGGATGCCGCCCAAGCACATCATCAAGACGTTGAGCAAACGCCTCGGCGCGCGGCTGCACGCCGCAACCTTCCGTCAGCCGGAGCAGGGCCGCCTGGCGCTCGATGCTGCTCTGGCCGAAGGGCGCCTGGCGGGACTGCAGAGTTCGGTGTTCTGGTTGCCGTACTTTCCGTCAGAGATGCGCTTTCACTTCAACGCACACAACCTGCTGGCCTACGGCCGCGACGGTGATGATTACCTGCTCAGCGACCCGGTATTCGAGGAGCCGGTGCGTTGCGCGACCGAAGACCTGCAGAAAGCGCGTTTCGCTAAAGGCGCGCTGGCAGCCAAGGGTTTGATGTACTGGATCGAGGGCGTGCGGCCGGAGCAGGACTGGGATCGCCTCGTGCGCCAGAGCCTGGTCTCCACAACACGCATTCTCGACGGTATGCCGCTGCCCTGGATCGGCATTCGCGGCATTCGTCATCTGGCTGCGCAGATTCGCAAGCTCGATCCGGCACAGGCCAAGTACAACCGCCTCTACCTCACGCATATCGTGCGCATGCAAGAAGAAATCGGCACCGGCGGCGCCGGCTTCCGCTTCATGTATGCCAGTTTCCTGCAGGAATCCGGCGCGCTTTTGGGCGATACCGCGCTCAACGACATGGCCGCGCAATTGACCCGCATCGGCGATGACTGGCGGCAGTTCGCCTCGGCCTGCGTACGCCAGTCGCGCAACAAGCAGGGCGACGGCGACTTCAACGCCATCGCCGGCATGCTGGAAAGCATTGCGCTGCAGGAGCGCGAGCTGATGCGGCGGCTGGCCGGGTGGGCCAGGCGCCGCTAAGGCCTTTCAGTCGCCGAGGTTAAGACGGATTGCCTCTACTGACCCGCTCAACGAGGCAAAGTCCCGGCCAGTGAGCGTGTCGCCGCCGTTTTCCAGCACCAGCGCGTACGCGATGAAACCGTCCAGCTGATTTTCCTCGATGAGCACCACCAGGGCCTGGCGTACTTGCGCTCGTTCGAGGTCGCTTCCTGCCAGATCCAGCAGTTGGCCCCATACCTGAGCTCCAGCGCCGATGAACAGATTCGGCCCTTGCATGCCCAGCTGCTGCGCCACGTGAAACCCTGCAGCATTGCTCACGCTGTTCACGAACTCGAAGGGCTTAGGTAGTTTTTGTTGGGCGCAGACACTCTCCAGCAGAGCGAACATGTTGGGGCGCGCCGGGTAGGTGGCGGCCAGATACAGGCCACTGTCGGCCTGCAGATGCTCTTTCAGCGGCGCGGCGACGAGCAAAGCGAGCAGGGTGAGACGGTCAATGCGCCGTGGCGGTTTGGACAAATACTCGCCGAGGGTGGCTTTGAGCTGGTTGTCTGTACGGTCAAGGCCGCGAACTTCGCAAGCGGCAATTACCTTCATGTTGGGATTCCTTGCAAGACCAGGCTGGCGTTGTTGCCACCGAAGCCGAAGTAGTTGGCTAGCAGCAGGCTACGCTGAGGGACCGTCAGCGCTTGGGCGGGCAGCGGCAGCAGCGCCTGGTCGGCGTAATCGGTGCCGGGTAGAGCGCCTTGGCGCAGGGTTTCCATGAGCAGCAGGGTTTCACTGAGCCCGCAGGCGCCGAGGGTGTGTCCAAGGTAAGGTTTGAGCATGCACAGCGGTGGCAGGGCTCGCGGGAAGGTTCGGCGCATGCCGTTGCTCTCCGCTTCATCGTTGGCGGTAGTGGCGGTTCCGTGCAACTTGACGAGGCCGATTTTTGCCGTGGTGGTTCGCGCACTGTGCAAGGCGCGGCGCATCACCCAGTCGATATGGCTGCCATCCTCGGCGGTGGTGGTCAGGCTGCTGGTGTCGCAGGCGCTGAAACCGCCCAGCAGCCGCGCCAGGGGGGCCGGACCTGGTTCGCGGCTGATCATCACGCTGGCGTAGGATTCGCCAAGTATCAGGCCGTCGCGTTCGGCGTGAAAGGGGCGGTAAGCAGCGCTGGGGCTGGTCAGCTCGAGCACGCCGAAGCCCTGCCGCGTGACCTCGCTGGGAGTTTCGAAGGCCACCACCAGTGCGCGCCGGTAATGATTCCTGGCGACCAGGCGCGCGCCGTACAGCAAGCCGTTGGCGGCGCTGGTGCAGGCGGTATTGAGGGTGAAGGCGCCAGCGAAACCCCATTGCTGACGAAGCTCTTCGGCCAGCGCGTCGAGAGCGGGGGCGATCTGGTTGCCGGTCGCTTCACCCGCCATCACGCGGGCTTCGATGCTAGCGATATCCAGCGTGGTTGACGCCAGGATCAGCAAGCAGTCATCCAGTGCACCATCGGTACTGGCGTCAATCAGCCGCTGCAAACGCTGGCGCAGGTCCATCGACGCGCCAGCTACCTTCAGATAGGGGCGCCGCTCGCTGCGCTCGTGCAGCTCGAACCATTCCGGCTGCGGCAACTGGCCTTGCCGACAAGCCGCTGCGGCAGTTTGCAGGTCCTCGCTCAAGGCGCTGCACAGTTGTGCGCGCTGCAGATAGACCGGCTTCATGAGGGCCGCCGGATAAACGTGGCGATGCTGTCGATGGTATTGAGAATGCGGCGACCATCCTTGGCACCTTCGATGCGCACGCCATAATGCTGCTGGAGTGCGAGTGACACCTGGAGGGCGTCGAGACTGTCCATCTGGATGCGGCTCTGCTGTCCGAACAGCGGTTCGGCATTATCGATGCTCTGCCAGTCAATGTCGTCCTGCTTGTCGCACTCGCGAATCAGCAACTGCTTTAGCGCCTGTTTTAGTTGTGTGTCGTCCATTGCGTATCGTTCAGTCGTTTGAGAAACAGGAACAGCGCCAGCGCACCGACGACTGCTGCGAACAGCAACAGGCGGGCGCAGTAAGGCGCAACATCGGAAAGCGAGCCGTGGCCGACCAGCAGGACGAGAAACGCGTCCAGCGCCCAGCTCATTGGCGAAATTTCAGCCACCTGTGCCATGGCTTCGGGCATGACGCTCTTGGGCACCATGATGCCGCCGATGGCAGCAAGGATCAGGTTGATGCCGCCGCTGAGCATCAGTGCCTGCTCGCCACTGCGCGCCAGGCTGGCAATGGCCAGCCCGAGGCAGCAGGCGGCGGCGCCCAGGCTGCAGGCCAGCAACACATAGGCGGCGGCGCTGCCTGGCAACAGCAGACCAGGCAAGCCGAACAGCGGTAATAGCCAGACGCCGATGGCCAGCAGCAAGCCGAACTGCAGCAGGTTGATTGCGAGATAAGGCAGCAGTTTGCTCAGCGCCAGGCTGCCCATGCCCAGCCCTAGGCAACGCAGTCTCAGCAGAGTGCCGCTCTGCTGCTCACGCTGGAAACTGTTGGCCATCGGCAGCATGACGAAGAACATGCCGAAGATCAGCCAGGCCGGCACGCTGTGCTGGCTCGCATTGGCGCGGTGGTCGAGGGCGCCGCTGGCCAGTTGTTGTTGCTCGTCGATGCGCACTTCTGTGCGCTGGCCGATCGCCGTCAAGCGCTCCTCCAGTGACGAATCGGGGTCGAGCTCGCCGGTGTCGAGCAGGAACGCCATCAGGCGTGTCTGTGCCAGTGCGACCTGGGCTGCGGCACGCAGGCGCTGGCGGGTCATGGCATCGCTGGAGGCGGGAAAGATCAGGCTCAGGCTGGCCTGCTCGGTGTCCAGCAGTTGCTCGGCAAAGCGGTCGCTCAGGCGGATACGGGGGATAGTACGGTCGCCGGTTTCCAGCAGCTGGCTTTCGGGCATCTGCCCCCGCAGCGAGGCGGCGAAGAAGACGCTTTCCTCGCTTACCTGAGGCGTTTGCAGCACGACGCTCAGCGCCGGCAGCTTTTCTTGGTTGATTTCCGCCAGGGCGAACGCCATCACCAGCACGAACAGGGCCGGCATAAGAAACAGCACGCCGAGCGCATGATGGTCGCGCATCAGCAACAGGAATTCCTTGCGCACCAAGGCTCGTAACCTCACAGCGCACCTCCGCTCAGGTGGAGATACAGTTGCTCCAGTGAAGGGCGGCCGAAGCGCAGCAGGTTGGGTACTTGCGGTTGGCCGGCGATGAACTGGCACAGCCGGGCCAGCTGTGCACTGTCGATGCGCTCGATGCGGCAACCGTGCGGCGTCGGTAGGCCTGTGAGCTTCAGTTCGACGAGCAGCGCTTCGAGGCCGGCTGGCGGCGAGTCGGGCCATTCCAGCAACAAGCCGTGGTCATCGCCGAGCAACTGGTGCTTGTCCAGATCGAGACGTACCTGACCCTCGGCCAGCAGTACGATCCGTTGTGCCAGGCGCTCGATCTCCTCCAGATAGTGGCTGGTGTAAATCACCGCGCATCCATCCTCGGTCAAGCTGTGCACGGCCTCGAGCAGTGCCTGCCGCGAATGTGCATCGACACCCACGGTTGCCTCATCGAACAGATACAAGCTGGCGGGCTGGAGCAGGCCTATAGCAAAGTTGAGCCGCCGTTGCTGACCGCCGGAAAGGCGCGCGGCGCGCTGGCCAAGCAACTGATCAAGGCGCGTCGAGTGAACGCAGCGCTGCAAGCGCGCGCTGCGCTCGGCGCCACGCAATCGGTACAGATCGGCGAACAGCCGCAGGTTCTCATGAACGCTCAGCTCGGCATAGAACGCCGGTTGCTGCGGCACCAGGCCTATATGAGGCGCGCCGTGCCAGCGGATCTCGCCCTGCTGCGGCTGGCGCAAGCCGGCGATTAGCGACAGCAGCGTGGTCTTGCCGGCACCGTTAGTGCCCAGCAGGCCCACGCACTCGCCCGGCGCTATGCGCAAGCTGATGCCATCCAGCGCGGGACGTTCTGCATTGGGGTAGCGGAAGCTTAGGTCGTGCAACTCAAGCATGGGCGAGGACCAGCAACAGGCGGCCATCGAGCAATAGCCGTTCATGGTGATAGATGCTGAAAGCATAGAGCGCGCCGGCCGCGCCGAGCGCTTCCTGTCTCGCGCCGATCCGCAGCAGGCCGCTGCGTTCCACGGGCTCGTGGTGCAGCTGCAGTGCGTTCAATTTGCCCAACAGCGCCGTCTCGATGGCTTTTTCGCTGCCGTATAGGGCACCATGCGCGCCGCATAATTGTGCCGCCGCCTCGAACAGCAGGCATGGTGAAGCGTCCGGACCGAATGGCTGCAGATACGACCATGCGCTCAGGCCCTGGATGCTGTCGGCGTCGTGTTCGAGTATCTGGTCCAGCCAGAGCGCGGATCCCTGATGCGGCAGCAGGCTGAGCAATTGGGTTCGGTCCATCGTGAAGGCTGCGTGATTAACGGGCGGCGAGGAGTGTATCAGATGGCCACTTGGCACCGCCTTTCGGCGAAAGCAGTGCTGGTTTGGAGCAGTTGAATGGTTCTACAGGCCGGTTTGTTCATTTTTGGCTCGTTGATTCTGGCCTGGTTTTCCCGTGAGTCGCTGCGCAAGCCTGGCGCCCATGGCTTTCCGCGCTTCTTCGCCTGGGAGGCGATTCTGGCGCTGCTGGTGCTTAACGGTCCGGTTTGGTTCGATGACCGTTTCGCCCTGCACCAGCTGATTTCCTGGGCATTACTGTTCACCTCGATCGGCGTGCTTATCGCGGGGCTGCATTTGCTGCGTCGCGTCGGGCAACCGGGACCAGCACGGGACGACATCGAGCTGTTCGCGTTCGAGAGAACCTCGACGCTGGTCAGCGTCGGCATCTTCCGCTACATCCGCCATCCCATGTACAGCTCACTGTTGTTGCTGGCCTGGGGTGTGTTCTTCAAGCAGCCGGGACTCGCCGGCCTGTTCTGCGCGGTTACCGCAACCTTTTGCCTCTGGCTGACGGCGCTGCGCGATGAGACGGAATGTTTGGCCCACTTCGGCGATGACTATCGACGGTACATGCAGAGCAGCAAGCGGTTCTTTCCGTTCGTTTTCTAGTCGCCTGTCTCTTTGCGCAGCAAGAGCCGATTAGTCCCAATCGAGCCGCGCCAGCAGCCATTGGCCGTCTTCCCGCCACCACTCGATCCTGACGCTGTAGTGCCCGGCGCGCTCAGGCAGCAGCCCTTGTGCGCCGGTCAGCGCAAGCTGGGCTTCGGTGTGGCCCTTGCTGGCGTAGCCAGGATCGATCCGGCTGTCGCTGCTCAGGGCCAGCACCTGTACGTTGCGATGGCGCAGAAACATCAGTGTCGCGGTTCGCCGCACCCAATCACGGTCAAAAGCAGCGTTTGCGCGAAAGTCCGGATGAAGCTGTGCCAGTAGCGCAGCGGTGTCCTTTTTCTCGATGTTTTCCTGCAGCGTTTTAGCTGCCGCTTCGAGCGCAGCTTGCGGGTCATCGCGACTGCAGCCGACCAGCAGCGCGATCATTGCCGCGATAGTGGCTAATTTCCATACAGACATGCCGAACCCCACGATCCTCGTTATGATGCTGGAAATCTCAGGCGGCGCCTTGCGCCCACAGCACAAACCTTGGAGTGTGCCATGCAGACCTTACATCCGGAGATAAAACCCTATGCCCGGCATGAGCTGGCGGTTGAAGCGCCGCATGTGCTTTACGTCGACGAGAGCGGTTCTCCAGATGGCCTGCCGGTGCTGTTCGTGCATGGTGGTCCTGGTGGCGGCTGCGACGCGCTGAGCCGGCGCTTCTTCGATCCCAACCTGTATCGCATCATCACCTTCGATCAGCGTGGCTGCGGTCGCTCGACACCCCACGCGAGCCTGGAGAACAACACCACTGGGCACCTGATCGCCGACATGCAGCGTATCCGCGAGTTTCTCGGTATCGACAAGTGGGTACTGTTCGGCGGCTCGTGGGGCTCGACCCTGTCATTGGCCTACGCCCAGGCACACCCCAAACATGTGCATGCGCTGATCCTGCGCGGCATCTTTCTCTGTCGGCCGCAGGAGTTGACATGGTTCTACCAGGAAGGGGCCAGCCGCCTGTTCCCGGATTACTGGGAGGACTTCATTGCGCCGATCCCGCCAGAAGAGCGCAGTGACCTGATGCAGGCCTTCTACAAGCGCCTGATCGGAACCGATCAGATTGCCCAGATGCACGCGGCCAAGGCCTGGTCCTGCTGGGAAGGGCGAACCTCCACGCTGCGCCCCAACAACCATGTGGTGGACCGCTGCGCCGATACTCACCGGGCGCTGGCCATGGCGCGGATCGAGTGTCATTACTTCGTCAATCAGGGCTTTCTCGAGCCCAACCAGCTGCTGCGTGATATGCATCGTCTTGCCGACATCCCCGGGATCATCGTTCATGGTCGTTACGACGTCATCTGCCCCCTGGAAAACGCTTGGCAGCTGCACGAGGCCTGGCCCAACAGCGAGTTGCAGATCATCCGCGAAGCGGGGCATTCGGCCACCGAGCCTGGTACCTGCGATGCCCTGGTGCGCGCGGCCAGCGATATCGCCCATCGCCTGCTCGACCTGCCACCCGAGGAAGCCTGATGAAGGCACTGATCCAGCGTGTGCGTCAGGCGCGCGTCGAGGTGGCCGGGGAGATCGTCGGCGCCATCGATCAGGGCCTGCTGGTGCTGGTCGGGGTCGAGCGTGAGGATGATCGTGCCCGGGCGGACAAGCTGCTGCACAGGCTGCTGCGCTATCGAATGTTTGCTGACGCCGAGGGCCGGATGAACCGCTCGCTGAGCGATATCGGCGGGGGGCTGCTGCTGGTGTCCCAGTTCACCCTGGTGGCTGATACCCGCAGTGGCTTGCGTCCGAGCTTCTCCAGCGCCGCCACGCCGGAACAAGGCCAGGCGCTTTACGATTATCTGGTGCAGCAGGCGCGCGTTCAGCATCCACAGGTCGCCTGCGGTCAATTTGGCGCGGACATGCAGGTGCATTTACAGAACGATGGGCCGGTGACCTTTCTGCTGGAGAGCTGAGGCCGTGCTATCACCAGTGCGTGATTACGCCGGGGGAGAAAGCGCTGCTTACGTGGCGTAAGCCATACTCGATCACGCTAATCGCCGCTAACGCCTCGAAGGCTCCAGTCCGTTGTCGTGTAGCCAGCTGATGGCGTATTCGCGTAACTGGACGGCCTGGTAGTCGAGCCAGGCCTGGCGCACCTCGGGGAAATCCTCCAGTTTGAAATCGAACGTACGCAACGGCTTGCGGCCACGCAGTGCTGCGCTCAGGGCCGCATGCGCGTTGGGGTCGTGCTGGGTAAACAGGAAGGCCTCGCGCATGGCGATCGACTGCGGCAGCCCGAGCGGCTCGATATGCAAATAGCGGTCGTGCTGGACATCGTACTTTTCATCGGCTCCGGGGGGCGCTTCACCTGGAAATACTGCGCGAATGTCCCCGCTTTCCAGATCAAGGTAGTGCTCGCAGGCATCGCGGGCATCCAGGGCGTATTCGAGACGGTACAGGTCAATGGTCAAGGGTCGCATGGCAGGTACTGCTCTTTTGGGACTCAGAGGGTCTGACCCATTTGCAACCATTGCGTGCATTACGTTCATCGGTACTGGTTGGCAATTCTGACAAGGTGGTCGCGAAAATGGCCCGCAAAAAGCTTCAGAACAGCCGGGCCAGCAGCGCACTGACCGCGGTTTCGACCCGCAGGATGCGCTCGCCGAGCTGCACTGGCGCCAGGCCCGCTTCGGCCAGTTTCTCTACTTCGTAAGGAATCCAGCCACCTTCAGGACCGATGGCCAGGGTCACCGGGCGCGACACCGCCCTTGGACAGTTCGGGTAGTCGCCGGGGTGACCGACCAGGCCAAGGGTGTTGGCGGCCAGCTGCGGCAGTCGATCCTCAACGAACGGCTTGAAGCGCTTCTCGATGATGATGTCCGGCAACACCGTATCGCGTCCCTGCTCGAGACCAAGAATCAGCTGCTCGCGAATGGCCGCCGGCTCGAGGAAGGGGGTTTGCCAGAAGCTTTTTTCCACCCGGTAGCTGTTGAGCAGCACCAGCCGCGGGACGCCCATGGTGGCGATCGTCTGCAACACCCGACGGAGCATCTTCGGTCGCGGCAGGGCAAGCAGCAGGGTGATGGGCAGCTTGGTTGGGGGCGGCTGGTCAAAGCTGACCTCCAGTTCGGCCGACACCTGGTCCAGGTGGAGGAGCCGGCCCTCGCCCATACCGCTGCCCAGTAGGCCGACGCGCAGGGTTTCGCCGGCTTCGGCGCGGTGAACGTCCTGCAGGTGCCTGAGCCGGCGATCGGTCAGGAGCACCCGGTCGGCGGCGATGAAATCCGCCGCCTCAAGAAGTAGCAGATTCACGGGCGCGAAACGGGCGGTTGTCTGTCGCGCTCAGGCTTGTCTTCATCGGCGTCGCCGCGAAAGGCCGCTTCGCGTTTGCTGACCATGCTGCCACAGATGACACCTGCCTCGAACAGCAGCCACATCGGTACGGCGAGCAGGGTTTGCGAAAACACGTCCGGTGGCGTCAGCACCATGCCAACCGCAAAGCAGCCGACGATTACGTAGGGACGGCTCTTGCGCAGGGTCGCCACGTCGACGATGCCGACCCATATCAGCAGGAAGGTCGCTACCGGAATCTCGAACGCCACGCCGAACGCAAAGAACAGCGTCAGGACGAAATCCAGATATTGGCCAATGTCGGTCATCATCGCTACGCCCTCGGGCGTCACGCTGGCGAAGAAGCCGAACATGATTGGAAAGACCACGAAGTAAGCGAATGCCATGCCGGCGTAGAAGAGGATGATGCTGGAGATCAGCAGCGGTACCGCAATGCGCTTTTCATGCTTGTACAGCCCCGGCGCGATAAAGCCCCAGATCTGATAGAGGATGATGGGCATCGAGAGGAACAGCGCCACCATCAGCGTCAGCTTGAAAGGCGTGAGAAAAGGAGAAGCGACGCCGGTGGCGATCATTGTCGCGCCTTCCGGCAGATAGGCGCGCAGCGGGGCGGCTACCAGGGAATAGATCTGCTGGGAAAAGTAGAACAGCCCGGCGAACAGCAAAGCGATGGCCATGACGCAGCGCAGCAGGCGTTTGCGCAGCTCGGTAAGGTGGGCGATCAGCGGCATTTCCTGATCGTTGCTGGCGTCATTGCTCATGGTTCAGGTGACCTGTCAGGGCGTGAAGCGGGCGCGGATTCGGCCGATTTAGCGGTCCCTGTCGATGGCTGCGGAGCGGGAGCAGTCACGTCGTTTTTCAGGTTTGGCGTGCTCGCCGCTGTTTCAGGTGCAGTGGCGGGGCTGTCGCTGCGGTCGTTGCCGGAGGCGGGAGGCATGATGCTCTGCTTCATTTCGCGCTCAAGGTCGAGAATGCGCTCATTATGCAGCTGGCGCCGAATCTCGTCGGCGCCGATCTCTCGTTCCACTTCCGCCTTGATGTTGCTGAAGCTTCGCTTCAGCCGGCCGACCCAAAGACCTGCAGTGCGCACCGCGCCGGGCAGCCGCTCCGGGCCCAGCACAATCAGTGCCACCAGGCCGACCAGCAGCATCTCGGAAAAGCCGATATCGAACATCAGGACTCGCTCACATCAAGGGGGCTCGGCGTGCGTCCCGACAGGTTCGTTGTCGGGCGGGTGCAGCGGGCCCGCGCGGGACTAGTCTTTCTTGGTCGGCTCTTCGACCTTGCGCGCTTGCGCGTCAATGGTGGTTCCCGGTTTTTCCTCGACGCTGGGCTTTTCCTCATCAGTACCCATCGATTTACGGAAGCCCTTGATCGCATCACCCAGGTCCGAACCCAGGCCCTTGAGGCGCTTGGTACCAAACAGCATGACGACGATCAGCAGGATGATCAGGAGTTGCCAGATGCTTATTCCACCGAGACCCATGGTGCTACCTCCGAAAATGAATCAGTTGTGCGGGCGAGCGGCTTTTTCCGCATGTCCGGAAAGACCGAAACGTCGGTCCAGTTCGTCCAGTACCGCCTGCGGATGCTGACCAAGTGCGGCTAGCATGACCAGGCTGTGAAACCAAAGATCGGCTGTTTCATAGATTAGCTCGTTGGCATCGCCGCTGGCGGCGGCATCCTTGGCGGCGAGAATGGTTTCCACCGATTCTTCGCCGAGCTTTTCCAGAATCTTGTTCAGGCCCTTGTGATACAGGCTGGCCACGTAGGAACTGTCCGGTTCGGCGCCCTTGCGGGCCTCCAGTACTTCGGCCAGGCGGGCGAAAGTTTCACTCATGCTTGTGCTCCGCATAGATGGCGTGGGGGTCCTTGAGGACCGGCTCGACGGTTCGCCAACCGCCGTTGTCGAACACACGATAGAAACAGCTCTCGCGTCCGGTGTGGCAGGCGATACCGCCCAATTGCTCGACCATCAGCACGATCACGTCCGCGTCGCAGTCCAGGCGCAGTTCATGCAGTTTCTGGATGTGGCCCGACTCTTCGCCTTTGCGCCACAGCTTGCCGCGCGAGCGCGACCAGTAGATGGCGCGATTTTCCTGCGTGGTCAGAGTGAGCGACTCGCGGTTCATCCACGCCATCATCAGAATGCGCCCGGTGTGGTAGTCCTGCGCGATCGCCGGGATCAGGCCATCGGCATTCCAGTTGATTTCGTCCAGCCAGTTCATCGGCTTCTCCGTACAGTGCGACAAGTTTGCCAGCCTCGCAGAGCGCTGGCTATCGGCGTACGACGATGTACAGGCCGGCCGCCAGCATCAGCCAGGCCGGCCAGGTGGCGGTGGCGGTGAAAGTAGTGGCTCCGGCGGCCAGAACCCCGCCGCCGCCGAGCAGTGCTGCGCCAATCAGACGCAGCGGCCAGCCATGGTGGCGTTCACGCCAGGGGGGGGCCGGATTATCGGCATGGGGCTGCGACATGTGTTCGAGCAGCTCGCGGGCCATGCCGGCCAGATGCGGTATCTGTTCGATCTGCCCCTGCACGTTCTTCAGCAGCTGTTTGGGGCTCATGCGCTCACGCATCCAGCGCTCCAGGTAAGGCTGGCCGGTGCTCCACAGGTCGAGGTCGGGATACAGTTCGCGGCCCAAACCCTCGATGTTGAGGAGAGTCTTCTGCAGCAGTACCAGTTGCGGCTGCACTTCCATGTTGAAGCGCCGCGCCACCTGGAACAGCCGCACCAGCAGCTGGCCGAAGGAAATGTCCCTGAGTGGTTTTTCGAAGATAGGCTCGCAGACTGTGCGGATTGCCGCCTCGAATTCGTTGACCTTGGTTTCCGCCGGTACCCAGCCCGAATCGATGTGCAGTTGCGCAACCTTGCGGTAGTCGCGTTTGAAGAAGGCCATCAGATTGCGCGCCAGATAATCCTGGTCTTCCGGCGTCAGGCTGCCGACGATACCGAAGTCCACCGCGATGTATTGCGGGTTCCAGGGCTGATGGGTGCTGACGAAGATGTTGCCGGGGTGCATGTCGGCATGGAAGAAGCTGTCGCGGAATACCTGGGTGAAGAAGATCTCCACGCCGCGCTCTGCCAGCTGCTTCATGTCGGTACGCTGCTCGGCCAGCTTGGCCATGTCAGTAACCGGCACACCGTAGATGCGCTCCATCACCAGCACCTGGGGGCGGCAGTAATCCCAATACACCTGCGGTACGTACAGTAGCGGCGAGTCCTGGAAGTTGCGCTTGAGCTGGCTGGCGTTGGCCGCTTCGCGCAGCAGGTCGAGCTCGTCGTGGATGGTCTTGGCGTAGTCGTCGACCACTTCCACCAGGTGCAGGCGTCGCGCATCGATGGACGCGCGCTCGGCCGCCTTGGCCAGCAGAAACAGCCAGGCCAGATCTTGGTTGATGATCGGCTTGAGATTCGGTCGTACCACCTTGACCACTACTTCCTCGCCGCTGCGCAGCCGGGCGGCATGGACCTGGGCGACCGAGGCAGAGGCCAGCGGCTTGCTGTCGAAGCGCGCAAAAAGCTCGCCGACGCTGGCGCCCAGTTGCTGTTCGATCAGGGCAATGGCTGTCGCCGAATCGAAGGGCGGCACGCGATCCTGCAACATCGCCAGCTCTTCGGCGATGTCCAGCGGCAGCAGATCGCGGCGGGTGGAGAGGATCTGGCCGAACTTGATGAAGATCGGCCCAAGGCCCTCCAACGCCAGACGCAGGCGTGCACCACGGGTCAGTTCGCTGTGTCGGCGTGGCAGCCAGCGCCAGGGCAGCAAGTAGCTGCTTGTGCGCAACCACCAAGGCATCGGCAGGTCGAGGATGATGTCATCCAGGCGGTAACGAATCACCACCAGCAGGATGCGGAACAGGCGGCGGGTGGCAGCGAACAGCTTCATTCGGTTTGATCTGGTTTCAGGGAGTGGGTGAGGCGTTCGACTCGGGCCTCGAGTCGGTCGAGGGTCAGCTTGAGTCGGTCGAGTTCGTCGAAGCGTGCTTCAGCTTCGTTGCGGCCGACCAGGGTGCGCGACTCTTCGTTGAGATAGTCGGCGAGGTCCTGGCGCAAACTGTCAGCGCTCTGCCTGGCCCAGGCTGCGGGGCGGCGCAGGCTGGAGCCGAGCAACTGGGTGCCGACCGGTCCGAGCAAGCGCGAGACTTCGTATTCCCAGTCCAGCTCGAGATCCTGCAGCACCTCGGCCAGCTGCATCAGCGGGGCGCTGTCGCCGTCGATTTCGACTTCCGGACCGTGCAGCACCGCAGTCTTGTTGCGGCTCAGAGCCAAGCGTATCAGGCTCGACGCCGGGGCACGCAGACGGCACTCCGCTTCGCTGCCCCATTCGCTGGCCAGCCGCAGACCTTCGCCATCGGCGATCACGAACAGTCGCCAGGCCGGCGCCGTGCAATCGATCTCGATGGCGCGGCCGTTCATCCGGGCCAGCCGTGGCAAGGCGGTCGGATCGAGGCGCAGCAGGCGGTTGATGCCGCGTTCGGCTGCGGCGAGCACGGCAAGCTGCAGCATCAGGGCTTGATGCCGCGATGCAGGGCGACGATGCCGCCGGTCATGTTGTGGTAGGTGACGCGCTCGAAGCCGGCGTCGGCCATCATGCCCTTGAGCGTTTCCTGGTCAGGGTGCATGCGGATCGATTCGGCCAGGTAGCGGTAGCTCTCCGAATCGTTGGTGATCAGCTTGCCCATCATGGGTAGCAGGCTGAACGAGTAGGCATCATAGGCCTTGGAGAGCAGTGGATTGGTGGGCTTGGAAAACTCCAGCACCAGCAGCCGTCCGCCGGGCTTGAGCACCCGCAGCATGGAAGCGATGGCGGCTTCCTTGTGGGTGACGTTGCGCAGGCCGAAGGCGATGGTGACCACGTCGAAGTGGTTGTCCGGGAAGGGCAGCTTCTCGGCATCGGCCTGCACAAAGCTGATGTTGCCGGCCACGCCTTTGTCCAGCAGCTTGTCGCGACCGACCCTGAGCATCGAAGCGTTGATGTCGGCCAGAACCACTTCGCCGGTGGGGCCGACGATGCGCGAGAACTGGCGTGCCAGATCGCCAGTGCCGCCGGCGATATCCAGCACGCGATTGCCTTGGCGTACGCCAGACAGCTCGATGGTGAAGCGCTTCCAGAGACGATGCACGCCGCCGGACATCAGGTCGTTCATCAGGTCGTACTTGGCAGCTACCGAGTGGAAGACTTCTGCCACCTTGTGTGCTTTTTCGCTCTCCGGCACGTTCTTGTAGCCGAAGTGGGTGATGGGTTCTGCGTCATGCTCTTTGCGGGGATCGGTCATGTCACTGTCACCGGAAGAATGTGCGGGGCATTCTAAACCTAAATGTGGCAAAAGCAGCCGAAGCTTGGAGCCAGAAGCTTGAAGCAAAAACGCCAAGGCTGGGTTTGCCCGGCTTCGGCTTGTTTACAGCATCAATTTGACCGGAGAGATATCAGGATCGCGGGATTTGCCGGCTGCCGCCAGTTGCTGGAGGTAGTCATCCCAGAGCTGCTGCTGGTCCTGCGCTAGATGATCAAGGTAGTCCCAGCTATACAGGCCGCTGTCGTGGCCGTCGCTGAAGGTCAGTTTCAGTGCGTACTGTCCGGCCGGCTCCACGCCCTCCAACGCAACGTTGATCTTGCCGGTCTGCAGGATCGGATTGCCGTGACCCTGCACCTCGGCGGACGGCGAATGCACCCGCAGGAATTCGGCCGGCAGGCTGTAGCGCTCGTCGGGGCCATATTCGAGTTCCAATATTTTCGAAGCCTTGCGGAGTTTGATCTGGGTAGGGATGCGCATGGGAAGAACCGAAGCAGTGGCGGGCAGGCGACAAGGCTGAACGAGTGAGCCGCTTCTCGTCCAGCCTTTTGCCTGAGCTGATTTAGAGAATGTAGCGCGACAGGTCTTCGTCTTCGGCCAGCTCGCCGAGGTGGCTGTTGACGTAGTCGGTGTCGATGCGAATTGGCTCGCCGTTCTGCTGGCCGGCGAGGTCGCCCGCACTGAAGGAAACTTCTTCCAGCAGGCGCTCGAGCAGCGTATGCAGGCGGCGCGCGCCGATGTTCTCGGTCTTCTCGTTGACCTGCCAGGCGATTTCGGCCAGACGCTTGATGCCATCCTGGGCGAATTCAATCAGCAGCCCTTCGGTCTTCAGCAGCTCGCGGTACTGCTCGGTGAGCGAGGCGTGCGGCTCGGTGAGGATGCGCTCGAAGTCTTCCGGCGACAGCGCCTTGAGCTCCACGCGAATCGGCAGGCGACCCTGCAGTTCCGGCACCAGATCGCTGGGCTTGGACAGATGGAACGCACCGCTGGCGATGAACAGGATGTGGTCGGTCTTGACCATGCCGAGCTTGGTGTTGACCGTGCTGCCCTCGATCAGCGGCAGCAGGTCGCGCTGCACGCCCTCACGGGAAACATCGGCGCCGCTGGTGTTGCCGCGCTTGGCCACCTTATCGATTTCGTCGATGAACACGATGCCGTTCTGCTCCACCGCTTCCAGCGCACGGGCCTTGAGTTCCTCCTCGTTCACCAGACGCGCGGCTTCCTCGTCGCGCACCAGCTTGAACGCATCCTTTATTTTCAGTTTGCGGCTCTTGCGCTTGCCCTTGCCCATGTTGGAGAAGAGGTTTTGCAGCTGACTGGTCATCTCCTCCATGCCCGGCGGAGCCATGATTTCGACGCCGGCCGGGGTGTCCGCCACCTCGATATCGATCTCCTTGTCGTCCAGCTGACCTTCGCGCAGGCGCTTGCGGAACAGCTGGCGCGTATTGGAATCGCCGCTCTGCAGTGGCTCCTCGCTGAAACCTACCGGCCGCGCCTGGGGCAACAGGGCATCGAGAATGCGCTCCTCAGCGGCGTCCTCGGCGCGGAGCTGCATCTTTTGCACTTCCTGCTCACGCAGCATCTTCAGCGCGGCATCGGCCAAGTCGCGAATGATCGACTCGACATCGCGACCGACATAGCCAACTTCGGTGAACTTGGTCGCTTCAACCTTTATAAAAGGCGCATTGGCCAGCTTGGCCAGGCGGCGCGCTATCTCGGTCTTGCCGACGCCAGTCGGACCAATCATCAGGATGTTCTTGGGCGTGACTTCCGGGCGCAGTTCGGCGGGCAGCTGCATGCGTCGCCAGCGGTTGCGCAGGGCAATGGCGACGGCACGCTTGGCGTCGTCCTGGCCGATGATGTGGCGGTTGAGTTCGTGGACGATCTCGCGGGGCGTCATGGACATTTAGGTACTCCAGAGCGGACAGGCGGTCAGACCGCGCTATCCAGCTCCTCAATAGTCAGGGTCTGATTAGTGAAGACGCAGATGCTGCCGGCAATGTTCAGCGCGGTTTCTGCAATTTCCCGGGCGGACATCTCTTCACCGCCCTTGCGCATCAGCGCCATGGCTGCGGCCTGGGCGAAACCGCCGCCGGAACCCATGGCGATCAGGTCGTCTTCCGGCTGCACCACGTCACCGTTGCCGGTGATGATCAGCGAGGCGTCCTTGTTGGCCACGGCGAGCATGGCTTCCAGGCGGCTCAGGGAGCGGTCGGTGCGCCAGTCCTTGGCCAGCTCTACGGCAGCACGCACCAAGTGGCCCTGGTGTTTTTCCAACTGGCCCTCGAAACGCTCGAACAGGGTAAAGGCGTCCGCAGTGGCGCCAGCGAAGCCGGCCAGTACCTGGCCGTGATAGAGGCGACGGACCTTCTTGGCGTTGCCTTTCATGACGGTGTTGCCAAGAGAAACCTGGCCGTCGCCGCCCATGACGACTTTGCCGTTGCGGCGCACTGAAACGATGGTGGTCAAAGGAAAATCTCCACGCAGCGGGGCGATGAATGCCCGAATGCGGTTGATATGGGGGAGGCGGTGCGGCTTTTCAACCAGTCTGCAGCGCTGGGCCTATGGCGCATAGCCGGTTTTGCCGCGTTTGGTCCTCTGCGCGCATCGCGCTTGGCTGCCGTCAAGCCGCGCCAGCGCTGGCCGGTGGGACCGGATCAACGGGCGCGGCGCGAGCGCTGGCCATGGCGATGACCTTGCGCAGCCGCACTGGAATCGATTTTGCTGCCGGCACCTTGCTGCGTTTGGCGTGGTGCCAGACTGGCAGCAGCACGTTGCACTCTGGGTAGTAACCGGCGCAGCAACCTTCGGGAATATCATAGGGCGTCACGCGCAATGGCCCGATGGCGCGATGCACGCCATCGTCGACTTCAGTGACCGCTTCGATTTGATCACCTTCAGCCAAGCCCAGGCGCACGATGTCGTTGCGGTTCAGCAGGATCACCATGCGCGTGCCGTGGATGCCGCGGAAGCGGTCGTTGTAGCCGTAGACGGTGGTGTTGAACTGGTCGTTGCTGCGCAACGTCATCAATTGCAGCACGTCGTGTCGCTCGTGACCGCCTTGCTCGGTGTCGGGGTCTGCGGCCAGCTGCGGCGGGTTGATGAAATTGGCTTTGCCGGTTTCGGTATTCCACTTGCGCTGGCTGGCGCCCAGCGGCTGATGGAAGCCGCCGGGCTCCATCATGCGCACGTTGAAGTCGTAGAAAATATCCGGGTAGCTCTCGGCGATGGCGTCGCGGATCAGGTCGTAGTTGGCGACCCAGGCGTCCCAGTCCAGCCGCGGATTGGGCTGCAATGCAGCCTTGGCCAGGCGTGCGACGATGGCTGGCTCCGATAGCAGCAGCTCGCCGGCGGGCTCGGCTGCCCCACGCCAGGCGCGGATGCAGGCGGTGCTGTCCTCAGTGGTGTGGCGTTGTTCGCCGGTGGCCTGGCGGTCGATTTCAGTGCGACCCAGACACGGCAGGATATAGGACACCTCGCCGGTAATGAGGTGATTGCGGTTGAGCTTGGTGGACACCTGCACCGACAGGCGCAGCTTGCGCCAGGCCGGCTCGATCTGCGACGTATCGGGCACCGCGCGGACGAAGTTGCCGCCCATGGCGATGAAGCCCTTGATACGCCCTTCGATGATGCCCTCGCAGGCTTCCACCGTATTCACTCCATCCTCGTTCGGTGGCTCGAAGCCGAACTGCCGACGCAAGTTGTCCGCAGGTACCTTGGTCGCCTTTTCGGTGATGCCGACGGTGCGCTGGCCCTGCACGTTGGAATGCCCGCGCACGGGCAGAATGCCTGCGCCTTCCTTGCCCATGTTGCCGCGCAGCAGCAGCAGGTTGATCAGCATTTGCACCGCCTCCACGCCGTGCCGATGCTGGGTGATGCCCATGCCGTAGGCGACGATCACCCGCTGGCAGCTGGCATAAGCCGTGGCGGCCGCCTCCATCGCCGTGCGGCTGAGGCCCGAGCGGCGTTCAAGTATCTGCCAGTCATAGCTACGTACACGCTGCTCGAAAGCGTCGAAGCCGTGGGTGTGCTGTTCTATAAAATCGATATCAAGGACACGTGGCCTGCCGCTTGCCTGCGCTTCGTCGTCCATGGCGAACAGCGCCTTGCAAAGTCCAGTGATGGCAGCGATGTCCCCACCGATGGCCAACTGGTGATATTGGGTGCTGATCACCGTGCTGTCCGGGGTGAGCATTTCCTTGGGCGATTGTGGGTCGACGAAGCGCTCCAGACCGCGTTCGCGGATTGGGTTGAAGGTGACGATCTCGGCGCCGCGTTCGCGAGCATCCTGCAGTTCATGCAGCATTCGCGGGCTGCTGGTGCCGGTGTTCTGGCCGAAGAAGAACAGCCCGTCGGTCTTCTCCATGTCGTTCAGGGTGACCGTGGCGACCGGCACGCCGATGCTTTCCGGCAGAGCCACAGAGGTGCTTTCGTGGCACATGTTGGAACTGTCTGGCAGGTTGTTGGTGCCGTACATTCGCGCCAGCACGCCATACATGTAGGCCGTTTCCAGCGACGCGCGACCGGACATGTAGAAGGCCACCTGATTGGGATTGGCCATGGCCTTGAGCTCGCTGCCGATCTCGGCGAAGGCACTGTCCCAGCTGACCGGCCTGTACTTGTCGCTCGCGGCGTCGTAGCGCATGGGGTGGGTCAGGCGGCCCTGGTTTTCAAGGTCGAAGTCGGTCCAGTTCAGCAGCTCGGTGACGGTGTGCGCGGCGAAGAATTCAGGGCCGCAGCGACGCCTGGTATTTTCCCAGGCGGTAGCCTTGGCGCCGTTCTCGCAGAACGACAGCGGCCGCGACGGATGCGGCTTGGCCCAGGCGCAACTGACACAGGCGAAGCCGTCAATGGGCTTGTTTTGCTTGAGCAACAACGACGCGCCGGATAACGGGATCTTTTCGCGAATCAGGATGTTGGCGACCGAATAGGCCGAACCCCAGCCGCCGGCGGGAGCGTGATAGGGCTTGAAGGTTGGCTGGCTCACGTCGCTCTCCTGGGTTCTGACGCCGATGGAGTATGTGGCCCGTCTGCTCACGAAGAATTGTTGGATAGCGGACAGGTACTGTTTACGACGTGCCCTGCGTAGGGTTCGTTCAGCCCCTTTGTTTCCGATTATGACCGCGCCACCGCTTACTCCATGGCGAAGTCGAGCTGGCGCCAGGCTTCATAAACGGCGACGGCAACCGTATTGGACAGGTTCAGGCTGCGACAGTCGGGGCGCATCGGCAGGCGCAGGCGGCGCTCGACGGGCAGGGCCTCGCGAATCTCAGCGGGTAGGCCGCGGCTTTCGGGGCCGAACAGGAAGGCATCGCCACGCTGGAAGGCGACCTCATGAAAAGGCTGCGAGCCCTTGGTGGTGAAGCCGAACAGGCGCGGATGGTCGAGGCTGGCCAGGCAGCTGTCCAGGTCGGCGTGGCGCTTGAGGGGTGCGTATTCGTGATAATCCAGCCCGGCGCGACGTAGGCGCTTGTCATCCAGATCGAAACCCAGTGGCTCGATCAGGTGCAGGCTGCAGCCTGCGTTGGCGCAGAGCCTGATAATGTTGCCAGTATTGGGCGGAATTTCCGGCTGGAAAAGGATCACATGGAACATGGGTGTCACCAGGGCTGAGGACGGCAAGCATTCTACTGCGTCGAGCGACCCACGGCCGCGCCTGCGCAGGCGCTTTTTCGCTTCGTTGGTGCTGATTGGGCTGTTGCTCGGCTTGCTGATCGGTCGTCTCACGACCCCCGAGCCGGTGCAGTTGTTGCGTGCCGAGGCGATTGCCGAAGGGCTCCGGCTCTGGTTCGACCACGAGCCGGAACTGCATGCAGAACGTATCGACGGCGCTATCGGTTTGCTCTTCCAGGCTCAAGGCAGCGCCCGGCATGGCGAGCTGGAAGTGCAAGATGCACGTATTCGCTGGCGCCTGCAGCACACCGAAAAGGGCTTGCTGCTGCACTTCGTCGCTACTCGACCATTGATGGCGGACTGGCAGGGGAAGGCGGTGGCAGACGGTTGGCGGCTCGATGTCGCGGTTGCGCCGCTCAGGTAGAACGAGGGCGCTGGCCGAACACGCCGCGCTTGCCGCGACGCGTCGTTCGGCTCCTGTCGGGCTTTCGCTCGATCAGCTTTCCTCCTCCTCGTCGTCGGTGCCGTCGCCGCCCATTCCCAACTCCTTGATCTTGCGCGTCAGGGTGTTGCGGCCCCAGCCCAACAGGAGGGCGGCGTCGCGGCGGCGGCCGGCGGTGTGTTTGAGCGCGATCTCGATCATGGTTCGCTCGAAGGCCGGCATCGCTTCGTCGAGCAGGTTGGACTGACCACGCTCCAGCGCCAGGTCGGCCCACTGGCGCAGCGCCTGCTCCCAGTTGACCGAAGGCTGCGCCTCGGTGGGCTGGCTGAGCAACTCCGGTGGTAGATCGTCAATATGCACCTCGCGGCCGGACGCCATTACCGTGATCCAGCGGCAGGTGTTCTCCAGCTGGCGCACATTGCCCGGCCAAGGCAGGTTGCGTAGGAAGTCTGCGGTTTCGCTTTTCAGCAGTTTGGTCTCGACCGACAGCTCCTGAGCGGCGCTGGCCAGGAAGTGCGAGGCGAGGGCGGGGATGTCCTGGCGCCGATCAGCCAGGCGCGGGATGTGAATGCGGATGACGTTCAGGCGATGGAACAGGTCCTCGCGAAACTTGCCGGCCCGCACGAGGGCTTCCAGATCCTGATGGGTGGCAGCGATGATGCGCACGTCGACCTTCACCGGCATGTGTCCGCCGACACGGTAGAACTCGCCATCGGCCAGCACGCGCAGCAGGCGGGTCTGGGTGTCGGCCGGCATGTCGCCGATCTCGTCGAGGAACAGCGTGCCGCCATCAGCCTGTTCGAAGCGACCGCGGCGCTGGTTGGCCGCGCCGGTGAACGCGCCTTTCTCATGGCCGAACAGCTCCGACTCCATGAGGTCCTTGGGGATAGCCGCCATGTTCAGCGCGATGAAGGGCGCGTTGGCTCGGGGGCTATGACGGTGCAATGCATGAGCGACCAATTCCTTGCCGGTGCCGGATTCGCCATTGATCAGCACCGTGATGTTGGAATGGCTGAGGCGACCGATGGCCCGGAAGACTTCCTGCATGGCCGGTGCTTCGCCGATGATTTCCGGGGTCGGCAGGGTTTCGGTGGGCGACTGTAAGTCCAGCTGCTCGCGGGCGTGCTGGCTGGCACGACGGACCAGCGAGATGGCGTCGTCCACATCGAAGGGCTTGGGCAGGTACTCGAAGGCGCCGCCCTGGTAGGACGCTACGGCGCTGTCGAGGTCCGAATGCGCGGTCATGATGATTACCGGCAGGCGCGGATGCTGCGCGCGTATCTGCGCCAGCATGTCCAGGCCGCTGAGGCCAGGCATGCGGATGTCCGAGAGGATGACGTCAGGCTGCTGGACTTTTAGCGGGCCGAGCACACTATCCGCGCTGTCGAAGCTGCGCGTCGTCATGCCGGCCTGCTGCAGCGCCTTCTCCAGAACCCAGCGGATGGAGCGGTCGTCATCGACGATCCAAACGGTTTCGTTTCGCGTCATGCAGCGGTTCCTTGTTCGAGCGGCAGGAAGATCGAGAAGGCGGTGTGGCCAGGGTGGCTTTCGCATTCGATCAAGCCCTGGTGTTGGCTGATGATGTTCTGCGCGATGGCCAGGCCAAGGCCGGTGCCGTCGGGGCGGCCGCTGACCATTGGGTAGAAGAGCGTGTTCTGCAGGTCACCGGGAATGCCGGGGCCGTTGTCGATGATCTCGATGCGCGCCACCAGACGATGGCGGACATGGCCGATGGTGAACTGGCGCAGGGTACGGGTGCGCAGGGTGAGGCGTGCCAGGCCAAGTTCGGTCTGGGTGGTCAGCGCCTGCATGGCGTTGCGCATGATATTGAGCACGGCCTGAATCAGCTGCTCGCGGTCGGCGAGCACTTCGGGAATGCTCGGGTCATAGTCGCGCACCATGATGATCTGGCCCTGGCTTTCGGCTTCGATGAGGCTGGATACATGCTCAAGCACTTCGTGAACATTGGTCATGCCCAGCGACGGCAGCTTGTTCGAGCCGAGCATCCGGTCGACCAGGTTGCGCAGCCGGTCCGCCTCTTCGATGATCACTTCGGTGTAGTCGCGCAGATGTTCCTCGGGCAGTTCGCGGGCCAGTAGCTGTGCTGCGCCGCGGATACCGCCAAGCGGATTCTTGATTTCATGAGCCAGGCCGCGCACCAGCATGCGCGTGGTTTCCTGGTTGGAAAGCTGCGCCTCTTCCTTGCTGATCCGCAGCAGGCGGTCACGCGGCAGCACTTCCAGCAGCAGCAGCGTTTCGCGACGGGTCAGTATCGGCGTGACCGCGTAGTCGACAGTCAGCGTCTGGCCGCTTACCGAGGTCAAGGTGGCTTCGCGTTTGGTGAAAGGATGCGCCTGCTCGACGGCCTGGCGCAGCGCCGCCAGGGCTTCGGCTGATTCGGTGAACAGCTCGCTGATGAACTGGCCATGGCTGCGCTGGCCACTGACGGCCAGGAGCATTTCCGCGGCAGGGTTCATGTATTCCAGGCGCAGGCGATCATCGAGCAGCAGCGTCGCGGTGGTGAGGTTTTCGATCAGCAGGCGTAGCAGGGCTTCGTTGATCATGGCTGTCTGCATCCGGTAGTTAGGCTGGAAATGCAAGAAGCAAACCAACTGATGAATGCACGCCATGCAACGTATTGGGGAGGTAGTGCCGCTTGGATCACAAGGCACAAGCATGGCTGCGCACCAATATGGTGCGCATGATGCTCATATAAAGGGCACGAAGGGAATGTTTTTCTTTTCCGGGGGCTTGTCCTTGAGCGGGCACTCGGGACGCACGCCATATTGGTCCTTCTTGCATGGGTTGACCATGCGTCGCTGAGCCAATGAGGTGCGCATCAGGTGGAAGGTAAGGGGCGCACTTTTCTGGACCGCGTTGCCCTGGGTGTCGACGATCTCCACCACCAGTTGGTGGCTGCCGCGGTCGATGTTTCGCAGGGCGTGAACCGGGCTGGTGCTCGGCTCGCCCACCGGCGCGCCGTCCAGCATGAGGCGGTAAAGGTGGTCGGCAAGCAGAGCGGGCTGGCTGGAGACGGTGACCTCCAGGTCGCCGGCGTTGTTGCGGATGGTCGCGTCATCGGCGGGCGCGAGAATCTGCAGTGCGTAGCTGAACGAAGGCCCGGCACTCGGTCTGGCGGCTCTGGGCGAAGGCGCGACCGGGGTGGCCGGCATGCTGTTGATGGTTCGCGTCTCCACCGGCTGCGCCGCCGGCTTGCCGGGCCGGTCGGTAAAGACCCGGTTGCCGTGCTCGTCGATATAGGTGAACACCTGAGCGCTGGCGGGCAGCGCCCAGGCCAGCAGCAGGCCAAGCCAGAGCGCGTGTAGCGTCAGGCTCATGGTTTTTTTCTGGGCGGGAGGTGCACGCGCTGCACGGTGAACTGCTGCTCGGCGCTCTGGATGACCTGGCCGCTGGAGTCCAGCACCTCGACGGTGAGCACATGCGTGCCGCGATCGACGTTGTTCAGTTGCAGTGCAGTGGCGGTGCTCGCCGGTGCCTGAGGAATGCCGTCGAGCAGGAAGCGAATCCGGTGGCCGGGTTGCAGCCTCGGGTCGAGTTGCGCGGTGACGACGAAAGTGCCGTTATTGGCCCGCAATGCCTCATCATCGGGAATGCCGCCGATCGCGAGGGTTTGATACGGCTGCTGCCGTTCGCCCTGTTGGTCGCTGGCCAGCGGTGGTGGTGGTTCGGGGGTACGGATGTTGACGGTATTGGCGGGCGGCAGCTCCACTTCATCCGCGGCCACGCCTTCGGGCGGCTGGTTAGTGAATACCGTATTGCCATTGTCGTCGGTGTATTTGTAGATCTGCGCCAGCGCCGGGACGCTCAGGAGCAGAAGCAGGCTGAACAATGCAGTGCGCATGGGAAGCTCCGCGAGGTTTAAAGGCTGAAGCCTTGCACCGCTCGGGCTGCCAGGCAAGTTGGATCGTTGGGTTTTGCGAACGCCTGCGGGTTGCTGATGCCTGAAACGAACAAGGCCTCCCGAGGGAGGCCTTGTCTTAAGCGGTGTGGATCAGACGCTGTAGTACAGGTCGTATTCCAGCGGATGCACGAAGGTGCGCACCTTGATCTCTTCCTCGCTCTTCAGTTCGAGGTAGGCATCGATGAAGTCGTCGCTGAACACGCCGCCCTTGGTCAGGAACGCGCGGCCCTTGTCGAGCTCTTCCAGGGCTTCCTTCAGGCTGCCGCACACCTGCGGGATCAGCTTGCCTTCTTCCGGTGGCAGGTCGTACAGGTTCTTGTCCGCAGCATCGCCGGGGTGGATCTTGTTCTGGATGCCGTCCAGACCAGCCATCAGCAGTGCGGCGAAGCACAGGTAGGGGTTGGCCGCCGGATCCGGGAAGCGCGCTTCGATACGGCGGGCTTTCGGGCTCGATACATACGGAATGCGGATCGAGGCGGAGCGGTTGCGTGCCGAGTAGGCCAGCATCACTGGCGCTTCGAAGCCTGGGACCAGACGCTTGTAAGAGTTGGTCGACGGGTTGGTGAAGCCGTTCAGCGCCTTGCCGTGCTTGATGATGCCGCCGATGAAGTACAGCGCGGTATCGGACAGGCCGGCATAGCCTTCGCCGGAGAAGGTGTTCTTGCCATCCTTGGAGATGGACATGTGCACGTGCATGCCCGAGCCGTTGTCGCCGTACAGCGGCTTGGGCATGAAGGTCGCGGTCTTGCCGTATGCATCGGCAACGTTGTGCACGCAGTACTTGAGGGTCTGGACTTCGTCGGCCTTCTTCACCAGGGTGTTGAACTTGACGCCGATTTCGTTCTGACCGGCAGTCGCCACTTCGTGGTGATGCACTTCGACGACCAAGCCCATTTCTTCCATGGCGTTGCACATGGCAGTGCGGATTTCATGGTCGTGGTCGCACGGCGGAACGGGGAAGTAACCGCCCTTGACGGCCGGACGATGGCCTTTGTTGCCGCCTTCGATGTCGGCGTCAGTGTTCCAGGAACCCTGCTCGGAGAAAATCTTGAACATGGAGCCGGAGATGTCGGACTTGAACTTCACCTGGTCAAAGATGAAGAACTCCGGCTCCGGGCCTACGAATACGGCGTCACCGATACCGGTGGACTTGAGGAATTCCTCGGCGCGCTTGGCGATGGAGCGCGGGTCGCGGTCGTAGCCCTGCATGGTGCTCGGCTCGACGATGTCGCAGACCAGAATCAGGGTTGGCTCTTCGGTAAACGGATCAAGCACAGCGGTTTCGTCGACCGGCATCAGAATCATGTCGGAGGCTTCGATGCCTTTCCAGCCATGAATGGACGAGCCATCGAACATCTTGCCATGCTCGAAGAAGTCTTCGTCGCTGGCATCACGGGCTGGAATGGTCACGTGATGCTGCTTGCCTTTGGTATCGGTGAAGCGCAGATCAATCCACTTCACATCGTAATCTTTGATCAGTTGAAGCGACTTCGACATGGTGCTCTCCAGTGGTGGAAGCGTTGACAGGTGGCTTCCGAAAGTCAGGGGTTTGAAGCCAAGCGGCGGATAGTCCGGCAAGGCGGCCTTGCTCACAAGAGAGCAAATTGCATGCCAGCGCCCTGTTTTGGGGCTGGTGGCGTGCCATCGCGACTTTCACGGGGGTGTCGCGAGAGCAACGCATATTCTGACTGAATATCCGCACCGATGTTGTGCGGGGTCATCTTTGGTCGGGCTTTTTTGGTGCGCTACAGTGCTGGTGAGAAAACCGTCTAATTGTTGACCAATTTCCGCTATACTCCGCCCCCCTCTTTTTACGCCGCGCTGGCGCCCACGTTTTCATGAAGCTGATCGTCAAGGTTTTCCCGGAAATCACCATCAAGAGCCCGCCGGTGCGCAAGGGGTTCATTCGCCAGTTGGCGAAGAACATCCGCACCGTGCTGCGCGACCTCGATCCCGACCTTCGGGTGGAGGGGGTGTGGGACAACGTCGAGGTGGAGACGACGCTCAGCGACCTGAAGATTCTGCGCGAGATGATCGAGCGCCTGCGTTGCACGCCGGGCATCGCCCATTGCCTGGAGGTACACGAGTACCCGCTGGGCGATCTCGACGACATCGTCGAGAAGTGCAGGGCGCACTTCGCCGACCGTCTGCCCGGCAAAATCTTCGCTGTGCGTTGCAAGCGCGCCGGCAAGCATTCTTTCAGCTCGATGGACGTGGAGCGCCACGTTGGCAGCCGTCTGCGCGAGGAGTGCGGCGCTGCGGGCATTTCCCTGAAAGCGCCCGAGATCGAAGTGCGCATGGAAATCCGCGACCAGCGGCTGTTCGTCGTGCATGCCCAGCATGACGGCATCGGCGGCTACCCGCTGGGTGCGCTGGAACAGACCCTAGTGCTGATGTCCGGTGGTTTCGATTCCACTGTGGCCGCTTACCAGATGATGCGCCGAGGGCTGATGACCCACTTCTGCTTCTTCAACCTCGGTGGCCGCGCCCACGAGCTGGGAGTGATGGAGGTCGCCCACTTTCTGTGGAAGAAGTACGGCAGCTCCCACCGCGTACTGTTTATCAGCGTGCCGTTCGAGGAAGTAGTCGGCGAGATTCTCGAGAAGGTCGACAACAGCCAGATGGGCGTGGTCTTGAAGCGCATGATGCTGCGCGCTTCGACGCAGATCGCCGAGCGCCTGCACATCGATGCGCTGGTCACCGGGGAGGCGATCTCCCAGGTCTCCAGCCAGACGCTGCCCAACCTGTCGGTAATCGACTCGGCCACCGACATGCTGGTGCTGCGGCCGCTGATCGCGGCGCACAAGCAGGACATCATTGATACCGCGTTCCAGATCGGCACCGCCGAGTTCGCCAAGAACATGCCTGAATATTGCGGCGTGATCTCCAA